>BNJT01000239.1_pt1 | contig 676250 bp, 787 predicted proteins | sample 8540491 | NCBI WGS metagenome assembly BNJT01 (sample SAMD00202455, study PRJDB9452) | human saliva metagenome | host: Homo sapiens | reverse complement strand
CAATATCTTTAGTTACAGAGATAAATGCCTGATCCAGATTGCTATGGGGAGTCAGCTCTTTTGGTGTGGAGGTTAAACCAATAGTAGTCACAATAGCGTGATTAAATTCGGAACGGTTTAATTCTTTTTTGCCATCTGAGTAGCTACAGTAGAATTGATAGTAATCCTGAACTGTACTGCCTGCTAATCCGAAAGTCAGACCTGTTTTTATACCGTTACCTACTGCACCACCAATATCGGCGATATTGTTGGCATGGATTTTCAGGCTGTTTTGGGCTTGCGGGTCTACTGTTACAATCTTTGTTCCGTTTAGTGCAATTTTGGCAGCTTTTGTTAGAGCCGGATTTACTTTAGGGAAAGGCTTACCATTACGCTCGAACTCTCCCTCTAAACGTATAGGATAAGGTTGGTTTGGTACTTTCAAATCACTTTGTTTATATTTTTGATATTCGGTTGAAGTATAAGGATGTGGTACAACACAGGCAGAAAGCGCTAATGTTGAGCATAGAATGAGTAGTTTGTTCATAGATATTCTCCAGTTAATTTGCATTTATCTGTTTGTTTTCAGGTGAATTAAATAACGGATTCGAATAAAACCAATTATAACGTAATACAGTTTTTATACAAATTTTGCAAATCAATGTGAAAATTTGCATAGGAAAACAGGTTATTATATTGGATCTACCTTGCGAACTTCATTACTTTAGAGAGAAGGTTTCCGATAGTGATGGTAGATAGATATTGAGGGAGAGTTAACTTTAATTCCCAAGAGTACAAGCTGTTAGCTTTTGAGTTATTAAGATTAGATGCCGATTGAAAATGATAGGGAGATTTCAGCTTGGGTCAGTCGGCAAATAAATCAAGCCAAAAGGCTGAGTTGATGTAGTTGCTTGAAACAATAAAGGCCGTCTGAAAGATTTTCAGACGGCCTTTATTTTGTTTGATGTTAAATATCGGTTAGAAAACAAGGCTGTTGGGGCGTAAAGCCTTGTCGTGAGGGGCGGTTTAACGGTACTATTCTCGGTTAATCCTGTTTTATTCCTATGAAATTGAAAGTATAAGATGATTAATGATATTCAAAAGACAGCTGAAGGCAAAATGCAGCGTTCTCTGGAAGTATTGAAAGACAATTTGGCTAAAGTGCGTACCGGCCGTGCGCATACTGGTCTGCTTGACCAAGTGGAAGTGGAATACTGGGGCAGCATGGTGCCTGTGAGCCAAGTAGCGAACGTAACGCTTTTGGATGCGCGTACGATTGGTGTGAAACCTTTCGAGAGCAATATGGCTGCAAAAGTTGAGAAAGCGATCCGTGATTCCAACTTGGGCCTGAACCCTGCTTCTGTCGGCGATTTGATCCGTGTCCCTATGCCTATGCTGACTGAGGAACGCCGTAAAGATTTGATCAAAGTAGTACGCGGCGAGGCTGAAGAAGGCCGTGTGTCTATCCGCAATGTGCGCCGTGATGCAAACGACCACATCAAAAAATTGTTGAAAGACAAAGAGATTTCTGAAGATGAAGCTCGCCGTGGCGAGGAAGCGGTTCAGAAGTTGACCGACAAATACATTGCTGAGGCAGACAAGCTCTTGGCTGCCAAAGAAGAAGATTTGATGGCGATTTAATCCTGTGTGCAAACCGTTCAGACGGCCTTTGGACGGTTTGCTCCCTGAAAGGCAGACATGAAAAGCAGTACGCAGACGATTTTGGAACACTCTGCCATCCCCCGACATATTGCTGTGATTATGGACGGCAACGGACGTTGGGCAAAGAAGCGTTTTCTTCCCCGTGTGATGGGGCATAAGCGCGGCTTGGATGCGCTGGAGAGCATGGTGAAGCATTGTGCTGAACTGGGTGTGCAGTATTTGACCGTGTTTGCTTTTTCGACTGAAAACTGGCGACGCCCCGAGGAAGAGGTTTCTTTTCTGATGGGGCTGTTTTTGCAGGCTTTGCAAAAGCAGGTGCGCCGTTTGCACGATAACAATATGCGCTTGAGGGTCATTGGCAGCCGTGAGCGGTTTAATGCTGAAATCCTGAAGGGGATTGAGGCGGCAGAGGCGTTGACGGCAAACAATACCGGTTTGACTTTGAGCATTGCTGCCGATTATGGCGGCCGCTGGGATATTTTGCAGGCGGCAAATCAGTTGATTGCCGAGGGTGTAACTGAGATTACGGAAGAGGCGTTGTCGCGCTATTTGATGTTGGGCGATGCACCCGAGCCGGATTTGTTTATCCGAACCGGTGGCGAGACGCGCATCAGTAATTTCCTGCTGTGGCAGATGGCGTACGCGGAATTGTATTTTACGGATACGCTGTGGCCTGATTTTAATGAGAAATCGCTGAATGAAGCGATTGTTTCGTTCCAAAAACGGGAACGCCGCTTCGGGCGGACTTCCGAACAGCTGCCGGTTGAGCAGCAACGGGGTTGAGAACTATGTTGAAACAACGGATTTTAACGGCGCTGTGGCTCTTGCCGCTGATGCTGGGTATGCTGTTTTATGCGCCTATGTGGCTGTGGGCGGCGTTTTGCGGCCTGATCGCCATGCTGACTTTGTGGGAATATGCCCGCATGAGTGGCTTGGACAAGCTGAAAATCAATCATTATCTGGCTTCAACGCTGGTGTTTGGTGTGATTGCTTATGCCGGCGGTTGGCAGTTGCCTGATTTGGTTTGGTATGTCGTATTGGCGTTTTGGCTGATTGTCATGCCTTGGTGGCTGAAAGCGAAATGGAAGTTAAACGGCGGCTGGCAGGCTTACACAGTCGGTTGGTTGTTGGTAATGCCGTTTTGGTTCGCACTGGTTTACCTGCGCCCTCAGCCTGAAGACGCGCTGTCTTTATTGGCGATTATGGGTTTGGTGTGGGTGGCCGATATTGGCGCGTATTTTTGCGGCAAGTCGTTTGGCAAGCGCAAAATTGCGCCGACCATCAGCCCGGGTAAAAGTTGGGAAGGTGCGATCGGCGGCGCATTATGCGTTGCCGTGTACATGACCATCGTATGGAAAGCCGGTTGGCTGGCTTTTGAAGCCGGTTGGTTAAAAACTATTTTGATCGGCTTGATTCTGACCGTTGTCAGCGTGTGTGGCGATTTGCTGGAAAGCTGGCTCAAACGTGCGGCCGGTATTAAAGACAGCAGCAATCTGTTGCCGGGACACGGCGGCGTGTTCGATCGTGTGGACAGCCTGATTGCCGTTATCAGCATTTATGCCGCCTTTGTATATTTGTTTTAAACCGCCTGTCTCACATGGTTGGGGGAGCTGATTATGTCCGAACAAAAACAGATTTCATCTTTATCGATCTTGGGCGTATTGTTGGCACTGGGATTGATGGCTGCGGCGTTTATTTTGGGCGTGCAGTTTAAGAATCTGCGCCAACCGGGGACAATTACCGTAAAAGGTTTGGCGGAGAAAAACTTCCAATCCGACAGCGCAACGTGGAATACAGGCGTGAACGCGCACGGAGAGAGCTATCAGGAGGTTTTGGATTTGCTGACGGCAAGACGCAAGAAGCTGTCTAAATTTTTGGGCGAGCAAGGCTTTACGGCGGCTGAAATGAAAGTGGGCCTGCCCGAAGTGTCGCGCGTTTTCAATGAAACCCGCGACGAACTGGGCAACGTAACCCGCACGCCCAACGGCTATGATGGCGACCTCAATATTGTGGTCAACACCAAAAAACTGGACAAAATCCAAGCCGCCCAGCGCGCCATTTTGAACTTCCGTGCGCAAAACGAATTTATCCGCTTCGATAATCCGCAATATTTGCTGGGCAATTTGGAAACCATCAAACGTGATTTGATCACGCAGGCGACTGAGGACGCGCAGAAACGCGCGGCCGAATTTGCCAAAACCGGCGGCGGCAAAGTGGGCGCCATGCGTTCTGCTTCGCAAGGCTCGTTTAATATCTATTCTGACACCGGCAGCAGCGAGGACGATGAGTACGGCGGTTCTTACGATAAAAGTACCGTCGGCAAGCAAGTCCGACTGGTTGTTACCATCGAATACAGCATTGAGTAATTCTTTCAGACGGTCTTTTCAGCTGGGAGGCAAAAGGCCGTCTGAAAATTGAAAACGGCAAAGAAATCTATTTCAAATACAATGAATACCGTTTGCACAGCACATAAAGAACACACCATGACACAACAAGTTCTGACCATATTAGGCAGTACCGGCAGCATAGGCGAAAGCACTTTAGACGTTGTCTCCCGCCATCCTGAGAAATTCCGCGTGTTCGCGCTGGCAGGGCATAGGCAGGTGGACAAGCTGGCGGCGCAATGCAAACAGTTCCGCCCGGAATATGCCGTTGTCGGCGATGCCGGCCATGCGGCCGAGCTGGAAAAGAAACTCAAACAAGAAGGCATCAGTACGCAGGTCTTATATGGTTCTCAAGCCCTGATTGATGTCGCCTCTGCCGATGAAGTCAGCGGCGTGATGTGTGCCATTGTCGGCGCGGCCGGTTTGCCGTCGGCTTTGGCCGCTGCTCAAAAGGGCAAAACCATTTATCTGGCAAACAAAGAAACGCTGGTGGTTTCCGGCGCATTGTTTATGGAAACCGCCCGTCAAAACGGCGCCACCGTCTTGCCGATTGACAGCGAACACAACGCCATCTTTCAGGTATTGCCAAGGGATTACACAGGCCGTCTGAATGAGCACGGTATCAATTCAATTATCCTGACCGCATCGGGCGGGCCCTTCCTTAATACAGATTTAAGTACATTTGACAGCATTACGCCCGAGCAGGCGGTCAAGCATCCGAATTGGAGCATGGGGCGCAAAATTTCCGTTGATTCCGCGTCAATGATGAATAAGGGTTTGGAATTGATTGAGGCGCATTGGCTGTTTAACTGTCCGCCGGAAAAACTGGAAGTCGTCATCCATCCGCAATCCGTGATACACAGCATGGTGCGTTATCGCGATGGTTCGGTATTGGCGCAGTTGGGCAATCCCGATATGCGTACGCCGATTGCTTATTGTTTGGGTCTGCCCGAACGTATCGATTCCGGCGTGGGCGAGCTGGATTTCGGCGCATTATCCGCGTTGACCTTCCAAAAGCCTGACTTTGACCGTTTTCCATGTTTGAAACTTGCCTATCAGGCCATGAATGCAGGCGGCGCCGCGCCTTGCGTGTTGAACGCCGCCAACGAAGTTGCCGTGGCCGCTTTTTTAGATAAACGTATTAAGTTTACCGATATTGCCAAAGTCGTTGCCCACTGCCTTGCCCAAGATTTTTCAGACGGCCATCATGATATCGAAGGCCTGCTGGCGCAGGACGCGCAAACACGTAGGCAGGCAGAAGCCTTTATCGGCAAACAGTAAAGCTTCAATGACAGGCCGTCTGAAACGTCAACTGCTTGGCATTTAGGCAGACAAAATGGAACAACTGCCTTTATAATCGGTTTTCAGACGGCCTTATCCGTTGATGATCACATTCCACTCAGGGGGATTTTTTTGCAAACCTTTTTAGCCTTTATCGTCGCCATTCTGATTTTGGTCAGCCTGCATGAGTTCGGACACTATATTGTTGCCCGCTGGTGCGGCGTTAAAGTCGTGCGCTTTTCCGTCGGCTTCGGTAAGCCCTTTTTCACCCGAAAACGCGGCGATACCGAGTGGTGTCTTGCCCCGATTCCGCTGGGCGGTTACGTTAAAATGGTCGATACGCGCGAAGGCGAGGTGGCGGAAGCAGATTTGCCGTACGCCTTTGACAAGCAGCATCCGGCCAAGCGCATCGCCATTGTCGCCGCAGGCCCTTTGACCAATTTGATTTTGGCCGTTTTGCTTTACGGTTTGAGCTTTTCCTTCGGCGTAACCGAGTTGCGCCCCTATGTCGGCATGGTCGAGCCTGCCAGTATTGCCGCCAAAGCAGGTTTTCAGGAAGGCGATAAGATTGTATCGGTTAATGGGATCGCCGTTAAAGACTGGAGCGATGCGCAAACCGAGATGGTGTTGAACCTTGAGGCCGGCCCTGTAAAAGTCGCTGTTCAGACGGCCTCAAATACCCAAGCCATCCGCATAATTGATGCCGCCGGCACGCCTGAAGCAGGTAAAGTTGCGAAAAGCCAAGGCAACATCGGCCTTTTGCCTTTTAGAATTACTAACCGCATCGGCAAAGTCTTGGCCAATAGTCCGGCCGAAAAAGCAGGTTTGAAGGAAAACGACAAACTGCTGACCGCCGATGGGAAACCCATCGAAAGCTGGCAGGCATGGACGGAACTCTTCCGCGCCAGCCCCGGCAAACGAATCGAGCTGACTTACGAGCGCGACGGTAAAATACTGGCGACCGCTATCCGGCCGGACAGCGTCGAGCAGTCGGCAGGCGTGCTGGTGGGTAGAGCAGGGCTTGCCGCCCAGGCGGATAAAGAGTGGGATAAAACCATCCGCTACCGTTATACGCCTTCCGTTGCCCAAGCCTTTGAATTGGGTTGGAACAAAACCGTCAACTATTCGTGGACGACCCTCAAATTTTTCGGAAAACTGGTTACAGGCAATGCCTCTTTAAACCATATTTCCGGCCCCCTGACCATTGCCGATGTCGCCGGACAATCCGCCAAACTCGGATTGCAGAGCTACCTCGAATTTCTGGCCTTGGTCAGCATCAGCTTAGGCGTGTTGAACCTTTTGCCCGTACCCGTTTTAGACGGCGGACATTTGGTTTTCTATATCGCCGAATGGATACGCGGAAAGCCTTTGAGCGAGCGCATACAGGCAGTCGGCCTGCGCTTCGGACTGGCAGCCATGCTTTTGATGATGGCTGTGGCTTTCTTTAATGACATCAACCGTTTGTTTGGATAATTTATGAAACTGAACCAGATTGCTTCCGCTTTAATGGTATTGAGCCTGTCTCCCTTGGCATTGGCTGACTTTACCATTCAGGACATCCGCGTCGAAGGCCTGCAACGCACCGAGCCGAGTACCGTCTTCAACTACCTGCCCGTTAAAGTCGGTGATAATTTCAATGATGCGCGCAGTGAAGAAATCATCAAAAACTCTACGCAACCGGTTTCTTTGACGACGTACGCGTCGAGACCATGGACAATCAAGTCCTGCTGACCGTGATTGAGCGTCCGACCATCAGCTCGCTCAATATTACCGGCGCGAAAATGCTGCAAAACGATGCCATCAAGAAAAACCTTGAAGCATTTGGTTTGGCGCAATCCCAATACTTCAACCAAGCAACGCTGAACCAAGCCGTTGCCGGTTTGAAAGAAGAGTATTTGAGCCGTGGCAAACAGTCTGTCCAAATCACTCCGACTGTGACCAAACTCGCCCGCAACCGCGTATCTATCGATATTGCCATCGAAGAGGGCAAATCTACCAAGATTACCGATATTTCATTTGAAGGCAACGAAGTTTATTCCGACCGCCGTCTGATGAAACAAATGTCCCTGAGCGAAGGCGGCATGTGGACTTGGATCACGAAGAGCAACCAGTTCAATGAGCAAAAATTTGCTCAGGACATGGAAAAAATTACCAATTTCTATCAAAACAACGGCTACTTCAACTTCCGCATTTTGGATACCGATATCCAAACCAACGAAGACAAAACCAAGCAGACCATTAAAGTAACCGTCAGCGAAGGCGACCGCTTCCGCTGGGGCAATGTACGCATCGAAGGCGATACGCTGGAAGTGCCGAAAGAAGATTTGGAAAAACTGCTGACCATGAAGCCGGGCAAATGGTATGAGCGCGCGCAAATGTCCAATTCGCTCGAAGCCATCCAAAACCGCATGGGTCAGGCAGGTTACGCATTCAGTGAAATCAATGTCCAACCGATTCCAAATGCCGAAACGCATACCGTTGATTTTGTGTTGACCGTTCAACCGGGCCGCAAAATCTATGTGAACGAAATCAACATTACCGGCAACAACAAAACCCGTGACGAAGTCATCCGCCGCGAGTTGCGCCAAATGGAATCGGCGCCTTACGACTCTGCCAAACTGCAACGTTCTAAAGAGCGCGTTGAGTTGTTGGGCTACTTCGACAACGTTCAATTCGATGCTGTTCCTGTGGCCAATACGCCTGACCAAGTTGACCTGAACATGAGCCTGACCGAACGTTCTACCGGCTCACTCGACTTGAGTGCAGGTTGGGTTCAGGATACCGGTTTGGTAATGTCTGCCGGCGTGGCTCAAGACAACCTGTTCGGTACGGGTAAATCCGTTTCTTTGCGTGCTTCCCGCAGTAAAACCACAGTAAACGGCTCGTTGTCGTTTACCGACCCATACTTCACACCTGACGGCGTAAGCTTGGGCTACGACATTTACGGCAAGACTTATGACCCGCGTAAAGCTTCTTCCAGCGCGAAACAATATAAAACCACAACTTTCGGCGGCGGTTTGCGTATCGGTATTCCGGTTACCGAATATGACCGTGTGAACTTCGGTTTGGCCGCAGAGCGTCTGACCGTGAACACCTACAAAGGCGCTCCTAAACGCTATGCTGAATTTGTGGCGGAACATGGTAAGTGTGCCAATGGTCTCAATTCGAAGGGAACAGAATGTGCTGAGGGGCTGGGCAGTTTCAAAGGCTGGCTGTACAAAGGTACCATCGGCTGGGGCCGCAACAAAACCGACAATGCCTTGTGGCCGACCCGCGGTTACCTGACCGGCGTAAACGGCGAAATCGCCTTGCCGGGCAGCGACCTGCAATACTACACCCTGACCCACAACCAAACTTGGTTCTTCCCATTGAGCAAAGATTTCACGCTGATGTTGGGTGGCGAAGTCGGTTATGGCAACGGCTACGGCAAAACCAAAACCATGCCGTTCTTTGAAAACTTCTACGGCGGCGGCTTAGGTTCTGTCCGCGGCTTTGAAAGCGGTACGCTGGGCCCGAAAGTCTATGACGAATACGGCGAGAAAATCAGCTACGGCGGTAACAAAAAAGCCAACGTTTCCGCAGAGTTGCTCTTCCCGATGCCGGGCATTAAAGACTCGCGCACCGTCCGTCTGAGCCTGTTTGCCGATGCGGGCAGTGTGTGGGACGACAAAACCTACACCGACAGCAGTAGCAATATCTACTACACCAACAATGCCGCTCAAAACCCATACGGTTTAGGCAAGATCCACAAATCGACCTTCAAGGAAGAGTTGCGCTACTCCGCCGGTGCGGCAGTAACCTGGCTCTCGCCGCTGGGTCCGATGAAGTTCAGTTATGCTTATCCGATTAAGAAAAAAGAAGGCGACGAAATCCAACGCTTCCAATTCCAACTCGGTACGACATTCTGATGATGTTTAGGCCGTCTGAAACCGGGTTTGTCCGTTTCAGACGGCCTCATGGCAGATTGGCGGCAAGCTTATTGCGAACCGCCCGTTTGTTTTCAAGCAAGGATTTTTATCATGAGTAAAATAGCCGACACCCTCCGTGTCCTCGCCGTAGCCCTGCCGGGTTTCGTGCTGTTGCCGCAAGCGGCGGCGGATGGCATGCAGAAAATCGGTTTTATCAATACCGAGCGCGTTTATCAGGAATCCAAGCAGGCGCAAAACATTCAGATGACTTTGGAAAAAGAATTCAAAAGCCGTCAAACCGCCTTGCAAAAGCTGCAGCAGGAAGGCGAGGCTTTGGAGCGAAAACTGAGCGGCGACAAGCTCAGCGACAGCCAAAGGGAAGCGGAAACCCAAAAATGGCGCAATCTGGTACAGAAATTCCGCAAGCAGCAGGCCGAGTTGGCTGAAGACTACAACCTGCGCCGCAATGAAGAATTCGCTGCGCTCCAGCAAAATGCCAACCGCGTCATCATCGATTTGGCCAAGCGCGAAGGTTACGACTTCATCTTGCAGGACGTGATTTACGTCAACGGCCGCTACGACATTACCGACAGCGTTATCAAAGCCTAAATGCACACTGACCCTGCCCGGCAGCGAATGTGACCATACAGACAAACCTAAGGCCGTCTGAAACCCAAACCGGCATCTTTCAGACGGCCTGACATCTTGACGGCAGATTATCATGACTTCACAAGCATACACCCTGTCCCAAATCGTTTCCCAGCTCGGTGGCGAATGGAAAGGCGAAGACATCGCCATTACCGCCGTCCGTCCGTTGGATCGGGCGCAGGCGGAGCACATCAGCTTTTTAGCCAATCCGAAATACAAAGCCGAAGTACACGACAGCCAGGCAGGCGCAGTGATTGTGTCGCCGAAAGCCGCAGACGAATTTGCGGGCCGCAACCTGATTGTGGCTGTCGACCCTTATCTTTATTTTGCCAAAGTGGCACGATTGTTCTCGCCGATTGTCAAAGCACAGGGCGGCGTACATCCGACCGCCGTTGTCGAAGCAAGCGCCAAAGTGCCGGCAAGCTGCGAAATCGGCGCGAATGCCTATATCGGCGCGAATGCCGTATTGGGCGAAGGCTGCCGTATTTTGGCCAATGCTGTTGTCCAACACGATTGCACGTTGGGCGATGAAGTTGTGCTGCATCCCAACGCTGTCATCTATTACGGCTGCACTTTGGGCAACCGTGTCGAAATCCACAGCGGCGCCGTCATCGGTGCGGACGGTTTCGGCTTGGCCTTTGCCGGCGATTCATGGTTTAAAATTCCGCAAACCGGCGCAGTCACGCTGGGCGATGATGTGGAAATCGGTTCGAACACCAATATCGACCGCGGCGCAATGAGCGACACGACCGTCGGCAACGGCACTAAAAATCGACAACCAAGTCCAAATCGGCCACAACTGCAAAATCGGTTCGCACACCGTTATCGCCGCCAAGACCGGCATTTCCGGCAGCGTCACCATCGGCAATTATTGTATTATCGGCGGCGGAGTCGGCACGGTCGGACACATCGAAATTGCCGATAAAACCACCATCGGCGGCGGTACATCCGTCACCCACAGCATTACCGAAAGCGGCCAGCATCTGGCCGGTATTTTCCCGATGTCGGGCTACAAAGACTGGGCGCGCAATGCCGTTTATATCCACCGTTTGAGCGAAATGAACAAACGCCTCAAAACGCTGGAAAAACAGCTTGCTGATAGCGACGAAGCCTAAAGGTGGCGCAAACAGTCCGCACACCGCATCCGAATACGTTTAAACCCAATACAAACAAGGAAAGACGAACATCATGGACGTACAACTCCCGATCGAAGCCAAAGACATTCAAAAACTTATCCCACACCGTTATCCGTTTTTGCAACTCGACCGCATTACTGCGTTCGAACCGATGAAAACCCTGACTGCGATTAAAAACGTCACCATGAACGAGCCGCAGTTCCAAGGCCACTTTCCCGACCTGCCCGTGATGCCCGGCGTGCTAATTATCGAAGCCATGGCGCAAGCGTGCGGCACACTCGCCATCCTCAGCGAAGGCGGCCGCAAAGAAAACGAATTCTTCTTCTTCGCCGGTATCGACGACGCCCGTTTCAAACGCCAAGTCATCCCCGGCGACCAACTGGTTTTTGAAGTCGAGCTGTTGACCAACAAACGCGGTATCGGCAAATTCAACGCCGTTGCCAAAGTCGATGGCCAAGTTGCCGTTGAAGCCGTGATTATGTGCGCCAAACGCGTGGTGTAAGAATGGGACAGGCCGTCTGAAAGTTCAGACGGCATCTTGCAGGCAATACCTGTATCAGACAGCAAGGAGACAGCATGACCCTTATCCATCCGACCGCCGTCATCGACCCTAAAGCCGAACTCGACTCCAGCGTCAAAGTCGGCCCATACAGCATCATCGGCCCCAATGTGCAAATCGGTGCGAATACCGAAATCGGCCCGCACGTCGTCATCAACGGACATACGACCATCGGTGAAAACAACCGCATTTTCCAATTTGCCAGCCTCGGCGAAATTCCGCAGGACAAAAAATACCGCGACGAGCCGACCAAGCTGATTATTGGCAACGGCAACACCATCCGCGAATTTACGACGTTCAACCTCGGCACGGTCACCGGCATCGGCGAAACCCGTATCGGCGACGACAACTGGATTATGGCCTACTGCCACCTTGCCCATGACTGCGTGGTCGGCAACCATACCATCTTCGCCAACAACGCCTCACTTGCAGGTCATGTTACCATCGGCGACTACGTTGTCTTGGGCGGCTACACGCTGGTGTTCCAATTCTGTCAAATCGGCGACTACGCCATGACCGCGTTTGCCGCCGGCGTACACAAAGACGTACCGCCGTACTTTATGGCCGCAGGCTACCGTGCCGAACCGGCCGGCCTCAATAGCGAAGGTATGCGCCGCAACGGTTTCACGGCCGAACAGATTGCCTCCGTTAAAGATGTGTATAAAACCATTTACCATCGCGGCATTCCGTTTGAAGAGGCCAAGGCAGACATTCTGAAACGCGCCGAAACCCAAAGCGAATTGGCGGTATTTAAAGACTTTTTTGCACAATCCACACGCGGCATTATCCGTTGATTGATGGATTGAAGGCCGTCTGAAACTTTTTCAGACGGCCTTTGGATTGCAAAAATCCGCGCAGTAGGGCAGGTTTCCTGTCCGTTTGCCGCAGATGCCGTCTGAAAACGGGTGAGCAAATGTCTGCCTCAAAATCTTTTAGCTTCCGAACCTCAACAACATGAACTCCAATTCTTCCCCCCTTATCGCCATCAGCGTCGGCGAAGCTTCCGGCGACTTGCTCGGCGCACATTTAATCCGTGCCATTAAGGCGCGTTGCCCGAACGCGCGGTTTACCGGCATCGGCGGCGAGCGCATGAAGGCGGAGGGTTTCGAGAGTTTGTACGATCAGGAAAAGCTGGCGGTGCGCGGTTTTGTTGAGGTCATCAAACGCCTGCCGCAGATTTTGAAAATCCGCAAAAGCTGGTGAGCGATTTAATCCGCCTCAAGCCGGATGTGTTTATCGGCATCGATGCGCCGGACTTCAATCTCGGCGTGGCGGAAAAACTCAAGCAGTCAGGCATTCATACCATTCATTACGTCAGCCCGTCGGTTTGGGCGTGGCGGCGCGAACGGGTCAATAAAATCGTGCATCAGGTCAACCGCGTGTTGTGCCTGTTTCCGATGGAGCCACAACTTTATATCGATGCCGGAGGCAAGGCTGAGTTTGTAGGCCATCCGATGGCGCAAACCATGCCGGTGGAAGCGGATAGGGCGGCGGCGCGGCAGAAGCTGGGCGTGCCTGCGGACGTGCCCGTGTTTGCCATATTGCCTGGCAGCCGCGTGAGCGAAATCGATTACATGGCGGCGGTGTTTTTTCAGACGGCCTTATTGCTGCTGAAATGTTATCCGCAGGCGCAGTTTTTGCTGCCTGTGGCGACGGCCGCAACGCGCAAACGCATTGGCGAAATTTTGGCGCAGCCTGAATTTGCCACCCTTCCCATCACGTTGACCGACAAGCAGTCGGATACGGTTTGCACTGCTGCCGACGTGGTATTGGTCACCAGCGGTACGGCAACTTTGGAAGTGGCCTTGTGCAAGCGGCCTATGGTCATCAGCTACAAAATTTCGCCGCTGACTTATGCGTATGTGAAAAACAAAATCAAAGTGCCGCATGTCGGTTTGCCCAATATTTTGTTGGGTAAAGCCGCCGTTCCCGAGCTGCTGCAACACGATGCCGTCCCTGAAAAACTGGCGCAGGCCGTGGCAGACTGGTATGACCGCCCTGAAGCCGTGGCCGCATTGGAACAAGATTTCCACGCCTTGCATCTGCTGTTGAAGAAAGATACGGCGGCATTGGCGGCGGCGGCAGTATTGGAAGAAGCCGGATTTTCAGACGGCCTGAAAGACAAGTAAGGAAAATACATGAATTTATTGGGAGCCTTGGCCAAGGTTGGCAGCCTGACGATGGTGTCGCGCATTTTGGGTTTTGTACGCGATACGATTATTGCCCGTACGTTTGGAGCAGGTACGGCGACGGATGCGTTTTTTGTCGCGTTTAAACTACCCAACTTGTTGCGACGTATTTTTGCAGAGGGCGCATTTGCCCAAGCCTTCGTACCGATTTTGGCGGAATACAAAGAAACCCGCTCACCCGAAGCCACGCAGGAGTTTGTGCGTCATGTGGCCGGTATGCTGTCGTTTGTGTTGGTCATCGTTACCGCGCTGGGCATACTCGCCGCACCGTGGGTGATTGTTGCTAATGCCCCTGGTTTTATCAACGAACCTGATAAGGTTCAGCTTTCCATTGACCTGCTACGGGTTGTATTTCCTTATATTTTGTTGATTTCACTATCCTCTTTTGTCGGCTCGATCCTTAATTCCTATCATAAATTCGGTATCCCCGCTTTTACGCCGACATTTTTGAATATTTCCTTTATCGTCTTTTCCCTGTTCTTTGTACCGTATTTCAATCCGCCCATAATGGCTTTGGCGTGGGCAGTATTTGTCGGCGGCGTGTTGCAGCTGGTGTTCCAACTGCCTTGGTTGGCGAAACTGGGTTTCTTGAAAATGCCCAAACTCAGCTTTAAAGATGCGGCGGTTAACCGCGTACTGAAACAGATGGCTCCGGCAATTTTGAGCGTGAGCGTGGCGCAGATTTCCTTATTCATCAATACCATCTTCGCCTCGTTTTTGCAGTCCGGCAGTGTGTCGTGGATATATTTTGCCGACCGACTGATGGAATTGCCTACCGGCGTTTTGGGTGTGGCACTCGGCACGATCTTGCTGCCTACCTTGTCCAAATACGCTACCAGTCAGGATACCGAACAGTTTTCTGACCTGCTCGACTGGGGTTTGCGCCTGTGTATGTTGCTGGCGCTGCCTGCCGCAGTCGGTCTTGCCGTGTTGGCTTTCCCTCTGGTCGCGACCTTGTTTATGTACCGTGAGTTTACGCTGTACTCCGCACAAATGACTGAACAGGCGCTCGTTGCCTACTCCCTCGGCTTGATCGGGATGATTATGATTAAAGTGTTGGCACCCGGTTTCTACGCGCGCCAAAATATCAAAACTCCCGTTAAGATTGCCATTTTCACGCTGATTTGCACGCAGTTGATGAACCTCGCCTTTATTTCGCCACTCAAACACGTCGGTTTGTCCCTCTCCATCGGTTTGGGTTCGTGTCTGAACGCAGGTTTGCTGTTTTACCTCTTACGCAAACACGGCATCTATCATCCCCGCAAAGGTTGGCCGGTGTTCTTGGTTAAGATAACCATCTCTTTGGTCATCATGGGCGGCGGTTTGTGGCTGGCTCAATATTATCTGCCGTTTGAATGGGTACACGTCGGCGGTTTTAAAAGGGCCGGCCAACTCTGTGTTCTGATTGCCTTGGGCGGCGGCCTCTACTTCGTTTCTCTCGCCGCACTCGGTTTTCGTCCGCACCATTTCCGCAGAGTGGAAAAATAAGGAAATTGATTTAAGTCATTGCCTGCTTTGAAGATAATCCACTAATAAAAAGGCCCTTGGATTTTGATTTCAAGGGCCTTTTACTTTGTGGTAGAGATGGACTTATGGTTTGGTCAGATAAGGATATAGATCCATGCGTTCGTCTTGGAGTACGGCTAAATAGTCCGGTGCATCAAGTTGCATCCCAGTGCCGTGATAAAGGCATTTTTGCCGAGGATCAGGATACAGTCCGCCGCCCAAATAGCCGATTTTTAGCGGTTGCCGATTGGCGACATGCTGTTTCAATACTGTGGCAGCAGCTTGTGTTTGTTCGGCGGTGGGATGGTGGGCAGCTCGTCCCAGACCAAGCAGATCCCAAAAGGTTTTTCTAGGAGGAGTAATACGGATATTGTATGTCGTACATCCATCGTCATAAATTGGGCGTTCTATTTGGCGGACGGAAATTCGATAGTAACCGTGGCTGCCTACAATACTGAGGACTTGGGCTTTTGAAAAATCACCGCCTGCATAGGCTGCTAACGGAAATGATAGGAAGAAGAGGAGAATAAGGTGGCGCATAAGGTTTAGGTCGTCTGAAAGAGTGTTGGGCGTTACTGCAAGCTTAACATGGCAGGTATTACGGAAAGTAGGAAGGTAAGGTTGGATATGGCGTTTTTCTTTTTACTGGAAGGGTCGTCTGAAATTTTTTCAGACGACCTTTTTTATCTTTACTTTGAAAGGTAGGGATTTTAAACGATTATGGATTATCGCCATACGAGGAAATTTTCGTCACGCGCCGACGTTTTTGGTGCAGGGGACGGGTTTGTTCCGGTTGGAAAGCGTAATCAAAGGGGCGAAGTTGCAGCGTTTGCCACAGGCGGTCTAGGTTACGTGTGGCGGCAGCGCGGGTTTGCTCTGTGTCGGGTGTGAGGAAAATGTGCAGGGCTTTGCCGTGTTGTTCAACGCGGTATTCTTGGATGAGGTCGTCGGAAATCATGGCGCGGCGGATGAAGTCGGCGTAGAGGGCGTAAGGTTCGTCGCCTGTCGTGCGTGCGTCGAGGATGTCGTCGCAGCGTCCTTCGATGGTGCTGATGCGGGCGAATGCGCTGCCGCAGGGACAGGGTGCGTCGTTGGCAATCAAAACGTCATCGAGGCGGTAGCGGATGATGGGTTGGCTTTTGCGGTTGAAGTCGGTAATGACGGGGGCGAAGCGGCCGCTTTCGCGGTCTATCCAGTCTTTTTCGATATAGACCATGTCTTCGTTCAGATGCAGGTTGCCGTGGGCGCAGGTGTGGGCGAGGAAGCCTTCGGTGCATTGGTAGATTTGGTGAACTGGCGTGCCGAAGCGTTGTTCGATGCGGGTTTTGACTTGCGGCTCTAAGACTTCGGCAACGGAGATGATCTTTTTAGGGTGTATGGCGAGGTCGGGATGCTGGGCAAGCTGTTGCAATACTTGGGCGGGGGCGATGAGGATGGTGGGCTTTTGCGCGTTGAGCCTTGGGATGTGCGCGTCCAAGGCTTCGAGCAGGTCGTAAAACTCGAAGCGTATCAGCGGGCTTTTGACGGCGGTGTAGAGATTGCTGTTGGCGCGCAGGAAGAAGGCGATGCTGTGGTGTGCGAGGTAAGGGCGTGGCAGCATGCGTTTGAGCATATAGCCTGCCCACAGGGCGGACTCTTCGGGGGAAACGAGGAAAATGCCCCTGTTGCCACTGGTACCGGAGGAAAGCCCGACGGTGATTTCTTTGCCCGAGGTCGTCTGAAAAACGGGGCTGAAGTCGCGGCTTTCTTCGGCTTTGAGGGCGACGGAGAGGGCGTCTTTTTCGCTGATGCCGTAGGCGTTGATGTCGGCGAAATGCTGCATGAAGATGCGTTTGTTGATAACGGGATAGTCTTGCAGCTTGGCGCTGTGGGGGTAGAAGCGGCTGTTGTGGTTATTCAAAAGGCGGTCGAGCTGTTTTTGCTGGTGAGCTTCAAGGGCGGCGCGTTCCGTGTAGTTTCGGGTGTGGAAAAAGGATTTGAGGATTTGCCATTTCGAAGGTTTCATGGTGTGTTCTTTGGGGCGGTTGAGGGGCTTTGCTCGTCGGGTTTTCAGACGACCTGTTTTAATCCAAGCCTTCCATGCCCAAACGGCGCAAGGTGGGTTCGCAATGGCTGGGAACGAGGATGATTTCGCGGTTGCGGCGGTGGAGGTGTTGCAGGCGGTCTATGGTGGCTTGGACGGCGGTGCGGTTTTGTGCGATCAGACCGGTTAGCGGGTTGGGACGGCGGTTGTGGCTGATGGTCGCAAACCGCCAAACGGCGTCGGCAATCAGGAAATTCTCCGGCTATCAGTCCGTATTGTCCGGCGGCATGGCCGGGCAGGGCGACGGCAATCAGGTCGGCACTGATGCGGTAGCCTTGTTCAAACGGGTAAAACGCTTCGTCAAGGCGGACTTCGGGCAGATCTTCGATAAAGCGGGCGCGCTGCGGCAGGTCTTGGGGCAACAGCTCGCGCAGGAAGCCTTGTTTGACTTCGATGATGCGGTTGGTCAGGCTTTCGGGCTTGTCAGTGCGGTAAACAAAGTCATAGGCGGCGCGGGAGAGAATGATTTCTGTGTCGGGGAAGTCTTTGAGTCCGGCAATATGGTCAGCGTGCAGGTGGGACAGAAAGATTTGGTTGATGTCGTGCGCGGCATCACCCAAACGTTCGCGTATGGTCGGTTGGCTGAGGGTGACGGGTGTGGTCAGTGCGTAAAACTTCTCGGGAAATCGGCGGCAGGCTTGGAAAAAGCGGGGTGCGTAGCCGGTGTCGAAAGCAGGTTGCCGCCTTGGTGGGTGATGTGGGCGGTCATCGCGGGAAAGGCAGCTTTGCGTAGGCTGCCGCCCCGTTCGACCATACATTCGGGATGGGTGCAGTAGCCGGTGTGGTAGAAACGGATGTCCATGGATTCAGCCTTTCAAGGAGCGGGCGTATTGCCGCAGTCCGTCGACAACGCTGATTTGGGGTTCGTAGCCGAGCAGCGAACGGGCGCGGCTGATGTCTAGAGTTTGGTCGAAGGAAATTGTGCCTATGCTGTAACGGGTAACGAGGGGTTCGCGAAAGGAACGGGTCAGCCGCGCCTGTGTTTCCAAGATGCGGGCAACGCTGTCGATCAGGCGGTAGGAGACGGGTTTCAGACGACATCCAAGATGCAGGATGTCGATGATTTGCCGGTAGAGTGTGGCGATGGTTTGAGGCTCGCCGTTAGTGATGTTGAACGGCATGGCGCGTGGGACATCGGCTTTGGCTGCCAGCATCAGCGCGTGGACGACATTGTCGACGTAGGTAACGTCCACTAATGCGCCGCCTGCTTCGCGTCCGCTGCGCCGAATCAGTGGCAGAAAGCCTTTTTCGGAAATTTTGAGCAGGCGCGGCAGGACGGCGGTATCGTATTCGCCGAAATGCCACGCGGACGGATGATGACACTAGAGATGTCGGTAGTGGCGGCGACTTCTTGTTCGGCAAGGAATTTGGTGTAGGCGTAGTCGTTGACAAAGTGTCGACTGACGAAGGTTTCGGGGACTTTATGCTGGTCGAGGTAATCGAAATAGATGCTGGGCGTGGAAACGTGTATCAGCTTGCCGATGTGGTGGTGCCGTACCGCGGTCAAGACGTTTTGCGTGGCGGTCACGTTGGCGCGGTAGAAATCTTCGTATCGCCCCCACGGCGAAGACAGTGCAGCGCAATGGAACACGATATCGGCTTCGGAAAACGCCTTTAGTGTCTGATTGCGGTCGGACAAATCGAAGGCGTGAAATTCTGTCTTCAGCATTTTACCGATTTCGGCATTACGCCCGCAGGCGGCTACTTGCCAGCCTTGGGAAAGCAGCGTCTGCACGAGGTTGCGCCCAAGTCCGCCGGTAGCGCCGGTGACGATGGCTTTTTTCATGGTTTTTCCCAAACCAGTGCGCCTAAGCCGACGCCTGCGGATGTGCCGAACAGCAAAACTTTATCGCCCGAGCGGACGGGGAAGTCGGTCAGCAGGTGGTGCAATGCGGAAGGGATGGATGCGGAGATTTGGTTACCGTGGGTGTTGAAATATCGACGATTTTGGTAGGATCAAGTTTCAGACGACTGATGATGTGTTGCAAAGCGCCACGGCTTGCCTGATGCGGAACGATCCAGTCTATGTCTGCCAACGTCAAATCTGCCTGCGCCAAAACCTCGTCCAAGAAGCCGGGTATGGCTTCGGCGGCAAGCTTGTAGAGCTTTTTGCCGTTCATGTGGAAATAGGCTTGGGAGACATAGCTTTCGGGATGTTTGGACGGATGGTTTTCATAGCCGCCAGCAGGGATAGTGCAGAATTCATAGCCTTCGGGATGCACCTCGAATTTGCTTGCCAACACGCCGCCGCGTTCAGACGACCTAATAACAGCCGCCGCCGCGCCATCGCCGAAAATGGTCGAACTGTGAAAATCGTTCCAATCCAAACCGACGGAGGCGACGTCGCAACTGATCAATAAAATGGTGGGATATTTGTGTAACAGCGAATCCGCCAAATCCAAGCTGCGCAAAAACGACAAACAGGTCATGTTGACGTCGAATGCGGCAATCGGGCGGATGGGATTCAGCAGACGCAATGTGTGCGCGGCGTTGAAGGGAATGCATTGACGGTCGATACCCGAAGCGTTGATGATGCAGTCCACATCGTCAATCGTGATGCCTGCCGCCATCAACGCATTTTGTGCGGCTTTAAGCTGCATGGCATCGGCAGATTCGCCTTCCGCCAGAAAGTAGCGTTGCGTCAAGCCACTGAGTTTTTCAGTACGACCTTCTTTGATGCCGAGCAGGGCATCGATTTCGGTGGAAGGGACCAACCGAGAAGGCAGTCCTTTGCCTGTGCCGATGATATTGAGACGGAGGGATGGGTTCGGATGTGTTGTTTGCATGAAATATCCGCTAGTGAATAAGGCTTTCAGCATAGTATTAATATTTTGTCATTGTCAATGCTTCTATGCTGACCGAATTTTAAAAAACGTCTCAGGTAAGAGAGATAAATCAAACCTAACAAAAGGTCGTCTGAAAAGCCCAAGCAGATTTTCAGACGACCTTTTTTATGAATGCACTATCGGATTTGCTCCAAAACGCCTTTAAATTTCGAAAGAAGCCGGCAATTGTTTGATTTTTGCTGTTTGAAAACAAGATGAATCAAGGTTGTGTATAAAATGTATTGAAGAAGCAATAAGGAATAGTCAAGGCCGTCTGAAACATTTTCAGACGGCCTTTTTCGTTTTACGTTTTAACTGTAAAGCTTCGCTCCTTTTTTGACGAACTCAATCGCTTTTTCTTCCATGCCTTGCTGCTGGGCTTTTTGCTTGTCGGCGTAATCGCGCACTTCCTGCGTGATTTTCATCGAGCAGAATTTGGGGCCGCACATCGAGCAGAAGTGGGCGATTTTCGCGCCTTCGGCGGGCAGGGTTTCGTCGTGGAAGCTCTCGGCGCGTTCGGGGTCGAGGCTGAGGCGGAATTGGTCGCGCCAGCGGAATTCGAAACGCGCTTTGCTCAGAGCGTTGTCGCGCAACTGTGCGCCTGGCCAGCCTTTGGCGAGGTCGGCGGCGTGGGCGGCGAGTTTGTAGGTGATAATGCCGGTGCGCACGTCTTCTTTGTCGGGTAGTCCCAAATGCTCTTTCGGGGTCACGTAGCAAAGCATGGCTGTGCCGTACCAGCCGATATTGGTCGCGCCTATGCCCGAAGTGATGTGGTCGTAGCCGGGAGCGATGTCGGTAACGAGCGGGCCGAGTGTGTAGAAAGGCGCTTCAAAGCAGTGTTGCAGCTCTTCGGTCATGTTTTCTTTCACGCGTTGCAACGGTACATGGCCTGGGCCTTCGATCATGACTTGGACGTCGTGTTCCCACGCTTTGGCGGTCAATTCGCCCAAGGTGTGCAATTCGGCAAATTGGGATTCGTCGTTGGCATCGGCAATGCAGCCGGGGCGCAGTCCGTCGCCGAGGCTGAACGATACGTCGTAGGCTTTCATGATTTCGCAGATTTCGTCGAAATGCGTGTAGAGGAAGTTTTCCTGATGATGGGCAAGACACCATTTCGCTATGATGGAGCCGCCGCGCGATACGATGCCGGTGAGGCGGTCGGCCGTCATTGGTACATAGCGCAGCAATACGCCTGCGTGCAGGGTGAAATAGTCCACGCCTTGTTCTGCCTGCTCGATTAAGGTGTCGCGCACCAAATTCCAAGTCAGGTCTTCGGCGATGCCGCCGGTTTTTTCCAAAGCTTGGTAAATAGGCACGGTACCGATGGGGACGGGCGCGTTGCGGATAATCCATTCGCGCGTTTCGTGGATGTGCGCGCCGGTGGATAAATCCATAATCGTGTCTGCGCCCCAACGCAGCGACCACACCATTTTTTCGACTTCTTCGGTCAGGCTGGAGGTAACGGCGGAGTTGCCCAAGTTGCCGTTGATTTTGACGCGGAAGTTGCGTCCGATAATCATCGGTTCGAGTTCGGGGTGGTTGATGTTGGCAGGGATAATTGCGCGTCCGGCGGCGATTTCTTGGCGCACAAATTCAGGCGTGATTTGGTCGGGATGGGTTGGGATATTCGCGCCGAAACTTTGTCCTGCGTGTTGTTTCAATAGCTTGGCGTATTCAGGCCGTCTGAAAAGCTCGTCCAGCTTCATGCGTTCGCGTATGGCGACAAACTCCATCTCCGGCGTGATGATGCCTTGGCGGGCGTAGTGGAGCTGGGTTACATTGCGGCCTGCTTTGGCGCGGCGCGGACGGGTGATTTGGTTGAAGCGAAGATGGGTGGTTTTCGGATCGTGCGCGCGTTCGGTGCCGTATTCGCTGGAAAGCTTAGGCAGGATTTCGGTGTCGTCTCGTTCGTCCAGCCATGCGGTGCGGACGTGCGGCAGGCCTTGTTTTAGGTCGATGTACGCCGCCGGATCACCGTATGCGCCGCTGGTGTCGTACACCGGAATTGGCGGATTGGCTTCCGTACCTTGCGCCGTGTAGGTGTCGTCCTGACGGATTTCGCGCAAAGGCACGCGGATGTCGGCGCGGCTGCCTGGGATATAGATGCGGTCGGAATTGGGATATTGGAAGCGGATGCCGATGTCTTCGCTCAAGTCGGAAAGACGGCGCGCCTCATCGCCGGTTTTTTTAGCGGTAGTCATAAAAAATTGCTCCTGTTTCTCGGTTATGAAATGGAAACAGGAGCATTGCTTTTTTTTCAGACGGCCTTGTGGATATCTTCAATCAACCGTTTAAAATCACATTTGCCGAAACTCCCCACGCAGGTATTATCCTGTTCGGGTGTAAAGGGTATTTCTCAGCCGCTCGGTTTGAAAGCAGCACCCCTGTTTCTTTATTAACGAAAATTAAACCATGCGGACGGTTTTTTGTAAAGCGGCGTTTTTCGCATTTTCTGTCAAAAACGCTTGACAGCGATTCCGTCTTTCCGTATAGTTACAACTTCTGACGCGGGATGGAGCAGCATGGTAGCTCGTCGGGCTCATAACCCGAAGGTCGTAGGTTCGAATCCTGCTCCCGCAACCAAATATAAAAATCCCCTGCAATCACAGGGGATTTTGCTTTATGCGGTATTTATTGTTGCTTGGATTGATTAAAAGGCCGTCTGAACCATTGGTTTCAGACGGCCTTTTTTATTGGCCGATGACATCGGCGGCTAATTTGCTTTTGTCTTTTATTTTGAGTTTGTGTTTTTCAGACGGCTTATTGTTGCTCCGGATCGGTATCGTGGCGAAGGTGTTCTTTGAGGCGCAGTAACTCTTTTTTTGTCCAACCATTTATTGCGCGAACGTTGCAACAGGATCACCAATGCGGCGATTTCGTTACGCATATTGGTACTGAGCCAGAGGAAGCCTTGCCAGTCGTAATGCAGGCGGGCGGCCGGTTTGCTTAGTTCGGTATTGAGCGAAGTATCGATGCGGATGCGGCGGGCGTAGTGGCCTTTGATGAGGCGGACGGTCAGGCGCAGCTCGCGTTGGAGTTGGTTGAAATGGCGGTCGAGCAGGCGGATTTCGCTTTCGTTGAGCGTGGGCGCGCGCAGTTTGGCAGCGGTAGTCAGGAGCAGCTCGGTGGTGGTGACGATTTTACGGTGGGCATGTTGCATGGCTTCCATCATATTGCTGCTGATGTGGCTTTCGCCGGATGTGGCGGCCAGATGGCTGCGGCTTTTAACCATGCGGGCGTTGATTTTGCGCATTTTCATCATGTTTTGTTCCAAACGCTCGCGCGTCATGCGCTTGCCGTTGCTGATTTCGGCAATCATTTTGGCACAGTCGGTGAGGTTGTCGGCAAGCATGAAGCGCCACATCAGGGTGGAGCGCAGGGGCAGGAGTTTGGCAGCGGCAATGGCGATGACGGCACCAATCAAAACGTTCATGGCGCGCATCAGGCCGCTGTCGAGCCAGTGGTGGCTGCCGTCGCCGATGAGCATACACATGGTCAAACCGGCAAGCATGGCGACATAGCCGTTTTTGCCGACTGCAGACCAACCGGCCACTGCGCTGGCGGCACCGATAATCAGATAGAAGAAAACGCCGTCTTGCAAATAATGCTGGTTCAACCATAAAACGGCCAACCCGACGCCCAAACCGATGGCTGTGCCGAGCATGCGTTCGACTGCTTTGGAGTAAATTGCGCCTTGGAATTGCAGCATGCCGAGGACGACAAAGACGGTCATGCCGATCCACTCGCCGTGTTGCAGGTGGAAGACTTTGGCCAACAGGGTGGAAAACACGATTGCCAAGCCGAGGCGGAAGGCGTGGATATGGCGGCGATAGCGGTAGCGTTCGTAGGCGTTGAGCCAGCGTTCGGAAAAATGGAGGCGTTCGGATTGGGCAGGCATGTTGTAAAACGTATGGGTATGTGGGGATGTAAATTATAACTGATTGGTAAAGCAGATGAAATTTGAACTGCTCTCAAACGGCTTGTCCTATTGCAGATTTTATCTGCCGCAAGCGGATATAATGGCGGCTTTGAATCAGACAGGCGGTGAAGAAATGGCGACGGTTTAAGCGCAGGCGTGGATGAAGCGGGGCGTGGCCCTTTGGTCGGCAGCGTATTTGCGGCGGCAGTGATTTTGCCGGAACATTTTGACCTGCCGGGTTTGACCGACTCAAAAAAACTGAGCGAAAAAAAGCGCGATATGTTGGCGCAGATGATTAAGGAACAGGCGGTTGCGTGGAGTATTGCCTTTGCCGATCCTGACGAAATCCTGCAACTGAACATCCTGCACGCAACCATGGCCGCGATGAAGCGCGCAGTCGAGGGGCTGTCGGTCGTACCCGACAAAGTGTGGATAGACGGCAACCGCGTGCCGAAAGATTTGAATGTCCCTGCCGAAGCCGTGGTCAAAGGCGACAGCAAAATTATTGAAATCTCTGCCGCTTCGGTTTTGGCCAAAACCGCGCGTGATGCGGAAATGTATGAATTGGCGAAACGCTATCCGCAATACGGGTTTGACCGCCACAAAGGCTATGGCACGGCGCAACACTTGGCCGCATTGAAACAATACGGTGTCTTGCCGGAACACCGCCGCGATTTCGCACCGGTCAAAACCTTATTGGCACAAGGCAATCTGTTTGAAGAATGAAAGCATATCAAAAGGCCGTCTGAAAGATTTCAGACGGCCTGATATTTTGGGAAAAGTATTATTTCAACGCAGCCAAACACTCTTTAATCAATTCAGGGCCGCGATAAATCAAACCGCTGTACACCTGAACCGCACTGGCACCCAAGCGGATTTTTTCTGCCGCGTCCGCGCCGTTCATGATGCCGCCGACGCCGATAATCGGCAGCTTGCCGTCAATGCGTTCTGCCAAAAGTTTCAACACCTGATTGCTTTTCTCGCGTACGGGCAAGCCGCTCAAGCCGCCTTGTTCGCCTGCGAGCGGATGGCTGCCCAAGCTTGATTTATCGATGGTTGTGTTGGTGGCGATGATGCCGTCCATTTCCACGGATTTGACCACATGGGCGATGTCGTCGATTTGCGCTTCGTCCAAATCCGGCGCGATTTTGACTGCCAGCGGCACATATTTGCCATGCGCGGCCGCCAGTTGCGCCTGTTTGTTTTTCAAGGCTTCCAACAATGCGCTCAACTCGTCGCCGCCCTGCAAGGCGCGCAGGTTTTTCGTATTGGGTGAGGAAATATTGACCGTGATGTAGCTTGCGTGGGCGTAGGCTTTTTCCAAGCAAATCAGATAATCGTCGGCCGCGTTTTCAATCGGCGTAACGGCATTTTTGCCGATGTTGATGCCCAAAATGCCTTTAAAGCGGCTGTTTTCAATGTTGCGGATCATCGCGTCGATGCCGTGGTTGTTGAAACCCATGCGGTTGATGATGCCTTGGTGTTTGGGAACGCGGAAAAGGCGCGGCTGCGGATTGCCCGGCTGCGGCTTGGGCGTTACCGTGCCGATTTCGACAAAGCCGAAACCCAAAGCGGCAAACGCATCGATACACTCGCCGTTTTTGTCCAAACCTGCCGCCAAACCGACCGGATTGGGCAGCTGCAAACCCATCAGCTCGGTTGGTTGGGTGTGGCTGTCCACCTTGGGCAGCAGGCCGAGTTTTTCAGCGGTACGCAAACTGTTGAGCGTGAAATGATGGGCCTTTTCTGCATCGAAACGGAACAGGATGGGGCGGACGAGTGAATACATGGCGGCGGCTTTCTGAACGGTTGATGAATTTGGCGTTATTTTACCTGAAACCGTCAAACTGCCCCAAACGTCTGTATCGATATGATTTTATGGTTTGACGTCAAATGAAAATAAATAGGGCTTTTGCGTGTAGTCGGATAGTTTATTAAAATGGTAAGAGAGAGGCTTTTCAGACGGCCTGATGGATGTATCAAAAGGCCGTCTGAAAAGTTTTGATTGTTTACCTGATACAGGAAGATTTTTATGAAACAGGCGGTTGATCCTTATGCGAATTTCCGTGAACTGACGCTGCGGGGGATGATACTCGGCGCGTTGATTACGGTGATTTTTACGGCATCCAATGTGTATTTGGGCTTGAAGGTGGGCCTGACTTTTTGCGTCTTCGATTCCGGCTGCGGTGATTTCGATGGCGGTTTTGAAGTTTTTTTAAAGGCAGCAATATTCTGGAAAAATAATATGGTGCAGACTCAGGCTTCGGCCGCGGGTACGCTCTCCAGTATTATTTTTTTATCTTGCCGGGTTTGCTGATGGCCGGTTATTGGGCGGGCTTTTCCGTTTTGGCAGACTACGCTGCTGTGTATGTCCGGCGGTATTTTGGGCGTGATTTTCACCGTGCCTTTGCGTTATGCGATGGTGGTGAAGAGCGATTTGCCTTATCCGGAAGGCGTGGCGGCGGCTGAGATTTTGAAGGTCGGCGACCATGATGCGGACCAAACAGGAAGGCGGCAGCGGTATCAAGGAATTGGTGTCGGGCGGCGCTCTAGCCGGTTTGATGAGCTTCTGCGCAAGCGGTTTGCGCGTGGTGGCGGACAGCGCGAGCTTTTGGTTTAAAGGCGGCGCGTCGGTGTTTCAAGTGCCGATGGGCTTTTCTTTGGCCTTGTTGGGTGCGGGCTATTTGGTCGGCCTGACCGGCGGTATCGCGATTTTGCTGGGTATTTCGATCGCCTGGGGTGTGGCCGTGCCTTATCTGTCGGCGCATATTCCGCAACCTGCCGATATGGAGATGATTCCTTTTGCGATGTCTTTGTGGAAGGAAAAAGTCCGTTTTATCGGCGCGGGTACGATCGGTATCGCGGCTATTTGGACGCTGCTGACTTTGATGAAACCGATGGTCGAGGGTATGCGCCTGTCTTTCCGCAATTTCGGCGGCGCGCAGATGACCGAGCGCACGGAACAGGATTTGTCGCCTAAGGCGATGATTGCCTGGGTGTTGGCGATGATGCTGGTGTTGGGCGTGTCCTTCTTCCACTTTATCGGCGACTCGCATATTTCCGGCGGTTTGGCTTGGCTGTTGGTGGTTGTATGTACGCTGCTGGCTTCGATTATCGGCTTTTTGGTGGCCGCGGCTTGCGGTTATATGGCCGGTTTGGTCGGTTCGTCTTCCAGTCCGATTTCGGGTGTGGGCATCGTCTCTATCGTCATTATTTCGCTGGTGTTGCTGCTGGTCGGCGAATCCGGCGGCTTGATGGCCGATGAGGCAAACCGCAAATTCCTGCTGGCGTTGACGCTGTTTTGCGGCGCGTCTGTGATTTGTGTGGCTTCGATTTCGAATGACAATCTGCAGGATTTGAAAACGGGTTATCTGGTAAAAGCAACGCCTTGGAAACAGCAGGTTGCGCTGATTGTCGGCTGCGTTGTCGGTGCCGTGGTGATTTCGCCTGTGTTGGAGCTTTTGTATGAAGCCTACGGCTTTACCGGCGCAATGCCGCGTGAAGGCATGGATGCGGCCCAAGCCCTTGCCGCGCCTCAGGCGACTTTGATGACCACCATCGCCCAAGGTATTTTCTCGCACAATCTGCAATGGGATTATATTTTCACCGGCGTGGCCATCGGCGTGGCGTTGATTGCGGTCGATTTCACATTGCGCAAATCCTCCGGCGGTAAGCGTGCCTTGCCGGTATTGGCCGTGGGCATGGGCATTTACCTGCCGCCGTCTATAAATATGCCGATTGTGATCGGCGCGGTATTGGCGGCTGTGTTGAAATCCGTTATCGCCCGCCGTCAAGAAAACCGTGAAGGCCGTCTGAAAAATGCGGAACGTATCGGTACGTTGTTCTCCGCCGGTTTGATTGTCGGCGAGAGCCTGATCGGTGTGATTATGGCGTTTATCATTGCCTTCTCTGTAACCAACGGCGGTTCGGATGCGCCTTTGGCTCTGAACTTGGAAAACTGGGATACGGCCGCCAAATGGCTGGGCTTGGCGTTTTTTGTTTTCGGTATGTTCGTGTTTGCACGCCGCGTGTTGAAAGCAGGACGTTAAGTTTGTAGGTTGAGAAAAGGCCGTCTGAAACTTTGGTTTCAGACGGCCTTTTTATCTCTTAACGCTGATTCAAACAATCTGCAATCGCTTTGGCAATTTTGGCACTGGCGCCTTGGTGTTGCGAAATGAATTGCTCGGTGTGGCTGATCAGCTGTTGGCGCAGCGTTTCGTCGTCGAGGTATTGGCATGTGGTTCTGTACCAGGCTTCGGCGGTTTCGACGCGGACGGCGGCTTTGGCTTCGACTGCGCCTTTGCAGGCTTGGGCGAAGTTGTAGTTGGAGTAGCCGAAGAGGGTGGGGACGCGGCAGGAGATGGGTTCGATGATGTTTTGGCAGCCGGCATCAACCAGGCTGCCGCCGACGAAGGCAATGTCTGCGCTGAGGTAGTAGGCTGCAAGCTCGCCCATGCTGTCGCCTATCCAAACTTGTGTATCGGGGGAAACGGGTTGTCCGTCGCTGCGTTTTTGGACGGTATAACCAAGCGATTTGGCGGTATCGTAGGCCGTCTGAAAGTTTTCAGGGTGGCGCGGTACGATGACCAGCAAGGCATTGCCGCGGTAGTCCTGCCATGCTTTGAGGAGCAGCTCGGCTTCGTCTGTGCCTTTGTACACGCGCGTGCTGGCGCAGACGACGACGGGGCGTGCGCCGATGCGTTCTTTAAAGGCGACGGCAAGCGGGCGCGAGTCGTCGGGGGGTGCGATGTCGTATTTGGTGTTGCCGCAGACGTGGACGTTGGACGCGCCGATGAGGTGCAGGCGTTCGGCATCGGCGGCGGTTTGGGCAAAGCAGCCGGAGAGGGTCTGCATAGCAGGCTCGACCAGCTTGCGGATTTTGAGATAGCCGCGTTGGGATTTTTCAGAGAGGCGTGCGTTGGCCAAAAAGAGGGGAATGCCTGCTTCTTTGCAGCCGTGCATCAGGTTGGGCCAGATTTCGGTTTCCATCAAAATGCCGCAGATGGGGCGGTGTTCGGTTAAAAATCGGGCGACCCATTCGGATTTGTCGTAGGGCAGGTAACGGCATTGCGCATCGGGGAACAGGGATTGCGCGGTGGCGCGTCCGGTCGGTGTCATTTGGGTAATCAGAAACGGCGAGTCGGGAAAATGGCGGCGCAATGCCTGCACCAAAGGTTCGGCCGCACGCGTTTCGCCGACGGATACGGCGTGTATCCAAATCGGGCGTTGCACGGGATTGGGATACGCCTGCCCGAAACGCTCGTCCCAATGCTCGAGATAGGCTGGGGATTTGAGGGCGCGGCGGCGCAGGTGGCGGCGGATCAGGAAGGGGGCGAGGTGCCACAGCGTGGCGTAAAGGCGGCGTATCATGCTTACGGGTCTTGTGTCGGAATAGGCCTATTTTATCGGAAACTGAAACGGAAGATATAGCTTTGATGCGTGTTTTACGCAAAGGAAACAGGCCGTCTGAAAGGTTTCAGACGGCCTTTAATGCAGGCATAAACGCTTTTACTTCACTTGCGCCATATATTTTTTCAGACGGCCTTTGCTTTGCATAGCGCGGTTTTCCATTTCATCGACAACGGCTTGCGCTTTGGCTTTGTTCACCGGTTTGCCGACCTGAATCACGCCGCTCATGTTCATCATGCGGTGCGGCGGGCAGGTATAGACATACACGCCTTCTTTGTCGAGCTTGAGCGTGAAGTCTTTGCCGTCTTCGGAGAGGAAGTCGGCAACGCCGTCGGGCAGGGCTTTGCTTTGCACCCAGTGTCCGCTGTTAGTAGCTTTGAAGGTAACAGTGTCGCCGACTTTAGCGCTGACGTAGCCTGGCTCGAACACCATGCTGCCGTCTTTGCCGTTGTCGAGCATTTTGATTTCGTGGTTGGCGGCGTATGCGCCGAGGGAGGCGGTCAGCATGAGGAGGAAGAGGGATTTTTTCATGGAGGGAGTCCTTTCTAAGGATAAAAAATATGGGACGGGCTGATGAGTCGGAGAGGTAAACCTTGGGCTTACCGCCCTCTCCCTAACCCTCTCCCGCGGGAGAGGGGATAAGTTGCAGGGAGTTTGCAGGCCGGATGCTCAAATCTGACATTTGCAGGAGCGGTCAAGTTACGCACTCTGCCGCATCGGGCGGATAACGGGCAGGCCTTTGCTGTCGTATAAAAGTTCGATATCCACCTTGTACAGCCTGCCTATCATGTCCGCCTGCAACACGTCCTGCGGCGCGCCCTGCGCCTGTACTTTGCCTTCGCCGAGCAGAATCACGCCGTCTGAAAACTGTGCGGCGAGGCTCAAATCGTGTAATACCATCAAAGTAACCAGATTGTGTTCGTGCGTGTATTGCACCACGCGCTCCAAAAGATTGAGCTGGTGGTGCATATCCAGCGCGCTGACCGGTTCGTCCAGCATCAGGATTTCGGGGCGGCGCAGCATGACTTGGGCAAACATGACGAGCTGCCGCTGTCCGCCGGAAAGGCGCATGACGTCGCGGTGTGCCAAGTGGCCGATACCCAGCTCCGCCATGATACTTGCGGCTTCGTGCAGCAGTTCGTCGCCGACGTGCATGTGCAGCGCGTCCATGCGGCCGAGCAACACGACTTCCAACGCAGTCAGCGAGGCTTCGGCGGCGGTGTCCTGCGGCATATAGCCTATGCGTTTGCGCCAGCTTTGCAGGTGGATTTTGCTCAACACTTCGTCGCCGTAGCGGATAGCGCCTTTGTGCGCCACTTCGCCGAAAATCGTTTTCATCAGCGAGGATTTGCCCGTGCCGTTCGGGCCGAGCACGGAATAGACTTTGCCTTGTTCCAGCGTCAAATCGATACTGTCGGCGACCACATAATCGCCGCGCCGGATATGGACATTTTCAAGTTTCAACATTTCAGACGGCCTATCGTTTCGTTAATACAATCCAGAAGAAGAACGGCACGCCGACAAACGACGTAACGATGCCCACCGGAAACAGCGCACCCGGGGATAATCACCTTGGACAATACGCTTGCTACCGACAAAAAAACGCCGCCCCTGCCAGCATTGCGCCGGGTAGGAAGAAACGTTGGTCTTCGCCCAAAAGAATCCGCGCCACATGCGGGGCAACCAAAGCCGATAAAGCCGATGACGCCGACAAAAACTGATTGCCGTTGCTGTCATGACGGCTACCAACACCAGCGTTTTTCAGGCGCAAAAGTTGCAGATTGATGCCCAGCCCGACGGCGCGTTCTTCGCCCAAGCGCAGCGCGGTCAGCTTCCACACATCGCGCGAAAGCAGAAACACGCATACTGCCGTAACCGCCGCCGTGACGATGACTGTTTCCCAAGTTGCTTTGTTCAAGCTGCCGAACAGCCAAAACAGAATCTGCTGCGAAATCTCAGGCGCGGCGATAAATTGAATCAGCGACAAAACCGACTGAAACAGAAACAACAGCGCAATTCCCACCAGCACCAGCATCGCCGAATTGAAACGGCGCGCCGAGGCAAATAGAAACAAGATGCCCGAAGCCAGCATGGTCATCACAAACGCACCGATAGGGACGGCGACCGTTTCAGGCAGCCCGAAACCGCCGAACGCAATCACCATCGACGCGCCCAAACCTGCCGCCGCCGCCAAGCCCAGCGTATAAGGGCTGGCCATCGGGTTGTTCAACAGCGTCTGAATTTCCGCGCCGCCGACACCCAAAGCCGCACCGACCACCAGCGCCATTACCGCAATCGGCAGGCGCAAATCCATCACAATCAGGCGGTTCATTTCATCGACTTCGGGTTTGCCCAGCAAAACATTGACCACTTCGCCGACGGGCAGCGTGTCCGTCATTGCCGGGCCGGTGGCGATGTCGAATAAAAAACTGACCGCTGCGATGACTAAAAACATCAATACAATCAACCAACGCTTGCCTTCCAACTTGCGCTGGTTTTTCACAATCTCGGCGACAACCGAATCATTCATGTTTCAAACCTTTAAAAAAGAGTGTTGTGAAAGGGGAGAACAGGTTTGCCTTTTCCTTCCGCAAAAATTTCAGACGGCCTTCCGATTTAAAAGGCCGTCTGAAAATCTAAACTACCTTATTGTCCTTTCGGATAGAGGTAGAACGTACCGTTCGGTACAACCGGCAGGTTTTGGCGGTAGAAGTCCAGATAGGTTTTCTCAGGGTTAAAATCCTTAAACAACTGCGGATAAATCGCTTTGGCCATAAACTGAATCGACGCGCTGTCGGACAGCGTGCGCGAGTTGGCATGGTAGGCGGCGTAGAGGCGGTTGTTTTTAATCGCAGGCAGGTTGGCCCAGCCGGCGCGTTTGGCAAAGCCTGCCAAGCGTTTTTCCGCTTCCGCTTTCGGAATGCCCCAGCCCATCACCATGGCGGCAGGGTTTTTCTTCAATTCGGTTTCGCGGCCGGTAATCACGATCACGTCGGGTTTGGCGGCGAGGACTTTTTCAGGATTGATCGGGCCGTAGAATTCGACCGAAGAAGCGGCGATATTGTTGCCACCGACCAGTGTCGCCATCGAACCCCACATGCTCTTGCCGAAGGTAACGCTGTGTTCAGCAGGGCCTTTGTTGCCGAACTCGACATAGACTTTAGGCTTGGGCAGGTTGGCTTTTTGCACGCGCGCTTGGATGGTGTCGGCGACGCGTTTGTAGTCTGCCGCCAGTTTGTCGGCTTTTTGCTGCTGGCCAGTCAGCGTGCCGATGAGCTTGGTCGATTGAACGTGTTTGGCGACCGTTTGCGCGTTGTAATCCAACACAACGATGGGGATGCCGGCTTTGTTGATGCGGTCAAGATCGGAACCCAAAGCCTTGTATTGCCATTCGGCCAAAACTAGCAAATCGGGTTTCAGCGCCAATACTTTCTCAATCGAGAAAGTGCCGACTTCCACTTCGCCCACGTCGGTCAGCTGATTCAGTTTAGGCACGGCTTTGCTGAATGCCGCCCAGCTCGGCGGCGCCCAGTCGGCCCAAACTGCTTTGGAGAAACCGACAACGTTGTCCAGCGCGGTTTTACCGCCGATGGCCATGTAATCTTGGTAGTAGAAGCCCAAAACCACGCGTTTGGCAGGTAGGTCGACGGTTACCTTACGGCCGACGGTATCGGTCAGCTGAACCGGTTTGGCAAAAGCGGATACGGAGCCGATTGATAAAGCTGTAGCGGCAATCAAAGCAGAAAGTTGCGTAAATCTCATGAACTATTCCTTTAAAATATGATGATAACTATTATCTTTTATAAATTTACAAGGTATTGAATCTTTTTTCAAGTGAAACATGAGAATAGACATATTTTAGAGTAAAAAGTTGCATCATTAAAACAAAGGGATAATGTTTGTGTATACTGAAGACCTAGTGAAAAGGAATGATATGGGGTGCCTAAAGCCATAGTGGGCAGTAGCTGGAAGAAATAGGCAAAGGGTCATTTATTGCAAAAAAATAAAAGATATACGGTTGAATACAGCAGGCCGTCTGAAACCTTATAATCGGGTTCAGACGGCCTTTGGTTTGGGCATAAAAGTTTGATTTTACTTGCGTCATCTATTTTTCAGACGGCCTGTAAGCAGTATTGGGGAAAAGTGAAAAAGGTTGGTTTTTGAAATAGCGAAATAGGGAAGAAGGGGGCTTGAGGGAGAATCGGGCGTAAACCCAAAATGGGGACGAATAAAAAGGGCGTGTATCGAAACACGCCCTTGCCGGAGGTTCAGACGGCCTGTGATTCCGCCTGTTCGCTTTGGTTGAGGATTTTAATCAGCTTCTCGGTTTTTTCCGGATCTTCGCAGCGCAGGATTTTGGCGGCATCGTTTTCGAGATGGCCGGTGTGGCTGTGCAGGATGATGTTTTTAACCGAAAGCAGGTTGTTGGGGTTCATGGAGAAGCGGCGCAGGCCCATGCCGAGCAACAGTCGGGTGAAGACGGTATCGCCGGCCATTTCGCCGCAGATGGACACGCCTTTTTCCATGCGGTTTGCCGTGCGGATGATGTGTTGCAGCGTTTTGAGGACGGCAGGGTGGCCGGGTTGGTAAAGATGGCCGACGCTGTCGTCGCCGCGGTCGACCGATAGGAGGTATTGAATCAGGTCGTTGGTGCCGATGGAGATGAAGTCGACGAGCTTGAGGATGCTGCCGACGGTCATGGCGGCGGACGGGATTTCAATCATGCAGCCGATGCTGACCGGGCCGAAGGCTTCGTCTCGTTCGGCGAGTTGGCGTTGGGCCGTGTCCAGATGGATAAGGCATTGGCGCACTTCGGAAATGGACGTAATCATCGGCCACATCATGCGCACGGGGCCGTGGACGGCGGCGCGGAGGATGGCGCGCATTTGTGTGCGGAACATGACGGGTTCGGCGAGGCACAGGCGGATGCCGGTAAGTCCGAGCGCGGGGTTGAGGCTGCCGTTGGGGGTGGAATTTTGACCGAACCAGCGGGGGTTTTTGTCCACGCCCAAATCAACGGTGCGGATGGTGATGCTTTTGCCTTTCATTTTTTTCACAATCGCGCTGTACACTTCGTACTGCTCGTCTTCAGACGGCATGGTGTCGCGGTTGAGATAGAGGAATTCGCTGCGGAAGAGTCCGACGCCGTCTGCGCCGAAGTTGTGCAGGGCTTTGATGTCTTCGGCGGATTCGATGTTGGCGAGCAGCTCGATGTTGATGCCGTCGGCGGTGGTGGCGGCGGTTTTTTTGAGCTTGTTGAGTTCGCGCTTGTGGAGGCGGTATTCGCGGGCGAGGCGGCGGTATTCGTTGAGGACGACTTCGTCCGGATCGATGATGAGGACGCCGTTGATGCCGTCGACGATGACGGTTTCGTTTTCGGTAATGAGCCTGCGGGCGTTGTGCAGCCCGATGACGGAAGGGATGTCAAGGCTGCGGCCTAGGATGGCGGTGTGGCTGGTTGGGCCGCCGACGTCGGTAACGAAGGCGGTAATGCGCTGCTCTTTAAAGAGGACGGTGTCGGCGGGGGAGAGGTCGTGGGCGATCAGGATGGTGTCTTCAAACAAGCCTTCGTTGAGGTTTAAGTCGTTGCTTTGCCCGACGAGGTTGTTGTGGATGCGGCGGACGACTTGCAGCATGTCTTGTTTACGTTCGCGCAGGTAGTCGTCTTCGATGTTGTCGAACTGGGCGGCAAGCTTGTCGCTTTGCTGTTTCAACGCCCATTCGGCGTTGATTTTTTGTTCTTTTAAAATATCGACGGGTTCGCGCGAGAGGGTTACGTCGGTCAGCAGCATGAGGTGCAGCGAAATAAACGCGCCCAATTCGGTCGGGGCGTTTTCGGGAATCGCGCTGCGCAACTGTTCCAACTCTTTGCGTGTGGCTTTGATGGCGGCATCGAAACGGACGGCTTCGGCGTCGATGAGGTCGTCTGAAACGTCGTATTGCGGCACTTCAGCCGTCCCGCGCGTAATCAGGTGGGCTTGTCCGATGGCGATGCCTTTGCCCGCGGCGACACCGTGCAGCACGATACTCATTATTCGCCCTCGCCGAAGTAGTCGTTGATTAAGTCGGTCAATGCCTTCATAGCGGCGACTTCGTCCAAGCCGTCGGTTTCCAGCTCGATGATCGTGCCTTTGGCAGCTGCGAGCATCATTAAGCCCATGATACTTTTGCCATTAACGCGGCTTCCGTTTTTCGTTACCCAGACTTCACTTTGAAACTGAGACGCGGTTTGGGTGAATTTGCTGGAAGCGCGGGCGTGGAGTCCGAGTTTGTTGATGATTTCGATTTCTTGTTTGAGCATGGATGTCCCCTAAATGTTCGTAAAGTGAATGTTTTCAGACGGCCTTAGCCGTTTTCTTTGCACACCAGGTCTTCAGGTGCGGATGTAATGGCGAAAATGCCCCGGATGGCGGCTTCTTTGACGGTTTCGGTGAAGTCGGAGAGGTTTTCTGCTTGTGATGAGTATTGGATGGCTTTAATCATCATCGGGGCGTTGAGGCCGGTCAGGATGGCGGATTTGTTTTCGCGCACCAGCCGGCGTGCGGCGTTGCACGGGGTTGCGCCGAAGATGTCGGTCATGATCAGCACGCCGCGGTTGTCGGGAAATTCTTGCAACGCGGCGATGGCGTTGTTGATGATGTCGTTTTGATCTTCGTTAGGCTGTACACCGAGGATGTGGAGATTTTCGGGGAAGCCGTTAGGAAAGAAATGGTCGGCCAAACCGCGATAGGCTTCACCTATGGTTTCATGTGTAATGATTAACAAACCTATCATGATGTGTTCCTAGCATGGGGGTTGAGGCCGTCTGAAGATTTTTCAGACGGCCTTTGTTTTATTTATTGTTTAAGGCGTAGATTTCGCCGAGGTTGCGCCAACAGCCGGCGGCATCCATGCCGTAGCCGAAGACGTAGCGGTTGGGCACGTCCAAACCGACATAATCGGCTTTGGTCGGTTTTTCTTTGTCGATTAGTTTGTTGGCAAATACGGCCGCACGGCAGCTTGCCGCGCCCATTTCCAACAGTTTTTCCTGAATGGCGGCCATGGTGTGGCCTTCGTCCAGGATGTCGTCCAAAACGACTACATGACGGCCTTTGATTTGCTCGGGGTCGGGCATGCGTTTCCAGTTGAACGCGCCGCCTGCGAGTTTGTCGCCGTAGCGGGAAACGTGGACGTAGTCAAAGTCCAAAGGAAAGCGCAACAGCGGCAACAGCTGTCCTGTAAACACCACCGCGCCACCCATCACAGGCAGGAGCAGAGGGTATTTGTCGCCCAAGTCGCGGGTAATGTCGTCGGCAACTTTTTGCAAGGCCGCGCGGCATTGTTCTTGGTCAAACAGCAAGTCGGCATTGTCCAGCATGGCTTGGGTTTCAAGGCGTTTGGTTTCTAAGTCGGTCATGATAGGTCGTGTTGAGTGCGGTCAAAAACAAATTATATAGCGGATTCAATCAATTTTCGATACAAGGCGCGGCAATAGGGTAGTGAAAGGGAAGGGAATTTGAGCAGACCACGTTCAGACGGCCTTTTGCCCTTCCGCTTCGTCTACCAGCAAAAATGCCGTCAGAGCCAAAGCGGTCAATACTGCCGTCAACACCATCGCCCGTCCGTAATTGTCCGCACCGGCACGTCCGAGATAATCGTAAATCAAAGTGGTTAGCGTCTGCCATTCGGGGCGCGACAGGAATAATGTGGCCGCAAATTCACCGATACAGGTTGCCGAAGCCAAAGTCAGGCCGCGCCGCAAAGCCGGTTTCAATAAAGGTGCGGTGACATAACAGGCCGTCTGAAAACCGTTTGCGCCCATGGTACGCGCCGCCGCCGCGTAATCTTTGGGCAAACCGTCCCACGCGGCCAGTACGTCTTTGGCTACAAACGGATACGCCAACAGCGCGTAAGTCGCCGTCAGCAGCCACAGCGAAGCCGTCCACTGCGGATAGAGCAACAATACGCCGAAACGCGATGCACACGGGCGACACCATAAACGGCAAAAACATCAGCGCGCGCAACCACGCCATTTGCCGTGCCGCCGCCGCATACAGCACGCCCAAAACCGTCGCCGCTGCCACCGCTGCCGCAGAGAAGCGGATGGTGTTCCACACTGCTGCCCACGTTTGCGCTTCCAGCAAAACCGCCCACGAAGAGCCTGCCGCTGCCGCCTTGAGCCACACCGCCGCCAAAGGCAGCAGGCAGCACAGTACCAACATGGCCAATACCGTTGCCGTCAGCCATTTTTCCCAAGCCCGTACCGGTGCGCGCGGAGGCAAAGGCGAGACCGACTTATCCACCGCCACGCGCTTGCTCCAATACGCATACAAACCGCCTGCCGCCGCCGTAGCCGCCAGCACCAGCCACACCAACACCGACGCACGCGCCATGTCCAACTCGTACGCCACCAGCCGGTAGATTTCCACTTCCACCGTTGCAAAACGCTCGCCGCCGAGCAGCAAGGCCAGCCCGAAGCCTGAAAAACAATATAAAAACACCAGGCACGCGCCGCCGGCAACCCACGCGCGCACCACCGGCCATTCGACCCAGACAAACCGCCGCCACGCATCCGCACCCAATGATTGCGCCGAGAGCAACCGCGCCTGCGGCACGCGCACAAATCCCTGATACGCCGATCGCACCAAAACCGGCAGGTTGAAAAACACATTGCCGTAAATCAGCAGCCACGGCGTGTCCTGCCAACCTGCCGCCAGCATGCCGTGTGCGCCGAACAAGGCCAGTACGCCCATGCCCGCCACCAAAGTCGGCATCACAAAAGGCAGCATCAACAGGCGCAAAACCATACGCCGTCCGGCAAAATCCATCTGCGCCAGCACCCACGCCGCAGGCACGCCCAAAGCCGTGACCAAGACGCAGGTCAAAACCGCCTGCGCCACCGTCCAGCCCAAGCGCAGGCGCATATAGTCATCAGCCACCACTTCCGCCCAAGCGCCTTCGTCGTCGTAAAACGCCAGCGACAGCAAAGGCGCGGCCACCATGACCGCCAAGAAACCCAAAGGCAGAAGCAACAGCGCAAACCGCCGAATCCAAACCTGCATCGATGCGTACCCGAGAATAAAAACGCCTATTTTAGCCCGAGTTCGGTATAGGAGGTGGTATTCCTGCCCTTGTTTTCAGACGGCCTGTGCAATCTGACGGATAAAACCTCCGTTTCTTCAAATTTTTCAAACATTTACGAAATTTCTTCAAAAAGGCAACATAATTGGTTGGGCATTTTTGTTACAATGCCGCCGATTCAAAAAAAACCAAACAAATCAAAAACAAGGAAACATTATGACCGCTACACGTCCACAAACCTACGATGCCGTCTCGCGCGCGTTGCATTGGCTGACCGTACTCGGTTTTATCGGCATCCTCTCTACCATTACCGTTTGGACCATCTACGATGGCGAAGAATGGGCAAAATCGCTCTTCGGCGTGCATAAATCCATCGGTTTCATCACGCTGCTGGTGATTATCGTGCGCATTGTTTGGGCCTTGCTCAATGCATCCAAACGTCCTGCCGCCGACAGCTTTGCCGCCAAAGCCGGCCACCTTGCCCTTTACGTCCTCATGCTTGCCGTTCCCGTTATCGGCATGATCCGCCAATACGGTAGCGGCCGCGGCCCGTTGAAAGTATTCGGTGTCCAAGTGATGCAGGGTTCGCCTGAAAAAATCGAATGGATGGCCAACCTCGGTAACATGGCGCACGGCAAACTCGGCTGGCTGCTCTTCGCGCTGGTCGCCGGCCACATCGCCATGGTCGTCGTCCACCGCATTCAAGGCCACGACGTTTTATACCGCATGATCGGCCGCCGTTCTTAAGTGTAAAACGGTAAACAGCCAAGGCCGTCTGAAAACAGTTTGACCAAGCAAAAACTGTTTTCAGACGGCCTTTTTGTATTTGTGTTAATCTGAAAAAAGTAGGGCAGGCATTTTGCCTGACTGTTGTCTAAATACTGTAAACTGTACCGAGAAAGTACCGAGAAACACCATGACTGCTCCCATCCTCGCCATTACATCCGGCGAACCGGCCGGCATCGGCCCCGACATCTGCCTCGATTTGGCTTTCGCCGACCTTCCTTGCCGCCCCGTTGTTTTGTGCGATAAAAACCTGTTGGTAAACAGGGCCGAACAGCTCGGCAAATCCGTCATCTTGCGCGATTTTCAAGCCCAAGCGGCTGAACCGTTGCCCAAGGGCGAACTCGAAGTCATGCATATTCCTTTAGATGCCGAGTGTCGGGCGGGCGAACTCAATCCTGCCAATGCCGCGTATGTGCTCCGACTGCTGGATACGGCGTATCAAGGCATTTCAGACGGCCTGTTTGCCGGTATGGTGACCGCGCCGCTGCATAAAGGCATCATCAACGATGCCCACGCAGGCAACGGCTTTTTCAGTGGTCACACCGAATACCTCGCCGAAAAAAGCCATATCGAACAAGTCGTCATGATGTTGACCGGCGGCGGCCTGCGTGTGGCGTTGGTGACCACTCATCTGCCGCTGAAAGATATTTCCGCCGCCATCACGAAGCCTTTAATCGAGTCGGTTGTCCGCATTCTTGAACACGACCTGCGCCATAAGTTCGGCATAGCCAAACCGGTCATCCTCGTTACCGGCCTCAACCCCCACGCGGGCGAAGGCGGCCATTTGGGACACGAAGAAATCGACACCATTATTCCGGCGCTTCATGCCCTGCAGGCCGAAGGCATAGACGCGCGCGGCCCTTATCCGGCCGATACCGTGTTCCAACCCTTCCTGCTCAAAGATGCCGATGCCGTCCTCGCCATGTATCACGACCAAGGGCTGCCGGTGCTCAAATACGCCGGTTTCGGCGAAGGCGTGAATATCACCCTCGGCCTGCCCTTTATCCGCACTTCTGTCGATCATGGTACGGCATTGGGTTTGGCAGGCACGGGTAAAGCCGATTCCGGCAGCCTGATTACTGCCGTCCGCGCCGCACTTGATATGGCGCACAATATGCAGAAGCAGGCCGTCTGAAATGTGGAGGCTTGATCGTTTGCAGGCGTAATGTGTTCCCATAAAAGCATCATCAGGGATATTTGCCTGTCGGTTTGATGAAGCCGATAAATATTTGGACAATAATCAGCGTTTTATTTTAAAAACCATATAAAAAGGCCGTCTGAAGCCCTAATTGGGTTTCAGACGGCCTTTTGTTTTTTTGGTTTACCAAATTTCAGACAAAGTTTCTTTGACTTTGGCCTTCACTTCCGCACCGAAGCGGCGGCTGAGCATTTTGCTGAAATCGTCTTGCGGCGTGTAGTTGACCAGCTCGGGTGCTTTGACAACATCGCTGGCAACGCTGTAAATGCTGCCGAAGTCGTCAATCAGGCCTACCTGTTTGGCTTCTTTGCCGGTATAGATGCGGCCGCTGAAAACATCGGGATACTGTTTGTCTTTCAACCTTGCGCCGCGGCCGAGTTTGACGGCTTTGATAAATTCTTGGTGGATATCGCCCAACATGGTTTCCCAAATTTGGGTTTGTGCCGGCGTTTCAGGCGTGAAAGGGTCGCCCATGCCTTTGTTGCTACCGGCGGTTTTCAGACGGCGTTTGACACCGGCTTTATCCATCAGGCCGGTAAAGTCGAAACCGCCGCCGATCACGCCGATGCTGCCGACGATGCTGGAAGGGTCGGCGTAAATTTTGTCGGCAGCAGCGGCAATGTAGTAGCAGCCGGAAGCGCACATGTCTTCGGCAACGAGGTAAACAGGGATGTCTTTGTGTTCGGCTTTGAGGCGGCGGACTTCGTTAAAGGCCGTGTTAGACACGACAGGCGAACCGCCGGGGCTGTTGGCGCGGATGATGATGGCCTTTGGCGTTGCCGTTGTTATAGGCGGCTTCCATGCTGTCGCGCAGGATTTGGACTTGGTCGTCGATGTCGTTGCCGATTTCGCCGGTCAGGTCGATAACGGCGGTGTGTTCGCCGCGGGCGTGGATGCTCGTGTTTTTTCCTTCTTCTTCTGCAAAGCCGAAGATCAGGCTGAGGAAGATGAGGACGGCGACGCCGCGCCAGATATTGCGCCAAATGCGGGCGCGGCGCTGTTCTTGGTAGGCGGCGAGGAGGACTTCGCGCAGGGTGTTGCGCTCCCAGTTATCGACGGGTGTGGAGGCTGAAGATGGCGTGTTTTGGGCATCGCCTTCACGGTGGATTCGGTATTGCATGATGTGATGTGCTTTCTTGTGGGCCGTCTGAATGTTCAGACGGCCTTATCAGTTTTAGTTGATGGAATAGCCGCGCAGGTATTGCGTACGTTCGCGGGTCATGCGGGTTTCACACTGCAGGCGCAGGTATTCTGCTTGCGCGGCGTTGTCTGCGGACGCGGCGGCTTGTTGGCAGTTGAGTTTTTTACTTTGAATCCAGGCGCGTTGTTCGCCGAGGATTTGTTGCTTGACATCGCTGTCCATACCGCCCCAGAGGTCGTTGATCTCGCCGTCTGCCTGACGGTTTTGCGCGCGCGCGTTGTCGAGTTCGCTTTGACTGAGGCCGGGCGGCTCGTTGCGCGGAGTTTGATGGTCAGGACGCAGGACTTCGTAGTCTGAATTGTCGTCATCATCGGTCAAGCCGACGGCTTGGCTGGCGGCATTGTTTTCGAGGATGTCTTGCGGATTGACAGTCGGCGGCTCTTCTGTGTTTTGGTTTTGCAGCAGCTTGATGGCCTGCTCTTTGGATACAGGTTTGCCGTCTATCATGACGATGCTTTTCACGCCGTAGGGCAGCAGGGTGGCGGAAAGGGTTTGGGCCGTGGTGCTCAGGGTGTTGTCTTCGAGAACTGGTTTGCCGTCTTTGTCGGGGGTGTAGAGCAGGGTGGTGCTGAACGTGTTGTTTTCAAAAGTCAGGTTGCTGCCCATCAGTTTTTGTTCGAGCATGTCGGACAACGGGGTGTTGCCGTAAATCAGTGGGCTGTTGTCTATGGCCGTTTTGAGGATGGTGTCGGGGATGCGGATTTTGAGGTTGGCGCGGCAGATGGCTTTGTCGTTGTCTTCGGTTTCTTTGGGGTCTTCAAGCAGGGTTTCTAATTCGAGGCCGGCGGCGATGATTTTGTCGGCATCGACGAATTGGCGGTTGTCATTGCGGGCAAAGGAGCGCGCTTGTTGTTTGAGGGTGTCTTCGATGGTGGTACGGATGTTTTGCAGTGTGGCCGGTTGGGCGCAATCAAGCGCGGCTTTTGGCTCTTCTTTGCTGCATGCGGCAAGAAGAATTGTGCTTAAAATCAATACGGAAGCGGTTTTTTTGTACATAGGTACTCCTGAAGATGACGGCCTTTCAGACGGCCTGACGTGCCTATCATAACAAAAGCACTTGCAGCAAGTAAATGCGGCAAGTGCTTTTCTATGTCGGACGTATCAGCCTTTGATGACGCTGATGAAGCCGGAGAGGATGGCGGCGTTGAGCAAGTCAACGAAGAATGCACCCACCATAGGCACAATCAAGAAGGCTTTGTGCGACGGACCGAAAGTTTGGGTAATGGACTGCATGTTGGCAACGGCGGTCGGGGTGGCACCCAAACCGAAGCCGCAGTGGCCTGCCGCCAATACGGCAGCGTCGTAGTCGCGACCCATGAAGACGTAGGTAACGAAGGTTGCGTACAGAATCATCACGACGGTTTGTACGGCCAAGATGATGGTCACAGGACCTGCCAGACCGGTCAACTCCCACAGTTTCAGGTTCAGAAGGGCCATAGACAGGAAGAGGGACAGGGAGGCGTTACCGAAGACGTCGATGGCACGGTCAAACATATTGACTTTGAAGGCTGCAGTCAGGACGTTGCGGATGACCACACCTGCAAACAGACACCATACGAATTTAGGCAAGTCGAAGAAGGCTTTGTCGTAGCTGTCCACGATTTCGGCAAATGCCAAACAGCCGGCAAACATAGCGAGGGTTTCGACAGCAGATTCGGCAGTAATCAGGCGGGTGCGCTGTGCTTGTTCGAAGATGTCGTCGGCAGCATCGTTGTCGTCGGATTTGGCAGTTTTGACGACAGGTTTACGGCCCATTTTGTTGATCAGACGGCGTGCAACAGGACCACCGATCAAACCGCCGAATACCAGGCCGAATGTCGCAGAAGCCATACCTAGGCCGGTTGCTCCGGTCAGGCCGAATTTGCTTTCAAAGTCAGGACCCCATGCACCGGCGGTACCGTGACCGCCGGTCAGGGTAATCGAACCGGTAATCAGGCCAATCAGCGGATCCAAGCCCAATGCGCTCGCCAAGCCGACACCGACAAAGTTTTGGACGATGATGAATGCACCCACCACGGCGGTAAAGATAACCAAAGGCAAACCGCCCGCTTTCAAACGGGAGAAGTCGGCACTCAAACCGATGGATGTGAAGAAGATAAGCATGAATGCATCTTGCAGAGGTTTTTCAAATTTGAAGCTGACGCCGTAGGCTTCGTGCAGGGCGAACAGGACGATAGCGGCAATCAAACCGCCGGCGACCGGCTCGGGAATATTGAAGTCTCTTAAGAATTTGATTTTTTGAACCAGAAATTTACCAACCAGCAACACGAGCGTGGCGGCAATCAGTGTGTAATAACTGTTGAATTCCCATTCCATGTTGTTTCACCTCCTAGAAATGTTTTTCCGAGTATCCGTTTTCGTTCCGGATGTAGTGTGTTTCAACGCTTAGCGTTATCCGCCGAGTGTCATGGTATTGATGCGCGGACAAGGTGTTTCCAGAAAGAAATGAAAACGATGACGTGTCCGTGAAAAATAACTGGCAAATATTAGGGGAATAGTTAAAGTTTGTCAAAAAATGCGTGTGTAAATCTTTTCAGACGGCCTTTTGTCCGATGGCATGGTGTGCTTCGCGGCGCCATTGTTCTAATAGGGATGTTAATGATTCGGCCGAAGTGTGGCCGTTGCTGATGGCGGCCTGCAGCCAGTAGCAGGCGGTCAGAACATGACAGCCGACACCTTGTCCGTGATAGTAAAAACAGGCGAGGTGGTATTGGGCGGAAGGGTGGTTTTGTTTGGCAGCGATGGCGTACCAGTGTGCAGCTGCCCGAGGATCTTGCGCCGTACCGAGACCGTAATGGTAGATGCGGCCTAAGGCTGCCGCCGCGTTTTTATGGTGGAATTCGGCAGCTTCCATGTAATTTTTGCGCGCAGCATTGTAGTCGGCGGGACGGCCGATGGCATTGGCTTGTGCTTCCGCCAAACGGTAGATGGTTTCGGTTTGTTGCTGTTGCAGGGCGGCAGTTTTGATTTGTTCGTATTGTTGCGGATGGTACAGCGCGGCGTCGCTGATGAGTTTTTGTGCTGCGGCGGCAGAACCCAGCGCGGCGGCACGGTGGTAGTAATCATGAGCGATATGGTTGTCGGCTTTGATGCCGAGGCCGTAGCGGTAGAGGTCGCCCATGATTTTCAGGGCTTCGGGATGGTCTTTCTCGGCAGCGGCTTTGGCATAGCGCGCCGCTTGGAATGGGTCGCGTTCGGAAAGTTCGCCGGTCAGGGCGTATTGGGCCAGCTTAACCTGTGCATCCGCTTGCTCCTTGTCGGCGGCACGACGATACCATTCTAAGGCTTCGGGTTTGCGTTGGGTGGCAAGAAGGTCGGCCAGTAGGGTTTGTGCGGCGATGTGGCCGGTTTGCGCGGCTTGTTCGAGATATTGTTCGGCTTGAGCGTGGTTAGACTGACACCTGTGCCGTAGAAGTAGATTTGACCGAGTTGCCAGTAGGCGGCAGTCACGCCGAGCGCGGCCGCTTTTTCGTATTGTTCGATGGCTGTTTCAACGTTGCCTTGGCGTTGATGATGGCGTGCCAGATGGTAATACGCAGGCGCGGCATATCGGGCGGCGGCAAGCTCTGCCCAGTAGAGCGATTGTGGATCGTTGCGTTGCGCGTGGTAACGCATAAGGATTAATTGGGCTTCAAGATGACCTTGCTCACCCAGCCAGGCGTATTCGTTAAGAAGCTGTCCGGTCGGGGTGCCGTTGCGTTCGCGTTGTTGCAGCCGGGTGAAGAGTGCCTTGGGATGGCGTTGGGCCGCGGCGGCTTCCAGCCATGGAAGTGCCTGCTCCGGATGACCGTTTTGCAGCAGATGGTCGCCCAATACGAAAGCAGCTTCCGTATATCCCTGCTCTGCGGCCTGTTGCAGCAGGGGCAGGGCTTGGGCGGTATTGGATTGTTCCAAAAGGGCGGCGGCTTGCCGGTAGAGGATATCAGGAGTGGCGGTCATGGTTTGCGGGCGGATATAAAGTGGAAGACGGATGCTGCGGTATATGGGCGGCGATACCGGTTGAGGGCTTTGTAAAAATATTGCTCGGCATAGTTTTGCAGAGTGTATTGCCTTGCTGGCTTATCTTTAGGATGCTTGGCTTGTTATATTGTTTTGCCTAGGGATACATCCATATTTTGTGTGTTACAAAGGGCTCAGGTTGAGTCGGTATGCTTTCATGACAGCTCGGTCATTATACTGTTTTTGTAATTTATTGTTAATGATAAATGCAGGTTTTTGTGTTTTATTTACATGGCAGTAGCTAAGGTATTGATTGCTTCAGGCCGTCTGAAATGTTTTCAGACGGCCTGAACTTTCCTTCGCTAAGTCAGGTTGTTGGTGTGGAAGAGTCGGAGGTTTTTTTGTTAGGAAAAAAGACCTGACTGTAGAAGTTGCCGTTAATTTGGGTCACGTTGAGGTGGTACATACGGTAGGCATGGAACAGCTCTTTGTCAGGCGGTGTCGGATGATTCCAAAATTCTGCCAAGGTATTTTGGTCAGTCATGCCGGGAATGTCGTAATGGGCACGGCCGAGCACTTTGACAGGCATATTGTGAATCAGTCCGGACAGGCCGCTGGTGCTGTTGATGGTGACCATGCCGAGACCGTGGCGCAGGAAACGGGCAGGGGGACATCATGGACATAAATCACACGGCCTTTGAGTTCGGGGTGTTCTTTGATAAAGCGTTTAATGTCGCGCCAGTAGTCGATAAAGCCGCGGTCCATCGGATGATGCTTGATGATGATGTTGGTATCGGCAGGCGCGTGTTCGGCAAATGAACTCAAAACATGGAGCAGGAAGCTGCGGACGCTGGGAAAGTCGCAATGGATACGGACTTGGCTGTCGTTAAATACCTGCAAGGGAACAATAAAAAACTTGCCGTATTTGCCTGCTTCCACACGTTTGGCGATTTGGATGTCTTCAATATAGTAGTTCAAACGCTTGAGGATGGAGAGCGACCACAGTTTGAGGTAATGGCCGGCATTGGGTGCGCGGTGGTGGATGTAGTCGGGGTATTTGCGTGGATTGCGGAACAACTCGATATAGTAACGGATGGCGTTTTTTGCCATGGGCGTAAAACCGCCGCGTACCGGCGTTGGCGCTTCATATTCTTGCTGGGCAAGCTTAGGGAATTGTTCAAGAAAAAAGTCGGCACGGTGAGGCAGAGGGGAGAATGCGTTGACGCCGTCTTTTTCTAAGGTGATGTAGTAGGGGCGGAAATAGCCTTCTTCAAATGCCCAGAAACTGGCTTGGTTTTCGTTTGCAATGCGTTTTGCAATGACGTGATAAGGGCGTGTGTCGCCAAAGCAGACAACCGCCTGGATGTGATGTTGAACGATGTATTCTTGCAAGAATTCAGGAAAGGCATCGTAGTTGTCGTTAAAAACAACGGTATGAGCTTGAGTGGGCGGATAAAAATAGTCGTCGCCTGCATTAAAGTTAAATTTATGTACAGTTTTGCCGTTTGCAGTCAGCCAGTCGGCAAGGCGCAGAAAAAAATCGCCGACAGGGCCTTGAAGCAGCAGGATATTTTCTGCGCTTTCAAGCAGGTTTTGCAGGTTGTTTTGGAGGACGGGCTGTTTCATGTCGCAATGTGGTTTTGTTTTTTGTGTAATAGTTTTAGGTTGAACTTTCAAGCATACGCCAAGAGAATTAACGATGCAAAGGCAATGATGCCGCAACAGAGGCAAGTTTATGACGTATTGTTAATTTAGATGGTGTTTATTTGAAAGATCGATATAGTTGTTTGATTTTATCTAATTTTTAGCAAAGTACCCGCGATGTAATCCGTTGTTGTTTTTTTGCATATTTTTTTGACGTATCAGGATTTGGGCTGCAGTTTCCGCATTGATGGCCTGATGGGTTTCGGGGTGGATGTAGTCGGGGTAGTGGATGAGCGTGCCGGCAATCAGCTGCCAAAGCTCAAGCTTGCGGCTGCGGCGCGGAATGGGGAGCAGATCTTGGGTAAGCCCCCAGCCTGCATAGAAAGGCAGGCCGTAGCAGCTGACTTTTTTGCCGCGCAACAAGGCTTCAAAACCGGTCAGCGAAGTCATGGTATGTACTTCGTCTGCGTATTGGAGACAGGTCAGGATATCGGCTTGTTCGGCGGTTTGGTCGGCATATCGTGCAGCATCTTCAGGGGAAATATGGCCGATGCGGTTACCGCTGACTACATCGGGATGCGGTTTGTAGATGATATAGGCATCTGGATTGCGTTCGCGTACGGTACGGAGCAGATCCAGATTGCGATAGATTTGGGGCGAACCGTAGCGGATAGACGCATCATCTTCAACCTGGCCGGGAACGAGGATTACGGTTTTGTCGGTTGACGGGGCGGTGAAGTCTGAGCTACCGACGTTGTATTTGCTGATGTGGTTTTCGGTTAGCATTTTTTGTAGCTTTAAGGCCGTCTGAAAGTCTTGATCGTCGAAGTTTTGGTTTTGCAGGATGTGTTCAAGACGGGATGGGGTTTCGGCATTGAAGTAAATACCCATATCGTCGGTAACGAGCGACAGTGGCGGCACTAAATTAGAGCCGAGTCCGACCGAGCGTATAAAGCCGTCTTCCATGCGCAGCAGGGGGATGTGGTGTTGTTCGGCAAAACGGACGATGGCCTCTTTGCCGTTGCCCCAAGCAAGGATGCGTGCATCGTCGGACAGTTTGACCCCAGCCAGTTTTTGGGTGGAAGAGATAAATTTCAGACGGCATGAGGGTACGTTAAAGAACGGTTTGGCAACCGCGCGTTTCCATAAAGACATACCAACGCAATACAACTCGCCACGCAATTTGTCGTTTTTGCGTTTGACCGTCGCCAGATAGTCGATGACATCAAAGAGGCTGCCTGCTTCGCCGGTATTGGGGTTGAGGTAGCGGCTGTATTGCAGATAGGCTGCGGCGAAGAGTTGCAGCAAGTTGCGGGGGGCGCGGCGTTGGGTTTGAACAAGGCTGCCGATTTGTGGGTGGCGGTCGTCGCTCACGCCCCATCCGGCATACCACGGCAGACCGAAAGTGGTCAGCGGTTTGCCGCACAAAAGTGCCTCAAAACCCATTTGCGAGGTAACGCAATAAACTTTATCGACGTTTTGCAACAAAGAAATCGGATTGATGTCTTCTGCCAAAAGATGGACGCGGTGTTGCTGCGCAAGCTGGGTCAGATAGCCTTGTTTTTTGCCGCACAAAACATCGGGATGGGTTTTGACCCAAATATCGGCTTGCGGGTTTTTATTCAAGGCCGTCTGAAACATCAGTTCAAACGTAGAGGCGTCTGCGCCGCCATATTGGATGGCCATATCGCCGAAGGTTTGGTCGATGATGAGGACGGTTTCCGGCTTGGATGGGGAACGTAAAGGATGATCGTCTGAAAGTTCGGGCGCGTGGTTGTATTTGGACAGGTGGTGTTGCAGGATGAAATCCATCGCCTGCCGTGCCTGAGCCAAGGTTTCAGACGGCATGGTATCGGCGGCAAGAATCAGTTGTTCCAAACGCGAAGGACGGGTGGTGTCGTAGTAGATGCCGATGTCGTCATAGACAATGGAATAGGGCGGATAACCGGAGACGCCTAGTCCGAGCGATCGTAAAAGGCCGTCCTCAAGATTGAGCAGGGGCAATCTTAAGATATATGCTAATTTTCTACGTTTGGGATGTTTCTTGCCCCAAAATAATGCGGTCTTATCCGTTGAAATTTTGTCTAAAAATTTGGTTAGCAAGAGACGTTATTTAAATAGGCCGAATGTTGAAAAAATCATTTTAAATTATTATGTTATCTATTAAGTATCATTAATGTAAAAATTTATTCTGCCTCTATTTCAAAGTAGGTGTCCATAAAATTACGGAAATGTAGGGCATAGTTTTTTTCAGCATTATTACTGTTTGGATCATTAATGCAGAAGGAATGGGGCATGTGAAGATGTTCTTTTTTAAATAATAATTTTTTATATTGAGTCTGGGCATGTGAACTGCGTATGTTGAAATAATAGCAAATTTCACGTTTTGGTGTAGCGTATCCGTCAAGGTACATCAACAGGGTATGAAACTATGCATAATAAACTCAAATTGGCGAACAACATTATTTAAGGAAAGGAATTTATTTCATCTTGATAATAACCATGCTTTTCAAGGATGTCTTTCTTAGTGGAATAGGTATGTACTAAGGTGTCAATATTAATTTTGGGATAATATTTTTTGAAACATAAGAACATGTTCTGATGCCAGTTAACGTTGGCGTAATTAATCCTCGTTGACGATACATTTTGCAGACTTTTATTAGCAACAATGGGAAGCAAGCCATTGTTTCAAAAAAGTGGTTAGCATCAGCAGTCTTGCAACGAGACTTATCATCATTGAAATAAATAAAATGTTCACTTCGTCTGATTTTATATAAGTTTGCTTCAATGACGGTAGAATTGAACGTTGGTAAGTGTTGGCATCAATAATTTGCGAATGATTGATTAATTTAATTTTAGAATGAATTTTCATCTAACCATTTAGGTTTTGATCCGCCGTTACAATAAAATATTGCGGACCCACGGCATAAACTTTTATTTTGGCCTGTACTGAATAAAAAGTTCTGTTATGGTTGGAAAAGCGGGCAGGGTCCCGGTCGCCACAGGCCGATATCTTCCTGATCGATGGGCTGCAGGGTACGGTAATACTGTTCCTGCCATGCTTTATCGGTATTGTCGACCCAAGTAAAAACAACATCGATGGGAAAGTTTGGCAAAACGTTTTCTGTGAGTGATGCAAGATTGGCATCTGCATTGATCAGAGTGAATTCTTCAGTTTCAGGAATAGGCTGTTCTACATTATAAGGAAAGGCGTTTATTTAGAAAATCCCTAAAGAAAATAGGGTTCCAAGAATTTCTAATTTTATTAAATTCATTTAGAAACTTTCTAATACTACAAAGTAAAACAATTGATTCTGTTATGTTTTGAAGTTATCCAAACGTTACTGCTTCAACCAATACTTTACCTGCCAAGTCTTTAGACGACAGGTTCGGCTCACCTTGCAGCGGCCAGTCGATGCCGACGGTCGGATCATTCCAAATCAGCGAGTGCTCGGCTTTGGGTTGTAATAGTCTGTGCATTTGTAGACGAACTCGGCTTCATCGCTCAGTACATAGAAGCCGTGTGCGAAACCTTCGGGTACCCACAGTTGGCGTTTGTTTTCTGCGGACAAGATCTCGCCCACCCATTTGCCGAAAGTGGGGGAGCCTTTACGCATATCGACGGCCACGTCGAATACTTCGCCGACAACCACGCGCACGAGTTTGCCTTGTGTGTTTTCGGTTTGATAGTGCAGGCCGCGCAATACGCCTTTGCTGGATTTGGAGTGGTTTTCCTGCACGAAGGTGCGGTCGCAGACTTGGGTTTTGAACCACTCGTCGCGGAAGGTTTCCATAAAAAAGCCGCGCGAGTCGCCGAAGACTTGGGGCTCAAGCAGTTTTACGTCAGGAATGGCGGTATCAATGATGTTCATCGTTTTATCTTTCATCTAAAGGCCGTCTGAAAAGTTTCAGACGGCCTCAAACATTATTTTTTCAACAGGCGCAGCAAATATTGGCCGTATTGGTTTTTCGCCATCGGGCGTGCCAGCTCTTCCAGTTTTTCATCTGAAAGCCAACCGTTGCGCCAAGCGATTTCTTCCAGGCAGGCGATTTGCAGGTCTTGGATGTTTTGCACGGTTTGGACGAATGAAGCGGCTTCGTGCAGGCTCTCGTGGGTGCCTGTGTCCAGCCATGCGAAACCACGTCCCAAAAGTTGTACCGATAACGATCCGTCTTCCAAATACATTTGGTTGAGGTCGGAAATTTCCAATTCGCCGCGGGCGGACGGTTTGATTTGTTTGGCAAACTCGACGACGCGTTGGTCGTAGAAGTACAAGCCGGTTACCGCCCAATCGGATTTGGGCTGTTGCGGTTTCTCTTCGATAGACAGGGCGTTGAAGTTTTCGTCAAATTCAACCACGCCGAAACGCTCGGGGTCTTTGACCTGATAACCGAATACGGTTGCGCCGTGGGTCTTGGCGGCGGCCTGTTTTAATGTTTGCGTAAACGATTGGCCGTAGAAAATATTGTCGCCCAAAACCAAGCAAACATTGTCGCTGCCGATAAATTCTTCGCCGATGATAAATGCCTGTGCCAAGCCGTCCGGACTGGGTTGAACGGCATAGCTGATGGAAATGCCGAAATCGCTGCCATCGCCGAGCAGACGTTTGAAAGAGGCGTTGTCTTCGGCGTGGTAATCACCAAAATATCGCGGATTCCTGCCAGCATCAATACGGACAGGGGATAGTAAATCATAGGCTTGTCGTACACGGGCAGCAGTTGTTTGGATACGCCGCGCGTGATGGGGTAGAGGCGTGTGCCGCTGCCGCCAGCAAGGATGATGCCTTTCATGGGTTTTCTCCTGAGTAGTATGTGTTTGCATGATTTTCAGACGGCCTAATATGGGAACAGGCCGTCTGAAAACTTATTTTCCGGTGCCTAAACGTTCCAAACGATAGTTGCCGTTCAATACGTTTTGCCACCAGGTTTTGTTGTCCAAATACCATTGTACTGTTTTGCGGATGCCGGATTCGAATGTTTCCTGAGGTTTCCAGCCCAGCTCCCTGCCGATTTTGGCAGCATCGATGGCGTAGCGTACGTCATGGCCGGGGCGGTCTTGTACGAAAGTAATTAAATCTTCATAACGTGCCACACCGGCCGGTTTTTCAGGAACAAGCTCTTCCAGCAGGGTGCAGATGGTTTTGACGACTTCAATATTGGCTTTTTCATTGTGGCCGCCGATATTGTAGGTTTCGCCGACAACACCTTCGGTAACAACCTGATACAGCGCGCGCGCGTGGTCTTCGACAAACAGCCAGTCGCGGATTTGCATACCGTCGCCGTAAACGGGCAGCGGTTTGCCGTCAAGCGCGTTCAGAATCATCAAAGGAATGAGTTTTTCCGGGAAATGGTAAGGGCCGTAGTTGTTGGAGCAGTTGGTTACAATGGTCGGCAAACCGTAAGTACGCAACCATGCACGGACGAGGTGGTCGCTGGACGCTTTGGAGGCAGAGTAGGGGCTGGACGGCGCGTATGGCGTGGTCTCGGTAAACAAATCGTCTGTGCCGTGCAAATCGCCATAGACTTCATCGGTAGAAATATGGTGGAAACGGAAGGCTTCGCGCTTTTCAGACGGCATTTGTTGCCAGTAGGCGCGGGCTGCTTCAAGCAGATTGAATGTGCCGACGATATTGGTTTGGATAAACTCGCCTGCCGAATCGATAGAGCGGTCGACATGGCTTTCCGCAGCCAAGTGCATCACGACATCAGGTTGGTGTTGTGCGAATACGCGGTCGAGTTCGGCGCGGTCGCAAATATCCACTTGCTCAAAAGCATAGCGAGGATTATTGGCTACCTTGGTCAGAGATTCCAAATTGCCGGCATAAGTCAGCTTATCGACATTGACGACAGAGTCTTGGGTGTTTTGGATAATATGACGGACAACGGCAGAACCGATAAAGCCCGCGCCGCCGGTAATAAGGATTTTCTTCATAAGTTTCAGAGGATAGTCAAAATAATATAAACGGATTATAGCAGACAGAAAGTGTGTTTTTCAGATAAAGAGGCCGTCTGAAAACATCTCTTTCAGACGGCCTGTATCAGGTCAACTTAATCATCGTAGCCATTTGGGTTGTTGCTGACCCAACGCCATGAGTCTTCCATCATCTGCGCCAAATCACGCTTGGTTTCCCAACCGGTTTGCGCTTTGGTGTAGGCAGGGTCGGCGTAACAAACAGCAATATCACCAGGGCGACGGTCTTTAATTTGATAAGGAATTTTCAGGCCTGAAGCAGCTTCAAAGGCTTTAATCATATCTAGTACGGAATAGCCGTTACCTGTACCTAAATTAAATATATGTACGCCGGACTTGGTTGAATGGCTTTGCATAGCTTTCAAATGGCCATCAGCTAGATCAACAACATGGATATAATCGCGTACACCTGTACCATCAGTGGTGGGGTAGTCGTTTCCGAATACTGACAACTCTGTCAGTTTACCCGAAGCGACTTGGCAGATATACGGTAAGAGATTATTTGGAATACCATTGGGGTATTCTCCGATTAAACCACTTTTGTGTGCGCCTACAGGATTGAAATAGCGTAGCAGAATCACGCTCCAGCGTGGGTCGGCTTTTTGAATATCAGTCAAAATACGTTCGACCATATATTTTGATGTGCCGTAAGGATTGGTTGTACCTCCCACTGGCATATCTTCGGTAATCGGTGTACGTGCAGGGTCACCATATACTGTGGCAGATGAACTAAATACAATACTGAATACCCCTGCCTTGGCCATTTCTTCTGCCAAAATCAAGCTACCCGATACGTTGTAATCGTAATATTTCATAGGTAGTGTATTGCTTTCGCCTACCGCTTTCAAACCGGCAAAGTGCATCACGGTTTGGATTTTATGTTCTGCAAAAGATCTTTGATGCAGCATAGCACGATCTCGGATATCTCCTTGATAAAAAGGAATATCCTTACCAGTGATTTTTTCTAGACGTGGCAGAATGTTGATACTGGAATTGCACAGATTGTCGAGAATTACGGCATCGTAGCCCGCTTCAATCAGCGAAATAGCGGTATGCGAGCCGATAAAGCCGGTACCGCCGGTAATAAGAATAGTCATTGGTTTTCCTTAATTAAAATTGTGTTTGGAAGTTGTGAAACCGGTTGGCTGAAAATACAAATACTTTCAGATGATCTGGTGTAAGTGTTGTCAAAGAGGGATCGCTTTATTTGGATATTGTATATTTAGTTACCTGAAAAGTAAAAAAATATGGGATAATCACAGTGTTATGCACAGGGTGCAAAGCGTTATCATTTCAATTTTAATAAAAGGATCTTACCATGTCAGTATCTAACGAAGTTTTGGCGTTGATTTCACAAGTTGCACAAAAACAAGTGTCAGCAAATGAAGAATTGTTGTCTACAGGACTTATTGATTCTGTGAGCGCAATGGATTTGGTTATGGCCATCAAACAAAAATTTGATGTTGATTTGCCGTTTGAGCAACTGGTTGATATTTTGGCAAACTCAGCCAATATCATTCAATATGTTGAAAATAATTACAAAGGCTAAATCATGAAACAATTAAATGAATTCCAAAATCTTGATGATTTTTTGGAATACCGTTTCAACCAAACTTCGGGAAAAGCGTTAGTTAATGATACTCAGGAATGTTCTTGGGAAGAGTTGCGCGTAAAAATAGCCGCATTTATCGAGGCTTACAAAAGCATAGCAGATATTACCAAAAACATTCCTTTAGTGTTGCACGGCCATAAAGAAATTGATTTTGCAGTGGCAATTTATGCCTGCTTATTAAACAAAATCCCTTTTATTCCGGTGGATAGTATTTATCCTGAAAGCCGTCTGAACAATATCTGCCAACTGTCGAAAGCACGCTTTGTGTACCGTTCGGCAACGCAAACTTTTGAAAAGCAGACTGACGAAGAAGTAGAGCTGGCTGAAAAAGATTTGGCTTACATCATGTTTACTTCAGGAACAACCGGCGCACCTAAGGGTGTGCAAATCGGTCGTGAAGCTGTATTCAACCTGATGAAATGGATGAAAGAGCAGCTTAATTTAGCAGCACCTAATGTGTTTATGAATCAGGCTCCGTTTGCATTTGATTTGTCAATGTACGAAATCTTTGGCAACTTGGCTTACGGTGGTTGCATTGTCATGAACAGTCGTGATGCTATTTCTAATCCTGCCACTTGGATTGATTTCTTGGCCAAACAACAAATTACTACTTGGGTTTCCACGCCTTCTTTTGCCATGCAGCAGCTGCTTAACCCTAAATGTAGTCAGGCTACTTTACCGAGTTTGAAAGAATTTTTGTTCTGTGGCGAAAAACTTGGCAAACCGGTAGTAAATATGATTTTTCAAAAATTTCCCGGTGTCCGTGTTATCAATACCTATGGTCCGACTGAGGCTACTGTAGCAACAACTTACGTTGATATTACATCTGATATGCTGGCGGCAGAAGAAGAGTTGCCTGTAGGCGTTGCCGTGCTTAATTCCAAATTAGAGATTGTTGACGAAGAGATTTGGATTAGCGGTAACCATGTGATGCGTGGCTATCTGAACAACGAAACTGAAAATGCTAAACGCTTGGTAGTACACAGTGCAGATAACCGTACTTATAAAACAGGTGACTACGGTTTTGAAAAAAATGGATTGTTCTATGTACAAGGCCGTAAAGACGAGCAGATTAAGCTCAATGGCTACCGTATCGAACTTTCAGAAATTGAAGAAAAAATCCTTAACCTTAAGGAATTTGCCTTTGATAATGTGGCAGTAGTGGCTTTGAAGCGCAACACAGGCGCAGTATTGCGTTTGGTGTGTTTCTATACAGCCAAGCAAAGTGCAGATACTCAGGCGATCAAAGACGCATTAGTACAAAATTTACCGTCTTACATGATGCCGTCTGAATTTATTCACATTGATGAAATTCCAGTCAGCACCAACCACAAAACCGACAAAAAAGCATTGTTGGAAAAATATCAACAGGGTTTATAAAATGGATTTATATAAAATTCAGCAAAATATCTTACGAAAAGCCAAGATTGATCCTCAAAAGGTTAACGCTTGGATTTATAACAATCAAAGTATAGTGTTTGATTTTCTGTTGAACGACTATTTTGTCAGCGTCAGTTATACGGTAGTAGGACAAACCTTTAACTTTATTGAGCGTAATAAGAGCAAGGTTTCTCAAATTTCTGGTTTTCCAAAATTTTTGAAATATATTTCAGAAGTCTATGGAAGTTACCCACAATCGGTTAATCAAGAAAAGACAGTATTGTCTTTTAAATTTGCTGAAGCCGATTGGGCAAAAATTGAGGATAAATTTAGTGAGATTTTAGAAGTTACTTCCATTTATCTTGGTAGCGAATTGTGTTACATCCTGAATGTTGAAAAAAATAAAGGCATTAATTTAGCCGAGTACTTGGATAAGCCGGAAGTTGAATACATTGGTGTCAAAGGCGACAATAATGAGTTTTTTTCCTAAGCTATGCTCGGGATCATGGTCTAAGTGATTATGTTTATGAGCTAAACAATAAAGGTTTTTTTAGCTGTTGAACACAAAAATGGGCGTAAGTGTGTTCCGTCGTGTGAACAAGCACAGTTATAAAGATCTTTTGGCTTATTTCCCAGACTCTTTCCATGAGTTGGAAAAATGTCATTTATACTGTTGAAGCACCGAAAGTATTGAGTGCCAACAAGAAAAAAATCTATTGGTATTGTTCTCTTATACCAATAAGAGTAATGAGAATATGGTTGACCGTTATTATAGCCACCCATTTCCATTTATCAGTAACAGCATTATGCCCAAATACTTATATCATCCGTATGGCTGATGTATCAGACGCGTTTGGCAGTCACGGGTTGAATACAAAGTTTGATGAAAAATATCGAAGACAATATCCAACGTTTCATTAAGAGCCTGATGAGTATTTATGGCGTAGATAAGAAAAAAACGTAGTCATTTGCGGTGCATCATCAGGCGGTACAGGGAGCGGTATATCACGGCTTAATTGGTGGGTACAAAACCTTTGCAATCGACCCATTTTTGGGCAACCATAAATACTATGGTGGCAAAGATCCATTGTATCTGCACTCTATCCGTACGCCGATTTTGGAGACTTTCAAAAAGCTACCAGATGTAATTGATCATAACCTTGAAAAATCAAGTAGTCATTTCATCGGCTAAAGGTATCAGAGTTTTATCCGGATATTAAAGAGCTGAAAGAAGCATTGCCTACAGTTGTATTATGTGAGTTTGACTTTGAAAAAAATTCAAAAAGCACATAGATTTTTCAGGCAATACAGTATTCTTGTCCAATACCATTATCAATAATTTGCTGTTGGACATCCATATTACTGATTCGGACATTAATCTGAACTAAATGTGAAGTAAATAGACAGTAAGTTTAAAATTTACTGTCTATTTTTTTAATATTTGAACCATATTTATCATGTTTAGGGGAATGTAATGGTAGATAAAACGACTGAAGAATTTCAGCAAGAAATTCTTAAAAATATCAAATTAAAAAATACGTCTGTTGATATTTATTATCAGCAGAATGTGTACTGCAATTTCAAATCTGACCGTGAAACACCATTTTCTGTCAGCTTAAATTTAGATTGGCAGAAGATTTTCCTGTTTTATCGTAATAAAAGTGAGATAGATAATATCGGAGAAATGTTTCCAAACTTCAGCTTATCTAAGCAGGATGGGGATAATGTATACATTTATGATGTCAGTACTTTGGATTTTGCCCAAACCTGTGCGGTATTTATCAAATTGGCCGAACGTGCGGAACAATATTTTTCTGAACGGCCAGTAGTTAACAGCCGCAAAAAAGAAGTGATGTCAGGTAATTATATCGACACCTCCGGAAATAAAATTACTGCACCTGATAATCTGCGAAACTGTCATTTCCAATTTCTAGGAGGAGGTGGGAATGAAGTTGTTATCCACCCTAATGCAAACTTGCGTAATGTATTTTTGGAATTTTTAGGCAAGGACAGCAAAGTCTATATTGGAGAAAATGTTTCTATGCAAGGCCAATGGTGTTTGGGAGTAGGCTGTACGATTAACATCGGCAGTAAAACTACCAGTACCAATCCGGTTTATATTACTGTTGCCGAACATACAACCTTGTCCATTGGTGAAGATTGTATGTTTGCCACGAATAATCAAATCCGTACTGATGATGCACACCCGATTTATGATGTTCATACTGGAAAACGTTTAAATGTTTCTAAAGACGTTACCATTGGAGACAGAGTGTGGGTAGCCTATGGCGCAACAATTTGGGGTGGTACAAAGATTGGTAGCGGTAGTATTGTTGGTGCATTTTCGGTAGTGAAAAAACATTTTCCTAATAACTGCGTTATTGCAGGCGTGCCGGCTAAAGTCATACGCAAAGATGTATTTTGGGAACGCAATAATGTTTTATATACAGATATAGATGAAGGTAAGGATTTGGCAGAAATGAATCATGTTACCTATATCAATTCAACAGTAGAACTCGATTAGTGCATCTAATAGTAAAGGCCGTCTGAAAACATAAAAGTTTTCAGACGGCCTTTTTTAAGATAAGACAGAGATTACTCTAAACAAGCCAATTGTTTTTCAGACACTCAGCCTGTAATGCCTTGTCACCTTTAGCTTCGGCTATTTCAGCTGCCAGTTTCCAATATGCTGCTGTGTCTTGTAGAGAGAGACTGTCAAAATAACGTTGTGCTGCTTGATGGTTTTTCAGACGGCATAAAGCAGTTGTATAAAGATACATTGTTTCCGGTGAGGTTTGTGCAAAATCAGCCAATATTTTGGTGACAGACTCCCAATCTTGGTTTTGGGCAAGTTTTTCAGCGTCATACAAGGCTAAAGACGGATTCTCAGGATATTTTTGGCGCAGTTGAGCCAATAGATATCCTTCTCCGTCAGTGTTGCCGGTAGCGTACATTTTTTTCAGATAATCGACTGTTAAATCTTCAGGAATTAAGAGCAGATTTTCTGCAAAGGCACGGTTAAGCTGGGTAAATAGTTTTTCAGAATCACCGCGTAATTTTGCCAGTCTTGCAATGGCGATACGGCAACTTGGATCATTTTGAGTATGTTTTTCAAAAGCAACCAAAAACTGATGCGCGCCTTGTAAGTTACCAAGTTTCATGCAGAGGTAAGAAGCCAATAGCTCGGGTTTGAGATAGCTTTTTTCGCGATCGTCCAAGCTATCAATATACGTTTTCAGTAAAGCTAATGCTACAAAATAATTCTGCTCCGATAGCTTTTGTGCTACGGTCAATAAAGGTTGATATGAGTCGGGTAAGTCTGTACCTATCCGGGCAAACAGTTTTTCAGACGGCCTTTTTGCTTGGTGAAACGAGGCTGCAAGTAATGCGATAAGTAAATCATTTTGCGTTCCTATATGCTCATTTTCAGCAAAAAATTCCGCTCCTTTAACAGCATTACCTATATATAAGTCCATTTTCGCATGCCAGTAACCTGCGGTATCGGGATAATCAGGTAACAGGTTTTGCAAAGTATCAAACTGTTTGCTCTCAAATAAAGCGTTCAGATAACGATGGCGATAATCAGCTGTTTCTTCCGCATTCAGACGGCCTGTATCAAGCAGAGTTTGGATACGGCTTGCAGCCAAGTCCCATACCTGATGATTTTCTGCTTGCTCAATCATATCGACCAAAATCGGTAGGTTGTCGACAGTTTCGGCATGATCAAGGGCGGTAATAGCTTGATACACGCGTTCGCAGTTACCACCTTTTTGAAATGGGAAGGTAGCACGGATACGTTCAAGATATTTTGGTTTTAAACCAGTTTTGAGAATATTTTCTAGTTCATTAAATGTTTCTTGTTCAGTTAACGTGACTGGCCCAAAGCCAGAACTTTCATAGTCAAACCATCCCCTTTGGAGGGTATGGGCTCCAGAGAAAAATTCTTTTTGGTCAAATTGATAATAGATAATAGATTTATTCAGATATGCCATATCAAAGGCTACAGAGGAATAGTCAGTAATTAAAATTGATGATTGGCCAAATAAGGTTTGTATACTTTCTATAGCATTTGATCCTTTCCAAACCTGAATGTAATTAGGAATATCAAAGAAGTCTAAATAAGGCTCAATATTTGGGTGTGGAGCAAATGTGATTTCATAGTTAAACTTTTCTGCCAATTGTCTCAAATTTATAGAGTGCAAAAAATTAAACCAATGCTGCGCATAGGAAGTTTTCATAAAATTACTATTTAAGGCACGTGTATTGCTACCGCGACCAATATTTTGTCCTACAATATTGTTTCTCCAAGTAGGCATAATTAGGATTTTTCTACTTTGATCAATATTTTTTGATACCAAACTATCATAACGAGGGAAGCCTGCTAACACTGTTTCTTTTTTTGTTAGCTTATAGCGGCTAGGGTTAGCTATGATTGTTTGATATTCAGGGGTGGCGGTAGTAATAAAACAATGTAGATTAGTTTTAGTATTGAACCATGCAGAAAGGTCGTTTTGGGTGACTCCATGTTGAAGGAAGACGAATTTTTTGCTGTGTTCGTATAAATCACCAAAATAATTGTTAATGTGTTTTTCCAGATGGCTGGAAATAATTTTTTCAGCTTTACGCAAACGTCGTTTGTATTCGCTACCGCCGAATTCTACAAGTTTGAAGCCTTCCTGTTCGAGACGGTTCCAGTCTGGGGCAGTTTTGTTAAGTACGAAATAGCAAGTTTGTTCAGGGTGGTTCTGCATCATATAACGATAAAAATGCTCGGCGTTGTCATCGGCTTTGGTTTCCCTGTCCATCAAGAGCCAACTGCCGTCTGAAAGGTATTTTTCAGACGGCGTAAATAAACCGGTAAGTTCATTTAATGCGATGCCGTGCATAAAGGTTTTACCTTTAATCGAAATTCGCATTGCTTTTTTGTTGAGTAGGATATTAATTTTGGCGTTGTCTGCAACGTCACCATAGGGAATCCACAAACGTTTTTCGTAAACAAATAATTGTTCATTTAGCTTATTGACCACGCTTTTTGCATAGACAGGAATAAGATCACGCCCATCGGCTTGCACAGAATATGGCTGGTCAAAATAGGTAAAATAGCTGATAAGAAACTGCTTGCGTTCACGATCAATGTTTTCAATATAGGCGATTTGGAATGGTGGATCGCTCTGTTTGAACATTCCAAGCATACCAACCTTATGGAATAGCCATACTCCTGCTAAGCCAAATTCCATAATATTTTTTTCATCAATATAATTGAAAACCTGCTGCATTAGATCATAAAAATGTGATTTTTGTTTGGCATTCAGCAAATCTAGACGCTCAGGTCTATTAAGCAATTGTTGGATATACCATGCCATATCGTATAATGCGGTTTTTTGTATTGAAGATGGTACATGCCCTAAGCGGTTTTTATAGTTTTGGAGCATAGGCAAGAAGCCATACTCAAAAACATTAGAAAACTTTTCCACTTTTTGCCAAGAAGTATCTAAAGTGGATGTGCCGCTTTCACGTTTGCGATAGAAGTAGACAGCATCTTTATCAAACACAGCTTTTGCGTTCTGTAAATCTAATAAATAGTCTGCAATAAATTTGCCATCTTCGAAGTTTGGCTTGACATTGTGGTCAAACATCAAGTTCTGTTTTTTAATATAGCTGACTCTGAAAAAGGTGGAGGCAGCTGACATATTGATAAATTTATCGAGCTTAGCAACATCAATAACATGGGTTTTGTCAAAACGGAATCTTAAAGGATGGCTGTCATTAATAGTATTTTGGTTTTCAAGGAAAAACTTCATATTAGTAGCTACGGTTACTGCCGACGGATGTTGGCTAATCTGGGTATCTACTGATTTGAAGTAGTCGGGGTGAAGATAATCGTCAGGGTCAGTAAATACTACCCATTCAGTTTGTGTATGTTGCAACCCCAAATTACGTGCCGAGGCCTGACCACCGTTTTCTTTGTAAAAATAATGGATATTTTTTGGAAACTTGGTTTGCCATCGTTTGATGATTTCTGCCGAATGGTCGGTTGATCCATCATCTACTAGAATAATTTGAATGTGTTTTTTGAAGTTTAAGCTTTGTTTGACGATACTGTCAAAATAGTCATCAAGGTATTTTTCGACGTTATAAACTGCCGAAACAATTGTAAATTGGTTGCTACCTTCGTATTTTAAGGGAAGGTATTTTTTGAGTTTCATTACACGTTTGGCATACATGTCGCGAAAAAAGAGTTTAGGGTCTCGTAAGAGCTTCCGAAATTTTTTATTGTTCATTTTTTGACCTTTTATTTTTATTTGGTTTTGAAGTAATTTTCCAGCATTTGAATCAGTTTGTCCTGGTAGTTTTCAATCTGTTGCTGGCTGTGAAAATCGTTGGCACAAAAAGAGTGTGGCTGCTGCCCAATTTTTTTATTTTCCAAGAGCTTGATATATTGGGCAGGCGCTTTGTTGGAGCGGATATTAAAATAATAACATATTTCATTACCTACTGTGGATTGCATGTTTAAAAAACATCTACATAAGGGACGAGGAAGGTGGCAAAATTCAGATCGTGGTTGGAAAAATAGTTGGATAAAAAGGCTTTAATCTCAGTACGGTAGGTAGTGTTACCAAACAAATTCACAGCTGCTTTTAAACAGAAGAATATAAGCGGACAGTCAATATGGTAATTGTAATAGTATAATACAGTTTTTGAAGTAGAATGAGTTGGCGTATCGGTTTCTTTTTTGGACATTTGTTTTAGGCTTTTGTCTGTAATAAAAAGAGAAGCAATTCCGTTGGTGTGAAAGGTTCCTTCGGTAAGGGGGAGAACAGTAAATATATTGTCGTTAAAATAGATGAAGTATTCATTTAGATTGGGAATGTTGTGCAGGTGTGCTTAGATTACATGAGAATTGAAGGTAGGTAGGTATTACGGGTCAATGATTTGACCGTGATCTATTATGCTGACGTTGGGATAGTTGACGGAATTGAGCTGGTCAGACTGTTTTCGATAACAATAAGTTTGTCATGCTCTGTTGCACGCTGTTCAGCGTTGCGGACAGAGCATCTTTTGTTGAGATAGTCGCGGAAGAATACACCTGGTTGTCGAATCAGTTTTTTAAGTTTTCTCATGACGGTATTCGCTGTAATGTGATGTTTTTTGATACTTATGTCAGGTTTTCAGACGGCCTAATATTTCATCAGGTGTTATAATGGTCGTGCTTAATTAAAAGTATAGTGAGATTTAATCAATGTTGAAAGCAGAATGTCTTACCCGCAGGGGCATGTTATTGTTGTGTGTCAGTCTGTTGGCTGCATGCTCTTCTCTTCCTACTTCCGGCCCAAGTACACGAAATGTTGTTGCTTTGGGGCAACAGCAGGCTACAGCCGAAGTGCCGGAGGTGGAATTGATTGATGTGAATGGTGCGGTAGCTCAGTCGCTATATCAAGCGCAAGTTAATCAGTCATTTGCTCAGTTGGGCGATGGTACATCATCAATAGGGGCCATCAATATAGGTGATGTGCTGGACATTACGATTTGGGAAGCTCCTCCGGCTGTGTTGTTCGGTGGGGCTTTGTCGTCTACCGGTTCGGGTAATGCGCAGCAAACTAAGCTGCCTGAACAGATGGTCAGCTCTTCAGGTACGATTTCTGTGCCGTTTATTGGCGATGTGTCTGTCCTCGGTAAAACACCGGTTCAGGTGCAAAACATTATTAAAGGCCGTCTGAAAAAAATGGCGAACCAGCCGCAGGTAATGGTGCGCATGGTGCAAAATAATGCGGCGAATGTATCGGTTATCCGTGCGGGTAATAGTGTGCGTATGCCTTTGACGGCTGCAGGCGAGCGTGTGTTGGATGCGGTGGCTGCCGTGGGCGGTTCGACTGCGAATGTTCAGGATACGAACGTACAGCTGACACGTGGCAATGTTGTCAGAACGATTGCTTTGGAAGACTTGGTGGCGCATCCGCGTCAAAATATTTTGTTGCGCCGCGGTGATGTAGTCACAATGATTACTAATCCGAGCACGTTTACGTCTATGGGTGCGGTCGGTCATACGCAGCAGATTGGTTTCTCTGTGAAGGGCTTGTCTTTGGCTGAGGCTGTGGGACGTATGGGCGGTCTGCAGGATTATAGTGCAGATGCGCGCGGCGTATTTGTATTCCGTTATGCGCCTTTGTCCGAGCTGCCTCCTGAGAAACAATCTAAATGGGTTGAAAAGGGTTATGGCGATCGTGCGGAGATTCCTGTGGTCTACCGTTTGAACCTGGCTGATGCGAATTCTATGTTTTGGATGCAGCGTTTCCCTGTGAAGGATAAGGACGTGGTGTACGTATCGAATGCGCCGATGGCTGAAGTACGCAAGTTCTTGTCATTTGTGTTCTCACCTGTGGTTAGCAGTGCGAACAGTATTAATAATTTAGTGAACTAATGGGGAAAATAATGTCTGAGCAAGTTTCTGCAAATGTGGATGTGAAACCGGAACAACCGGCTCCCGAAAAGAAAAAGGCCAAAAAGTCTTGGTTGCGTAAGATTAATCCGTTGCTTTGGGTAACGGTTATCGTGCCGACTTTGTGTTCCGGTGTGTATTACGGAATATTTGCTTCCGATCAGTTCACATCCCAGTCCAGCTTTGTGGTGCGTTCTCCTAAGAGCCAATCGTCTTTGAACGGCTTGGGTGCCATTTTGCAGGGGTCTGGTTTCTCTCGTGCGCAAGACGATATTTATACCGTGCAGGAATATATGCAGTCGCGTTCGGCTTTGGACGCGTTGCGCAAGAAAATGCCCGTTCGTGATTTTTATGAAAAAGAAGGCGACATCTTCAGCCGTTTTAATGGTTTTGGCCTGCGTGGCGAGGATGAAGCGTTTTATCAATACTACCGCGATAAGGTATCCATCCATTTTGACTCTGTCTCAGGCATTTCCAATTTGAGCGTTACATCGTTCAATGCCGGTGAATCTCAAAAGATCAATGATGCTTTGCTCAAACAGGGTGAGGTATTGATTAACCAGCTGAACGAACGTGCTCGTCAGGATACGATTCGTTATGCTCAGGAAGTGGTTAATTCGGCTGAAGAGAAAGTTAAAGAAGCTTCTGCCCAATTGACAAAATTCCGTGTGTCCAATGGTATTTGACTTGAAGGCGCAATCTGATGTGCAAATGGGTTTGGTATCCAAATTGCAGGACGAGTTGATTGTTATTCAAACCCAGCTGGATCAAGTAAAAGCCGTTACGCCTGAAAACCCGCAAATTCCAGGTTTGATTGCGCGTGAGAAGAGCTTGCGTAAAGAAATCTCGCAACAAATGAAAGCGATTTCCGGCGGTGGCGAGGGATCATTGTCCAATCAGGCGGCGGAATATCAGCGCGTGTATTTGGAAAACGAATTGGCCGAAAAACAATTGGCTGCGGCGATGACTTCTTTAGAAAGTGCAAAAGCAGAAGCAGATCGTCAGCAATTGTATTTGGAAGTGATTTCCCAGCCGAACAAACCTGACTTGGCACATGAGCCAAACCGTCTGTACAACATCGTGGCAACGTTTGTCATCGGTTTGATTGTCTATGGCATTGCCGTGTTGCTGACGGCAAGTATCCGTGAGCATAAAAACTGATGAAAGAGCTACATAAAACATCGTTTTTGGAGTCGCTGCTTATCCAAAAAAGAGTAATCGGCGCACTCTTAATGCGTGAAATTATTACTCGCTACGGTCGTAATAACATTGGTTTTTTGTGGTTGTTTGTCGAACCTTTGCTGCTGACTTTGGTTATGGTGTTGATGTGGAAATTTTTCCGCATGCACAACGTGTCAGCCTTGAATATCGTGGCATTCACGCTGACAGGCTATCCGATGATGATGATGTGGCGTAATGCTTCTAATCGTGCTATCGGTTCGATTTCGGCCAATACAAGCCTGCTGTATCACCGAAATGTACGCGTTTTGGATACCATTTTCGCACGTATGTTGTTGGAGATTGCCGGCGCCACTATTGCGCAGGTCGTGATTATGTTCGCATTGGTCATCATCGGTTGGATTGATGTACCGGCAGATATTTTCTATATGTTGTTGGCTTGGCTTTTGATGGCAATGTTTGCCGTTGGATTGGGGCTGGTCATTTGTTCGGTGGCGTTTCACTTTGAACCGTTTGGCAAGGTTTGGAGTACCATCAGTTTTGTGATGATGCCTTTATCCGGCGTGTTTTTCTTCGTACACAACCTGCCTCAGCAGTTACAACACTATGTGCTGATGATTCCGATGGTGCATGGTACAGAAATGTTCCGTGCCGGATATTTTGGCGACAGCGTCACGACTTACGAAAATCCTTGGTATATTTTGTTGTGTAACTTGGTTTTGCTGCTGCTTGGTTTGGCGATGGTGGCGAGATTCAGCAAAGGGGTTGAGCCGCAATGATTTCAGTTGAACACGTTTCCAAACGGTATCTGACCCGCCAAGGTTGGCGGACAGTCTTGCACGATATCAACTTCAAAATGGAGAAGGGTGAGAAAATCGGTATTCTCGGCCGCAACGGTGCAGGTAAATCGACGCTCATCCGTTTGATCAGTGGCGTTGAGCCGCCGACCACGGGTGAAATCAAGCGTACGATGAGTATTTCTTGGCCTTTGGCATTCTCCGGTGCGTTTCAAGGCAGCTTGACCGGTATGGACAATTTGCGTTTCATCTGCCGGATTTACAATGTCGATATCGATTATGTGAAGAACTTTACCGAAGAGTTTTCCGAGCTGGGTCAATATCTTTACGAGCCGGTCAAGCGTTATTCTTCAGGTATGAAGGCACGTTTGGCATTTGCTTTGTCGTTGGCGGTAGAATTTGACTGCTATCTGATTGACGAAGTGATTGCAGTTGGCGATTCGCGCTTTGCCGATAAATGTAAGTACGAGTTGTTTGAAAAGCGCAAAGACCGTTCCATCATCTTGGTGTCGCACAGCCACAGCGCCATGAAGCAATATTGTGATAATGCGATGGTGCTGGAAAAAGGGCATATGTACCAGTTTGAAGATATGGACAAAGCCTACGAATATTATAATTCGCTGCCTTAAAGCGATTGTTTTTAAATCAGGCCGTCTGAAATTTCAGACGGCCTGTCCGTTGGAATTTTATTGATGAACATTACTCAAATCCTCTCTCAAGAACTCTCCGCCACTACCGCGCAAATCAATGCCGCCGTCGAACTGCTAGATGACGGCGCAACCGTGCCGTTTATCGCCCGCTACCGCAAGGAAGCCACGGGCGGGCTGGACGATACGCAACTGCGCCAGCTTGCCGAGCGGCTGCAATACCTGCGCGAATTGGAAGAGCGTAAAGCCGTTGTTTTAAAAAGCATTGAAGAGCAAGGCAAACTTTCAGACGACCTCAAAGCGCAAATCGAAGCCGCCGACAACAAAACCGCGCTGGAAGACCTGTATCTGCCCTACAAACCCAAACGCCGCACCAAAGCGCAAATCGCGCGTGAACACGGTTTGCAGCAGCTGGCGGACGTGTTGCTTGCCGAGCAGCCGCAGGATGTTGAAGCCGCCACGCAAGGCTACCTGAACGAAAACGTCCCCGACACCAAAGCCGCATTGGACGGCGCGCGCGCGATTTTGATGGAGCAGTTTGCCGAAGACGCGGAACTCATCGGTACGCTGCGCGACAAGCTGTGGAACGAAGCCGAAATTCACGCGCAAGTCGTTGAAGGCAAAGAAATCGAAGGCGAAAAATTCAGCGATTATTTCGACCACCGCGAACCTATTCGCACTATGCCCAGCCATCGTGCGCTGGCGGTATTGCGCGGCCGCAACGAAGGCATTTTGAACATCGCACTCAAATACCAGCCCGACGACACGCCGATTACGCAGCAAAGCGAATACGAGCAACTCATCGCCCGTCGTTTCAAGGTTTCAGACGGCCACAAATGGCTGCACGACACCGTGCGTCTGACTTGGCGCGCGAAAATCTTTTTGTCGCTGGAACTCGAAGCTTAGGCCATCTGAAAGAAGCCGCCGATACCGACGCGATTACCGTGTTCGCCCGAAATCTCAAAGACTTACTGCTCGCCGCGCCTGCCGGACGGCTGACCACGCTGGGTCTCGACCCCGGCTACCGCAACGGCGTGAAATGCGCAGTGGTGGACGACACAGGCAAGCTGCTGGATACCGTCATCGTCTATTTGCATCAAGAAAACAATATGTTGGCAACGCTGTCGCGCCTGATTAAACAGTACGGCGTGAAGCTCATCGCCATCGGCAACGGCACCGCCAGCCGCGAAACCGACAAAATCGCGGGCGAACTGGTGCGCGGAATGCCGGAAATGGGGCTGCACAAAATCGTCGTTTCCGAAGCCGGCGCGTCGATTTATTCCGCGTCCGAACTGGCGGCGCGCGAGTTCCCCGACTTGGACGTTTCCCTGCGCGGCGCGGTGTCCATCGCTCGCAGGCTGCAAGATCCGCTCGCCGAGTTGGTCAAAATCGATCCTAAATCCATCGGCGTGGGTCAGTATCAGCACGACGTCAACCAAAGCCAGCTTGCCAAATCGCTGGACGCGGTGGTCGAAGACTGCGTGAACGCCGTCGGCGTGGACGTGAACACCGCCTCCGCCCTGCTCTTGGCGCGGATTTCCGGTTTAAATCAAACCCTTGCCCAAAACATCGTCGCCTACCGCGATGAAAACGGCGCGTTCGACAGCCGCAAAAAATTGCTGAAAGTACCGCGTTTGGGCGAAAAAACCTTCGAGCAGGCGGCGGGCTTTTTGCGGATTAACGGCGGCAAAGAGCCGCTGGACGCGAGCGCCGTCCACCCCGAAGCCTATCCCGTCGTCGCTAAAATGCTGGCGCAACAAGGCATTACCGCCGCCGAACTCATCGGCAACCGCGAGCGTGTGAAGCAAATCAAAGCGTCCGACTTCACCGACGAACGCTTCGGCCTGCCGACCATTCTGGACATCCTGTCCGAGTTGGAAAAACCTGGCCGCGACCCGCGCGGCGAGTTTCAGACGGCCTCATTCGCCGAAGGCATCCACGAAATCAGCGACTTGCAAGTCGGCATGATACTCGAAGGCGTGGTTTCCAACGTTGCCAACTTCGGCGCGTTCGTGGACATCGGCGTCCATCAGGACGGCCTGGTACACATCTCCGCCCTGTCCAATAAATTTGTCCAAGACCCGCGCGAAGTGGTGAAAGCCGGCGACGTGGTGAAAGTGAAAGTACTAGAAGTTGATGCTGCGCGTAAACGCATTGCGCTTACCATGCGTTTGGATGACGAAGCGGGCAGTACAGCCAAAGGCAACAGGTCGTCTGAAACCCGACATCAGGAACGCCGCGACCGCAAATCCCAACACAACGACCGCGCCCCGACCAATTCGGCAATGGCGGATGCGTTTGCGAAGTTGAAGCGGTAACAGTAGTCTGAAGTGCTATTTAAAGTAAAACCGTTTTGAAACAAATAAATAAAATTAAATTGTAAAAAAAATCCCGTTTTTTTATCATATCGAAACGATATAGCAAAAAAATGGGATTTTTTTATCAATTAACCGAAAATCTAAAATGTACTCGATCGAACAATTCCCTCCCGAAGCAGACCTCGAAACGGTCCCTGTCTTGAAAAACTGAATTCCGCCCATCGTTATCTGGCTGAATTAAAAGGTATCTGCCGCAGTATTCCCAACCAAGGCATTCTGATTAACACGCTGTCTTTGCAGGAAGCCAAAGACAGTTCCGAAATCGAAAATATCATTACCACCCATGACGAACTGTTCCGTGCAGGAATATCGGCAAGCCAGTCTAGTCCTGCCATCAAAGAAGTGCAGAATTATGCTTCAGCACTGCATTGCGGCTTCGACCTTATCCAAGAACACGGAATGCTGACCAACAATCATATTTTGACAATACAGGCCGAGTTGGAAAGAAACCGTGCCGGATTCCGCAAACAGTCGGGGACGATGCTGAAAAACGACCGTACCGGCGAAACCGTCTATACGCCGCCGCAACATACGGACGACATCATCCGCCTGATGAGCAGATTGGAAGCATTTATCAACGACGACAACACGGAAAAACCTATCGACCCGCTTATCCGCATGGCGCTGCTCCATCATCAGTTTGAAAGCATTCACCCGTTTTACGACGGCAACGGCAGAACAGGCAGGATTATCAATGTGCTGTATCTGGTTTTAACCGGATTGCTGGATATTCCCGTCTTATACCTCAGCCGCTATCTGGTGCGGAACAAAAGCGAATATTACCGACTGTTACAATATGTACGCGATACGGGTGAATGGGAAGATTGGCTGTTGTATATGTTGGAAGCCGTGGAACAAACCGCCAAGGACGGCATCGATACCGTGCAACACATCCATCAGGCGATGCTGGACTACAAACATCGTATCAGGCAAAAATTCAGTTTCTACAGTCAAGACCTGATTAACCACCTATTCAACCATCCCTACACAAAAATCGATTTCCTGATGAAAACGCTGAACGTTTCTCGCCCCAGTGCCGCCAAATATCTGGACGAACTGACAGAAGGCGGGTTCCTTCACAAAGAAAAGATAGGTAGAAGCAACTACTATATCAATATTGCGCTGATGAGCATCTTACTACCAACCAATTGATAATATTTGAATTTATACAATATTAAATCAATATATTATTTACCATCATACTTGATGGCTTGCCGATATAAATAAGCGTATAGTTCCAAATATCACAAACCCATCATTACAACCTTAGGAGTTCAAACCATGAAACCTGTTTTGTTTGCCGCGCTGATTTCCTGTTTCTCCGTTGCTGCGTATGCGGCCTGTACCGACAGCCAGCAGCAGTGCGTGATTTATAAAAACGGCAATGTCGCGACAGAAGGCGGCTGTACAGTCAGCAAGTGCCAAAGTGCCGATGCGCAAGTGTTGAAATGGAAGCTGAAAAACGGCAAAGGCGTAACCGTTGAAATCGGAAAAAACGGTAAGGTTTTGGTGAACAAAAAACCGGGTGCGAAAGCGAACAACAGCAATGCGTCAGGCATGGGTTTGACATGCTATGCTGCCGATGCGGACAAACGCGAACAGTTCTGCTCGACCAATTATTGATTGGATTGTTGCTTTGATTAAAGGCCGTCTGAAAAGTGTTTCAGACGGCCTTGATGTTTATCCTTCCGATATTTTTTCATTGAGAAAGTCGATAAAGCTGCGCACTTTCGCGCTGAGAAAGGCCCTGTCGACATAAGTGGCGTTCAGTTGGTCTGTCCAGATGGTGTAATCGGGCAGAGTTGGATCAATGCGCCGTCCTTCAATTCCTGCTGAACTGCCCAAAGGGGCTGATAGCCTATGCCTGCACCTGATTTAATCAGCTCGCGGATCATCAGTGTGTTGTCGCTGCGGATAACCGGGGTGAGATGGAGAATGGCTTTTTCTGCGGTAGCGCGGTGGGTAATTTCCCAATCTTGTTGACTGGTATAGGAAGGCAGGATGGCTTGGTGCTGCATGACGGCTTCGGGTGTATTGGGTGTGCCGTGTCGGGCAAGATAGTCGGGGGCGGCAAGCAGAACGAACTCGATTTTGGCCAGCGGTTTGACGATCAGCGAAGGGGAGGGGGTTTTGGAAACGCGCAAGGCGAGGTCGAAGCCTTCGGCGATGAGATCGATATGGCGGTTGTCGAGGACGAGGTCGAGCGTGACTTTGGGATAACGCTGGCGGTATTCGGCCAACCATGCGCTCATATTGCCGCCTGCAAACCACAGGGGCATGGTAACGCGCAACATACCTTGTGGCGTGTCGGCGCCGCCTGCCGCTTTTTGGGCGGCGGTGTCCAAGGTATCCAGCGCGTAGCTGCATTGGCGGTAGTATTCTTCGCCTGCTTCGGTCAGGTGGAGGTTGCGGCTGTTGCGGTGTAAAAGCTTGGCTTGAATGGTGTTTTCCAGATGGCTGACGTGTTTGCTGGCCATGGCGGTGGAGATGTCGAGCTGATCGGCGGCACGGGTAAAACTGCCGCTTTGAACGACTTGGCGGAAAACTTTTAGGCTGAATAGGGTATCCATGATTTCTTATTAGGAAACGTTGTATCAATAATTCGAGTATATATCTCTTGCCGGGAATTATCTATACTGCACTTATTGAAATTGCTCTTACCTCTTTCAGGTAGCCATTAAAATAAGGATTATTAAGATGTCAGCCTTTAAATCATTCCAACCTGTTGTATTGTCCGTCTTGCGTATTGTTACGGCGTATCTGTTTTTGCTGCATGGCACGGCCAAGTTTTTCAGTTTTCCGATGTCCATGGGCGGCGCGCCTGAGGGTTTGATGCTGGTGGCCGGTATTTTGGAAATTGTCGGCGGTATCTTATTGATATTGGGCCTGTTCACCCGTCCGACCGCGTTTGTTTTATCCGGTCAGATGGCAGCCGCCTATTTTATGGCACACGCGTCTTCCGGTAATGTTTTGTTTCCATTGGCCAACCATGGCGAATCTGCCGTTTTGTTCTGTTTCGTGTTCCTGTATCTGGCAGTAGCCGGCGGCGGAGCGTGGGCGTTGGATAACGTTTTTGGTAAAGATAAAGATTAATTTAAGGAAAAGATCATGACTTATTCTGTTTTGCAACAAGCTGCTGAAACCCGTCGTTCTATCTATGCATTGAACAACACCCTGCCTCTGTCCAATGAGGAAGTAACCAAAATCATCGAACACGCCGTTTTGCATACGCCGTCTGCTTTCAATTCGCAATCTGCCCGAGTGGTCGTATTGTTTGGCGAAGAACATGCCAAAGTGTGGCATTTTGTCGAAGAAGCGTTGCGTGCAATTGTTCCTGCCGAGCAGTTTGAAGCAACTGCACAAAAACTGAACCTGTTTAAAGCAGGCGCGGCGACAGTTTTGTTCTTTGAAGATCAAGATGTTGTCAAAGGCTTGCAAGAGCAGTTCCCATCTTATGCGGCCAACTTCCCGATCTGGGCGGATCAGGCAAATGCCATGGTTCAATATGCTGTGTGGACAACATTGGCGGCTGCCGGTGTCGGCGCCAATCTGCAACACTACAATCCGCTGCCTGATGCGGCCATTGCCAAAGAATGGAACCTGCCGGAAAGCTGGTTGTTGCGTGCGCAAATGGTGATTGGCGGTATCGCGGCTTCAGCCGGTGAAAAAGCCTTCCAACCAATCGAAGGCCGTCTGAAAGTATTCGGCGCATAAATGAAATGATGTTTTACATAAAGGGCGCGATGTTTGCTCCCCTTTTGAAATAGCAAAATAAAAGGCCGTCTGAAAACAATTTCAGACGGCCTTTTATCTATGCCATGAAATCAACCGCGGCGCCAAGTCGTACCGCCGGCATTGTCTTCCAGAATGATTTTGTGTTCGTTCAGAAGGTCTCGGATGCGGTCGGATTCCGCCCAGTTTATCGGCGCGCGCCTGTTTACGTCGGGCGATCAAATCGTCGATTTCCTCGTTGGACAGACCGTCTGAAACCGCACCGCCTTGCAGAAATTCAATCGGATCACGTTGCAACAGGCCGATGATACCGCCCAAAGCTTTCAGACAGCCGGCGAGGTGCGCATCATTGGTTTTGTTCACTTCGCCTGCCAGTTCAAACAACACGGCAACCGCTTCGACCGTGCCGAAATCGTCGTTCATGGCGGCGTAGAAACGGCGGGTGTAGTCGTTGGCGTTTTCAGATAAATCAAACTCAGCCGCAGGAGTGTTTTTCAAGGTGGTGTACAGGCGGGTCAGTGCGCCTTTGGCGTCGTCTAAATGCGCGTCGGAGTAGTTCAGCGGGCTGCGGTAGTGGGCGCGCAGAATGAAGAAACGCACGACTTCCGGGTCGTATTGCTTCAACACTTCGCGGATGGTGAAGAAGTTGCCCAGCGATTTGGACATTTTTTCGCCGTCCACGCGGATAAAGCCGTTGTGCAGCCAGTATTTAACGTGGCTGGCGATGCTTTGACCGTGGTGGGTTTGCGCGTGGTCATGGCCGCAGGTATGACCGCTGGCACCGACGCTTTGGGCAATTTCGTTTTCATGGTGCGGGAACTGCAAGTCCGCGCCGCCGCCGTGAATATCGAAAGTATCGCCGAACAGGTTTTCACTCATGGCAGAGCATTCAATATGCCAACCCGGACGGCCGTTGCCCCAAGGGCTTTCCCATGCAGGTTCGCCTGCTTTCGCCGCTTTCCACAACACAAAATCAAGCGGATCACGTTTGAAACCATCCACTTCCACACGCTCGCCCGCGCGCAGGTCATCCAACGATTTGCCCGACAATTGGCCGTAAGCCGAAAACTCGCGCACAGCGTAGTAAACGTCGCCGTTTGCGGCAGGATATGCCTTGCCGTTTTGAATCAGGGTTTCAATCATGGCAATCATTTGCGGAATGTTTTCCGTTGCCTTCGGCTCAATATCCGACGCAACACACCCAAAGCATCGGCATCTTCGTGCATAGCCTGAATGAAACGCGCAGTCAGCTCGCCGATGGTTTCGCCGTTTTCAGCCGCACGGGCGATGATTTTGTCGTCGATGTCGGTAATGTTGCGCACATAAGTGAGCGGATAGCCGCACTCGCGCAGCCAACGGGCAATCATGTCGAATACAACCATCACGCGGGCGTGACCCAAGTGGCAATAGTCGTAAACAGTCATGCCGCAAACGTACATACGCACGTTTTTAGGGTCGATGGGGGTAAAGGGTTCTTTTTGGCGGGTAAGGGTGTTGTAGATGGTTAGCATAGTTTCAATAAATTTATCTGCAATGAAGAATTTCTCTAATTTTTTTGTCTAGAACTTCGCCACTGGGGAGATTTGATCCAGTGATAAATCTAGTGGCGAAATCATCTAATTTAAATTTCAGAGTGCGTTTTTGTATTAATTTCCTTTGCTGACCAGATGGAACTGAAATTCCGAGGTCGTAAGTATGTACGGTTATGACATCATTTGCATCTTGGTCAGTTTTGGGAATATCTGAGCCTATAATTTCTTCAAATTTTTGATAAACGACCTCAGGAACTATGAAATATAGACCATGAGTTACTAACTTAGAGCGTGAATATACTAGACTCTTCCGAATAATTTGAGGTATTAATCGTTTATGAACATTTGCCCAGTTTAAACCATGGGCTGAGGCTGGAATAAAAGCTTCTTTATTACGTGCTGCATACCATGCATCTCTATAGTTACCTGTAATATCAATACTTTGAACTTCAATCCCCACATAACCTCGAAGTTCACCATTTTCAATATGTGCAAGAACCCAGTCCATACTCATTTTGCTAAGTTTAACTTCTTTTCCTGAGTTTAGACCTAGTGCGACGATACAATTTAAAGTTTCTATTCTTGATTGTGTTGAATAAGTAATATATTCATCGAAGAGAAAGAAAGGAATATTTCCAAATACTTCGTTGCCTATGCGCTGGATGCTTGAATATTTATTTGCATATAGTCTGTTTGGACAAATAATTACATTATGTCCCGTATTTGATACAGAACAAGTTCCATAACAAATAGTATTGTCATGATTGTATTTGATACATGCTTTACCAATAAAAGGACAGGCTGATAAATCCCAAAACTTACGTGCTAAAGGTGATGTATCTGTTGGACTATATCCAAATATTTCTATTAGTGATCGTGTTGATTTTGTGGCCATATTTATGATATTAGTTTTTTGATAGTTTCCCCTATAGCTTTTGCCATTAGAGGAGGAACAGCATTCCCAACCTGTTCAAATTGTTCCGTTAAATTTCCTGTAAAAATGTAGTTATCAGGAAAGCTCTGGATGCGAGCAGCCTCTCTCACTGATAATGCACGATCTTGTGTTGGATGAAAGAAGCTTCCCCAATGGGGGTCGCATTTGGTAAGGATAGTTGAGCACATTTCTTGAGGGTGAAGGCGTCCATAACGTTTTGTATGGTCGCTTCGACGAGCTTTCTTTAATCCTTCAGGTAATAATTCAAAAGGAATATCTCTCCAGCTCCCTCCTTGAGGTATATGCTTTAATCTTTCTAAATTCAGTTTTCCTAATTTTCCGCAGCTGTGATTATAAATTTTGCTAGATCTTTCTCTTAGGATTTGTTGATATTCAGAAAGAGGATCTGTGGGATATGCAATATTATCTAGACTTTCTCCTAAAGCCAATATCGGTAAGTCAGAAATAGCATCCCAAACAGTCGTTGCTTTTTTTAACTCTTGTGCAAAGAGTGGGGGGATTTTGATACAGAGTTCATTTGCTCCTGCAAAGTTAGTCACAGCTGTAGCAAAATGGCTTGGCTCAGGGAATTCAACTTTATGGTTATCTCTCAGGGCGATAAATATGGTACGGAATCTTGTTTGGGGAATTCCATAATGGCCTGCAAAGAGAATACGATGATCTACAGAATATCCCATTTGCTTTAGTTCAGAATAAATAGTTTCTACAACTGTACCTTTCCCTAAAGAAACAATACCTGGTACATTTTCAATTAGAATGGCTCTAGGTTGTAGAATTTTAGCTATTCGGAGATATTCTTTAAATAGATGATTTCTCTGATCATCTAGTGAGCGAATTGGTGCATTAATAGAGAATCCTTGACAGGGAGGCCCACCTGCTAATAAGTCTAATTCACCAGTTTTTAAGTTAGTTAGATTTAAAATATCGTACTCTGATAACTTTCTGATATCGCTAGTAATTACTTTAGAATCAGGATGATTTTTTGCAAAAGTTTGTGCATAGATTGGATGTATGTCAGAGCCTAGTACGGAGTGAAATCCGGCCATATTTAGTCCACATGACAAACCTCCCGCACCAGAAAAAAAGTCAACTAATTTCATTTATATATCTATTAATTATGGGGTTTTCTACTTGATTCATCAGTAGTATTAGAATTTTTAGATAGCTTTAAAAGGCCATCTGAAATTTTTTACTCCGGCTTAAACACGCCAGTATCTGTTTTAGGCTGCTGCTCGGCAATTTCAGCTTTTGCCGCTGCCTGCTCCGCTTCAGCTTTCTCGGTTTCGATGCGTTTTTCTCGGTCAGGTATTGGTTGATTTGGTGTACCAATTCCTGCGTGCCTTGGTGGGTCAGGGCGCTGATTTGGAAGAGGCGCGGGGTTTCCATATCGAATTGGAAGCGGTCGTCTGGTTTCGGGTAGTCCCAGCCGATGGCTTCGAGGAAGGCGGCGCTACGAGCTTTGGCTTCTTCTTCATCGAGCATGTCGAGTTTATTCAGCACCAGCCAGCGCGGTTTGTCGTAGAGCTCTTCGTCGTATTTGCGCAATTCGTTGATGATGGCAAGGGCTTCTTCGGCGGGGTTGACGGTTTCGTCGAAGGGAGCCAAATCGACGACGTGCAACAGCAGGCCGGTGCGCGACAAGTGTTTGAGGAAACGATGTCCAAGGCCTGCGCCTTCTGCCGCACCTTCAATCAGGCCGGGGATATCTGCCATGACGAAGCTGTGATTTTCGTCGATGCGCACGACGCCCAAGTTCGGATGCAGGGTGGTGAAGGGGTAGTTGGCGATTTTGGGGCGTGCGGCGGATACGGCGGTAATCAAGGTGGATTTACCGGCGTTGGGCATGCCTAATAAGCCGACATCTGCGAGGACTTTAAGCTCGAGTTGCAGGGAACGGGTTTCGCCTTCTTCGCCGGGCGTGGATTGCTTGGGGGCGCGATTGACGGACGATTTGAAGTGGATGTTGCCTAAGCCGCCTTTGCCGCCTTTGGCGAGGCAGACGCGCTGGCCGTGGTAGGTGAGGTCGGCGACGATTTCGTCGGTGTCAAGGTCGCGGATGAGGGTGCCGACGGGCATTTTGAGGACGATGTCGTCTGCCCCTGCGCCGTAACGGTCGGAGCCGTGGCCTTTTTCGCCGTTTTTGGCTTGGTAGCGTTTGACGAAGCGGTATTCGACGAGGGTGTTGGTGTTTTCGTCGGCTTCTGCCCAAACGCTGCCGCCTTTGCCACCGTCGCCGCCGTCAGGGCCGCCGCGGGGTACGAATTTTTCGCGACGGAAACTGGTTGCGCCATTACCGCCTTTGCCTGCGGCGACTTCGATTTTTGCTTCGTCGATAAATTTCATGATGTTCTCTTATGGGTATTCGGTTGTTTCAGACGGCCTTTGTTGATAGAGGAGCTTGGTGTCTGAACGGATAAAATGTTGCTTATTATAAAGGATATTTCGGTTTTAGGCCGTCTGAAATATGGTTTCAGACGGCCTTGGATTTATTGGGCGAGGGCTTGGTCGATTTCTTGATAGAGTTGGGAGAAATTGGGTTCGCCAACGTAGGTTTTGAGGATGTTCCCGTTTGTCGATCAGGACGGAAGTCGGGTAAACCTGTGTGCCAAAGGCTTTTGCGGCAGTTTTGTCGGCATCGTACATGACGGTGAAAGGCAGGCCGTATTCTTTGACGTACTGATGGACGCTTTCGATAGGGTCGATGGGTTGGGCAATGCCGAGGACTTGGAAGTTTTTGCCTTGATAATCTTGGGCGGTTTTGATGATTTTAGGCATTTCACTCACGCAGCCGGGGCAGGAGGGAAACCAGAAGTTGATGAGGGTAACTTTGTCTTTTAAATCGGCGTTGGTAATGGTTTTGCCTTGCAGATCGGGCAGGGCGAAATCAGGGGCGGCTTTGTTGCTGGGGATAAGGACGAAGGTAAGAAGCGCGCCAATCGTGGCAACGATGAGGAGTGTGAGTATTTTTTTCATGATGTAAGGTTTTGAATTGCGTGTGCTAAGGTTTGGGGAACACTGATGCTGCGGCCGCTTTCGCTGCTGACGGGCATAAGGGTAACTTCGGCTTCAATGGCGGCTTTGCCGTTGGGCAGGGTCGCGGTTTGGCTGAGGATGATGTGGCGTGTGCCGATGTCTTTCAGACGGCCTGTAAAGGTTAAGACATCGCCTTCAAGCGACGGGCGGCGATAGCGGATGTCAACGCGTGCAACAACGAGCATGATGCCTTTGAGTTCGGACAGAAGGCCATGCTCTTGAAAAAACGTCCAGCGCGCTTCTTCGAGAAATTCGAGGTAGCGCGCATTGTTGACGTGGCCGTAGCCGTCGAGGTGGTAGTTGCGGACGGTCAGTTTCATCAGTTGAGATTGATGGGTTGGAACTCTTCTCGTGCGATGGGTTCGTGTTCGAGGTCGGTAATCACGGTGGAGAGTTGGATGTCGAACCATTCGTTGAAAATGTCAGCGTCCAAATCCGGCCATTCGCTTTCGTCTTCGCACCAGTCGGCCAATTCGGCAGCAAAAATGTCTTCAAAGCGCGCTTCGATTTCGTCCCATACTTCGTCGGCAGTTTCGCACGGGCGAACGAGGTAGGAATTGGCATCAGCTTGGATATCTTCAAGCGTCAGGCCATCCAAGTGATTGCCGGGCAGGGATTTCAGCCAGTTCCAAAAAGGATCGAGGGGGATAAGCAGGAAGACGCTGCGGTTGACTTCGTACATGGTGTTTTCCTTGGTTTCTGTATAGTTGAATGATATAGCAAAGGTGGTGGACTGGCTATCTTTTGGGGGATAAAGGCCGTCTGAAAAAATACGATATAAGGTATAGCCGGATAGGGTTTGTTTCCTGAATCTGTTGTGTAAACAACACGGTTAGTTTCTGTATCTATATGGTATGAGGAGAAGATATCAAGTTTTGAATATAACTTTGATAGTTTCGGAGGGTGTTGTCGGTTTGGTTGATTGTATGTGCGAATAGCGAATAGTTTATGAGTCAGAGGCTGAAGCAATATTGACAAGGTGAAGATAAATATTGGGTCAAATGAATATTTATTCAAATAAGATTTATATGTAATAATGACGGAGAGGAAATATCCTATTATAATCTATCCCTTATCTTTTTCGAGAAAACTCTACTATGAAGCCTATTACAACAGGGGTAATCATCTTTATTGGAAGTGCCATCAGCGCAATCCTATTATACTTTTTTGGCCAAAATCTTGGCATTACGTCGACTATTGCAAAAATTGTGGTCTGGGCATGTGTATCAATTGTGATCTCATTGATACTCCTTACCCCTTTGATTACGAGATTTTTTTGGGCTAGGAGCTCCGATAAATACTCCGGTTTGAAACATTTAAATCCTGAAGATTTAAGTGGGGATAATGGAGAGTCTTCAACTCTGATTGGTATAGCGGAACGTTGGGAGCAGCTACGCCATATTTACTTATTGACTAGACAATATAAAAAACATCGTAAGCCTTGGATTTTTGTTGTAACCCAAGAACCAATGCTCTTGGATAGAGTTTTGCCTAATATTCGCCCGCAACTTTGGGTAGAAACGGCTTCTGCGATTTGGATAGATGCTCAGGCAATGGAACCTGCGAATGGTTGGCAGTATCTGAGAGGTGTGGGAAAACGTCCTGCAGAAGGTATTGTTGAGCTTCAAGGGGAGTTTTCAGTTCAGGAAAATACCGCTCAACTGCTTGAGTTAATGAAAAAACTTGGCTGGAAACTTCCAATTAATCAAGTTCATTTTGTAAATGATGCCAATGAAATGACATCAGCAGTCAGCCATGCTTTGAAATATGGTTCAACAGTATCTTCAGCAGAGTTGATGAAAGAGTTGGATCAATTTGCTAATCGGTTGGCAGCTGTGGGCACACGATTGATTGAAGCCGATTTAGAACAAACACCTATTGCAAAATTGTCTGCCAAACTGCCGTCACAAACTCAGGCTTTGGCTGATTATATTGCTGCAGAAAAGCGGGGACTGGGAAAACTGGATACTGTTGCAGGTATTTCTTTTATTCAATCAAATCAACCTGAACAATCAGGAGATTTGATTTTCCGTGCATTCAACGATTTATCTGTTTTGGGTTCCGGAAAGAAACTGCGTTTTTCTAAAACAGAAAAAATTTATTTGGGCTTAAGTGCAGTTGCCCTGCTTGTCGGCGGTGCGTTTGCAGTCAGTGCGTATAGCAGCTATCAAGAAATCAGCCGTTTGAAGACCGATTTTGAAAGCGTACAGAAAGTAAAATCTCGTGCTGAGAAAGTAGCTACACTTATTCGATTGCAACAAGATATTACAGATTTGGAGTCTCGTCGAAGCTTCTCACAATATGCGGTTAAGTTTTTTGGGTATGAGCATCGACAAGAGCTCTTAGCCGTTGCTTACCGTAAATATAATAATTTGGCAAAAGATGTTATCAGCCGTCCTGCTACTGCATTCTTTGAAAACAAGTTAGATGAATTGGTAATGTTGGAAGGCAGAATTCCTGATGACTTCGAACTTCAGGATAGTGCTTATCAAGATTTAAAAGCATATTTGATGCTGACATCTCATGTTGAGAAAACAAAAGGCACAAAAGATGCGGAATTCTTAGTAACCAAGTTGACGCAGATGTTGACGACACAAAATGTGGCGGCGAAAGATGCGCAAACATTGGCACAGTTTTTTGTGTCGCGTATGTCACAGAAAAATAATTTGGCAGAGCCTGAACAAACTGAATTGGTATCAAGAAGCCGTCAGGTCTTGGTGGACTGGATCAATCGCGACCAAGGCAGTGAGCAATTGTATAAACGCATTATTCAGGGTACGAATGCCAAATTGCAAACCATTACCTTAGACAAATTGCTTAATAAGGATTTGAAAGGTATTTGGAATGTTGGAAAACCTTTGCCGCGTATATATACGGTTGAGGGTTGGGAAAAATATATTAAGCCAGGATTAGAGCAGGCAATTAAAGACAGCAAGAGCAATGATTGGGTATTGGGCGGTAATGTGTACCAAGCTTCGGTAACAGAAGCGGCAATCAATAGCCTGAAAGAACGTTACTTTAAGGAATATGCTACCGCTTGGTACAACATGATGAACAGCATTACATGGCAACCGAGAACAACCAGCTTGGATGCAGTCAATCAGCTTCACGTCTATGCGGATCCTCAACGTTCTCCATTGGTGGCATTATTTAATGCAGTGAAAGAAAGCAGTCAGCTGGATAGCAAGAAAGTTGATGTCAATCCTGCTGTTACAGATGCAGCAAAACGTGTAGCTGCAAGACAACTGTCTACTCGTTCGCGTAAGGTTGCAGATGCGGTATTGAATTCTCAATCTGAAATATTAATGCTTTGGAAGATAAGGTAAATGATTATCTAGCAGGGCCGTTGGAAGCAGAATTTGAAACTCTGTTGCAATTGATTGATGCACAAATTAATCCAAAGAGTGATTTGAGTCTGCAGCGCTACCTTGAACGTGTAACTACTGTGAAGCAGCGTTTGATTCAAATGACGGCATCCTCTGATACTGGAGGTGCGGCAAGAACAGCTGTGCAAGGTGTTTTAAACGGGGGTGATAATGAGTTCCTCGACGGTATACAGTACGCACGTTTGATTGAGGCCGGTGTGGGTGACAGATTGTTGCCGTTTGCACGAAATGTTTTTGTATTGCCGTTTAATTCCGTATGGGATTCAATTGCCGGCGTTGCTCAAAAAGACATCAATAATTTGTGGGCAAGCAATTTTGTCAATCCTATGCAGTCTGAACTGGGTGGCCGATATCCATTTGCTCGATCAGAAATCGAAGTTTCGATTCCGGTATTAGCAAAATATTTGGATGTTAACAAAGGTGCACTTAATCAGTTTGTCACAACCCAATTGGCAGGTGTTTTAACCAAACAGGGTAACCAATGGATTGTTGCGCCCGGAAGTGAATTGAAGGTTAACCCGGGGTTCCTACAACAATTGAATAAATTGAGTGCTATTTCCGAAGACTTCTTTGTTAACGGAGAGGGTGGCTATAGCTTTGAGCTGAAACCGACATCTACTCAAGGTATTGTTCAGTATGATTTAATTATCGACGGTCAGTCTTTAGATTATTTCAACCAACAAACAGAGTGGAAGACATTCAAATGGCCTGGAGATGTCAGCAATGCCGGTCTTCGTATTTCTTGGGAAACTGAGGCAGAAGGTATGCGTAAGACTCAAGAAATTAGTGGTCGCTTCGGTTTTATCCGTATGCTTGAAATCTAGGGTTACACCGATTGACAGTGGCACTTATTTAGTCGAATTCCCATTGGAGAAAGACAAATTGATGAGGTTCTATATGAGAACTAATTCCGGTAAAGGACCTTTGGGATTGTTGGAACTGAAGAATATCCATCTGCGGAATAAGATTTTTGAGGTTAAATAATCATGACATTACCCCAATGGGTAAAGCCGATACTTGGTGATGAGGGTACATCAATCACCGATAATAATATTCATCGCTGGCAAGAGTGGCTGGAACCTGTTTCAGACGGCCACCCTTGTGGCGAGGATGTTGCATATGCCGATGATTTCGAAGCTATTAAAATTGAATTGGCCAAACTTTCAGGTATTGATTGCCGATTGATTTTGGATGCTTCTGAACGCTTGTTAAAACGTCAATCTAAAGACTTGAGAGTAGCAACTTATTATATTTTTGCCGCTTTGCGAGACCGGGGGTTGGCAGGTTTTTCAGATGGTTTGGAAATTTTATGCGGATTGTTGCAAAAATTTGATCAATCACTATGGCCGAAAAAGCCGGTACAAAAACGCAATGCATTAAATTGGCTGTCTGGGGAAAGAGTGCTGGATACGCTCAAAGGGACTGAATTATCTAATTCGGTAGACCTCAAGCGGACATTATCGGCGTTAATGTCGTTGCAGCATTATCTTGAGGGATGGGAAGAATCAGTACGCCCCAGCCTGTTTCCGTTATTACAATATTTTGAAGAGTCATCTGTTTGTTTTTCATCACCTCAGACAAGTACAATTCAAAGTCAGGAAGTTAGTACGCCTATTGACCAAGAAGTTGTACCACAGATTCGTCAAGAGAGTCAGAGGCCGTCTGAAAGTTTAGCTGTCACTCAAGTTAACTCTTCTAAAGCCTTACTCGACCAAGTTAGGATTAATGCCACCTATTTAAGAGAGCAGGATGATGGATATTGGCCTGCATATAAGATGATTCGCGCTGTACGTTGGGGTGGGCTAAATGGTATCCCTCCTCATCAAAATGGTCAGACTCGTTTGAAGGCTCCAAGGACAGATTTATTGGCAACTTTAAATCGTTTGGTTAATGAGCAGCAATGGCGGGATTTGCTTGATAGAGTAGAAGCGGCTTTTTAGAAGGCGCTAATCAGTATTGGCTTGATTTGCAATATTACGCGTGGCAAGGGCAGCAGGCGTTGGGTGGTTTATATCTTTCTCAGGTTGACTCATCATTATTTGAGCTGAAATCTTTACTGACCAGATGTGATGGCTTGACCGGATTAAGTTTTGATAACGGATTTCCGTTTGTCTCAGCCGATACGCTTACGTGGTTGGAGCAAAAGGTTATGCCATCCACGCGCAAGCAGACTAGTAGCCGAACAGTTCAAAAAGCAGTAATAGAATCATCATGTCAGGTAGAAAGCCAAGAAAGTCAATGGCAACAGGCTTTGTCCAAAACGCAAGAACAAGGCTTGGATGCTGCTTTTGCTTGGTTGGAAACATTACCAGAGTTGCAGTCAGGTGCTGGGCAGGTTAAAAAGTGGTTGATGATGGCCCGTTTGGCTGCAAACAATCAAAAAGTAGATTGGGCCTTGAAACTGTTGGAGCAGGCTTCACGGCAGATGCAGGTTTTGACAGTAAAAGAGTGGGATAAACATTTTGCATTTGATGTATATGCTTTGTGGTATCAATTGTTAAAGGAAAATTTTGATAAGAAAGATACTGAAGCTACTGGGCAACTTGAATTTTTACGAACTGAATTAATGCAGGCTGATATTGTCCGTGCATTAGAATTAATCGATTAAACATATATTATGTCAGATCCCACATTACGTTATTATGAAGAAGAGATGCGGTATCTCAAGGAAGCAGGGTTAGAGTTTTCAAAAGCTCACCCTGATCGTGCCGCAATGCTGAATTTAGACAGAGTAGGTACACGCGATCCTTATGTGGAGCGATTGTTTGAAGGCTTTGCTTTCTTAACAGGAAGAATCAGACAAAAACTTGATGATGACTTTCCAGAATTGACTGAGGGTTTGGTCAATATGCTGTGGCCTCATTATCTGAGGATGATTCCTTCTTTGACTGTTTTAGAGTTAATTCCAGATGATAAAAAGTTGCAGGGCGGGCAACTTGTTAAAAAAGGACTATCCGTACAATCTGAGCCCATTAATATTAATGACAGGTTGACGAGATGCCTGTACCGAACTACAGGTGATGTTAAACTCCAGCCCTTGAGTATCTTGCATACGTTATTGGATTATGATGCAAATGGTCAAAGTGTCATCAAATTGACTTTTGGTATTCACAGACAGACGCAGAAAGACAATTTGGATTTTTCTAAAATCAGAATTTATATTTCTGCTGATGAACCAGTTGCTTTTGCATTACGTCATGCTTTGTTAAATCAGGCTGCTCAAATCAGTATCCATCATGCCGAACTACCATCTGGAGGTAATATACGGTTTAAGGCCGTCGGATTTGCCGAAGATGAGAGATTGTGGGAAAAAGTAAATAACAGTTTCAGTGGATATCAATTACTATTGGAATACTTTTGTTTCAAACAGAAGTTTTTCTTTATTGATTTAGTGGGCATTGATGCCGGATCATGGTCGGAACGGATTAATGAGTTTAGCGTTAATGTGGTTCTTTCTAAGCAATACCCTTCCGAGCTTCGATTCCCTCCTGACTGCTTGAAATTGAACTGCGTGCCTGCCATCAATCTGTTTGATATGGAGGCAGAGCCTATCCGAGTAGATCATAAGGCGTTCGAATACCCTGTTAAGCCGTTACTACATGAAGGTATGGCTGTTGAAGTTTATTCCGTCGAAGAGGTAGAGGCGGTTAATCATGAAACAGGTAAGCGTTATCCCTATATTCCTTTTTCCTCATTCCAGCATCGTGGCGGATTGATGAAATATGATGCTCCTGAACGGTATTACCATACAAAGGTAAAACGAGGAGTATCTGGAAAGCATGAAACATTTATTATGCTTGGCGGATTGTTGTGGGATAGAAAAGATATTCTGCCTACTGAAACACTTTCTCTAAAAGTAGTAGGGACTAATGGTGCTTTGCCACGTAAGAGTTTGAGGGAAACCCAGATTCAAGACACGGATATAGCCGAGCCCAATATTAAAATGGTAAGAAACCTTACGACTCCGACGTTGTCATGCTATCCTCCAACAGAAGACAGATTTCAATGGCGTATCTTGTCCCATTTGTCACCAAATTATTTATCATTACTAAACGTTGATAGTTTAAAAGGTGCATTGTCGATTTACGATTGGACCGAAGATGAATTGAATAAGCGCAGATTGAACGGGATTGTTGACGTTAAGCATGAAACAGTACAAAGAATCGAGCGTGGTGCAGTTCATCGTGGAGTTCATATTACAGTAACATTTGATTCAACTGCATTTAATGGGGAAGCAGAAATTTATTTGTTCGGGGAATTATTGAACGAATTTTTTGCAATGTATGCTGATTTGAACCTATTTACCCGGTTCAGCATAGTTTCTCTGCCATCCGGGAAAACATATACATGGAAAGACAGCAAAACAACTATCACACGGTTTTAGAAACAGCGCATAAAAGTGCTAAAGAAAATAACGGTAGACAGACACTGCCTCTATGGGAAATTCCCAGAAATAAATCTCATCGCGAAGGTATAGCATCTGAAATTTTTCAAGAGAAATTGGGAGAGTTTATTGTACGCAATGCAGCAACAATGAATTTTTTCCAATTTTGTCGGGTGTTGGAAACGCTTGCCGATGGTGCTGAAGAAAAAGCTGTAGAGTCAATGGTAAGATTCAGAAGGGTGAAGTCTTTATCTTTTCCTTCTGGGGAAATTGCATCGGTTGAATATGATGCGGAAGCCGAGCTACCAACTGTAAGAACAACATTTTTAGGTTTGTATGGCGTAGATGCGGTCTTGCCGGATTATTTCCTGAATGATATTGCAACGCATAAAGACGGTAGTGAAAGCTTAGCTGCATTTTTGGATATTTTTAACCATAGAATTACAACCCTGTTTTTTCAGGCATGGAAAAAATACCGCTATCCGTTTTTGTTTCAAAATGAAGGGCAAGATGATTTATCTCGCTCTCTTCTGCACCTTATTGGGCAGGGGATGGTAAACGGCAAATTTATACATCCTTTGCTAGATAGCAGAATCTTGGGATTGTTCAGTGTTTTTTATCAGCGCACCCGAACAAAAGAAGGTATTATCAGTATAATTAGACATTTGTTACCTTTTGCAGATGTAAAAGTAAAAGAATTTCAGCCTCAGTGGGTAATATTGGAAAAAAATCGTGAGTTGGGGAAAGCCGGTTTGAGATTGGATGGAGGAAGTGCATCTTTAGGCAGTAGAATAAAAGATCATAGTCATCTGATACGTATTGAGATTACACCAGATACATTTGAGAATGCACAGCTTCTATTACCAAAACAAACATTACACCAAAAATTACTTGAATTATTGAAGCTCTATTTGGGTTGCCGTTTTGATGCAAGCATTTACCTAAACATCAAGAAGCAATGGGTACCTCAAAGCCGTTTAGCAAAAAAACAAATGTTGGGGATTAATACCGGTTTAGGTACGATGTATCAAGACAAGCAAATAAAGATAGCGAACTATACATATTCAAACTAATTTAAGAAAACGGAAAATCATGAATAAGAAAACTAGAATTCAGTCAGTCTGCGCATTAGCCTTATTGTGCGCGGTATTATCAGGTTGCGGGGTTTTGCAAGGCGTGAAAGATGGTACGACCAATGTAACTAAAAGTATCTTTTATACTAAGTTAAAGATATTAAAGATTGACTTGGTTGCTCGTAATGGTTTGAATCAAAATGAAAGAGGTCAATCGTTATCGACAGTTGTTCGCATTTATCAGCTTAGAGATAAGCAGAATTATGAAGTTGCATCTTATCGTGACTTGCTTAATCAAGATAAAACCATTTTGGGCAGTGACTTGGTAGAAGGGTATAAGCAGTATACCATTCGACCTGGTGAAACTATCAGCTTGGATGAAACCTTGGATAAAGAGACCAAGTATGTTGGTATCGTGGCTTTTTATAATCGGGTAGGAGAGGATCAACCGTGGAAAATGCTTCTATCCAAAAAACAGCTGAAAAATAAAAAGCCTTTGGTTGTTGAGTTGGTAGATAATAAAGTTGTAATTCAAGAGACCGAAAAGAAAGTCAAATAATGGATGCGGCCCTCTATGAGAAATTAACGGGGTTTTATTCTGATGGCTTGCCACTAGATGGGCTTCCAGATGGTTTCCAGTTAGTTAGGAGTGTTTTAGATAATATCCAACGCATTCTCAATAGTCGGAGCGGTTCCTTGAAGCATTTGCCTGATTATGGAATCCCTGACCTTAGCATGGTTTATAAGAATTTACCGTCTAGTGCACATGATTTACGGTATTTCATGAGGAAGACCTTATTGAAATATGAACCCAGATTGAGAAATTTGGACATTCGACTGACTGAGTCTAAAGACAATATTATGGTTTTATGCTATCAGCTTGAATGTGAAATTGAAAATGCCGGTGCTGTAGTCATAGACACTTATTTTATGCCTGAAGGAACGGTTTCTGTTAAACGCAGCCGAGCGTAACTTTTTAGGTATCAACAGATTACTTTAAAATTAAGAACTAAATATATGGTTAAACACTTTTTTCTTACTTGCAGTGTATTGCTTTCAGCAGCTGCACAGACAGCCTTGGCTAAAGAGTATGATTTAGAAGGTACATTAGTTACTCAGAATAATTATGTACGAATTCAGAGTTGTAATCTGAAAGATACTTATGCTTTATTACCCGGTAGTGGAAATGGCTATGAAGCGACGGCAGAGATTGTCAGCGCTAGAAAAAATATGCCTGAAAGTACGCCAATCTATGTTGCTTTAAAAGGAAAATTAGAAAGCCCCAATTTTTTAGTTTCTGGAATTGAACTCATCAAAATAGGGGAAAACTGCCATACGGCCAAAACTAAATCCTCATCTCCTGAAACAGCTGTTCAGAAATATCCAAGTGAAAACCAGCAGCCAGATTTAGAAGACAAAAATTCTAATGCTGAGCCATACAATCCTGTATTGAAGCCGGTGGAAGCAGAACCAGTGGTAACAGAACCAGAAAATCTGAAACAAACAGCAGAAGAACCAGGAACAACGATATCAGTTGATCCTGCCCATCATTCAAACTACACAAGCTACTCAACCTGAAGACAGTAAAAAGTCTAAAGATGATCAATATTCTTCTGATAATCTTCTTGATAAGCAGGTTAAAACAGAAGATGCTAAACAGGCAGATATTGAGAATTTGGAGAGAGACAATGCTACTCCAGTTGATCCTGCAACGTTAAATACATCTAAGCCAAATGTTCAATCTGTAGAGACTCCTGAAAAGGTAGAGCAACCTGCAGTAGATGAATCTAAGGCTGTGGAAAAATCAGAAACTAAGTCCGTAGAGCAGTCGGCTATAGTAGAAACATCTGAGGCAGTAGAACAACCAATAGCCAGTGAATCTAAAGCTGCAGAACAGCCAGTGATTGTAGAAACTAAGACTGTAGAACAGCCGTCTGAAGCAGATATGCAACCTATAGTGGATGAGTTTAAAGTTGAGCAGCCAGTGGATGCAGCAACGGCTAAGACTGTGGAACAGTCTTCTGCAGTAGAAGCATCTGCGGTAGTACAACCACCGGTAGTAGATGAGCCTAAAGTTGTAGAACAACCCGAGGAAGTCAAAGCATTTGAACCGACTGGAGCTTCTGAAACGGTACACAATCCTATAATAGAAGAGACTTCTATAGAGGCTGATCATAAGGTAGAAGAGAAACCGTCTGTACCAGAGGTTGTTACTCCAGCATCATCCTCTGTGGAAGATCGTGTAACGATATTTGAAACTCAGCCTAAAGCCGATAATCAAGAATCTACACAATTAGAGGGTATTCCGTCTGTAGGGACGCAAGCCGACCAGTTAACAGAAGCAACTCATTCTGCACATGAAACTTTATCGGGAATCGAAGCAGCAGCACCAATAACTGATTCATTATCGAATGAAGTTTCTACACAGCCAGTTTATGTGAATCACATTATTGTGCATGAAGATGATGTGGCTGAGTAAAAGGTAACCAATATAGTCGAGTTAGTTTTCAGTTATGAGAAAAGGCCGTCTGAAGAATCTTAGTTTTAAGTTAAATGGATTTTGATTCTTCAGGTAATTGTAAAAGGTCTTAAGAAATTCGTTCTCGTGAATAAAAAAGCTTACTTAAATCATTAAGTAAGCTTTTTTGTATTTAATGGATAGTAAGTATGTGAATTATTAGTAGCTTTTGTAAAACTTCAAAATCTAGCTTTTCAAAACGCTACAAAGGCATAGCTTTTATACCCAGAAAATCAGGGATTTTCTGATGGTGTTTGATGCAGGGTTTGGGGATTGGCTGTATCGGGGATTTCTGCCGGAGCGGTTTGGGGTGCTGCTACCGGTTCGGAAGTGGTGTTACTGTCCACCAAGTCATCGATGTCGATGTTGTCGTCTTCGCTTTGAGGAAGCGTGCCGCCGGTTTGTTGGGAGCGGACTTTCATGTAAAGGTCGCGTGTGTAGCTGTATTTGTCGATGGCTGCGCCTTCGAGGCTGTCGGTCAGGTCAAGTAGTTCTTCACGGGTGTTGATGGCTTGCAGGCCGATTGTGCCCCAGCGTCCTGCTCTGGTGTGGAAGACGGCGTTTTTAACTGGGTAGACGGTGGTAACGGCGTTGCCAATGGTATCGCGTACGGTAGACGGGCCGAGTAGGGGGACGACGAAGTAGTTGCTGTTTTTCCAGCCCCATGAGGCGAAGGTGTCGCCGAGGGTGTTTTTATTGCTGGGTACGCCGCCTGCACCGGCTACGTCGATTAAACCGCCAAGTCCGAAGGTGGTGTTGATGCCGACGCGGACGAGGTCTTCGCTGGCGCGTTTGACGTCAAGGCGCAGAACGTTGCTGCCGAAGCTGACGACGTCGCGCAGGTTGTTGAAGAAGTTGATCACGCCGGTACGCACCGGTTTGGGCGTTACTTTGCGATAGCCGCGTGCGACAGGGGAAAGGACGTATTTGTCTGCTTTGTCGTTGAACTTGGAAACGGTACGGTTGTAGCCTTCGTAAGGATCGGCCGGATTGCGTTCGGCAAGTGCGGGAGCGGAGGCTATGCTGATGAGGAGGCAGAGTGAAGCGGTGGTTTTTTTCATGATTGCAACCAGTCTTTGATTTCGTAAAGTTCGGCCAGTGCGCGGACGGAATCGGGAATGTTTTGAATGGTCGGTTTTTTGTCTGTCCGGCGCAGAGCGTTGAGCAGCAGGGAAACGCAGGCGGAATCTGCTTTGCCTACTTGGCTGAAGTCTATGCTGTCTGTTTCTTTCAGACGGCATTGTTGTTCGTAGCGCGCAAAGGCGGAGGCAGTCAGGGTTTTGACGGTAACGTCGCCGCTGATGTAGAGCGTGCCGTTGCGGATTTCTGTTTGCATGGTGTCTTTATGATGTAAGGCACCATGCCGTCTGAACATCAGGCGGCATGGTGTGTGGGTGGATTATTTACCGCCGTTTTTGGCTTTCAAGTCGGCAATCAGGCCGTCGATACCTTTGGCTTTGATGGTTTCGCCGAATTGGTTGCGGTATACGGTAACCAAGCTTGCGCCTTCGACTGCAACATTGTATGCGCGGTATTTGTTGCCGCTTTGGTAGGTGGTGAAGTCCATGTTGACCGGTTTTTGGCCGGAAACGTTGATTTCGGCGCGGACAACGACTTCTTTACCGCCTTTGTTTACGACGGGGTTGTCTTTGATGTTGACTTTGGCATTTTTGAATTTCAGCATAGTGCCGGAGTAGGTGCGGATCAGCAGGGTTTGGAACTCTTTGGTCAACGCTTGTTTTTGTGCGTCAGTCGCAGTGCGCCATGGGTTGCCGACGGCCAAAGCGGTCATGCGTTGGAAGTCGAAGTAAGGGATGGCGTAAGCTTCGGCTTTTTGACGTGCGGTGTTGGCATCGCCGCTGTTGAGGATTTTCAGCACTTGAACGGAATTTTCACGTACTTGGTTGACTGCGTCGGCAGGAGAGGCAAAGGCCATGCTGATGCTCAATACGCCGATGCTCAATGCGCTGATGAAGGATGTTTTTTTCATGGGAGTGTCCTGAATATTGGGTTGATATGTGTTTATTGTTTGTTTTGACCGGCAGATTCACTGTCTGCGTTTTTTTCGGCAAAGCTGGTCATGAATTTGCCGATAAGGTTTTCTAACACCATGGCGGAGCTGGTGACGGTAATGGTGTCGCCTGCCGCCAAAGAATCAGTATCGCCGCCTTGTTGCAGGCCGATGTATTGTTCGCCCAACAAGCCTGAAGTCAGGATTTGTGCGGAAACGTCGCTGCTGAACTGATATTGGCTGTCCAGATTGAGGGCGACTTTTGCCTGATAGGATTTAGGGTCGAGCTGAATGGAGGCAACGCGGCCCACCAGTACGCCTGCGGATTTGACCGGCGCGTTGGTTTTCAAGCCGCCGATGTCGCTGAAATCGGCATAGACGGTGTAGGTTTGAGAGGATTTGCCGAACGATTGTCCGCCGGCGGCGCGGAAGGCGAGAAAGCCGATAGCGGCCGCGCCCAGTAAGACAAACAGTCCTACCCAAAATTCCAAAGCATTTTTTTTCATGTGCTATTGTCCTTGTTTCATTCTTTTAAAGTGTCGTTTCAGACGGCCTTTAGTCGGTAAACATCCATGCGGTCAACATGAAGTCGACAGCGAGGATGGTCAGGGCGGAAGACACTACTGTGCGTGTACTGGCGCGCAAAATACCTTCTGAGGTCGGTACGCAGTGGAAACCCTGATGTACGGCTATCAGCGTAACAGCCACGCCGAAAGCGGCGGATTTGATTAAGCCGTTGAGTACGTCGTAATGGAAGGTAATGTTGTTTTGCATTTGCGACCAGAAAATACCGCCGTCCAAACCCAGCCATTCGACGCCGACCAAATACGCGCCGTAAATGCCGGCAACGTTGAAAATCGAAGCCAGCAAAGGCATGGAAACACGCCCGCCCAAAAGCGTGGCGCAACCACGCGTGCCACGGGGTCGACCGCCATCACGTTCATTGCTTCAAGCTGCTCGGTGGTTTTCATCAAGCCGATTTCGCTGGTCATGGCACCGCCCGCGCTGCTGGCAAACAGAATGGCCGCCAATACGGGACCCAATTCGCGCAACAGGGAAGCGGCAACCATATAGCCCAAAATATCGGCGGATTTGAATTTTGCCAGCTGCGTATAGCCTTGCAAGCCCAATACCATGCCGACAAACAGGCCGGACACAGCAACAATCAGGACAGACAACACGCCTGCAAAGTAAACCTGGCGGATGCTCAGGCGCGGGCGGGCAAATGCCGTACCTGATTTGACCAGGATCTGCAGGAAAAACAGCGTAATACTGCCCAGCGATTGGATGAAGCCGAGGGTCTTTGCCCCGACGGAACGGATAAAATTCATAGGTTTCAGTTGATTGGTTAAATGGTTTTCAGACGGCCTTGTTTAAGTTTCAGGCCGTCTGAACATCAGCCCAGCAAGTCTTGTTTTAAAGTCGTTTGCGCCGGATAGCGGTATGCTACGGGGCCGTCTGCCAAACCGCCGACAAACTGGCGTACCCAAGGCGAGTCGAGTTCGCGCATTTCTTTGGGCGAGCCGGAGAACATGATTTCGCCGTGTGCCAGGAAAATGACTTGATCGACAATTTCCAGCGATTTTTCGATGTCATGCGTTACCATTACGCTGGTTGAGCGCAGGGCCTTGTTGGCACGGCTGATGAGGTGGGCGATAACGCCCAGCGAAATCGGGTCGAGGCCGGTGAAAGGCTCGTCATACAACATGATTTCAGGGTCGAGCGCAATCGTACGCGCGAGGGCGACGCGGCGCGACATACCGCCGGAAAGCTCGGAAGGCATCAGGTTTTCAACACCGCGCAAACCGACTGCATTCAGTTTCAGTACCACCAAATCGCGGATGACCGCTTCGGGCAAATCCGTCAGCTCGCGCATGGGGAAGGCGATGTTGTCGAAGACGGATAAGTCGGTGAACAATGCGCCGTGTTGGAACAAAACACCCATGCGGCGGCGGTGTTCGTATAGCTCCTGCGCCGAAAATGCGGCCAAATCGCGCCCTTCAATCAGCACTTTGCCCGATTGCGGGTGGATTTGACCCGTAATCAGGCGCATCAGCGTGGTTTTACCGCTGCCCGAACCACCCATTACGGCGGCGAAATTGCCTTGTGGAATGCTGAAGTTGATGTTGTTCAGAATAGGACGGTCGCCATATGCGAAGGCAACGTCTTTCATTTCGATGAAGGGTGTGGAACTCATGCAGGAGAGGGGTGTCGAAAAATGTATTTTAATTATGGGTATTGTAAAGGGTATTGGATATTCGGGCAATTTTCAGACGGCCTGCGCTTAGGAATAACGGGTAAAAACGTGTGAAGAATGCAGAAGCGTTGGTAGCACGGTCGTTTTGTCGCGTGTTGTGTCAAACATACAGACAGTTGTGTAGGTATATAAAGAGGCGGGCAAACATGCCCGCCTTGTTTTTAATATTTCTGCAAACCTTCTACCTTGATTTCTTTGGCATTGGCATTGATGAAGGCTTGAGTCGCTTTCATCGTGGCTTGGATGCGCGGATCGTTCCAACGCACGATTTGGTTGTTTTCATCGCGCTTGTCCGACCAGATAATCACGCCGTCGGTGTATTTTTTGCTGATTTCGAGCATTTTGCGCCAGCGGACGGGGTCGATGAATTGTTTGAAATAAGGGCTGTTGGTGGCCGAATAATATTGCGGCCAGATGTAGCCGATGATTTTTTTGTTGGGAAAGCGTTGATGGATGTCGTCAACGGCGGTTTTCACGTCTTTTTCCCATTGCACCAAGTCGGGGGAAGTGATGTAGAACACAGGATTGGCATAGTCGCTGATGGCTGCGGTGGGCGCACGGCGTTTGCTGACTTGCCGCCATTTGGCCAAGATGGTTTCGTTGTCAACGTTGGGGCGGTAGTGGCGGATGCCGTGCAGGTGTTCGGAAGGCATGCCGTAGTTGCTGATGACGGCGCGCGGGTTTTCTTCTCTGAAGATTTGGTACATCCGTGCGAAGTCGGTTCTCAATTCGTCGGGTGTCAGCAGCTGGCCGTCTTTTTCGGCAAACCAGCTTTCGATGTCGGTGGAAATGGTGCGGTAGCCTTCTCGGCGCGATTGTTTGGCCAATTCACGGATGCGCGCTTCGTTGAGTACGCCGTGTTTGCGTTTGCCTGTCGGATCGGGTTTGACCAGCTCGCTTTCGTAAACCAAGAACACTTTGGAGAGTTTGTCGGCGGTAAGGTCAGGTTTGCCGACGTAGTCCATGCGGTCGTAGATGATGAAATCTTTGGCATAGGCGGAGAGGGCGGTCAATAAGAGGACGAGGGGCAAAAGGCGGTTGGGTTTCATATTTTTAGGCAGATAAGGGAAAAGGGCCATTGTACGGGAAGCGGTGTTAAAGTGAGTCAAAGGCCGTCTGAAAGGATAAAAGTTCTTTCAGACGGCCTTTGTTGAACCAGGGGTATTCAGTTTTGAGGCTGGTGTGATTTATTGCGCCGCCGTTTTTTCCAGTAATAGGAAAGTCTCGGCTTTGTTGCGCGGTCTTGCGCCTTGCCACAAAGTTTGCCAACCCGAAGGTGCGCCGACATTGGCGGCTTGGCGGATGAGGCGGTAGCGGCAGGACGGATTGTCGGTCGTGGTTTTAATATGGCTGTATTGTGTCCATGCGATTCGTGTGCGCTGGTCTTGGCCATCGATGCTGATACATTCAAGGCCGTCTGAAAGTTTCTGTTTCAATTCGGAAGAAAGCGCGGCTTCCATTTGGTGTACCACCGGCGCATGGCTTTTGGCGGCGTTGAGCCACGGTAAAAACAGGGTCATCAGCAAGGCCCAGGCCAAGGTAACGCCGGCTGCACAGTTGGTCACGGCTTGGCGGCCGCGGATGTTTTTACGCGTAATCGCCCAGAGCCACAATGGGGTAAACAGTAGGGCGACGGTCATCGGAATCGGGTCGATGTCGGGGATGTAATATGGGCTGAAATAGGCGGCGCGTTCGGCCAGTTTGGCAGGCCAGCCGTAGTTCATGGCGAAGAAGCCCAGCCACAGGAATACGGCAATCAAACCGAATGCCATGATGCCGAACCAGTTGATAAATGCTGCTGCGCCGCGACGCAGGCCGTCCAGTTGTGCCGCACCAAGCAGGGCGAGCGGCGGCAACAGCCAAACGAGGTTGTCTTGCAGGCGTTGCGGGTTGATGGCGAGCAGGGCTGTCATGATAACCAGCCACGACAGGCTCAGAAAGCCCCAGTTTTTATCGTGGATACGCGTGCGGCTGAGCGTCCATGCCGCCAGCGGCCAAGCAGGCAGGGTAAACCACAGCAGGTTTTTCAGATAATAGGGCAGATTGAAGGCCGTCTGAATTTGATGGAAACCGCCGAATACGCCTAAGGAATAATGGTTGAACCAAATATCAAACCATTCGGGATTGGTTTTGGATAAAACCAGCGGATACAGAATCAGCAGGGGCAGGGACACGACGACGGCGCCAATCAGGGTCAGCAGATAGCGTTTGCTCTGCCAAGTGGAATGGAACGACAGTGCAAGTGCCAAAAACATCATAGCTGCGGTCAGCAGGTAGCCTGAGGAAAGGGAGAGTAAAACCCAGCCGCCGCACAACAGCAAAATGGCAATAATGACGCGGCGGCGTGCTAGTGAAAAGCCGCACAGAATCAATCCAAACGCGGCAAAGGCGGCCGACATGGGATTGAGGAAGTGGGCGATGGGCAGCAAACCGATGCTGCCGATAAGGATCAAGACAACGCTGCGGCCGTGGTGTCTGCCGAGAAAGTTGAAACCGGCAAAACCGTAGGCGGTCAGTCCGATGGCGGTAAATACCACGCCGGCAAAACGCGCGGCATCATAGGCATCGGCCGCCCAAGGCGAAAACAGGGTTTGGAATACGGTTGCCACCCACAAAAAAGCAGGGGAAAGGGTGAAGTCGGGTTGGCCGAAGATTTGTGCAACCAACAGGCTGCCGCCGTTTTTCATGGATTCGGAGGCGGTAAAGAGGGAGGGTTCGGCAGGGTTCCACAAGTCATGCGAGAACACGCCCGGCCACAGCCAGGCAAAGGCCATCAGCAGCAGAAGCCATGGTTTTTCATGGGTTTTTTGGGGGCGGCGCGGATCGGGCGGTGTGTAAGTCAGCATGGAAGGTCAAAAAACGGTTGGTTTGAATAGCAATGGTACAGGGTTTGACGGGTTTGCGCGATATGCCCGACCGGAGAGCTTTGTAAAATAATGCTTATGGCTCGTTTTTATTGGGTGTTGGGAAGGATATGGCATTCGGTATGACGACAAAAAGTTCAGGCCGTCTGAAAGAAATGTTTCAGGCGGCCTGAATGCAAAAAAGACTGCGCGAAGCAGTCTTTTTGACAAAGCAGCAATTAGCGTTTGAACAGGTTGCCGAATTTGTTGTTGAATTTGTCCACACGACCGGTAGTGTCGACGATTTTTTGAGTACCGGTGTAGAAAGGGTGGCACAGAGAGCAAACCTCAACGTTGAAGCTGTCTTTTTCCATTGCGGATTTGGTCACGAATTTGTTGCCACAAGAGCAGGTAACGTTGATTTCGTGGTAGTTCGGGTGAATACCTTGTTTCATTTGATTTCCTTTCGATTAAGCGGGCACAGGGGTTTTGCCTGTACTTCAGTTAAGCGTGGAATTTTCGCTATTTTTGGCTGTTTCGTCAAGAGGATATTTTGTATACAGGGCAGTTTCGCAACAGACAAGAACAGTTTAGAATAGACTCTCGAACCAAATATTATGCGGTCAGATTGTAATCTCACTGGAAAGAGGATGTAAAACCTCCTCTGATGTGAAACTTTAAGAAGAATAATAGTCTGAATAATATTTACGCTTGTACGAACAGGAGACGGAATCAATGTGGAAAAGGATATTGACGTGCATTTTGCGTGTTTGGGGAGGGATGTTGCCTCCGTCTTATTGCAAACCATTCGGCCGGATTGCGCAAAAATTCCGTGCTGCTTTGGCTGCGTGCATTTCTCCAAACATCGGTAAAAACGTCAATATTGAAAAAGGCGGATACGTCTTTCCGGATACGGTAGTCGGCGATAATTCGGGTATCGGCGTAAATTGCGAAATCTGCCGCGGTTTGACCCTCGGCAAGAACGTGATGATGGGGCCGGAATGCCTGTTTTATTCGACCAACCACAAATTCAACCCTGAAACCCGCCGCTTTGAAGGCTATACGGACATCCGCCCGATTGTGATTGAAGATGATGTTTGGATTGGTCGGCGTGCGATTATCATGGGCGGTGTTACCATCGGAAAGGGCGCGGTAATCGGCGCAGGTTCGGTGGTTACCAAAGATGTGCCGCCTTATTGCGTGGCTGCGGGCAATCCTGCGATTGTTCGGAAAAAACTGCTGGATGAGCAAGAGCTTGCAGCCGAATAGTGTGAACAAAATAGCAAAATAAAAGGCCGTCTAAAATTCAGACGGCCTTTTTTAATATTGATTAAGCGGCAATTTTTTGGCATTCTTTAATGCAAGCCAAGCAAGATTCGTAGCAGGCTTTGCATTCAGCGTGGTGGCCGGCATGTTCTTTGCAGGCGGCAGCACATTGTTTGCAGGCTTCGATGCACACTTTTGCCAAAGACGGGGTCAGGCGTGAATTTTGGGCGGCGAGGTTTTGCAATGTGCCGCACAGTGCCAACATTTGGTTAGCGCCGGCTGCGCAGTCTTTCATGGAGGTATCGCCTTCGCTCAACAGGGCGATGCAGTGTGCCAGACAGATTTGGCCGGCTTCAACGCAATGTGCGGCTGCTTTGCGCGCAGCTTCGTAGGCGCGCGGTGCAGAATGTGCGTGACCAGCATGGTGTGCATGGCCTGCATGGTCGTGAGCACGGGCGAAAGAAGCGGCGGCGGTAAGGGAAACAGCAGCAGCGCTGCCGATAAATTGACGACGGTTCATAAGATAGAGTCCTTTTTGCTTTGTAGAAATATCGGACGAATTATTTCATCCATTATTAAAAGGTTACCATGTTATTCGTTTTTAAACAACAGGCCGTCTGAAGATATCGATAGCACATTCAGACGGCCTTGAAATGTCAAGGTTTCCGCGTCAGGTTGCAGCCGCTTTCCGTTCATGAATCAGTAAATTCAACAGGGCAGCCGCGCCTGCCAAGACTGCGTCGGCGTACCACATCCAGCCGTAATCGTTGAAGCGCGTGATGACGATGCCGCCGATGTACGAACCCAAAAAGCCGCCAATTTGGTGGCTCAACATGGTCAACCCGAAGAGGGTAGCCAAGTAGCGCGTGCCGAAAAGTTTGCCGGTAATGGCGGCGGTGGGGGCGACGGTTGCCAGCCAAGTGAAACCGAGTCCGGCGGCGAAAAGATAGAAGTTCAAATCGGTTTTAGGTGCGGCCAGATAAATCAATATCATGGCGACACGCGAAGCATATAAACCGAAGAGGACGTATTTGCCCAAAAATCTGCCGGTACACCAGCCTGAAAAAATACAGCCGGCGATGTTTGCCAAACCAATAATGGCAATGGAGGTCGAAGCGACCGTAGCGGGGAGGCCGCAAAGTGAAATTTCGGTTGGTAGGTGGGTAACCAAAAAGGCAATGTGGAAACCGCAGGTAAAGAAACCCAAATGCAGCAAGATATAGCTGCGGTTGGCGAAAGCCTTGCAGACGGCCTGCTTCAGGGTTTGGCCGCCGTTGTCGGTATGGACGGTGTGAGAAGCATGTTTGCCGCCGGCCAGCCACCAAGAAATCGGCAAAATCAAGATGGCAATGACTGCCCAAACATAAAATGTCCCCGCCCAGCCGACGTGGGGCAGGGCAATCAAACCTTGAACCAACGGCGCGAACAAAAATTGCCCTGCGGACCCGCCTGCATTGACCAGGCCGGAAGCCAAGCTGCGCCGATGAGGCGGCGTTTTGGCGGCGACCTGTCCCATAATGATGGAAAATCCGCCCGAACCCGTACCGAATGCCAACAATAAACCGATACCCAGCATCAGCCCCCAATAAGTCGGCATTTGCGGCACCATCAGACAGGCGGCAATCAATAGAACCGTACCGCCGGCTAAACCTTAAACGCGCCGAAACGGTCGGCCAACGCGCCGGACAAGGGTTGCGATATGCCCCACATCAATTGGAAAACGGCAATAATCAGGCTGAACTGGGTCATGCTCAATTCGGTCGAGTTGACGACGGGCAGGACAAAAAGCCCTAAAGTCATCCTCATGCCGATGGTAATCAGCAGGATGGAGGCGGCAGCGGCAATCAGCAGCCACAAATTGGGTAATTTTGCAGAAGAATCGGTCATGATGTTTGTGTGTGTAAGGGGGGGTAGGGAATGAAAGCTATTCCTGCCACTATATTATTTATTTGATTTCTCGGCGAGCCGATATATAAACGCGCGATTCTAGCATTGGGCGAGAAACGGCATAAATAACCGTTGGTTTTTTGGATATGGTAAAAAGTGATATGGCTTGAGGATGAATTGAGGATGAAGCGGTCAAATATTCTTCGTTTGGTACTGACGGAGCAAGCAAATTGCCGTTGAATTTTCGTTTGAGAACAAAGGCCGTCTGAAAAGTTTCAGACGGCCTTTGTTTGACTGACTTACATCAGATGATTTCCAGAATGAAATACTGACGCAGTTTTTCGTACACATTATTTTGTACGTTGATACAACCATTGGTTATGATGCGGTCGGCCACATGAGGGGAGGCGATGCGTTCCATGCGTCTTTCTTGTGGTTTGAGCGTCCATACCCTGTGTAATGCAAACAGAAAGTCATTTTCTTCTTTGAAGCCGATAACCTCGCCACCGTAACCCGGTTTGCTGGTCATCATCGGCGTCATATTGAATTTGCCTTTCGGCGTGGTCTTGCCAATCAGTACCGGATGGCACTGACCGTCATCGGCAAAGCAAAGCTCTGCCTTAGCTGTATTGACCACAACTTTTTGCGTTGGATATAGTCGCTGACAGCATCGGCAGCGGCCAAAGAGTTCAGGCCTGCTGCCAAGGCTATACCTAATAGGATCCGTTTCAAATTTGTCCTTATTGACGGATGCGTTGAGGAGCTTCTTTAATGATCTCGCGGATGATCACTTGAGGCTCTTGTTTAGGTGTAGGTGCTGGAGGAGGACATACGGCATCTTTAGGGAATACTGGATTCCAGAAGAAGCTGCGTGCAAATTTGTCTTTGTCGAAGATCACTTTGTATTGGCAAGTAGTGATGCCTTCAACGCCGGAAGTGTTTTCAGGGTCAACACCTACGCCTGGGGTGTAGAAGTGGAACAGGTAGTCCCATTCACGCACGCCAACCATGCCTTCGTCGTAGTGAGGACGGCCGAGGATTTTGTAGATGTCGTCTTTGGTCAGGCCAGGACGCATTTGATCCAGCTCGTCAAAAGTTGGGAATGTACCGCGGTCTTTGTTGAAGGTCAGGGAGTAAGGTTTAGGGAAGCGTGGCTCGTCTGTAGTGCCTTCAGGAGTGATTTTGCTCTTAGTAGCACAGGCGGCCAGCAGGCCGGTAGCCAGCAGGACGAAGCCCACTTTTGCAATTTTTTTCATTTGATAATCCTTTTATTGATTTTACCAGCCGAACTTTTCAGACGGCCTGTTAGTGCCGGCAGCGAGTTTGCCGGTTTACCCAAATAATGTTGTGCTTCTTAAAGATGTACCCGACGGTTTGACAAACAGAACATCGGCACATTCCGGCAGGGCATTGCGCCTCATCTCCGTTGTATCCGCCTGAATCGGCAGAGCCGTTCAGACGGCCTGACTGACATTTATTGTCACTTTGTAACAATTTCACTGCGAGTCAGGCTTGGGGTTTAGAGATTTCCGGTTTTCGATAAATCAGGTTGTATTGCGTAATACCTTGTTATCTTTGTGCTTTAGTTCTTTTTAGCATTTGCCGGAGATTAGGTACTTAATCTTTCGGGTGTTATCCCTGCAAATTGTATGCCAGTTTTCCTTTATACGCATAATCTGTGTATGCCAGAATGTTGGCTTTATACAACATTCATATTAACGAACCAGAAACGGATTGTACCTTTTCTCATGCCCGATACTGGTCATGCGGCCGTGTCCGGCGATAACTTGCGTGGTTTCGGGCAGGGTTAATAGTTTAGCGCGGATATTGTTTATGAGGTCATCATGATTGCCACGCGGAAAATCTGTACGACCAATGGTCTCATAAAATAAAACATCGCCTGCAACTAAAAGTCCGTTTTCGACGTTGTAAAAAACGACTTGGCCGGGGGTGTGGCCGGGAATGTGGAGGACTTGGAAGCTGTGGTTGCCGACCTTGAGCGTTTCCCCTTCTTCCAACCAGCGTGTCGGCGTGAATGATGGGGAAACGGGGAAACCGTATTGCGCCGTTGTTTGCGGAAGGGCTTGGAGCAGGAATTCGTCGTCTTTGTGCGGGCCGAGAACGGGTACGTCGCAGGTTTTTAAAAGTTCAACCACGCCGCCTGCGTGGTCAAGATGGCCGTGGGTCAGCCAAATGGCAGTCAGCTTGATGCCTTTGTTTTGGACTTGTTGCAATAAATAGGGTACGTCGCCGCCGACATCGGTCAAAACGGCTTCTTTGGTTTCGTCATCCCAAATCAGCGTGCAGTTTTGACGGAAGGGGGTAACGGCGTTGATTTCAAATTGGAGTGCCATGAGTGTTCCTAGGAAATGCTTATTTAATGTTGTGATGTTTCAGACGGCCTTTTGTCTGTTTAGAATCTAGGCATTGAGCAGACTTCGTCTGAAAAAATAGAACATTGAGAACTGCCAGACGCTTGGCATTTCCTTAAGGCGTCAGCCTCTGCAAGACCAGGTTCTAGTGTACTCGGAAAGGCAGTCCATTTTTTACCAGATTTACCTTTAGCAATAGCAATACAACCATTTCGTACCCATGCCATTACTTTACATGGTGCATTGCGTCCTCCTTGTTCACACGTCTTAATAGCTTGTTGTTTAGCCGCTTCAAGCGATTCCATGTCAAATGCACCACCTGATTCGCCGGTCTTTGCGTTGGCAGCCCATGCCCCGTATCTTGAAGGTACATCAATATTGATAATTTCCGTAGTCCGTCTTTGTTGACGTTGACCAGACGAACCACAATTGGGATTGTAGCCATACCCACACAATGCCGAATTGTTTTGCAATGCACCTCTGGTCACGTCATATCCATAAGTATTAATGCTTGCTAGTCCTAGCAGTATAAAAAGCATTTTTTTCATTTCAAGTCCAATTTGTTAGTTATTCGAAATTCACGTTTCAGACGGCCTTTGGTCTATTTAGAATCTGGGTAGTGAACATCCTTCGTTTGCAAAAATAGAACATTGAGAGCTGCCAGACGCTTGGCATTTCCTTAAGGCATCAGCCTCCGCAAGGCCAGGGCCTGGTTGTGTACTTGGAAAGGCATTCCATTTTTTACCAGACTTACCTTGGGCAACAGCAATACAACCATTTCGAACCCAAACGTATACTTTACATGGTGCATTACGCCCCCCTTGTTCACACGTCTTAATAGCTTGTGCTTTAGCAGCTTCAAGCGATTCCATGTCAATTGCGCCACCTGAATCACTGGTCTTTGGGTTGGTTGCCCAGGCACCGTATCTTGAAGGTACATCAATATTAATAATTTCCGTAGTACGCCTTTGTTGACTTTGACCAGACGAACCACAATTGGGATTGTAGCCATACCCACACAATGCCGAATTGTTTTGCAATGCACCTCTGGTCACGTCATATCCATAAGTATTAATGCTTGCTAGTCCTAGCAGTATAAAAAGCAATTTTTTCATTTCAAGTTCAATCTGTTAGTTATCTAAATCTTTGTCAGTTGACGCACACCGTCATTTATAAGGTTTCCAATACATCAGGCAATTCGGCCAAGCTGTTGAGCATGGCGACATAGGGCATGGAGGAAAGCTGTTGGGCGGTATGTGCGCCGGTGGTGACGGCGATGGCACGGATTTTGGCATTGGCGGCCATTTCTAGGTCGTGGGTAGTGTCGCCGACGACGACGGCCTCTTTCGGTTCAACACCCAGTCGGTCGCAGAGGGCGAGTACCATATCGGGCGCGGGTTTGGACGGATATTCGCTAGCGCAGGCGGTTTCCAGCCAAAAGGCTTGGGTGTCGGTTTGTGCGATGGCTTTGTTCAAGCCGCTCCGGCCTTTGCCGGTGGCGATGGCAAGCCAATAGCCTTGTTGTTTTAAGCGTTGCAGGCAGGGCAGGGCTTCGGGGAACAGGGTCATGTTGTGATTGTTGGGATTGAGGTAGTGCGCGGCATAGGTCTCAATCAGTGTTTCCTGAACGTGTTCGCTGACGTTGTGGGCAAGGCGGCGGATGATGCCGGAGAGGCTGTATCCGATGAGTGGACGGATTTGGTCGGCTTCGGGAACAGGCAGGCCGCAATCGGCAAAGCTTTGTTGAAAGGTGTGGATGATGGGGTTGGTGGTGTCGGCAAGCGTGCCGTCCCAGTCGAAAATAATGAGTTTGGGTTTCATGGGTTTCCTTTCAGACGGCCTTTTCCTGATTTTCCAGCATTAAAACAAATTGTGCCAATTCTTGCGGCAGGGGGGCTTTTAGGATCAGTTTTTCGCCGGTCAGCGGATGGGCGAGGTGCAGCTCGGAAGCGTGCAGGAACATTCTTTTCAAACCGAGTTTTTGCAGGCGTTTGTTGGCCTGATAGTCGCCGTAGCGTTCGTCGCCGGCAATAGGGCAGTCTTGCGATTGCAGGTGGACGCGGATTTGGTGGGTGCGGCCGGTTTTCAGGGTGGCTTCGACAAAGGTCAGGTCGGAAAGGCCGACTTGGTGCAAAAGGCCGTCTGAAAAACGGTTTAACACGCGGAAGATGGTGTGGGCGGATTGGCCGTCTTCGCTGACGCGCACCATTTTTTCGCCTTGTGCGCCGGTGTATTTGAACAGGGGGAGCTTGACGTGGAAGCGGTCGTTCGGCAGCCTGCCGACACCCAGTGCGAGATAGATTTTTTTCGGATGGTCGTTGCGGATGGCTTCGTGCAGTTTCACCAAGGCGCTGCGTTTTTTGGCAATCATCAAAAGTCCGCTGGTGTCTTTGTCGAGGCGGTGGACGAGTTCGAGATACCGCGCTTCGGGACGGGCGCGGCGGATTTGTTCGATGACGCCAAAGCTCACGCCGCTGCCGCCGTGGACGGCAACGCCGGAAGGTTTGTTGATGACCAAAAGCGCATCGTCTTCGTAAACGATGTCAAACTCGCGCGCAGGCGCGGCCTGGCTTTCAGACGGCCTTTGTTTCGGCGATGCGTATCGGCGGAATGCGGACGGTATCGCCTGCCTGAATTCGGTTGTCGGGTTTGCAGCGTTTTTTGTTCAGCCGCACTTCGCCGGCGCGGATAATGCGGTGGATATGGCTTTTCGGGACGCCTTTGAGGATTTTTATCAGATAGTTATCAAGGCGTTGGCCTTCCTCGTGTTCGGCAACGGCAATCAGGCTGACTGAATCTTTGCGTATTGCGTGCATTTTCTCTATAATCCCAAACGTCCGTTTCTGGACCCGAACCTGCCGTCGCAGGCCGTCTGAAACGGATTTATTGTTAAAACGAGATTTTATATTAAAAACGCACTCCGCAAAGCATTTCCTTGTGTTTGTTCAAAGCCGGCAAACGCAATCCCGTAATTAAGTTTGAATTGAACCTGCCGTCCGGCCGGGCGTAAGACGCAGTCCGCGCAGCATCGTCCGAAATTACCGGCGCTACGATAATAAGAAGATGTAGGCTGCCTTATTTTGTCCGAAGCATCAGCATTCGGACGGCAGCGGAACCATCAACCTTTCCGCCGCATTGTTCTTTATTTCCTTCTTTATCCGAATCCGTCCGCACATGGCTTGAGTTCAAGCATGCAACCTTGCGGATTTCAAATCAAATACTGGTTACACGGGGATTTTCCCATCTTGCCTTTGAAGAGTGCCAACCGGATAGACAGGCCGTCTGAAAAAGATATTCACAAATCAAACGGCCGCTGTTCACGAGGTGACTATGAAAGAATGTTATTCAACGCAACGCAGGCCGAAGAGCTGCGCGTTGCCATTGTCGATGGCCAAAACCTTTTGGACTTGGACATCGAAACGCTGGGCAAAGAACAGCGTAAAGGCAATATCTACAAAGGTATCATTACCCGCATCGAGCCGTCGCTGGAAGCGTGTTTCGTCGATTACGGAACCGACCGCCACGGCTTTTTGCCGTTTAAGGAAGTATCGCGTTCATATTTCCGCGACTACGAAGGCGGCAGGGCGCGTATTCAGGACGTGCTCAAAGAGGGTATGGAAGTCATCGTCCAAGTCGAAAAAGACGAGCGCGGCAACAAAGGCGCGGCACTGACCACTTTCATCAGCCTGGCCGGCCGCTATTTGGTATTGATGCCGAACAATCCGCGCGGCGGCGGCGTATCCCGCCGTATCGAAGGCGAAGAGCGCCAAGAGTTGAAAGCCGCCATGGCCGAACTCAACATTCCAAACGGCATGAGTATCATTGCCCGTACTGCCGGCATCGGCCGCAGTGCGGAAGAGTTGGAATGGGACTTGAACTACCTCAAACAACTCTGGCAAGCCATTGAAGAAGCAGGCAAAGCACATCATGACCCTTACCTGCTCTTTATGGAAAGCTCGCTGCTGATTCGTGCGATTCGAGACTATTTCCGTCCCGATATCGGCGAGATTTTGGTGGATAATCAAGAAGTTTACGACCAAGTTGCCGAGTTCATGAGCTACGTCATGCCGAGCAATGTAGGCCGTCTGAAACTCTATCAAGACCACACGCCGTTGTTCTCCCGTTTCCAAATCGAACACCAAATCGAAAGCGCGTTCTCACGCAGCGTCAGCCTGCCTTCCGGCGGCGCGATTGTGATCGACCACACCGAAGCCCTGGTTTCTATCGACGTCAACTCTGCGCGTGCCACACGCGGCTCGGATATTGAAGACACCGCGTTCAAAACCAATATGGAAGCCGCCGAAGAGGTTGCCCGTCAAATGCGCCTGCGCGACTTGGGCGGTTTGGTCGTTATCGACTTCATCGACATGGAAAATCCGAAACACCAGCGCGATGTTGAAAACGTCCTGCGCGATGCGCTCAAAAAAGACCGCGCCCGCGTGCAAATGGGCAAACTTTCGCGTTTCGGCCTTTTGGAATTGAGCCGCCAACGTTTGAAACCGGCTTTGGGCGAAAGCAGCCATGTTGCGTGTCCGCGCTGTGCCGGTACCGGCGTCATCCGCGGCATCGAATCCACCGCCCTGCACGTTTTGCGCATCATTCAAGAAGAAGCAATGAAAGACAACACCGGCGAAGTACGCGCACAAGTGCCTGTCGATGTTGCCACCTTCCTGTTGAACGAAAAACGCGCCGAGCTGTTTGCGATGGAAGAGCGTTTGGATGTGAACGTCGTCCTGATTCCAAACATCCACTTGGAAAATCCGCACTACGAAATCAACCGCATCCGCATTGATGACGTAGAAGAAGACGGCGAACCGAGCTACAAACGCGTTGCCGAGCCGGAAGAAGACGAATCCGCCAAACCTTTCGGCAGCGAAAAAGCTAAAGCTTCCCGTCCTGAGCCAGCTGTCAAAGGCGTGCGCCATACCCAGCCTGCACCGACTGTCACCCCTGAGAAAAAAGCCTCTTGGTGGGACAGCTTCAAAGCTTGGTTGAAACGCATTTTCGGTGGCGAGCCTGCGCCTGCCGCAGTTGCTCCAGAGCCTGCCGAAAAACGCACTACAACCAACCGCAGCCAAAACAGCAACCGTCGTTCAAACAGCCGCCGTCAAATCCACGCCGCAACAACAAACACGACGGCAGCAAAGTCGAAGTGCGTGAAGTGAATGCCGAAGCTGCCGACAGCAAGGTTGAAGAAAACAAATCAAACGAAAGCCGCAACGACGAGCGTAAAGACAGCCGCCGCAACCGCAACCGTAACAACCGTCGCGATGATCGCAACAACGAGCGCAACCGTGTTGAGGAAGTGGTTGAAGACGTAAACGTTCAAGAAGTGGCTGCACTGGCTGAGATGCCGTCTGAAAACCAAGCGGAACAAAACGGCAATAAACGTCGCCGCAACAACGGCCGTAACGAGCGCAACCGTCATCAATCTGCGGAAAACCGTGTTGAGGACACGAACGTTCAAGCCGATGGCGAACAGGCACAAGTTGAAGCGGGCGACAACGCCCGCAGCGAAGAGGGTGTGAAAAACAACGGCCGTCAAGGACGCGACCGCAACAGCCGTCAGCGCAACAACCGCAACGACCGCCGTTCCAACAGCAAAAAACGCAATATTCCGTCTTCGGCAAAAATCGAGCAATACCTGAACATTACCGATACCGCCGACAAAGTCCTCTTTGCCGTAGCGCATGTTTTGGGTTTGAACGAAACGGTCGAAGTTGCAAATGCGACATTGTCTTCTGAAAGCGATCAAGCCGAGCCGCTGGTGATTGTGGTATCCGAGCCTGAAGTTACCAGCGCAGAGCCATTCGTATTTGCGATTGAAAGCGAAGACGAGCCTGCCGTAGCGCAAACTGAAAGCACAGATGCCGAACAAGCCATGCTTGCTTCTGCAGTCAGCAACGTCAAAGAAGCCATTTCTGCAGTATTGTCTCCGAATGCAACGGTTATTGTTGCACCAGCCGAAGTACCAACCGAAACTGTTGCCACACAAACTGAAGCCGTAGCTGAAGCAGCGCCTGTTGCAATCGTTGTGCCTGAGAGCTTGGGCGATTTGATCTTTGTTGAAACCGATCCGCAAGCCGTTGCCGCTTTTGCTGCGCAGCCACAACCTGAACCGGTTGCTAAAACACGCCGTTCGGATGTGCCTAAAGTAGAAGTGGAAGACGTAGCAGTCGAAATGATTTTGGTGGAAACACGCAAAGACTAAGATTGGTTTTCCAGTTAAAAGCCCGATGTTGAAAGCATCGGGCTTTTTTATTGGCAAGGAGGTGCGCTGCTCATTTTCTTTGTGTTTACCATGAGCGTTGCTTCATGGTTGAAAAAGCAGGATCGCTTGCTGAGAAAGGGAAGGGCATGATTCTTTCAGTGGGAAGGACTTAACGAAATAGATTGATATGAGAAAAGGCCGTCTGAAATGGTTTCAGACGGCCTTGGTTTGTGTGTATGTTTAGGTATTGTGATTATTTTTTGTTCAGAGAGTCACGGATTTCGCGCAACAACAGAACTTCTTCGCTAGGCTCTGCTGGTGCTTCTTCAGCAGGAGCTTCGGTTTTTTTCACGGAGTTGATGGCTTTAACCACGCAGAAGATGGCAGCGGCGATGATCAGGAAGCTGATCACAGTGTTGATGAACAGACCAATGTTCAGGGTAACGGCACCGGCTGCTTGAGCGGTCGCCAGGCTGGCGTAACCTTCTGCAGGAGCGGCTTGTGCGCCGTCTTTCAGCGTGATGAACAGGTTGGAGAAATCAACGCCGCCGATCAGCAGACCGATAGGAGGCATGATTACATCGTCAACCAATGATTTGACGATGCCGCTGAATGCTGTACCGACAACCATACCGACTGCGAGGTCGATCACGTTGCCGCGCATAATAAATTCTTTAAATTCTGAAGCGATTGACATAATTAATCTCCTGTATGTGTTTGAGTCAAAATCAGATGTGATTCAATAAATCGGCAGGCATATTAACGCTTTATCGGTTAAGAAATTCAATAATGTTAAATTTTGTATTTCATGCCAAAAATGCCCAGCTTCTATGCCTTCTGTATGAAAAACAGGCCGTCTGAAATTTTTCTGTTACTTTTTTACACCACTTTTTATCAGCGGCTAAGTATCAGATAATATGAATGTTATATTTAGAATCAATGCTCTATCTTACCTTTTAGATGAGATAAAATGATAATGTTGTAATGTTATTAACATAATGCACCAAAGCATATGGCAATCATGTTTTATGCGTGTATTTGAATTTCAGACGGCCTTATCGGTTATGCAGTCATTCAAACCATAATGTAATGGCCATAAAAAACAAAAAACGCACTTTCATCATGAAAGTGCGTTTTGCGCGAAAACTGTTTAGTTCTCTTCGTCGTTCAGCGCGTTGATGCTGTAACCGCCGTCAACGTAGGTAATCTCGCCGGTGATGCCGGAAGCGAGGTCGGATAGCAGGAAGGCGGCTGTGTTGCCGACTTCTTCAGTGGTAACGTTGCGGCCCAATGGGTTGTGGGAAGCGACGTGGCCCAAGAGTTTGCTGAAATCGGCGATGCCGGAAGCGGCCAGGGTTTTGATCGGGCCTGCGGAGATGCCGTTGCAGCGGATGCCTTCTTTGCCTAGGCAGGCGGCAGTGAAGCGGATGCCGGCTTCGAGGCTGGCTTTGGCCATGCCCATAATGTTGTAGTTAGGAATAGCACGAACGGCGCCCAAGTAGCTCAGGGCAACGATTGCGGCGTTGCGGCCCTGCATCATCGGACGGGCGGCTTTTGCCAGCGCGGGCAGGCTGTATGCGGAGATTTCGTGAGCAGTGTTGAACGCTTCGCGGCTGATGCTGTCGAGGAAGTCGCCGCTCAAAGCTTCTTTCGGGGCAAACGCGATGGCGTGCACCAAACCGTCGAGGCCGTCCCAGTGTTTGCCCAAGTCAACGAAAACTTGGTTGATTTCGTCGTCGCTGGCAACGTCGCAGCGGAACACGAGTTCGGAGCCGAGTTCGGCCGCCATTTTACGGACGCGCTCTTCCAGTTTGTCGACAACATAAGTGAATGCCAATTCCGCGCCTTGTTCGCGGCAGGCTTTGGCGATGCCGTAAGCGATGGAACGCTCGGAGATCATGCCGGTAATCAGAATTTTTTTGCCTTGCAAAAAGCCCATTTTCTTATCCTTTAGCAGTGGTATTGCGGTTGCATTAAACTGCGCATTATAGCAAAAACCGCTGTTTCGGCATAGAAAACAACGGATAACCCTTTGTCTTGCCTCAAATAGAGATGAGGTTGTCTGCCGAGGCCGTCTGAAACCTGACGAAACGGCGGCAAAACGTTATACTTGATGGTGTTAATGACTGATGTTTCAGGAGTAAACCATGCCCGAGCAAAACCGCATTCTTTGCCGAGAACTCAGCCTGTTGGCGTTTAACCGCCGTGTACTGGCTCAGGCGCAGGATACGAAGGTTCCTTTGTTGGAACGTTTGCGTTTCCTGTGCATCGTGTCTTCCAATTTGGACGAATTTTTTTTGAAGTGCGCATGGCGTGGTTGAAACGCGAAAACAAATTGCGCCCGCATCAGCCGCTCGACAACGGCAAAACCGCAGCCGAAACCATCGAAGTGGTGGCGAAAGAGGCGCAGGCTCTGATCCGCGAGCAGTACGACCTGTTTAACAAAGTATTGCAGCCTGCACTCAGCCGCGCCGGCATTCATTTCTATCGCCGCCACAAATGGACGGCTGTGCAGAAAAAATGGATCGAAAACTATTTCGACAACGAGCTGTTGCCCATTCTCACGCCCATCGGCCTTGATCCGTCACACCCGTTTCCTCGCCCGTTAAACAAATCGCTCAACTTCGCCGTCGAACTCGAAGGCACGGATGCGTTCGGCCGTCCGTCCGGTATGGCGATTGTACAGGCTCCGCGCATTTTGCCGCGCGTCGTCCCCATGCCGTCTGAAATTTGCGGCGGTGATGCAGGCTTTGTGTTCTTGTCTTCGATTTTGCACGCCCATGTCGGCAAACTCTTTCCCGGCATGAAGGTTAAAGACTGCCATCAGTTCCGCCTCACGCGCGACAGTGATTTGACGGTCGATGAAGAAGATTTGAAACCTGCGTGCCGCGATTCAAAACGAATTGCACGACCGCGAATACGGCGACGGCGTGCGCTTGGAAGTGGCGGACACTTGTCCGGCGCATATTCACGACTTTCTGCTTGCCCAGTTCAAGCTGACTTCTGCCGAGCTGTATCAGGTCAAAGGGCCGGTCAATTTAGTGCGCCTAAATGCCGTCCCCGATTTGGTGGACAGGCCGGATTTGAAGTTTCCGCCGCGCAATGCAGGCCGTCTGAAAGCCTTGCGCAAAAACGGCTCCGTGTTCAAACTGGTCAAACAGTCGCCGATTTTACTGCACCACCCGTATCAGTCTTTTGATCCGGTTGTCCAAATGATACGCGAGGCCGCGGCCGATCCGGATGTATTGGCCGTCAAAATGACCATCTACCGCACCGGCAGCAATTCCGAGCTTGTGCGCGCATTGATGAAGGCCGCGCTGGCGGGCAAGCAGGTTACCGTCGTCGTCGAACTGATGGCGCGTTTTGACGAAGCCAACAACGTCAACTGGGCGAAACAGCTGGAAGAGGCGGGCGCGCACGTTGTGTACGGCGTATTCGGCTACAAAGTTCATGCCAAAATGGCTTTGGTTATCCGCCGCGAAGACGGTGTGCTCAAGCGTTATGCGCACCTCGGTACCGGCAACTACCACCAAGGTACATCGCGCATCTACACCGACTTCGGCATCATTACCGCCGACGAACAAATCACTGCCGATGTGAACATTCTGTTTATGGAAATCACAGGCTTGGGCAAACCGGGCCGTCTGAACAAGCTCTATCAAAGCCCGTTTACCCTGCACAAAATGGTCATCGACCGCATCAAGCAGGAAACCGAACACGCCAAAGCCGGCAAACCGGCGCGGATTACCGCCAAGATGAACTCCCTCATCGAGCCGAGCGTAATTGATGCGCTGTATCAAGCCAGCGCGGCAGGCGTGCAAATCGACCTGATTGTGCGCGGTATGTGTACTTTGCGCCCGGGTGTAAAAGGCTTGTCCGAAAACATCCGTGTCCGCTCCATCATCGGCCGCCAACTCGAACACTCGCGCGTGTATTGCTTCCATAACAACGGCGCAGACGATACCTTTATCTCCAGCGCCGACTGGATGGGTCGCAACTTCTTCCGCCGCATTGAAGTCGCCACGCCGATTACCACGCCCGAACTCAAAGAACGCGTGATCTGCGAAGGTTTGGAAATGGCCTTGGAAGACAATACCCAGGCTTGGCTGATGCAGCCTGACGGCAGCTATGTCCGCACCCAGCCGCAAGACGGCGAGCCTGCGTTTGGTTTGCAGGAAGGTTTGTGGAAAATATACGGACGTTAAGTCAAATAATGTCTCAGGCCGTCTGAAACGCAGGTTTCAGACGGCCTTTTTTGATTTTGCCGTTATAATTCCGTTTCCCAATCTTTCAGACGGCCTTTTCCTATGAAATCTTACCCCGATTCCTATCTCCATTTTGAAAACCTCGAATCTCCCGAAACGCAAGAGTTTGCCGCTGCGGCGCATGTCGAAACGCGCGCCCGTTTTTTAGAAACGACAAAGCACGCGCATTGTCTGACGGTATTTTGGCGCAGTTGCAGGATACGCGGCAGATTCCGTTTTGTCAGGAACACCGCGCGCGGATGTACCATTTCCATCAGGACGCGGAATATCCGAAGGGCGTGTACCGCGTATGTACGGCGGCGACTTACCGTTCCGGCTATCCCGAGTGGAAAATCCTGTTTTCAGTGGCGGATTTCGATGAATTGCTCGGCGACGATGTGTATCTGGGCGGGGTGTCGCACTTGGTGGAGCAGCCCAACCGCGCGCTGTTGACCTTGAGCAAATCGGGTGGTGATACGGCTTATACGCTGGAAGTGGATTTGGAAGCAGGGGAGTTGGTAGAAGGCGGTTTTCACTTTCCGGCAGGCAAAAACCATGTGTCGTGGCGCGATGAAAATAGCGTGTGGGTGTGTCCGGCTTGGGACGAACGCCAGTTGACCGAATCGGGCTATCCGCGCGAAGTGTGGCTGGTGGAGCGCGGCAAAAGTTTCGAGGAAAGCCTGCCGGTTTACCAAATCGGCGAAGACGGGATGATGGTGAACGCGTGGCGTTATCTCGATCCGCAGGGTTCGCCGATTGATTTGATTGAAGCGTCGGACGGTTTTTACACCAAAACCTATTTGCAGGTGTCGGCCGAAGGCGAGGCAAAACCGTTGAACCTGCCTAACGATTGCGACGTGGTCGGCTATCTGGCCGGACATCTTTTGCTGACGCTGCGCAAAGACTGGAACCGCGCGAACCAAAGCTATCCGAGCGGCGCGCTGGTGGCAGTAAAATTAAACCGCGGCGAATTGGGCGCGGCGCAGCTTTTGTTTGCGCCCGATGAAACGCAGGCATTGGAAAGCGTGGAAACGACCAAGCGTTTTGTCGTGGCGAGCCTGCTGGAAAACGTACAAGGCCGTCTGAAAGCATGGCGCTTTACCGACGGCAAATGGCAGGAAGTCGAACTGCCGCGCCTGCCTTCGGGTGCGTTAGAAATGACCGACCAGCCGTGGGGTGGAGACGTGGTTTACCTTGCCGCCAGCGATTTCACTACGCCGCTGACGCTGTTTGCATTGGATTTGAACGTGATGGAACTGACCGTCATGCGCCGTCAGCCGCAGCAGTTTGATTCGGACGGCATCAACGTGCAGCAGTTTTGGACGACGTCGGCCGACGGCGAGCGCATTCCTTATTTCCACGTCGGCAAACGCGACGACCGACACGCCGACTTTGGTTTATGCCTACGGCGGTTTCGGTATTCCCGAATTGCCGCATTATCTCGGCAGCGTCGGCAAATATTGGCTGGAAGAGGGCAATGCCTTTGTGTTGGCAAACATCCGCGGCGGCGGCGAATTCGGCCCGCGCTGGCATCAGGCGGCGCAGGGAATCAGCAAACACAAAAGCGTTGATGATTTATTGGCAGTCGTGCGCGATTTGTCCGAACGCGGCATGAGTTCACCCAAACACATCGGTTTGCAGGGTGGCAGCAACGGCGGCCTGATTACCGCCGCCGCCTTCGTGCGCGAACCGCAAAGCATCGGCGCGCTGGTGTGCGAAGTACCGCTGACCGACATGATCCGTTATCCGCTGCTGTCCGCCGGTTCAAGTTGGACGGACGAATACGGCAATCCGCAAAAATACGAAGTCTGCAAACGCTGGCTGGGCGAATTGTCTCCGTATCACAATCTTTCAGACGGCATCAATTATCCGCCAGCACTCATTACCACCAGCCTCAGCGACGACCGCGTCCATCCCGCCCACGCGCTCAAGTTCTACGCCAAACTGCGCGAAACCTCCGCGCAATCGTGGCTTTACGCGCCTGACGGCGGTGGCCATACCGGCAACGGCACGCAACGCGAATCCGCCGATGAGCTTGCCTGCGTATTGCTGTTTTTGAAAGAGTTTTTGGGGTAGAAGCAAGCAGCAGGACTGACCGTTTTGTAAAGTTGATAAACAAAATACTCTTGTTTCGGCAAGTGAAAAGAAGGCCGTCTGAAAAACGAATATTAAAGTTTTTCAGACGGCCTTCTTTTCTTTTAACTTTCAACATATCCCGATAAAATGGACACTTTGTAAGTGATCATTGATGGAAGACGCAATTATGGCAACCGAACCGAAAAATTATACACGATTTAGAAAATAATTTCAAACAAAACAATATATTAAAACTCAAACAAATCTTTCCCGAAGTCTTTGCGAAGACCAAATCGACTTTGAGAAACTCAAACTCGTCCTTGGCGCAGAAAACCTTGCCGGTGTGGGCGAACGTTATCAACTCGATGCTGTAGAAACTAGTAGCGTTGTTTACAGTATTTCCAGGAGAATACTGAAACATGAACATGCACAAAAACACCCGTCTCACCCCGTCTCTGGATTTGGATATCCTCAACGGCATCATGCGCCAAGCCGTGTTGCAGCAGCTGCAAACCTACTTGGGCGCGGACACCATCATCGAAACACACATCACCCGCGACATGCTCGAACGCGCAGAAAAAATCCGCCTCTCCAACGCCTTGAGAGGCGTGTTTGAGGCGGATTTGGTGTACTAGGAACAATCAATGATTTCTCGGAAATGGATAAAGCCTGAAGGCGATTATTCGTTAGACGGTTTATCTGTCTGAGACGGTTTATCTGTCTGAGACTTGTGCGTTTGCAATATGCTCACTACCTTACCCTCATAACGCTGGCGTAACCACGCCTGTATCCGCTCGTAATCTTTGGCAGGTAGTGGCTGCTCCAATTCGAGAGAGACAACGACGATATCGTCATATGTATCTGTCTTCGGTTCTGCGTTTTTTTGGCTTTCAGACTGTTCGGAAACAGGCGTTGTTTGCGCTTTATCCCAAGCCAAGCCGCGTCCGACAACGATTTTTTCCGCTTCCGGATATTGGGCTTTTAATTCCTTAAGTACCGCTGCATCGTCGATATCGGAGGCTTTGCCTGCCAGTACGGTATCGATATAGGCCTGTTGCTCTTTCAGCTCATTTTGCTGCTGAACCGAGTTGTTTTGGCTTGCCAGCAATTCTTCGATTTTGGCATTGTTCCCTCCCGCATAGACCACGTTGACCTTCGGCTCTTTCACCCCCGACGCTTCAAGGCTTTTCACCAGCAAGGCGGAAATTTTCTCGGCATTGCCCGTTCCATTGACAATCAGATCGACTTTATTTTCTCTATAGTTCAACATCTTACGCAGCACGAAAAAACCTTCCTGTTGCTTCGCAGTGGCAATGGCGGCATTGGCTCTGGTGTTGAAGATTTCCTGACTCACCAGTCTTGATGCCATATAGCCGCTCGGAATCATGACAGCAAGTACGACGGCAGTAATAATGATGCTGTGCAACCGGCGTTTGGATTCCTTTACCAACCCCCTGCGCGGCAGCTTGAGCAGCTTGGAAAACAACAAGGTCGCAAAAGCGATGAATACGCAGTTGATGGCAAAAAGATATGAAGCACCGAGAAAGTAGTGCCAGTTGCCATGTGCCAGTCCGTAGCCCGCAGTACACAGGGGTGGCATCAATGCGGTAGCAATCGCCACACCCGGTATGGCATTGCCTCCCTCTTTTCGGGTCAGCGCCACAATACCCGCACTACCGCCGAAGAAGGCAATCAACACATCCCAAAGGGTCGGCTGAGTACGCGCCAAAATCTCGCTTTGCGCCTCTTTAAGCGGGGTTAACAGGAAATACAACGTAGCGGTAATCAAGCTGATGACGACGAATATAATAATATTGCGCACGGCTTGACGGATCAGCGCAGTATCCCCTACCGCCAAACCGTAACCCATACCGACTATCGGCCCCATCAACGGCGAAATCAACATCGCTCCGATCACTACTGCCGTGCTGTTTACATTCAGACCGATACTCGACACGGCAATGGCAAACATCAATACCCACATACTGGTTCCGGTCACCCGAGTATTGGCGCGGATGGTGGCATCGATCTTATCGGGATGAGCTTGGTCATGCGCAAGATTGAACACATCTTGCAACTTGGTCATGGCACCATTGTCTTCTTGTTTCTGCTTTTCTTGTATTTCCTGATTTTTACTTTCTTCCTGATCTTGCATATGCGTATCCTAAAGTTTTAATAGTTTATTTTAAACATCTAATTCATAAAGAATTTTTGAGTAATGAAATAATGCCTTGCCATTACGGCTAAATCTGACAGGCACACTTCCCGCAATTTACAATATATTAGCATACGTCCGCAAACTTTTCCTCCGTTAGATGAAGGAAGGGCAAAGTTGCCGTTACAGCAAGCCGTAACGTGGGCTTTACCCACGAGATGAATGCCAAAATGAAAGTCTATGTGACTGTTGTCGGATTTAGTTGTTGGATGGTGGATTTCGTGGGCAAAGCCCACGCTACTTGGGTTATCCCAAATCTGCCTTGATTGAATAAAAGGTCGTCTGAAAACGGGGAAATCAGTTTTCAGACGACCTTTCCGCTTATTAACTTATTGATACCAAGGAAAAACAAATTCCCGCTTGTAGGTTAAAATCAGCATATGCTAATATGCGCAACAACAGGTTTTTCCAGAATAATCTGTGCTAAAATGCAGGATTAGATGGAAAACTCTATCCGAATTCGGTACAATACCGACGAATTATTTCTCTTAAACAACCTGCCGCAAGGCGAAAAGGAACGACTGACATGTCAAACATCGAACAACAAGTTAAAAAAATTGTTGCTGAACAACTGGGCGTAAACGAAGCCGAAGTGAAAAACGAATCTTCTTTCCAAGACGATTTGGGTGCTGATTCTCTGGACACCGTAGAACTGGTGATGGCTTTGGAAGAAGCTTTCGGCTGCGAAATCCCTGACGAAGACGCTGAAAAAATCACTACCGTACAATTGGCTATCGACTACATCAACGCCCACCAAGGCTAATCGGTCGCACCAAACATCCAGCCTCTGCTGCGCCATCGCAATAGAGGCTTTTACCTTATTATTAAACCCCTGAAATTTCAGACGGCATGAGTTTTGCCCGTTTTCACGAAGAAAAAGAGCAAGGCTGCCGCGAAAATCCCGACAACCAACAGCGAGATTATCATGAGTCAGAGAAGAGTAGTCATCACAGGTCTTGGCCAAGTATCACCGGTCGGCAACGACGTCGCCACCGCATGGAGCAATCTGCTCGCAGGCAAAAAGCGGCATCGGACGGATTACCCGCTTTGACGCATCCGACATCAACAGCCAAATCGCCGGCGAAGTTCGCGATTTCGACATCGGCCAATACATCAGCGCGAAAGAAGCGCGCCGTATGGACGTGTTCATCCACTACGGTATTGCCGCCGCCCTGCAGGCCATTAATGATTCAGGCTTGGACGATTTGGAAACCCTCGACAAAGACCGCGTCGGTGTCAACATCGGCTCCGGTATCGGCGGCCTGCCGAGCATTGAAGCGACCGGTAAAGCCGTTATCGAAGGCGGCGCGCGCAAAATCAATCCTTTCTTTATCCCAGGCTCGCTGATTAATCTGATTTCCGGCCACGTAACCATTCTCAAAGGCTACCGAGGCCCGAGTTACGGCATGGTTTCTGCCTGTACAACCGGCGCACACTCCATCGGCGACTCTGCACGACTGATTAAATACGGCGACGCAGACGTGATGATTGCCGGTGGTGCAGAAGGCGCGATCAGCACTTTGGGCGTCGGCGGTTTTGCCGCCATGAAGGCACTTTCCACCCGCAACGACGACCCTGCCACCGCTTCCCGTCCGTGGGACAAAGGTCGTGACGGTTTCGTTATCGGCGAAGGCGCTGGCGTGCTGGTGTTGGAAGAATTGGAACACGCGAAAAAACGCGGTGCGAAAATTTACGCCGAAATCGTCGGCTTCGGTATGAGCTCCGATGCCTACCATATTACCGCGCCTAACGAAGAAGGCCCTGCATTGGCCGTTACCCGTGCCCTGAAAGATGCCGGCCTGAATCCTGAAGACGTTGATTACGTCAACGCACACGGTACATCGACTCCTTTGGGCGATGCCAACGAAACCAAAGCCATCAAACGCGCTTTGGGCGATCATGCGCGCAAAGTCATCGTTAACTCCACCAAATCCATGACCGGCCACTTGCTTGGCGCGGCTGGCGGCGTGGAAGCGTTGTACAGTGTATTGGCAGTACACGAGCAAAAATCTCCACCGACCATCAACATCTTTGAACAAGACGTTGAAGCCGGTTGCGATCTGGACTACTGTGCCAACGAAGCGCGCGACGCGAAAATCGACGTTGCCATTTCCAATTCCTTCGGCTTTGGCGGTACCAACGGCACATTGGTATTCAAACGCTTCAAAGACTGATAGAAGGTTTTAAGCAAATTGAAAAGGCCGTCTGAAACTTGGTTTTCAGACGGCCTTTTTTATTTTGAAAGATAAATATTCTTGATAATCTGTATCATTTGTATAAAAATACCGATTCCTATCAATATCGCCCGGATTTTATCGGGTAATCAACCCAATTACATTTTTATCAGGAGTCTGCAATGAAAACTATCCGTATTCTGGCATTGGCCGCCGCACTGACCGCCGTGCCTGCATTTGCGTCTGATTTCGGCCATGAACAGGCATTGACCATAGACGGCAAGCCCGCCCATCTGGCAGAAACTTCAGCCCGTATTTTGGCAAACGAAACCCTAACTGCGCCGCAACTGGTCGAAGACATTACCGACGGATTGGGTTCGAAAAAAATTCCGGGCTATAAATTGATGATTATGGGCCGCACTTATTCGGTGGCAGCAGAAACCAAACCGCCGAAAGAGGGCCAAACTCAGTGGCGGGACAATACGTTCATTCATCGCGGCGTAAAACTGTTTGTCGGTATTCCGGTTAAAAACGGCAAGATGGATTTGGCGTCTGCACGATTGATTAATATCGGCGTGGTTGACGACAACGGTGGTGTTGCTCCGCACGACAAAGATGAGAAAATCCGCCCCGTCGGCAAACAGCTGATGTCTCCCGATACCAAAGTGGAAAATGTGAAACTCAATATTGCCAAACTGACGTTGCCAAATATGAAATTGGGTGAAACCAGTGGCGGTGGTGTGAAATTGGAAGCATCGGCAACATTGGACGGTAAACCGATACAGACTAAAATCGACAGCACTTTCTCCCGCTTCTATTCCGCCAAGCCGGCAGCTACACGGCCGTTTATGGCAGATGCACGGTTTGTGAAATAATCGCAAAGGCCGTCTGAAATCCAGTTTCAGACGGCCTTTTGTTTAAAAATCAATTTAATATCGCATCATTTTGCTGTCCACCTGCATCGCCCAAGCATCAATACCGCCTTGCAGGTTGTAGAGGTTTTCAAATCCGGCATCTTCCAAATACATTGCCGTGTGCAGGCTTCGGATGCCGTGGTGGCAGTAAACGACGATGGGCAAATCGTCGTCGGGCAGCTCGTTTTGGCGCAGGGGAATGAGGTTCATCGGGATATGAATGGCGGCGGGCAGGGCGCAGATGGCGCGTTCTTCATCGGTGCGGACGTCGAGCAGATGAAATGCGCGGCCTTCGTCCTGCCATTGTTTCAATTCAGTGGGCGAGAGTTGGATGATGTCGGTCATAGGGTAGGGTGTAAAAGTATGAGGCCGTCTGAACTTTCAGACGGCCTGTTGTTTAAAAATCGAAATCGCCGAACGGATTGGCCGATTTGTCTTCCAAGTGTGCCACGACGGTGTCGAACAATACTTTTTCGGAAAACTCATTGCCGTTGCGCGTCAGCAAAAGCGCGCGTTGTACCGGTTTGCGGCCGACGATGACCACCATACGGCCGCCGTCTTTCAGTTGCTCTTTCAGAATTTCAGGTACGCTGTCTACTGCGCCGCCCACATAAATCGCATCAAAAGGAGCGCCTTGCGATGCTTCGGTCATGCCGTTGTTTTGCACATAATCGACGTTGGCAAAACCCAATTCGTCCAAAACTTTTTTGGCGCGTTGCTGCTGCTCGGCATCGATGTCGTCAGTGACGACTTTGCCGGCCAATTTGGACAGCAGGGCGGTTGCATAGCCTGAGCCTGTACCGATTTCTAAGACGGTTTCGTCTTTTTTCAGTTTCAAACCTTGAGCCAGGCGGGCAACGACTTTAGGTTCCAACATCTTATGACCGTTGGCCAGCGGCAGCTCCATATCCGCATAGGCCAAACCTTGGAAAGCCTCGCCGACAAAATGTTCGCGCTCGATCTCCTCCAAAGCATCCAAAATGTCGAAGTCCAAGACATCCCACGGACGAATCTGCTGTTCAACCATATTGAAACGCGCTTTTTCAAAGTCCATATTTGTGCTCCGTTCAATTCTTAATTTTATCGAAGCATACATTATAAATCCTTGTCGGAGAGTGTGCCATCTTTCAGACGGCCCCGGAGGCTTGTTAATAATTGCCAAGCGCACATATATCCACTAAACTTTCACATTACACGACGCTACAGCAAGCAACAACCAACACACGGAGCAATAAAGATGTATCACCAAATCGGAATGTGGGACCAAAAATGGGTTATCGGCAACTGGAAAATGAACGGCCGACTCCAAAATAACAATGCGCTTATGCACCGCTTCCGTGTCATGCCAACCGCAGAACGCGTGTTAATCGGCTTGGCCGCTCCAACCGTTTATCTGTTGCAACTGCACAACGCCATGCAGATTGTTTTGAACAACCGCATCTTGACCTGTGCGCAAGACGTGAGCCGTTTCCCGAATAACGGCGCGTACACCGGCGAAGTGTCCGCCGAAATGCTTGCCGATATCGGTACGGACATCGTCCTCATCGGCCACTCCGAACGCAGCCTTTATTTCGGCGAGAAAAACGAAATCCAACGCCGCAAAATGGAAAACGTCCTCAACGTCGGCCTGATTCCATTGTTGTGTGTCGGCGAAAGCCTGGAAGAACGCGAAGCCGGCAAAGAACACGAAGTCATTGCCCACCAGCTTTCCATCCTGCAAGGTTTGAACACCAAAAACATTGCCGTTGCCTACGAGCCGGTTTGGGCGATCGGTACAGGCAAAGTCGCCACTGTCGAACAAATCGCCGACATGCACGCATTTATCTACAAAGAAATCTTGTCTTTGTGCGGAAGCGATGTTAAAATCCGCGTTCTTTACGGCGGAAGTGTGAAAGCGGATAACGCGGCCGACATCTTCGCAGTACCTCATGTAGACGGCGCATTGGTTGGTGGCGCGTCATTATCATATGACTCCTTTACCGCCATCATCAACGCAGCACAAGCCTCGTAGAAAACATATGGAAGCCTTTAAAACCCTTATCTGGATCATTAATATTATTTCCGCTTTAGCCGTAATCGTGTTAGTATTGTTGCAACACGGTAAAGGCGCGGATGCCGGCGCAACGTTCGGTTCCGGCAGCGGTAGCGCGCAAGGTGTATTCGGTTCTGCCGGTAACGCCAACTTCTTGAGCCGCTCAACTGCCATTGCCGCAACATTTTTCTTTGCGACCTGCATGGCGATGGTGTATATTCACACCCACTCCAGTAAGCACGGTTTAGACTTCAGCGATGTGAAGCAGACCCAGCAAGCTCCTAAGCCTGCAACGCCTGCACAAAACAATACAACTCCTGTTGCACCAAATCCTCAGCAGCAGTAAGACAATTTGATTTATGCCGACATGGTGGAATTGGTAGACACGCTATCTTGAGGGGGTAGTGGCCGTAGGCTGTGCGAGTTCAAATCTCGCTGTCGGCACCACATTAGAAAATCTAACCGCTTTTTAGCGGTTATTTTTTCGTCTTGAGAATCTGCCTTTCATTTATCTTCAGGCTGAGACAGGGAAATACAATGAAGCGTTTGGTTGTCGGCATCAGCGGTGCCAGCGGTTTTCAGTATGGCGTGAAAGCTTTGCAGCTTTTGCGTGAGCATCAGGTAGAAACGCATTTGGTGGTTTCGCAAGGGGCGGAGATGACCCGCGCTTTGGAAACGGATTACACCAAAGAAGATGTTTATGCTTTGGCGGATGTCGTGCATTCCGTCCGTAATGTCGGGGCAAGTATTGCCAGCGGATCGTTTTTGACGGATGGGATGTTGATTGCGCCGTGTTCAATGAAACCTTGGCTTCGGTTGCTCATGGATTCGCCGATAATTTGCTCAGCCGTGCGGCGGATGTAACGTTGAAAGAGCGGCGCAAGCTGGTGTTGATGGTGCGTGAAGCGCCGTTAAACTTGGCGCATATTGAAAATATGCGCCGCGTGACGGAGATGGGTGGCATTGTGTTTCCTCCCGTTCCGGCTTTATATCAGAAGCCTGAATCCATCGAAGATATGATTACACACAGCGTCTCTCATGCTTTGGACTTGTTCGGCATCATTCAAAACAATGTGCCGCGCTGGCAGGACTGATGTTTCAGACGGCCTGAGTATAAGTTACGACTGAGAAGGAAGATAAAAACCATGCAAACAATTCCTGCCAATATAGTGAAGTTTTTGAGCAATCATCATGTCGTCAGTATTGCTGCTGCGGAAGAGGGCGAAGTTTGGGCGGCTTGCTGTTTTTATGTATTTGATGAGGCGAATGCCCGATTGATTGTGCTGACATCTTTGAAAACGAAGCATGGCGGAATGATGAGTCGTTCTGCCAAAGTAGCCGGTACCATTGCCGGGCAACCTGACAGTATCACGAAAATCAGCGGCATTCAGTTTGCGGCGACTGCAGCTTTGATTGAGGATGAAGCGGATTTGAAAGCAGCGCAGTCTTTGTATTACAAAGCGCATCCTGCTGCCAGAGTGATGAAAAGCGATGTTTGGGCATTGAATTTGGACAGCGTGAAATTCACTGACAATAAATTGGTATTCGCACAAAAAACGTACTGGGATCGCAAGGATTAAGAAAAGGCCGTCTGAAAGATGAAATTTCAGACGGCCTTTGGTAATGTTACAAATTAATCGTGTCCGAGATCGACAGTTTTTTCTTTGTGACGTGTATCGGGAACCAAAACAATTTTCTCGTCCACTTTACCGATGGCTTTCACGTCTTTGCCCGGATAGTCCAGCTGATGCAGGAAGTAGCGGATACAGTTCAAACGTGCACGTTTTTGTCGTCGGAACGGATGATGACCCAAGGCGCGTCGCCGGTGTGGGTGTGGAAGAACATGGCGTTTTTGGCTTCGGTGTAGTCGTCCCAGCGGTCGAGCGACTGGATATCCACTGGAGACAGTTTCCAGTGTTTCAGCGGGTCATCACGACGGGAGATGAAACGACGGAGTTGTTCTTCACGGGATACGGAGAACCAGAATTTGAACAGATGGATGCCGCTGGCAACAAGCATACGTTCCAATTCAGGGGTTTGACGCATGAAGAGCAGGTATTCGTTAGGTTCGCAGAAGCCCATTACGCGTTCTACGCCGGCACGGTTGTACCATGAGCGGTCGAAGAATACCATTTCGCCTGCGGTCGGCAGGTTTTGGATGTAGCGTTGGAAATACCATTGGCCGCGTTCGGTAGTGGTTGGTTTCTCCAAAGCAACCACGCGCGCGCCACGCGGATTCAGGTGTTCCATGAAGCGTTTGATGGTACCGCCTTTACCGGCTGCGTCGCGGCCTTCAAACAGGCTGACGATGCGCTGACCGGAATCTTTAACCCAGCTTTGTACTTTCAACAATTCGATTTGCAGCTTCTGTTTTTCTTTTTCGTAAACAGAGCGGCGCATACGTTGTTTGTACGGGTAGTTGGCAGGAAGCGGTGCGCTGCCGGAATCTTCGTCAGTGCCGCGTCCTTCGTGTTCCAAAACAGCCTTTTCGAATACTTGCAGCTGGTCTTGTTTCTCGCCCAGTTCAACATTCTCGAACGGTTCTAATTGGTGGTCTGCCATAAAGTCTCCTTATCGATTAAGTTTTAAATGATATGGTGTGGTATGACTTGATTTTACCTCTTTATGCTGTGTTAGCCTACATAAAATTACACATAAGCGATTTTTTCTGACTTGTTTGATAATTTTTGTAAAAACAGCGTATAATCAGCCTATTTGTATAATACATCATGCCTTATTTCGTCCTGTTCGACGATGCGTTAAGCGGTCGTGCAAAACTCTATCAAAATCATGTGGAAAGCTGCCTTTTTCATCATAACGAACTGGCGTCGTTGGATGATGTTTTGCAGGCAGGCTGGAAAAAAGGCCTGCATGCAGTGTTGTTTGCAGACTACGAATTCGGATTGCCACTGATGGATATTTCATCCGCGTGCAGTGGCAATTTGCGTTTGCACTGGTTTGCCGATTGTTCCGAAATCGATGCCGAAAGCTGGCTGGCCAATCATTCAGACGGCCTTGAGGCAGGCATCTCCACTCCCCGATTCTCCGTATCTGAAGCCGATTATCTCGAGCATATCAACCAAATCCACGAAGCCATCCGCCGCGGCGATACCTATCAAATCAATTACACTGCACGTCTGCACCTGCAAACTTACGGCAATCCGGTTCAGCTTTACCGCCGCTTGCGCCAGCCTGTGCCGTATGCCGTTTTGTCTTGTCTGCCCGACGGGGCAGGGCAGGACGCGTGGACTTTGTGTTTTTCTCCCGAACTTTTCCTCAAAATCGATTCAGACGGCCTGATCACAACCGAGCCGATGAAAGGCACTGCGCCGATTCTTCATGACGGACAAGATGAACGCCGCGCCGTTGAATTGCAAAACGACCCGAAAAATCGCGCCGAAAATGTGATGATTGTCGATTTGTTGCGAAACGATCTCGGCAAAATCGCGCAAACGGGCAAAGTACGCGTGCCTGAACCGTTTAAAGTTTCCCGTTTCGGCAGTGTTTGGCAGATGACCAGTGCCATCGAGGCGCAGGCGCTGCCTGATGTTTCGGTTGCCGATATTTTCCGTGCAGCCTTCCCGTGCGGCAGTATTACCGGTGCGCCCAAATGCATGAGTATGCAGATTATTGAGTCTCTTGAATCCGAACCGCGCGGTTTGTACACAGGCAGCATCGGCTTTTTGCATCCGTGCGATACGGGTTTGGGATTTGAAGGCGTATTTAATGTTGTGATTCGCACCTTATACTTGAAGCCGGTTTCAGACGGCCTTTATCAAGGCGTTTATGGTGTGGGTTCGGGGATTGTTATTGATAGCGATCCTGAAGCCGAATATCGCGAGTGCGGTTGGAAAGCGCGTTTCCTTAATGACTTGCGGCCTGATTTCGGTATTTTTGAAACCATGCGTGTGGAAGATAGACAATGCCGTTTGCTTGATTTGCATTTAGGCCGTCTGAACAGCTCGGCACAAGCGCTCAACCTGACTTGGCCTCAAAATGCGGCAGAGCAAATCCAACACTATATAGATGCGTTACCAAGCGGGTTCTTTAGAGTCAAAGCCGCTTTGTTTTCAGACGGCCTTGCATTGAGTCATGCGGCTGTTTCTGAATTGGATGGGCAACAATACGTCATCTTGAGTGAGCACATATTAAGCCGACGCGATTATCTGCGCCGTTTTAAAACCACGCACCGTGAAATTTTTGACCAAGCATGGAAAACGGCAGAAGGGCAGGGCGCATTTGACAGTCTGCTTTTTAATTCAGACGGCCTGTTGTTAGAGGGTGGAAGAAGCAATGTGTTTGTCAAATATCAAGGACAATGGCTCACGCCGTCTTTGGATTTGGATATTTTGAACGGGGTAATGCGCCAAGCGGTATTGAAGCAGCCGCAGTTATATTTAGGTGCGGATACGATAAGGGAAACACACATCACGCGTGCCATGTTGGAAAAATGCGGAAGAAATCCGCTTAAGCAACGCTTTTAAGGGGCGTGTTTGCGGTTTCGCTCCGTAAATAAATGGCAATAGTCAAATCATCGTGATTCAAATTGTCGTAAAGCGGCAATATCCGATAGAATACGTCATTTCAACAATGAGGCCGTCTGAAAGGGAAACAATATGGCAAAAAGCAAAAGTTGGATTGGGACGCGGTTTGGATTCGCTGATTTCCAATGCAGTGGACAGCAGTAGTAGCGACCGCCTGACAACGGTTGCCATCGCCGATATTCAGCCCGGACCGCTATCAGGCGCGTGTGCAAATTGATGACGAAGCTTTGCAGGAGTTGGCCGATTCCATTAAAGCGCAAGGCATTATCCAGCCGGTTATCGTACGCGAACGTGGTCTGTCTCAATATGAATTGATTGCCGGCGAACGCCGTTGGCGCGCTTCCCAGTTGGCCGGTTTGACCGAAATTCCTGTCGTCATCAAAACCATCAGCGACGAAACCGCGTTGGCCATGGGTTTGATTGAAAAACCTGCAACGTGAAAACCTGAATCCGATTGAAGAAGCGCAAGGTTTGAAACGTCTTGCTGATGAATTCGGCCTGACTCATGAAACCATCGCAAAAGCCGTCGGTAAAAGCCGTAGTGCCATCTCCAACAGCCTGCGTCTGTTGAGCCTGCCTGAGCCGGTTCAGGAAATGCTTTACCAACGCCGTCTGGAAATGGGTCATGCCCGTGCATTGCTGACCTTGCATGTAGTTGACCAGTTGGAGTTGGCGCAAAAAGCCGTCAAAAACGGCTGGTCGGTACGCGAAGTAGAACGCCGCAGCCAGTTGGCACATCAAAAAGCCAAGCCCGAAGCAGCCAAAACCATCAGCCCGGATATCCGCCGTATTAATGATGCCCTAACCGAGCGTTTGGGTGTTAATGCCGAAGTCAAAACCAGCAATCAGAAAAAAGGCAAAATCGTACTGCATTTTGATACGCCGGAAACATTTGATCACTTGCTGAAACAGTTAGGTATCAATCAAGAGTTTTAACAGTTTTATAAACAGGCCGTCTGAAAAAAGTTTTTCAGACGGCCTGAATTTTTGAGAAAAGGACTGGTCGTACAGATGTTTACAATACAAATCAAAATCTTCTGTAAAATCTGTGTAGCAACATGTAATTTGTGTTAAACTCCGTTCCTGCAAAGATTTGTTTTATATGTGTTAATCATTTATCTGTGAAAGGTTCACAAAGATTAACATATTGCTTGACGTTAACAAACTTCTTGATTATATTAATTTACCTTGCGTTTTTGGGGTGTGAAGTACAATGAATCAAATAGTCCCATTGCAAGTAGTTGTATTGTTAATAATTTCAGTTGTTTGTGCGTTATTTTCCGGATTGCCCGGCTTCCTCTCTGCTTTGGCGGGAGGATTTTCGTACATTTTGCCTACCCTGGTTGCAGTTTTACTTTTAAAGTTTTCCCGACGAAATCCCGATCTGCAAAGTTCAATGTTTATCGGTGGAGAGGTTTTAAAAGTAGTGCTGTCGCTGGTATCTATGTCGGTCGTTTTTGCGATATGGCATCGATCACTGGTATTTTACCCATTTTTATTGGCGTTTCTTGGCGTCAGTCATTTGGTTTTTTTAGTATTGTTGAGAGTGAAACACTATGGCAGGTGAAACTATGACCCCTACCGATTATATAACGCATCATTTGCAAAGTTTGACCAGTTTGTCAGACATGGAGCATGGTCAAGGTTTGGATAATATTGCTGATTTTTCATTTGTTAACCTTGATGCAATCTTTTTTGCCGTTCTGTTGGGCGTAATCGGCAGCTTTCTTTTGTGGCGTGGAGCCAAAAAAGCAACGGCTGGTGTGCCCGGTCGTTTTCAGGCGGCTGTTGAGATTTTGTTCGAATTTGTGGACGATATGTGCAAAAGCATTATCCATAACGAACAATCGCGTAAAGCTGTTGCGCCTTTGGGTTTAGCCTTATTTGTCTGGATTTTCCTGATGAATGCCATGGATATGTTGCCGGTCGATTTGCTGCCGAAGGTATGGCAAGGCGTTACCGGTAATCATCACGCACTGTTGCGTGTCGTTCCGACCGCTGATTTGAATACCGCTTTGGCTTTAGCAGTCGGCGTATTGATGATCTGTATCTACTACAATATTAAAATCAAAGGTTTTGGTGGCTGGGTTCATGAACTTTTCAGTGCGCCTTTCGGTCCATGGCTTGCTCCGGCCAACTTTCTGTTGAACTTGGTAGAGTTCTTGTCCAAAACCGTATCCCACGGTATGCGGTTGTTTGGTAATATGTATGCCGGTGAGCTGGTGTTCCTGCTGATCGCTTTGTTGGGTGGTGCATGGGCATCAACCGGCAGTATCGAAACTTTGGATCCAATTTTATTTGGGTTCCACCTGATTGCTGGTTTGGCTTGGGCGATTTTCCATATTTTGGTTATCACCTTGCAGGCATTTATTTTCATGGCGTTGGCGTTCGTATATATCGGACAAGCGCATGATGCACACTAATCAAGTAGTTTAGTTTTTCTCAGTAGTTTTGTTTTTGTAGTTTAACCTTTATTTTTTTAAGGAGTTTAAAATGGGTGGTTTGATTGCTATCGCATGTGGTTTGATCGTTGCCTTGGGCGCATTGGGTGCCTCTATCGGTATCGCAATGGTTGGTTCTAAATACTTGGAATCTTCTGCTCGCCAACCTGAGCTGATCGGTCCTCTGCAAACCAAACTGTTCTTGATCGCTGGTCTGATTGATGCTGCATTCCTGATTGGTGTGGCTATTGCCCTGCTGTTTGCCTTCGTTAAACCATTTGCAGGTGTTTAATCAAAACGGAATGTTCTGTTGTGATACGGGCTCTAGCCTGTTTGATTAACACTAGTACGAAGGTTAAGTAACGTGAATATTAATGCAACCTTATTTGCGCAAATCCTAGTTTTCTTTGGCTTGGTTTGGTTTACGATGAAATTCGTATGGCCTCCGATTGCCAAAGCGTTGGATGAGCGTGCCGCAAAAATCGCCGAGGGCTTGGCTGCTGCCGAGCGCGGTAAGAGCGATTTTGAGCAGGCAGAGAAAAAAGTTGCAGAACTTATGGCCGAAGGGCGTAATCAGGTAACCGAAATGGTTGCCAACGCCGAAAAACGTGCTGCAAAAATTGTAGAAGAAGCCAAAGAGCAAGCTTCTCATGAAGCAGCACGCATTGCAGCCCAAGCAAAAGCTGACGTGGAGCAAGAAGTTAACCGTGCGCGCGAAGTATTGCGCGAACAGGTTGCTACACTGGCTGTTAAAGGTGCGGAATCTATCTTGCGTAAAGAAGTTGATGCTTCCAAACATGCAGATTTGCTCAGTACCTTAAAACAGGAGCTGTAATCTTATGGCAGAGTTCGCAACGATTGCCAGACCTTATGCGAAAGCATTGTTCAGTCTGGCTCAGGAAAAAAACCAAATCGAGTCTTGGTTGGGCGAACTGAAAGAACTCGCAGCGGTTGTTCAAGATGAGAAAGTCATTGCTTTCATCGAGCAACCGGAAACGGGAGCTTCCGAAAAAGCAGAAACGCTCAAAGGTCTTGTCGGTATCAAAAATGTCGAATTGGCAAATTTCATTACCGTTTTGGCCGAGCAAAAGCGTTTGCTGGTATTGCCGGAAATTTATGCCCAATATCAAGATTTGACCTTGATACACAACAATACGAAATCGGCAGTAATTTACAGCGCGTATGAGCTTAGTTCTCAGCAGCTGGCCGATGTTACCGATATCCTGACAAAACGCTTCAACAGCAAATTGGATGTGGTAGCTAAAGTTGCCCCTGAATTAATCGGCGGCATCAAAGTAGAAGTGGGTGATCAGGTCTTGGATTTGTCCGTACAAGGCAAACTGAATGCTTTGTATGCGACTATGACAAATTAGGAGAGTTTTCATGCAGCTTAATCCTGCTGAAATTAGCGATTTGATTAAAGCCAAAAATCGAAAATCTGTCCGTCAATGCAGAAGTGCGTACCCGTGGTACCGTTGTTTCTGTTACAGACGGCATTGTGCGCATTCATGGCTTGTCAGACGCGATGCAAGGTGAGATGCTCGAATTCCCCGGTAACACTTTCGGTCTGGCCATGAACTTGGAGCGTGACTCCGTTGGTGCCGTAGTGTTGGGTGAGTACGAACACATTAAAGAAGGCGATACAGTTACCTGTACCGGCCGTATTTTGGAAGTGCCGATCGGTCGCGAACTGGTTGGCCGCGTAGTTGATGCATTGGGTCGCCCTATCGATGGTAAAGGTCCAATCAACACAACATTGACTGCTCCAATTGAAAAAATTGCACCAGGTGTGATTGCGCGTAAATCGGTTGACCAACCAATGCAAACCGGCCTGAAAGCCATTGACTCTATGGTTCCGGTTGGTCGTGGCCAACGTGAGTTGATCATTGGTGACCGTCAAACCGGTAAAACTGCCGTAGCACTGGATGCCATCGTTAACCAAAAAGGTACAGGCGTTATCTGTATTTATGTGGCTATCGGTCAGAAAGCATCTTCTATTGCCAACGTAGTACGCAAATTGGAAGAGCATGGCGCGATGGAACACACTATCGTAGTTGCTGCAACTGCTTCTGAAGCCGCTGCGTTGCAATACATCGCTCCTTACTCCGGTTGTACCATGGGTGAATTCTTCCGTGACCGCGGTGAAGATGCACTGATCGTATACGATGACTTGTCTAAACAAGCCGTTGCATACCGTCAAATTTCCCTGCTGTTGCGCCGTCCTCCTGGTCGTGAAGCATATCCTGGCGACGTATTCTATCTGCACTCCCGTCTGTTGGAACGTGCGGCTCGCGTCAGCGAAAACGAAGTTGAAAAGCTTACCAATGGCGAAGTAAAAGGCAAAACCGGTTCTCTGACTGCGTTGCCAATTATTGAAACCCAAGCCGGTGACGTATCAGCATTCGTACCAACCAACGTAATTTCGATTACAGACGGCCAAATCTTCTTGGAAACCGACTTGTTCAACGCCGGTATCCGTCCTGCAATCAATGCCGGTATTTCCGTATCGCGCGTGGGTGGTGCAGCACAAACCAAAGTCATCAAAAAACTGGGTGGCGGTATCCGTTTGGCGTTGGCACAGTACCGTGAATTGGCGGCGTTCTCGCAATTTGCTTCCGATTTGGACGAAGCAACACGCAAACAGCTGCAACACGGTGAAGTGGTTACTGAATTGATGAAACAAAAACAATTCAGCACATTGAACACTGCCGAAATGGCATTGACTTTGTGGGCGATCAACAACGGTTCTTACGCAGATGTTCCGGTATCCAAAGCCTTGGCTTTCGAAGCAGAATTCTTGAGTTTCGTACGTACGCAACATCCTGAGGTTCTGGAAGCGATTAATGCATCAGGCGCAATGTCTGACGAAAGCGAAAAAGCATTAACCGAAGCCATGAAATCTTTCAAATCTTCTTACGCTTACCAAGCATAAGTATTGAGATGAAAGGAGTCTGAAATGGCAGTCGGAAAAGAGATTCTCACCAAAATCCGTAGTGTTCAAAATACCCAAAAGATCACTAAAGCGATGCAAATGGTGTCGACCTCTAAAATGCGGAAGACTCAAGACCGGATGCGCTTAGCGCGTCCGTACGCCGAAAAAGTGCGTACAGTGATGAGCCATCTTGCACAGACCCATGCCGATCATGGTATCAAATTGTTGGAGCCGCACCGCGAAGTGCGTCGTGCCGGTTTCATTTTGATTACCTCGGATAAAGGTTTGTGCGGTGGCTTGAACGCAAACGTACTGAAAAAGTTTTTGGCGCAAGTTCAAGAGTATCAGGAACAAGGCATCGAAGTCGAAGTTGTGTGCCTGGGTAGTAAAGGTTTGGCTGCATGCCAAAGCATCGGTTTGAATGTTATTGCCAGCGCAACCAATTTGGGCGATACCCCAAAAATGGAATTGCTGCTCGGACCTCTGACCGAAATCTTCCAACGTTATGAGAAGCATGAATTAGACCGTATCCATATGGTTTACTCACGTTTCGTCAATACAATGCGCCAAGAGCCGCGTATGGAAGTTTTGCTGCCTATCGGTGAAAACGTTATTGACGACGAAGCGGGTCATTCTTCATTTGCTTGGGAATACCGCTACGAGCCGAGTCCTATCGCCGTATTGGAATATTTGGTTCGCCGCTATTTAGAGTCTGTGGTTTATCAGGCATTGAGCGACAACATGGCATCTGAACAAGCCGCGCGTATGGTAGCGATGAAAGCCGCAACCGACAACGCAGGCAATGCCATCAAAGAATTGCGCTTGGTGTACAACAAATCGCGTCAAGCCGCGATTACCACAGAATTGTCAGAAATTGTAGCAGGTGCAGCGGCAGTTTAATGCCGTCTGAAGCCTGAACAGGAAATTAGGATACGATAATGAGCCAAGGCAAAATCGTACAAGTTATTGGTGCGGTGGTTGACGTGGAATTTCCACGCGACGCTATCCCGCATGTTTACGATGCCCTGAAATTGGACGAGAACGGTCTGACCCTGGAAGTTCAACAGCTTCTGGGTGACGGCGTTGTCCGTACTATTGCAATGGGTAGTTCAGACGGCCTGAAACGCGGCATGTCTGTAAGCAATACTGGTGCGCCAATCACTGTGCCGGTAGGTAAAGGTACATTGGGTCGTATTGTCGACGTATTGGGTACGCCTGTTGATGAAGCAGGTCCGATTGATACCGACAAGAGCCGTGCCATTCACCAAACTGCTCCGAAATTCGACGAGTTGTCTTCAACTACCGAATTGTTGGAAACCGGTATTAAAGTGATCGACTTGCTGTGTCCGTTTGCTAAGGGCGGTAAAGTAGGTCTGTTCGGTGGTGCCGGTGTGGGCAAAACCGTGAACATGATGGAATTGATCAACAACATCGCCAAAGCGCACAGCGGTCTGTCCGTGTTCGCAGGTGTGGGTGAACGTACCCGTGAGGGTAACGACTTCTACCACGAGATGAAAGATTCCAACGTATTGGATAAAGTAGCCATGGTGTATGGCCAAATGAACGAACCTCCAGGCAACCGTCTGCGCGTTGCTTTGACCGGTTTGACTATGGCCGAATACTTCCGTGACGAAAAAGACGAAAACGGTAAAGGTCGCGACGTATTGTTCTTCGTTGACAACATCTACCGTTACACTCTGGCCGGTACCGAAGTATCTGCACTGTTGGGCCGTATGCCTTCTGCAGTGGGTTACCAACCGACATTGGCTGAAGAAATGGGTCGTTTGCAAGAGCGTATTACCTCTACCCAAACCGGTTCCATTACTTCCATCCAAGCCGTATATGTACCTGCGGATGACTTGACTGACCCGTCTCCAGCGACAACTTTCGCCCACTTGGACGCAACCGTCGTATTGAGCCGTGATATTGCATCTTTGGGTATTTACCCGGCAGTTGACCCGCTTGATTCTACTTCACGCCAATTGGATCCGATGGTATTGGGTCAAGAGCACTACGACGTAGCGCGCGGTGTACAGTCTACTCTGCAAAAATACAAAGAATTGCGCGACATTATTGCCATTCTGGGTATGGACGAATTGTCTGATGAAGACAAACTGACTGTGATGCGTGCCCGTAAAATCCAACGCTTCCTGTCTCAACCGTTCCACGTTGCCGAAGTATTTACCGGTTCTCCAGGCAAATACGTTCCATTGCGTGACACCATCGCCGGCTTTAAAGCCATCTTGAACGGCGAATACGACCATCTGCCTGAACAAGCGTTCTATATGGTAGGTGGCATTGAAGAAGCGGCTGAGAAAGCGAAAACCTTAAACTAAGGAGGCCGGCATGAGCACCATGCAAGTTGAAGTGGTTAGTAGCGAGCAAAACATCTATTCGGGCGAGGCCAGCTTTGTGGTGGTTCCGACCGTTCAAGGTGAGCTTGGTATTTATCCACGACACGAGCCGATTATGAGTTTGGTACGCCCCGGAGCATTGCGTTTGACTGTTCCGGGTGAAGCTGAAGAAGTGCTGGTTGCCGTTTCCGGTGGCGTTTTAGAAGTACAGCCTGATAAGATTACCGTATTGGCAGACGTTGCCGTCCGCAGTACCGAAATGGATCAGGCGCGTGCTGAAGCAGCTAAAAAAGCAGCCGAAACAGGTGTTTCTGAAGCCAGAGACGAAAAATCTTTGGCAGAAGCGCACAAAGCATTGGCCGCAGCCATTGCCCAGCTGAAAACTTTGGATTACCTTCGTTCGCAAAAAAACAAGTAATGTGGGTTCATCAAGAAAAAGCACAACGAAATGTTGTGCTTTTTTATGTACCTGAAGATAAGTGGCTTGATATTGAAATATTGATAGATGAGTAGATGGCAAGTTTGAAATCGAAACGGTAGAACCGGCTTCTATGACTAAATTGTTGGTGGATCATTGTCGAAGCAGTTAGTCTTGTGATTCGCTATTTAAAATAGCCCACCCAATCTTTTTATCCTTGAAAACAGATTGGATGATTCCTAATTTATCGCAACCGCAACAGATCTGAATTTATCAGTATTGAAAATATTAGCGTTTTTCTGAGCTCGCATACAAAAAAGGCCGTCTGATACTTTTCAGACGGCCTTTAAATCATTACTGCGGCATTCGTTTATGATTGGTCGATGGTTTTATCCAGTCCTTGGGTCAGACCGTTGATGTCGCCACCATTCAGTCCCAACTCTTTCAAGAGACCGTCAACCAACGGGGCTTGGCTGCGGTAGCGCAGGGCACTGTTGACCATTTGGTCTGCAAGGCTGGCTTGTGTGGTTTGGCCGTCTGAAACACCTTCCGCACCGTTTGCACCACCGGCAAAGCCACCCAGACCATTGACTTGCAAAATCTTGATGTCTTCGATTTTTCCATCGGGCGGACGGATTCGCGGATGATGTCGGGCAGGTGTTTCAAGAGGGCAAGGCGGACTTGCATTTCAACCTGTTCAACGCTCAGGACGTTGGCAGCTTCGTTCACGGCGCGGGTACCTTCTGCATCAACCTTGTATTGTTGCTCTTGCGCTTGTGCCAACAGAATTTTGGCATCGGCCTCACCTTTGGCTTGCAGGCGGTGTTTTTCGGCTTCGGCTTCGGCGGCGATACGTACGGCTTCAGCGCGGTCTTGTGCGGCTTGTTTTTCGGCTTCAGCGGCAACAGTGAGCGAAATCGCATCTTTTTGCGCAGCCTCTTCGGCGGCAATCAATTCAACCGCTTTGGCACGCTCGGCGCGTTCGGTTTCGCGTACGGTAATCACGCTCTCTTCTTCGCGAACGGCGGCGGCACGGGCTTTGTCGGCTTCGGCTTTGGCTTCGGATTCGGCACGCGATTTTTCAGCAACGGCGATGGCGCGGTCTTGCTCGGCCAATTCGATGGCTTTGCGGCGTTCAACCTCCGCTTGCTCAACGGCTTGGGCTTTGCGGATGTCTTCGTTTTTAATGTCGCGTTCGGCGGCAATACGTTTCAGATCCACTTCGCGTTCGGCGGCAATTTTGGCTTCTTCCGCTTCACGTTTTTTCTGAGCTTCTTGTTCGGCGATGCTGGCTTCTTGTTCTGCACGGCGTACCGAGATTTCACGCTCTTGTTCGAGTTTGGCATATTCTTCTTCGCGCGAGATTTTCAGGCGTTGCTGCTCGGCTTCAAGGTTTTTGGTTTTGATTGCCAAGTCGGTGTCTTGTTCGATTTCGTTACGTTTTTTACGGCGACCTTCGATGGTTTCGGTCAGTTTGGTCAAACCTTCCGCGTCAAAGGCGTTTTGCGGGTTAAAGAACTCAAAGCTGGTTTGGTCGAGGCCGGTCAGGGAAACGGTTTCGAGTTCGAGGCCGTTTTTAAACAAGTCTTCGCTCACGACTTGTTGTACTTTCTGTACGAAATCAACACGTTTTTCATGCAGCTCTTCCATTGCCATTTCAGCGGCAACGGCGCGCAGGGCGTCAACGAATTTACCTTCGACGAGGTCTTTCAACTCATCGGGAGACATGGTTTTCATACCCAGCGTTTGCGCAGCAGTGGCAATGCTCTCGGCGCTGGGTTTAACGCGGACGTAAAATTCCGCCATCACATCAACGCGCATACGGTCGCGGGTAATCAGCGCTTGTTGGGCAGCGCGGCGCACTTCAAGGCGCAGCGTATTCATGTTGACGGGGATGATTTCATGCAACACGGGCAGCACCATCGCTCCGCCGTTCATGATGACTTTTTCGCCACCAAAACCGGTACGGACAAATGAGACTTCTTTGCTGGCACGGCGATACAGACGGGTCAGGATAAGGCCGAGTACAAACAGCGCGACGAGTATGACGCCGGCGATGGTGCCGATGGAGACCAAATTCATGGTTTCCTTTCTTCTTGTTAATATGCCTTTTGGGGCGGTGGATTCAGAAGGCTTTGAGGGAGAGAGGCCGTCTGAAAGGGTTAAAAATATGGGTTGAAATAATAGGGTGGTTGTTTTTCTGATTGTTATTTCAAATTTCTAGATGGTGAGGATAGGGCGGTGAAGTATCTATTTTTACCGTATCGACAACTCAGCGGTTTCAGACGGCCTTAATCTACCAAACTGCCGCTCGGATTTAAAATCGCTTTAAATGTATTTCCGTCCAACGACACCAGCAATACCGCATCGCCTTGTTTCAATACATCTTCAGAGTCAGGCTCTACCATCACATAATGCTGTTGGCCGTAAGCATCTTTTACGCGCACTTGTGCCGCATTGCCTACCCGAGCTTCGCCTAACACCACTGTGCCGACACGGCCGATTAAACTTTCCTGCGAAACGGCAGTGGTTTCATCTTTCGGCATAATTGTGTACAAACCGCTAGCCGTTACGCGTACTAAGGGCAGGGAAAGAAACCAGACTATGACTGCTGCCAACGTGCCATTCAGATAACTGCCGAATACAGTGGCAAAGGCCGTCTGAAACAGATAACCCGTTAATCCGTATACGGCAAGAAATACCACCATCAACATCAACACCGGAATACGTCCGACATACAGCCAGCTCAGGAAACGCACGAATATGCCTGCATCCGCCACATTCAATCCGACCTCGGCGTGCGCGGTTTCGGTCAGACTGTCGGGCAACAGGTTGTCCAACCAGTCGCTGATACCGCCTGCCAGCATGGAAATGACCTCCAACACACCGAGCAAAACCATCAGCGCAATGGCAATGCCGAAGATTTCAGTTTCGGGGGCGTTGATTAAATTCCACATATTGCATTTCCTTATTTTTTTAATTTTCAGACGGCATATATTTTATTTTAAAGTTAAGCCGATTGGATATGGGTATTTTTATTAATTTGTCGTAACCGACAGGATTTTTCCCAATTCGGCTTTATTTTTGTTATTGAGGTGTGTATGGTTTTCTTTTTCAGACGACCCCGTGAAGATAGAGGCCGTCTGAAACCGCGATTTTCTCAATATGGCTTATGATTTCGCTTTCAATGCCGCCAATCTTTCGGCAATGCGGTTGTTGCGGCTTAAGTCTTCCAGTTCTTTCAGTTTGGCCAACTGCGCCGCATCAGTGCTGCTGTGTACCGAGTTTTGGCGACCCATCACACGGTCGAAAGCATTGCCGCTTTTTTCAGCATCACGGGCGATACGATTGAGGTCGCTGCCGTTGCCGCCGGCTGTTTTGCCTGCGCCAGCGTTCTGCTGTGCGGCACGCCAGTCTTGCAACTGCTGCTGCATCTCGCGTTTTTTCGCCTGCAGGGCGGCGATAAAGCCTTCCAGCTCTTTTTCTTGTACGGCACAGTCGGCAATGGTGTTTTCCAAGATGGGCAGACGCGCTTCGATGTCCATCTGTTCGGCGATACCCGCTTCGGCAAGGTCATCGCGACCGGCATCTACAGCGGCTTGCAGATTGGCATCGATGGCCTCGTGGCGGTTGCTTTCATCGGCCATTTTCTTTGCGGCAAGGTGTTTCTGCGCCAACACTTGCCCAATTCAGCACGTACTTCATCTACTGCGCGCTCAATTTCGCGGATGCTTTCGTTCATTACCGCTTCAGGCGCGAGGTTTTCCGCCGCATCAATCAGGGCATGAAAACCGCCGCTTACTAGACGGCCTACTCGGCGGGATAGGGTTTCGCTCATTTGGATTTTCCTTTCACTAAAATGTGTTTGTTTCATTTGGTATGGCGGCAGCCTTAAACTTCATTTGCCTGCTGCACAATCTTTGCTAGTTTCAAAGTGTTTTCAAGCTGTTGCAATACCGTATCGTCGTATGCCGCGCCTTTGCCGGTTACGGCAAGCTGCAGGATGCTGTCCGTGAGGCGGACGATGCGCCACATCAATTCGCGCTCGTATTTTTTCAAATCATCGAGTTCGGCTTCTTCGGGCAGGTCGGCGGCAAGTGTTGCGCCCAAGTCGGGCAGTTGTTCAAACAATCTCGCTACGATATGTGAATGCACTCCGGCCTGCTTTTCCGCGTGCAAGATTTCGTGTTTTGCTGCTTGGAAAAATTGCTCCTGCGCCGTCAGTGCAGAGCCGTAATCGCGTGTCTGCGTATGCGCCAAGCGCGCCAGCTTGAGCAATTCGCGGATTTTTTCAGACGGCGTATTCGCACCTTCGATTTTAAGTTCGGCAATAAAATCAGCATCTTCCTGAGTGATGCGCACACTAATTGGGATACGGTTCGTTGCATTCATATTCGTTTTCTTTAGTTTGTATTCATTTGAATACAAATATACAAGATGGGATTCTGAGGTGCAATACCTGAAACCGTATATTTATGTAAACATCAGGCCGTCTGAAACTTGATTTTCGGTTTTCAGACGGCCTTTTCCTTTATAATCCGTACATTATTTCATACACACAGCAGGTTCTCCATGTCCAACAAACCCACACTCCTTCTCGTTGACGGCTCTTCTTATCTTTACCGCGCCTATCATGCTATGGGGCAGAATTTGTCTGCGCCAGACGGTGCGCCGACTGGGGCGATGTATGGCGTGTTGAACATGCTGCGCCGGCTGCGTGCGGATTATGTGCATGACTATTGCGCAGTGGTGTTTGATGCGAAGGGTAAGAATTTCCGCCACGAGATGTTTCCCGACTATAAGGCAACGCGTCCGCCGATGCCGGACGATTTGCGCCCGCAGGCGGAAGCCTTGCCGGATTTGGTGCGCCTGATGGGCTGGCCGGTATTGGTGATTCCGCAGGTGGAAGCGGATGACGTTATCGGCACTTTGGCTAAGATGGCTAGCGAAGCAGGGTGGAACGTGGTGGTATCTACCGGCGATAAGGACATGGCGCAGTTGGTGAACGAGTGCGTAACGTTGGTGAACACGATGAGCGGCGAAACGCTGGATATTGAAGGCGTGAAGGAAAAATTCGGCGTGCGCCCCGACCAAATCCGCGATTATCTTGCGCTGATGGGCGACAAGGTAGACAACGTGCCGGGTGTGGAAAAATGCGGCCCGAAAACGGCGGTGAAGTGGCTGGAAGCCTACGGCTCGCTGGCCGGCGTGATGGAACACGCTGGCGAAGTCAAAGGTAAGGTCGGAGAAAACCTGCAAGCCGCTTTGGAACAACTGCCGCTGTCGTATGATTTGGTAACGATTAAAACTGATGTGGATTTGCACGCCGAGCTTTCAGACGGCCTTGAAAGCCTGCGCCGTACTACGCCTAAATGGGCGCAACTGGTTGTCGATTTCAAACGCTGGGGTTTCCGCACTTGGCTGAAAGAAGCGGAAAGCCGTATGCACGAAGCGCAAAACACTGATTTGTTCGGTAGCGAGCATATTGGTGAACAAGCCGCATTGGCGATGGAAACACAGCCGGAAAAACAACCCGAACTCGCTCCAGCCCCTGAAAGCTGGATTATCAAGCCGTTACCACCGAAGCGCAGTTTACCGCCTTGTTGGACAAGCTGGCGCAGGCAGACAAAATCGGCATCGATACGGAAACCACGTCATTAGACGCGATGAACGCCGCGCTGGTTGGCATCAGCATCGCGTTCCAAGCAGGCGAAGCGGTTTACATTCCCGTAGGACACAGCCTGACTGCCGCACCAGAACAACTTGATTTACAAGACGTATTAGGCCGTCTGAAACCGCATTTGGAAAACCCCGCCCTGAAAAAAATCGGGCAAAACCTCAAATACGACCAGCATGTTTTCGCCAACTACGACATCGCCCTGAAAGGCATTGCCGGCGATTCCATGCTCGCTTCCTACATCATCGAGAGCCATCTGGGACACGGCTTGGACGAATTGTCCGAACGCTGGCTCGGCTTGGAAACCATTACCTACGAATCGCTGTGCGGCAAAGGTGCGAAACAAATCAGTTTTGCCGATGTCGCTATCGGGCAGGCGACCGAATACGCCGCCCAAGACGCCGATTTTGCCCTGCGCCTCGAAGCGCACCTGCGCGCGCAAATGGACGCTAAACAGCTTGAAATGTATGAAAAAATGGAGCTGCCCGTCGCGCAAGTATTGTTTGAAATGGAACGCAACGGCGTACAAATCGACCGCACCGAACTCGCCCGTCAAAGCGCGGAACTCGGCGCCGAGCTGATGAAGCTCGAACAAGAAGCCTACGCCGCTGCAGGCCAGCCGTTCAACCTCAATTCGCCCAAGCAGTTGCAGGAAATTCTGTTCGACAAAATGGGCATCCCCACCAAAGGCCTGAAAAAAACCGCCAAAGGCGGCATTTCCACCAACGAAGCCGTGCTTGAACAGCTCGCGCCCGACTACCCCCTGCCCAAAATCATCCTGCAAAACCGCAGCCTGGCGAAACTCAAATCCACCTACACCGACAAACTGCCTGAAATGATTTCCCCAAAAGACGGCCGCGTACACACCACCTATGCCCAAGCCGTCGCCATTACCGGCCGCCTTGCCAGCAACAACCCCAACCTGCAAAACATCCCGATCCGCACCGCCGAAGGCCGCCGCGTGCGCCGCGCCTTCACCGCACCGCAAGGCAGCGTCATCGTTTCCGCCGACTATTCCCAAATCGAGCTGCGCATCATGGCGCACCTCTCCGGCGACAAAACCCTCATTACCGCGTTCCAAAACGGCGAAGACGTACACCGCCGCACCGCTGCCGAAGTATTCGGCATCGCCCCCGAAAACGTCTCGTCCGAACAACGCCGCTACGCCAAAACCATCAACTTCGGCCTGATTTACGGCATGGGACAATACGGCCTTGCCAAATCATTGGGCATCGACAACATCTCCGCCAAAAACTTTATCGACCGCTACTTCGCCCGCTATCCCGGCGTCGCCGAATACATGCAGCGCACCAAAGAACAAGCCGCCGCCCAAGGCTTCGTCGAAACCCTGTTCGGCCGCCGCCTCTACCTGCCCGACATCCACAACAAAAACGCCAACGCCCGCGCCGGAGCCGAACGCGCCGCCATCAACGCCCCCATGCAGGGCACCGCCTCCGACCTCATCAAACGCGCCATGATAGACGTATCCCGCTGGCTGGTTTCAGATGACCTGCAAAGCAAACTGATTATGCAGGTGCATGACGAATTGGTGTTGGAAGTGGTTGAATCGGAATTGGAAACCGTGAAAACAATGCTGCCGAAAGTGATGGCCGAAGTGGCACAAGGCCGTCTGAACGTGCTACTACTGGCAGAAGTGGGGGTGGGCGGAAATTGGGATGATGCGCATTGATTTGGATAAACTGCCGCACAAAACGCTTGCGACAAATACCGAGCAATAGGGATAAACAAAGGATAAGTGATGGCAAACGATTTAATTAAGCAAGGCATTGAACTCTTTAACTCTGAAAAATATGCCGAAGCTATTCAAAAGCTGGATGAGGCTTTGAAGACATCAAACAATCCGCAACAACAAGTTAATGTCCAATATTGGTTAGGGCGTTGTTATTTCGATCAGGCGCTTCAAACCAATGACACAATCTTGTTTGACAAAGCACGCGGACACTTTGAAAAACGATTGGTATGGGCTGAACAATTAAGCGGAGAAAAGATTATTGAAAAACAAGGTTATACCCAGTATTGGCTGGGGCGTTGTTATTTTGAACAGGCACTTCAAATCGGTAACGCAGTCTTGTTTGACATGGCGAGAGAGCACTTTCAAAAACGATTGGTATGGGCTGAACAATTAAGCGGAGAAAAGAGCATTGAAAAACAAGGTTATGCCCAACATTGGCTGGGGCGTTGTTATTTTGAACAGGCACTTCAAATCGGTAACGCAGTCTTGTTTGACATGGCGAGAGAGCACTTTCAAAAACGATTGGTATGGGCTGAACAATTAAGCGGAGAAAAGAGCATTGAAAAACAGATTATTGCCCAATTTTGGTTGGGTCGTTGTTATTTGAAACAGGCCAAGCAAAACCAAGGCAACATAGAGCAAAGCGAAGATTATTTGTCCGAAGCAGAAAAATGTTTTGATGAAGTGTCTAAGCTAGTAGAAAAATCAAAAGATAAATCTTTTAAAAAGCAAGCGATTGCGAAGCTGAGACGCGATTTCAGAGAACTTGATTTTGTAAAAGGTAATTACGAAGGTTACTTCAAATCCAAACAAGAGCATATCCAACAAAAGCTGTCTAAAAATAAAAAGATAAACGGCCGTCTGAAAGAAAACATCGCTGCGGTTTTGGCGGTATTGAGCATAGACCCGATTGAATTTGACAAACCTCTGGCGCATTACACCAGCCCGGCTGTATGCGAAAAATTATTGGGCATAGGACAGAAAGAGTCCAAGCAGGAAAATATCGTTGCCGGCAAAATGAGAATGAACAGCTCGGCCTATATGAACGACCCCTATGAAGGCAAAAGCCTGTATGACCTGCTGGGTATTCAGGAGCCGGATTTGGAAAACCTGTCAGAACTCAGCCGCCACAATGCTTTTTTCGCCTGTTTTTCTTCGCGGGTAAACGATTTAAACCAGTTCCGCCTATATGGAAAAGTCGGCAACGTCGAAGCCTCGGGCTGCTGCCTGGTGTTCAACAGACGCGGCAATTGGATACGCGAGCCCGATCTCGAAGCGTCTTTCCACCGCCTGAACGATCAAGACGGATTCACGGGTAGCGTTGTAAAAGAAACCACGGCGCAAAGGCCGTCTGAAAACCTGCCGCTGTACCAAATCGCCTATATTTTCTACCGCGACGAATATACGCAGGATAAAGAATACGATGTGATGGATGGCAAGACAGATTTCGGCATCCGCTTAAAGCCAATCAGCGAAAACCTAGATTGGCATGAAGTCAGAAAACAACAGCTTCAGATGGCCTTAAAAGGCTTGTGCGGATATTGGAAAGATACTGATCAGAGCAAGGAAGAGTTCCAAGAAAACAAAGCGGCATTGGAATACATCCGCTATCTGTTTAAAGACCACGCTTTCCGCGACGAAGAAGAATTCCGCCTGCTGCAAATCGAAGAAATCGGCTCGGACAAAGTGCAGTATTGCCCAGATACCAATACCGCTTTTCTCGAATACGGCAACGTCTGCACCAGGCTGGACGAAGTGATCTTGGGCACGAATTACGAGCGCACCGCCGACTGCCGGAAAGTGGAAGTGTTCCGCCACCTGCTCAAACGCAAACAGCCGCACATCAAAGTAAGGCATTCGTCATTGCCGATTAACCCGCCGAACAAGCCCTAGCAAGCCTAGTAGCGCTGGGTTTGCCACCCAGCCTACCCGCTATCCGTACCAGTACAATAAAAGCAGCCTGAAACCCGTACCCCATTTTTCAGGCTGCCTTAATCCTAAAAACCCAAACCATGAGAGAACCCGCCATGCGCTTTTCTATCTTTTTGCTTTGCGCCCTGCTGTCTGCTCTCGCGATGGCTGCCGATACCGCTTCCGTCCCCGCCGCACCCTACCAATGGGCAACGCCGGTCAAACAAGATGCCAATCTTTACCGCATCGACGCCAAGCTCTACCATAGCGAGCAGTAGTAGGTCGGATACTTGTATCCGACAAAAGCTGCTACCATCTCAAATAGCCGTCGGATTCGAGAATCCGACCTACTGAAACTATCTCAAAAGCCGTCGGATTCAAGAATCCGACCTACCAAACCTGAAACTACCAAACCGAAACCCATCCGAGGTCGTCTGAAAACTTGAAAATCAGGTTTTTAGACGACCTTTATTCTTCCCGCCGACAGGCATACAATCAAAAGTGCAGTACCTTTCATTGATTCAATACAAGGAGACAGTTATGCGCGGCATAAAATCAGTTGCATTGTTGTGTACTTTTGCATTGGGTGCGCCGGCGTTTTCGGCGGGTTTGACCAAAACGCTGCCGGGCGATTTGACGACGGTTCAGGCGCAGGCGGTGGTGCAGGCTTCGATGAAAAAGGCGCATGAAATCAAGGTGCCGATGAATATCGCGGTTATGGACGCGGGCGGTAATTTGAAGGCGTTCGCGCGTATGGACGATGCGTTTATCGGCAGTATTGATATTGCGCAGAAAAAGGCGAAAACGGCACGCTATTTCAATATGTCCACCCGCGATTTGGGCAAGGCTTCGCAGCCGGGCGGCGATCTTTACGGTATTGAGGTGACTAACGACGGTTTGGTGATTTTTCCCGGCGGTGTGCTGTTGGTGGATAAAAACGGTGTTATCGTCGGCAGTGTCGGTGTGAGCGGCGGCTCGGTCGATGAAGACGAAAGCGTCGCTAAAGCAGGTGCGGCGGTATTGTCGGGAAGTTAAGCCGTAGTTTGAAACAAGACCTAATGCGTTTCTTTTCATGATTTGCGTTGGGTTGTTGAAATAGGTAGAGGCCGTCTGAAAATGTGGGTTTAACCCCACACTATTTTCAGACGGCCTTTTTCTATTCCGATTCTCTACATTCTATTCGCCGTATACTTTTATCCTCGGCCTTTTGTCTCTTTTTTTCATGAATAATGTTGCCGGTGTTACAATCGGCATATTCTTATTGTTATCAAACAGGTGTTTCATGCAGTTTTTTGGCCTGCTTATTCCTATTATTATCGGCTATTTTGCTGATGAGATGTTCACTGGCGTCATTATTGGGTCGTTGTTTTGGCTGGTTGCTTGGTCGATTGCGAAACAGCGTCAAGAAGAGCGTCTGGCTGAATCTGCTACGGCGGGCGATAGAATTCAAAAGCTGGAGCAGGAAATCGAGCTGCTAAACCAGCGTTTGTCGGTGTTGGAGCATGAGGCTGTCCGTGATGAGGCGAAGGTAGGGCAGGGGCTTGAGGCTCGGCCTGTTGCAGATGTTCAGACGGCCTCTGAGCCGCTTCATGTTCGGGTTGAGCCTGAAGCGGAAGCTGCGCCTGTTAAGCAGAAGATTGAAGAGGCGTTTACTCCTTCTTTTTCTATACCTATTGATCCTGTTTCTGCCAAGGCTTCTGCTTCGCCTGAGCCTGTTGTGGAATCGGAAGTTATTGAAGCGGTTGCTCCGGTTGCTGCTGAACAAGCAGGGCTGCCTAAAGAAGAGGCTGTTGTTGCTTCGATGCCGTCTGAAAGCGAAGAAGCACCATCGCGTCAATTCGTTATCCATAAAGCTCAGTCGGAAGGCGGAGAGTACAAGTTTTCCGACAATCCGATTGTTGCTTGGTTCTTGCGCGGCAATCCGTTGTTGAAAACTGGTATTGTGGTGTTGTTTCTTGGTTTGGCGTTTTTGTTGCGCTATGCCTCCGAGCGTGTCCATGTGCCTGTCGAACTGCGTTATCTGACTGTGGCAGGCGCGGGTTTGGCGGCGGTAGTCGGCGGCTGGAAGCTGCAAAGCCGTAAGCGTGAATATGGCTTGGTGTTGCAGGGTTTCGGCGTGGCGGTGATGTATTTGACGGCGTTGGCGGCGTTGAAACTGCATCCGCTGCTGCCTGTGTCGGTCGTGTTCGGGCTGATGGTGGCGATGGTTGTGCTGATGGCGTGGCTGGCGGTAAGGCAGAATGCGCAGATTATGGCGCAGGTTGCTTTAATCGGCGGTATGGCTGCGCCTTTGCTGACTTCAGACGGCAGCGGCAATTATTTGGTGCTGTTTTCTTATCTTGCCCTGCTCAACGGCGGTGTGGCCGCGATTGCGTGGTTTAAGGCATGGCGTCCGCTGAACCTGACGGGTTTTGCCGCTACTTTTGCTATTGCCGCGCTGTGGGGCATGCGAAGTTATACGCCGCAATATTTCGCCACTACCGAGCCTTTCCTGATTTACCACTGGCTGCTCTATACCTTTATCGCTTATCTGTTCGCACGCCGTAAGCTGACGGAAACAGCGAAGACAGCGTTACGCCGATTGCCGACAATGCGACTTTGGAGGAGATTGGCAACAGCATTTATACACACGGCCTGCGTGTGCATGTCCTCGACCATACTTTATTGTTTGGCACGATGGCGGCGGCGTTCGGCCTGCAATACCGCATGGTGGAGTATTGGCCGTCTGCGGATGCGCTTTCCGCATTGGGTTTTGCCGCTGTTTACGGACTGGCCGCGCTGCTGCTGAAACGTCAGCAGGGGCTGTATATTTTGCGTCAGGCGTTTTTTGCGTTGGCGGTGTTGTTCCTCACGATTGCCGTTCCGCTTTATTTTGAACCGAGCAATACGGTCATTTTGTGGAGTGCCGAATCCGCACTGGTTTATTTCTTCGGTCTGCGCCAACAGCGTCCGCATATCCGTTTGGGTGCGCTGATGGTTTATCTCTTGGCGGCACTGATTCAGCTGGGCAATTATCAGGGCTTCGGCACCGATACCGTTCTGGAAGGGCAGTGGTTCACGACGGTTGTTGTGTTGCTTGGCGGAGCGGCGATTTATTTGCTGTGGTATTTCTCGCGTCGCGAAGGTTCGGCGCAATGGGAAAAATCCGTTCAGACGGCCGTGTTGTCTGCCGCCTTGCTGTACATCTCTATTTGCCTTTGCTCTTCTTAGCCGACCGCGGCAGTATTGTCGCTCTTTCTGCTTTGGCGGCAACGTGGGCATTCTGCCGACGCAAACACGAGCCGAATGTGTTTATCACTTTTGTCTTGGGCAATGTATTGTTCGCCTTGTTGCTGCAAAGCAGCATCATTTATGAATCCAAAGGTTTCCTGACCCATCTGTACCTTGTTGCCGCTACACCTTTGCTGTTTGCGGCTGCCTACGCGCTGCAATATCCGCGCGTGCCGGTTGCAAGCGAAAAGCCGGAAGGAAACGAGGTTTACTTTGCGCAGGTTGCAGGCTGGATCATCCTGCTTACTGCGTTGGCAACAGGCAGCTACGCCCTTTATATGCAATGGACAGGCGAGGAAACCCTGTTTACCCAGTTGTGGTTGTGGCCGATATTTGCCAGCTTACTGTTGTTTGCCAAACGTCTGAAATGGGAAGAGCTTCTGCAAACCAATTTGGCATTCTTGCCATTGTTTGGCCTGCATTTCCTCTCCTACCATACCGAACATGCGGTGACAGCCGCCGCAGCCTTGCCGCTTGCCGTTGCTACCGTATTGAACTTCATCATTCTGAACAACTATCCGCGCCATGATCTGGCTTGGTTGCATAAACTCAATATCACGATACTCGGCGTGCTGTGGACGCTTTGGACGGCGCTGTATGTCGGTGAGCGTTTTTATGGCGTTTGGGCGCAGCTCTCGTGGCTTGTCGTGCCGCTGGTGATGTGGATTGTTTTCCATACGCAGCGCCACCGCGAATTTTTCAGACGGCATCAAGCCATTTATCAGCATTTTGCTATGCCGTTGTGCGCCCTTGCCGCTGCCTGTTGGATGCTGTGGACCAACTTCTCCACTCCGTTCCAACCTTCGCCGTTGCCGTATATTCCTGTGCTCAATCCAGTGGAACTCGCTAGCGCCGGTATGCTTTGGTTTGCCCTGAAATCCCTGCCTGAAGCCTTGCCGCCCGAACTGCGCCGTACCACAGCGACCGCAGTCGCCGCCTTGGCATTTATGCTGATCAGCGCAGGCGTGATGCGCGTATGGCATTTCTACGACGACATCACTTGGCGTCTCGACATCATGCTGCAATCCTTCGGCCTGCAAGCCAGCCTCTCCGTCGTTTGGGCAGTAACCGCCATCATCTTGATGGTACTCGGCAACCGCCACAAACAGCGTTCCTACTGGATGACTGGCGCAACGCTGATGGGCATCGTAGTCGTCAAACTCTTCCTGATCGAGCTTTCCAACAGCGGCGGTATCGAGCGTATTGCCTCCTTCATCATCGTCGGCTTGCTGCTGCTTCTGGTCGGCTGGTTTGCACCCGTTCCGCCCAAAGCAGAGAATGATGGCGAACCTAAAGCCTAATCATTAATCCCCAAAAGAAAAAGGCCGTCTGAAAAAAGCAGCGTTATCTGTTTTCAGACGGCCTTTATTTTTTAGAAGGTACAATCTGCTTTGTTCTGGCATGTCTAATTGTATTGGGTTATGATGCCTTTTAATATGTAAATGGATAAGCCGTGGCCGTCTGAAAAAAGAAAACGGGTGCACCCCGAATATCCGCATACCACGCATGATGCGCCCGACAGACTAGCCATGGATGGACACATAAAGATAAAAACCGCTACCGGAGGAAATAGAAAATGCCTAACCGCAATGAGCTTCCCTTAATTTATTCTTGTTCCGGATGTTCCGATGTTGCGCAGCTGGCCAACAACACAGCCGTGGCGCTCGACCATGCCGGAGAATTTGAAATGTCGTGTATTTCCGGCGTGGGCGGCAAAGTTGCGCCGTTGGTACGCAAAGCGCAGTCCGGACGGCCGATGTTGGTTATTGACGGCTGTCATCTGCATTGCGCCAAATCGTGTTTGGAAAATGTGGGCGTTGAAATCCCGGAAGGGCATCATGTAAAACTATACGAACTGGGCTACAAAAAACGCTTTGGCAAAAGCTATGACGAAGCTACGGTAGAAGAAGTTTATCAATATGTTTTGACGAAGAAGGGCGATGTATTGAGCAGTTAACGACTTTTAATAATAAAAAATTTAATCAAGAGGAAACAATCCATGGAACAATTATTTATTCCCGGCAGTATTATTGCCGATTATTTTTATCTCGGCCTTTTCCTGCTGGTTGCCGCGTCTTTGATTGCGGGCTATGTCGATGCTATTGCGGGCGGAGCAGGGCTGATTTTGATTCCCGCATTTTTGATGGTAGGTTTACCGCCTCAGGTCGCGTTGGCACAGGAAAAATTGGTGAGTACCATCGGTACGGTGGCTGCGATTAAAAATTTTATGAAGAGCAGTTCGATCGTATGGCATATTGTGCCGGTTGGCATTGTTGCGGCTTTAATTGGGGCATTTGTTGGTGCAAAAGTCATTTTGATTCTTCCGGTGGAAACCATCAATTACATTATTCTTGCGTTTTTGCCCATAGGCTTGCTGGCAACTTTGTTTAAAGGTGTTTTGCTGAAGAAAGAAGACGAGCGTGGCGAGATAAAAAAATCCGTTATCGCCGTATTTTTAACTTGTCTGATTGTTGGTTTTTATGACGGTTTTTTTGGCCCGGGTACAGGTAGTATTTTCATCATTGCTTTGTTTGTCATTAACAAATTGTCGTTGTTGCAGGCTTCGGCTACTTCCAAGATTTTCAATTTTGCTTCTAACATCGGGGCATTTGTTGCCTTCTTGATAGCAGGGAAAATGGCGTTCCTAATCGGAATCCCGATGATTTTGGCAAATTTGTTGGGCAACCATTTTGGCAGCCTCCATGCTATTAATTCAAACGGAGAAGTTATTCGTAAGGTTTTGGTCGTAACGGTTTTGCTGATTATCGTTTCAATGGCATATAAGGCTTTTTCGGCTTAATAGGTAGATGTTAAAAGGCCGTCTGAAAATTTTTCAGACGGCCTACTTTTTATTAGTTATCTAAAAACTCATCTTCATGCCGCAAGCTGCGGATAAAGGTTTCAAAATTTGGGGCAAGTTCGACTATTTCAAAATCCCATTCTTGTTCGACAAGCACCACTTTCGGCTCTCCGTCTTTTTCACACTCTCGATAGTCCAAGGCAAACATGGCATGTCCTGCAGATGGGTCGTTAGCAAAATACACGCCGATAGGCGGATATTCCCATTCTTCCAGCCAAAGTTTTTGCCCCATCGCGCCGCACAGACTCCCTTCTTTTTCAAAACCGATTCCTGATACCTCGCAAATTTGCACATGATCTTCCGCCCACGAATTTCTCTGAGTAGTCGGAAAGCAGTTTTTGATAAATATCCCGCCGTTTTGTACTGCCATCAATGCAATAAAACTTTGTGGCAATTTATAGCCTAGCTCACTTTCTACAGCAGCCAAAATCTCAGGGGTAAATGGGGCTTCTTTGTAGTCCTTATCCGCCCAACTATTAGATTCCCAAACGGAGGACAAATCAAAATCTTTAAACTTGGGGCATAATGTTCTTCCTTATTGATTTCAGTTATAACAGGTGGGTGGATATTTATACCCGACTTTTACCGTCTGTCATTCCCGCCTGCGCGAGAATGACGGCGGAGGTTTGGGCAAAATTTGCTGTCACCGGATTCAGACGGCCTATGCCATCTTCCTTTTCACATCTCTTCCAGTTTCGCAAACTTAGTATCCAGCTCTTTCACTCCCTGTCTGCCGAAGTTGATGGTCAGTCGGGCGGATTCGCCTTTGTCCACGGCATCGATGATGACGCCGGTGCCGAATTTGGCGTGGCGGACGTTTTGGCCGATGCGGAAGCCTGCGTAGGTTTGCGGCTGTTTGAAGTCATTGAGGATTTTGTCCCGTTGTACGGTGGTTGGGCGTGTGTTGCCGTAGCTGTCGTAGGCGGGCTTTTTGACCGACAGGTAGTGCAATACTTCGGGCGGGATTTCTTCGACGAAGCGGGAGACGATGCCGAATTGGGTTTGTCCGTGCAGCATGCGTTGTTGCGCCATGGTGATGTAGAGGCGTTTGCGGGCGCGGGTGATGGCGACGTACATGAGGCGGCGTTCTTCTTCGAGGCCGCCACGTTCGGCAAGGCTCATTTCGCTGGGGAAGCGGCCTTCTTCCATGCCTGTGAGGAAGACGGCGTTAAATTCCAAGCCTTTGGAGGCGTGGACGGTCATCAGTTGGACGGCTTTTTCGCCTGCGCCTGCTTGGTTTTCGCCGGATTCGAGGGCGGCGTTGCTCAAGAAAGCGAGGATGGGGAAGGCGGGGTCGTCTGAAATGTTTTCAGGCAGGGTTTCAAAGTTGCTGTCTTCGGGTTTGAACTCGATGGCGGCGTTGACGAGTTCGTCGAGGTTGTCGAGGCGGTCTTGGTTGTCGCCTTTTTGGGTGCGGTAGTGTTCGGTCAGGCCGCTGTCTTTGAGGATGCCGACGATGATTTCGGACAGGGGCATTTGTCCGACTTGGTTGCGCAGGGCTTCAATCAGGCGGACGAAGGCGGCGATTTTGGTGGCTTTTGCGCCGGCATTGCAGGCTGCCTGCCAGAGGGTGATGCCTTGTTCGTTTGAGGCCGTCTGAAGGTTTCGATGGTACGTGCGCCGATGCCGCGCGGTGGGAAATTAATCACGCGCAAGAGGGCGTTGTCGTCGTCGGGATTGACGGCGAGGCGCAGGTAGGCGAGCGCGTGTTTGATTTCTTGGCGTTCGTAAAAGCGCAGGCCGCCGTAGATTTTGTAGGGGATACCGCTGCGGAACAGGCTTTGTTCGATGACGCGCGATTGGGCGTTGCTGCGGTAGAGGACGGCGATTTCGTCCAAATCCCAGCCTTCGCGTTCGAGGGCTTTGGTTTCGTCAACGATGAATTGGGCTTCTTCGAGGTCGGTAAAGGCGGAGTAGTAGCGGATTTTGTCGCCTGCTTCGGCGTCGGTGCGTAGGTTTTTGCCGAGGCGTTCGTCGTTGTTTTCGATGACGGCGTTGGCGGCGGCAAGGATGTTGCCGACAGAGCGGTAGTTTTGTTCGAGTTTGACGGGCGCGTCGATGTGGAATTCTTCCATTAGCGCGGTCATGTTGCCGACGTTTGCGCCGCGGAAACGGTAGATGCTTTGGTCGTCGTCGCCGACGGCAAAGACGGCGGCGTGGTTGCCGGCAATCAGTTTCAGCCAGGCGTATTGCAGCTTGTTGGTGTCTTGGAACTCGTCGACCAGAATGTGATTGAAGCGGTTTTGGTAGTGTTGGCGTAGGATTTCGTTGTTTTGCAGCATTTCGTAGCTGCGGAGCATGAGTTCGGCAAAATCGACCACGCCTTCGCGTTGGCAGATTTTGTCGTATTCAGCGTAGCATTCGATCATGCGGCGTGTGTGCGGATCGGGTGCGCTCAATACGGAAGCGCGCAAGCCGGATTCTTTTTGCGCGTTGATAAAGCCTTGCAGCGAACGCGGTGCGATGATTTCTTCGGCGATGTTGAGGCTTTTGAGCAGGCGTTTGATCAGGGAAAGCTGGTCGCCGCTGTCGAGGATTTGGAAGGAAGAGGGCAGGCCTGCGTCGCGGTGGTGCAGGCGCAGAAAGCGGTGGCAGAGGCCGTGGAACGTGCCGAGCCACATGGCGCGGATGTTGACGGGAATCATCGCGCCCAAACGGGTCTGCATTTCTTTGGCGGCTTTGTTGGTAAACGTTACCGCCATAATGCTGTGCACGCTGACTTGTCCGCTTTGCAACAGCCAGGCGATACGCGTGGTCAGCACGCGCGTTTTGCCGCTGCCTGCGCCTGCCAAAACGAGGGCGGATTGCGGCGGCCAGGTTACGGCGGAGAGTTGTTCGGGGTTCAAGCCTTGCAGGAGGTTGGGGGCGGATTCGTTGGGAAACATGAAGAGGCCGTCTGAAAATAAATGGGAATGCGATATTTTAAAGGAAATACAAAAGGCCGTCTGAAAAGATGTTTCAGACGGCCTTTGTGTTGGGAAGCCGATTAGAACGGACGTACTTCCAAACCGAACATACGGCGCGCGGTGTTCAGCATTTGGCAGCTGAAGCCCCACTCGTTGTCGTACCATGCGAACACTTTAACCATTTTGTCTGCGGTGACTTTGGTCAGTGTAGAGTCAAATGTGCTGGCTTGGGTAGTGTGGTTGAAGTCCATAGAAACCAGCGGCAGGGTATTGTAGGCCAATACGCCTTTCAGACGGCCTTCTTCGGAAGCGGCTTTCATCAGCGCGTTGATTTCTTCGGCAGAAGTGTCGCGGCCTGCTTGGAAGCTCAGGTCAACCAGGGAAACGTTGACGGTTGGTACGCGGATGGCGAGGCCGTCAAGTTTGCCTTTCAGGTCTGGCAATACCAAACCGACGGCTTTTGCAGCGCCGGTTTTGGTCGGAATCATGTTTTCCACGCCGCTACGCGCACGGCGCAGGTCTTTGTGGCGTACGTCGGTTACGGTTTGGTCGTTGGTCAGCGCGTGGATGGTGGTCATCACGCCGTTTACGATACCGATGTTTTCGTTCAACACTTTGGCAACAGGCGCCAGGCAGTTGGTGGTACAAGACGCGTTGGAGATAACGGTCATGTCGTCGGTAATCACGTCGTCGTTTACGCCGTAAACGATGGTTGCGTCAACGTCATCGCCGCCGGGAGCGGAAATCAGTACTTTTTTCGCGCCGCTTTCCAAGTGGATTTTGGCTTTCTCTTTGCTGGTGAACGCGCCGGTACATTCCATGACCAGGTCAACGCCCAATTCGCCCCATGGCAATTCGGCCGGGTTGCGGGTAGAGAAGTAAGGGATTTTTTTACCGTCGATGATGAGGTGTTTCTCATCGTGGGAAACTTCAGAGTTGAAGCGGCCGTGAACAGTGTCGAATTTGGTCAGGTGAGCATTGGTCTCGATGCTGCCGCTGGCATTGATGGCAACGATGTCGAGTTGGTCTTGCAGTTTGTAGTCAAAAATAGCGCGCACTACTTGGCGGCCGATACGGCCGTAGCCGTTGATGGCAACTTTGATACCCATGGCTTTTCCTCTTCTTTTGGGTTTGGGTTGTGGAGTGAATGGTGGCAATTATAGCAAAAATGTAGTGCTGTGTAATTAATGTTTTATTGAAATTTTTAGGTTTGATTATTTTTGATTGTAGATGATTAGAGTAGAAATACAGGTTTAAATTTAATGTTATTTAATATTTCTTGAAATTTTATTTTTTATTAACCATATTTTTAGTGTTTTATGCTTGTTTTAAATCATGGTAATGAAGGAAACGGGAAAAGGCGGATTGTTTTTGTTTATATTAAACAGAATTTGAGTGTGGCTTTTGATTACAACATACAACAGTGTAATTTTCAGACGGCCCGGATTGGACGGAAGGAAAACAGGCCGTCTGAAACATTTTGATGACGGGGGATTTGAATGCGTTGGGTTGCCGCTTTTCCTTACGGGATAAGGGAAAGGCGGTTTGCGGCGAGGGCGGTTGTCAGTGGTAAGGGGAGGGAAAAACGGGGCTTAGGTGTTGCGTTTAGCTTGTATATAAAGAAGTGTATGAAGATTTTAGTCGTAGTGCATGAAGATTTTCCTTGCGATTTTAATGCAATACTGACTTGCCAACAGTGTTAAATTTTTTTACGATAAGGTCAGATTATGTTTGCATGGCCATAAGCGGTGCATTCTCTATATCGGATATTATCCTTGTCCGAATATCTACTTTAACCGACCGGCTTGCCCGGCCTGATTCCTAAATATATACGCGCAAGGCTGAACGGCCTTGGCGACACTCGATTTTTAAGAGGTTCATCGTGTCAAATTCTCAATCCAGCGAACGCGCGACGTTTAGCAGTCGCCGCGCCTTTATGTTTGCTGCCATCGGCTCGGCCGTGGGTTTAGGCAACATTTGGCGATTCCCTTACATCGCTTTCGACAACGGCGGCGGTGCTTTCGTCCTCCCTTACTTGGTTGCGCTGCTGACGGCAGGTATTCCGCTGTTGCTGCTCGACTACGCCATCGGCCACCGTTACCGCGGTTCGCCACCTTTGGCTTTCCGCCGCCTCGGCCGTTTGTTTGAGCCGATGGGTTGGTGGAACTTCCTGACCAACGTCATCATCTGTATCTACTACGCCGTGATTGTCGGTTGGGCGGCAAGCTATGCTTATTATTCTTTGACTTCGGCATGGGGTACGGATCCGCAGACCTTCTTCTTTAAAGACTTCCTGCAAATGGCCGATGCCAAAGACTTGGGCTTGGATTTTGTCGGTAAAGTGGCCGGTCCGCTGATTGCCGTTTGGGTGTTTACGCTGGCGATTATGGCTTTGGGCGTGCAAAAAGGCGTGGCCGGTGCGTCCACATTCTTCATGCCTTTGTTGGTGGTGATGTTTGTCATCATGGTGGGTATTGCGCTGACTCTGCCGGGCGCGGCAAAAGGTTTGGACGCTTTGTTTACGCCTGACTGGAGTCGATTGTCCGATCCGAAAGTCTGGGTAGCCGCATATGGTCAGATTTTCTTCTCGCTCTCCATCTGCTTCGGCATTATGATTACGTACTCTTCTTACCTGAAGAAAAAAACCGACTTGGGCGGCACAGGCTTGGTTGTCGGCTTTGCCAACAGCAGCTTTGAGCTGCTCGCCGGTATCGGCGTATTTGCCGCATTGGGCTTTATGGCTCAAGCCGCAGGCAAGGAAGTCAGCGAAGTGGCATCCAGTGGTATCGGCTTGGCGTTTATCGCGTTCCCGACCATCATCAACCAAGCCCCTATGGGCGCGTTGATCGGCGTGTTGTTCTTTGGCTCGCTGGTGTTTGCCGGTGTAACTTCCATGATTTCCATCGTTGAAGTGATTGTAGCCGCGATTCAAGACAAAATGAACCTCGGCCGTGTCAGCGCAACGTTGATTGCAGGCGTGCCAATGGCGATTATTTCCACCTTGCTGTTCGGTACGACCACCGGCCTGCCTGTGTTGGACGTATTGGACAAATTCATCAATACTTACGGCATTGTGGCTTCCGGTTTTGTTTACGTTTTGGCGATTGTCCTGCTGCACAAGCTGCCGGAACTGCGCAACCACTTGAACGCGCTGTCTTCCATCCGCGTCGGCAAAGTGTGGACTGCCAGCGTGGTGGTTACCGTCGCCATGCTCGGCTATATGCTTTATCAAGATACCGCCGGCCTCTTAAAAGAGAATTACAGCGGCTATCCTGACAGCTTCCTCAATATCTTCGGTTGGGGCATGGTGGGCGCTCTCTTGGTATTGTCTGTCCTGCTGTCTTTCTTGCCGTGGAAACATGGTCAGAACTTCAACGTCAAAGACGAACATGAACACGAACGTGAAGGAGGCGAATAATGAGTACTTCAGCTATTGTTATGATGCTTGTCGCATTGATCGTCATTTGGGGCGGATTCATCGTCTCCGTCCTGCGCCTGCCTAAAGAATAAGGCTTGAGCAAATGAAAAGGCCGTCTGAAATTTAAGTTTCAGACGGCCTTTTTGCGACATGATGGGGAAGGGGAAAAGAAGGATTCCCCTAATTGGAGGGGTAGTCCGGATATTTGATTATGTATTATTGATTATGATGTTTAGATTATATCTATTTGTTTTTAAAAGATTTTAGTCCGATTATCGTTTTAATGAACCGTTGTTCCCTTTGGCCTCTGCCTGCCGTTTTCTTTGTTTTAGAATAAAGGCTCTCATCGACCTGATGGGGCATTGGGTATAGCAACTGTTTATTTTTAAGGAGAGTTCCGTGGCTAAAGTATATCAACCAGGTACAGAAATTGATTCTAAAGATTTTGTTTTCGGTCTCGATCCGCGTGAGTGGAACGGCTTTTTTTCAAAAGGCATAGGGGCCGATAATGGCCATAATGAGCATGTCTTCCGTCTCGATCCGCGCGAGTGGGACGGTACTTTTTCAGGAGAAGGAAAAGGGCCTAATGACAGCTATGATGATGATCATATCATCCGTCTTGATCCGCGCGAATGGGAAGGTTTCGAGCCTGCATTGCCGGCCTCCAAGCCAATATTGGAAACTAAGGCTTTTAGTGGAGATGACCTTTTGAGTCGTGCGTTTGGTGAGGCTGATCCTCTTGATTCTTCTGCAGGCCTTTCCACAGACAAGGCAACCTATTCAAGTCATGGTATTGCTTCATCTGCTTTGGATACCATTCATGATTTAGCGGAAACTTCAGTTCCTACACTGTAACCTTTCTATAAGATTGAAGGCCGTCTGAAAGTCATTTTTCAGACGGCCTTTTTATGTATCTGCAAGAATGGAGAAAAGGTTAACTCATCATCCAAATCACCAAATGCACCATGGTCGGGCCAACCAATACCATAAACAGTCCGGCCAAAATCATGGTCAGGCTGGCCATGACGCCTTCGGTTTCGTGGCGTTGTCCGGCGCGCGATGTGCCGAAGCCGTGGGCGGCATTGCCGAATGCCACGCCGTTGGCGGTATGGAAACGGATGCGGGTGAAGGCCAGAAACAGATCGCCGAATATCATGCCGACAAAGCCGGTGATGATGGTGAACAGGGAAACAAGCGAGGCGGAGCCGTGGATTTCGCTGGCAAGGACGACGGCAAACGGGGTGGAGATGGAGCGCGCCATCAGGCTGTTGGTCACTTCGTTGTTGAAGTGGAACATATGGCTCATGAGGAATGCGCTGACTACGCCGACAAACATGCCCACCATAATGGCGATGGACAAAATAGGCAGTTGGCGGCGGATGACTTCGCGGTTTTCATAGATGGGGACGGCAAAGGCAACGGTAACAGGAGTGAGCAGGAAGACGATGCCTTGGGTGTATCGATGGTAGGTGTCGTAGCTGATGCCGAATGCCAGCAGCAGGAGGATGGTGCTGACGGAGACGGTAACGACGGGAGAGAAAATCATTAAGGGTTTTTTGCGGTGGATTTTTTTGGCAACGACGTAGGCGAAACAAGTCCAGATGAAGCAGGCGAGGGCGGTGTAGTCCATTTTTATTCTCTATTTTTAGGAGTGGAGTTTTTTGTAGAGGCGGCGTTTCCAGCGGTAGCAGAAGTCGAGGGTGAGGGCGGTGCTGATCATCACAAGCGCGGTGCCGACGGCGATGGTCAAAATCAGCTGCCAACCTTCGGACATCAGCAAGTCTTGATATTGCAAGACGGAAACCATAATGGGGATGAAGAAAAAGACGAGTTCGCCCAATGCCCATTTTGCGCCGTGTTCGACCATGCCGGGGCGGATAATGCGGCAGCCTAACAAGGCGAGCATGAGAAAGAGGCCCAATACGCCTGAAGAAACAGGCAGATGCGTGAAGCGGACGATGAGTTCGGAAACGCCCCATACTGCGCCGATGATGGCAAGTTGCAAGGCCGTCTGAAAAAATCTGGTGAAGGAATCCATGATGCCGGTGTGTGTTGAATGAAAGGCTTGATTATAGAAACCTGGTTTCTGCATAATATGAATTATTAAATGAATAATCATGCCTTAGAGGAATAATGGATTTCAAAAACCTGCATTGTTTTGCCGAACTTATCCGCCTGCAAAGTTTTTCGGCCACTGCTTCCGCGTTGAACGTTACGCAACCGACGGTCAGCAAAATCATTCAGGCTTTGGAAGAGGAATTGGGCGTACCGCTTTTGTGCAAAGAAAACGGACGCAAAAAGCGGCAGGTGCAGCCGACCGCAGTCGGAGAAGAAGTCTATCGCCACGCTTTAAACCTTTTGCACGAACGCGATTTGCTGCTTGCCCGCATTGACGATTACCGCCATGTCAAAAGCGGGACGCTGCGTTTGGGTTTGGCCTTGTTTGGTAGCGATTTGCTCAGTCATGCGCTGTTTGATTTTCACCAAAAATGGCCGGACATAGAATTGTCGTTTTTGGAACAAGGTTCGCTCGCCATCGAGCAATCCTTGCGCAACAACGAACTCGATGCCGGACAGCTGCTCGCGCCGGTTCACGAAGACTTCGACAGCATCACTTTGTGCGACTATCCGCTGGTTGTCTTGATGCCGAAAAATCGGGCGAGACACGATGCGCTGACACTCAAAAGCCTGCAATACGAGCCCTTCATCCTTTTCGGTGCTGGCTTTTCCCTCAATGAAACCATTCAGACGGCCTGCCGCAATCAAGGTTTTACGCCCAACGTTGTCTGCCGTACTGGACAATGGAATTTGGTTGCCGACATGGTGGCGCACAATATGGGTATTGCCTTGTTGCCAGAATACTATGCCCGAAAAATCAATCCCGATGTCTTTGCCGCCATTCCTTTGGTCGAACCTGAAATCCGCTGGCAGCTCACCATGGCATGGAAAAAACACCAACGCCCGACGCCGGCCTTAAGGGCTTGGTTGGACGTGGTTAGGGAAGCGTTTGGCAGGCGAAACAAATAAAATCAAACCAAATCATCAGGCCGTCTGAAAAAGGGGATCGATATCACCCGATTTCAGACGGCCTTTCCCGTTAAAAATGGTAAAACGGCCTAAAAAAGAGTAGAATATGCACTGTTTGCAACTCTTCGCCTCTCAGTAGGCTTGAATTATGGACCTTCCCAGTTCGCCTTTGAACTTCCCATCTGATACACAACAACAATAATCATCCCGCCGAAATGCCTTCCCGCGTCCGGCGGGCGGAGCATTTATGAGCATCGAACAAACCCCTCCGAATCTCGACAATACCCCCGACAATGATGTGGTAGAAGACCGCATTTCTGACGATCGCATCTCTGACGATATCGACCACATCCATGTCTTATGCGAAGTCCTCGAGCCGGCCTTTGAACAAATCGAAGCAGGTGCGCCGATTGAAGACGAGAGCCTGCGTGACAAATTTACCGAGCTGACCGTCCTCTTGGCCGAGTTGCACCCTGCCGACGTGGCTGCCGTCTTGGAATCCCTGCCGCCGCGCGAGCGTAACATCGTTTGGCTTTTGGTCGCCCCTGAAGACGACGGCGAAGTCTTGTTGGAAGTATCCGACTCCGTGCGCGAAATGCTGATCGAGTCCATGGACAAAGATGAGCTGTTGGCCGCCGTCGATGATTTGGACGCAGACGAATTGGCAGAACTGGCAGACAACTTGCCGCACCAAGTGGTGTACGAAGCGCTGCAAACGCGTGATGAAGAAGAGCGCGAGCAGGTCAAAGCGGCGATGTCTTACGCAGACAACCAAGTCGGCGCGATTATGGACTTTGAATTGGTCAGCATCCGCGCCGATGTGACGTGTGAGGTCGTGTTGCGCTACTTGCGCCGTTTCGACAGCCTGCCTGACCATACCGACAAGATTTTCGTGGTTGATGAAAACGACGTGTTGCAAGGCGTGCTGCCCATCCGCAAACTCTTGGTCGCCGACCCCGAAGACATGGTGGCAGACGTGATGGCCACCGAAGTCGTACGCTTCCGTCCGGAAGACGACGTGGAAGAAGCGGCGCAGGCATTTGAACGTTATGACTTGGTCACCGCGCCGGTTGTTGATGAAAACAAAAAGCTGATCGGCAGGATCACCATTGACGAAATGGTGGACGTGATCCGTGAAGAATCCGAAGCCGACATGTTTAACATGGCCGGTTTGCAAGAAGAAGAGGATCTGTTTGCCCCGATTTGGGACTCGGTGAAAAACCGCTGGATGTGGCTCGCCATCAACCTGTGTACCGCCTTTATCGCCAGCCGCGTGATTGGTGCATTTGAAGGCAGTATCGAGAAAATCGTCGCGCTGGCCGCACTGATGCCCATCGTTGCCGGTATCGGCGGCAACTCCGGCAACCAAACCATCACCATGATCGTCCGCGCCATGGCGATGGGGCAAATGACCGGCACACAGGCAGGCCGCCTGCTGAAAAAGAAGTCGGCGTCGCCCTCGTCAACGGCATTATTTGGGGCACGGTAATGGGCGTGATTTCATGGCTGCTCTATGGCAACATCGGCATCGGTTTGGTCATGGTGGCCGCGATGACTTTGAATCTTTTGCTTGCCGCAACCGTCGGTGTCCTCATTCCCGTTATGATGGATAAAGCCGGACGCGACCCGGCATTGGGCAGCTCGGTGCTGATTACCGCGGTCACCGACTCCGGCGGCTTCCTGATTTTCTTGGGATTGGCAACTGTATTCCTGTTGTAACAGGCACAAAAGGACGTGTTCGACACGTCCTTTTCCAAACCGTTTAAAAGGCCGTCTGAAAACAAATATTATTCAGACGGCCTTTTCTGATAATATAACAACGAATTATTCCTTTCGGAGCCGTTATGACCTTCCCGCCACTCAAATCTCCCCTGAAATTTTACGCCGTCGTTCCTACTGCCGACTGGGTCGAGCGCATGGTCAAAGCAGGTGCCGACACGGTGCAACTGCGTTGCAAAACCTTGCATGGTGACGAGTTGAAACGTGAAATCGAACGTTGCGTCGCAGCCTGTCAAAACAGCGCAACCGAGCTTTTCATCAACGACCACTGGCGCGAAGCGATTGCCGCAGGCGCATACGGCGTACATCTTGGGCAGGAAGATATGGACACTGCCGACCTCGCCGCCATAGCCGCCGCCGGTTTGCGTTTGGGTTTGAGTACGCACTCCGTCGCCGAACTCGACCGTGCTTTGTCCGTACATCCCAGCTACGTTGCCAGTGGCGCGATTTTCCCGACCACGACCAAACAAATGCCCACCGCCCCGCAAGGCTTGGACAAATTGCGCGAATACGTCAGACAGGCACGCGGCACGCCCGTCGTCGCCATCGGCGGCATTGATTTGAACAATGCCGAAGATGTGCTTGCCACCGGCGTTTCCTCGCTCGCTGTTGTCCGCGCCGTGACCGAAGCGGAAAATCCCGAAGCGGTGGTTAAAGCGTTTCAGGCTTTGTGGAATGAATAAAGCCGTCTGAAAATAAGAAGTCTGACAAGAGGAGCAAACATTATGAAGATTATATTGAACAATGAAACCATCACATTAAACGGCACAACCATCGCCGACCTCATCGCACAAACCGCGCCGCAAAAGCCTTTTGCCGTCGCCGTGAATACCGGATTTGTCGCCAAAGGCGCGTATGCGGAAACGGTTTTGAACGAAAACGACAAAGTCGATATCGTGCGGCCGGTAGTCGGCGGCTAGGCGGTTTGCAATCAACAGGTCGGGTATTTGCGCCCGACTTTTGCCTGTTTGAATATCGGGCAGGATTGCCCGATTGCCTTATGCTTAAAATCTAAAAAACAATACAAAGGAATCCATCATGTTTACCCTATATGGAGAAACTTTCTCTTCACGGCTGCTGCTCGGTACGGCTGCTTATCCGACGCCGGAAATCCTCAAGCAGTCTGTCCAAATCGCGCAACCGGCGATGATTACCGTTTCGTTGCGTCGTGCCGGCAGCGGCGGCGAAGCGCACGGGCAGGGTTTTTGGTCGTTGTTGGAAGAAATGGGCGTGCCTGTGTTGCCCAATACCGCAGGCTGTCAAAGCGTGCAGGAAGCTGTGACCACTGCGCAAATGGCGCGTGAAGTGTTTGATACCGATTGGATTAAGCTCGAACTTATCGGCGATGATGACACGTTGCAGCCCGATGTGTTCCAGCTTGTCGAAGCGGCGGAAATCCTGATTAAAGACGGCTTCAAAGTGCTGCCTTATTGCACTGAAGATTTGATTGCCTGCCGCAGACTGCTTGACGCAGGCTGTCAGGCGTTGATGCCGTGGGCGGCGCCGATTGGCACGGGTCTGGGCGCTGTTCATGCTTATGCGCTGAAAGTCCTGCGCGAACGCCTGCCCGACACGCCGTTGATTATCGACGCGGGTTTGGGTTTGCCTTCGCAGGCGGCGCAAGTGATGGAATGGGGTTTTGACGGCGTGTTGTTGAATACCGCTGTTTCTCGCAGCGGCGATCCGGTCAATATGGCACGCGCTTTTGCGCTTGCGGTCGAGTCGGGCCGTCTGGCTTATGAGGCGGAACCTGTGGAGGCGCGTGAGAAAGCGCGTGCCAGTACGCCGACGGTGGGCCAGCCTTTCTGGCATTCGGCGGAATATTGAAAAACATTAGGGCGTGTCGAACACGCCCTTTTTTATTAGTGAAAACCTGATTTTAGGGTGAACAGAATGTTCAGACGGCCTTGGCCAAAAGCTGTTTCAATGGCTTTAAGATTTGCCATGCCTGCGCTTTGAGTTGTGGCTGCATCAGCAGGCGGGCGGGGTGGGGAATGACGAAATGCGGCCGCTCTGCGCACAATTCGTTCATCAGTCCGATCATGTCGGGGCTGTCGAAGATTTTGCCGAGAAACAATACTGCGCGCGCTTGCGAAGCGGACAGCTCGTTTTGCATTTCGGCAAGCTCGGAGCGGATGTGTTCGGCATCGGGCAGGGCGGTAAACACGGGCGCGGTTTTGACCCATGCGGTTTTATGCGCCTGCTCGGGTTTGAGGCCGATGGCGGCGAGGATGTTGTCGAGAAGCGTGCCGACGTCGCCGCTAAACAGCGTACCGTGCAGGCTGTCTTCGGTGGACGGGCAAATGCTGACCACCATGATTTCAGACGGCCTGATGGTTACGTCAAGACGGGGCAGATTGTCTGAATGCGCGGCTTTTTCTGTTTTTGCCGGTGTTTCGGCAATGGCTTTGGGTGCCGCTTCGGGAACGCGGACAGCAGGTTTGGCCGTTTGTGCAGTGGCAATGGCGGCAGTGCGTGCCCGATGGGCGCCTGCGGATAAAGTGCGCACGGCTTGCGCGGTATCGGCAGCAATGGCTTTGGGGCGGACGGGTGCGGCTGATGCTGCGGTTTGAGGCGCGGCATGGATGATTTTGGCGTTTTGGTTCAGCCACATCGGGCCTAAGCCCAAGGCTTCGTGCAGGTGCAGGTAGCGGCTGCTTAACATGATTTCTCCATCAATACGGCGTCTTCGCTGCCGCCGTCGGGCAGGGCGTAGTAGTTTTTGCGGCGGCCGCAGGTTTGGAAGCCGTGTTTGCGGTAGAGCTGTTGCGCGGTTTTATTGCTTGCGCGGACTTCGAGCAGCAATCGGGTCGCGCCTTGCTGTTGCACTGCGTTTTGCCAGTGTTGCAGCAGGGCGGACGCAATGCCTTGGCGGCGGTATTCGGGCGCGACGGCAATCAGGTGCAGCTCGGATTCGTCAAATACGGTTTGCCATACGATAAAGCCGGTAATTTGGTGGTCGGTTTGGCTGAGCCAAACGCTATCGGGATGGTGTTGAACAGCCGATTCAAACTGCTGCGCCGTCCACGGCGAAGGATTGCCTTGTGCGTCGATGGCGGCAAGGGTGGGGCAGTCGGCAAGTATGGCTGGGCGCAGGTTCACGGTTTGGCCTTTTGTTGAGCTTGCTCTTGCGCGGTCAGGGCAATTTTATTGCGGACGTAGAGCAGCTCGGCGTGTGCCGCGTCAGTAGCAAGATAGCGGCCGCTGCGGGCAAGTTTAAGATAGTCGGCGGCGGTCGGCATATCGGCTTGACCGTCAAAAGGCGGTTTGTCGGCGAGGGCAAAGGCATTGCCGATGCCGCCGCTAGGCGTTTTGCCTTCGGGCGCGGTAATGGCGGTGGCTTTGCCAACCGTGTAATCGCTCAAGCGGACGTGGTTTTGCGTATCAAACCATGCGTAGAACACTTCGCCCATACGCGCATCGGTGGCTGCCAGTACGCAGCTTGATGGCGGCAGCAGCGAAGCGGCGGCATCGAGGCAGGGAATGCCGATCATGGGCGTATCAAACGGCGTGGCCAAACCTTGTGCAACCGCCGCGCCGATACGTAGGCCGGTAAATGCGCCGGGGCCTTGTGCATAAACGATGCAGCCCAAATCGGCGGCCGTAATGTCCCGCTTCTTTGAAAGAGGCATTCGATTTGCGGCAGGATTTGTTCGGATTGCTTGGTGCCGACGTTTTCGTGAAACAGGCGGATTTCGCCTTGATGTTCCAATGCGATGGACAAAAAGGATGTGCTGGTGTCGATGGCAAGAGTCGGGCGGTTGTCGGTTGGCATGGTGTTATTTTTTAGAAGGATATGGGTTGCCATTATAGTGGAACGGCGAGGGGGAACAAAGCATTCGGGCGGCGCTTGGGTAAAAACGCCGTTTGCCGCAAAGCTATTCGATAAGTGAACCAAGGTTTCAGGCCGTCTGAAAACGTTTCAGACGGCCTTGTTTTATTTGTCGAGTTTCAATAAAGGCGAACCTGCTTTTTCAACGGCGCGGCGGTAGGCTTCATGCGCTTCGATGCGCTGCAAATAAGCGCGGATATTGGGGTAGTCGGCAAAATCGAAGCGGTCGGCCGCGGCTTGCAGCGGATAGCTCATCATGATGTCGGCACCGCTGAGGCTGTTGCCGACCAACCATTCGCGGTTTTCCAACTCGCTGTTGATGTGGGCAAGATGCAGCGCGGCTTGCGGATGGATAAAGTTGCTTTTGACGCTGCCGCTGATTTTGCGGGCAATCGGTTTGACGAAAAACGGCATGGGCGCGCTTTCAATCCGGCGGAACACCAGTCCGAGCAGCAATAACGGCATCAGCGAACCTTCGGCATAATGCAGCCAGCGTTGATATTGCCAGTATTCGCGGCTGTCGCGTTCGGGCATCAGACGGCCGTTGCCGTAGGTTTGAATCAGATAGTCGGTAATCGCGCCGCTTTCCACCAAGATAAAGCCGTCATCGTCCAATAAGGGCGATTTGCCCAAGGGATGGATGGCTTTGAGTTCGTCAGGGGCGAGCAAAGTGTCGGGATGACGGCGGTAGGTTTGCAGGCGGTAAGGCGTGCCGAGGATTTCAAGCAGCCAAACAATGCGCAGGGCGCGGGATTGGTCGAGCGAATGCAGGGTAATCATGATGGGGGCTTTAAATATCGGTTTGTTTGAGGCCGTCTATGCTGATTTGGCAGGCATCGGCGTATTTTTGCAGGGTTTTGGCCGGTAATTTGGCGAACACTTCGGGACGAAAATGCCGACGCAGCTGCCATTTCCATACGCCTGCCGCCATGGCCAAGCCGGTTTCATCATAACGGCAGCGGAACATATGGTAGTACAGCGGCGAATATTCGCCTTTTTCGACGGCTTTGCGCGCGGCCTGCGTTTGGGCATCGAGTTCGCATACCGCCATTTCGGTGGCGTAGGCTTCGTCCTGCCAACCGTTGCTGGTGGCCGCTTCGTAGTGGCCGTCGCGGGTGCCGTAGATGACTTTGCGGTGGCCGTGGTAGCTGGCGCTGTTGTCTTGAGGGATGTCGTCAATCTTCATTCAGACGGCCTTTACTGCTTCCAAAAGCATGAAACATGTTGAAAAACCGCCGCTTTCCGGAACGTAACACAGGATTTTTTGGCCGTGTTCGATAGGGAAAGTGCGCATAAATTCTTCAAGGATAATGTAAATCGAGGCCGAACCCGTGTTGCCTTTGTTGTGCAGATTGGTAAACCATTTTTCCTGCGGAATGTCGAAGCCGATGTTTTTCAGGCCGTCTGAAAGGCGGTCGCGGAAAAAGCCGGAAGAGTAGTGGGGCAGGAACCAATCGATTTCTTCGGCGCGGATGCCGTGTTTGGCGGCGATTTGGGAGAGGGGTTTTTCCACCGTATAGCGGACGATGTTTTCGTTCAGCAGTTTGACGTCCTGCTTGACCGCCATCAGGCTGTGGCGGCGGCCGTAATCGGCATCGGCGTGTTTCCAGCCTTCAAATACGCCGTCGCGGAATTCTGCGCCGGCATACATGCAGGGCGGCATTTCGTTGGCGTAGGAAAGCAGGTCTATCCAATGGATTTTCAGGCTGAGGCCGTCTGAATTGGGGCGGTCGGACAGATACACCGCGCCTGCGCCGTCAGACAGCATCCAGCGCAAAAAGTCTTTTTCAAACCCGATTTCGGGGGACGCGTTTTCCAGTTTTTTATGGTCGGTTTCGCTTTGAACTACTTCGCCGCGCATGACCGCCGAGGCGTTTTCGGAAGCAACGGAAACCGCATGTGCGTGTTCGCCGGTGCGCACGGCGTTGTAGGCGTGTTTCATCGCCGCCATACCTGCCGCGCATACGCCTGCCATGCTGAATACTTCGCAAGGCGGCATATCCAGCAAACCGTGCACCATCACGCCGTGTCCGGGCATGGTTTGGTCGGGATAGGAAGTGGCGCAGGCCAGGCTGCCGATGGCTTCTGCAGGAACGCCTTGGGCAAACAGACCGTTGACCGCTTCGGCAGCCAATTCGGCATTGGTGTGCGTCGTGCGGCGGCTTTCGGGATCGATGGCGTAGTGGCGCGACAAAATGCCGTTGGAACGCAAAATCATACGGCGCACGCGTGAAGGCACATCGCCTGCCATGCCGAGGACGGCTTCCATTTCGTCATTGCCGACAGGGGCATTGGGCAAGAAGGCAGAAACGCGGTTGAGATAAACGTCTTTGAGTGTGTTATTCGATGTCATGATGTGGTTGTCAAAATAATCAACCGATAAACCGCGCCGCGTAGTCGCAGCTTGCAGTCAACGGGATGTGGTGTGTTTCGGCGTACTCCATCAGCGTGTTCACCAGCAGTTTGGCAATGCCGCGATGACGGAAGTTGGGCGAGACCACGGTATGGTTTACGTCCCAGCCGCCGTTGTGTTCGGTATAGCTGATGTAGCCTGCTTCCAAACCGTCAATATCGATTTGAAAACGACGGCGTTCGGGGTAGTGGATAACTTCGGGCATGATGGATTCCTAGTTTGAGGCCGTCTGAAACGTATCATCTTCCTGACGGTTGTTCATAATAGTCCGCCAGTTTTTTCAGACGGCCTTTGAGCAGCGGATGCAGCAGTTTTTTTAAAATTACGCTGACGGGCAAAACTACCAAAATCATCGCCAATAAAAAGATGATGTAAAAGCACAGCAGCGCACGGCGCAAGAGCGGAGAAATACGGCCTGCCACCATCAAAAGCTTGCCCCAGACGAAGAAGCTGCGGCCGGCAGCGCGTTCGCTGAAAATCAGTTTTTCATTGACTGTCACCGCGCCCATGTTTTGAAACAGGGTTTCATCCAAAGGCTGTTGGTTTAACAGCGCATCGCGCAATTTCGTACCAAACCGCGCCGCATCCGCCAATTCTTCTTCAGCAATGCCGGCAGAGGGCAGGGAGCGGAAATAGCGTTTGTCGCCGGTCAGCATCCATGCGGGCGTGGTAATGAAACTTGCCGCGCTGTTGCAGTCATCGATTTTTACGATGTTGCCGATGAGTTTGGCGCCGTTTTGTTTCAGCAAAGATTTCATTTTTTCCTGCGCGCCCAGCCACATATTGCGGCAGCCGATAAGCGTGATCACCGGTTTGCCGTCCAGCAGGCGGCGCGTTTCTTTGCGTTGCAAAAAGGCGGTCATCGGTTGCGAAGGAGAGAGGAACCAAACGGTGTAGGCAATAACCACTACATCGTAATCTTCGGATGGGATTTGCGGCGGCAGAATCGGGGCGGGTTTTAAATGGACGGTTTCAGGAAAGGTATCGAAAAAACGCCAAAACGGCCACGGAAACGGAAATGCCTGCTCCGGTACGATATTGACGCAATCGACCTGCACGCCGGCTGTTTGCAACGGCGCGGCAAAATTTCGTGCCAGGCTGGAGAGCTGTCCCGTTTGCGAGTAATGCACAATCAGCACTTTTTTCATTATCTTCCCTGCAATGAGTAAGTTATGGTTGGTTTGGACGGTATTATATAGTAAACCGACCGGCCTTGAACTTTATTCATATTCAGTATGTCCGCGAAGGTTTCAGCCGATTTGGATGGAGGCGCCGTATTCTGTCGGAATGGGGCGGTAAAGCGGATTTTTATGCCATGCCAACATGAACAACGGCCGTCTGAAATTTTTCAGACGGCCTTGTGTGGAAATCGGGACGCATGGTCTGGAACGGGATTTGCGCTTAAAGCATGCGTTCAAATCGTATAGATAAAAAAATAACCGCTTCAAGGCGGTTGGTGGTGGCCAGAGGCGGAATCGAACCGCCGACACACGGATTTTCAATCCGTTGCTCTACCAACTGAGCTATCTGGCCTTCGCGTGTTTCGTTGCGAGATGTGAATTAAACCAAATTTCGTTGCCTTGTGCAAGCGGTTGTAGGCTTTATTTTTGAGGCGGTAAATTAAGATTTTGTTTTGTATTGAATTATTTTTCGTTTTAATTGGCGGTTTTTAGGTTTGCCGGTTTGATTTTCAGACGGCCTAAGATACAATCGGCTTTTTTGCTTTGGATTTATGCCATGCTGTATGTGTTTGTTCGTGATATGTGGGATGTTTTGCGTTTGCGCTATCGTTCGCCGGAGACGTATTTGTATTCGCCTTTGGTGATGGCGGCGGTGTTGTTGCTGTTGGGTGTGGTAAATGCGGCCAGCATGTCGCCTTTGTTTGGCAGTGGCGCGGCGGCGGTGTGCCTGTCGGTGATTTTGGTGATTGTGAAATGGTTGGTGTTGAGCCGCTCGATGCGCAAGGTGCTGCATTATTACGGTGCGCCCCAGCTGCCTTTGTGGGGCTTTATTTTGGTGTCTGAGGCTTTGCTGCTGCCGCTGTTGCTGGTGTTGTATGTGCCGGCGTTGGCTGCGTTTGCGCTGTTGTGGCAGGCTTGGGTTTTTGTGGTGCAGGTACGCGGTTTGATGTGGATGGGGAATGCGACGGTAGGCCGTGTTTTGGTGGGCTATCTGTTGTATGGTATCGGCGTGCTGTGTGTGGGCACGGTGATTTTGATGCTGTTTATTGCCGCCGGTTGGTTGGACATGGAAACGTTGAATCAAAACCTGCAGGCGTTGATGTCTGCCCATAAATAATCAATGGAAATTGGAAGGCCGTCTGAAATGTTCAGACGGCCTTTGTTTTATGTGTTTGTTTCGTGGTCTTGCAGGATTTTTTGATAGACGGGGTCGGGGAGGTAGCGGCCTATCATGTCGCGCCAGCCTTGTGGACCGACCAAGCCTTTGACCATGGTGGAGGATACTTCGGCGATTTCGCGCGGCGGCATCAGGAAGACGGTGGAGATTTCGGGGGCGATGTCGCTGTTGATGTAGCGCATCGAGCGTTCGTATTCGTAGTCGGCGGCGGAACGGATGCCGCGGACGATGAAATTGGCGTTGGCTTCGCGGGCGTAATCGACCAAAAAGCGGTTTTCAAACACGCTGATGCGGACGTTGGGGAACGGGTGGGTAATGGCATCGAGCATGGCGCGGCGTTCTTCTATGGTGTAGGTGTTGCGCTTTTCGGGATTGGTGCCGATGGCGACGATGAGTTCGTCAAAGAGGGATTGGGCTTCCTGTATCATCCACAGGTGGCCGAGGGTGGGAGGGTCGAAGCTGCCTGCGTACACGGCACGGCGCGGAGTGGTCGTGGTCATTTTGAGTTGGGAATGGGGTTTGTGTGGCGTTCAGGATAGGGGAGTTTGCCGGTGATGTCAAAAATCAAAAAGGCCGTCTGAAATTTCAGACGGCCTTTACGGCTTTATCAGTCGTCACCGCTAATAGAGATGAGGATTCTCAAGAGGCTGCTGAAAATGTTGTAGATGGAGATGAAGATGGTCAGCGCCGCGCTGATGTGGCTGTCTTCGCCGCCGTCGATAACGGCACGCACCTGCCACATAATCATCAGGGAACTGAAGACAACGAAGCCGGCTGCGATGGTCAGGCTCAGGGCAGGGATGTTGAGGAAGATGTTGGCCACAACGGCAATCATGAGTACGATCGCACCGGCACCGAGGAAGCTGCCGAGTTTGTTCATGTTCATTGTGGTGCGGCGTGCCATGGCGGACATGGTGAAGAATACACCGGCGGTCATGGCGGCAGCTGTACCGACGATTTGCGCGCCGTTGTTAATCGCCAAGGCGTATTGCAACATAGGGCTGATGGCAAGTCCCATACCGAAAGTGAAGATCATCAACAGGGCTACGCCGACGTTGCTGTAACGGTTTTTCTCGATCAGGAGGGTCATGCCGTAGAAGAAGCCGAAGAAGGCGGCCAGGGCAATCCAATATGAACCGAACATGGAGAAAATGTTAAAGCCTGTTTTGGCGGAAAAGAACGCGCCGGCAACGGCAGGAATAAAAGACAGGCCGAGCAGGCGGTAGGTTTTTTGCAGGACGGTATTTTTGGCAACCGATCCTTGCGAGGTATAGTCGTAAACGTCGTTTTGCATGGCGTTTGCTCCAGTATGGATTGAAAATGAATGAAATTTGGATTTTAACAGAAAATCATGGGTTTGTATGATTTATCTGTTCTATTTGCTTAATATGCGGGGCAATCGGGAATTTTAAAGGCCGTCTGAAAATCGGGTTTCAGACGGCCTTGGTTTTTCAATGCTTATTTAGGCTCTTGCGGAACATAGCCTTGTACGGCGTCTGCACCGTCGCCGAAGAAGTATTGTTCCATCTGCTGGGCGAGGTATTCGCGTGCGCGAGGGTCGGCAAGGCTTAAGCGGTTTTCGTTGATCAGCATGGTTTGGTGACGGGTCCAAGCCATCCATGCTTCTTGGGAAACGTTTTCAAAAATGCGTTTGCCCAATTCGTTGGGCAGCGGCGGAAATTTCATGCCTTCGGCTTCTTTGCCGAGTTTGACGCAGTGAACCATACGGGTCATGGCGGTTTCCTTATGTAGGGTTGCAAAGGTTGGTATTTTAGCCGATTGCACGGATAGGGGAAAGCGTGGGTTTCAGACGGCCTGAAACCTTGCTATGATGGTCTTTTCTGTTTATTCAGGCAAAGATTATGAACCGCCTCGATACTGCCCGCCGTTATTCCCTTTTTCTTGCCCGCAACCTTGATTCCGGCAAACTCAAGCCCGAAATCTTCCTGCCCATGCTGGACAAGGTTTTAACCGAAGCAGATTTCCAAGCTTTTGCCGACTGGGACAAAATCCGCGCGGAAGAAAATGAGGAAGAGTTGGCGCGGCAGTTGCGCGAGTTGCGCCGTTATGTCGTGTCGCAGATTATCGTGCGCGATATCAACCGCATCAGCGATTTGAACGAAGTAACCCGCACGATTACGCTGTTTGCCGATTTTGCCGTCAATACCGCGTTGGACTTTTCCTACGCCTATTATCAGGACATGTACGGCACGCCGATCGGGCGTTATACGAAATCGCCGCAGCATTTGAGCGTGGTGGCGATGGGTAAGGCGGGCGGCTATGAGTTGAACGTGTCTTCCGACATCGATTTGATTTTCGTCTATCCCGAATCGGGCGACACCGACGGCAGGCGCGAACGCGGCAATCAGGAGTTTTTCACCAAAGTCGGGCAGAAACTGATTGCGCTTTTGAACGACATTACCGCCGACGGGCAAGTATTCCGCGTCGATATGCGGCTGCGGCCGGACGGCGATTCCGGCGCGCTGGTATTGAGCGAAACCGCGCTGGAGCAATACCTGATTACGCAAGGGCGCGAATGGGAACGTTATGCGTGGTGCAAAGGCCGTGTGGTCACGCCGTATCCGAACGACATCAAAGCACTGGTGCGTCCCTTTGTGTTCCGCAAATATCTGGATTACAGCGCATATGAAGCAATGCGCAACCTGCACCGCCAAATCCGCAGCGAAGTCAGCAAAAAAGGCATGGCGGACAACATCAAACTCGGCGCGGGCGGCATCCGTGAAGTTGAATTTATCGCCCAGATTTTCCAAATGATACGCGGCGGCCAAATGCGCGCGCTGCAACTGAAAGGCACGCAGGAAACGCTGAAGAAGCTTGCCGAGCTGGGCATCATGCCGTCTGAAAACGTCGAAACCCTGCTGGCCGCCTACCGCTTCCTGCGCGACGTCGAACACCGCCTGCAATACTGGGATGACCAGCAAACCCAAACCCTGCCGACCTCGCCCGAACAGCAACAACTGCTCGCCGAAAGCATGGGTTTCGACAGTTATGCCGCTTTTTCAGACGGCCTGAATGTTCATCGGAACAAAGTCAATCAGTTGTTTAACGAAATCTTGAGCGAACCCGAAGAACAAACGCAAAGCAACAGCGAATGGCAATGGGTATGGCAGGAAAAACCCGACGAAGAAGAGCGGCTAGGCCGTCTGAAAGAATATGGGTTTGATGCCGAAACCATCGCCACGCGGCTCAACCAAATCCGCAACGGCCATAAATACCGCCACCTTTCCGCACACGCCCAGCCGCGTTTTGACGCGATTGTGCCGTTGTTGGTACAGGCGGCGGCCGAGCAACCCAACCCGACTGACACATTAATGCGGCTGTTTGACTTCCTCGAAAACATCAGCCGCCGCTCCGCCTATCTCGCCTTTTAAACGAACATCCGCAAACCTTGGCGCATCTGGCACAAATCATGAGCCAAAGCTCATGGGTGGCGGCGTATCTGAGCAAATATCCGATGCTGCTGGACGAACTCATCAGCGCGCAGCTTTTGGATACTGCGTTCGACTGGCAAGCCCTCGCCGCCGCCCTTTCAAACGACCTCAAAGCCTGCGGCGGCGACACCGAAGCGCAAATGGACACACTGCGCCATTTCCAACACGCCCAAGTCTTCCGCCTCGCCGTTCAAGACCTTGCCGGACTGTGGACGGTAGAATCCCTCTCCGACCAACTTTCCGCCTTGGCCGACACCATTCTCGCCGCCGCCCTGCCGTGCGCGTGGGCAGACATGCCCAAAAAACACCGAGACACGCCGCAATTCGCCATCATCGGCTACGGTAAACTGGGCGGTAAAGAGCTCAGCTATTCCTCCGACCTCGACTTGGTTTATCTTTACGACGATCCGCATCCCGATGCAGGCGACGTGTACAGCCGCCTTGCCCGCCGCCTGACCAACTGGCTTTCCGCCGCCACCGGCGCAGGCAGCCTCTACGAAACCGACCTGCGCCTGCGCCCCAACGGCGACGCCGGTTTCCTTGCGCACAGCATCACCGCCTTTGAAAAATACCAGCGCGAAAACGCCTGGACGTGGGAACACCAATCCCTTACCCGCGCCCGTTTTATCTGCGGTACACTCGAAATTCAGACGGCCTTCGACCGCATACGCACCGAAATGCTGACCGCCGAACGCGACCAAACCGTTTTAGCAGGCGAAATCATCGAAATGCGCGAAAAAATGTTCCCCACCCATCCGCCGGTTGACAGCAACGTCAAATACGCACGCGGCGGCGTGGTCGATGTCGAATTTATCGTCCAATACCTCATCCTTGCCCATGCCCGCCAGTATCCGCAACTCCTCGATAACTACGGCAACATCGCCCTGTTGAACATTGCCGCCGACTGCGGCCTCATCGACAAAACCCTTGCCGAACAAAGCCGCACCGCCTACCGCTTCTACCGCCAGCAGCAACACAACACCAAACTGCGCGACGCCAAAAAAACCGAAGTAACGGACGAATTGCTGATCCATTACGGCAATGTGCGAAAACTGTGGCAGGAAGTATTTGGGGTAGAAGTGAAGTTCGGATAAGTAGGTGGGCGTATTCGGCGTCAAAAGCCTGCACGGCAACACAATTTACCGCCACAACAAACTCACTCTAAACATATAAGGAAAACCAACCATGAAGAAAATGGTACTGTTTTTAACGGTTTTACTGTCGTCGGCTGCAGCCCAAGCCGCTGATTACTTTTTGCCTTATACCGAATGCGATGGCTCTGCAAACGTCCGTTCCGCGCCTGATACACGCAGCAAAATCATGACCGTACTAGATTATGAAAGCAAAAAACATAAAATACTCAGTAAACAGGGTAAATGGTTTCATATTCAATTAGACGGGCACCGTACAGGCTACGTCCATCAGAGCCAAGGCTTTATCGTGCACAATTATGTTGTCGCCAGCCCTGACGGATCGGCAAATGTCCGCAGTATCGACTATTTCAAAGGACCGATCGGACAAGCCGAAATCATTAAAACGCTTCCTAATGGTACTTATGTACAAATTGTCCCGTCTTTAAGAAAAGGCGACTGGCTTTTGTATGACAATCAGGGGGCTTACACAGAAAAAAACGAGTATGGTCATCATGTTTCGATTCAGGGTTATATCCACAAAAGTCAACTTCGACGCGTGTAGTAATGAACAAGCAATTTATCCGATTAAGGCATACTTTCGGACATAAAGTAGGTACTGTTTTGCCGAAGATATAAAAAAGGCCGTCTGAAACTTTTCAGACGGCCTTTATGGCATTTATTCTTCTTCCTGTTCTGCTTCTGCCTCTGCAGGTTTTTCAAGGAAGTTGCCTGCCAACCAAAGTAAAGCGCCACTACCCGTAATGCCTGCTTTAATCCACATGGCGGTATCTTCGCCCCATTCGTAAATCCAGGCTAAAACTTTGGGTACCGCGTTCATATAATTTAAACCGAATGCCAATACGCCGAGAATAAATAAAGTACTGCCCAAGCTTTTCATCATTATTCCTTATAAAATCAAATGGGTGCATCAAAACCAATCAGCGGTGCAATGAAGCTGAGTGAATGTAAATATGTCAAAAGATGACATTATAGTAGGTTTTATGTAAGGAAGATATTTTTATAAAAGCTGATTGGCAGCTTGAAGCGGTTAATTGTCAGGTACGGAGGGAAGATTTTTTGTTTACGTAGTACTGATTTAGCTTAAGCATGATCTGCAAAAGCAGTTCTTGTTTTCTGTCGATATTGTGATACAGCAAAACAAGTTCTAAAATATGTAGTTCATTTTCATATTAAAAACAAGGAGAAACTAATGTCTAAGATTGCTGTACTCGGCGGCGGCCTTTCCGGTCGCCTTATTGCGTTCCAATTGGCGGAGCAGGGCATTTCGGTCGAGTTGTTTGAGAAAGGCGAACGCGACGGCGCGCAAGCCGCCGCTTATGTTGCCGCGGCCATGTTGGCGCCGTCTGCCGAAGCGGTGGAGGCAACGCCCGAAGTCATTCGTTTGGGCAAACAAAGTATTGCGCTTTGGCGCGCGATTGTCGGCCGTCTGAATACGCCGGTGATGATGCAGGAAAACGGCAGCCTGATTGTTTGGCACACGCAGGACAAGCCGCTTTCTGCCGAGTTTGCCCGTCATTTGAAGCGCGGCGGCGTGGCGGAACATGAAGCCATACGTTGGAACGCGGATGAAATTGCGGCCAACGAGCCGCAACTGGCAGGGCGGTTTTCAGACGGCCTGTATCTGCCGACTGAAGGGCAGCTGGACGGACGGCAAGTATTGAATGCGCTTGCCGATGCTTTGGAATCAATGAATGTGGCGTGCCATTGGTCGTGCGAACGTGAAGTTGAAGATTTGGCGGCGCAATACGATTGGATCATCGACTGCCGCGGTTATGGTGCAAAGAGCGCGTGGAACAGGCCGTCTGAAAGTGTTTTACGCGGCATACGCGGCGAAGTGGCACGCGTTTACGCACCCGAAATCGAGCTGTCCCGCCCCGTGCGCCTGCTGCATCCGCGCTATCCTTTGTATATCGCGCCGAAGGAAAACCATATTTTTGTGATTGGTGCGACCCAAATTGAAAGCGAAAGCCAAGCGCCGGCTAGCGTGCGTTCCGGTTTGGAACTTTTGTCCGCGCTGTACGCCGTGCATCCGGCATTTGGCGAGGCGAACCTTTTGGAACTGGCCACCGGCTTGCGCCCGACTTTAAACCACCACAACCCCGAAATCCGCTTCAATCGCGACCGCCGCCTGATTGAAGTCAACGGCCTGTTCCGCCACGGCTTTATGATTTCCCCGGCCGTGACCGGTGCAGCCGTGCGTTTGGCCGGTGCGCTGTTTGCCGGAAATGACATTCCCGAATACGACGAAACCAGTGGTTTGCCGTATATCCGCGCCGCAAATTGAAGACGTTGCGGGCGAAGTGGCTTGAAAATCGGGCAAATTGTTTGTGAAAGACAGCCACAGGCCGTCTGAAAATGATAAAATCGCCGTCAATTCAATTAACCTTGCATCTGAAAACCGCATGATGCCGTTTCAGATGCCAAACCTATTTAACGATAAGCACATGACAACCCAAACCCTTTTAATCGAACTTCTCACTGAAGAACTCCCGCCAAAAGCCCTCAATAATTTGGGCAACCATTTTGCCGCTTCCGTTGCCGAAGGCTTGGAAAAAGCGCAACTGATTGACGGTGCAGCCGAATACACTGCCTACGCTTCTCCGCGCCGTTTGGCCGTTCAAGTCAAAAACGTGAAAGCCGTTCAAGCCGACCAAAAAATCGTGAAAAAAGGCCCGGCCGTGGCGAATGCCATGAAAGACGGTGCGCCGACTAAGGCTTTGGAAGGTTTTGCGCGCGGTGCAGGTGCGAAAATCGAAGACCTGACCATCATCAACGACGGCAAGCAAGACGTGTACGCCTACGAGTACGTCCAAACTGGCAAACCGCTGGGCGAGCTTTTGGAAGACATCATCAATGCCGCAGTGAAAAAATTGCCGATTCCTAAAGTCATGCGTTGGGGCAGCAGCACATTTACCTTCGTGCGCCCTGTACACAGCCTGATTGTGCTGCATGGTGGCGACATCGTAAACGTCAGCGTTTTGGGCCTGCAAAGCGGCAACAAAACATTGGGTCACCGCTTCCTTTCCAGCGGCGAAATCGCCATTGAAAATGCCGACAGCTACGCCGCACAAATGCGTGAGCAAGGCAAAGTAGAAGCCTCGTTTGCCGAACGCAAAGCCGCTATTCAGACGGCCTTGAACGAGCAGGCAGGCCGTCTGAACGCGACTGTTGCCGCTGATGAAGCCTTGCTGGACGAAGTGACTGCATTGGTAGAATGGCCTGTGGTATTGGAAGCCGGTTTTGAAGAACACTTCCTCACCGTACCGCAAGAATGCTTGATTCTGACCATGCAGCAAAACCAAAAATACTTCCCGCTGCTCGACCAAAACGGCAAGCTGATGAACCGCTTCCTGCTGGTCTCCAACCTGCAAACCGAAGATCCGTCACACATCATCCAAGGCAACGAACGCGTTTTGCGCGCGCGCCTGTCTGATGCCGAGTTCTTCTACAAACAAGACCAAAAAGCGACCTTGGAAAGCCGCCTGCCGAAATTGTCCAGCGTGGTTTACCACAACAAAATCGGTTCGCAAGCCGAGCGCATCGAGCGTCTGCAAAGCATCGCCGCCCACATCGCCAAAGCATTGGGCGCGGATGCCGCCGCAGCCGAGCGCGCCGCACGTTTGGCCAAAGCCGACTTGGTGACCGAAATGGTCGGCGAGTTCCCCGAATTGCAAGGCACCATGGGCAAATACTATGCCCGCTTGGACGGCGAAACCGAAGAAATCGCCGAAGCCATCGAGCAGCACTACCAACCGCGTTTTGCCGGCGACAACCTGCCAGAGGGCAAAGTGGCAACCGCCGTTGCTTTGGCCGACAAACTGGAAACCTTGGTCGGCATTTGGGGCATCGGCCTGATTCCGACCGGCGACAAAGACCCATACGCCCTGCGCCGCTCCGCATTGGGTATTTTGCGTATGCTGATGCAGTACGGTTTGGACGTAAACGAACTGATTCAGGCGGCCTTCAACAGCTTCCCGCAAGGTTTGCTCAACGAGAAAACGCCGTCTGAAACCGCCGACTTCATGCAGGCGCGTTTGGCCGTGTTGCTGCAAAACGATTATCCGCAAGACATCGTTGCCGCCGTATTGGCGAAACAGCCGCGTCGTTTGGACGACGTAGTGGCCAAACTGCAGGCAGTTGCCGCGTTCAAACAGCTGCCTGAAGCCGCCGCATTGGCCGCAGCCAACAAACGCGTGCAAAACCTGCTGAAAAAAGCCGATGCCGAGTTGGGCGCAGTTAACGAAAGTCTGCTGCAACAGGACGAAGAAAAAGCCCTGTATGCCGCCGCGCAAAGCTTACAGCCGAAAATTGCCGCCGCCGTTGCTGAAGGCAATTTCCAAACCGCCTTGTCCGAACTGGCTTCCGTCAAACCGCAAGTCGACGCATTCTTCGACGGCGTGATGGTAATGGCTGAAGATGCAGCCGTGAAGCAAAACCGTTTGAACCTGCTGAACCGCTTGGCAGAACAAATGAACGCAGTTGCCGACATTGCGCTCTTGAGCGAATAAGGCCGCGTTTTAGTTGCCTCTTTTTTCAGGCTGCCCGATGTTTCAGGCAGCCTGAAGTTTTTTGGGCGTATCCCTTGCGTGGCGTTCAAGGGTATAATTCGGCAGATTTGTCGCACAACAAATCGCGCACATAAACAATTTCCCACATTCAAGAGGCAGATTATGAATATCCCAGCCATCCGAACCGCACTCGATGCCGTATTGATTCCCCATACAATGCGCACCTTAGGCAGCGAAAAAGCCGTTACACTCCTTGAAGAGCGTTCAGACGGCCTGCATATCGGCCTGAAACTCGCGTTCCCAGTTGCCCATATCGCCGCCGACATTGCCAACGCCCTCCAAGAAGCCGTCATGGCACATACCGGCGACACGCATATCCACTTAAGTATCGATACCGAAATCGGTACGCACAAAGTCCAACCCGGCGTGACAACCATCAAAGGCGTGAAAAACATTATTGCCGTTGCATCCGGCAAAGGCGGTGTCGGCAAATCAACGACCACTGCCAACCTTGCTACCGCAATGGCCAGAATGGGCGCGCGCGTCGGCGTACTCGATGCCGACCTGTACGGCCCAAGCCAGCCCACCATGCTCGGCGTACAAGACCGCAAACCCGACCAACAAAACAAAAAACTGATTCCCGTTGAAGCCGAAAGCGGCATTCAAGTAATGTCTATCGGTTTCCTGGTCGACACTGACCAAGCCGTCGTTTGGCGCGGTCCGATGGTCAGCCAAGCCTTGCAACAACTTATGTTCCAAAGCGAGTGGGACAATGTCGATTATCTCTTCATCGACCTGCCGCCCGGTACCGGCGATATCCAATTGACCCTGTCGCAAAAAATCCCCGTGACCGGCTCCGTTGTCGTCACCACGCCTCAAGATATCGCCCTGATTGATGCACGTAAAGCCGTGGATATGTTCAACAAAGTCAATATCCCGATTTTGGGCGTTTTGGAAAACATGTCTGTCCATATCTGCTCCAACTGCGGCCATGCCGAAGCAATCTTTGGCGCAGAAGGCGGTAAAAACCTGGCAGAGCGTTTGAACGTACCGTTGCTCGGCCAGCTTCCGTTGAGCCTGCCTGTACGCGAAGCCATGGACAGCGGCACATCTTCGGCCTTGTTTGAAAACAACCAAACCATCGCCGACATCTACACTGAAGCCGCCTTCCAAATCGCGCTGGCCATTGCCGATAAAGGTAAAGACTTCAGCAGCCGCTTCCCGAAAATCGTCGTCGAATAAAAAAGTTTCAAAAAGGTGTTGACAGCTGTGTGATCCGTCCCTATAATGCACAGCTTATCGGGTCGTTAGCTCAGTCGGTAGAGCAGCGGACTTTTAATCCGTTGGTCGAGCGTTCGAATCGCTCACGACCCACCAAATATGAAAACCTGCTTTGAAAAAAGCAGGTTTTTTTACGTTTGGATTTTAGGATTTTATTGAGTATTTTGTTATTGAAACAATCCATAGCACATCAAGCATCAGGCCGTCTGAAAGATATTTTCAGACGGCCTGAAGTTTTATAGGAATGGTTTTGAGAAATAAGGTTTCTACTTAGGGCAGACAAACGTTTAAAACCTTACCTGCGTCTGTAACTGCCTACGATAAACCAATACGGCAGCAGTCAGCGTGGCAAAAGAGAATGCAGACAATAAAAGCAGATAACGGCCGATTCCGTCCAGTCCGCTGCGGTTGAGCAGCAATTCCTGAAAAGCCTTCAAGCCCCAAGCCATCGGGGAAATCCAAGTGAGTTGCTGCATGGTTTCGGGCATGACGTGTGCGGGTACCATAATGCCGCCGATTGCCGCCATTAGGATAATGCCGCCACCGCCGAGGACGACGGCGTGTTCGGTGGATTTGGCGCAGACGCTGATTAACAGCGCGTAGCCGAGTGCGGCGGCGCTGACGGCGGCGGACAGCAGTGCGTAGGGAATAAGGCTGCCGTTGAGTATGAGGGCGGGCACGCCGATTTCGGGCAGTAGGTAGCGGCCGAGCAGCAGCATTCCGATAAACTGAAGCTGGTTAATCAGGAAATAGGGGACAAGTTTCGCGGCAATCAGGCCGGACGCTGAGGCGCGGGCGAGGCGCAGGCGGGTAATGGTGTTGGTCTGGCGTTCCAGCGCCATGACGTTCGACAGCGGTATCATAATGAAAAACATACCGAAAATCAGCCATGCGGGGACGCTGTGTTGTACGGCGTTGGGTTTTTCCACTGTGCCGCTGCCTGCGCTCAGGTAATGCTCTTCCAACATTTTTTTATCTAAAAAGCTGCGCACGGCGGCGAATTGTTCGTCGTTTTTTTCATCAACTTTTTTCTGGATGTCTTTGCGGATGGCGCGGGGCAGTTTTTTATTGTCGATTGTGATGCCGTCGTTGTTGTCGAAATAAGCATCCAGCCGCGTTTCGGTGTAGTGCTGCTGCAAAACGCCTTTGACCGCTGCCAGCCATGAAGGCTCGGTATCGGGCGGTACATAGATTTGCAGGGCTTTGTTGTCGGCGATTTTGTCGGAAGCGGCGTTCGGGTTGTGCAGTACCAGTTGGAAACGCTTGTCGTGCAATCCATTTTGCGCATCGGTCAGTTTTTCAGACGGCATCAGTGTGATATGGATTTGTTCTTCTCCAGCGCGGTGGCCAGCGTGGTATTGACGCTGTCGTCTGTCGCGCCGACCAGCGCAATGCGGCTGTCGGTGTGCGGGTCTTGGTCGCGGCTCAGTGCCAACGACATAATCAGCATGAAGGCGATGGGCATCACAAACAACACGGCCAAACCGTGCAGGTCGCGGCAGAGCAGTTTGAGTTCTTTGAGGAGGGAGGAAGTCGTCATTGTGGATTTTGCTTATCTGTTGCCGGTTCGTCTTTGCGCAGGAAATCAAGGTAAAACGTTTCCAGTGAACCGTGTCCCTGCTGGAAGTAGCGGATTTGCGCGCCGCTTTGTTGCAGGGCGGCGTAAACGGCGGCGGTATCGTGTGTCGTTTCCATCATGCCGCGGCTGTCTACTTGCTTTGCACCCAAAGCGGTCAGCGTTTGAGGCGGCAGCGGCGGTTCGACGGTAAAGCGCACGACACCGGTTTGCGTGCTTAAAAGCTCGTCCAAACCGCCGTGGTACACCAGCTTGCCGTGTTGCAGCAGCGCGATTTTGCCGCAAAGCTGCTCGATTTCCGACAGATAGTGCGAGGTGTAAACCACGGTTACCCCCTGCCGTGTCAAATCCGCCACGCTGTCGAGGATAAAGCGGCGCGACTGCGGGTCGATGCCGACTGTGATTTCATCGAGGAACACCAGTTGCGGCGTGTTAATCAGGCCGATGGCAAAATTCAGACGACGTTTAAGCCCGCCCGAAAGATGCTTCGCCGCTTTGTTTTTGTGGGCGGTCAGGTCGGTCTGTTCCAACAGCGCATTCAGACGGCCTTTGTCGCGCACTTTGTAAAGCGAGGCGAAAAACAGCAGGTTGTCCCACACAGAAAGCTGCGGATAAAACGCAAAATCCTGCGGCACCAAACCGATTTTCTGCCGTTCGCTGCGGCTCAACAGGCGCAACGGCTTGCCGTCAAACAAAATTTCGCCCTGCCGTACTTCCTGCAAGCCTGCCAAAAGCGACATCAGCGTCGTTTTCCCCGCACCGTTGTGACCGAGCAGCCCCAAACATTCGCCGTCTGCAATATCGAACGACACATTGTCCAGCGCGGCGGTTTCGGCTTTGGGATAACGGTGGGAGAGGGATTGGATTTGAATCATGGCTTCCAAATTGCCCTTTAATGAATATTCATAGTGATACAGTCCATACATAACGCTGTCGGAATTTGCCGTCTTTAAATACGAAAAGCAGACGCCGAAAGGGAGCGCCGTCGACCCCTTGTCTCGCCGAATAGATAAAGCATCTTATCGCCGCGGCGGTAATAGGCTTCCCAGCGTTGATATACATTGCTGCCGCGTGCGGTGGCGGCAAAATCGGGCGAGAACAGTCCTTGCAGTTCGGCAGAGGGAACTGCTTGACCGTTTAGCGTGATGCTGTTCAAGCGCGAAATACGCTTTTTGGGAATGATAGCAGTCTGTGCCATAGAAAATGGTTTGCCCTCGATAGAGACGACGCGGTGTATTTGTCTTTGTTGATGCCCGAGAAGTCGCTGCGTTTTGGGTGGATGCGGCGGGCAACGATGTGTACCGTTTGTCCGCTGCCGGACAAAGTCAGCGTATCGTCGCGACCGGATTGTTCGCGCAGGCGGACGAAGTTTTTGTCGGAGGCGGGAAATATCAGACGGCTGCGATGGATAAAGCCGTAAATCGTCGGCGGCAGGTTGTTGCAGCTGGGCGGTACAGAAATTCGGACTGTCTTTCACTGGCTTCACCCTACACATTCCAACGGTGTGCCGTTGGGAATTTTTGCCAAGACTTTGGCTTTCAAATCGGGGCTTTCGCGTAAGTTGGTGTGTCCGTCGAGCATCATGCACCAAGGCAAAGCCGTCCGGAGGCGCGGCATGGGTTAAGGCGGAACACAAGAATAAGACAGTAGCTAGGTAACGCATTTTTAATTTCTTTTAGTTTTCAGACGGCCTGAATGTCAAAATAATTCACGGTAGATTAATCAGGATCGAATAAATCCTGATTATTTCAATAATCCGCGCCACAATACTTCTTCATTATCCGCAATTTTGCGTAGAAATTCGGCAATGTTGCGGCAGCCGTTTTCAGATGGTTTTTTGCACTGTTTCACGCACATGGCTGCAAACTGACGCCACTGGTCGCCGATGGCGGTCATTTGTTCCGAGGCCGTCTGAAACGCAGGTTCGTTGCAGATATGGGCGGCTTGTTCGAGGAAGTAGGCGTAGATGTAGCGGAAACCTGCGCCGCCGGTGCCGATTTCTTCCTGCATCCGTACCAAATGGCCGAGAAACAGTTTTTGGTATTTGTCATTTTGTTTGGCGGGCAGGGATTCGATTTTTTTGGCCAGCGTGCGGATACCTTTTACGCCGATGAAAAAGACCGGTGCGAGCATATGTTTGGCGTTTTTGCGTATGGCTTTGCGGATAATGGCGGGCAAGTCTGCCATGATTTTTTCAGACGGCCTGTTGTCTTCCAAGGTGTACATCATGCCTTTTGCCGCCAATACGCCTTTGGCAAAGCGCGCCCGTTGCAAATCTTCGGCGGCGCAGCGTTGTACGGTTTCAAATACGGGGTCGCTGATGAGGTAGTCGTTGCCGTCTTTGCCGTATACTAAAAGATTGTGTGCGTTGAAATGGAAGCGCATTTGCGGCGGGAAGTAGGGCAGCCAGAAGACGGAGGTTTGCAAACCTGCCAGCTTGCCTGAGGACAGCGCGGCATCCAATGCGGCTTGTCCGCTTTGTGCGTCGGAAAATTTGCGGACGGATAATTTCAGCCCCAATGCTTTGCAGGTGTTTTTGATGATGCTGCGCGGCGCGGTACGGTAGGAAACCAGCGGCATGCCGTTTAATTTGATCAGCGGCATCCAGACAAATGTCAGCGCATGGGCAATGCCGAAAATCATGGCTTCGTCTAAATTGTGGCCATGGTATTTGAGCAGGGTGGACATCACACCGCTTTCGCAATGGGCGGTATGCTGGTGTGGAAATTCTTGTGTGGTCATAAAGTTATTGGTTTTCGTGCAATGTTTTCAGACGGCCTGATGGGTCGGAATGGGTTTGTTGTTTTGGAAATCAGCGGGCTTCTTTGGCCGCTTCCTGCTCGGCTTTGTAGCGGCGCAGAAACTCGATGGCGGCGGCTTTTTCGGCTTCGTTGCCGTATTTGGCATCACGTTGGGCTCGGCGCAGTTCGGCACGTTCTTTGGCTTCTTCGATTTGGCGCGCTTTGAAGTCTTCGCGGTTGTCGGAGGAGACGAGTTTGTCCTGCTGCAATTGCGCTTTGGCCATGGCTTTGGCAATCAAATCCATGGGGTTGAATGCGGCGCTTGGTGCGGCTGTTTGGGTTTGTGCCTGTGCGGCCTGTTTGGCTTTGACGGCGGCTTCGCGTTGCGCCAGCAGGGCTTTGCGTTCGGCATCGTCGCGCTGTTTGCGCGCGGTATGACGTTCAAAACGGCTTTGCGCGTGTTCGGCAGCGGCGAAGCGCGGTTCGGCAGAGGTGCTGAAACGGCGTGCGGACGGCAGGAAGGGCTGCGATACGGGGACCATGTCGATGCAGTCGACGGGGCAGGGGGTAACGCATAAGCCGCAGCCGGTGCATTCGTCGCTGATGACGGTGTGCATTAGTTTGGATGCGCCCATAATGGCATCGACAGGGCAGGCGCGGATGCAGGCGGTACAGCCGATGCAGACGGCTTCGTCAATCAGGGCTACGGCTTTGATTTGTGTTTTTGCCGGCGCGAGGTAGGCTTGCCCAATAGGTCGGCAATGTCTTTCATGACGGTTTCCCCACCCGGCGCGCACAGGTTTACCGGCGCTTCTCCTGCTGACAGCGCGCGCGCATAGGGTAAGCAGCCTTCATAGCCGCACTCACGGCATTGGGTTTGCGGCAACAGGCGGCTGATGCTTTGGATGGGAATGTTCATCATGGATAGTCAAAATCGAAAAGGTGCATTATATCAGATTGTTGCGTTTGTTTTGGCGAAACCCGCTTTGCTTATTTTAGTGAAATTCGCTACGCTCGTTTTAGCGAAATTCGCTGCGCTCGTTTTCAGACGACCTGAGTCGGGTTTGCGTTATAATTTTGAAATGGATTTATTCGGGTAATTAGGAATGACGGCTACACTTTGTCCCTGTCAGTCGGGGCGCGTTTATACGGAATGTTGCGCACTGTTTCATGCGCGGGAGGCGGCGGCCTCGACGGCGGAAGAGTTGATGAGTTCGCGTTACAGCGCGTATGTTTTGCAGGAAATCGACTATATCGTAGACACGACTGTCCCTGCGCAGCAGAATTTGTTGTACAAGCAGGATTTGGCGGCATGGAGTAAGCAGACGCAGTGGTTGGGATTGAAGGTTATCCGTCATGTGCCGTTTGGCAAGCTGCATGCTTTGGTCGAATTTGAGGCGTATTTTGAAGAGAACGGGCAAACTGAGTGCCATCATGAATTGTCGGCGTTTGTGAAAATAGATGGGCGTTGGTACTTTATTGATCCGACCGTTGCTTTGCCGACGATGAAACAGCCTTGTTTGTGCGGTTCGGACAAAAAGTTTAAGGCGTGTTGCGGACAGTTTTTCAAATAGTAGTGTAAACAGGCCGTCTGAACGTTCAGACGGCCTGAGCTGTTTTTGCAGATAAAAAAAACCATTCATACTAAGGGAGAAGTATGAATGGCCAATACATTGCGGGAAAACGTCTTACTTGCTGCACCGCCCAAAAGGGATGAAAGAGCGGTGTTGTGTCAGCGATTAATATTCTACCGTTTTTAGTATTAAATGCTGTTAAGAAGTGAAATAATTTCAATAAGTTGCAAGATAATCGTGATTTTTTGAAGATAAACGGTATTTTTACTGATTTTCTCGAATCCATTTCACCCATTGCTGAAACAGCTCGGGTTGCAATGCGGCGATGACGGAACGCTTGAATACATGTTCGCCGCTCCAAAAATCGTCGCCTTCCAAAGTGGTCAGGCAGCCGCCGGCTTCTTCAAAAATCAATGCGCCGGCAGCGTAGTCCCACAGCTTTTGTCCGCCGTGGATGTAAATATCGTAGCGGCCGCTGGCAAGGTAGCACCAATCGAGCGTGCTGCTACCCATGCTGCGGATTGTGCCGAATGGGGCAAGGGTATTCATGCGGCTGGCGAGTTTGCCCGAACGCAGGTATTTGATTTCCACGCCGGCAATGGATTCGTTGAGTTTTTTGTTTTCCGAACGCAGCGGCAGCGGCGTACCGTTGAGAAATGCGCCTTTGCCGCGTTCGGCGTAGAAACATTCGCCGCTGACCGGATTGTAAATCACGCCCAATTCGGCGTGGCCGTTTTTAACCAGTGCGACGGATACGGCAAAATGCGGCAAACCGTTGACGAAGTTGTTTGTGCCGTCGATAGGATCGACAATCCACAGGCCGTCTGAATGTTCGTTCCACAAACGGGTTTGCTCCTGAACGCTCATCTCCTCGCCCAACATCGGACAATCCTCCAATAAGGGCAGGGCGGCGGCAAAAGCGGTTTGTGCGGCCAAATCTGCTTCACTCAAAACCGAGCCGTCTTCCTTGCGTCGTGACGGCGTGTTCAGAAAACGCGGCATGACTTCGGTTTGGGCGATATGGCGGACGACTTTCTGTAAACGGTATAGCACGGCGTATCCTTGTTTTTGCAGTTTTGCGTGACAGTGGATTAAAATTCGGAAAGTTTTCAAATTATAGTGGATGAAATCGAAATCAGGCAGGCAAGTGTATGCCGCCGTGTTTCAACTTCGTCCACGAAAGTTTAAATTATATACATGAATAAAGCAGGAAACCATGCCCCGATTTTATGTTGATTTTGCCTTAAGCCCCGACAGCGTGGTCGAATTGCCCGATAATGTGGTGTGCCATCTGAATGTATTGCGCGTGAAAAACACGGAAGAAATCGTGTTGTTCAACGGCAATGGCAAGGCATATCCGGCTTTGCCCGAAGTTTTGGAAAAACGCCGCGCCAGCGTGCGGATTTTGCGTGAAGAGGCAACGGACAACGAATCGCCGCTGAACATTACGTTGGTACAGGCGGTATCCTCCGCCGAGCGCATGGATTTCACTTTGCAGAAAAGCGTGGAATTGGGCGTGGCAGAAATTCGCCCGGTCATCAGCGAACGCTGTGTCGTCCGCTTGAGCGGCGAACGCGCTGAAAAGCGGGTGGCGCGTTGGCAGGAAATCGTCGTTTCGGCGTGTGAACAAAGCGGCCGCAATATTGTGCCGAAGGTTTTGCCGCTGACGACTTATGCGCAGGCTTTGCAACAGTTGCCGCAGGAAACGACCAAACTGTTAATGAGCTTGAATCGCGCACAAAAATTGAGCGATGTTCGGCCGCAATCCGATAAAGTCGTGTTTATGGTCGGTCCGGAAGGCGGCTGGACGGAGAAGGAAGAGCAGCAGGCATTTGATGCCGGTTTTCAATCCGTTACGCTTGGCAAACGGGTGTTGCGTACCGAAACCGCCTCACTTGCGGCCATTGCCGCCATGCAGACGCTTTGGGGCGATTTTGCATAAATTCAGGCCGTCTGAAAACGAGTGTAGCGAGTTTCGTTAAAACAAGCTGTTGCTTCATGATATAAAAATGGGAGTTTAAAAATGTCTTACACCTTTACACTGGCCGAGCACGAGCTGGAAGCGGAATTGAAAAAGCTAATCGTGCAAGAGGCTGATAAGGCCGACGATGTGGATATGGATGATTTCACCGACGATGCACTTTTGTTTGGCGATGACAGTCCGGTCGGTTTAGATTCGCTTGATGCACTGCAAATCAGCGTTGCCTTGCAACAGTATTTCCAAGTGCGTCTGCAGGGCGACCGTATGGTGCGCAAACATATGATGTGCGTACGCGATTTGGCGGCGTTTATTCGTGCGGAGCATGGCGCGTGAGTTGGGTTTGCGGTACGGCGGCCGCTTCTGCCTTGAATCCGCAAACGGATTTCAGACGGCCTGATGCGGTGTCTTATACGTTTTTAAACCAGCCACAGCAGGCTGTTTATTTTCGTGCATTCGCCGACGACAGTTTGGGGCGGAAGGAATTTGCGGATATTGCCGAACAACATTTGCGCCGAGCCGCCGAAAATGCAGGCTGGCCGTCTGAAAGTTGGCATGATGCGCCGGTGTTTATCGGTTCCAGTTCCTACTCCATTTCCGAATATGAAAACCGCCATTTTGCGGGCAATAGGGCGGAAGAAGAACACAATTTGCTTTATCTCGCCGAAGATTTGCGCCGGCGCAGCGGCAATCGGCAAATTTTCAGTTTCGCTACTGCCTGCACTTCGTCCGCCCATGCGCTGATTCAGGCGGACAATTGTTTGTGCGGCGGGGCGGAGCGTGCCTTTGTGCTTGGTATTGAAAACCTCAACCGGCTGACTTTGCTGCATTTTCACAGCTTGGGTTTGCTGGCCGAGCAGTATCGGCCTTTTGGCGGAAACGGTTTGATTTTAGGCGAAGGTGTTGCCGCACTTGCCTTATCTTCCGCTGCTCCCGAATCTTCTTCAGGTCGTCTGAAACTTATCGGACACGCCGCCAATACAGGCAATGACCTGATTCAAAGCGATGGCCAAGCGCAAGAACAGGTGATGCGTCGAGCTTTGGATGTTGCAGGCATCGCTCCTGAAAGCATTGCAGCCGTTAAAACACACGGCATCGGCACGGCTGACAGCGATGCCGCCGAATTGGCCGCGCTGGAAAACATATTCGGAACGCTGCCGCCTCTGATGGCGTTCAAACCGCAAATCGGACACACACTTGGCGCAACGGCAGCCCTTGAAACAGCTTTGCTTTTATCCGCTTTAAAACAAGGCGGAAGCAGCGATTATCAGGGGCGGGAAATTCGTTTTTCCGAGTGCGCGGCTTCACGAGAAGGCGGCTTTTTCTGTTTGGCCAATCAGTTTGGTTTTGGCGGCAGCAACACATCTTTGGTATGGCAATGGCAACCGTAAATCCTAATATCCGTATTACCGCCGCCGTGCGTTTTGATACTGACGCCGGTACAGGCGGTAAAATCCTCAAACAAACCTTAAAGCAGCAAAGCGGTATAGATACCCGCCGCCTCAGCCGCTTGAGTTTGATTGCCGCGCTTGGTGCAGGGCAACTGAAAGAGCAGTGCGAAATTCGTTCTGATTGCGCTATTTTTCTCGGTACGCCGTTTTCTTCGCCATCCGTATTTGAAAAAATGGCAGACAATGTGCTGAATCATCACGCCGCGATGCCGTTTGACTTTATCGCCAATCTGCACAACTCTCCAGTCTTTCATGCTGCGCAAGCGTTAGGCACGCATGGTGCAACTTTGGTCGTTACTGCCGATAACAATGTAGATACCTGCTTTCATCCATTATCTCTGGCTATGCAGTCTGTGCAAAATGGCGGACAAGCTGCGATTGGCTGGGCATATGAACATCAAGTAGCCCGTGCCGATACCCATGAAGGTAGTATCTGGATTGTGCTTGAAGCCGGTGCAGAGCAGGGTGTTCCCGTTGTGTTGAATGATGAAGGTACTCAGACTGATAGGCCGTCTGAAAAGCCGCGATATTATTGGCAAAATATCGCTGATTGGATAGAAGAAGTAATGGCGCACGAGGGTAGGGATGTGAAGAAATGTACTTTGGCGTGATTTTAGATAAAGTATTTGTCTATTGAATAAAAAAGGTTTACGTCATTAAAAAGGCCGTCTGAAAATATTTTCAGACGGCCTTTTGGTATCAAAAAAAACAATCAACGAGACATCTCGCCTTGAATAGCGCGGATATTCGCTTTACGGGCGTTGATGGTACGGGTCAGTTGTTGGATTTTAATCTGGTCGCCTTTTTGTTTGGCCGCATTCAGCTGTGTTTGAAGGCGGGTAATAGCAGCCTGTTCATTGCGTACTTCGGTCTGCAATATCTGTTTGCGGGTTTCTTTAGGGCTTGGCTTAGGAGCCGGCGTAACTACAGGAGCAGTACGGATAACAGGGGCTTTGTATTTGCTGTATGAAGAACTGCGTGATTTGTTCTGACGGTTGCGCAGGGTAATATTGAGGCGCGGATTGGCAGCTTCGGCTGTGTTGGTCACGCTGGTAATCGGTACATTCGGCAGAATTTTGATATCGCTGTCATTATTTCCTTTATCCAGCAAAATGTCGGCTGCCGGTTTGTATGCTTGTGGGAAAGGTGTTGGGACAGTGGTTTTGTCATGTTCTACCGGAGTGGCAGTTGCCAGCGTGCTTGGTTCGACCGAAGCTGTGGCAATAGGTTTGGCTGCTTGTTCTTCGGATGCGCGGACAACGGCTGTTTTAGTACGGTTGACCTTGGCTTTGCGTCGAGAGGAGGTTTTGGCATAAGTTTTGCCTTTGCGCTTAGTCTCGACTTTGGCAGGTGTTTTATCGAGCGCTTCATCCTGAGCTGTTACTGTTTGGCTATTTTGGGTAGTTGAAGTTTGCGGCTGAGCTGCCGAGTTCTGAATAATCTCTTGTGGAATTTGGATTGCAGGTACAACAGGTTGAACAGCTGGTGTTTCATTAATAATAGCAATGCCGTCTGAAACTGTTTTCTCGGTAGAAGCAGTAGGTTGGGCTTGTGCGGCAAGCATTACAGGAACAATACTGTTTTCTGTTTGGGTTGCACTAGACTGAGTTTGTACAACAGGAGTTGTATTGCGGACAGTAGTGTCGGCAACATAGTCTTCAGCTTTTATTGTGGGTGGCGCTTCCAGAGTAGGCGTATTGTTGGGAACGATTACGCTGTCTGCAATGGCTTTGTCGGCTGCAACGGTAGGTTGGGTTTGTGCTGCGAGCGTTGGAGGAACAATAGTGTTGTCCTCTTGAGCAGCAGTCGTCTGCGTTTGTACGACAGGAGTTGTGTTGTGGACAGCAGTATCGACAACATAGTTTTCAGGTTTTGCAACGGCTGGTGTTTCCAAAACAGGCGTATTGTTGGAAACGATTACGCTGTCCACAATGGTTTTATTCGCAGGCACAGCTTGTCGAGTTTGTGCCATCGGAATGGAAATAGGTGCCGGAATACCGTATTCATTTCGAGCAACAACGACTGGGGTTTGTACCGCAGGCATTGCATGAGAAGCATGAACGTAGTCAGCGGCAGATGCTTTAAATTCTGTTGTTTGTACCGTTTTTAAAACCGGAGTGTCGCCTGGAATCGCAACGACGCTGTTTTCTGTTACATTGTTTGTTTCAACTATGCGACAGGCGTCATTGATCTGGTATGAAGCATAAACAGTGATGCCTTCAACATTGCAGACATACTCGGCAGCGTTGGCGGCGGCAGGGAGGGTCAGGCTGAGGGCAATGGCGGTTTTGCAGAAAAACGGTTTCATAAAGGCAATAGAATCAGGTTGTTTGTTTAAAGTGTAATTATACTATGTCCACTGTCAGCATCCGCCAACTTATTTTTAGGCGGTGTAAAACTGTGGTTGAAAGGTTGAAAATTGGAATAAAAGGTCTTAGGCCGTCTGAAACTTGTCATATAGAGTTTCAGACGGCCTTTACTGTCATGGCGGATTAAGCGTTCAACAGGCTTTCATCCAATGTCAGCTCTTCATTTTTATTGACGGCTATTTTGCGTGCCAAAACGTTTTGGGCGATTTTGTGTGCTTCGGCAAGCGAGTGCATCAGGTAAGTACCGCATTGGTATTCGTTCAACTCGGGGATTTTGCTTTGGTCTTGAACGGTCAAAACATCCTGCATTGAAGCGAGCCATGCGTCGGCCACTTTTTGCTCGTCGGGCGTACCGATGAGGCTCATGTAGAAACCGGTGCGGCAGCCCATCGGGGAAATATCGATGATTTCAACGCCGTTGCCGTTTAAGTGGTCGCGCATAAAGCCTGCGAACAGGTGCTCCAGCGTATGAATGCCTTTTTCAGGCAGGATTTCTTTGTTGGGAATGCAGAAACGCAGGTCAAACACGGTAATGGTGTCGCCTTTTGGCGTGGTCATGGTTTTTGCCACGCGTACGGCAGGGGCGTGCATACGGGTGTGGTCGACTTTGAAACTGTCTAGTAGGGGCATTTGGGTGTCCTTTGAGGTAAATAGATTTTTAGCTAGGGATATTTGAAGACTGAATCACAATTCCGCAATCTCAACTGCTTCGCCCGAAGCCTCGCTCAGTGCTTCGTTTAAAACGTCGTAGAAATCGCGGCTGTCGCGTGTTGCCAGCCATTTGCCGTTTTGCTCGGCAAAATGGTAGCCGCCGCTTTTGGCGGCAATCCACAACTCTTGGTTGGGCGTATGGCGGTTGACGATGATTTGCGTGCCGTTTTCGGCTTCGATGGTCAGTACGTTTCCGGCAAACTGGCAGTCGAAATCCCAGCCGTTTTCGTCGATTTGGTCTTCGATGTGTTCGAACAATTCTTCGCTCATGCGGATGAATTCGCTTTCGGTCATCATGGCTTTTTGTGTGGTTTTTGTTTAAGATACCGAATCTTGCCACATTCGTAATGATGAAGAAAGTTTTACTGATGAAATACGGCGTATTTTTTGCAGCGGCAACTGCTCTGCTGCTCTCTGCCTGCGGCTATAAAGGCGATCTCTACCTGCCCAAAGAAGGCGACAAGGCGCGCTTCGGCGTGATTCAAACCGGCTTGAAATTCGATACGGCCAAAGAACCGACCACTCAAACCAACGACTAAAAAAGACTTCACAAACATGACCTTATTCTGCGAACAACTCCCCTATACACATCTTGCCGAAGAGTTTGGTACGCCGCTTTATGTGTACAGCAAATCTGCGCTGACCGAGGCATTTGAAAACTACCAAACCGCGTTTGCCTCTTTGAATCCGCTTGTCTGCTACGCAGTGAAAGCGAATGGCAACCTGAGCATCATCAAGCACTTTGCTTCTTTGGGGAGCGGTTTTGACATTGTGTCCGGCGGCGAGTTGGCGCGTGTTTTAGCGGCAGGCGGCGATGCGGCAAAAACGATTTTTTCCGGTGTGGGTAAGAGTGAAGCAGAAATCGAGTTTGCGCTGAATGCAGGCGTGAAATGCTTCAATATGGAGAGCATTCCCGAAATTGACCGCATTCAAAAAGTTGCCGCGCGTTTGGGTAAAGTCGCTCCGGTTTCCCTGCGCGTCAACCCCGATGTCGACGCTAAAACCCATCCTTACATCTCCACCGGCCTGAAAGCCAATAAATTCGGGATTGCCTATGCCGATGCGCTTGAGGCCTATCGTCATGCTTCCCGACAAAGCCATTTGAAAATCGTCGGTATCGACTGCCATATCGGCTCGCAACTGACCGATCTCAGCCCGCTTGTCGAAGCCTGCGAACGTATCTTGGTCTTGGTTGACCAATTGGCAGACGAAGGCATTGTGTTGGAACACTTGGACTTAGGCGGTGGTGTCGGCATTGTTTACCAAGACGAAAATGTGCCTGATTTGGGTGCGTATGCCAAAGAAGTTCAAAAACTGATCGGTACACGCCGTCTGAAACTGGTTCTTGAGCCAGGCCGCAGTTTGGTCGGCAATGCAGGCGCGTTGTTGACGCGAGTCGAGTTCGTCAAACATGGCGAAGAGAAAAACTTTGTGATGGTCGATGCGGCGATGAACGATTTGATGCGTCCGGCGCTTTATGACGCCTATCATCACATCGAAGCGGTTGAAACTAAAGACATTGAGCCTCTGACGGCCAATATCGTCGGCCCGATTTGTGAAACCGGCGACTTTCTCGGCAAAGACCGCACCATCGCCTGCGAAGAAGGGGATTTACTGCTTATCCGCAGCGCCGGTGCGTATGGTTCAAGCATGGCGAGCAACTACAACACGCGCAACCGTGCGGCGGAAGTATTGGTTGACGGCAGCGAGTGCAAACTTATCCGCCAACGTGAAACCATCGAGCAGCAAATGGCCAACGAATTGGCTTGTTTGTAAGGTTTGATTGTTTAAAAGGCCGTCTGAAAGCTTGATAGACTTTCAGACGGCCTTTGTTATGAAAGAAAAGGGCATGTATCAAACATGCCCTTTTTAGTTTATCAATAATGCGGCGGAATCTCATCGCGCAGGCTGTACGGTTCGCGTTCGCCGTTTGCGCCTTTGTCCTGCATCCGTTGATACAGAAGCCGCAGCTGGCCTTGTTGCAAATCCAAGCCTGCTGCATCTTGGCGATGGTGTTGTTCAGGCTGCCGATTAAATCTTCCTGCAAGGCCGTCTGAATTTCCAGCTCCGTGACGCGGTGTTCTAATTCCTGAATATCGCTCATATTACAGCACCATCGCGGCAATCCAGCCGGCAGCCATCAGCGGGATATTGTAGTGGATAAAAGTCGGGATAACCGAATCGCGGATGTGGTCGTGTTGGCCGTCGGCGTTCAAACCCATGGTTGGGCCGAGTGTCGAGTCGGAAGCAGGGGAGCCTGCATCGCCCAGCGCACCGGCCGTGCCGACGATGGCGACGGTTGCCATAGGCGAGAACCCCAAGCTCATGCACAAAGGCACATAAATCGCGGTAATAATCGGTAAAGTCGAGAAGGACGAACCGATGCCCATGGTCACCAGCAAGCCGACGCACAACATGGTTAATGCGGCCATGCCTTTATTGCCGCCGAACAAAGCCATACTGTGTTCGACCAAAGGCTGAATCTCGCCGGTCGCGTTCATTACGGCGGCGAAACCTTGAGCCGCAATCATAATAAAGCCGACCATCGCCATCATTTTGATGCCTTCGCCGAACACATCGCTGGCGGCGGAGCGGTTCATCACGCCCAACATCATAAACACGGCAAAGCCCAACATGGCGCCCAATACCAGCGAACCATCATACAAAAGCTGAATGGCAAAACACACGGCAATCGCCACGGCCGCCACCAAGCTGCGATAGTTGACGGCTCTTGTTGTTGAACTGCCGCACGGTTGTCTTCCGTGTCAGTGGTATTGTTTTGATAAATGCGTGGTTTGCGGTAGTGCAAAAAGGCCAGCAGCAAGCCGGACACCATGCCCAAAGCCGGAATCGCCATTGCGTGCATCACATTGATGCCGCTGGTGTCCATGCCTGCCGAGCGGATATTGCCCAACATGATGTCGTTCAAGAAGATGGAGCCGAAACCGTAAGGCAGGAACATATAAGTCGTTACCAAGCCAAACGTAATCACGCAGGCCACCAAGCGGCGGTCGAGTTTCAAACGGTTGAACACCAACAGCAGCGGGGGAATAATCATCGGAATAAACGCAATATGAATCGGCACAACGTTTTGGCTCATCACGCCCATGCACAAAATAATCGCCAGCAGCAGCCATTTGACCGCACCTTCGCCTTTCGCATTGCCTTCGCCGCCGTTTAGTTTGCGGATAATCACGCCGGCGAGCTGTTGCGGCAGGCCGGAATGCGTGATGGCCATGGCAAACGCGCCGAGCATGGCATAAGACAGCGCAATTTGCGCCCCGCCTTTCAGTCCTTCGTTAAAAACAGGAATAATCCCTTGCTGCACCACATCGCCGGCCGTGTTGGTTACATTCTCCAAAGGCATACCGGCCACCAAGCCGCCGACAAACGCGCCGACAGCCAAGCTGAGCACTACATGCACGCGCGATAAAGACAGCACAAGCATGATGATGACCGCAATTACAACTGCATTCATATCGTTCTCCGTTGTTCAGACGGCCTGTTATGTAAAAACAGGCAATCATCTGTTTACATATTACAAATAAACATCATAACCCAAGCATGAAGCCTTTGCAAAAAACGGCAGGCCGTCTGAAAACCAGATCATCGACTTTCAGACGGCCTGAAGTGATTTCTTGTATAACGTTTCAAAATGGTATGTGGTTTATCGCCAAGATTAAGATATTCAAAAATAGCCCAAAAACGCGTGCTTCCTATTCTTTGCATATTGTATAAATGTTAAAATCGACATAATGCTCTATTTGGGGTTTGTCGCTGAAACTAAAGCAGTTATTTATAAAATCCAATTCAATAATATACAAACAAAGGAAAGAAGTTATGGATATTCTGACGCGGCTGCACAATCTGCCGCCCTCACGCTTTCATTACAAACTTTTGGTATTGGTCGGCATAGGTTGGCTGTTTGATGCCATGGATACAGGCTTGGTGTCGTTTGTATTGCCGGCTTTGGGCAAAGATTGGGCGCTGGCTCCGGCGCAGTTAGGCTGGATTGTCAGCATTGCCTTCGTCGGCATGGCTCTGGGCGCGGTATTTAGCGGCTGGCTGGCGGACAGGTTCGGACGGAAAACCGTTTTTGCCGGTACGATGGTGGTGTACAGCATTGCCACAGGTTTGTGTGCGCTTGCGCCTGATTTGACGGTTTTACTGGTGTGCCGTTTTTTTGTCGGCGTCGGCTTGGGCGGCCAACTGCCCGTTGCCGTGTCACTGGTCAGCGAATATGCGCCGCCGAAAGTACGCGGCCGTTTTATTGTGTTGCTGGAAAGCTTTTGGGGCTTGGGCTGGCTCTCGGCCGCGCTGGTGTCTTATTTCTTTATTCCGCAAACCGGCTGGCACAGCGCGTTTTTATTCGGCGCCTTGCCCCTGTTTTATGTGCCGTTGGTGTTGAAATTCGTTCCCGAATCCGTGCCTTACCTGCTTTCCCGCGGCAAAACCAACGAAGCGCACCGTTTGGTATCCGCGCTGGAAATTCAATCGGGCATAACGCCGCTGACAGAAGCCGTTGCCGCACCGGCCGCCCCGCGCGAACGCATCCGCTTCATCCAACTTTGGCAACATCCGTTTGCACGGCGCACGCTGATGCTGTGGCTGGTTTGGTTCGGCATCGTGTTTTCGTATTACGGCATTTTCACTTGGTTGCCCAAATTGCTGGTCGAGCAGGGCAATACCGTGGTCAAAACCTTTGAATATGTGCTGGTGATGATTGTGGCGCAACTGCCCGGCTATATTGCCGCCGCGGCTTTGGTGGAAAGAATCGGCCGCAAAGCAACGCTGGCAGGCTTCCTGGCCGCTTGCGCCGTGTGCGCATGGTTTTTCGGGCAAAGTACAACTGCAGCCGAAGTCATGATTTGGGGCAGCCTGATGTCCTTCTTCAACTTGGGCGCATGGGGCGTTTTGTACACCTACACCCCCGAACTCTACCCCTTGCGCTTCCGTGCCTTCGCATCCGGCTGGGCAGGCGCCATCGGCCGCGTCGGCGGCATACTTGCCCCCATGGTAGTGGCGGCGATGGTGGGCAACAGCGGGGGCTTCGGCAATATCTTTATGATGTTTGCGCTGGTTATGCTGCTGATTGTGGCGGTAATCTTGGTATTGGGTGAAGAGACTAAAGGTCGTACGCTGGAAGACATTAGCCAATAAAAGATAGACATGAAAAGGCCGTCTGAAAAATATTTTCAGACGGCCTTTTTCATTTACGTTTGTAATTTTAATACACCGATTTTCTGTTTTTATCTTAATTATCGAGGAAAGCGACGAAGAATAACCGTCTTTGTTTTTGTGTAGATAAAAATATTATACTTCAAAGAATTAAAATGAATAAACGATAAAATGGCCGTCTGAAAAGTTCAATCATGGTTTGTGATGTAGGTCAAAGCAAAATGTAACTAAATTACCTATAGTTATCGTAGTGAAAATTTATTGACCTTATTGCCACCTTTTATTAAGGAGATACACCATGAACGCATCAGCCGACAACGTCGTCAGCCCAGCAGTAGCCGAGGTAAACAGCCTGGTTGAAAAGGGTTTACGGGCGTTGGATGAGTTTCTTAAGCTGGATCAGGAGCAGATTGATTTTATTGTTGCCAAAGCCTCCATTGCTGCGCTGGACAAACATGGTGTACTCGCCATGCACGCGGTAGAAGAAACGGGACGCGGCGTGTTTGAGGATAAGGCAACGAAAAACCTGTTTGCCTGCGAAAACGTCGTGCGCCGCCTGCGCGATTTGAAAACCGTGGGCGTCATCAGCGAAAACGATGTAACCGGTATTACTGAAATTGCCGATCCGGTCGGCGTGGTTTGCGGTATTGTGCCGACAACCAATCCGACTTCCACCACCATTTTCAAATCTTTGATTGCGCTGAAAACCCGCAATCCGATTATTTTCTCGTTCCACCCGTCCGCCCAGCAGTGTTCCGCCCATGCAGCGCGTATCGTGCGCGATGCGGCGATTGCGGCCGGTGCGCCGGAAAACTGTATCCAGTGGATTGAAAAGCCGTCTATGGAAGGCACTTCCGCGCTGATGAAGCATCCGGGCGTGGCAACGATTTTGGCGACCGGCGGCAATGCGATGGTAGAGGCTGCTTACTCTTGCGGCAAACCTGCGCTCGGTGTCGGGGCGGGCAACGTACCTGCTTATGTTGAAAAAACGGCGGACATCAAACAGGTGGCACACGATATTGTGATGTCAAAATCTTTCGACAACGGCATGGTGTGCGCCAGCGAGCAAGCGGTGATTGCCGATAAAGAGATTTATAAAGAGTTGGCCGAGGAATTTAAATCTTACGGCGTGTACTTTGCCAACAAAAAAGAAAAAGCCATGCTCGAAGAGTTTATCTTCGGCGTAACGGCGAATTGCGCCAACTGCGGCGGAGCAAAACTCAATTCTGCGGTAGTGGGCAAACCGGCGGCATGGATTGCCGAGCAGGCCGGGTTTAAAGTGCCTGAAAAAACCAACATCATCATCGCCGAATGCCGCGAAGTCGGCCCGAACGAGCCGCTGACCCGCGAAAAACTTTCGCCTGTTTTGGCCATGATTAAGGCGGATTCGACCGAACAAGGTTTGAAGTTTGCCGAAGAAATGGTTGCCTTTGACGGCTTGGGACACTCCGCCGCCATCCATACCGCCGACGAAGAATTGGTCAAAACGTTCGGCTCCCGCGTCAAAGCGCTGCGCGTGATTTGGAATTCGCCTTCTACTTTCGGCGGCATCGGCGACGTGTACAACGCCTTCCTGCCTTCTCTGACCCTCGGTTGCGGCTCTTACGGTAAAAACGCCGTCGGCGGCAACGTCAGCGCAGTCAATCTGTTAAACATCAAAAAAGTAGGCCGTCGGAGAAACAACATGCAATGGTTCAAAGTGCCCGCCAAAATCTATTTTGAACGCGATTCCATCCAATATCTGCAAGACATGAAAGACTGCGAAAAAGTCATGATTGTGACCGACCGTTCGATGGTTGATCTGGGCTTTGTCGATAAAATCACCCATCAACTGCATCAACGCAAAAACAAAGTGACCATCCAGTTGTTTACCGACGTCGAAGCCGATCCGAGCGTCCAAACCGTCTATAAAGGCACGGATTTGATGCGCAGCTTCCAGCCGGACACCATTATCGCGCTGGGCGGCGGTTCGCCAATGGATGCGGCCAAAGCCATGTGGCTCTTCTACGAGCAGCCGCAAGTCGATTTTGAAGACTTGGTGCAAAAATTCATGGACATCCGCAAACGCGCGTTCCGTTTCCCCGAATTGGGCCGCAAAGCCAAATTTATCGGTATTCCTACTACATCGGGCACAGGCTCAGAAGTGACGCCGTTTACCGTCATCAGCGACGGCGACAAAAAATATCCGATTGCCGACTACTCGCTGACACCGACCATTTCGATTGTCGATCCTGCGTTTACCATGACCGTTCCGGCAGGCGTAACCGCCGATACCGGTTTGGACGTACTGACCCATGCCGTAGAAGCATACGTTTCCGTACTGGCGAACGACTTTACAGACGGCCTCGCCCTGCAAGCCATCAAGCTCGTGTTCCAATACCTCGAACGCTCTTACAAACACGGTGCGGCCGATCCAGAAGCGCGCGAGCATATGCACAATGCTTCCACCATCGCAGGCATGGCGTTTGCCAACGCGTTCTTGGGCATCAACCACTCGATGGCACACAAATCGGCGGCAAATATCACGTTCCGCACGGCCGTGCCAACGCCATCCTGCTGCCGCACGTCATCCGCTACAACGGCACGCGTCCGCAGAAAACCGCCACTTGGCCGAAGTACAACTACTACAAAGCCGACCTGAAATATCAGGAAATCGCCCGTACTTTAGGCCTGCCATGCAGCACACCGGCAGAAGGCGTCGAATCCTTCGCTCGCGCCTGCCACGAACTGGCGGTCAACGTCGGCATCAAAATGTCTTTGAAAGAGCAGGGCATCGATGAGAAAACCTTCCTCGACGGCAGAAAAGAGCTGGCCATGATGTCTTTTGAAGACCAATGTACCCCGGCCAACCCACGCCTCGCCATGGTAGCCGATATGGAAGAAATCCTGACCAAAGCCTATTACGGCGAATAAAATCGGGTAGATAAAAAGGCCGTCTGAAACCTGAATATAGGGTTTCAGACGGCCTTTCGTATTAGAACTAAAGTTGATACTTATTGTATGTGGAATTTAATTTGCAAACATTAAGAATAGTCATCATGAAATCAGAAATTTTAAAACAATTTGGCAAACATGTTCGTCATTTAAGACAACTCCAGGATTTAAGTCAGGAAACATTGGCTGAAAAAGCGAATATGCACCGGATTTATATAGGAATGATAGAACGTGGAGAGCGTAACCCCGCCCTATTAAATCTTATTCGTTTGGCTAGCGCATTAGATATTTCTTTGCCTGAACTTTTAACTTTTAAGGACTATGTTAATGACGGGAACTGTGATAATGAATCTAACTGATTCGTATGGTTTTTTTAGAGAAAACGTCGGAAGGACGCTAGGAGATCTAAAACTTGAATATCAAACCAGATTTCCCGAGTTCACCTCTGAAATGAAGATAAATAAAGGCGGGGTAGGGCAGTTTATCGAGAAATTGATAGGACTTAACAATACAAATGCTTTGACAGATTTTGCTGATGGTGAGCTGAAAACCAATAAAGCAGATACAGATGGTGCACCACTAGAGACTATGTTTATCTCGCAGATTTCCAGTAACTTTGATCAGTTAATCAGCGATCAGATAAGCTTTGAAGATAGTTGGATATACCAAAAAATAAAGAATTTGCTATATGTTCCTATTTGTAAAGTCGACGACGATCCTAACAAATGGTACATACAGTCAGCTTATCATGTGCAAATAAATGAAGGGGGTGAACTTTTCAGACAGTTATCTGCTGATTTCACGCAAATTAAAAGTAAGCTGTTAGCTGATATTAATTCCGGCGACGGATACATTCATACATCAAACGGTGTGTTTATCCAAATCAGATCAAAAGATTCTAAGCCATACCATCCTATATTTTCTGCACAATATAATCGGAATATTTCTAATAAGAATCATGCATTTTATTTTAAAAAAGAATTTATGCGGGAAGTTCGTGAAATGGCCAGACAGGGTAGAGATGGTGTTGTTCGAATAATTTAAAATAAGATGGGGCTACTGCTTTTGTTGTAGCCTTTTCTTTGCTAATTCAAAAAAATCTTCTTCTAGTTCGCAACCACAAAATTTCCGACCATGTTTTAAGGCAGCAACGCCTGTTGTGCCGCTGCCCATGAAAGGGTCAAAAATTAAATCTCCGATGTTTGAAGCTGAGAGTATGCAGCGTTCAAGTAAGGGGAGTGGTTTTTGTGTCGGATGTTTGCCGAATGTTTTTTCGGCTTTGTTTGGAGGAGGAAATGTCCAAACACATTTCATCTGCTTGTCATCATTTTGTGCTTTCATCATTTCATAATGAAACGTGTGTTTGGCTTTTTTATTTTTCTTTGCCCATAAGATTGTTTCTGTCGAATGGGTAAAAAAACGGCAGGACAAATTAGGGGGAGGATTGGGTTTTTCCCAAGTAATATTGTTCAAAATATGGTATCCGATGGTTTGCATTAGGTAGCCGATTAAATAAATATTATGGAATGTGCCGCAAACCCAAATTGTGCCGTTTGGTTTTAATAAGGCGTAACACAGTCGAAGCCATTCTTCGTAGAATTCCAAATCTGCCGCCATCCCTTTGGATTTATCCCAGTTGCCTTTATTGACGGAAACCATTTGTCCGTTTTGACAACTGAAACCGTCATTGGAAAGAAAGTAAGGCGGGTCTGCGAAAATCATATCAAAACAGCCGTTCGGATGTTTTTCCAATATCTTCCGCATGACGTTAAGGGAATTTTCGTTGTAGAGAACAAGGTCGTCTGAAACGATTTTTTTCAAACGACTTTGATAAATGGCAGCTTCTTCAGCCAGTTTGTTGAAATCACTCATAAATTGCCAATAATTCTCCGACTTTTTTGCGACTGCTGCCCTTTGCGGCAATATTGCGTTGTACTTCAACCGTTTTTAGAATGGCAGAAGAATAAATATCTCTCGTAAATTCAGTATCATGATTTGAAATCAAACGCCTTGAGAGTTAGGCGCAATTTGTTGGGCTGACTGGGAAAGGCGGATTTGATCGTCTAAATTGAAACCTTCTTTGGCATAAGTGGTGAATGAAGCGGTTGGGCTTAAAGGTGCATAAGGAGGATCACAATAAACAGTATCTGTATTGTTTGTCAGAGATAGGATCGTTTGAAAATCTCCGCACATTAATTCAACTCTATCAGATTTTTGAATGAAACCTTCCATTTCTTGTTGTGGAAAGTAAGGAGATTTGTAGCGTCCGAATGGCACATTGAATGCCCCTTTGCTGTTGTAACGGCATAAACCGTTAAAAGCATGGCGGTTCAAATAAATAAATAGCGCTGAACGTTCGTGTAGATCTTGGCTAAAGTTGAATTGTTCCCGCAATTCATAGAATCTTGAATCGCTATTGTTTTCGGAAGTAAAGAAAGAGCGGGTATAGTCTATGAATCCGGATTTTTCTTCTTTTAGGATACGGAATAAGCCGATTAAGTCAGCGTTAATATCATTGAGCAGATAATGTTCGAAATCCAATGCAAGAGACAAAGCGGCAGAACCGCAAAAGGGTTCAATCAGACGTTTTCGTGCAGGAGTGGGTAGATTGTGTTCGATAAAGGGGACAAGTTTATGTTTGCCACCAGCCCATTTTAGGAAGGGTTTTGAAGCCATTAGGATGCCAAGTACAAGCGTGGTTGATTGGCTTCGAATTGTGCCAAAACATCGTGAGGAATACAACGGATTTATGTTTTGGGGACGTGTGTAGAGTGATTCTAAATCCAATGGAACCTTCCATCCCAATGTGTTATTGGGCTTATCAGCTTAATCTACCTTAAAAAGGCCGTCTGAAAACCTGTTTTCAAGTTTCAGACGGCCTTTATCCGTGTGGCTAAACCTTAAAAGCGGTTTAGACGACGATATTCACCAAGCGTCCGGGAACGACGATGATTTTCTTCGCAGGCTTGTCTTCCATGAATTTCACTGCGCCTTCGTTGGCAAGGGCGGCGGCTTCGAGGTCGGCTTTGGATGCGTCGGCGGCGACGGTAATTTTGCCGCGCAGTTTGCCGTTGACTTGAACCATCACTTCGATTTCGGATTTGACCAAAGCGGCTTCATCGACTGTCGGCCAGCCTGCTTCCCACAGTTTCGCGCTGTTCAATTCGCTCCACAGGGTTTCGCAGATGTGCGGCACGATGGGCCACAATAGGCATACGGCGGTTTCCAATACTTCTTGGGCGACGGCGCGGCCTTGTTCGCTGCCGGTGTCGGTTTTGTCGTATTGGTTGAGCAGTTCCATCACGGCGGCGATGGCGGTGTTGAACTGCTGACGGCGGCCGTAGTCGTCGCTGACTTTGGCGATAGTGGAATGCAGTTTGTGGCGCAGGTCTTTGAGTTCTTTAGACAAACCGTCTTGGTTGCCTGCGAACGCTTTGACTGCTTCGCCTTGTTTCAGGTATTCGTAAACGGTACGCCACAGACGACGCAGGAAGCGGTGCGCGCCTTCGACGCCGCTGTCGCTCCACTCGAGGGACTGTTCGGGCGGTGCGGCGAACATCATGAACAGGCGGGCGGTGTCCGCGCCGTAGGCGTTAATCAATTCTTGCGGATCGACGCCGTTGTTTTTGGACTTGGACATTTTTTCCGTGCCGCTGATGACAACGGGCAGACCATCGGCTTTGAGGACGGCGGAAACGGGGCGGCCTTTGTCGTCAAAAGTCAGCTCGACATCGGCAGGGTTGATCCAGTCTTTGCCGCCTTTGTCGTTTTCGCGGTAGTAGGTTTCGCAGACGACCATGCCTTGCGTCAGCAGGCGTTCGAACGGTTCATCAACATTGACCAAGCCTTCGTCGCGCATCAGTTTGGTGAAGAAGCGCGCGTACAAGAGGTGCAGAATGGCGTGTTCGATACCGCCGATGTATTGGTCGACCGCGCCCCAGTATTTCGCGGCGGCAGGATCGACCATGCCGTCTGAAAATTTGGGCGACATGTAGCGGAAGAAATACCAGCTCGATTCCATGAAGGTGTCCATGGTGTCGGTTTCGCGTTTCGCCGCGCCGCCGCAGCATGGGCAGGTGGTTTCGTAAAACTCAGGCATTTTTGCCAAAGGCGAACCCATACCGTCGGGTACGACGTTTTCAGGCAGGACGACGGGCAGTTGGTCGGCAGGGACGGGTACGTCGCCGCATTTTTCGCAATGGACGATAGGAATTGGACAGCCCCAGTAACGTTGGCGCGAAATACCCCAGTCGCGCAGGCGGTATTGGGTTTTCGGTTCGCCTGCGTCTTGGCTTTGCAGCTTGGCGGCGATGGCGTCGAATGCCGTCTGAAAATTCATGCCGTCCAAGTCGCCACTGTTGACCAATACGCCGTTTTCTTTGTCGCCGTACCATTCTTGCCATTGGTTTGCGTCGAATGCGTTGTCACCGACGGCAATGACTTGTTTTTTCGGCAGGTTGTATTTGGTGGCGAACTCGAAATCGCGTTCATCATGCGCCGGAACCGCCATCACCGCGCCGTCGCCGTAGCCCCACAATACATAGTTGGCAATCCACACTTCCAGCTTGTCGCCGTTGAGCGGATTGACGACGTAGCGGCCGGTCGGCACGCCTTTTTCTCCATCGTCGCCATGTCGGCTTCGGCAACGGAGCCGGCTTTGCACTCGGCGATAAATGCCTGCAATTCGGGTTTGTCGGCGGCTGCGGCGGTTGCCAGCGGATGCTCGGCGGCAACGGCAACATAAGTCGCACCCATCAGTGTGTCGGGACGGGTGGTATAAACTTGCAGGAATTTCGCGTAATCGCCTTCCAAGCCTTGTTTGCTGTCGTCTGAAACGGCGAAGCGCACGGTCATGCCGCGAGATTTACCGATCCAGTTGCGCTGCATGGTTTTAACTTGTTCCGGCCAGTGTTCCAGCTTGTCCAAGTCGTTGAGCAGTTCTTCGGCGTAATCGGTGATTTTGAAGTAATACATCGGGATTTCGCGTTTTTCGATCAACGCGCCCGAACGCCAACCGCGCCCGTCGATGACTTGCTCGTTGGCAAGCACGGTTTGATCGACCGGGTCCCAGTTTACCGTGCCGTTTTTGCGATAGACGATGCCTTTTTCAAACAGTTTGGTAAACAGCCATTGTTCCCAGCGGTAGTATTCGGGTTTGCAGGTAGCGACTTCGCGCTCCCAGTCAATCGCAAAACCCAGGCTTTTGAGCTGGGTTTTCATGTATTCGATGTTGTCGTAAGTCCATGCGGCGGGGGCGACGTTGTTTTTCATCGCCGCGTTTTCCGCCGGCATGCCGAACGCGTCCCAACCCATAGGCTGCATGACGTTGAAGCCGTTTAAGAGTTTGAAGCGGCTCAATACGTCACCGATGGTGTAGTTGCGCACATGCCCCATGTGCAGCTTGCCGCTGGGGTAGGGGAACATGGAGAGGCAGTAGTATTTGGGTTTGGAAGCGTCTTCGGAGACGTTGAAAATACGGGCGTCGTCCCATTTTTTCTGCGCCGCAGGCTCGATGGCGGCGGGTTGGTAATGTTCTTGCATGGTCATTCTGTTTTTCGCTTGAAAACGTTGGAAAAAATAAAGATGGGATTATAGCAGGTTGTCGGGCCTGTCGGTTTGACAAAGGCCGTCTGAATGTTTGGATGTTGGAAAAGCACAATTTCAGACGGCCTTGAAAATACTGACTTGAGTTTTTGATACTCGCCCACATATCCCACCCAGTTTGAATTCATTCTTAACACTATCAAAATTATGAGCAATAAAGATTTTTACGAAACCCTTGGTGTTGCCCGCAGCGCTAGCGACGATGAAATCAAAAAAGCCTACCGCAAGCTGGCAATGAAATACCATCCCGACCGCAATCCTGACAACAAAGAAGCGGAAGAAAAATTTAAAGAAGTCCAAAAAGCTTACGACACCTTGTCCGACAAAGAAAAACGCACCATGTACGACCAATACGGCCATGCCGCGTTCGAACAGGGCGCAGGTGCGGGCGGATTCGGTGGCTTTGGCGGTTTTGGCGGCCAAGGCGGATTCGGTGGCGCGCAAGGCTTCGATTTTTCCGATATTTTCAGCCAAATGTTCGGCGGTGGCGGCAGCGCAGGCGGCCGTCAGCCGGATTACAGCGGTGCGGACTTGCAGGTCGGCATAGAGATTTCGCTTGAAGAAGCCGCCAAAGGCGTGAAAAAACGCATCAATATTCCGACTTACGAAGAATGTGATGTCTGCCACGGCTCAGGTGCCAAACCGGGCACATCCGCATCGACTTGTTCGACCTGTCATGGCTCAGGTACGGTACACGTCCGCCAAGCCATTTTCCAAATGCAGCAGACTTGTCCGACTTGCCATGGAACAGGCAAAGAAATCAAAGATCCTTGCGTCAAATGCCGTGGCGAAGGCCGCACCAAGACCAGCAAAACGGTTGAAGTCAACATTCCGGCAGGCATCGACGACGGTCAACGCATCCGCTTGAGCGGCGAGGGCGAACCTGGCCAACACGGCGCGCCGGCAGGCGATTTGTATGTCAATGTCCGCGTAAGACAGCACAAAATCTTCGAGCGCAACGGCTTGGACCTGCATTGCGAGTTGCCGATCAGCTTTGCTATTGCCGCATTGGGCGGTGAAGTCGAAGTGCCGACTTTGGACGGCAAAGTCAAACTGCACATTCCGAAAGAAACGCAAACCGGCCGCCGTATGCGTGTAAAAGGCAAAGGCATCAAGTCTCTGCGTTCCAGCGCGACAGGCGATTTGTACTGTCACATTTTGGTTGAAACACCGGTTAACCTGACCGACCGCCAGAAAGAGTTGCTGGAAGAATTCGAAAAAATCTCGACCGGTCTCGACCGCAGCCAAACCCCGCGCAAAAAATCGTTCTGGGACAAAGTGGGCGAACTGTTTGACTGATTCGGGTTTGAAAACAGTAAAAGGTCGTCTGAAAGCTGATTTGTCGGCTTTCAGACGACCTTTCCCCAACCTGTTTCAAAGAAAGCCGCAGATAGAACGGATAATTTGCAACCGATACACTTGATGCATAGTTACCTTCGGGAATTGTTCTTTGATTGCGACGATGCAGTATGGTATCGATTTGAAGTTGATCTGCTACGCGATATTCGGGTAGCTCTTCCGTGGGCAAAGCCCATGCTAAATCATTCGGTTCTAAACGGATGTAAATACCCGCTTACCGCTACTACGATATTCTTCTCTTCATTTTCTGCAGAATCAATATCTTCCAAAACAAAACGTCGTCTGAAAGCTTTTCAGACGACGTTTTGTTTGTATTGCCTACCACATTTTTCGACAGTGTGTTTTCCACCTCAGCCTTGACTTGTGCGCCAAAGCGGCGACTTAAGAATTTACTGAAATCGTCTTCGGGCGTGTAGCTGACCAGTTCGGGGGCTTTGACGACATCGCGGGCGATGCTGTACACGCTGCCGAAGTCGTCAATAAGGCCGACTTTTTTTGGCTTCAAGGCCGGTATAGACGCGGCCGCTGAATACGTCGGGGTATTCTTTGTCTTTCAATTTTTTTCACCGCGTCCGAGTTTGACGGCCTTGATGAATTCTTGATGGGTGTCTGACAGCATGGCTTCCCAGATTTTTCGCCTGTTCGGGCGTTTCAGGGGTAAACGGATCTCCCATACCTTTGTTGCTGCCTGCGGTTTTCAGACGACGTTTGATACCCAGCTTGTCCATCAGGCCGGTTACGTCGAAACCGCCGCCGATCACGCCGATACTGCCGACGATGCTGGAGGGGTCGGCGTAGATTTTTGTCCGCAGCGGCAGCGATGTAGTAGCAGCCGGAGGCGCACATATCTTCGGCGACGACATAGACGGGGATGTCTTTTATGTTCGCTTTTTTTAAACGACGTATCTCGTTAAAAAGCGGTATTGGAGATAACGGGTGAGCCGCCGGGGCTGTTGGCGCGGATGACGATGCCTTTTACATTCGGATTGCTGTAGGCCGCCTCCATGCTGTCGCGCAGCATTTTGACCTGATCGTCCATGCCGCCGCCTATTTCGCCTTCCAATGTGATGACTGCCGTATGCTCTTTACCTGTGGCCAGCCCTTGTCCGGCCGTGCCGTCGTCCGAACCGAACCATAATGCGGCAATCAGCAGGACGCCGATAATCCGCCAGAAGTTGCGCCAAAAACGGGCGCGCCGCTGCTCTTTATAGGCGGCAAGCAGTACGTCGCGCAACACGTCCCGTTCCCAGCGGCCTTCCGGACCGTCCGGACGTTTATCGGGGTATCCGTTGGTTTCTTGCATAATTTTCCTTTGTTTCTAAATAAATCCTAAATCAGGTTCGGGGCATTTTATAACGAAACTTCCGGCTGAAAAACCTTCCGTTTACTCGAATGCCTCAAAATACGCCAGCAGGGTTTGCGGCAGCCATTGCAGGTTCAGACGACCTTTGTCGCGGCTGACGAACGCAGCGTGTCCGCCGTATTGGGGTTGCAGCAGCGTAACGGCGGACGAAACCTCTTCTACCGTCGGCAAGGCTTTCGGCGGCAGAAACGGGTCGTTGACGGCATTGAGCAGCAAAAGCGGCGTACGCACGGTTTTCAGCCAAGGCTTGCACGAAGCGCGGCGGTAATAATCATGCCGGTCGGCGAAACCGTGCAGCGGCGCGGTAAACCTGTCGTCAAAAATCCCCCAGCGTTTTGCATTCTTTCAACAAGGTCGTCTGAAAACCTGTTGCGGCGGCTTTGGGCAATAAAGATTTTAAAAAATAGCGGGTATAGAGCAGTTTTGACATTCCCTTATCAAAGCGAGTGCCTGCCGCTGCCGCATCCACCGGCGCAGAGACGGCGGCAGCGGCGTAAGGGACAGCAGCCATGCCCAGACTGCCGTATTCGCCCAAATATTTTGCCAGCGCATTGCCGCCCAAAGACACGCCCGCCACATAAATCCTGCGGTAGCGTTCCGAAAGCATTTCCAGCATAAAGCCGATTTCCCGCGTATCGCCCAAATGATAAAACACAGGCGCGGTATTCTCTACGCCTCCGCAACTGCGGAAATGCACCACCACGCCGTTCCAGCCTTTTTCAATGACCGCGCGCATCAATTCAACGGCGTAATGGCTGCGGCTGCTGCCCTCCAATCCGTGAAACAAAACCACCAAAGGCGCATCGGGATCGGCGGCATCGACAAAAATCACAGGCAACCAAAGTACGTCCCGTACTGTCCGGCAGCAGCTCGCGGCGGTAGGCAGGGGCGGGGCGTTGAATGAATTTGGCAAATATTGTGTCCGCATGACCGTTGCGCAGCCATAAGGGCGTATTCGGGCATAAGGTTTCCATCATTCGAAATCCTTTTTGAAAACAACATAATAAACCAATAGCGCCGTCAGCGTCCCATTCATCCATCCCGCCCAAACATCCGTCGGATAATGTACCCCCAAATAAACCCGTGAAAACCCCGTCGACAAGGCAAATAAGATGCCGACGGCAAAAGGCGGTACGGCGGTATGCAGTCCGATAACACAATAGAATCAGCATCACTGCGACTGCGGCGGAAAACGTACTATGCCCGCTCGGAAACGAAAAATTGGCCTCTTCGACGGCACGAGGCCAAAGCAACGGGCGCGGACGCTGTATCCATGCTTTTATCCAAAGCATATTCAAAGTCGGCAACAATGCCGCTAAAGGCACGAATACCGCTGCCTGCTGTTTGCCCAACCGCCACAGGGCATACCGCCGCCAAACAGACCAGCGGTACGGCGACGGCGGTTTTACCCAAATAATGAAGCAATAGCGCAATTGGAAAAAACCATTGTCCCGTCTGTTCGTGAATGACAAACATCAACGGACGTTCGAATGCAAAACTCTCGCCATTTGCCAGATGGACGGCAATATAAACAGAAAGAGGCAAAAAAATACCACAATGGCAGTTTGTACAAAACGGCGGAAAAAAAGAAAAAAATCAGGCATAAATCAGTGAAAAAAATCAGGTTTGAATCAAATATCTGACAAACAAGCCGCGTTCGCAATCAAGAAGGATGAACTGATAGTCTTTGGCATTAATTTTTTTGATAATTACTGCTTTTTTTCCCTCTGGAAAAATCAGGTAAACCGAATAAGGATACCGCGAGAAAGTGTTATTCTGACCGTACAAACCAAACGGCATCCGCATCGTTTCCCGTCGGGGCGAACGGATGGTTCCGATAATAATTTCATTAAACATTCGGAGGTTATTATGTCTGTGTCAGTATTGTTTTTTTAGAGGTAATTGTGGCTGTCGGCCTGGCATCCGTCGCCGCCATCGGCATACTGTGTGCAGGCGGATCGGATTGGTAATCCGTCCGTATGCCGTTCCGTAAAGGTCGTCTGAAAAAAACATTTTTGTTTTTCAGACGACCTTTCTAATCGGCAACCATCATTCATATTTTATTGGATGCGACGGTAACGACGAAAAACGGTTTTTTTCTTTCCCTCGCTATATTATTAGGGTCGGCTTGATTTCGGATGGATGCCGCTTGCTGCAAAACAAAACGTCGTCTGAAAAAAACTTTCAGACGACGTCTGCATCCACCTTAGCGTATGTCGATGTGCGCACCTTCATGCAGTTCGCGAAGCAGGTTGATTTCTGCCTGTTCGGCTTTTTTTGCGCGACAAATATTGGCGTACGGCGTTTTGTTGGCGCTCTTCGGGCGTGCCGGCGTCACGGACGTCGTTCAGCTTGATGATGTGCCAGCCGAATTGCGTGCGTACGGGCGGGCTGACTTGGCCGGGTTTGAGTTTGTGGACGGCTTCTTCAAACGGCGCGACCATCATGCCGTCGGCGAACCAACCCAAATCACCGCCGCTGTTCGCGCTGCCGTCTTGCGAATATTGGCGCGCCAAACCGGCGAAGTCCGCACCGCTGCGGGCTTGTGCATAGATTTTGCGGATGGTGCTTTCCGCGCCTGCCGCCGCGTTGTCGTTGTCGGCTTTAATCAAGATGTGCTGCGCGCTGTATTGGCGCATCGGTTCGCCTTCGGGCAGGGCGACACCTTGTTGGCGCGCGCGCTCGATGAAGCTGTTGACTTCTGCATCGCTGACGCGGCTGTTTTGCATCACGGCCTGCTGGCGCACTTTTTTTCCATAATGATGGTGTCGGCGATTTCGCGACGGGTCTGTGCGGACGGATTTTTTTCAGCGACGGCGTTTGGGCGATGACGGCATCGATTTCGGCATCGGTCGCTTGAATGTTGCGGCGTTTGCCCGCTTGAACAATTAGGGATTGGTTGACCAGTTGCGCCAAAACTTGCTGGCGGAGTTCGTCTTCGCTGATTTGCGTGCCTTTAGGAAGGTGTTGGCGCGCTTCGGCAATGGCATGTGCCAGCTGGCGCTGGGTAATGACTTCGTTGTCGGCAATGGCGGCGATGCCGTCGGAAAGGCGTACGGCGCCCGAATCGGCAGGCGTGGCTGCCGCTGCCTGTTTTGCCGCTTTCTGCGTTTTTGACCGGCTTGCCTTTGGATGCGGCTTTGGGCGCGGCGTGTGCGTTCAATGCCAGACCGAGTGCGGCGGCAAGAATCAGGGGTTTGACGTTCATGGGGTAACTACCTCGTTGGTTTTGCTGTAGCCGGGAATGGCCAAGCGCAGTTTTTTTCAAATGGGTTGTTGCCGAGATTGCTCAGGTCTTTGAGTTGGAGATTGAAGAATACGGCGTTTTTTTGCGGCTGTTTTTCGCCGGTCACGTAGCGTTGTCCGACGAGGCTTGCGCTCCAGCAGCCGCAATCGCTTTTTGTATTCCGCGCCAACCAAGATTTCAAGCGGTTTCTTGGCTTGGATTTCGTAGTTGTAACGTGCGACGGCGTAAAGGTTTTTACGGATGGGCCATTGCGCCGCCAAATCGATTTGGCGGATTTTGTCGTAGAAATAGTTGCCGTCCGATTGCAGGGTAAATGCGTTCGTTGCGGCCGTATTTGTAACGCGCGCTCAATACTTTGCCCGGTTCGGGATTGTAGCGGACGGTCGCGGCGTAGCTTTCGGCGCGGCTTTCGTTTTGGTTGTAGTGGATATCGAAGCCGGCATGGATGCTGTCGCTCAGTTTGCCGTGCGCGAAGCCGACCCAGTCGGATTGGCTGCGTTCATAACGGCCGACGCTGCCGTCCAGCAATACGTTGTCGTTTTTTTGAAATAAAACTTCTGTCCGATGCCGGCACGGAACAGCTCGGCACCGTTGTTCGGATTGAGGAATCGGGTTTGCGCGGCGGCGGTCAGGCTGTTGGCGGAGTTGATGCGGTCGTTGCCGACGTACAAGTTTTCACGGAAAAGCTGGTTGTAAGAGAAGCTGTTTTCCGAGGTGTCGAAATTGGGTAAGTCGTTTTGGGACTTGGTCGGGATGTAGTTGTAGAACAGGCGCGGTTCGAGGGTTTGAAGATAGGCTTTGCCGAACACATTGGCGTTGCGCTCGAAGGTCATGCCGGTATCGACGTTGAATATCGGCAATACGCGGCTGACGCGGCGGCTGGATTGGTTGCCGAACGAGCCTAAGTCGTAATAAGTCGCGTGTACGCCGATTTTCGGACGGATATAGCCCCATTGGTTGTTGAAATCCCAACGCACGCTGGGATACAGCACGGTACGGCTGCCGTCTTGTTTGCTGTCGTGGACGAAACGGGTGAACTGGCTGAATACGTTGATATTCGCCTTGCCTATGGTTTTCTGCCAACGTCCGGTCAGGCGCGGCATGATGGCGTAAGGTTCGTCTTTGTAACCGTTTTTGGTTGGCAAGGGTTTGGTATTTCTGTACGTTTAACGCACCATCAAAAGAGCCGCCCCAGATATTGTCGCCGTAGTTCAGCCACAGTTGGCGGTTGAGGTTGACGTTGCTGGCAATGTCCTCGCGTCCGTAGAAATCACGGTAGTAATTGTCGTCTGAAACCTGATTAAAGTTGATGCCGCCGCTGAGTTTGTCGGTCAGTTGGTGGTTGTGGTCAAACTTGATTTGATAGCGGTTGTTTTCATGGCGTTTTTTTTATCGTGCGGCATCCAATCGCCGTCAATGACGCCGTTAAATTTCGGCTCGAGATAGCGGACCTGTCCGCCGAGCTGCACGCCGCGCGAGCTGATGATGCCGGGGCGGAAGGTGGCGTCCAAGTTGGGGGCGAGGTTGAAATAATAGGGAAGGGCGAGTTCCAAACCGTCCGAACCGGTTGACAAGGTCGGCACCAACAGACCGCTCTTGCGATGGCCGTTGAGCGGGAAATCCGCCCAAGGCGTATAAAGTACGGGAACGCCGCCGAACACCAGCGACGCGTCTTTTGCCACGCCTATGCCCGTTTCCTGATCGGTTTCGATGCTTTTCGCTTTGATGAACCAACTCGCATCGCCGGGCGAGCAGGTATTGAATTTGGTATTGATGAGCTTGTACAGCCCTTTGCCTTTCATTTCCGCCTTTTCACTGACGCTTTGGAGGCGGCGGCCGTCTTTTTCGGCATCGACGCGGACGTATTCGCTCGAGCCGGTATTGTCTTTCAGGTTGTACACCAAAGTATCGCCGCTGACGGTCGAGCCGTCTTGATACAGCGTAAAGCGGTCGCCCGCCCTGACGGTATCGCTGGTTTGGTCGTAATCCGCCCAATCAGCGTTCAACACTTCCTGATTGCGCTCAATGATGACGTCGCCTTCAGCGCGGACGGCAACTTTAGACTGTCCGGCAACCTTGTCCGCAATCACGCGGGTGTAATCCTGCGGCAGGGGTTCTTCGCCGCTGCGTTTGATTTCAGGCTGCTTGTTTGCTTCGGAAGCCTGATGCTGGCAAAACAGGCAGGTATCGCCCAAGGACAATTTATCCTGATCGGCAGGACGACGGTTTTCCCCGCTCTGAACCGCAGGCGGGGTGGCCCTTACCGGCTCGTAATCGGCAGGTTGCGGCAAAGATGCATTTTGCGCATATGCTCCTCCCGCGCCGAAGCCGACGCTTAACGCCAAAACCAATGGTTTGAGTGAAAATAAACGAGCCAAAATCGCCCCTTAAATCGGTTTGCCAGTTAGAATAGCGGTTATTTTAACCTGAAAGTCCGCGACACCGCTATGCAACGACAAACCGAATTACAAAATTGGCTTCGTGCCGTCTATCCCGAACAAAACTTCGAATTGAGCTTCGCCGCCGCCGATGCCGACTTCCGACGCTACTTCCGCGCTGCTTTTGCCGACGGCAAGACCGTCATCTGCATGGACGCGCCGCCCGATAAAATGAGCGTCGCTCCTTACCTAAAAAGTGCAAAAACTTTTCAATATGCTTAACGTTCCCCAAGTATTGCATGTGGACGAAGCGCAGGGATTTATGGTGCTCAACGACTTGGGCAGCACCACTTTCCTGACCGCCATGCAGCAAGAACAAGGCGCGGAGGCACACAAAGTCCTGCTACTTGAAGCCATAGACGAACTGGTCGAGTTGCAAAAAGCCAGCCGCGCGGGCAAATTGCCCGATTACGACCGCGACATCATGCTGCGCGAAATCAACCTTTTCCACGAATGGTTCGTCGCCAAAGAGCTCGGACGCGAACTCAACTTCAAACAACGCCAGCTTTGGCAGCAAACCATAGACACCCTGCTGCCGCCGCTGCTTGCCCAGCCGCAGGTGTACGTCCACCGCGACTTCATCGTCCGCAACCTCATGCTCACCACCGGCCGACCCGGCGTACTCGATTTCCAAGACGCCCTCTACGGCCCGATTTCCTACGACTTGGTTTCCCTCCTGCGCGACGCCTTCATCGAATGGGAAGAAGAATTCGTCTTGGACTTGGTCATCCGTTACTGGGAAAAAGCCCGCGCCGCCGGATTGCCCGTACCCGCCGCGTTTGACGAGTTTTACCGCTGGTTTGAATGGATGGGCGTACAGCGTCATCTGAAAGTTGCCGGCATCTTCGCCCGCCTGTACTACCGCGACGGCAAAGACAAATACCGCCCCGAAATCCCGCGTTTCCTCAACTACCTGCGCCGCACCTCCCGCCGCTACACCGAGCTTGCACCGCTTTATGCGCTGTTGGTCGAACTGGTCGGCGATGATGAATTGGAAACCGGGTTTACGTTTTAAAAGGCAGATGGCTTTGTGCCACTCTTGATGATGAAAGAGGTCGTCTGAAAATCTGAACTGGCCCCCAAATCTTGGACACTCATAAAAGCCTATTCAGGCGCTCTGTGCAAGCTGGGTTCTGTATGCGACAGGACTCAGCTTTTTCAATTTCAAACTGCAACGCTCCCGGTTGTAGTAATCCATATAGTCATCTATCTGCTTCATCAATTCATCTACCGTCAATTCACCTGCATTATAGAAACACTCCGTCTTCAACACCGCAAAGAAGCTTTCCATCGGCGCATTGTCCCAACAGTTCGCCTTTCGCGACATGCTTTGAACCATGGAATGCTCCGCAAGCAATTCCCTATACCCCGCCGTACGGTACAGCACACCTTGGTCCGAATGCAGCATCGTTCCTTTAGCAGTCAGACGGGGGGCGGCTTTTTCGAGCATTTCCTTCACCATTTCGCTGTCGGCTCTGCGGCTCATGGCGTAGGCGACGATCTCGCGGTTGAACAAGTCCAAGATTGGCGAGAGGTACAGTTTGCCGTCCTTCCCTTTGAGTTCGGTAACGTCGGTCAGCCATTTTTCGTTGGGCTTTCGGGCTTTGAACCGGCGTTTGAGGAGGTGTTCCGATATCTCGCCCATGGCGGGATGGCGGTAGGCTTTTTTCGCCCGTATGAGGGGCTTTCAGTTCCAACTGCTTCATCAACCGCGCCGCTTTTTTGCGGTTCCAACCCAATGCGGCGGCAATGCGCCTTTGTCCGTAGCGTCCTTTATGCCGCCGGTAGGTTTCGACAAGGAGTGCTTTGTCGGCTTCGTCGGGATCGGGCCGGTCTTGGTGGTGGTAGTAAAAGCTGCTTTTGGGCAGGTTTGCGATGTGCAGCAGGTATTTGAGCGGGTGTTGCGCCCTCAGTGTTTGGACGGTTTGGCTTTGTCCTTTGCGGTCTGTTTTTGGCTGAGGGCTTTTAACTCCTTTAGGTAGGCGACCTCTGCGCGCATATAGCACAACTCTTCAATAAGCTCTGCCTGCGTTTTTTCTTGATCGGGTTTATCTGCGATGAAGGGGTTTTTGCGGTGTTGGGGCATGGTTTTGGATTGGGGATGTTCGAGTGAGCCGATACCGCCTTCTTGATAGGCGCGTATCCATCGTCTCAGGTGGGTTCGGGAAATGCCGTAGTGCTCTGCGGTACGCTGTTGGCTGCGTATATGCAGGTAGTGGAGTACGGCTTGGTATTTGAAGTGTAATGTATATTTGCTCATAAAAAAACTGCACCTTGTGAGTTGGAGGGGATGTCCAACTTTTGGGGTGCAGTTCAAATCCTGAAATGGGGTTTCAGACGACCTTTTATATTCTTTATATTTATATATGTGAATTCGGGTTTGTCCACTGTGCCAATTTAAAGCTTGATCCGGCAACAATCAAAAACATCGGTACCTTCATTCCCGCGTAGATGGGAATGACGGCTGAGCCTTTTTGTTCAGGTTTGCCATGTATAGCTGACTTTATTGGTTTTATGCTGGCACTGCCAACGATGGGCATTTCCATTCTATCCACACATGAAAACAGCGTATCTCAAGGATACGCTGTTTCATCCTACTTTCCCATCATTGATGATGGATGCCCAATACTTTGGCGTTGTGGCTGATGATTTCTTCGGCAAGCTGCGGGTTGTCGTTGAGCTTGATGCCGAAGCCGGGAACAAGTTCTTTCAGACGACCTTCCCATGAGGAAATGCGGCTTGGGAAGCATTGGTGGATGAGTTTGATCATCAAGGGTACGGCGGTTGATGCGCCGGGGGATGCGCCCAAGAGTGCGGCGAGCGAGCCGTCGGCGTGGGCGACGATTTCGGTGCCGAATTGGAGGACGCCGCCTTTTTTTCGGAGTCTTTTTGATGATTTGAACGCGTTGACCTGCGGTGATCAGTTCCCAGTCGTCAGGGTTTGCTTCGGGGTAGTATTCCAGCAGGGAGGCGAAGCGTTCTTCTTTGGTTTTGCGCAATTCGCCCAAGAGGTATTTGGTCAGGGGCATATTTGCCCAACCCGCGCGCAGCATGGGGTAGAGGTTGTCCAAGTGGATGGACAGGGGCAAATCCATGAGCGAGCCTTGTTTGAGGAAGTTGGAACGGAAGCCTGCGTAAGGGCCGAACATGAGGTGGCGTTTGCCGTCCACGTTGCGGGTGTCGAGGTGCGGGACGGACATGGGCGGCGCGCCGACGGAGGCTTGTCCGTACACTTTGGCGTTGTGCTGCGCGGCGGTTTCGGGGTTGCTGTTGCGGAAGAACAGTCCGGAAACGGGGAAGCCGCCGTAACCTTTGCCTTCGGGGATGCCGGATTTTTGCAGCAGGGTCAGTGCGCCGCCGCCTGCGCCGAGGAAGAGGAAGCGGGTGCGGAGGGTGAGTTGTCGGTCAGGGTTGCGGGTGTCGCTGGTTTTGAGCACCCATGCGCCGTCGGATTCGCGTTTGATGTCGTCGACGTGGCGGTTGAACTCGGTTTTGACGCCTTTTTCGCGCAGGTATTGCACCATTTGGCGGGTCAGGCTGCCGAAATCGACGTCTGTGCCTTCGGCGGAGTAGTTGGCGGCGACGGGTTGTCCTTCTTTACGGCCGTTGATGACCAGCGGCGCCCATTCGGCGATTTTGGCGCGGTCGGTGGAGAATTCCATCCGTTCGAAGAGTTTTTTTGGGATTTGAATGCGTCGTAACGTTTTTGCAGGTAGTCGCAATGGTCGGTGTTCATGACCAGCGACATATGCGGGACGGTATGGATGAAGGAGTTGTCGGTGATTTTGCCTTCTTCGACAAGCGATGACCAGAACTGGCGGCTGATGTGGGAATTGTTCGGCAATATTGAGGGCGCGGGTCGGGTCGATGGTGCCGTCTGCGCCGAGCGGGGCGTAATTGAGTTCGCATAACGCGGAATGCCCTGTGCCGGCGTTGTTCCAAGCGTTTGACGATTCCAACGCTACGTCTTCCAAGCGTTCGATAAGGGTGATTTCCCAAGACGGTTCGAGTTCTTTGAGCAAAACGCCCAAAGTCGCGCTCATAATGCCTCCACCCACCAAGACAACATCTGTTGCTTCAGCCATGGTTGTACTCCTAGAAACAGGCATATCCTGCCTTTATGATTATCCGTTGTATTACGAACGCCTGTTTCGGCGGTAAAAACCTGCTGGCGCGGTGTTTTTGGCGTGGAAGATTGCGCGCGGGTTTTACGTTTTGAACCGATGTTAAACCGTTCATAATATGTTATTGAGAATTTAGTGGATTTTTCTGAGAATTGCAAAGATTTTCTGTTTGGATTTACATAAACGCGGTTTGAAAAGGTCGTCTGAAACATTCAGACGGCCTTTATTTATCAGGTGTTTGGCGGGGGTGAGCCTGATTTCATTCACTTCTTAAAGACTTCAGATTGTCAGCAAGATGGACGTGTTTTGATGAAAAAATGAAGAAGAAAACGTTTTTTCAGGACGCGTCATAAGCTGCCGCTTTTTCGAGCAGTTTTGCCCTTGCCTGCGGCCATTCTTCGCGCAGCAGGCTGTATTCCACCGTATCGCGCACGCTGCCGTCTTTCCGCAGTTTGTGGCAGCGCAAGATGCCGTCTTGGTGTGCGCCCAAGCGTTCGATAGCGCGTTGGGAGGCGGTGTTGAGGTTGTCGGTCTGCCAACAGGCGCAGCGGCAGTTTAAAGTGTCGAAGACGTAGTCAAGCAACATGATTTTGCAGGCGGTATTGATGCGCGTGTGCCGTGCCGACAGGGCGTACCATGTAAAACCGATGTAGAGGCGGGGGATGGCGGGGTCGATGTGGTAAAGCGAAGTTGAGCCGACGATTTTGCCCGTGTCTTCGTCGATGACGGCAAAGGCAAGGCGGGTTTGCGTGGCGGTGCGGATGTAGTTCGCCACTTGGTCGGGTTCGGGCGCGGTGGTTACGTTCAGCTTCCAAACTTCGCCGTCGCAAACTGCTTCGCGCAAACCGGCTTCGTGTGCCGCTGTCAAAGGCTCGAGACGGACGCGGTCGAAGGACAAAACGGGAACGGATGAAAAATCAGCCATGAGGTTTCCTTTGTATTTGATGGTTTGAGTTATCAGACGACCTTTTTTTGTTTGAGTGGCGGCATCTTTGAGGTCGTCTGAAAGCTATTGATTAATGATGTTTGAACACCAGCACGCCCGACTCCGATACAAACCCGTCCAGCGGCAGGGTCGTGCGGTTCGCGCGGCAGCGTGTCAACCAGTTGGCAAGCGAAGCCTACGCCTATGGTTTTTGCCTGTAAACGGTATTTCATCACTGCGAGCGTCGCATCGTAATAGCCGCCAGCCTGCCCTAAGCGGTAGCCTTCGCGGTCCATGCCGACAATCGGGACAAGCAATATCGATAAACCGTGTACACGGATTTTGCGTCCCGTAAACTGCGGTACATGCAGCTTCGCCCTGCCTCGTTTGCGTTCTTGTTTCGTCCCATCGGCAGGGATAGGGGCGTGAACCACATTCGCCGCGAATGCGGTTCGATATAAGGCAGATAGAGTTTGGCGCCACGTTTTTGTGCCGCGCGGACAAAGCCGTCCAGCCGCAGCTCGCTGCCCATCGGCCAATACACGCCGATCTTCCGCCCCTTCTTGATATAACGTTTGAGCAGGCGGTTAACCGTTTGCCCCGCCGCCAGCCGCCCTTGATGACCCATCTGCGCGCGGGCGCGGCGCAATTCTCGGCGCAGGGCGTGTTTTTCCTCATTCCTCATTTCAGACGACCTTTTGAGTGTTGTTGTAGAATACGGCGATTATAAACGCTCCGTTAACATCAAAACAGGATTCCGCCATGTGGCATATCGTCCTTATCGGCTACCTCTTCGTCGCCGTCATGTATTCCGCTGCCCAGCCCAGCATCGCGCGCGCTTTGATTTATTTGGTTTTTTGGGCAGTCCTGCCCGTTGCGTTTACCGTTTTCACCGTCACCATCCGCCGCCGCAACCGCCTGATGAAGCAGCAGGAAAAAGAAGCATTCGAACAAAGCCGCCGCGCAGCCGGACAAGAAGGCGGCAAACAGGACGGCAGTGCATAAAATCCCTTTTCAGACGACCCCTTATCCGCTATAATCCGTCAGTTTTCCATTTCGGAAACACACTATTTTTTAAAACTTATGCCCACTTTCGCCGAAGGGTGCTTGACAATAGGCGCAGCCTATCAAGTTCTATGCGATTGAATGTGTGCTCTTAACCCTTTCAAGGAAATAAAATGTCTCAAATTACTATGCGTCAAATGATTGAAGCCGGCGTTCACTTCGGCCACCAAACCCGTTTCTGGAACCCGAAAATGGCACAATACATTTTCGGTGCGCGCAATAAAATCCACATCGTCAACTTGGAAAAAACCCTGCCGATGTTCCAAGAAGCGCAAGAAGCCGTACGCCGTCTGGTTGCCAACAAAGGCACCGTGCTGTTTGTCGGCACCAAACGCCAAGCGCGTGAAATCATCCGCGAAGAAGCTACCCGCGCCGGTATGCCTTTCGTCGATCACCGTTGGTTGGGCGGCATGCTGACCAACTACAAAAACCGTTAAGCAATCCATCAAACGCCTGGAAGAAAAAAACCGCTGCTTTGGAAAAACGCTGCCGAAGGCGGTTTCAACAAAAAAAGAAATTCTAGAAATGCAACGCGACGTTGAAAAAAACTAGAACGTTCTTTGGGCGGTATCAAAAAAACATGAAAGGCCTGCCTGACGCGATTTTCGTTATCGACACCGGCTACCAAAAAAAGGTACTCTGGTCGAGGCTGAAAAAAACTGGGCATCCCCGTTATCGCCGTAGTCGATACCAACAACAGCCCTGACGGCGTGAAATACGTCATCCCCGGTAACGACGACTCCGCCAAAGCCATCCGCCTGTACTGCCGCGGCATCGCCGACGCAGTTTTTGGAAGGCAAAAAAACCAAGCGCTGCAAGAAACCGTAGCCGCTGCCCAAGAAGCTGCCGCCGAGTAATCCGGCAAACCGAAGAGGGGCGTTATGCCCCTTTTCTCAAATCCCGTTCTGAAAAAAACCTTTTCAGACGACCCCATTCCCAAACACGGATACCCCGTGTTTCCCCAAAAATCTAGGAGATTCAAAATGGCAGAAATTACTGCAAAAAAATGGTTGCCGACCTGCGCGCCGCTACCGGCCTGGGCATGATGGAATGCAAAAAAAGCCTTGGTTGAAGCCGAAGGCAACTTCGAAAAAGCCGAAGAAATCCTGCGCATCAAATCCGGCGCGAAAGCCGGCAAACTGGCTGGCCGTACCGCTGCCGAAGGCGTATTGGCTTACGCCATCAACGGCAATGTCGGCGCATTGGTTGAAGTAAACTGCGAAACCGACTTCGTTGCCAAAGACGCAGGCTTCGTAGAATTCGCCAACTTCGTTGCGAAAACCGCTGCTGAGAAAAAAACCAGCCACCGTTGAAGAACTGAGCGAACTGGTTGAAGCAGAACGCAAAGCAATCATCGCCAAATTGGGCGAGAACATGTCTGTCCGCCGCTTCCAAGTCATCGACACCGCCAACCAACTGGTTGCCTACATCCACGGTGCATTGGCTACCGAAGGCGTATTGGTTGAGTTCAAAGGCTCTGAAGACGTAGCGCGTAAAATCGGTATGCACATCGTTGCCGCCAAACCGCAATGCGTAACCGAAGCCGAAGTAGATGCCGAAACCATCGAAAAAGAACGCCACATCTACACCGAGCAAGCCATCGCTTCCGGCAAACCTGCCGACATCGCCGCTAAAATGGTTGAAGGCCGTATCCGCAAATTCTTGGCCGAAATCACCCTGAACGGCCAAGCATTCGTAATGAACCCTGACCAAACCGTTGCCCAATTCGCTAAAAGAAAAACGGCACTGAAATCATCAGCTTCGTACGTTACAAAGTAGGCGACGGTATCGAAAAAAAGCCGTTGTCGACTACGCAGCCGAAGTTGCCGCTGCTGCTAAAGTGTAAGGCACTTATGAAAAAGAAAGCACCTGGATTCCAAACGAATCAGGGTGCTTTTTTTGAGAGCTACACTGTTTAGAATACTGTTGGAAATAGAATATTTCATCATAATCAACACATAATAATTTATCCAAACCCATACACCCACGGAAAACGCGTTACCCTGTCAGCCAAACATCCGGAAAGGTCGTCTGAAAAAAATCAAACGCCCTTTCCCCAAATTGAAAGCAGCGCCACAGGATGAACTGAGCATTTGGAATGAATGCTCAGTTCGCTCTGAATAATCGGCGCTAACCAACCAAAGAAAGCAAGGTATCCCATGACACAGCAAATCAAATACAAACGCGTATTACTGAAACTCTCCGGCGAATCCCTGATGGGTTCCGATCCTTTCGGCATCAACCACGACACCATCGTCCAAACTGTCGGTGAAATCGCCGAAGTCGTCAAAATGGGCGTACAAGTCGGCATCGTTGTCGGCGGCGGCAACATCTTCCGCGGCGTATCCGCCCAAGCAGGCAGCATGGACCGTGCCACCGCCGACTACATGGGCATGATGGCGACCGTCATGAACGCACTTGCCCTCAAAGATGCCTTCGAAACCCTCGGCATCAAAGCGCGCGTACAATCCGCACTTTCCATGCAGCAAATCGCCGAAACCTACGCCCGCCCGAAAGCCATTCAATATTTGGAAGAAGGCAAAGTCGTGATTTTCGCCGCAGGTACCGGCAACCCGTTCTTCACCACCGACACCGCCGCCGCCCTGCGCGGAGCCGAAATGAACTGCGACGTCATGCTCAAAGCCACCAATGTGGACGGCGTTTATACCGCAGACCCGAAAAAAGACCCGTCCGCCACGCGCTACGAAACCATCACCTTTGACGAAGCCCTGAACAAAAACCTCAAAGTCATGGACGCAACCGCCTTTGCCCTCTGCCGCGAACGCAAACTCAACATCGTCGTCTTCGGCATCGCCAAACAAGGCTCGCTCAAGCGCGTCATTACCGGCGAAGACGAAGGCACGCTGGTTCACTGCTGATTTCTATCGGGCAATATATTGAAGTGATTTGATCAAGTAAAAGGTCGTCTGAAAACCCGAAACTGGGTTTTCAGACGACCTTTTTTCTCAATATCCTCTCCCCTATGTATGGTAACGGATTACTGGAAATCTAAAGATTGCGTGCGGCGACGTAGCGCATCCGTTGCCTGCACAATCCGAGACCTTTGCAAAAAAGCCTTTCCCCCGACAGCCGAAACCCAAACACAGGTTTTCGTCTATTTCCGCCCCTAATTGCTCCTGATTTTACCCAAATACCCCTTAATCCTCCCCAGATACCTGATAATCAGGCATCCGGGCCGCCTTTTTAGGCGGCAACAGGCACACTTAGCCTGTTAGCCGCTTTCAACAGGTTCAAACACATCGCCTTCAGATGGCTTTGCGCACTCACTTTGAGCAGACCAAAATAAGCTGCCCGGGCGTAGCGGAATTTACGGTGCAGCGTACCGAAGCTTTGTTCGACCACATAACGGGTCTTCGACAAATATCGGTTACGTTTGGTTTGCACTTCTGTCAGCGGACGGTTGCGGTGGGCTTTGCGCATAATGCCATCCCGTAACTGATGCTCTTTCAGATGTTGCCGGTTTTCCTCACTGTCGTAGCCTTTATCGGCATAGACGGTTGTGTCTTTGGCTATACCTTCCAGCAAAGGCAACAGGTGGTTGCACTCATGGGTATTGGCAGGGGTGATGTGCAGTTTCTCGATATAGCCTTCCTCATCGGTACGGGTATGTTGTTTGTAACCGAGTTTGTAGAGGCCGTTTTTCTTTGTCCAACGGGCATCTTTGTCCTTACTCGGTGCGGTTTGACCGCTGACTTGTCCTTCTTCATCGACTTCTATGGCCTGACGCTGTTTGCTGCCGGCAGTCTGAATAATGGTGGCATCAATGACGGCGGCGGATGCCTTCTCTACTTTTAGGTTTTTTTCGGCCAGTTGTCGGTTAATCAGTTCCAGCAATTCGGACAGGGTGTCGTCTTGCGCCAGCCAGTTGCGGTAGCGGCATAAGGTGCTGTAATCGGGGATGCTCAGTTCGTCAAAGCGGCAAAACAGGTTGAAGTCGATGCGGGTGATGAGGCTGTGTTCGAGTTCGGGATCGGAGAGGCTGTGCCATTGTCCGAGCAGGATAGCTTTGAACATGGACAACAGGGGATAGGCGGGACGGCCGCGGTGGTCTCTAAGGTAACGGGTTCTTTGACGATTCAGGTATTGTTCGATCGGTTGCCAATCAATCACCTGATCCAACTTCAATAGTGGGAAGCGGTCGATGTGTTTGGCGATCATGGCTTGTGCGGTTTGCTGGAAGAAGGTGCTCATGGGAAATCCCCTAAATGTCTTGATGGGAATTTAGGGGATTTTGGGGAATTTTGCAAAGGTCTCTAAGTGTGCCTGTTGCAGCCTAAAAGGCGGCCCGGATGCCTGATTATGGGGTATCCGGGGAGGATTAAGGGGGCATTTGGGTAAAATCAGGAGCAATTAGGGGCAGAAATAGACGAAAACCTGTGTTTGGGTTTCGGCTGTTGGGGAAAAGGCTTTTTGCAAAGGTCTCTTTTTGGTGGCTGGCGGCGGTTGGTCTCTGTTCCATCCTGCCGCTTTGCTATAAAAATCGAAACCCTCTTCAACCCGAAATCCAAATCAGGAAAAATCATGATGGAAGCAGCCGGACAACACAACGTCGATGCGGACGAAATCGCTAAATTCAGCCAAATTGCGGATAAATGGTGGGATAAAAAAACGGCGAGTTCAAACCTCTGCACGACATCAATCCGCTACGCTTGGGCTATATCAATTCATTCGCTCAGTTGGTGGGCAAACGTGTTTTTGGATGTCGGCTGCGGCGGTGGGATTTTTGTCGGAAAGCATGGCAAAACGCGGCGCGGCGCACGTTACCGGCATCGATATGGCGGAAAAAAATCGTTGGAAACCGCCCAAGCCCATGCTGCTGCCGAAAAGAGTGGACAATATCGATTACCGCTGCATCCGCGTCGAAGACCTTGCCGCCGAACAGCCGCACAATTTCGATGTTGTAACCTGTATGGAAATGATGGAACACGTTCCCGATCCCGCCGCCATCGTCAAAGCCTGTTCGGAGCTGGTGAAACCTGACGGCATGGTGTTTTTCTCCACCATCAACCGCAACCCTAAATCTTATCTCCATCTGATTGTCGGCGCGGAATATGTGTTGAACGTCGTTCCCAAAGGGACGCACGATTGGCAAAAATTCATCACGCCCGCCGAGCTGGCGCGGATGTGCAGGCAGGCAGGTTTGGACGTTATCGACACCAAGGGCATGACCTACAATCTTTTGACCCGCTGCTATTCTTTATGCGACTCGACAGAAGTGAATTATATGATTGCCTGCCGCCCGGTTTGAGAAGGTTCTTTGTCCGAATCATGATAAAAGGTTATGAAGAAAGGCACACAAAAACAATATTGCTGAAACTGCTGCCGTTTTCACACCAATCAGCATTTGCGAGAAAAGGAATCCACACGTTATCCCAATAAATACATAAGGGTGCATCATTGCGCCCTTTTTTGATTGCTACTTCGCCAATTCTTTGTCGATTTCCTGATAAAGCGCGGCGAAGTCGGGTTCTCCGACAAAGGTTTTCAGGATTTCGCCTTTTTTATTGATCAAGAAAGAAGTCGGGTAAACCTGCGTACCGAACGCTTGGGCGGCGGCTTTATCGGCATCAAACATGACGGTAAAAGGCAAGCCGTATTCTTTGACGTATTGGTTTACGCTTTCCAGCGGGTCTATCGGCTGGGCAATACCGAGGACTTGGAAGTCTTTTCCTTGATAGTCTCTGGACATTTTGATGACTTTGGGCATTTCGCTGACACAGCCCGGGCAGGAGGGGAACCAGAAATTGATGAAGCTGACTTTACCTTGCAAATCGGCATTGGACACCGGTTTGCCTTGCAGGTCGGACAAAGAGAATGCGGGAGTAGGTTTGTTATCCGGAATAAGGACGATGGCGAGCAGCACGCCGATAATGGCGACTGCGGCAATGGTAATGAGTTTTTTTCATGCTTCGGAGTATTGTTTTAAAAGGGTAAATAGAGGTTCGGGAATGCTGATGCTCCGCCCGCTTTCTGCGCTGACAACCATCAGCGTACTTTCAGCTTCGACAGCATTTTTTTACCGCTGGGCAAAACGATGTTTTGAGTAAGGATAATATGGCGTGAGGTCAGCTCTTTCAGACGACCTTCAAAAACGCAATATGTCGCCATCGACGGCGGCGCGGCGATAACGGATGTCGGTGCGGACAACCACCAGCATCAAGCCGTCGATTTCGGACAATAAACCGTGTTCCTCAAAAAACGCCCAGCGCGCTTCTTCGAGAAATTCGAGATAGCGCGCGTTATTGACATGACCGTAGCCGTCAAGATGGTAATTGCGGACGCGGACGTTCATCAGTTCAGATTAAAGGGTTGAAAAGGCTTCACGGGCGAGCGGTTCTTGCTCGAGGTCGGTAATGACGGTAGAAAGCTGGATGTCGAACCATTCGTTGAAAATATCTGCATCCAAATCAGGCCATTCGCTTTCATCTTCGCACCAATCGGCAAGTTCGGCAGCGAAAATGTCTTCAAACCGCGCTTCGATTTCATCCCATACTTCGTCGGCGGTTTCACACGGACGGACGAGATAAGATTGGCATCGGCTTGAATATCTTCAAGCGTCAAACCGTCAAGATGATTGCCGGGCAGGGGTTTGCAGCCAGTTCCAAAAAAAGGATCGAGCGGGATGAGCAGGAAGACGCTGCGGTTGACTTCGTACATGATGTTTTTCCTTGGTTTCAGATAAAGGGAATGATATAGCAAAGGCCGCGCAAACGCTATCTTTGCGGACTGCCACATTCTTTGCAGACTTAAGCGCCCCGCCTTATTCATGAGCGTATAGAAGGTAAAGGTCGTCTGAAAAACTCGAAACACGAGTTTTCAGACGACCTTTGTTCCATTTCCCTGCCTGGAATTAGAAACTGTAATTCACCCGCGCCGTATAAGTGCGCGGCGCGCCGGGCATGGCGTCGGAACGCCAGTATTTTTTTGATTGAACAGATTGCCGACGGCGAAAGTGAGGTTCAGATTTTTTTGCGGTTCCAGCCGAACATGGCGTCGGTGCGGACGAAGCCGGGAAGCGTGGTAACTTCTTTGTTTCTTGAATCGTAGCCGTAGCGTTTGCCCGTACCGGTTACGCCGATTTCGCCGTAGAGGTTTTCGGTCGGCGTGTAACGGAAGAACAGGTTGCCGGTAACGTTGCTGGTGTTGTCCAAATGGATGCCCACTCGGTCGGGATTTTCTTTGTCTTCAACGACTTTCGCCTGCATCACGCCCAATGAGCCGCGCAGGTAGAGTTTTTTGGGGATGATTTGTCCGATGGCGGACAGTTCCACGCCGCGCGAACGGTGTTTGCCGCCGACAGCCCAAGTGTAGGGATCATTTTGCGCGTCGGGACGGTAGCGGATATTGAAGCGTTCGATTTGGTAGGCGGACAATGTGGTGCTGAGGCGGTCGTCCAGCCAACTGCTTTTGACACCGGTTTCGTATTGGCGGGTGTACTCGGGATCGGCGTTGAACACGGCGGAAGACGAAGTGTCGATGCTCAAATAGCCGTCGCGTCCGCCATAAGGTGCGAAGCCTTTGTTATACGAAGCGTAGAGCGTGTGGGCAGGCGTTACGTTCCACACTGCGCCGATGTTGGGGCTGAACGAATGGCCGCTGTATTGGCGGCTGCTGCCGGTGAGTTTGTCTTCGGAATTGAAGGTGTATTTGTCGTAACGGCCGCCAAGGACGAATTTCAAATCGGGCGTGGCGGAGAAGATGTTTTGCACAAAGATGCCGTAGGAGTCGGCTTTGTGGCGGTTTTGGGTGAGGACGGGTTGCAGCCTGCCCGAAGCCGGCCAGCTTGCGCGGTCGTAGGGGTTGATGGAGGCTGTAAAGGCGCGGCTGAAACCCAATGTCGGGTTGCGGTGTTCGCGGCTGTAATCCAAGCCTACGGTCAGGTGGTTTTCAAAACGGCCGATGTGGTAGTCGCCGTTGAGCGTGAAGTTGGACGACAGGGTTTTGTTGTCGGTCTGCTGCCAGGCGTAGTTGCGCTTGATTAGGCTGCCGTTTTCGCTGCCTGCATAGAAATGGTCGAAATCCTGCGCCGCCGTGCGGTGGGCGAGCTGCCATTGGGCGCGCCATTTGTCGTTGAAGGCGTATTCGAGGTCGGAACGCCAAACTTGCAGCTTGTCTTTGACAAAATCGTTCGGGTGGGCGAAACCCATGCGGTAAGGCAGTTCGAAGCGGTCGTACACGGACTTGGTCGGGCTGCGGTCGGGCGTGCGCTCCACATTGTCGTAGGTGTATTGCCCCGTCCACTTCAAGCCGTTGTCGAGTTTGACGGTAATGCTGGGCGAAACCATGACGTTTTTGCTGTCTATGCCGCTGCGGAACGAATTGGCGCGCCCGACTTCGCCGGTGAGGCGGATGGCGACGTTTTTGTTCAGCACTTCGTTGATGTCCATATTCAGGCTGCGGTTTGCCCATGAGCCGTAAACCGCACCGATGTTGCGGCTTTGTTTGAAGTTGGCGTATTTGCTGACCATATTGATGACGCCGCCGCCGTTGGTGCGACCGTACAGGACAGAAGACGGGCCTTTCAGGATTTCCACGCGCTCGATGTTGGCGGTACTGCGGCGGACCTGCCCGCTTTCGCGCACGCCGTCGCGGTAAATATCGGATGCGTCGGCCTAGAAGCCGCGCAGGAAAATGCTTTCGCCGCGCATATCGTAAGCCGCGTCAATACCGGCGTTGCCTTCGAGGATGGAACTCAAATCGTTCGTGCCGTAGTTTTTTTGTTTTTTTCTGGATGTTGAGCGTATCGACGGTTTGCGGCGTTTCTTTGATGAGCTGGTCGTTGCGGGTAACGGCGGCTTCGTCGTAATTGATGTAGCCTTTGAGTACGCTGGTGTCGGACTGTCCGACCACGGTAACGGTGGGCAGGGTGGCGGTGTAATGTTCGCTATCGGCGGTATCGGCGGCATACAGCGGGAAAGCGGAAGCAATCAGGGCGGGAAGCAGGGAAAGGCGGGCAGAATATTGCATGTTCAACTCGAAAGGTGAAGGGATGCGGCATTATAGGAAATATTTTTGCTTAATCGAAATAATTGATAATAATTATCTTTATTTATGACAAACCGTGTTTATATTTTTGCAACAAATCAGCCACCAAAAATTATATTTAAATTGAATTTAATCATTTGATTATTCAATGTAAATTTAGAATTACACAAACACTGCCATAAATCGAAAGATCGTCTGAAAACCCATATCAAGCTTTCAGACGACCTTTTCATCAACAACAGATTTCAAGTTTCATAATCCTGCACGATTTTTTCGTACACGGCTTCGGGCAGGTAGCGGCGTATTATGTCGTGCCAACCATCGGGGCCGACCAGGCCTTTGACCATAGTGGAAGACACTTCGGCGATTTCGCGCGGTGGCATCAGGAAAAACCGTCGAAATTTCGGGTGCAAGGTCGCTGTTGATATAGCGCATGGAGCGTTCGTATTCATAGTCGGCAGCAGAACGGATACCGCGAACGATAAACCCTGCTCCGATTTCGCGCGCGTAGCGAACCAGGAAGCGGTTTTCAAATACGCTGATGCGGACATTGGGAAAGCCTTCCGTAATCGCTTCGAGCATATCGCGGCGTTCGTCTATAGTGTAGGTATTGTGTTTTTCAGGATTGATACCGATGGCGACGACGAGTTCGTCAAAAAGTGCCTGCGCTTCTTGTATCATCCAAAGATGACCGAGGGTCGGCGGGTCGAAGCTGCCTGCGTAAACGGCACGGCGCGGGGGATAGTGTTCATGGATAGTAGGCTGAGTGATGGCAGCCGTCAGGATAGCGGGCGGGGAATGGAATGTCAAAAAGGTCGTCTGAAAAATCAGAAAACCTGTTTTCAGACGACCTTTGAATGCTTTCGTCAGATGCGCAAACGGTTAATCATCGCCGCTGAACGCCAGCAAAATACGCAGCAAGCTGCTGAAGATATTGTAGATGGAGATGAAAATGGTCAGAGCCGCACTGATATGGCTGTCTTCGCCACCGTCAATCACCGTGCGTACCTGCCACATAATCATCAGCGAGCTGAACAGGACAAACGCTGCCGAAACGGCAAGGCTCAATGCAGGGATTTGCAGGAAGAAGTTGGCAATCATCGCGATCATCAACACCACCGCGCCGACGGTCAGGAAGCGGCCTAGCGAATTCATATTGACATTGGTGCGGCGCGCCATTGCAGACATGGTGAAGAATACCCCGGCAGTCATGGCGGCGGCGATGCCGACGATTTGCGTACCGTTTGGAATAGCGAGCGTATATTGCAGAAGCGGGCTGATCAGCACGCCCATGCCGAAAGTGAAGATCATCAGGAGGGTTGCGCCGACATTGCTGTAACGGTTTTTCTCAATGAGGAAAGTCATGCCGTAGAAGAACACCAGCACGGCAACCAGCCCCATCCAGCCCTGACCGAACAGAGAGAATAGATTCAGTCCGAACCAGCCGCTGAAATATGCGCCGGCAACGGCGGGAATGAAAAGACAGACCGAGCAGGCGGTAAGTTTTTTTGCAGGACGGTATTTTTTTAGCAACCTGTCCCGTGGCGGTATAGTCGTAAACGTCGTTTCGCATGGCGTTTGCTCCTGAAAAAAATGGTTTGAAAACAAATAAATTCGGATTCTAACAGTAAATCATCGGCTTGGGCATATCAAGTATGCCGCCGTCGCCGCTTACCGATAGATAATGGCTAATGGCGTATTTTAAAGGGCTTGAATGAAACAGGTCGTCTGAAACCAGAAAACCTGTTTTCAGACGACCCTGCATTTTCCTCATGAATCCTTTTATAATCTCTTCCTTTATAAATCAATATCTTTCGAAAGAAGCAAAATGTCCGATTTCCGTCAAGATTTCCTCAAGTTTGCGCTGGCGCAGAATGTATTGAAATTCGGTGAATTCACGACCAAGGCAGGCCGTCAGTCGCCTTATTTTTTTTCAACGCCGGACTGTTTAACGACGGCGCATCGACGCTGCAACTGGCGAAGTTTTACGCGCAGGCGATTATCGAGAGCGGTGTAAAATTCGACATGCTGTTCGGCCCGGCTTACAAAGGCATTATTTTGGCGGCGGCAACTGCGATGATGCTGGCGGAAAAAGGCGTGAACGTGCCGTTTGCCTACAACCGCAAAGAAGCGAAAGACCACGGGGAAGGCGGCGTATTGGTCGGTGCGCCGCTCAAAGGCCGCGTTTTGATTATCGACGACGTGATTTCTGCGGGAACATCTGTGCGCGAATCGGTCAAATTGATTGAGGCAGAAGGCGCAACGCCTGCCGCCGTCGCCATCGCGCTCGACCGCATGGAAAAAGGCACGGGCGAATTGTCCGCCGTTCAGGAAGTGGAAAAACAATACGGCTTGCCCGTCGTCGCCATTGCCAATCTGAACGACTTGTTCACGCTCCTGCAAAACAATGCGGAATTCGGCGGCTTCCTCGAGCCGGTCAGAGCCTACCGCGAACGCTACGGCGTTGCCTAAAATAGGATATACAAAGGTCGTCTGAAGACGGACAATCCCTTTTCAGACGACCCAACCCAATCAAACACACATTAAAACAACACATCCCACACTTTACACGGAAAACCCCTATGCCCGCCTGTATCTGCCCACACTGCAAAACCTCACTTTGGGTCAAAGACACCCAGCTCAACGTCGCACAAGGCTTTGTCGTTTGCAATAAATGCGAAGGCCTGTTCAAAGCCAAAGACAGCCTGGCGCTGTCTTCCGCCCCCGCCAATCCTGACACGCTGCCCAATGCTGTAACCGACGTCCGCCTCGTACACGACATGGGTGGCAACATCCGCAACCGCAAACAACTCTCCCGCCACGAAATCGCCAGCCTGCTCGACAGCGCCGAACGCGCCAAAAAAAGCCAAAGAAGAGGCGGCACGGCGAGCCGAAGATGAAAAACGTCGGACTGAAGAATTCCAAGCCCTGATGGCGGCAGCCGCTGCCAAACCCGCCAAATCCGAAGAAGGCTTCAACTGGACGCTGGCGGTACTGGTCGCGCTGACCGTCCTCATCATGCAGCTTTTCTATCTGGTCTTGCTATGAACACATCTCCGGGCTTTGTCGCCGATTTTCGCGAAGCCGCGCCCTATATCCACTACCTGCGCGGCAAAACACTGGTTATCGGCATCACCGACAGCCTGCTCGAAGGCGACACCCTGAACCGGCTTGCCGCCGATTTCCACCTGCTCGCCGGCTTGGGCGTGCGGCTCGTATTGGTACACGGCACGCGCCATTTTCTCAACTGCCTCGCCGCCGACAGACAATTCGTTCCGCAATACCACCGCAACCGCCGCATTACTGACGACGCCACCCTGCGCGACGCCAAGCAGGCGGTCGGCATGATACGCAGCGACATCGAAGCCGCCCTGTGCAGCAGCGCATCCGCCCCTTGCGCAACAAACCGATTCCCACCGCTTCAGGCAATTTCCTCACCGCCCGCCCACTCGGCGTCATTGACGGCATAGACATGGGCTACACCGGCATCGTCCGCAAAACCGATACCGACTCCATCAACCGCCGCCTCGACGACGGCGCCATCGTCCTCATCAGCCCGCTCGGACACTCCTACGGTGGCAAAACCTTCAACCTCAGCATGAGCGAAGCCGCCGAAGCCGTCGCCGTCGCCCTTCAAGCCGAAAAACTCGTGTACCTGACCGAAGAAGCCGGCATTTGCAACGCCGACGGCGTCCTCATGTCCACCCTGTCCTCAGGCGAAGTCCGCCACCTGATAGAAACCGCACACAACGTTCCCGTGCGCCTGCTTCAAGCCGCCGTCAACGCCGTCGAAAACGGCGTCAGCCGCGTTCAAATCCTCAGCGGGCGCGAAGACGGCGGACTGTTGCGCGAACTCTTCACCCGAGAAGGCTGCGGCACCGCCATCGCCCGCGATTCCTTCGTCTCCATCCGCCAAGCCCACAGCCGCGACATCCCCCGCATCATCGCCCTGATCCGCCCGCTGGAAGAACAAGGCATCCTGTTGCACCGCAGCCGCGAATATCTCGAAAACCACATCTCCTGCTTCTCCGTCCTCGAACACGACCGCAACATCTACGGCTGCGTCGCCCTCAAAACTTTCGACGACCCCAAAATCGGCGAACTCGCCTGCCTCGTTGTCTCCCCGAAGCCCGCGACGGCGGCTACGGCGAAATGCTGCTCGACCACCTCTTCCAAAAAAGCCCGCGCCATGGGCATCCGCCGCCTGTTCGCCCTCTCCACCCACACAGGCGAATGGTTTGCCGAACGCGGTTTTCAGACGACCTCTCCCGACGCATTACCCGAAGAACGCCGCCTCGACTACCTTGCCAACGGCCGCAACTCGCAGGTGTTTGTCCGAAATATCGAACCTTGATGCAACACACTTTGCTCCCCCCGTTCATCCAACCTTGCAGGCGAACCCATCATTCAGATTTAGCTTGTTCACTGTTAAATATTATATTTGGACGGAGGCTGACAGTTTGCCGATTCCGGATAAACCTGCCCAACCCATTGCCGTTTCCGTGTGGGCGGAAGGGATGGAAAACCAAGCATCAAAACAATATCCCCATACGGCCTTTTTAAAAGAGGTCGTCTGAAAACACGGCATATATTTTCACCGAGCAACGACCTTATCGGGAAATGCGAACTTGCCGAACATCCCGTTTATGTATATGATAACGAACACCGTGCCGGTGTAGCTCAGTCGGTAGAGCAGCGCATTCGTAACGCGAAGGTCGGGGGTTCGATTCCCTTCTCCGGCACCAGATTGCATAAAGAGAGGTCGTCTGAAAACTTGTTTTTTGGGTTTTCAGACGACCTTTCTTTATCTTGGCGTTTGCTCAAGGCTAAGGACTTGGAAAGTGACTTTTAGGATAGAAAAAACACCTTCTTTGCTTTTATAGTGGATTAAATTTAAATCAGGACAAGGCGACGAAGCCGCAGACAGTACAAATAGTACGGCAAGGCGAGGCAACGCCGTACTGGTTTAAATTTAATCCACTATAGGATAAATTTCTGAACCTTCAAGAAAATTTTCATTAACTTGATTCATCCAATTATGCCAGTTAGAAATTTCGTAAGTTTTAAAATGTGGATCCTCTATAGTGCTGTAGTCCATTAACATTACGGTAATTACATCTGTATTTGTAGCAAGACGACCAGGACTATTTTGCGGAATCTCACGCAAAGATTTAATATTGAATAATTGAGCAAAATCTTTGCTATCAGTACGATTTTTTTATTAATATCGTCCATTAAACTCGGATAGAAGCAGAAGATAAATACACCTGTAATGCGAAGCAAAAAAATATTGCCAGATTGCATTATTCAGTCCACCACTTAAAGAATGGTATATCTCTAAAAAAATCGGACTAATCGTTCTGTTTCTCTAAGCGATAAACCGTTCCGTTCTATCATATCGCTGATGAAATTCAAGATTATCTGTTGTTCAGTTAAACCTTTTAGCTCATCAGCTATACGGCTGTTTTGTATCAATTGTTTAAAATATTCAATCGAGACCAAAAGCTCGCTCCTCCTCAATCCGAGCCACAACCTTATCCGGCAAAGCGAAGCTATACTTCAAAAAAACTTATCCAAATATTTTTTTGCGCATCCACTTCCATCCCATACCTATGATTAATCGCCGCGCGCAGTTGCTTGGTGTTCGTCACCAGCACGACTTTGACGTTTTCGACATCAAAGACATGCTTGATGACTTCCAGCATATCGACGGCGTAATCGGGGCGGCAGCGGTCGAGTTCGTCGATAAACAGGATAATCGGTTTGTCTGCTGCCAATTCTTTCAGGCAGGCTTTGAGCGTTTCTAGATTTTTTTCCGCTTCGATTTGCTCTTTCAACAAGGCTTCGATAGTTGCATCAATAGTCGCATCAATGGAATGACTGGCAAGTGTGGTAGCAGAATCAGCCACAGTTTCAGCCACATTTTTTTGCTTCTTCCTCATCATTTATAATTTGGCTCATTCCTTTCTCTAAATCTTCCAAATTTTGCTTTAGGACATGACCAACCGCTGCCTTAGCAACGGTTTTCATCACGAATCCTGCGGCTTTCGCGACTTTCCTCGTAATATTTTTTTGCGCTGTTCAGACGGCTGCTCGCCAGTATCTTCAGGCGTACATGCTTTGATGATTTCGGCAAGCAATGCCAGCAGAGGCTCTCCGCTGTGGTCTGAACGGAAGGCGTCAATATAGACGGGCTGATAATCGCGATGTTGCTCCTGCATAAGCCGAATCAGTTTTTGGCAAAATTCGGTTTTACCCGTTCCCCAGCCACCGTCGATGACCATAGGGGAAAGGTCGATGGTCGAGGTAAGCAGCCTGATGATATTTTTCAGCTATCGGCTTACGATTGAATTCGTCTTGCGTAACGAAAGTGGGGTTTTCTGAAGTTTGAGTTTCCATGTCATCCCTTTGTTTAATCATAAATTCAAACAAATAAGAATACCTATGCAGTCATTCCCGCATAGGCGGGAATCCAGACCGCAATCATTCAACCGTAGGTCAGATACTTGTATCCGACCTACGGCACTAAAAATTTCTTTAATTCATCAGGAATTTCATCAATTCCCTCCGGTATTTCCCCAATCAAAACCGCATCAGAAAGAATATCCAATTTAGCTCTGTAATGATTAACCAGCTCCGCTAATTTCATAATAATTCCTAAAATTTAATTTTGATCGCAAGCTGTAGCAACTGTATTTTTTTCACCCCGTCGAGCAAAAAAATACCAAAAACTCAAATCAAGCCGTTCGGATGCTGTTTTCGGTGATACCGTTTTTCGGCAAAGTAATCACGCATCCGGGCATTCAATATCGTCAGCAGTTTGCGCATACATGCCGTAACGGCAACCTTATACGGCTTACCCTTGGACAGCAGGCGCTGGTAGAAATCCCGAATAAGCGGTTCAAAACGTGTCGCTACCACGGTAGCCATATACAGCGCCTTACGCACCGCAGACCTTCCGCCGAAGCAGTGGCTTTTGAATTTGGTTTCCCCGCTCTCCCTCGGGTGCGGGGCAATACCGACCAAACTCGCTATCCGTTTGTGCGACAGCCGTCCCAATTCGGGCAGCATCGCCATCAGCGTAGCCGTCGTTATCGAACCGATGCCTTTGATTTGCTCCGCTACTTGGGCTTTGCCGTCAAAATGCGTGTGGGTGTGGTCGTCGATTTGTTTGTCCAATTCGTCAATCAGCCGGTCAAAATGGGCAATCAGTTGTTTGACGCTTTCGACTTGTGTTTCGTGAACCTGATGCAGACGGTTTTTTTCTCGGCAGTCCGCATATCCACCAGTTGGTTGCGGCGGTTAACCAATGCTTCCAACACTTCCTCCGCTTCGGTGGGCGGGTGGTAGAGCATGGTTTGCCAACCTTCTTTCTGCGTCATCATCTGTGCGAAGAAGGCGAGCATTTGGGCATCTTTGGCATCGGTTTTTGGTCAGCGACTGCGATTGGGCAAACTGATGCGTCTGACGCGGGTTGGCGATGATCACGGCTATGCCTGCGCGGTGGATGGCTTTGGCGGCGGGAATTTCGAGACCGCCGGTGCTTTCCATGACGACGAGGGGCGACGTTGTGTTTTTAAGGTATTCGATAGTATGGGCGATACCTTTGGGGTTGTTGGTTTCGGTTTTGGTTTTTAGACAAAGACGAAACGGCGATGACGAAGTTTCGTTTGGCGATGTCGATGCCTGCGTAATTGTATTGGGTACTCATCATAAACCTGCCTTGCATTCGGTTGTGTTGTCTAGCAACTGTCCGGTTGTGTCGATGGGTTGCCCGACCGCTCCCTGAGCTACTCAACGGTTGTTTGCCTTGGTCGGATGCGGGTGGCGACCGGGCGGTTTGTTGCTATGATACGGGTGTTTCGATATACAAGGTCGGATACTTGTATCCGACGCAACCGTCAAGATGTCGGATTCAAGAATCCGACCTACGACGCTGAATAGCAATATTTTTATGGTTAAATCATGCTCAAAATATACAACTCTATCTTCTTTTTTAGAAATATACGTTTCCCAAAATAGTTCAGTTGGGTTTTCATCAAGAAACTGTATTTTTCCTAATGTTTCTTCGCTTACCCCAGATGCCCTAAGTTCTACATAGGGGGATAAAGCGCTTCTCTTGATAATTTATACAATATACTTCTTTTCATTTACTTCGTCTTTTTATGGCGTGTTTTTAAGTACCTTGGTGTCGTAGCAACTGTATTTTTCACCCCGTCGGGCAAAAATACCAAAACTCAAATCAAGCCGTTTGGATACCATTTTTCGGTGATACCGTTTTTCGGCAAAAATAATCACGCATCCGGGCATTCAATATCGTCAGCAGTTTGCGCATACATGCCGTAACGGCAACCTTATACGGCTTACCCTTGGACAGCAGGCGTTGGTAGAAATCCCGAATAAGCGGTTCAAAACGTGTCGCTACCACGGTAGCCATATACAGTGCCTTACGCACCGCAGACCTTCCGCCAAAGCAGCGGCTTTTTGAATTTGGTTTCCCCTCTCTCCCTCGGGTGCGGGGCAATGCCGACCAAACTCGCTATCCGTTTGTGCGACAGTCGTCCCAATTCGGGCAGCATCGCCATCAGCGTAGCCGTCGTTGTCGAACCGATGCCTTTGATTTGTTCCGCCACTTTGGCTTTGCCGTCAAAAATGCGTGTGGGTGTGCTCGTCGATTTGTTTGTCCAATTCGTCAATCAGACGGTCAAAATGAGCAATCAGTTGTTTGACGCTTTCGACTTGCGTTTCGTGAACCTGATGCAGTCGGTTTTTTTCTCGGCAGTCCGCATATCCACCAGCTGGTTGCGGCGGTTGACCAATGCTTCCAACACTTCTTCCGCTTCGGTGGGCGGTTGGTAGAGCATGGTTTGCCAATCTTCTTTCTGCATCATCATCTGTGCGAAGAAGGCAAGCATTTGGGCATCTTTGGCATCGGTTTTGGTCAGCGACTGCGATTGGGCAAACTGATGCGTCTGACGCGGGTTGGCGATGATCACGGCTATGCCTGCGCGGTGGATGGCTTTGGCGGTGAGGATTTCGAGACCGCCGGTGCTTTCCATGACGACGAGGGCGATGTTGTGTTTTTTTAAGGTATTCGATGGTATGGGCGATACCTTTGGGGTTGTTGGTTTCGGTTTTGGTTTTAGACAAAGACGAAACGGCGATGACGAAGTTTCGTTTGGCGATGTCGATGCCTGCACAGTTGTATTGGGTACTCATCATAAACCTGCCTTGCATTCGGTTGTGTTGTCTGGCAACTGTCCGGTTGTGTCGATGGGTTGCCCGGCCGCTCCCTGAGCTACGCAACGGTTGTTTGCCTTGGTCGGATGCGGGTGGTGACCGGGCGGTTTGTTGCTATGATACGGGTGTTTCGATATACAAGGTCGGATACTTGTATCCGACGCAACCGTCAAGATGTCGGATTCAAGAATCCGACCTACGACTACGACGCTGCGCGGGAATGACGGCGGGGGTGCTTTCTATTTTAATCTACATAAATATGTGTCGGTATTAAAAAAGGTCGTCTGAAACCTAATATTCGGTTTCAGACGACCTTTTCTTATCTGCGTGCAAGCCTACTTCGCCCCCTTAAACCCGCGCTTCAAATGCACCATCAGCAATGCCACTGCCGCAGGCGTTACGCCGGAAATGCGGCTTGCCTGCCCCACGGTTTCGGGTTTGTGCTGGTTGAGCTTCTGCTGCACTTCGGCGGATAAACCTTTGACTTTGCTGTAATCGATGTCGTCGGGCAGCTTTAGGGTTTCGATGTCGCGGCGACTGTCGATTTCTTCGTTTTGGCGGTCGATATAGCCTTGGTATTTGACTTGGATTTCTACTTGCTCGATGACTTCGGCAGAGAGGTTTTTCAGACGACCTTGCGCCTTCGAGCGTCATCAGTGCGGCGTAGTCGAGGTTCGGGCGGCGCAGGAGGTCGTGCAGGTTGGCTTCGCGGCTGAGTTTTTTTGTCCGAACACGCGGATTTGTTCGTCTTCGGCGAGTTTTTTTGCGGCGTGTACCACGTTGTTTTCAAACGTTGGATTTCGCGTTCGATGGTTTCGCGTTTTTTTCGTTAAACATGCGCCATTGTTCTTCACCCACCAAGCCGATTTTGTGGCCGTCTTCGGTCAGGCGCATGTCGGCGTTGTCTTCCCTGAGTTGCAGGCGGTATTCGGCGCGGCTGGTGAACATGCGGTAGGGTTCGTTCACGCCTTTGGTGATGAGGTCGTCCACCAATACGCCGAGATAGGCTTGTTCGCGGCGCAGCAGCAGCGGGGCTTGTTCGCGGACGTACTGCACGGCATTCGCACCTGCGAGCAGGGCCTTGTGCGGCGGCTTCTTCGTAGCCGGTGGTGCCGTTGATTTGTCCGGCGAAGAAGAGGCCTTGGATGGTTTTGGTTTCGAGGCTGGCTTTGAGGTTGCGCGGGTCGAAGTAGTCGTATTCGATGGCGTAGCCGGGGCGCAGGATATGGGCGTTTTCAAGACCTTTCATGCTGCGCACGAGCGCGATTTGGATGTCGAACGGCAGGCTGGTGGAGATACCGTTGGGGTAGTATTCGTTGGTGGTCAGGCCTTCGGGTTCGAGGAAAAATCTGGTGGCTGTCTTTGTCGGCGAAGCGGTTGATTTTGTCTTCAATGGACGGGCAGTAGCGCGGGCCGACGCCTTCGATTTTGCCGGTAAACATGGGGCTGCGGTCGAAGCCTGAGCGAATAATTTCGTGTGTTTTCAAATTGGTATGCGTAATCCAGCAGGACACTTGGCGCGGGTGCATTTCGGCGTTGCCGCGCACGGAAAAAGACGGGCACGGGCGTGTCGCCGGGCTGTTCGGTGAGCTGGGAGAAATCAATCGTGCGGCCGTCGATGCGCGGCGGCGTGCCGGTTTTTCAGACGGCCTTGCGGCAGGGTTCAATTCGCGCAAACGCCCGCCGAGCGATTTGGCAGCGGGGTCGCCGGCGCGGCCGCCTTCGTAGTTTTCCAAACCGATGTGGATTTTGCCTGACAAAAAAACGTGCCTGCGGTCAGCACGACGGCGCGGGCTTTAAATTCCACGCCCATCGCGGTGATTACGCCTGAAATGCGGTCGCCGTCGAGCGTTACGTCGTCAACCGACTGCTGGAAGAGGTCGAGGTTTTCTTGGTTTTCCAGCATCTCGCGGATGGCGGCTTTGTACAAAATGCGGTCCGCCTGCGCGCGCGTGGCACGAACCGCCGCGCCCTTGCTGGCGTTCAGACGGCGGAACTGGATGCCGGATTTGTCGGTGGCCAATGCCATCGCGCCGCCGAGCGCGTCGAGTTCGCGCACGAGATGGCCTTTGCCGATGCCGCCGATGGAGGGATTGCACGACATTTGTCCGAGCGTTTCGATGTTGTGTGTGAGCAAAAGCGTCTGCGCGCCCATGCGTGCGGCGGCAAGCGCGGCTTCCGTGCCTGCGTGGCCGCCGCCGACGACGATGACGTCGTAGGTTTTGGGGTAAATCATGTGGGTCATGTGTGTCAACGTGCCTAATGGTTTCAGACGACCTCTTTTCTCTGACGGAGGTCGTCTGAAAATATAATGAATTCAAAAAAATAAACGTGGAATTGTACGCTTTTTTTCGGGGGATTTGACAGGGTGGAAAGGCGCTTGCGGGGACAGGGGCAGGAAAAAAAGGTCGTCTGAAAATGTGGCTTCCCCGAAATGAAAAACGGATGAAACGGGTCTGACCCAATCTCAAACCCACAGTTTTTTTAGAAGACCTTTGACTTGTTTTTAGCCCATCCTCCTTGTTTGCCACGACCTTTCCCATTAATTTATATCAAGTCCTCCTCGCATTGCCGAAACAGCAAGCCCCGACCTTCACCAAAAAGAAAACCCAATGAAACCATTTATCCGTGCCGCATCCCTACTCTTCCTTGCCGCCGCCTCCGCGCTTGCCTCCGGCAAAGACTTTATCATTTACGACCGCATAGACTACGTCGGCAAACCCGACCTGACCGCCGACAAATTGTCCAAAGTATTCCTGATTTACGAATCCGAGCTGGTGATGCCCGACCCTGCCGGCAAGCGCAAACACGGCGTGTTGAATGAAAAGCGCATCCGCGAATTGGCGCGCCAGTCCTATTGCGAAGGCTACCGCACCATCTCTACCGACATCGAAACCTGGTTTGCCGAAAAAGACGGACAAATCCTCACGCCTCAGGAACTTATAATCAATTAAAAAACAAAATGGTACAATACTCAACTTTGAAGGTTTAACCATGGCATACTCTGCGGACTTGAGAAACAAAGCTTTAAACTATTACGAACAATGCAAAAAAACATCAGCCAAAACCGCAGCAACATTTAACTTGTCAAGAAACACGCTTTACCTGTGGATTCGCCTTAAAAAAACAAACAGGCAACCTAAAAACATCAAGTTACCGGTCTAAATGCCGTCAAATTGGATAGGCAAAAACTGGCTCAATATGTTGGGCAACACCCGGATGCCTATCTGCATGAAATCGCCAAACATTTTGATTGTACGCCAGCCGCCGTTTGCTATGCACTCAAACAGATGGGAATGACGCGCAAAAAAGACCACCACTTACAAAGAACAAGATCCGGCCAAAGTAACGCATTATTTGACACAGCTGGCCGAATTTTCCGACTACCAACGTGTTTATTTGGATGAAACAGGATTTGACCGCTACCTGTTCCGTCCCTATGCCCGCAGCCCGAAAGGGCAAATAGTGAAAGCGCAGATAAGTGGAAAAAGATACCGACGCTTATCTCTGGTGTCCGCACAAGTCGGCAACCGGCTGATTGCTCCGATGGTTTATCAAAATACGATGACCGGAGTCTTTTTTGAAGCGTGGTTTCAGCAATGCCTACTGCCCGCATTGACTCAAAAATCGGTGATTATTTTAGATAATGCGCGATTTCACCGTATGGGTGTCTTACGGGAAATGGCGGAAAAATGGGGACATAAGGTATTGCCTCTTGCACCTTATTCACCTGAGCTCAACCCGATTGAGAAGGTGTGGGCGAATATTAAGCGGTATCTGCGAACCGTATTGTCTGATTACGCCCGATTTGACGATGCGCTACTGTCCTATTTTGATTTTAATTAGTTATAAAACCGATTTTGCCCGTATGTACCAGATTTTCAAAGAAGAAAAATCCCCGTGCCTACATCAGCAACTACGGTTTGCCCGACGAACACCTGCACGCCATCCGCTACTACCAAGCTCAGGTGGACAATGAGGCAGTATTGGCAAAAATGGCGGCAGTTCAGCAAACGCCGTCAGATGAGCGCAGCTACACCAATCCCGTGTTCTACATCACCAGTCCTGATTTGGAATAATGGAAAAAAAGATGTCCAAACCACAGTTACCGACATCAAAAAAACGCTATCCCGATAAAAAATCATCGGCTACCTTTGGCCACATATTATTCAGCCACCGGTAGTCTTTATTTCAAACAATTTATTGATGCCGAACGTTGGAAAAAAATGCTGGAATTCAGTAAAAAAATATACTGATGGAGACCTTTGCAAAAAAATAGTCTGTTAACAAAAATTTGACGCATAAAAAAATGTGCTAAAAAAATTTTCAATTGGCTAAAAACCTTTCTGATATTGAGAAAAAAAGTAGAAGAAATCAGGGAGGTTTCTCATTTTGAAAAATGGTATTGAGTATAAAAATTTTAATAACTCATGTTATTGCAAAGGTCTCAGGTAGAGAAACTCCAACCTCTTGAAAATCGTTAAAATCAACTCCTTTTTGGCTAAATATACAAAGGTAGTCGAAAAAGAGCAATGATTTTCAGACAACCTTAGATATAGGAAATTGTCACGTTGTTTACACTTTTTCTACGTCAAACAGCTTTGTTTTTGATTAAATGCTTTTTAAGTAACCATCCAGCATTATCAAGAACTTAGCAGGTTTCCCGCGTCTATCAACATTCTTGACAATACCGAATTTCTGCTCAATCAGCTTTTCAAACAAAAAGCCGAAAGTCTAACAGCGTGGTTGATTTCCACAACACATATGGATAACAAAAAAAGCCGAACGGATAAACCATTCGGCTTTCTATCAAAAAGCAGCGATTATTGAACTTTAATTTCTACATCAACACCGGCTGGCAAGTCCAATTTCATCAGTGCATCGGTAGTTTTGTCAGTCCAGTCCACGATGTCCATCAGGCGCAAGTGAGTGCGGATTTCCAATTGTTCACGAGAAGTTTTGTTCACGTGTGGAGAACGCAGAATGTTGAAACGTTCGATTTTAGTCGGCAACGGAATCGGACCTTTTACAACGGCACCGGTACGTTTTGCAGTTTCAACGATTTCTTGAGCAGAACGGTCGATCAGGCTGTAATCATAAGCTTTCAGGCGGATACGGATTTTTTGGTTTGCCATTTATCGATATCCTTCAATTAAGCGATGATAGAAGAAACCACACCCGCACCTACGGTACGGCCACCTTCGCGAATCGCAAAGCGCAGACCCTCTTCCATAGCGATAGGCGCAATCAGTTCTACAGTAATGGCTACGTTCTCACCAGGCATAACCATTTCTACACCTTCTTCCAAAGTAACCGCGCCGGTTACGTCGGTAGTACGGAAGTAGAATTGAGGACGGTAGTTAGCGAAGAACGGAGTATGACGGCCACCCTCTTCTTTGCTCAATACGTACACTTCCGCTTTGAATTTGGTGTGCGGAGTGATGGTACCCGGTTTAGCCAATACTTGACCGCGTTCCACTTCTTCGCGTTTGGTACCGCGCAGTAATACGCCTACGTTGTCACCTGCTTGACCTTCGTCCAGCAGTTTGCGGAACATCTCAACACCGGTACAAGTGGTTTTTTGGGTTTCTTTCAGACCTACGATTTCGATCTCGTCACCAACGTGGATGACACCGCGCTCTACACGACCGGTTACTACGGTACCGCGACCGGAGATGGAGAATACGTCTTCGATAGGCAACAGGAACGGTTTGTCCACGGCACGCTCAGGAGTCGGGATGTAGCTGTCCAATGCAGCAGCCAGTTCGAAGATTTTTTTTCTTCGTAAGCGGCGTCGCCTTCCAAGGCTTTCAGTGCAGAACCTTGTACGATCGGGCAGTCGTCGCCTGGGAAGTCGTAGCTTGACAGCAAGTCACGGATTTCCATTTCAACCAGTTCCAACAGCTCGGCATCGTCAACCATGTCGCATTTGTTCATGAACACGATGATGTAAGGTACGCCTACTTGACGGGCCAACAGGATGTGTTCGCGGGTTTGCGGCATAGGACCGTCGGCAGCGGAACATACCAAGATTGCGCCGTCCATTTGTGCGGCACCGGTAATCATGTTTTTTTAACGTAGTCGGCGTGGCCCGGGCAGTCTACGTGTGCGTAGTGGCGGGTTTCGGTTTCGTATTCTACGTGTGAGGTATTGATGGTAATACCGCGGGCTTTTTCTTCGGGAGCGTTGTCGATTTGGTCGTAAGCTTTTGCAGCACCACCGAATTTTTTAGCCAAAATAGTAGTCAAAGCAGCAGTCAGAGTGGTTTTACCATGGTCAACGTGACCGATGGTGCCAACGTTTACGTGCGGTTTGCTACGTTCAAATTTTTTTCCTTAGCCATGAGCTAATTCCTTTACATTAAAGATCGATTAAAGAACAGAGGTCGTCTGAAAAATCATTTCTGCCTTTCAGACGACCTATTTGCCTGATTAGCCTTTACGGGCTTCAGTTACAGCAGCAGCTATGTGGGCAGGAGCTTCAGAATATTTCTTGAACTCCATAGAGTAAGTAGCACGGCCTTGGGTTGCAGAACGCAGGTCGGTAGAATAACCGAACATTTCTGCCAGAGGTACTTCGGCACGGACTTTTTTTACCGCCGATACCGTCATCATCCATACCCAATACGACGCCGCGACGACGGTTCAAGTCGCCCATTACGTCACCCATGTATTCTTCAGGAGTTTCCACTTCAACTGCCATGATTGGCTCAAGCAGAGCAGGATTGGCTTTACGCATACCTTCTTTGAAGGCTTGGGAAGCAGCCAATTCGAAGGCCAGTTGAGAGGAGTCGACATCGTGTGAAGAACCGAAGATCAAACGTACGCGTACGTCAACTACTGGGTAGCCTGCAACAATACCGTTAGGCAGGGTATCGCGGATACCTTTATCGACAGACGGAATGAATTCGCGAGGAATCACACCACCTTTAATTTCGTCGATAAATTCGTAACCTGCGCCACCCGGCTCCATAGGTTCCATTTTGATGACAACGTGACCGTATTGACCTTTACCACCAGATTGTTTGGCGTGTTTGTATTCGGCTTCAACTTCTTTGCGGATGGTTTCGCGGTAAGCCACTTGAGGCGCACCGATATTTGCTTCCACGCCGAATTCGCGTTTCATACGGTCAACAATAATTTCCAAGTGCAGCTCACCCATACCGGAAATAATGGTTTGACCGGATTCCTCGTCTGTACGGACACGGAAAGAAGGATCTTCTTTAGCCAGACGGTTCAGGGCGATACCCATTTTTTCTTGGTCAGCTTTGGTTTTCGGCTCAACGGCAATATGGATTACCGGCTCAGGAAATTCCATGCGTTCCAAGATAATCGGCGCACTTTCTGCACACAAGGTTTCACCGGTAGTAACGTCTTTCAGACCGATAGCGGCTGCGATGTCGCCAGCACGTACTTCTTCGATTTCAGTACGGTCTGCAGCAGTCATTTGTACCAAACGGCCAATACGCTCGCGAGTGCCTTTTACAGAGTTCAATACGGTATCACCGGATTTCACGACGCCAGAGTAAACGCGGATGAAAGTCAACTGACCAACGTATTTATCGTTCAACATTTTGAACGCTAATGCAGAGAATTTCTCTTCATCGCTGGCTTGACGGCTGTCGGCTTCTTCAGTGTTAGGGTTAACACCTTGAACTGGAGGAATATCGGTAGGAGCAGGCAGCAATTCTACAACTGCATCCAACATACGTTGAACACCTTTGTTTTTAAATGCTGAACCGCACAACATCGGCTGAATTTCGCCTGCCAAAGTACGTTGACGCAATGCACCTACAATTTCTTCCTCGGTCAGCTCGTCGCCGCCCAAGTATTTGTCCATCAATTCTTCGCTGGCTTCTGCTGCGGCTTCAATCATGTTTTGACGCCATTCTTCAGCAGTTTCAACCAATTCAGCGGGAATGTCGCCATAGGTAAAGGTTGTACCTTTATCGGCTTCATTCCAAATGATGGATTTCATTTTCAACAGGTCAACAACACCACTGAAGCTGTCTTCTGCGCCTACCGGAATAACGATAGGTACTGGGTTTGCGCGCAAACGGGTTTTCATTTGCTCGACAACGCGGAAAAAGTTGGCACCTTGACGGTCCATTTTATTTACAAACGCCAAGCGTGGCACTTGGTATTTGTTGGCTTGACGCCATACGGTTTCAGATTGCGGTTGAACACCACCCACCGCGCAGTAAACCATTACCGCACCATCCAATACACGCATAGAACGCTCTACCTCTACGGTAAAGTCAACGTGTCCTGGGGTATCAATAATGTTGAAGCGGTGTTCTGGGAATTGTTTCGCCATACCGGACCAGTAGGAAGTAACGGCAGCGGAGGTAATGGTAATACCACGCTCTTGCTCTTGTTCCATGTAGTCGGTAGTAGCCGCGCCATCATGTACCTCGCCCAATTTGTGGGTCAAACCGGTATAGAACAAAATACGTTCTGTAGTAGTGGTTTTACCCGCGTCAATATGGGCGGAAATACCGATGTTGCGGTACAGGCTGATCGGGGTCTTACGAGCCATTTTATTAGCCTTTCAAAATTAGAAACGGAAGTGAGAGAATGCTTTGTTGGCTTCAGCCATGCGGTGTACTTCTTCACGTTTTTTCAACGCACCGCCGCGACCTTCGGACGCATCAATCAATTCGCCTGCCAAACGCAGGTCCATGGATTTCTCACCACGTTTGCGGGCCGCATCGCGAACCCAGCGCATTGCAAGAGCCAGACGACGTGAAGGACGAACCTCAACAGGAACTTGGTAGTTTGCACCACCTACACGGCGGCTTTTCACTTCCACGATAGGTTTGGCATTTGCAATGGCTTCGTTGAATACTTCGATTGCTGCTTTGCCGGTTTTTTTCTCAATTTGCTCCAATGCACCGTAAACGATACGTTCGGCAACAGATTTTTTACCGTCAATCATCAATACGTTCATGAATTTAGTCAGCTCGACGCTGCCGAATTTAGGATCAGGCAATACATCGCGCTTGGGGACTTCTCTACGTCTTGGCATTTTAATTTCCTTTAATCTATTCAGTCGGGTCAATTCCCATGAATACCCAATAGAGTATTCACTTACTCGGCCGTTGTTCAGCTTAGGCGGCCGACGTGCCTATTTAAGTCCCTGTAATTATTTAGGACGCTTAGCACCATATTTAGAACGGGCTTGTTTACGGTCTTTAACACCTGCAGTATCCAAGGAACCGCGTACAGTGTGGTAACGTACACCAGGCAAGTCTTTTACACGACCGCCGCGAATCAGTACGACGCTGTGCTCTTGCAGGTTGTGGCCTTCACCGCCGATGTATGAAATGACTTCAAAACCGTTGGTCAGACGAACTTTACATACTTTACGCAATGCAGAGTTAGGTTTTTTAGGGGTAGTCGTGTATACACGGGTGCATACGCCGCGTTTTTGCGGACAGGCTTCCAGTGCAGGCACTTTGTTTACGTACACGGGCTTTTGACGGCCTTTGCGTACCAATTGGTTGATAGTTGGCATATTTTCTCGTCCTGTTGAGTTAAATACTTGCCGACACCATGTCGGCAAGAGTGGAATTATATTTTTTTATTGCAAGAGTTTAGTCAAGCAAACGGTAGAGAAAAAGTTGGTATTTTGTATTTACTAAGAACTATTTAGCAACTGAAGTCGTCTGAAATGGATAAAGAGTTCTCAAACTCTGCACTCCCTACTTCAGACGACCTTTATTAAAAATAAGTCAGTTCGCAACTCCATTAGAGCCGCCCTTCCTACCGTACTTTTCACAACGGCATTGATATAGTGGATTAAATTTAAATCAGGACAAGGCGACGAAGCCGCAGACAGTACAGATAGTACGGAACCGATTCACTTGGTGCTTCAGCACCTTAGAGAATCGTTCTCTTTGAGCTAAGGCGAGGCAACGCCGTACTGGTTTAAAGTTAATCCACTATAATCCACAGAGGTCGTCTGAAAAAGAAAACCGCAAGTGATATTGCCTTGCGGTTTTCTTTCAAACAAACATCCTACGGATTATTCATCTGTTGCTTCGATTTCGGAAGCTTCTTGCTCTGCTTCCTGCCATTGCTGGCGGCGGCTGCGGTGGTAAGTCAAACCGGTACCGGCAGGAATCAGACGACCTACGATTACGTTCTCTTTCAGACCGCGCAACTCGTCTTGTTTGCCCATAATGGCGGCTTCGGTCAGAACGCGGGTCGTTTCTTGGAACGATGCGGCAGAAATGAAGCTGTCGGTTGACAAGGAAGCTTTGGTAATACCCAACAATACGTTTTCGTAGCGTGCCGGTTCTTTGCCTTCTTCCAAAGCTTTTTTTCATTGGCTGTCATAACATCACCGCGTTCGACTTGCTCACCGGTAATGAATTCGGTTTCACCTGAATCGACAATATTCACACGGCGCAGCATCTGACGGATGATGACTTCGATGTGTTTATCGGAAATCTTCACACCTTGAAGACGGTAAACCTCTTGCACCTCTTGAACGATATAACGCGCCAGTGCTTCGATACCTTGCAGACGCAGAATATCATGCGGATCAACCGCTCCGTCTACGATGGTTTCACCGCGGTTTACCACTTGACCGTCATGCACCAGAATTTGTTTCTCTTTAGAAATCAAAGTCTCGTATGCTACTCCGTCTACATCAGTGATAATCAGACGCTGTTTGCCTTTGGTCTCTTTACCGAATGAAACGGTACCGGTAATTTCTGCCAGCATACCTGCATCTTTCGGCACGCGTGCTTCAAACAACTCGGCAACGCGCGGCAGACCACCGGTAATGTCGCGGGTTTTGGAAGAGGCTTGCGGGATACGCGCCAATACGTCGCCTTTACCAACTTCCTGACCTTCGCGCACAGTAATCACTGCACCCACAGGGAATGCCATAGATACCGGAGTAGAGGTACCCGGAATGCAGATTTCCAGACCGTTTTCATCCAACAGTTTTACAGTAGGACGCAGCAGTTTGGATGCACTGCCGGAGCGGCGTTTACCGTCAATAACCACCAAGGTAGACAAACCGGTTACATCGTCAGTTTGTTTGGCAACGGTTACGCCCTCTTCCACGTTCTCGAATTTCACCCAACCTGCATGTTCGGTAATCATCGGACGGGTATGCGGATCCCAGGTTGCCAACGTTTGACCGGCTTTAATGGCTTCACCGTCTTGAACCATCAAGATAGCACCGTAAGGTACTTTATGGCGTTCGCGTTCACGACCGATGTCATCATGGATAACAACTTCGCAAGAGCGGCCGATAACAACCAATTCGCCTTTGTTGTTGGCAACATAACGCATTTGGCTGCTGAATCGTGCGGTACCGTTGGATTTGGCCTCAACTTGGCTGGCAGCTGCCGCACGGGATGCCGCACCACCGATGTGGAACGTACGCATGGTCAACTGGGTACCCGGTTCACCGATAGACTGAGCGGCAATCACGCCGACTGCCTCACCGGCATTAACCAGTTTGCCGCGTGCCAAGTCGCGACCGTAACAGTGCGCACACAAGCCATGGCGGGTTTTACAAGTAATCGGGGTACGGACTTTGACTTCATCGACACCGGATTGGTCAATCATATCCACCAGTTTTTCAGTCAACAACGTACCGGCTTCAACCAAGGTCTCGCCACTTGACGGATCAACAACGTCAGACGCGGTAACACGACCTAAAATACGATCGCGCAATGCTTCAATCACATCACCACCCTGTACGACTGCCTTCATAACAAAGCCGTCTGAAGTGCCACAATCGTCTTCAACAACGACCAAGTCTTGGGTTACGTCTACCAGACGACGGGTCAGGTAACCGGAGTTCGCGGTTTTCAATGCGGTATCTGCCAAACCCTTACGCGCACCGTGGGTCGCAATAAAAGTATTGCAATACGGTCAGACCTTCGCGGAAGTTTGAGGTAATCGGCGTTTCAATAATCGAGCCGTCAGGTTTTGCCATCAAGCCACGCATACCGGACAACTGTTTAATCTGAGCCGCAGAACCACGAGCACCAGAGTCTGCCATCATATAGATGGAGTTGAATGACTCTTGATCGACTTCGTTGCCATCACGATCGATAACTTTTTGTTTGGACAAGTTATCCATCATCGCTTTAGCAATTTTATCGCCGGCACGACCCCAAATATCCACCACTTTGTTGTAGCGTTCGCCATTGGTTACCAAACCTTGACGGTATTGGTCTTCGATTTCTTTAACCTCGGCATTGGCTTCAGCCAACAAGGCCGCTTTTTCTTTTGGAATTTCCATGTCGTCAACAGCAATGGAAATTCCGCCTTTGGCTGCGAATCCGAAACCGGTATACATCAAGTGGTCGGCGAAAATAACCGTATCGCGCAAGCCGCACAGGCGGAACGATGCGTTAATCAGCTTGGAAATTTCTTTTTTCTTCAGCGCTTTGTTAATGTATTCGAACGGCAGGCCTTTAGGCAGGATTTCGCTCAACAATGCACGACCGACAGTCGTTTCGTAACGGGTAACGACTGGCTCGAATTCGCCGGCTTCGTTTTTCACCCATTCACGCAGACGTACGGTAATTTTCGTACCCAGCTCAACCTGTTTGGTATGGTATGCACGATGCACTTCTTTCACATCAGCAAACAGACTGCCCTCACCTTTGGCATTGATGCGGTCGCGGGTCATGTAGTACAGGCCCAATACGATGTCTTGGGAAGGTACGATAATCGGTTCGCCGTTTGCAGGAGACAATACGTTGTTTGAAGCCAGCATCAGGGTGCGCGCTTCCATTTGCGCTTCCAAGCTCAATGGAACGTGTACCGCCATTTGGTCACCGTCAAAGTCGGCGTTGAATGCGGCACATACCAACGGATGCAACTGAATGGCTTTACCTTCAATCAGGATGGGTTCAAACGCTTGAATACCCAAACGGTGCAGGGTCGGCGCACGGTTCAGCATAATCGGATGTTCGCGGATGACTTCTTCCAAAATGTCCCATACTTCCGGTACTTCTTGCTCTACCAATTTTTTCGCTGCTTTAACGGTAGAAGCCAGACCTTGTTTTTCCAGTTTATGGAAAATGAACGGTTTGAACAGTTCCAAAGCCATTTTTTTCGGCAAACCGCATTGGTGTAGACGCAGGTATGGACCTACGGTAATCACGGAACGACCAGAGTAGTCCACACGTTTACCCAGCAGGTTTTGACGGAAACGACCGCCCTTACCTTTAATCATGTCTGCCAACGATTTCAGCGGACGTTTGTTGGCGCCGGTCATGGCTTTACCGCGACGGCCGTTATCCAACAGCGAGTCAACCGCTTCTTGCAACATACGTTTTTCGTTGCGAACAATGATGTCAGGAGCGTGCAGTTCCAGCAGGCGTTTCAGACGGTTGTTACGGTTGATGACGCGACGGTATAAATCGTTCAAATCGGAAGTGGCAAAACGACCGCCATCCAACGGCACCAAAGGACGCAAATCAGGCGGCAATACCGGCAGCACGTCCATAATCATCCACTCCAGTTTCATACCGGAACGGTGGAAGGCTTCAACACTTTCAAGCGTTTGGCGATTTTTTTGATTTTGGTATCAGAACCGGTCGACTCAAGTTCTTGGCGCAGGATTTCGATTTCCCCTGCTACATCCAAGGTACGCAACAATTCGCGAATACCTTCCGCACCCATTTTGGCATCGAAATCGTCGCCGTATTCGTCCAGTTTGTTGTAGTAGTCATCTTCAGTTAGCAATTGACGGCGTTGCAACGGAGTCATGCCGGGGTCGGTCACAACAAATGCTTCAAAGTACAATACGCGCTCGATGTCGCGCAAAGTCATGTCCAACACCATGCCCAAACGAGAAGGTAGGGATTTCAAGAACCAAATGTGTGCCACAGGTGCGGCCAATTCGATATGACCCATGCGTTCGCGGCGTACTTTGGACAAAGTCACTTCCACGCCACATTTTTTTCACAGGTTACACCTTTAAATTTCAAGCGTTTATATTTTTCCGCACAAGCATTCGTAGTCTTTGACCGGACCAAAGATTTTTGGCGCAGAACAGACCGTCACGCTCAGGTTTGAACGTACGATAGTTGATGGTTTCAGGCTTTTTTTAACTTCGCCGTAAGACCATGAGCGGATGGTTTCGGGAGAAGCAATGCCGATTTTGATGGCATCAAACTCTTCTTCCATGCCGGCAGTTTGCAACGGATTAAATAAGTTCAACAAATTCATTTTTGCTCCTTGAAGGAAGTATTTTTACCGCGTGGCGGATTTTCGATATTGGAAACGGTACGTGTTGCGGTTTCAGACGACCTGATATTTTCAGATTTCGATTAATTCATTCTTATTCTGCAACCGCTTTTTCAGACGACCTAGAGAGGCCGTCTGAAAACTTCTGTTTAGTAACGTTCCAAATCGATATCCAAGCCCAGTGAGCGAATCTCTTTAACCAATACGTTGAAGGACTCAGGCATACCGGCATCGATTTTATGTTCGCCTTTGACGATGTTCTCGTACATTTTGGTACGGCCTGTTACGTCGTCGGACTTCACGGTCAACATCTCTTGCAGTGTGTAGGCTGCGCCGTATGCTTCCAGCGCCCAAACCTCCATCTCACCGAAACGTTGGCCACCGAACTGAGCTTTACCGCCCAGAGGCTGTTGAGTAACCAGACTGTACGGACCGGTAGAACGCGCGTGCATTTTTTCGTCAACCAAGTGGTGCAGTTTCAGATAGTGCATCACACCTACTGTTACCTTTCGGTCAAACGGCTCGCCAGAGCGTCCGTCATACAGTGTGATTTGGGTTTTGCTGTCGTTAAAGCCCAGTTTTTCGACTTCAGGATCATCGCTCGGATAAGCCAAATTCAGCATTTCGCGGATTTCGGATTCTTTCGCACCGTCAAATACCGGCGATGCGAAAGATGCACCTTTACGCAGATTGGAAGCCAGTTCGATGATTTCTTCATCAGTCAGGGCATCCAAATCTTCTTTCTTACCGCTGCCGTTGTAGAGTTTGTTCAAGAACTCGCGCAGCTCGCTGGCTTTGCGTTGTTCTTTCAGCATACGGTCGATACGCTCGCCGATACCTTTTGCTGCCCAACCTAAGTGAACTTCCAAAATCTGACCGATGTTCATACGGGAAGGTACGCCCAACGGGTTCAGTACGATGTCCACAGGACGACCGTCCGCCATGTACGGCATGTCTTCCACAGGCAGAATGCGCGATACCACACCTTTGTTGCCGTGGCGGCCCGCCATTTTGTCACCGGCTTGCAGACGGCGTTTGATGGCGATAAATACTTTCACCATTTTTTGTACGCCTGGTTGCAACTCGTCGCCTTGAGTCAGTTTTTTCTTCTTGATTTCGTACAACTCGTCCGCTTCTTCGCGTTTTTGTTGCAGACTCAATTTAATCAGTTCTAATTGTTTGGCCAAATCTTCATCAGCCAAACGGATATCGAACCAATCGTGTTTGCTAGGCAAGCCCGCCAGATATTCTGTCGAAATTTCGCTGCCTTTAGCCAGCTTCATCGGACCGCCGTTGGCTTTTTGGCCAACGATCATACGCTCAATACGGTCGAATGCGTCGTTATCGAAAATACGCAACTGGTCGCCCAAGTCTTGACGGTAACGTTTCAGCTCGGAATCAATAATGGATTGGGCACGTTTGTCGCGTTGGATACCTTCGCGGGTAAAGACTTGAACGTCGATAACCGTACCGCTCATGCCGGTAGGCATACGCAACGAAGTGTCTTTTACGTCGGATGCTTTTTCACCGAAGATGGCGCGCAACAGTTTTCTTCAGGAGTCAGTTGGGTTTCGCCTTTAGGGTTACTTTACCTACCAACACATCGCCTGCTTCCACTTCCGCACCGATGTAAACGATACCGGATTCGTCCAAACGGTTTTGCATACGCTCGGACAAGTTCGGAATATCGCGGGTAATATCTTCCGCACCCAGCTTGGTGTCGCGGGCAACGACATTCAATTCCTCAATGTGAATCGAAGTATAGCGGTCGTCTGCAGCTACTTTTTCAGAAATCAGAATCGAGTCTTCGTAGTTGTAACCGTTCCATGGCATAAAGGCGATGGTCATATTTTGACCCAAAGCCAATTCACCCAAATCGGTAGATGCACCGTCAGCAATCAAATCGCCGCGTTGCAAAACGTCGCCGGCTTTGACGGCAGGACGTTGGTTGATATTGGTAGACTGGTTGGAACGGGTGAATTTAACCAAGTTGTAAATATCAACACCCACTTCACCGGCAGTCGCTTCATCGTCATGGACACGAATCACAACACGGTTGGCATCTACATACTCAACCACACCGCCGCGACGGGCAACGATCGCAGTAGCAGAGTCAACGGCAACAGAACGCTCAATACCGGTACCAACCATCGGTTTTTCAGGACGCAGGCACGGTACGGCCTGACGTTGCATGTTGGCACCCATCAATGCACGGTTCGCGTCATCATGCTCCAAGAATGGAATCAGGGATGCCGCTACGGATACCACTTGACCAGTTGCCACGTCCATATATTGGACACGGTCAGGCGTTGCCATAATGGTTTCGCCTTTTTCGCGACAAGTTACCAAGTCACCAATCAAATTACCGTCTTTGTCCAAATCAGCATTCGCCTGTGCAATCACATAGCGGCCTTCTTCAATGGCAGACAAGTAATCGATTTCCTCGGTTACTTTGCCGTCGATAACGCGGCGGTAAGGCGTTTCCAAGAAACCATAATCATTGGTACGCGCATAAACAGACAATGAATTAATCAAACCGATGTTCGGACCTTCAGGCGTTTCAATCGGACATACGCGGCCATAATGGGTCGGATGCACATCTCGCACCTCGAAACCGGCTCGTTCACGGGTCAAACCACCCGGACCTAACGCAGATACGCGACGTTTATGGGTTACTTCAGACAAGGGGTTGGTCTGATCCATAAACTGACTCAATTGGCTTGAGCCGAAGAATTCTTTGATGGCGGCAGAAACAGGTTTCGCATTAATCAAATCATGCGGCATTAAGTTTTCTGATTCCGCTTGATTCAGACGTTCTTTTACGGCACGTTCTACACGAGCCAAACCACTGCGGAATTGATTTTCAGTTAACTCACCTACCGAACGCACACGACGGTTGCCCAAGTGGTCAATATCGTCCACTTCGCCATGACCGTTACGCAATTCAACCAAAGTAGCAATTGAGGCAACAATATCTTCGACGCTCAGAACATAACCGCCTTTTTCGGCAGCACCTGCGAAAGTTTCGTTCAACAAACGGCCATACCAAGACTGCTGTTGTACTTCAGACAATTTTTTTGCTCATAAGTACGCGTATTGAATTTCATACGGCCTACGCGAGACAAATCGTAGCTGTCCTCACTGAAGAACAAGCGGTTAAACAATTGTTCGACAGCTTCCTCGGTAGGCGGCTCGCCCGGGCGCATCATGCGGTAAATCGCAACACGCGCTGCTTGCTGATCAGCAGTCTCATCAGTGCGCAGAGTATTGGAAATATAGCCACCCTGATCCAATTCATTAATGTAAAGCGTAGTAAGCTGTTTTTACACCATGGATATCAAATTTTGCCAACAACTCTTCAGTGATTTCATCGTTGGCCACAGCCAATACTTCACCCGTTTCAGGATCAATCAAATCCGCGGCCAAAGCTTTGCCAATCAGGCTTTCCGGCTCCACATCCAAACGGGTTAATCCCGCATTGCTAATATCACGGATATTTTTTGCGGTAATGCGTTTACCTTTAGCAACCAATACGTTGCCTTCTTTATCCAAGATATCAACTTTGGCAGTTTCACCTTTCAGACGACCTACAACCAAATCGGTTTGGACACCATTTTCAGACAGATAGAACGTTTCTTTATCGTAGAAAATATCCAAGATCTGCTCATTGTTGTAGCCCAAAGCCTTCAACAAAATCGTAACCGGCATTTTACGGCGACGGTCGATGCGGAAATACAGCAAATCTTTCGGGTCAAATTCGAAATCCAACCACGAACCACGGTAAGGAATGATTCGAGCAGAGAACAATAATTTACCGGAGGAATGGGTTTTACCACGGTCATGCTCAAAGAACACACCAGGAGAACGGTGCAATTGAGAAACAATCACACGTTCGGTACCGTTAATGACAAACGAACCGCTTGGAGTCATCAATGGGATTTCGCCCATGTACACTTCATTTTCACGAACTTCTTTGACTGTCGGTTTAGACGCTTCCTTGTCTAAAAATAACCAGTCGGATACGCGCGCGCAGGGGGGCTGCATAAGTGATTCCGCGCAATTGACATTCGGGAATATCGAACAAAGGTTCACCCAACGTGTAATGCACAAACTCCAGACGCGCATAACCGTTGTGGCTTACGATGGGGAAAATAGAATTAAATGCAGCCTGCAGACCATCATCAGTGCGCTGATCAAAAAGCATTTTCTAATTGCAGAAATTTCGCATAAGAATCAATTTGTGTTGCCAACAAAAAGGGAACGTCCAATACGTTCTCTCGTTTTGCAAAACTCTTACGGATACGTTTTTTCTCGGTAAACGAATAGTTCATATACACTCCGAAAAGCAATTTTAAAAAAAGAAGTCGTCTGAAATAACGCCTATTGTTTGTGTTATTTACATTTATTTAAACTTAACTTGCGAATAAATTGCAAATAAATGTAAATAACAAATTAACCTAATAACAATAAGCAAAAATAAGGCTGGCAGAAAACTGCCAGCCTTCACAGGAAGCATCAAATTATTTGATTTCGACTTTAGCGCCGGCTTCTTCCAATTGTTTTTGGATGTCTTCAGCTTCAGCTTTAGAAACACCTTCTTTAAGAGTTTTTAGGTGCACCATCAACGATGTCTTTAGCTTCTTTCAGACCCAAACCGGTAATTGCGCGAACTACTTTAATCACGCCAACTTTTTTTGGTCACCGGCAGAAGCCAATACTACGTCAAATTCAGTTTTTTTCTTCAGCGGCAGCAGCACCAGCACCAGCAGGGACCCGCAACTGCAACAGCAGCAGCAGAAACGCCGAATTTTTTTCTTCAAAAAGCTTTTAACCAAGTCGTTCAATTCCATTACGGTCAAAGAACCAACTGCTTCCAAAAATGTCTTCTTTAGTAATAGCCATGCTATTTATACTCCAAATATTGTATTAAAAAAATAATTGATTAACAGAAACAAAATTGATTAAGCGGCTTCTTCGCCTGCTTTTTTTTCTCTGCCAAAGCAGCCAAACCGCGCGCAAAGCCTGATACAGGAGCTTGCATAACGAACAACAGTTTGGACAACAGCTCTTCGCGGCTCGGAATAGAAGCCAACTCAGCAACCTGAGCAGCATTCATTACTTCACCATTGTAAGAACCGGCTTTAACTACAATCTTGTCATCTTTTTTCGCGAATTGGTGCAACACTTTAGCAGCAGCAACAGCATCTTCAGAAGCAGCATAAACCAACGGACCAACCATTTGATCAGCCAAAGCTGCGAATGAAGTACCCTCTACTGCACGACGAGCCAATGTATTTTTCAGAACGCGCAAGTAAACGCCTTCTTTACGCGCGTTAGCGCGAAGCTCAGTCATACTGGAAACACTGATACCGCGATATTCAGCAACCACGAGAGTCTGAGCGTTAGCAATTGCTGCGCTGATTTCCTCTACGGCTACTTTCTTGGTTTCAATATTGAGACTCAAGGTCTACCTCCCACTGTTTATAAACAGGATATCGGAATGATATCCCACCAGCGCGGTAACCTAAAAAGACATCTTACAAGCAATCTTGCAATGTGTTTCAGGACTACCGTCTGCGTAGGGCAGTTACGATTAAATCTTGCGATCCCTACGGTCTTGGACATCTACTTAATTCTAAGTAGCCCAAATTCAAGCAACTCAAAAATAGAGTTGCTTGAAAATTTCTTAGATTAGTTATTCACGCTTGATGTATCAACGCGAACACCTAAACCCATAGTGCTGGATACAGCAACTTTTTTCAGGTACTGACCTTTAGCAGCAGCAGGTTTAGCTTTAACGATAGCATCCAGCAACGCATCAAAGTTTCTTTCAAATCGGCTTCAGCGAACGAAGCACGACCGATAGTTGCATGAACGATACCAGCTTTGTCTGTACGATATTGTACCTGACCAGCTTTTGCATTTTTAACTGCTTCAGCCACATTAGGAGTAACAGTACCCACTTTAGGGTTTGGCATCAAGCCACGTGGACCCAAGATGGTACCCAACTGACCAACGATGCGCATTGCATCAGGAGAAGCAATAACAACGTCAAAGTTCAGATTACCTGCTTTGATTTCAGCAGCCAAATCTTCAAAGCCGACAACATCAGCACCAGCTTCTTTAGCTGCATCAGCATTTGCACCTTGAGTGAATACTGCTACGCGGGTTGTTTTACCGGTACCTTTAGGCAGAACAACTGAACCACGGATAACTTGGTCAGATTTACGCGGATCAACACCCAAGTTGAAAGATACGTCAACAGACTCGTCAAATTTAGCAGTCGCTGCTTTTTTTACTAAAGCAATTGCTTCATCAATTGCATATAATTTATTAGCTTCAACAGAAGAGCGCAAAGCTTTCAAGCGTTTAGATACTTTAGCCATTATACAACACCCTCCACATCCAAACCCATTGAACGAGCAGAACCAGCAATAGTGCGAACAGCGGCATCCAAATCAGCAGCAGTCAAATCAGGTTCTTTAGTTTTAGCAATTTCTTCCAACTGAGCACGGGTCAATTTACCCACTTTATTTGTCAGAGGATTAGAACTACCTTTTTGCAGACCAGCAGCTTTTTTTCAACAGAATAGAGGCTGGAGGAGTTTTCATCACAAAAGTGAATGACTTATCCGCAAAAGCAGTAATTACAACTGGAATCGGCAAACCAGGCTCCATGCCTTGAGTTGCAGCATTAAATGCTTTACAGAATTCCATAATATTCAGACCACGTTGACCCAAAAGCAGGACCAACTGGGGGAGATGGATTGGCTTTACCTGCAGGAATTTGCAGTTTGATATAGCCGATAATTTTCTTTGCCACTTATAGGACTCCTAAAAACGGGTATAGCGCGGAACCATTTCCGCTTCCCAAAAAGAATTCAGCATTATATTTACTTAGAGATTTTTTTCAAGGGATTTAAAAAACTTAAATCTTTTTCTACTTGACCAAACTCCAGCTCAACCGGGGTTTCACGACCAAAAAAATCTGAACAGAAACCCTCAATTTATTACGCTCATAATTCACTTCATCTACAATACCGTTGAAGTCAGCAAAAGGTCCTTCGTTTACACGAACTTGCTGCCCCACTTCAAATTCAACTTTAGGTTTAGGCTTCTCAACCCCAGAACGAACCTGTTGCAAGATTGCATCAGCCTCTCTTTGAGAAATCGGAGTAGGCTTATTTGCCGTACCACCAATAAAAGCCTGAAACTCGAGGGGTACTTTTCACCAAATGCCATGAGTCATCGGTCATTTCCATTTCGACCAAAACATAGCCCGGATAGAACTTACGCTCGCTAATGGTTTTACGACCATTTTTAATATCGACCACTTCTTCAACCGGAACAAGAATCTGACCGAAATAACCTTCCATGCCTTCGCGAGCGATACGCTCTTTTAGGGTCTTCTGGACATTTTTTTCAAAGCCGGAATAAGCCTGCACAACATACCAACGTTTTGACATTTTTACCCCCTCTTCAACAACACATCAAAAAAACAACCAGGAAATAGCACTGTCTGCCGCGTAAATAAATACTGCCAAGATTGCTACAAATATAACAACGAAGATGGTCATCTTAACTGCATCATCTCGCGTAGGCCAAACAACTTTTTTAAACTCAGACCATGAGCTTCTAAAATAGGAAAGCAGCCCTTCTCGCTTAGGAGGCGTAGAATGATTGCCGGATGTTACAAGCTGACCCGACTTTTTCTGCTTTTATGTTCAGATGTATGTTCAGTCATCTTTACTCACTCACCACAGCATCAAAGTCGCACTATCTCACTCATGCAATGGTTTAAATTAATTACTAAAAAAGAAATGCAAAAAAATTAACCGGCACAGGGCCGGTTAATTTTTTATTTGGCAGGCCAAGAGGGTCTCGAACCCCCAACCCTCGGTTTTGGAGACCGATACTCTACCAATTGAGCTATTGGCCTCTAAACTTAAGCGATGATAGAAGAAACCACGCCTGCACCTACGGTACGGCCACCTTCGCGAATCGCAAAACGCAGACCTTCTTCCATAGCGATAGGTGCAATCAATTCTACAGTGATGGCTACGTTCTCACCAGGCATAACCATTTCTACACCTTCTTCCAAAGTAACCGCGCCGGTTACGTCGGTAGTACGGAAGTAGAATTGAGGACGATAGTTAGCGAAGAACGGAGTATGACGACCACCCTCTTCTTTGCTCAATACGTACACTTCCGCTTTGAATTTGGTGTGCGGAGTGATGGTACCCGGTTTAGCCAATACTTGACCGCGTTCCACTTCTTCGCGTTTGGTACCGCGCAGCAATACGCCTACGTTGTCACCTGCCTGACCTTCGTCCAGCAGTTTGCGGAACATTTCAACACCGGTACAAGTGGTTTTTTGGGTTTCTTTCAGACCTACGATTTCGATCTCGTCACCAACGTGGATGACACCGCGCTCTACACGGCCGGTTACTACGGTACCGCGACCGGAGATGGAGAATACGTCTTCGATAGGCAACAGGAACGGTTTGTCCACAGCACGCTCAGGGAGTCGGGATGTAGCTGTCCAATGCGGCAGCCAGTTCGAAGATTTTTTTCTTCGTAAGCGGCGTCGCCTTCCAAAGGCTTTCAGTGCAGAACCTTGTACGATCGGGCAGTCGTCGCCTGGGAAGTCGTAGCTTGACAGCAAGTCACGGATTTCCATTTCAACCAGTTCCAACAGCTCGGCATCGTCAACCATGTCGCATTTGTTCATGAACACGATGATGTAAGGTACGCCTACTTGACGGGCCAACAGGATGTGTTCGCGGGTTTTGCGGCATAGGACCGTCGGCAGCGGAACATACCAAGATTGCGCCGTCCATTTGTGCGGCACCGGTAATCATGTTTTTAACGTAGTCGGCGTGGCCCGGGCAGTCTACGTGTGCGTAGTGGCGGGTTTCGGTTTCGTATTCTACGTGTGAGGTATTGATGGTAATACCGCGGGCTTTTTCTTCGGGAGCGTTGTCGATTTGGTCGTAAGCTTTTGCAGCACCACCGAATTTTTTAGCCAAAATAGTAGTCAAAGCAGCAGTCAGGGTGGTTTTACCATGGTCAACGTGACCGATGGTGCCAACGTTTACGTGCGGTTTGCTACGTTCAAATTTTTCCTTTGCCATGGCAAATTTCCTATCTTTAAAATACTGAGAAAAATGGTATTTGGTGCCCATGGGCAGATTTGAACTGCCGGCCTCTCCCTTACCAAGGGAGTGCTCTACCCCTGAGCTACATGGGCCAATAGACTATTGGAGCGGGTGAAGGGAATCGAACCCTCACCGTAAGCTTGGAAGGCTTCTGCTCTACCATTGAGCTACACCCGCAGACTTACTGCATCAATGCTCCAACATATTGGAATTTTGGTGGTGGGAGAAGGATTCGAACCTTCGAAGCTCTCGCAACAGATTTACAGTCTGCCCCTTTGACCGCTCGGGAATCCCACCAAAAGAGAACGCAAGTTTATTCGTGACTCAGATTTTCGTCAAGTTCTTTTTTTAATTTTATTTTCTTAAAAATCACTCAATTTATTGCTTTAAAAAAGAATTTATTTGAACTGAATGATTTTTTCGTATTTTGCCATCAGCTCTTCGTGCGTTTCCGGATGCTCTTCATCAATCAGGATGCAGTCCACGGGGCATACCTGCTGACATTGCGGCTCATCGTAATGGCCTACGCACTGCGTACACAAATTAGGGTTGATTTCGTAAATTTCCTCGCCTTGCGAGATGGCGTCATTGGGGCACTCCGGCTCGCAAACGTCACAGTTAATGCACTCATCTGTAATAAAGAGCGACATTTCTTTTCCTTTTTCATTTAAATTATCAAAACCGATTGGGCGCGGATTATAGCACAAACGCGTCAAAAACAATCCGTTTAGGCGAATGTTTACACCCTGGTAATGATTCTCAAATCTCTTACTATTCAGCTACTTGGACAAACTGCAAGAGCACAAAACTGCTCTTACCCGCCCGTCCTTCGCGATAAGGCTCCAGCCACTCGGGGAAATCGGGCAGCTCCCCTGCTTCAATATAGACCATTGCCCCGTTTTTCAAGCTGTTTTTCAAAGAAGCAAACAAATTTTCCCAATCCTGCCACGCAAACGGCGGATCCAAAAAGACCACATCAAACTTTTCAGACGACCTCTGCAGATACGCAAGGCCATCGGTATTGAGGATTTCCAGTTTATCCAAACCCAATGCTCTGGCGTTTTGCCGCAGCATATCGGCAGTTTTGCGATTATTATCTGCCAGCACCACCCTCTTCGCGTTACGGGACGCGGCTTCAAATCCCAAACGCGCCGCTTCCGGCAAACAAATCCAACGCATTCAGACCGGTCAAATCCTGACCCAGCCAATTAAAAAGTTTTTTTCGCGGACACTGTCAGGCGTCGGCCGCAGACCGTCCGCATCTGCAAAAACCAGTTTCCGTCCCCTGCATTGCCCGCCGATGATGCGGACTTGATTTGAATGTTTGCTGTGTTTGCTCATAATTAAAAACGAATCATCTGACAGTTTTCAGACGACCTCTAAAGAATGACAAAGCAGCCATTATACCGCAGCGTTTTTTTCATTTAAGGCCGCATGAAAAACAAATCGGCGCATCGTGAAATTTTTATTTTTTTATGATGCTAAACTTACAAAAATTTTATAAATCATAAAATATTTTTCTCAAATAAAAAGGTCGCTTACGTCCGCCATTAGAACTTTCCCACCGCTTTTTTTCAGTCTATTGGCCATAATACTTAATGAAAAATATGGATGGCTGACAATGCCGCTTTGGAAAAATTATTTTTGGGTGTTTATATCGGCGGCGTGATTGCCTTCACCGCCCACGCCCATTTTTTTGACGAATATTACCGCCACTTGGGATTGATTCCGAACTTAGGACGCGGTCTGCTTTGGTTCGTCTTTTGCCTGCCCTTGATCGGTAAAACCGTTGCTTTGATTGTCAGCTTGTTCTTTCTTGCTACACTGGTTTTTGCAAGACGTTGAGTCCTTTCTTAATAAGACTGAAAAAGGTCGTCTGAAATTTTTTTCAGACGACCTTTTCTCTTTCAAACCAACCCACTTTCATCATTCTTTCGGTGCAGGCGGTTCAATCTGCTCTTTCCAGCCGCATTCTTTTTGCGGGCAGACTTTTTCCACGCCCCAGCGTTTGGTGGTTTTGATGGTTAAAACCGGCCAATGGCAGTTCGGACATTCTTCGGCAACGGGCGGGTTCCAAGTGGCGTAGTTGCAGTCGGGATAGGTGCTGCAACTGTAAAACAGTTTGCCGTAACGGGATTTGCGCTCGACGAGGTTGCCTTTTTTGCATTGCGGGCATTGGACGCCGGTATCTTTGGGTTTTTCCAGCGGCTCGACGTGTTTGCATTTGGGGTAGTTGGCGCAGCCGATGAATTTGCTGCCGGTGCGGCTGTATTTGTACACTAGGCGTCCGCCGCATTTGGGGCATTCGCGTCCGTCGAGTTCGGCTTGCTCGGCTTCGGCTTTGGCGATGCGCTCGGCGGCTTCTTCGGCGGTTTCGTTGACGTTGCGCGTGTAGCTGCATTCGGGATAGCCGGCACAGGCGACGAAGCGGCCCATTTTGCCGAACTTGATTTGCAGCTTGTGTTCGCCGCATTTCGGGCAGGTTTCGTCGAGTTCCTGCGTGGTGAATTTGGCGCGTTCGATGCCTTCTTTTTCTTCCACTTGTTTGATGAACGGTTTCCAGAATTTGTCCATCACGGGAATCCAGCGGCGTTTGCCGTCGGCGATTTCGTCGAGCTGGTCTTCGAGTTTGGCGGTGAAGTGGTAGTCGACGTATTGGGCGAAGTGTTCGGTCAGGAATTTATTGACGATGTCGCCTGTGTCGGTGGGCATGAAGCGTTTTTGCTCAAGGGTAACGTATTCGCGGTCTTTGAGCGTGGAGATGATGCTGGCGTAGGTCGAGGGGCGGCCGATGCCGTATTCTTCGAGGGCTTTAACCAGCGTGGCTTCGTTGTAGCGCGGCGGCGGGGTGGTGAAGTGTTGTTCGCCGTAGAGTTTGTCCACGGGCAGTTTGTCGCCTTCGCTCATTTCGGGCAGTTTTTTGCTGTCTTCGCCTTCTTCATCGTCGCTGCTTTCTTCGTAAACGCTGAGGAAGCCTGCGAAGGTTTGTACTTGTCCGGTTACGCGGAATACGCCTTTGCCGACGGTAATATCGACGGTGGTTTGGTCGAATTTGGCGGGCGTCATCTGACAGGCGACGGTGCGCTGCCAAATCATTTGATAGAGTTTGAACTGGTCTGCGCTCAGGAAGGGTTTGACACTTTCAGGCGTGCGGTACACGGAAGTCGGACGGATCGCTTCGTGGGCTTCTTGGGCGTTTTTGGATTTGGTTTTGTATTGTTTGGCGGCACTCGGCAGATATTCTTTGCCGATTTTGTTTTCGATGTAATGGCGGATTTCGGTTAACGCTTCATCGGCCAAATTCACGCTGTCGGTACGCATATAGGTAATCAAACCGATGGCGCCCTGCCCTACGTCTATACCTTCGTAAAGTTGCTGGGCAGTACGCATGGTGCGGTCGGTGGTAAAACCGAGTTTGCGCACGGCATCCTGCTGCATGGTAGAAGTGGTGAACGGCGCGGCGGGATTGCGGCTGCGCTTTTTCTTTTCAATGGCGGTAACGACTGCCTCTTTGCCTTCGAGTTCTTTCAATATGTCGGCTTGCGCGGTTTCGTTCGGCAGGTCGAATTGTTCGAGTTTCGCGCCGTTGTATTGGGCGAGTTTGGCGGTGAACTTGCTACGGCCTTTGTGGCTGTCGAGATGTACCGTCCAATATTCCTGCGCTTCAAACGCGCGAATTTCGTTTTCGCGTTCGCAAATCAAACGCAGGGCGGGGCTTTGCACGCGGCCCGCGCTCAAACCGCGGCGGATTTTTTTCCACAACAATGGCGAGAGGTTGAAACCAACCAGATAGTCCAAAGCGCGGCGGGCTTGTTGCGCATCAACCAAATCCATTTCGATTTCGCGCGGGTGGGCGACGGCGTCGAGGACGGCGTTTTTGGTGATTTCGTGGAACACGACACGCTGCGGCTTGATGTTTTTCAGGCCGCGTTTGGATTTGAGGATTTCAAAAAGATGCCAGGAAATCGCTTCGCCTTCCCTATCCGGGTCGGTTGCGAGGTAGATGTTTTCGGCTTCTTTGGCTCCGGCAACAATAGCATCGACGTGTTTGGCGTTGCGTTTGATCAGCTCGTATTTCATGGCGAAGTCGTGTTCGGGATCGACGGCACCGTTTTTTTGGGGACGAGGTCGCGGACGTGGCCGTAGGAGGCCAGAATTTCGAAATCGCCGCCAAGGTATTTTTTCAGGGTTTTGGCTTTGGACGGTGATTCGACGATTAAGAGGTTTTTCGCCATTGTTTGTTCTCTTTTAATGTATTGGATGATGCGTTTCAGACGACCTTTCTGAACAAGCTGCGTCAAAAGGTCGTCTGAAAAAGGTTTAATGCATGGTCGCTTTTGCCGTTGAGCGCGCCCATCAGGTCGTCGCCGATTAAGACGGGCAATTCGCTTTTGTGCGCCCACAACAAGAGCAACACCAGCACTTTCGCCGTATCGAGCGTGATTTCTTCGGGCGGGATGTGCATCAGGGCGTGGATGACGATTTCGCGCTGCTCGTAAGTGATGGCGCGTTCGGCAACCAGATACTGCATCAGCCCCATGACTTCCTGCGGCAGGTTTTCCACTTCCTCGTTGCAATACACGCGCAGGGCATGGCTGTCGAACGGCGCGGCGGCAAATTCGGACGTGTTGAACAACACTTCCATCATCATCAGCGTATTGCCGATTTCCGTTACGTCAAAACCCGCATCTTCCAACAGGCGGCCCAAATCCTCCGGCGGCGGGCAGTTGTCGAAATCTTGGAAGTGTTCGATGAGATAGGCGATGACTTCTGTCATGCTGGTTCCTTAATGAATGAATCAATTATGCTTTTATGCGCTGATAGCGTCCGCCCGGCAAGGCGGCGACGATGCCGTCGAGTTCGTATTCCAGCAGTCGGGCGTAAACGTCTGCCGCCGCCCATGCGGTTTGCTGCGCCAATATATCGGGATGCACGGGGTCGTAACCCATGGCGTCCAGCAGCTCGTCTTCCGCTGTCGGCGCGGCAACCGTATTGGCTGGTGCCGAATGTTTTCGGACATCAAGGTCGTCTGAAAACGGCAAAACAGGTTCAGACGACGCCTCTCCGACGGCAGTGCGTTTTTCCATTTTTTTGTTTTTCTTATTTATAGAATATGATGGAACTGCCGCATTTTGCAATAGCCCCGGACATTCGTGAAGGATGTCGTCCAAACATTCCACCAGTTTCGCGCCGTCTTTAATCAGCTTGTGGCAGCCTTTGCTGTGCGGATTGTCTATCGAACCGGGCACCGCCATCACCTCCCGCCCCATCTCCGCCGCCAGCTTGGCAGTAATCAGCGAACCGGATTCCAACGCGGCCTCGACCACTAGCGTAACCTGCGACAACGCGGCAATCAGGCGGTTGCGGCGCGGGAAGTTGCCCGCAAACGGGCGCGTATCCAGAGGGAAACTCGCTGACAATCAATCCTTTTTTTCGGCGATTTCATAGGCAAGGTTTTTTTATTGGACGGCGGGTAAATGCGGTCTATGCCCGTCCCCCATACGGCGATGGTGCCGCCGCCCGCCTGCAACGCGCCCTTGATGGGCGGCGGTGTCGATACCCGAAGCCATACCCGACACGACGGGAATATCCTGTTCACTCAACGCCCTGCCGAAAATCTTTGGCAATCCGCATCGCCTGCGGCGTGGCATGGCGGCTGCCGACGATGGCGGCGGAAGGTTTATGCAGCAGTTGCACGTTACCGCGCAAGAACAAAACCGGCGGCGCGGTAATGCCCTGCGTCAGCATTTCGGGAAAAATCATCATCTTGCAGCAGCAACAAACGGCAGCCGTCCTGCTTTTTCCCATTGCAACGCCGCTTCCGCAGCCTTTTGCGCCAACGCCCGTTTTTTTCACCGTTGCGCCAAGATTCGGCTGCCTGCTTGTGGCGCACTATCGTGGCAATTTGCTCCACAGGAGCATCCAGCGCAGCTTTCGCGCTGCCGAAACGTTGCAGCAGGAGCAAAGAAGCCCTCCGCGCCGACATAAGGGCGTAAACGCCAGTTGCAGCCAGGCAAGGCGGTCGTTTTCCGTCATCAATTGTGTCCCCTTGTTGTTTTCAGACGACCTTTGTTCGGGAGGTCGTCTGAAAACGGATAAATGTCAGTATTTAACGATAAAGCCGGCGAACTTTAAACCGATACGGCGTTCCCGCACCTGCTTCCGGTTTCATGTCTGTTCACCGTCATGCGGATGCTGCCAAACAGCCGGCAGCCCGTTAGTAACTTTTGTAATATTTTTATATTCTACACGATACGGCAGGAAAATCTGTCATTTGAATGGTTGTCGCCCATTGTGTCAAAAGTGAGTCGGCTCTACGGCAAAAACGGGCGGCTTGATGGCAAACAAGGTCGTCTGAAAACATACCGCAGCGTGCCGTATGCTTTCAGACGACCTCTTATCCTACTACCGCCCTACTCTTCTGCTTTTTCCGCTGCACTGCGGCGGGAAACGCTGATGCCTAATTGTTTGAGTTTGCGGTAGAGGTGCGTGCGCTCCAGGCCGACTTTTTGGGCGACGCGGCTCATGTTTTGCCCTTCTTGGGCGATGTGGTACTCGAAATAGCGGCGCTCCAATTCTTCACGCAGTTCGCGCAAAGGCATATTGAAGTTGAAACCGCCGACGATTTCGGTGGCGACTGTCGCCCGTTTTTGTCCCAATGCGGCAACGACCGCCTGCTCGTGGACTTCTTGTCCGTCCGCTTCCAGCATCAGGTTTTTTTCACGACGCTGCGGAGCTGGTCGAAATTGCCCGGCCAGTTGTATTGGCACAGGACGGTCAGCGAGCCGTTGCTGAATTTTGACGGGCTGGATTTTTTTCGCTGTCCGCCAATTCGGTCATGACTTGGTTGACCAAGAAGGCGATGTCTTCGGATTGGCTGCGCAACGGCGGGATGCTGATGACGTTGCCGGAGAGCAGTTCGGACAACTTGGCATCGTCGATGGCGTCTGCCGGGCTTTCATCGGCGGCGTGGCTGCCGGCGACGATGACGCGCACATTGTAACGGTCTGCCTTTTGCCGAGGATGAAGCTGATGCCGTTTTGGATGTTTTTGCTGTACTGCGCGGCATCACCGAGATAGAGCGTGCCGCCCGATGCTTTTTGCAGCAGCTCCAATGGCGCATCGGCAATGAGTTCGACGCGACTGAGTCCAACCCAAGGCGTGCCGCTTTTGTGGAAATAACGGGCAACGATTTCAAACGGCGAACCGGTTTCGCCGCTGAGCAGCACGGGTCCGCTTTTTTTCACGGCAGGCTCAAGTTGTTGCTTGAATTCTTGAATGGCGGGGCTGTTGCCGAGTTTGTCGAAGGACAAGCCCGCCGCCATCTGCATTTCGCCGTGTTTGAGGGCGCGGTCGACGGTAGAGAGCAGTTTTTGCAGGGCAATCGGTTTTTCCAGAAAATCAAGTGCGCCGATTTTAGTGGCTTCGACGGCAGTGTCGATGCTGGCGTGTCCGCTCATCATCACAACGGGCATGTTGAGCTGTCCGTTTTTCGCCCACTCTTTGAGCAGGGTAATCCCGTCGCAGTCGGGCATCCAGATGTCCAACAACACCATGGCGGGACGGGTTTGGTGGCGCAGTTGGCGCGCCTCTTCGGCGTTTTCCGCCAAAGCCACGGAATAACCTTCGTCTTGGAGGATTTCCGAGAGCAAGTCGCGGATACCTACTTCGTCATCTACAATTAAAATATCACTGCTACGCATAAGTTTCTACCAATCGGGGTAAGGCTATTTTCACACACGCGCCGCCTTCGTTCTGATTGCTCAGGCTGATGCGGCCGCCGTGCTCTTCGATGATTTTTCTTCACAACGGGCAATCCCAGTCCCGTACCTGTCGGCTTTGTCGGTAACATACGGCTCGAAGGCATTATGCAACATTTCCTTTGCTGAAACCTTTGCCGTTGTTACAAACGGTCAATAAAAACCTGTCCGTCGTTATCTTCACCGACGCTGACATTCACTTGCGGAACTTCTGCCTCTTCCGCCGCCTCTGCCGCGTTTTTTTGAAAAATATTGTGCAACACCCTGCCGCATGGCGGTGGTATCGGCGGAAATCGGCTGCGGCTTGTCGGACAAGTTCGGAACAAAGCGGCACGCCCCGCCCTCGTACAGCAGCAACACTTCTTCGACCAAACGGTTTAAATCGTGTTTTTCAAAATTCAGCGACGGCGCGCGGGCGTAATTGCGGAAGGCTTCGACCATTTCTTTCAATGCCGCCACCTGCTTGACGATGGTGTCGGTCGAACGGCTGAGGATTTGGGCGTGTTGTTCGTCCAATTTATCATGCAATTTCCATGCCAATCTCTCGGCGGAAAGTTGGATAGGCGTGAGCGGATTGCGGATTTCATGCGCCAACCGTTTCGCCACTTCGCCCCATGCGGCTTCTTTTTTTGGGCGCGGATGAGGACGGTGATGTCGTCGATCACCATCACCACGCCGTTGTCGTTGTCGTCGGGCAGGATGGTGGCTTTACCCAAGAGAATACGCGCATCGTCGGGTGCGGCGTATTCGACTTGGACGGGCTTGGCGGCATTGGCGGTTTCTTCAATGGCGGCAAACACTTCGGCAAGCAGGGGTCTGCTGCGGCGATTGTCCGCGCCAGTCGTGCCAGTTGCTGCCCCACAGCGGCACCAATTCAATGCCCAAAAATCCGTTCGGCGGCTTTGTTGAAGGTTTTCAGACGACCTTCGGCATCCAAAGTAATCACGCCCGTGGTCAAACTTTCCAACACGCATTCGAGATAGTGGCGCGCTGCTTCTTCGCGCAGCCGGTTGTTCTCATCGGCTTCTTTAGCAATGGCAAGCTGTTCGGTCATGTGGTTGAACAACTGGGTCAATCGACCGAATTCGTCGTTGCGGAACACGGGGCGTTTCTGGCTGAAATCGCCCTGCGCCACCGCCCTTGCACCTTCTGCCAACGACAATACCGGCTCGACGAAGCGGCGGGCGAAAATACAGCGCCATCACCAAGGCAAGGAAAAATCGCCAACAGCGCGGCAACCAGCAAAGTCGCCAAAAAGAAGGTTTGCAGGCCTTGTTTGGTGTAGCTCAATTCGGCGTATTTCGCCCGCGCCGCTTCAATCAGTGTCGCGTCTTGCGCCACATCCTGCGGGATGGGCTGACGGAAAAAAACAAGGCATAATCGCGTCCGTTGTGCGCGCCGATCAACATCCAGCCTTGCGCGTACAAGACATTTTCTATGTTTTCCAAACTGCGTATCGAGCCGGTCTGCTCCAGCTTCTCCCATCCTTCTTTGTCGAGTTCGGGTTGGTTTAGTTTCAGCGGATTGACACTTTTCTCGGTTTTGTGAGTTTTGACATCATAGAGCGAAAGCTGGGTAAAGCCGCCCGATTTGGCGGCATTTTTTTCAGCGCCTTGCCCAAATCGCCGTCCACAGACGCGGTGCTGATCAGGTCGATTTGCACCGGCGTGGCGTTGCTGACAGCGTTGTCCACCGCCAGATTCAGCGCGGATTTACTCAAGTTCAGGCTGCGTTCGAGGGCTTCGTGGGTATCGTTGCCGAACCACGAATTAATCGTGCCGTTGATGAACTGCGCGGAAATGCCGAACAGAAAAACGCCCGGCAATACCGCCACCAGCGTAAACATCCCCGACAGCCGCCGCGCAATCTGCGAACCGAACACACCCTTGCTTTTGTCGCGCATGAGGAGCAGGACGTAGCGCGTCAAAACCGATGCCAACACCAGCATCAGCAGCGCACACAGGGCGATAATCCACCAGAAATATTCCGCCAACGGGCTGGTGCTGCCCGTTGCAATGGTCAGTCCGTAGAGCAGTCCCACCGCCGCCAACACGGCAATCAGGAGAAAGCGGCGCATGGTTTACTCCTGAGAGATGGTCAGAGACTTCCAGCCGGAATCCAAGTGCCAGTTTTTAGAAGTCAATGCGTTGATTTGGAAGGGTTTGGGCAGCTTCGCCGTCGAGAGCAGCAGGCGGATTTCGGCTTGCGTGTCTTTCGCTGCAACGCCGCTTAACGCGCCTTTGGACAGCACTTTCCAGTTGGCGACCGCCCCTACGCCGCGCAAGGCGGTATCGAGCGTGTCGTATTCGGTGGAAAACGTGCCGACGGTTATGCGGTAGCGGTTGGTCAGCGGATGGAAGGAAAGTTTGTAGTGGATGGTGTTGTCGCTGTTGAGCAGCTGGTCAAACTTGAAGCGGTAAGACGGCATGGAAGGCGCGGAAAGCTGCCAGCTCAAAGTGAAATTCAACGGCACGCCCTGCCGGAGCGCCTGTTTGAGCTGGTCGGGCAAATCGGTGCGGAAACGGCTGCTGACGGAAAGCTGCCCGGTTTCGGTCAGCTTTCGCCTCGGAGCGGGTCACGCTGATACCCTCCGCCGCCGCATTCAGCGACAGGGCGAGCAACAGCGTTCCAAACAGCCGTTTACTGCTTTTTGATAAGCGCGTAATAAAAGCCATCTTGATGTTTGTTCGGTAAAAGCACACGCGATTCGATCAGCTCGGCATCGGCGTGGCGGTTGAGGAATTTTTGCAACTGAACGTCGTTTTCTTCGACGAACACCGAGCAGGTGGCAAGCAGCATTCTGCCGTTTTTCGTCAGGGTTTGCCAAAGCGCGTCCAGCAATGCCTCCTGCTGACGGGCGGTTTTGGCGGCATCGGTCGGACGGCGCAGCCATTTCACGTCGGGATTGCGCCGCGCCACACCCGAGGCGGTACACGGCACGTCGGCAAGGATGGCGTCGAAAGGCTTTCCATCATACCACGCCGCCAAGTCCTGCGCATCGGCGCAAGCCAGAGCGGTCGTCTGAAACCCCAAGCGGTCGAGATTGTCCTTCACCCTTTTCAGACGACCTTCATCTATATCCAAAGCGGTAACATGACAATCCGCCAGTTCCAACATATGCCCCGTCTTCCCGCCCGGCGCGGCGCACGCGTCCAAAATCCGTTCGCCGTCTTTAGGGTTTAACAGATACGCCGCCTGCTGCGCCCCGAAATCCTGCACCGACACCAGCCCTTCGGCAAAACCGGGCAGGCGGTTCACCGGCACGGCTTCTTCCAGCGTTACCGCATATTCGTCCAACGCCTTAGCTGAAATACCTTCCGCCGCCAGCTTTTCCAAATACGATTCGGCATTGCCGTGGCGGCGGTTGACCCGCAGCGTCATCGGCGGATGCGATTGCAGCGCGGTGGTGATGTTGTGCCAGTGTTTCGGATAATGGTTTTTCAGGTACGCCACCCACCACAGCGGCAGGTTGTGCTTCGCCACATCGTCTTTTTTGCACGAAGCCGCGAGCTTGTCGCGTTCACGCAAAAAACGCCGCAAAATCGCGTTGGCAAACGAACGGTACTGCCCGCGCCCGATTTTCGCGATACTCTCGACTGCCTCGTTGACCACCGCATGAGGCGCATTGCGCGTGTAATGCAGTTGGTACATCGCCGCCAAAAAGCAGGCTTTCGAGCTGAGGATTGTCAATCGGCTTTTTTTCAGCATCTGCGCGAGCATATGTTTCAAACTGCCCAAATAACGCTGGCAGCCGTAGGCAATATCCTGCAACGCGCCGTTTTCCTGCGCTGTCAGCTCGGGATGCGCCGCGCGGATTTGCGCCAACACATCCTGAAGGTTACGCCCTTCGGCGACTGCCGCAATGCTGTCGGCGGCGAGTTTTTGGGCGAGGGACATACTCATAAATTCAATTCCTTAAATGACTGCTGTGGTTCGATTTGTTCGTTATAGTGGATTAACTTTTAAACCAGTACGGCGTTACCTCGCCTTGCCGTACTATCTGTACTGTCTGCGGCTTCGTCGCCTTGTCCTGATTTAAATTTAATCCACTATGAAAATGTAAACGCCGCACAAGCGGTTCGGGTGGTGTTCGGGGCAAGATTCAAATTGTGTTAATCCGATTGCCCGCTCATGACAATATCTATATAGTCCGTTCTTTTCAACACACATAAGGATTCATCATAAATTTACGCTTCCTTTCCCTGCTTGCCGTTTCCGCCGCACTCGTTTCCGGCAGTCTGACCGCCGCAGCGACACCGCACAAACATTCCCGCGCCATCTCCCAAGCGCAAGCCGTTAAAATCGCCAAGAAACGCGTCGGCGGCGGCCGCGTTACCGACATCGACCACAGCGACGGACGCTGGGAAATCGAAATCCGTAGAGGCTGTACCGAATACGATGTCGACGTTTCCTCACAAAGCGGCCGCGTCATCAAAGTGGACACCGACAACCACTGCGACGATTAATCGATTCTTGATAATGGATTCTTATAGGAAGCCGGACTGTCTGTCCAGCTTTTCTGTTTTCAGACGACCTCAAGCTTGCCTAAGGTCGTCTGAAAACATTTTATCTGCCGTTTTACCTGATTCGGGACTTTCAGACGACCGCCCCGTCCCGTTCCAACAATGCCCGATAGCGTTCGGCATCCTGCGGCGAATAGCAACAGAAAACGATTTTTTCGACAGACGGACACTGCGGCAAGGTTTTTTTCAAAATCGCCAAAGCGGTTTCGGCAGCCAAATCAGCGGGGAAACGGTACACGCCCGTGCTGATACAGGGGAAGGCGATGCTGCGGATGCCGTGTTCTTGCGCCAATAGCAGGGAATTTCGATACGCCTCCGCCAGCTTGACCGCTTCGCTGCGGTGTCCGCCGAACCAAACCGGCCCGACGGTGTGAATCACAAATTTCGCCGGCAGCCGGTAGCCTTGGGTGATTTTAGCCTCGCCCGTGCGGCAGCCGTTCAACTTTCTGCACGCTTCCAGCAACTCCCGTCCCGCCGCGCGGTGAATCGCACCGTTCACACCGCCGCCGCCCAACAACGAGGAATTGGCGGCGTTCACGATGGCATCGACTTCAAGTTTTGTAATATCGCCTTCGACTACTTCAAACACTGCCATGATCTGCTCCTAAACGTGGGGAATCTTGTCGTCAGTTCAACAAAACCAAACGTTCCCTGCCCGATATTTTCAGACGACCTCTAAGCCATCCGAAGAAAGGTCGTCTGAAAATTAATCAGTCTGCAAACGGCTTCTACAAAACCGTCCCAACCTCAATCTTATGCCCTGCTGCAAACGCCGCAATCGGCATCCGTTTGCTGCCCGAAGGCTGCAATTCGGTAATGTTCAGCGCGTTCTCGCCGCAGGCAACGACCAAGCCGTCAGCCGAACAGGACAACACTTCGCCCGCCCTGCCTTGTTGTGCCACTACTTCAGTCCGCCAGATTTTCATCGGCTTGCCTTGATATTCCACCCATGCAGCGGGGACGGGGTTGAAGGCGCGAATTTTTGCGTTCAATCACTGCCGCGCTTTCGTTCCAATCGATACGCGCTTCTTCTTTGCTTAATTTTTTTGCGCATAAGTCACGCCTTCTTCAGGCTGTTTGACGCTTTTCAGACGACCTTCTGTTTTTAATTGTTGCAAATCAGCAACAATCGCCGCCGCACCGAGCTTCATCAGCGCATCGTGTACTTCATTCGCCGTATCGGTCGGTTGGATGGCGTAACGGTGTTCGCTGACCACATCGCCGGTATCCAAACCAATGTCCATCTGCATGATGCACACGCCCGTCTCGGCATCGCCCGCTTCAATCGCGCGCTGAATCGGCGCTGCGCCGCGCCAACGGGGCAGCAGCGAGGCGTGGATGTTGAGGCAGCCGTGTTTCGGTGTATCCAACACGTCTTGCGGCAGAATCAGTCCGTAGGCGGCAACGACCATCACGTCGGCCTCGACTTCTTTGAGCATTTGCAGGGCTTCGGCGTTGTTGCGCAGTTTTTCAGGCTGCGCCACGCGCAAACCCAATTCCAACGCGGCCTGCTTCACAGGGAGACGGAGCAAGCTGCATCCCGCGTCCTTTGGGGCGGTCGGGCTGGGTCAACACCAGCGGGATTTCAAAACCGGCGGCGGCTATGGCTTTTAAGGCGGCAGCGGCAAAATCGGGCGTACCGGCAAAGATGACTTTCATGGGAAACTCCTTGGAAATGGGTTTCAGACGACCTATATAGCGCAACGGCAAACATTGCGACAGGTCGTCTGAAAGTTTGAAAAACAACGGCTTGCTGCCGCTTCCCTCTTTCAGACGACCTGTTCGACCGTATCATTCGGCTTTTAGATGGTGTGTTTCTGACGTTTTTTCAGTTTGGTCTTAATCCGACCCTGCTTGAGCTGCGACAGGCGTTCGACAAAAACGATGCCCATCAGGTGATCCAACTCGTGCTGCACGCAAATCGCCAACAGCCCGTCCGCCTCCAGCGTGAATTTCTCGCCTTTTTCGTTCAAAGCCTCAACCTTGACGCGCTCGGCGCGGGTAACGGTGTCGTAAATGCCCGGCACGGACAAACAGCCTTCTTCGTAAGTGGTTTCGCCGTCTTTTTCAACAATGACGGGGTTGATGAACACGCGCGGCTCGCTGCGGTCTTCGGTCAAATCCATCACGACGACGCGCTCATGCACATCGACCTGCGTCGCCGCCAGCCCGATACCGCGCGCTTCGTACATGGTTTCAAACATATCGGCAACCAGCTTTTGGATGCGCTCATCGACTTGCTCGACAGGCTTCGCCACGGTGTGCAGACGCTCGTCGGGATATTGCAGGATATTCAGTAAAGCCATAATTTTCTCTTCGTTTTTCAATACTCGGGACGCGCATTCAAACGCGTCCGGCAGCAGATTGTGTGTGTTTTCATACAAATTTTGCGCCTGTCTTCACAATTCCCGTGATGACACTAACATTCAATGATAAAAATATGCGTCAATGAATTTCTGTTCAATGCGCACGAAACGCCTATTGACGTTTTTTTAAAGGGGGACGGCGGTTTTTTTGCAAACTCCCGGCCATTTCATTTTTCTCCGTTTATCATTTAAAGACAAACCGAATCAATTTCAAGGGGAACGGTTATGCAACAACGTATTATAACCCTGCTTTGTGTCGCGGGCATGGCAATTTCCGCCCACGCTCAAGCAGCTTCATTAAAAGTGCGCCCCGATGCGCCGCAACGCTACGTCGTGAAAAACGGCGACACACTCTGGGGCATCTCCGGCAAATATCTGTACAGCCCGTGGCAGTGGAACCGCCTTTGGGGCGCAAACCGCGGCGAAATCCGCAATCCGCATCTGATTTATCCGGGGCAGGGTGTTGGTTTTGCGCTACGTCAACGGCCGCCCGCAACTGGGCTTCGAAAAACGGCTCCGCAGGCAATGACGGCATTCCGGTCATCAAACTCAGCCCGCGCGTCCGCGAAACCTCTTCAGGCTACGGCATCCAAACCGTCAACGTGAACTTCTACCGCATGTTCATGCAACATCCGCAGTTCATCGACCAAATGAAGACCCAAGATGCACCGCGCCTGATCGACGGTCCTGACAACCGCATCATGTACAGCAAAGGCGAACGCGTGTACGCCTACGGCGTTACCGAACCCGGCCGCTATCTGGTTTACCGCGCCGTCAAAGACCTGACCGATCCCGATACCCGCAAATACCTCGGACAAGAAGTCGTCTTCAGCGGCATCGTCAGCACCCTGCCCTACACCAACAGCGCGCTGGACTCCGCTTCCGACGAAGACCGAAAAATACCTGAAAGACGGCGAATACTACACCCGCCTGCACCCGCTGGCGAAAGTGCCAACCCAAACCGCACAGCCTATGATTGTGGAAGAAGCCGTTTCCGAAATCCGCAAAGGCGACTTCCTGCTGAAAATGGACGGCGAAACCGAGCCTTTCCAAATCATGCCGCACGCGCCGACGCAACACATCGACGGCAAAGTCATCTCCATCCTCGACGGCGTACACGAAGCCGGACAATTCCAAACCGTTACCCTGAACAAAGGTTCCGCCGACGGCTTGGACAAAGGCACGGTCTTGAGCATTTACAAACGCGACCGCCAAGTGAAAGTCGATTTGGAAGAAGGCAAAAAAGGCCGTAAGAACATCGTTAAATATGTTTCCATCCCTGCCGAAGAAACCGCATTGGCCATGGTATACCGCACCGGCGAACATCTCTCGTCCGCCATCATTTTGGAAAACCTGACCAGCATCAACATCGGCGACACCGTATCCGAACCCGGCCGCGACTTGGACAACATGTCTGACGACAAACCGCACGTCCGCAACGAGCCGCAAGATTCCCACGATACGGAACACAACCAATACAATATCCACAGCAACATCAATAAATATTGATTGATTGCCGACAACAAAACGTCGTCTGAAAATTTCAGACGACGTTTTTTTATAAAAATTTGAATAAGCAACGCCGTACCGTCATTCCTAATCAGCGTGAGTCTGATCCTGAGTTTTTTTCAAAAAAATTATGAAGATTGCCGTAATCTCAAACCTCCAAATACCCGCCCGCGCGGAAATGACGATGCCGGCATTTCCTGCTATCGCCCGCTCTATCTGCCCAATCCGCTTTATCCTCAAGATAACTTGTTTCTTGAATGTGCCGATAAACTTCTGCCGCTCATCCCTACCAAGCCATAAGCGGATATATTGTTACCTATCGAATCAGTCAAGCGCCAAACAGGTCGTCTGAAACCTTTTCAGACGACCTGTTTGGCTATGGGCGCTGTGTTAACTGCCTGAACCGACGGTGTAAACCTTACCGATGCTTTCGGGGTCTTGCAGGACGACGGTGACGGCGGCGGCGAGTCCGTTTCGGCTCATGTAGTTTTTAGGGATGCCGTCGGGGTGGTCGGTCAGGATGTGGCGGTTGTCTTCGCTGTTGTCCAATCCGCAGGGGCGGAGGATGGTCCAGTTCAGGCTGCTTTGTTTGAGGTAGATTTCGGCTTCGGTTTTGGCGCGGACGGCTTCGCCGAGGGCTTGTTTGAAGGGTTCGCTCATCATGTCCCATTGTTCGCCGCAGCCCATGCTGGTAATCAGGATGAAACGGGCTTGCGGGTTGGTAGCCTGGGTGGCGGCAATGATGTTGATGTTGCCCAGTGCGTCGCTGCGTATGCCTTGTTCGTTTTTGCCGCCAACGAAGCTGATGACGCTGTCGGGGCGGTATTGTGCGAACACTTTGTCGAGCGCGTCGGCATCGAGCGCGTCGGCGGTGGCCGTCTGAATGCGGTGTTCGCTAAAGAACGAGTCTTCAGGCGGCTTTCTTAATACGGCGACGGTGTCGGCAGGATGGGTGAGTGTGCTGATGAACGCGCGGCCGGACGAGCCGTTGGCACCGAAGATGAGTTGCATGGGGAGCTCCTTTGTGTGTTGGATGGTTAGGGGGTTCAATAATCTGTTTACTTTGTTGAGTGGTTGGGACAGGCTGGTTGATTTTTCAGACGACTTTGTTGTGTTTGATGCTGCGTGGTCGTGGGCAAAGCCCACGCTGCCTTTTTTCGGTTTTCTCTTGCGACAGAACTGAGATTGTCTGAAAAACAGGCAAAACGAGTTTTATAACAATAGCCGTAGCATGGGTTTTGTCTGCGGAATTAACTTACCGGTTTGGGGTCGTACCCTCTCCTAGCCCTCTCCCACGGGGAGAGGGGATGGGTTGGTAGGGAGAATCCAAACGACAGAGAATGCCAAAAAAATGGTTGGTGCTCAGTTGAATCAAAGGTCGTCTGAAAACGGGCAAAGCGGGTTTTATAACAACAGCCGTAGCGTGGATTTTGCCTGCTGAATTGACTTACCGGTTTGTGCTTTACCCTCTCCTAACCCTCTCCCACGGGGAGAGGGGATGGGTTGACAGGGAAGCTAAAAGTGGCAGAGAAGCCAAAAATGGTTCAGTTGTAGCGTGGGCTATGCCCGCGATTTTGCTCCAAAGGTCGTCTGAAATCTGTATTTGTTTTTAACGAAACTCGCTGTATTCGTTTTAACTTCATTGATACTGCGCTTTCAGACGACCTTGTTGTGTTTGATGTTGTGCTGTCGTGGGCATAGCCCACGCTACTTCTTTTTGGTTCTCTTTCGCGGCAGAGTATTAGGGTCGTCTGAAAGCGGGCAAAGCGGGTTTCATGACAACTGCCGTAGCGTGGGTTTTGCCCTCTCCCTAGCCCTCTCCCTAGCCCTCTCCCGCGGGGAGAGGGGATGGGTTGACGGGTAAACTTCAAGTGGCAGAGAAGCCAAAAATGCTTGAATCTCAGTATCCTCAATCCCCTCTCCCCGTGGGAGAGGGTTAGGGAGAGGGCGGTAAGCGCAAGCTTACTTTAGTGGCAAACGCCAATATTGCAGGCAGCCTGTCGAATTTCATCGGATATTTACGATGCCGGAAGATGATTTTGTTTGTGCAGGAATGCAGCAATTTCTCTCGGTTTTTCATGCGAAGGTCGTCTGAAACCTGTTTAAGCTGCCTCAAACAGTTTTCTCATGGCTTCGATTTGGTGTTGTTTGAGTTCGCCTGCTTCGTCGCGGCCGACGAAGATTTTGAACATGGCGCCGCCGTTGCGGTTGATGAAGTTGAGCGAACAGGTGGCTTTGCCCATAAACGGGCGTTCCAAAAGGTAGATGGCAGCGCAGTTTTCGTAATAGATATGACCGTGTACGCCGCCGTCGGTTTCGGGGTGGTCGAAGTTGTAGAAGCCGCGGCCGACTTTGCCACCGGGCAGTTTGCCGGTAACTTCGACGATGGCGTCGGGGGTGTGGGCGATGAAGGTGACGGCTTCGTCCCAAGCGGCGACGGCTTGGAGGATTTCGACGATGCGGCTGCCTTCTGTTTGGCGGATGCAGTTTTCGGGCAGGCAGCGGATGACGTCTTCAAAGCTGCATTGGTTTTGCGCGGCGAGCATTTCGAGCACTTGGCCGGGATTTTTTTCCAATGATTGGCGCAACATGATTTGTTGTTCGGATGAAAGTTTTTGCATGGTTTGATCCTTTTCTTGGGTCGGGAGGGTGAGCATGAGTTTGCGGATGAGGGTAGGCGACCAGTAGCGGCCGCTGGTGTTCAGGCGGATGAGGCCGTCTGAACCTTGTTTTTTTCAAAGAGTTGCATTGCCTGCCATTGGGCGATCAGTTTCTGCGCGGCGGCGTTGCCGTCAAACAGGGAGGGATTCAGACGGCCTGTTTCCATGTCGTGCTGCACTTGTCCGAGCAGGGCTTTGTTCGGGCTGTGGCCGCTCATGAAGGCGATGTTTTTTTCGCCTTTCGGGGTGGCGAGGTAGCTGTCCAAATCGCCCTGCACCTGATAGCTGAAGCCGCCGAAGTTGCCGCCTGCGCCGGAGCCGAACGCCCAGCAGGGGATATTGGATTTGACCAAGGTATTGTAGCGGTTGCGTTCTCCGCGGCCGGGATAGGCGAAATGGCTGTTGCTGACTTGGTTCCAGCCTTTTTGCGCCAGTGTTTCGACGGCGTAGGCGTATTGGTCGGCCTGAACGTCGAAACCCGGCGGGGCGGGAAATGCGCCTTTTTCCACCATGCGGTTGATGGGCAGCATGGGATAGAGGTTGAAGGCGTAGGTGTCGAGTCCGGACAAAGGCAGGGCGGTGGCGCGTTCGAGGTCGTTTTGCCAAACGGCGTCGGTTTGGTTGGGTAAGCCGAACATCAAATCGACAACGATGACGGCATTGATTTCACACAGTTTTTCCAGATAGGCAAAGGCTTCGTCGCCACCGTGTTTGCGGCCGAGGCGGCGGCGGATGGCGGTGTCGAAAGTTTGCACGCCGATGGAAATGCGGTTGGCGCCCGCTTCGATGCAGGCTTGGGCTTTTTCGATGTCGAAATGGCTCATGCGACCTTCGATGGTGAACTCGCAGTCGTCGGCAATCGGCAGGGTATTGGTAACAGGCGCGGATGAGTCTGGCGAGGTCCGGGGTTTGCAGCGCGGTGGGCGTGCCGCCGCCGAAATAGACGGCGCGGATTTTTGCCGTTGCCTTGGCGGATTTCGGATTCCGCCGCCATTTCTTCGATGATTTTGTCGGTGTAAACGCTGCTGTAACTCTCTTTCCACGCGTTGCGGTAGAAGCCGCAGAAAACGCAGTGGTTGGCGCAGAAGGGGATGTGCAGATAGGCAAGCGCGTCGGAATCGGCGGCATGGGGGAGCTTCTGCCGCCAAATATTTTTGCCATTGCGGACGGGGAATCGGTATGCCGCCCCATATCGGCATCAACGCCTGCCGTTCGGGAAAGGCTTTGGGCGCGGATTGGCGCGGTGTCCAAACAATCTGCTTTTCCATAATTGATTAAAAATGATTATTAATCATATTAGGAAATTAAATCACTGTCATCAGGCAGTGTCAAGGATGATGGAGCGGGGAAACGGAACATAAACAGTGTCGGCAGGTGAATAAATATAGTGGATTAACTTTTAAAACCAGTACGGCGTTGCCTCGCCTTAGCTCAAATAGAACGATTCTCTAAGGTGCTGAAGCACCAAGTGAATCGGTTCCGTACTATCTGTACTGTCTACGGCTTCGTCGCCTTGTCCTGATTTAAAGTTAATCCACTATATTGGTGGAATGGTTTGAGGTCGTCTGAAAAATCAAAGGCTTGGTTTGCTTTTGGCCTTAGTGATGAGGCATTCAACTCATGGCTTGTTTTCAGACGACCTCTTGGGTTCATGTTAAAACTTAAGCTGCACGCGGGCGGCGAAATTGCGGCCGGTTTCGGTGTACGAGTCCATCACGCTTGAGCGGCTCATGCCGGCGACGTCTGCGTGTTGCCAGTATTTTTTTTGTTGCCGATGTTGTAAATGTTCGCGCCGATTTCGACGTTTTTTTAGACGGCTTGTACCACGCGCCGACATCCCATACGCCGTAGCCCGGCGCTTGGAAAACGCTGTCGCTGCTGACGCGGCTGTGTTTTTTCGACCAGCGCAGTTTGGTATTGACGCCCCATTTTTCTTGTGCGTAGTCTAATCCCAAAACGCCGTTTAGCGGGTAGGCGGAATCCAGCGGCGTGCCGTCTTGCTGCTTGCCGCGCATCCAAGCGATGCTGCCGGAAACCTGCCAGCCCGGCAGGAATTTGTAGGCGGCGGAGGCTTCGGCACCGTAGGTTTTGACCCTATCCAGGTTTTGATATTGGTACTGGATAATCGGGCGGCCGCCTATGGTGGCAGTGCCGACTTCGGTGCGGTCGATGAAGTTTCGGTAACGGTTGTAGAACGCGGTGACTTGCGCACGGGCGCGTTCGTTTTTGAACTTCATGCCCAATTCGAAGCTGTTGGAGCGTTCGGATTTGAGGTTGGCATTCGGGATGACGGCATAGCCGTAGGTCGTGTTGGCAAACGCCATGGTCGCGCTATCAAACGGCGGCGTGCGGAAGCCTTGTGAATAGGTGGCGAAACCGGTGAACTGTTCGCCCATCGGTACGCTCAGGCGTAGGCTGGGCGTGAGCGCGGAATCGTTGAAGCGGGTTGCCGTGCCGTCGGGGTTGGCGTTGAGATAGGCTTGGTCGGTTTCGGTGGTCAGCCTGTCTTTTTCATAACGCAGGGCAGGGGTCAGGACGATGCTGTTGCCGAAGGTCAGGCTGTCTTGCGCGTACAGGCTGACGGTTTTGCGTTTGCTGTCGGGGAAGGTTTTGTTCGGATAGGTGCTGCCCGCATAGGTTTTGCTGACGGCGCCGGTCAGGTTGTCCACCGTCAGGCTGTCGCGCGGACGGGCGGTTTCCGTATGTTTGTATTCGGCACCGGCAACGACGGTTTGTTTGACCGCGCCGTCAAATTCCCACACGCCGCGTCCGGTCAAGCCGCGTATCACTTGCTCGAAGCCGTAATCGGAATAGCGGGTCGAGTTGCCCAGTTGGCGCGCGCCCATGCGGGTAATGCTGACATCGACGGCATCGTCTTCCGTGCGCAGTTTTTGCTGATAGGCGGTCAGGTTCGCTTCTTTCAGACGACCTTCGCCCGTATAGCGGTAGCCCGCTTCAATGCGTTGGCGGCGGATGCGGTCGCGGGCGTTGCTTTCCGAAGTCACCACCGTTACCGGTCCGCGCGATTGCGAACCCAGCCGTTTGCCAACACGGTGTCGTTGGCGTGGTAATACTGTTCGTACAAGGTTTCAAAACGGTGGCGTTCGTTGCCGATACTGCCTTTTGCCAAAATATTGTAGGCATTGTTTTTCTGCGGATTGGTGGCGGTGCGCGAAGTCGAGTAGCTTTTGTCACCGCCCATGTTTTCCGTTTCGTGTCCTTGACGGCGCGTCAGCATCAGCAGACCTTCGGCGTTTTCATGGAAACCGGCGGCTGTCGCCGTTACGCCGTGGCTGCGGTCGCGGCTGCGGTAGCCGTATTTCAAACCGAAATGACCGCGTTTGTCCGCATCGACGAAATCGCTCGGCGAGAGCGTGACCATGTTCACCACGCCGCCGAGCGCATCGCTGCCGTAGAGCGCGGAATAAGGGCCTTTGACAATATCGACCTGCTTGAGCGTGTCGCTTTCTACCATATCGCGTCCCGAAATCGCGCCGTTGGAACCGCCGCCCGCGTAGGACTCGGGAATGCGCACGCCGTCCACCATCATCAGGATGCGGTTGCCGTCTATGCCGCGGATATTGATGCCTGCATGACCGCGGCGGTTGTTATCAGACGGTACACTGACGCCGGGTTCGTACAAAACCATGTCGTCCAAATTCTGCGCCGACGCTTGGTTTAAGGTCTTGCGCCCGATAACTGACACATTCGGCGCGGCTTTGTCCAGCGTTTGCGCGTTACGGTCGGCGGTAACTCAACACGGGCGCCAGCTCTACTTGCTGGGCAGGCTGAACATCAGCTGCATACAAATAATGTTGGTAAAAACAATGCACTTAAAAGCGCAAACGACTGCCTTTTTGTTTCATGAAGCGTACCTGTAAATCAAATAATAATCGTTTCTATTTATATTGTAATTTTTAAGGAATGCGCAAGTTTTTGTGGCAGATCTAAGTGCATACGACAGTCAATATCCAAGACCTTTACCATACAAACAAAAGGTCGTCTGAAAACCCGTATTTCAGGTTTTCAGACGACCTTTTACTGCTCAAACGGCTGACCGCTCAATCAGTCGTGACCGATATCGACGGTTTTCTCTTTGTAGCGCGTATCGGGGACGAGGACGATTTTTTCGTCCACTTTGCCGATGGCTTTCACGTCTTTGCCCGGATAGTCCAACTGATGCAGGAAATAGCGGATACAGTTGAGGCGGGCGCGTTTTTTGTCGTCGGAACGGATGATGACCCAAGGCGCGTCGCCGGTGTGGGTGTGGAAGAACATGGCGTTTTTGGCTTCGGTGTAGTCGTCCCAGCGGTCGAGCGACTGGATGTCCACGGGGGAGAGTTTCCAGTGTTTCAGGGGGTCGTCGCGGCGGGAGATGAAGCGGCGCAGTTGTTCTTCGCGGGATACGGAGAACCAGAATTTGAAGAGGTGGATGCCGCTGGCGACGAGCATACGTTCCAATTCGGGGGTTTGGCGCATGAAGAGCAGGTATTCGTTGGGTTCGCAGAAGCCCATCACGCGCTCTACGCCGGCGCGGTTGTACCATGAACGGTCAAAGAAGACCATTTCGCCTGCAGTCGGCAGGTTTTGGATGTAGCGTTGGAAATACCATTGACCGCGTTCGGTGGTGGTCGGTTTTTCCAGTGCGACGACACGCGCGCCGCGCGGATTCAAATGTTCCATAAAGCGTTTGATGGTACCGCCCTTGCCTGCGGCATCGCGGCCTTCAAACAGGCTGACGATGCGTTGGCCGGAATCTTTGACCCAGCTTTGCACTTTCAGCAATTCGATTTGCAGCTTTTGTTTTTCTTTCTCGTATGCGGCGCGGCGCATACGTTGCTTGTAGGGGTAATTGGCGGGAAGCGGTGCGCTGCCGGAATCTTCGTCTGTACCGCGTCCTTCGTGTTCCAAAACAGCTCTTTCAAAAACTTGTAACTGGTCTTGTTTTTCGCCCAATTCAACGTTTTCGAAGGGTTCTAACTGATGATCTGCCATAGGGTCTCCTTATTGCTTAAGTTTGAAATGATATGGTGTGGGATGACCTGATTTTACTCCTTTTATGCTGCTAAGGACTACATAAAATTACACTGCTCTATTTTTTTCGGCGCGGTCTGCTAATTTGTGTAAAAACGGCGTATAATCAGGCTATTTGCACCACAGCCATGCCCTATTTCGCCCTGTTTGACGATGCCGTGAGCGGCCGCGCAAAACTCTATCAAAATCATGTGGAAAGCCGCCTTTTCCATCATAACAAACTGGATTCGCTGGACGACACGCTGCACAAGGGCTGGAAAAAAGGGCTGCATGCTGTGTTGTTTGCAGACTACGAATTCGGTTTGCCGCTGATGGGGATTGAATCCGAACGCGGCGGCAATCTTGCCCTGCACTGGTTTGCCGACTGCGCCGACATCGATGCCGAAAGCTGGCTTGCCCAAAATTCAGACGACCTCCCCGCCGGCATTTCCACGCCGCAATCCTCCGTATCCGAAGCCGATTACCTCGACCTCATCCGCCAAATCCACGAAGCCATCCGGCGCGGCGACACCTATCAAATCAACTACACCACCCGCCTGCACCTGCAAGCCTACGGTAACCCCGTCAGCCTCTACCGCCGCCTGCGCCAGCCTGTTCCCTATGCCGTTTTGTCCCACTTGCCCGATGCGGCAGGAAAATCCGCGTGGACGCTGTGTTTCTCGCCCGAACTCTTCCTCAAAATCGGTGCGGACGGCACCATCAGCACCGAACCGATGAAAGGCACCGCGCCGATTTTGGGCGACGGGCAAGACGAACGCCGCGCCGCCGAGTTGCAAGCCGACCCGAAAAACCGCGCCGAAAACGTGATGATTGTCGATTTGCTGCGCAACGACCTCGGCAAAATCGCCCAAACCGGCAAAGTATGCGTGCCCGATCCGTTTAAAGTATCGCGTTTCGGCAGCGTCTGGCAGATGACCAGCACCATCCAAGCCCAAGCCCTGCCACACATCACCGCCGCCGACATCCTCCGCGCTGCCTTCCCCTGCGGCAGCATCACCGGCGCGCCCAAACGCATGAGTATGCAGATTATCGAATTGCTCGAAGCCGAACCGCGCGGCCTGTACACCGGCAGCATCGGCTACCTGAATCCATGCGAAAGTGGACTTGGGTTTGAAGGCATATTCAACGTCGTCATCCGCACCTTATCGCTCAAACCCGTTTCAGACTCGATTTCAGACGACCTAGATAGTGGATTAACAAATCAGGACAAGGCGACGAAGCCGCAGACAGTAGAGATAGTACGGCAAGGCGAGGCAACGCCGTACCGGTTTAAAGTTAATCCACTATATCAAGGGGTGTACGGCGTCGGTTCCGGCATCGTCATCGACAGCGACCCCGCCGCCGAATATCGGGAATGCGGCTGGAAAGCCCGTTTCCTCAACGAATTGCGCCCCGCCTTCGGCATCTTCGAAACCATGCGCGTGGAAAACAGGCAATGCCGTCTGCTCGACCTGCATTTAGGTCGTCTGAAAACCTCCGCCCAAGCCCCTCAACCTGCCCCTGCCCGACGATGGCGAAACCCGAATCCGGCAATACATCGCCGACTTGCCCGACGGCCTCTTCCGCCTGAAAGCCGAACTCGTTTCAGACGACCTCATTCTCAGCCATGCCGCCACCGCCGAGCTGTCCGCCCCGCAGCGCGTCATCCCCGCCCCGCAACCCCTCCCGCGCCGCGACTACCTGCGCCGCTTCAAAACCACCCGCCGCGCCCTGTACGACCAAGCATGGCAAACCGCCGAAACACAAGGCGCGTTCGACAGCCTGTTTTTCAATTCAGACGACCTCCTGCTCGAAGGCGGCAGAAGCAACGTGTTCGTCAAATACCAAGGGCAATGGCTCACCCCATCTCTAGATTTGGACATCCTCAACGGCGTCATGCGCCAAGCCGTGTTGCAGCAGCCTCAAACCTATTTGGGCGCGGACGCCGTCATCGAAACTCATATCACCCGCTACATGCTCAAACGCGCAGAAAAAAATCCGCCTCTCCAACGCCTTGAGAGGCGTGTTTGAGGCGGATTTGGTCGTTAAAGAATAAAATTATTTCCTGAAAACGGATAAAGCCGACAGGCGGAGTATTTGTGAAACGGGTTATATATCTGAAACTTGAGTGTTCACAAACATGCGCACGGCCTTACCCTCATAACGCTGGTTCAACCACGCCTGTAAGCGTTCGCGGTCTTTGGCAGGCAAAGACTCCTTAAATTCGAGCGAAACCACGACAATATCGTCATGTTCGCCTGTTTCCGATTTAGTATTTTTGCCGCTTTCAGGCTGCTCGGAAACAGGCTCTGTTTGCGCTTTCTCCCAAAACCAAGCCGCGTCCGACAACGATTTTTTTCCGCTTCCGGATATTGGGCTTTTAATTCCTTGAGTACCGCTGCATCGTCAGCACCGGCGGTATCGGCAGTTTTGCCCGCAAGCACGGTATCGATATAGGCCTGCTGCTCTTTCAGTTCATTTTGCTGCTGAACCGGATTGTTTCGGCTTGCCAGCAATTCTTCGATTTTGGCACCATCCCCTCCCGCATAAACCACGTTCACCTCCGGCTCTTTTACCCCCGACGCATTAAGGCTTTTTTTCCAACAGGGCGATGATTTTTCTCGGCATTACCCGTTCCGTTGACAATCAGACCGACTTTATTTTCCTTGTAGTTCAATATCTTACGAAGAACAAAAAAACTTTCCTGCTGCTGCGCGGCGGTGATCGCGGCATTGGCTTTTGTGTTGAACAGTTCCTGGCGCACCAGTCCTGATGCCATATAGCCGCTCGGAATCATCACAGCCAACACGACAACAGTAATCATGATACTTTGCAACCGGCGTTTGGATTCCGTTACCAACCCCCTGCGCGGCAGCTTGAGCAGTTTGGAAAAACAACAAGGTCGAAAAAAAGCTATGAACACGCAGTTGATGGCAAAAAGATATGAAGCGCCGAAAAAAATATTGCCAGTTGCCATGTGCCAGTCCGTAGCCCGCAGTACACAGGGGCGGCATCAATGCGGTCGCAATCGCCACACCCGGTATGGCATTGCCTCCTTCTTTTCGGGTCAGCGCCACAATGCCCGCACTACCGCCGAAGAAGGCAATCAACACATCCCAAAGGGTCGGCTGAGTACGCGCCAAAAGCTCGCTTTGCGCCTCTTTAAGCGGGGTTAATAGAAAATACAGTGTAGCAGTAACCAAACTGATGGCGACGAATACCATAATATTGCGCACCGCTTGGCGGATCAGCGCAGTATCGCCCACCGCCAAACCGTAACCCATACCGACGATCGGCCCCATCAACGGGGAAATCAACATCGCTCCGATCACTACCGCCGTGCTGTTTACATTTAGACCGATACTCGCCACAGCAATGGCAAACATCAATACCCACATATTCGTTCCGGACACCCGAGTATTGGCACGGATAGTGGCATCGATCTTATCGGGATGAGCTTGGTCATGCGCAAGATTGAACACATCTTGCAACTTGGTCATGGCACCCTTGTCTTCTTGTTCCTGCTTTTCTTGTATTTCCTGATTTTTACTTTCTTCCTGATCTTGCATGTGCGTATCCTAAAATTTTAATATTTTATTTTAAATATCTAATTCATAGAGAATTTTTGAGTAATGAAATAATGCCTTGCCATTACGGCTAAATCTGACAGGCACAATTCTCGCAATATATTAGCATACGTACGCAAATTTCCTCCGTTAGATGAAGGAAGGGCAAAGTTGCCGTTACAGCAAGCCGTAACGTGGGCTTTACCCACGAGATGAATGCCAAAATGAAAGTCTATGTGACTGTTGTCGGATTTAGTTGTTGGATGGTGGATTTCGTGGGCAAAGCCCACGCTACTTGGGTTATCCCAAATCTGCCTTGATTGAATAAAAAGGTCGTCTGAAAATGAACGTGAACGTGTTTCCCTAACACCCAAATCCCAAAGTTTTCAGACGACCTTATTTTTGCCTGCAACCTGCCCCCTCTCCCGTCTCGCGTGAGAGGGCTGGGGAGAGGGTGGCTCTGCGGACTGTACGAATTTGATTTGACCTAAACTCCAAAAAGCCACCCCAATCCCAACCTTCCCCCGCCGGACGGGGAAGGGACAAGTTCCGTTGCAACAACGAGTAGCGTGGGTTCTACCCACGATATAAAATGCAAGAATAACCGCTAAATTCAAATTGTGGACAACAGGCTTGCGGACGAGGCCCACGCTACTCATTAACTTCCAAGCCCCCATTAATCTCATAAAAAGGTCGTCTGAAACGGGGAAATCAGTTTTCAGACGACCTTTCCGCTTATTAACTTATTGATACCAAAGAAAAAAACAAATTCCCGCTTGTAGGTTAAAAATCAGGCTATGCTAATATGCACAACAACAGGTTTTTTTCCAGAATAATCTGTGTTAGAATGCAGGTTTAGATGGAAAACTCTATCCGAACTCGGTACAATACCGACGAATTTATTTCTCTTAAACAACCCGCCGCAAGGCAAAAGGAACGACTGATATGTCAAACATCGAACAACAAGTTAAGAAAATTGTTGCTGAACAACTGGGCGTAAACGAAGCCGAAGTCAAAAATGAATCTTCCTTCCAAGACGACCTGGGTGCAGATTCTTTGGACACCGTAGAATTGGTTATGGCTTTGGAAGAAGCTTTCGGTTGCGAAATCCCCGATGAAGAAGCCGAAAAAAATCACTACCGTACAACTGGCTATCGACTACATCAACGCCCACAACGGCTAATCGGCCGCACCAAACACCCCAGCCTCTGCTGCGTTAGCGCAATAGAGGCTGTTACCTTATATATGTGGGGCAAAATCCGTTATAATAGCCGCCCGGAATCCGATTCCGAACCGCTATTATCATTTTCAGACGGCATCTTGCCGCATCCTACCGAAAACCAACAGCGAGATTATCATGAGTCAGAGAAGAGTAGTCATCACAGGCCTCGGCCAAGTATCACCGGTCGGCAACGACGTCGCCACCGCATGGAGCAACCTGCTCGCAGGCAAAAGCGGCATCGGCCGGATTACCCGCTTTGACGCATCAGACATCAACAGCCAAATCGCCGGCGAAGTGCGCGATTTCGACATCGGCCAATACATCAGCGCGAAAGAAGCCCGCCGCATGGATGTGTTCATCCACTACGGCATCGCCGCCGCGCTGCAAGCCATTGACGATGCCGGTTTGGACGCATTGGAAAGCCTCGATAAAGACCGCGTCGGCGTGAACATCGGCTCCGGCATCGGCGGCCTGCCCAGCATCGAAGCCACCGGTAAAGCCGTTATCGAAGGCGGCGCGCGCAAAATCAACCCTTTCTTTATTCCCGGTTCGCTGATTAACCTGATTGCGGGTCACGTTACCATCCTCAAAGGCTACCGCGGTCCCAGCTACGGCATGGTTTCCGCCTGTACCACCGGCGCGCACTCCATCGGAGACTCCGCCCGACTGATTAAATACGGCGATGCGGACGTGATGATTGCAGGTGGTGCCGAAGGTGCCATCGGCACCTGGGCGTCGGCGGCTTTGCTGCCATGAAAGCCCTTTCCACCCGCAACGACGATCCCGCCACCGCTTCCCGTCCGTGGGACAAAGGCCGCGACGGCTTCGTTATCGGCGAAGGTGCGGGCGTGCTGGTGTTGGAAGAATTGGAACACGCCAAAAAACGCGGTGCGAAAATCTACGCCGAAATCGTCGGTTTCGGCATGAGTTCCGATGCTTATCACATTACCGCGCCGAACGAAGAAGGCCCTGCGTTGGCGGTTACCCGCGCGCTGAAAGATGCCGGACTGAATCCCGAAGACGTCGATTATGTCAACGCACACGGTACGTCCACTCCGTTGGGCGATGCCAACGAAACCAAAGCACTCAAACGCGCGCTGGGCGACCACGCCAGCAAAGTCATCGTCAACTCCACCAAATCCATGACCGGCCACCTGCTCGGCGCGGCAGGCGGCGTGGAAGCACTGTACAGCGTGTTGGCGGTACACGAGCAAAAAAATCCCCGCCGACCATCAACATCTTCGAACAAGACATCGAAGCGGGTTGCGACTTGGACTACTGCGCCAACGAAGCGCGCGACGCGAAAAATCGACGTTGCCATCTCCAATTCCTTCGGCTTTGGCGGTACCAACGGCACATTGGTATTCAAACGCTTCAAAGACTGATAGAAGGTTTTAAGTAGATTGAAAAGGCCGTCTGAAACTAGGTTTCAGACGGCCTTTTTATTTTGAAATACAAATATTCTTGATAATCTGTATCATTTATATAAAAATATTGACTCCTACCAATATCGCCCGGATTTTATTGGGTAATCAACCCAATTACATTTTTAAGGAGTCTGCAATGAAAACCATCCGTATTCTAGCATTGGCCGCTGCACTGGCCGCCGTGCCTGCATTTGCGTCTGATTTCGGCCATGAACAGGCATTGACCATAGACGGCAAGCCTGCCCATCTGGCAGAAACTTCAGCCCGTATTTTGGCAAACGAAACCCCTGACTGCGCCGCAACTGGTCGAAGATATCACTGATGGATTAGGTTCGAAAAAAATTCCAGGTTATAAATTGATGATTATGGGCCGCACTTATTCGGTGGCGGCAGAAACCAAACCGCCGAAAGAAGGCCAAACTCAGTGGCGGGACAATACGTTCATTCATCGCGGCGTAAAACTGTTTGTCGGCATTCCGGTCAAAAACGGCAAGATGGATTTGGCGTCTGCACGATTGATTAATATCGGCGTGGTTGACGACAACGGTGGTGCTGCGCCTCATGATGAGGGTGAAAAAATCCGTCCGGTCGGCAAGCAGCTGATGTCTCCCGATACCAAAGTGGAAAAATGTGAAACTCAATATTGCCAAACTGACGTTGCCAAATATGAAATTGGGCGAAACCAGTGGCGGTGGTGTGAAATTGGAAGCATCGGCAACATTGGACGGTAAGCCGATACAGACCAAAATCGACAGCACTTTCTCCCGCTTCTATTCCGCCAAACCAGCCGCTACACGGCCGTTTATGGCAGATGTACGGTTTGTGAAATAATCGCAAAGGCCGTCTGAAATCCAGTTTCAGACGGCCTTTTATATAACGAAACTGCATAAGTTTAGTTTTTTTCATAGATTAAAGGTAAGGAGAGACCTTTGCAAAATTCCTTTTCCTTCCGACAGCCGAGATCCAAATAAAGATTTTTCGGCTGTTTTTTTGTTTCAAATATCCACTGATTCTACTCAAATATCCCCGTAATTCACCTTGGATACCTGATCAATCAGGTATCCGGGCCGCCTTTTAGGCGGCAACAGGCACACTTAGCCTGTTAGCCGCTTTCAACAGGTTTAAACACATCGCCTTCAGATGGCTTTGCGCACTCACTTTGAGCAGACCAAAATAGGCTGCCCGGGCGTAGCGGAATTTACGGTGCAGCGTACCGAAGCTTTGTTCGACCACATAACGGGTCTTCGACAAATATCGGTTGCGTTTGGTTTGCGCTTCCGTCAGCGGACGGTTGCGGCAGGCTTTTGCGCATAATGCCGTCTAACAACTGATGCTCTTTTCAGATGTTGCCGGTTTTCCTTACTGTCGTAGCCTTTGTCGGTATAGACGGTCGTACCTTCGGCAATGCCTTCCAACAAAGGAGACAGATGGTTACACTCATGGACATTGGCGGGGGTGATGTGCAGTTTCTCGATATAGCCTTCCTCATCGGTACGGGTATGTTGTTTGTAACCGAGTTTGTAGAGGCCGTTTTTTTCTTTGTCTAACGGGCATCTTTGTCCTTACTCGGTGTGGTTTGGCCGCTGACTTGTCCTTCCTCGTCGACTTCTATGGCCTGACGCTGTTTGCTGCCGGCAGTCTGAATAATGGTGGCATCAATGACGGCGGCGGATGCCTTCTATAATTTTAGGTTTTTTTCGGCCAGTTGTCGGTTAATCAGTTCCAGCAATTCGGACAGGGTGTCATCTTGCGCCAGCCAGTTGCGGTAGCGGCATAAGGTGCTGTAATCGGGGATGCTCAGTTCGTCAAAACGGCAAAACAGGTTGAAATCGATGCGGGTGATGAGGCTGTGTTCGAGTTCGGGATCGGAGAGGCTGTGCCATTGTCCGAGCAGGACGGCTTTGAACATGGACAACAGGGGATAGGCGGGACGGCCGCGGTGGTCTCTAAGGTAACGGGTTCTTTGACGATTCAGGTACTGTTCGATCGGTTGCCAATCAATCACCTGATCCAACTTCAATAGTGGGAAGCGGTCGATGTGTTTGGCAATCATGGCTTGTGCGGTTTGCCGGAAGAAGGTGCTCATGAGAAATCCCCTGAATGTCTTGATGGGAATTTAGGGGATTTTGGGGAATTTTGCAAAGGTCTCGATGGGTCTGCGACGCACAGTCCGCCATCAGGCAAAGAGAGCCTTATCTCAAATTCACGTTATATATCATTAGGTTTAAGTATCTTTCCCTTGCTATTTTCCGATATTCTTTATCTCCCTAAACCTATGAAAACCGGTCGTCTGAAAAACCGAAAAAGGATTTTCAGACGACCTTTCTATCCGGTTCCTGTGCTGCGGCAGGCACGACCGTATCCGCTTGCGGCAAACGGTGCAGTTTGTACCAATCGTACAGCCGCTTCAGACACAATAAGGCAATCAGCGGCATACAAAATGCGCTGGCCAAATAGCGCGGGTTGCCGAAATTGAACACGGGATGCCCTGCGGCAGCGGAAATCAGCGCATTGCCCCATTCCCACAGCGACGGCACGCTGAATGCCAATACCGCCAGCAGCCCCAACGTGCGGAAAATGCCGATGGGCAGGATACGGCGTTTTAAAACCGTACCGTTAAGTTGGAGCAGAGTCAGCAGTCCGAAGCCGATAATAACCATCATGCCGCCGTTGGCAATAATTTGCAGGCTGTTGAACGCAATGTCGGGTGTAACGGCAAGCCCGCCGTCAGAAGGTGTGCTTTGCTGCAAATTAAGCCCTTGCGAGATATTGAGGACAAAGCCGTAAACCATGTCGGCTAAGACAATGAAAATAGGCAACGAGGTGATCAGTTTTTTCATGGCAGTTGTGTGATGGGAAGTGGTGGCGGCATTTTTACCGAAAGCGGCTTATGGTAAAGCAGCGGGCGGCGGGAGGCAATAGCGTCGCCGTCCCTCTTCCGATTATGCCGTTCGTTATTCGGGCGTGTTAAACCATATGGTTTACGTTACAATCATATCGTCTTAAGACAATACCGCACAGCGGTTTCAGACGACCTATTCTGCCACCGACAGGAATCTTTATGCACGCATCCGTCCTCAGCCGTTTTGCACCGGCTTTATACATTTTGATGTTTTTTGCCGGTTTTCTAACCGCCTGCGTCTGGTTTAACCCCCAAGACTATCTCGCCGACCTTACCCCTGTCATCACGGCATTTGCCGCCATCGCGCTGGTTTGGCTTGCGTGGGCTGTCGCCTCGGTCAGAATCAAGGCAAAAAGCGAAATGCAGCATCGGGAAAAACTGATGCAGCGTGAAAGCGTCCACCCCGTCCTGCATGCCGCCATCCGCCCGGTAGAAGACAAACCCGGCATGATTGCCTTCGTTATCCGCAATCACGGCAAAGGCATGGCGAAAAACATCCGCCTGAAAGCCACCGCTATTTCTGACTACCCTTCCGCTTCGGCTGTCGCCGCCGCGCTGGCACGGCTGCCGGTATTTGCCGAAGGAGCGGACATGCTGGCGGCAGACGAAATTTACGCAGGTATTTTCGCCGACATCCACACCCTTGCCAAATCAGGAGAATTCGGCGGAATCGTCCGCGTGGACGCCGACTGTGAAAACGTTTTCGGCGATGCCTGTACCTCGCAGACGGATTTGGACGTCAGCCTGCTGAAACAGGTCGGTATAATTGAAATACCCCGCAAAAAAACTGCTATATTGAGCATCAGGCAATAACCCGCCCCGGCAAGCCATCGCCCCACATTCCGCATGACGACACGGCATATTGCGAAAAGGTCGTCTGAAAACCCGTTTCCAAGTTTGAACTGCACCCCAAAAGTTGGACATCCCCTCCAACTCACAAGGTGCAGTTTTTTTATGAGCAAATATACATTACACTTCAAATACCAAGCCGTACTCCACTACCTGCATATACGCAGCCAACAACGTACCGCAGACCACTACGGCATTTCCCGAACCCACCTGAGACGATGGATACGCGCCTATCAAGAAGGCGGTATCGGCGCACTCGAACATCCCCAATCCAAAACCATGCCCCAACACCGCAAAAACCCCTTCATCGCAGATAAACCCGACCAAGAAAAAACGCAGGCAGAGCTTATTGAAGAACTGTGCTATATGCGCGCAAAGGTTGCCTATCTAAAGGAGTTAAAAGCCCTCAGCCAAAAGCAGACCGCAAAGGACAAAGCCAAACCGTCCAAACACTGAGGGCGCAACACCCGCTCAAATACCTGCTGCACATCGCAAACCTGCCCAAAAGCAGCTTTTACTACCACCGCCAAGACCGACCCGACCCCGACGCAGCCGACAAAGCCCTCCTTGTCGAAACCTACAAACGGCATAAAGGACGCTACGGACAAAGGCGCATTGCCGCCGCATTAGATTGGAACCGCAAAAAAGTGGCGCGGTTGATGAAACAGATGGGGCTGAAAGCCAAAATACGGGCAAAAAAAGCCTACCGCCATCCCGCCATGGGCGAGATATCGGAACACCTCCTCAAACGCCGGTTCAAAGCCCGAAAGCCCAACGAAAAATGGCTGACCGACGTTACCGAACTCAAAGGGAAGGACGGCAAACTGTACCTCTCGCCAATCTTGGACTTGTTCAACCGCGAGATCGTCGCCTACGCCATGAGCCGCAGAGCCGACAGCGAAATGGTGAAGGAAATGCTCGAAAAAGCCGCCCCCCGTCTGACTGATAAAGGAACGATGCTGCATTCCGACCAAGGTGTGCTGTACCGTACGGCGGGGTATAGGGAATTGCTTGCGGAGCATTCCATGGTTCAAAGCATGTCGCGAAAGGCGAACTGTTGGGACAATGCGCCGATGGAAAGCTTCTTTGCGGTGTTGAAGACGGAGTGTTTCTATAACGCAGGTGAATTGACGGTAGATGAATTGATGAAGCAGATAGATGACTATATGGATTACTACAACCGGGAGCGTTGCAGTTTGAAATTGAAAAAGCTGAGTCCTGTCGCATACAGAACCCAGCTTACACAGAGCGCCTGAATAGGCTTTTATGAGTGTCCAAGATTTGGGGGCCAGTTCAGTTTTCAGACGACGGCGGATTCGCATTTGAAGTGCAACTTTCCATAACAGAAAAAGGCCAGTATGCGGTAGCATACGGCCTTTCCTGCAAGAAAGATTGCCATGAGCTACACACAACTGACCCAAGACGAACGATACCATATCCAATACCTGTCCCGCCACTGCACCATCGCCGAAATCGCCAAACAACTTAACCGCCACAAAAAGCACCATCAGCCGAGAAATCAAGCGGCACTGCATCCAAGGACAGCAATACAGCGCCGATAAAGCACAGAAGCAAAGCCGGCTGACCAAAAAAAGCACCGGCGAAAAACCCTATAAGCTCGATTCGCAGCTGGTTCAACACATCGACACCCTTATCCGCCGCAAACTCAGTCCCGAACAGGTATGCGCCTACCTGCGCAAACACCACGGTATCACACTCCATCACAGCACCGTTTACCGCTACCTCCGCCAAGACAAAAAGCAACGGCGGCACTTTGTGGCAACATCTCAGAATATGCAGCAAACCCTACCGCAAACGCTACGGCAGCACATGGACCAGAGGCAAAGTGCCCGACCGCGTCGGCATAGAAAAACCGACCTGCTATCGTCGACCAGAAAAACCCGCATCGGCGATTGGGAGGCCGACACCATCGTCGGCAAAAAAATCAGAAAAAGCGCGTTATTGACCTTGGTCGAACGCACTACCCGCTACACCATCATCTGCAAATTAAAGAACTTAAAAAGCCGAAGACACTGCCCGGGCGGCCATTAGGGTATTAAGGGCATATAAAGCCAGAGTCCACACCATCACCATGGATAACGGCAAAGAGTTCTACCAACACACCAAAAATAGCCAAAGCATTGAAGGCGAAAACCTATTTTTGCCGCCCTTACCATTCGTGGGAAAAAGGGCTGAATGAGAACACCAACGGACTCATCCGACAATATTTCCCCAAACAGACCGATTTCCGAAACATCAGCGATCGGGAGATACGCAGGGTTCAAGATGAGTTGAACCACCGGCCGAGAAAAACACTTGGCTACGAAACGCCAAGTGTTTTTATTCTTAAATCTGTTCCAACCACTGGTACCCTAGTGTTGCACTTGAAATCCGAATCCAAGGACCTCTTGTTTATCTGCCGTTTGCGTGTCGATTATTTAACGCGCAGCACTTCCAGCGTATTGGTCGAACCGGATTCGCGCATTTGCGAACCGCTGGTGATGATGTATTGGTCGCCGGAGCTTAAGATTTTATGTTCGACCAACATGGCTTCCACTTCGTTCAGCGCGGTATCGTGGTCGGTGCTGGTCGCCAAAATCAACGGGCGCACGCCGCGGTACATCGCCATACGGCGTTGGGCGGAAATGCTCGGGGTCAGCGCAAAAATCGGCAGGGTGATGTTGTGGCGGCTGACTTCGAAGGCGGTCGAACCGCTTTCAGTCAGGGCAACGATGGCTTTGGCGTGAACTGCGCGCGCCACGCTGACCGCACCGCCGGCAATCGCCAAGTTGGTGCTGACGGCTTCGGGATAATCGACCTGTTCGGCAACGCCGTTGAGCGAATCTTGTTCTTTTTCCGCAGCCGCGCAAATAATCGCCATTTGGCTGACGGTTTCAAACGGATACGCGCCGACGGCGGTTTCGGCGGAACACATCACCGCATCGGTGCCGTCCAATACCGCGTTTGCCACGTCGCTGACTTCCGCGCGGGTCGGGACAGGGTTGGTGATCATGGATTCCATCATTTGGGTTGCAGTAATGCTGAAGCGGCGCAACTCGCGTGCGCGGCGGATCATGCGTTTTTGCAGGGCGGGGACGGCAGCGTGTCCGACTTCGACCGCCAAGTCGCCGCGTGCCACCATGATGCCGTCGCTGGCGAGGATGATTTCGTCCAAGTTTTCAATCGCTTCCACACGTTCGATTTTGGAAACCAACCCGGGGCGAACGGCAGTGCTGCCTTTCATTTCTTCTTCGACTTTGGCGCGGGCAGTGTGTAAATCTTCGGCGGATTTCACAAAGCTGATGGCGAGGTAGTCGCAACCGATGGCAATCGCGGTTTTCAGGTCGCGGAAGTCTTTTTCGGTCAACGCGCCTGCGGACAAACCGCCGCCGCGTTTATTGATACCTTTGTTACTTTTCAGCACATGGCTGTTTTCAACTTTAGTAACAATCTTACTGCCTTCAACGGATTCCACGGTCAAAGTCAGCAAACCGTCGTCCAACCACAAAACATCGCCTGCAACGACATCATTAGGCAGGTCGCGGTAGTCCAAACCGACCGCGTCGCGCGTGCCTTCGCCTTCGAGTGCGGCATCAAGAACCAGCGTTTCTCCTTTGTTCAATTCGATGCTGCCGCCGGCGATTTTGCCGACGCGGATTTTCGGACCTTGCAAGTCGGCGAGGATGGCGATTTCCTGTCCCGCGCGTTTTGCTGCTTCACGCACGATGCGGGCGTTTTCCTGATGAAATTCAGGCGTGCCGTGGCTGAAGTTGAAACGGACGACATTCAGACCGCCTACACGGATCATGTCTTCCAACAACTGGACATTGTTGCTGCCCGGCCCCAACGTAGCGACGATTTTGGTGTTGTGGCTGATGCGGGTTACATCGCGTTTTGCATTACTCATGTGAAGCGTCCTTTCGGTCAATCCGTTGATAAATGGCATACGGCCTTGTTGGAAAATTACAAAATAGCGTCCTAACGTCGTCTGAAACTGTAAATCTAAAACTTACGTCGAGACATCCAAGCCGTAAATCATGATGCAAATTAATATTTTGGGATTTTACTCTCAAAGTTAAATGATTGGTGGAAAATTACAGGATTTTATGACTTAGGCTAAATTTGGCAGGCTTATACAGATTCTGGAAAAACATCATTGCAAAAACTGATTAACTGCCAACTGACCGAAAAAGGCCTATAAAGTAGAGAACGCATCCGCCACCGTCATTGACGCCACCATTATTCAGATCGTCGCAGCAAACAACGTCAAATTGAAAGCCAACTGGCTAAGTGTGTCTGTTGCTACCCAAAAGACGACCCAGATGAATGATTATCGGGTGTCCGAGGAGGATTAAGAGGGTATTTGGGTAGAATAAGTGGATATTTGTAACGGAAATAGCCAAAGACCTGTGTTTGGGTTTCAGCTGTCGGGAGAAGGGCTTTTTGCAAAGGTCTCAGGTCGTCTGAAACTGGTTTTCAGGCAGCCTTGTACGTTTGAAATACTGTTAAACCTAAAACGGAGACCTTTGCAAAAATAGTCTGTTAACGAAATCTGACGCATAAAAATACGCTAAAAAATTTTCAATTGATTATAAAGCCTTTCTGATATTGAAAAAAGTAGGAGAAATCAGGGAGGTTCTTCATTTTCAAAATGGTATTGAGCATAAAATTTTAATAACTCTCCGGATTGCCTTTTAGGCAGCAACAGACACACTTAGCCAGTTGGCTTTCAATTTGACGTTGTTTGCTGCGACGATCTGAATAATGGTGGTGTCAACGACGGTGGCGGATGCTTTCTCTACTTTTAGGTTTTTTTCGGCCAGTTGGCAGTTAATCAGTTTGAGCAATTCGGACAGGGTGTCGTCTTGCGCCAGCCAGTTGCGGTAGCGGCATAAGGTGCTGTAATCGGGGATGCTCAGTTCGTCAAAAACGGCAAAAACAGGTTGAAATCGATGCGGGTGATGAGGCTGTGTTCGAGTTCGGGATCGGAGAGGCTGTGCCATTGTCCGAGCAGGACGGCTTTGAACATGGACAACAGGGGATAGGCGGGACGGCCGCGGTGGTCTCTAAGGTAACGGGTTCTTTGACGGTTCAGGTATTGTTCGATCAGTTGCCAATCAATCACTTGCTCCAACTTCAATAATGGGAAGCGGTCGATGTGTTTGGCAATCATGGCTTGTGCGGTTTGCTGAAAGAAGGTACTCAGGCTATATCGGACAAGCTAAATAGGGAATTGCCACTTACCAGAGCCGTTTGTGAGTTGGTGGTTGAAAAAATGAAATTTGCGTATCTTATCCTTGTTCTTGTTATAATTCAGTAACTTTTTAAGTTAAATTAGATAAAAAATATGATCAACCTGCCTTATGTTTTGACCGATATTTATGGCATTTGGTGGATACCGTTTTTGGTAATTTGCTGTGGTGCTTTAATTTTGGGACGGTTCGGACTTCGTCGTAATCCCGTTGTTGCACGCCGTTGCCTTCGTGCAGGTTCGATAGCCTTATTCTGCTTTATTATTGGTACTCTGCTTGCTATGTCTGTCATCAATATGCTGCAATGGAGGAGTATTTGGACAATAGAAAGGCCTGTCAAGGGAGTGGATCGGCCATATTTGGCAGGTATTGAAGACCTGCCTGCAGATGCCCGTATAACTGTTGCTGTTAAAAGTGGCGAGAGGTTAGGTGTGTCTAGCCCGACACAAAAATTTTATTGGAACGATTTTCCTCTGACGGTGTTGAGTTTGCCGCAAGTATATGATTGGGTATCCATCCCGGCAGAATACGGGCGTGTACTACGCAATAAGCGCACGTTCAGTTGGCAAGGGAAGCCGTGTCTGTCCGATGGGGATTTCTATTTTGAACGGCATGCTAAGGGTGGCATAGGAATAAGGCCGGAGGATTTCGAATTGACGCATTGTCGTACGGAATCCGATCAAAGTATTATCCGAACGCCACAAGGCATTATCCGTTTATTGGATTCGCCCAGACCGAAATCTGATGATGATGTGTGGCAGGAGCAGGATTCGGCAGACTCAGTCAATATTTATCACTATTATGACGGTAGTGACAGCTGGAGCGAAAATGTAGACGGCAGTCCAAACGGTGTGGCATTGGATTTACCTGTCTTGCCTCCTTCTAATGGAATAGATGTTCGCGAGCTGCGTACCGATACAGAAAACAGGTTGACTGCGATTGTTGCTGAATTTAATTCTCTGCCTGATGGTCGGGACAGTATCGGAGAAGGCATGATTTCAATTGGTAAGTGCCGTTATCATCCAGGTAGTGTGATACTGACTGATTTTACTGAAACTGAAGCACGTTGGCATTTCGAAATTTATGATAATGATGAATATCGGCAACCGGCAGAATGTGCCGAACAGATTTTGCCTTATCGCTTGGGCAGGGGAAAGTTGCGCGGGTAGGCAGGGAATGGCAATGTTAGATAATTCACTATGAGTCTGGCTGTTCTAGTACTGCCGAATTGCCGTTTTGAGGCCTTTTCAATAATATGAGGGCGGATTCGCATTTAAAGTGCAACTTTCCATAACAGAAAAAGGCCAGTATGCGGTAGCATACGGCCTTTCCTGCAAGAAAGATTGCCATGAGCTACACACAACTGACCCAAGACGAACGATACCATATCCAATACCTGTTCCGCCACTGCACCGTCACCGAAATCGCCAAACATCTTAACCGCCACAAAAGCACCATCAGCCGTGAAATCAAGCTATACCGCATCCAAGGGCAGCAATACAGCGCCGATAAAGCCCAACGGCAAAGCCTGCTGACCAAACAGAGCCAGCGAAAACCCTATAAGCTCGATTCGCAGCTGATTCAACACATCGACACCCTTATCCGCCGCAAACTCAGTCCCGAACAGGTATGTGCCTACCTGCGCAAACACCATGGGATCACACTCCATCACAGCACCGTTTACCGCCACCTCCGCCAAGACAAAAGCAACAGCGGCACATGGACCGGAGGCAAAGTACCCGACCGCGTCGGCATAGAAAACCGACCTGCTATCGTCGACCGGAAAACCCGTATCGGTGATTGGGAGGCCGACACCATCGTCGGCAAAAATCAGAAAAGCGCGTTATTGACCTTGGTCGAACGCGTTACCCGCTACACCATCATCTGCAAATTAAAAAACTTAAAAGCCGAAGACACTGCCCGGGCGGCCATTAGGGTATTAAAGGCATATAAAGCCAGAGTCCACACCATCACCATGGATAACGGCAAAGAGTTCTACCAACACACCAAAATAGCCAAAGCATTAAAGGCGGAAACCTATTTTTTTGCCGCCCTTACCATTCGTGGGAGAAAGGGCTGAATGAGAACACCAATGGACTCATCCGGCAATATTTCCCCAAACAAACCGATTTCCGAAACATCAGCGATCGGGAGATACGCAGGGTTCAAGATGAGTTGAACCACCGGCCGAGAAAAACACTTGGCTACGAAACGCCAAGTGTTTTATTCTTAAATCTGTTCCAACCACCGGTACCCTGGTGTTGCACTTGAAATCCGAATCCAAGGACCTTTACTATAATCACTCCCTTTGTTTTATTTAAAATTTTTCCAACGCCATGCCCCATCCCGACCTCTCCCAAACCCTCTCCAAAGACCGCCATTTCCTGCGTTCCGCCTTCAAAAAAATCCCAACAAATACGGCGGTTTGTCCAAAGTCGAAGAAAAAAATACCGAAAAATCGCACGAAATCTTTTTGAAGCGTTTGGCCGCATTGCCCAAACCCGAGTTCGACAACACCCCTGCCCGTTCACGAGAAGCTCGAAGAAATCAAAAAAAGCCATTGCCGAAAATCAGGTAACGATTATTTGCGGCGAAACCGGTTCGGGCAAAACCACGCAGTTGCCCAAGATTTGTTTGGAACTCGGGCGCGGGGCGGCGGGTTTGATCGGGCATACCCAGCCGCGCCGTTTGGCCGCGCGTTCGGTGGCGGAGCGGATTGCCGAAGAGCTGAAATCGGAAATCGGCAGCGCGGTCGGCTATAAAGTGCGCTTTACCGACCACACCTCGCGCGATGCCTGCGTCAAGCTGATGACCGACGGCATCCTGCTGGCGGAAACGCAGACCGACCGTTATCTCGCCGCCTACGACACGATTATCATCGACGAAGCGCACGAACGCAGCCTGAACATCGACTTCCTGCTGGGCTACCTGAAACAGCTGCTGCCGCGCCGCCCCGACTTGAAAGTCATCATCACCTCAGCAACGATAGACGCAGAACGCTTTTCCCAACACTTCAACGGCGCGCCCGTGCTGGAAGTGAGCGGGCGCACCTATCCCGTCGAAATCCTCTACCGACCGCTGACCAGCAAAGACGAAGACGATGCAGAAGTCGAGCTGACCGACGCGATTGTCGATGCGGCGGACGAATTGGCGCGGTATGGCGAAGGCGATATTTTGATATTCCTGCCGGGCGAACGCGAAATCCGCGAAGCCGCCGAAGCCCTGCGCAAATCCACGCTGCGCCGCAACGACGAAATCCTGCCCCTGTTCGCGCGCCTATCGCACGCCGAACAGCACAAAATCTTCCACCCCTCAGGCGCGAAACGCCGCATCGTACTGGCAACCAACGTCGCAGAAACCTCGCTCACCGTGCCGGGCATCAAATACGTCATCGACACCGGCCTCGCGCGCGTCAAACGCTATTCCGCACGGGCAAAAAGTGGAGCAGCTTCATGTCGAAAAAATCTCCCAAGCCGCCGCCCGCCAACGCTCCGGCCGCTGCGGACGCGTCTCCGCAGGCGTGTGTATCCGCTTATTTTCAGAAGAAGATTTCAACAGCCGCCCCGAATTCACCGACCCCGAAATCGTCCGCAGCAACCTGGCCGCCGTCATCTTGCGCATGGCAGCGTTGAACTTGGGCGACGTGGCGGCATTCCCATTTTTAGAAATGCCCGATTCGCGGTATATCAATGACGGGTTTCAGGTGTTGTTGGAATTGGGGGCAGTTAATGAACATAACGGACTGACCAAACTCGGCGAACAAATGGCGCGCCTGCCCATCGACCCGAAAATCGCGCGTATTTTGTTGGCGGCGAAGAAGCACGACTGCATGGCGGAAATATTGGTGATCGCGTCCGCGCTGTCGATTCAAGACCCGCGCGAGCGGCCTTTGAAGCGCGCGATGCCGCTGCCAAGGCGCACGAGCGTTTTACCGACAAGCAGTCCGATTTCCTTGCCTACCTGAACATTTGGGACAGCTTCCAGCGCGAGCGCGACAAAGGCTTGTCCAACAAACAGTTGGTGCAGTGGTGCCGCCAATATTTCCTGTCGCACCTGCGGATGCGCGAGTGGCGCGAGCTGCACCACCAGCTTGCCCAAACCGCGATTGAAATGGGTTTGACCACCAAGGAAGCGGCTTTCAGACGACCTCCCGAAGTTAGGCAGCTCACGTCGTCTGAAAAATGCGGGCGACCAAGACTTATCCGCCAAACTCAAACAAAAAAACAACTGGATAAAAAAACAACACCGCGCCCAAATCCGCGCCGCCAAAGAGGCGGGCTACGAACAAATCCACCGCGCCCTGCTCACCGGCCTCATCGCCAACGTCGGCATGAAATCGCCCGACGGCAACGACTACACCGGCGCGCGCGGCAGCCGCTTCCACCTTTTCCCCGCCTCCGCCCTGTTCAAAGCCAAACCCAAATGGGTGATGGCGGCAGAACTGGTTGAAACGACAAAACTTTACGCCCGCGACGTGGCCGCCATCCAACCCGAATGGATAGAGCAGGAAGCGCCACACCTCGTCCGCTATCACTATTTCGAGCCGCACTGGGAACAAAAACGCGGCGAAGTCATCGCCAGCGAACGGGTAACGCTCTACGGCCTGACCGTCCTGCCGCGCCGCCCCGTGTCCTACGGCAGAATCGCCCCCGAAGAAGCCCGCGAAATCTTTATCCGCAGCGCGTTAGTGGCGCAAGAATGCGATTTGAAAGCGGACTTTTTTGTCCACAACAAAAAAAGCTGATTAAGGAAATTAGCGAACTCGAACACAAATCGCGCAAGCAAGACGTGCTGGTTGATGACGAAGCGCTGTTTGCGTTTTATCACGAACGGCTGCCCGATTTTTATACGGCGGACGCGGTTTCAGACGACCTGCATCCCGCAAATCCGCAGCAAACCGCCCCTTCCCCCGCGGGGGAGGGCCGGGGAGAGGGCAAAACAGTTGCCGCCCAAACCAACTTTTCCGCAGCCGCAGCAAACCCTCTCCCTAACCCTCTCCCACAGGAGAGGGAACAGAGTGTCGCAGCCTCAACGGTTTCAGGCAGCCTGCACAACGTAGGGTATGTGGCGCAAGCCACGCACACGGATTCCAAAGATACGGACAACCGCGTGCGTGAACCGAGTTCACACACCCTACAAAAACGTTTCAGACGACCCCAAACCCAAAAAAAGCAGCCTGCACCTCAAAAAGGCCGTCTGAAACCCCTCCCCCTCGCCGACATCCGCACCTTCCAAGCCTGGCTCAAAACCGCCGAGCGCGACAACCCGCGCCTGCTGTTCCTCAGCCGCGACGACCTCATGCAGCACGCCGCCGCACACATCACCGAAGAACAATTCCCCAAACACTGGCAAACCGCAGACGGCAAATTCAAACTCAGCTACCGCTTCGAGCCGCACCATCCGCTCGACGGCGTTACCCTCACCCTGCCGCTCACCGTGCTCAACCGCATCAGCCCCGCCGCCCTCGAATGGCTCGTGCCCGGCATGATACGAGAAAAAATCCAGCTACAAATCAAAGCACTGCCCAAGCAAATCCGCCGCATCTGCGTGCCCGTGCCCGAATTCATCACCCAATTTTTAAGCCAAAACCCCGACCGCAACGCCCCTATCCTGCCCCAACTCGCCCAAGCCATCGCCAAAACCGCAGGCGACATCCGCATACTGGAGCAAATCAACCAAGACGAATGGGCCGCGTTCAGGCTGCCCGAACACTGCTATTTCAACCTCCGCATCATCGACGACGGCGGACAAGAATTAGCCATGGGGCGTGATTTAATCCAAATCCAACAACAACTTGGCAAAGCCGCCGCCACCACCTTCCGCGACAACACCCAAGAATTCGAGCGAGACAACGTTACCGCATGGGACATCGGCACCCCTGCCCGAATCCATCAAATTCGCCCGCGGCAAACAGCAGCTCACCGGCTACCTCGGCCTGCAAAAAGAAAAAAAGACGGCCGCATCGCCCTACGCCTGTTCGACACGTCTGCCGCCGCCGAACAAGCCCACCGATTAGGCGTCATCGAACTCATGAAACTACAACTAAAAGAACAAGTTAAAGACCTGAACAAAGGCATCCAAGGCTTCACCCAAGCCGCCATGCTGCTCAAACACATCAACGCCGACACCCTGCGCGACGACCTCACCCAAGCCGTCTGCGACCGCGCCTTTATCGGCGAAGACGAGCTGCCGCGCAATGAAAAAGCCTTCAAAGAACAAATCAAACGCGCTCGCAGCCGCCTGCCCGCCGTCAAAGAAGCCCTCAGCCGCTACCTGCAAGAAACCGCAGCCGCCTACGCCGAACTGAACGGCAAACTCGGCAAACACCCGCTCACCCACCTCATGCGCCAACGCCTGCAAACCCTGCTCGCCGCCGGCTTCGCCACCCGCACCCCGTGGGCACAATGGCCGCGCCTCCCCATCTACCTCAAAGCCATGACTCTGCGCCTCGAAAAATACAGCAGCAACCCCGCCCGCGACGCAGCCCGCGAAGCCGATATACAGGAATTGGAACAAATGTGGCAGGGAAAAAACCGACGGCTTGGTGAAACAAGGACAGCCCGTTTCAGACGACCTCGCCGCGTTTAAATGGATGATTGAAGAATTGAGAGTGTCGCTGTTCGCGCAGGAATTGAAGACGCCATATCCAGTGTCGGTGAAAAAGGTTGTTGAAAGTGTGGGAAAAATATTAGTTAACTTTATTAAGGAGTATACACATGAGTAAAATTTATAATTTTGATAAATTTTCTATTATTACACCAATTGATAACAATCAAAGATTTCAAGAATCTTTTGATTTGAATGTAGTCAAGTATCAATCCGATATTTATGAATTTATAGAGTTGGTAAAAAAATCTTCATCATCAGAAGAATTACTTTATTGCATTAGACAAGGAAACATTGATAAAAAAATACACGTATGTCTTTCCTAAAAATTATTTAGACGATGTGTATCAACAGTTATTGACACAGAAACCTCAAAGAAAAATCAAAAAAATACCTACAGATAACCTCATTGAAACATATGGTCATACTTTTTATAGATATAAAAATATTTAAAAAAATTTTTTTGAAGAAATATCATCAGAACAGTTTTTCTTCTCTATGTTGTTTATTGGCTGAATATGATACAAGAGGCAGTTCAGGATACGAGTTGACAAGAATCTTTTTTTCTCGTGGTTTAAACAAAAATTTTTTTCTAATGATTTTTTTAATTGATGGACCAGAAGCAGCAGGAAAAAGATATTGAATTATCCTCAATATTACCTGACTTTACAGAGAGTAGTTTTCCATGCGATTTTGTTATTAGAAAGAAAAATAAATAATGAAATTGTTGCAGTGGGTTTCTCGCGTTATGATTCTACACGCGGTGGAGCACAATCAGATGATAGGACAGGAGGGAACTCTTTAAAAAGTTCAAAAAAACTTAAAAAGTTACAAAATTTGTAGCGGTAAAATTATCAAAATTATTTTCTTATCAGATGGCCCAGGTTTAATTCATAATGACACATGGAAAGAAACTTGCATGCTTGCAGACTCATGGGAAGATAATGCCCGAGTAACAACATTAAAAATTAGCCCATATCATTGTTACTCGGGAATGGTTATTATCGTAAGATACTTTCTATATCTATAGAAAAAAATATTCGTAAACGTCTTTGTCACATAATAATCTAGTCTGATTAAAAAAATATTACTTTGGGTTACTTCTAGTCGTTGAATGCAATGCTTAATTGCATTCAACGACTGATCAATTCCAATAAATTGCCTCTGTTCATTTTTTTGCAGCTATTAAAGTAGTTCCTGAACCGCAAAATGGATCTAAAACGACGCTATCACTATTACTACTACTTCTTACAATCATCTCTAACATTGAAAGGTTTTTTTCAGTTGGATAGCCAGTAATCTTAATGCTCTGGTGATGCGCATCTCGAAAATCATGCCAATAATCTCCCAGTGGAATTTTTTTATCAGGTGTTAAATAAACTTTACGACGTGGATTACCTGTTTTTTTGACCAATATATTTCTCCATTTTTATCCATTTCATCCAATTTTTCAGGGGTATATTGCCAGTGCTTTCCTTTTGGAGGAAGCATGCCTTTCCATTCTTTCCCTGTTTCACCATTCCTGATACCTGGTGCATGAATAGGTACTAACTTATATTGACCCTTATCATCTATTTTTTTGGATACTCTTTTTTTATCCAGTCTTCAGATGGAACTGTACCTTGAGGGTTCCAAATAAAATTATTATTTTTTTAGAATAAAACAATATAAAATCATTCAAATTCGGAAATTGATTTTTTTGTATAATTCTTACTACTACATTTTTTTCTGGTAATAATATTTCTACAGTTACCAATTCCAAAAAAATCTCATCCATAACTACTTTGAGATAAGGCAACATTTGATGGCCTATATGTACATAAATAGAACCATTATCAGATAGCACCTCTCTTAATAGTATTAATCTAATCCTCATGAACTCAATATATTCTGATAAATCAAATGAGTCACTATAAGCATGATTATTATCTTTTGAGAAAAAAATCAAACCCTGTATTATAAGGAGGATCTAAATAAATTAAGTCCACCTTTTGATTACAGTTTATTAATGAGTGAATCGCGAATAAATTATCTGAAAAAAACAATATCATTATTAAGGATTTTTACGAGTTTCTTCTCTATTATTATTCAGTACAATGTACGTATTATCTATTGGTTTTTAAAAATTTCTGACTCAAGGTTCTTTGAAACATAGTTTAAGGAAACATTCTCATATCTAGGTATAAAAATATGGTTGTTTACTTTTTTTAACATAGCAGAGATTGATTTTTTTCAGAATCAGTTGATTGAATAACACCAGTAGCCATATTTTTTTATCATCTATTTATTAATGAAGAAGGCATTATACCTAAATTTGGTAACCAGTGGTTACCAAATTTAGAAAAGAGAAGGGAGGGGTAATCTATATCCACACGTAGCAAGCCGTAGCCTGCATCAAACCGCGTGCGTGCCTTCGGGCACACACCCACCTGTGAATCACAAAGAATTTGAAATTTATGCGTAGCAACTGTATTTTTCACCCCGTCGGGCAAAAATACAAAAACTCAAATCAAGACGTTTGGATACCGTTTTTCGGCAAAGTAATCACGCATCCGGGCATTCAATATCGTCAACAGTTTGCGCATACATGCCGTAACGGCAACCTTATACGGCTTACCCTTGGACAGCAGACGCTGGTAGAAATCCTGAATAAGCGGTTCAAAACGTGTCGCTACCACGGTAGCCATATACAGCGCCTTACGCACCGCAGACCTTCCGCCAAAGCAGCGGCTTTTGAATTTGGTTTCCCCGCTCTCCCTCGGGTGCGGGGCAATGCCGACCAAACTCGCTATCCGTTTGTGCGACAGCCGCCCCAATTCGGGCAGCATCGCCATCAGCGTAGCCGTCGTTATCGAACCAATGCCTTTGATTTGTTCCGCCACTTTGGCTTTGCCGTCAAAAATGCGTGTGGGTGTGGTCGTCGATTTGTTTGTCCAATTCGTCAATCAGCCGGTCAAAATGGGCAATCAGTTGTTTGACGCTTTCGACTTGTGTTTCGTGAACCTGATGCAGACGGTTTTTCTCGGCAGTCCGCATATCCACCAGTTGGTTGCGGCGGTTAACCAATGCTTCCAACACTTCCTCCGCTTCGGTGGGCGGGTGGTAGAGCATGGTTTGCCAACCTTCTTTCTGCGTCATCATCTGTGCGAAGAAGGCGAGCATTTGGGCATCTTTGGCATCGGTTTTGGTCAGCGACTGCGATTGGGCAAACTGATGCGTCTGACGCGGGTTGGCGATGATCACGGCCATACCTGCGCGGTGGATGGCTTTGGCGGCGGGGATTTCGAGACCGCCGGTGCTTTCCATCACAACGAGGGCGACGTTGTGCTTTTTAAGGTATTCGATAGTATGGGCGATACCTTTCGGGTTGTTGGTTTCGGTTTTGGTTTTTAGACAAAGACGAAACGGCGATGACGAAGTTTCGTTTGGCGATGTCGATGCCTGCGTAATTGTGTTGGGTACTCATCATAAACCTGCCTTGCATTCGGTTGTGTTGTCTGGCAACTGTCCGGTTGTGTCGATGGGTTGCCCGACCGCTCCCTAAGCTACTCAACGGTTGTTTGCCTTGGGTGTGTACGGATGGCGGCCGGGCGGTTTGTTGCTATGATACGGGAGTTCCGATATACAAGGGCGACGTTGTGCTTTTTAAGGTATTCGATAGTATGGGCGATACCTTTCGGGTTGTTGGTTTCGGTTTTGGTTTTAGACAAAGACGAAACGGCGATGACGAAGTTTCGTTTGGCGATGTCGATGCCTGCGTAATTGTGTTGGGTACTCATCATAAACCTGCCTTGCATTCGGTTGTGTTGTCTGGCAACTGTCCGGTTGTGTCGATGGGTTGCCCGACCGCTCCCTAAGCTACTCAACGGTTGTTTGCCTTGGGTGTGTACGGATGGCGGCCGGGCGGTTTATTGCTATGATACGGGAGTTCCGATATACAAGGGTGTGTGCGGTACGCACGCACGCGGTCTCTCTAAACTACTTCTTTTCCCACCCAAACCAAAGGTCGTCTGAAACCCATTTTCAGACGACCTTTTACCACTTTGCCAAACAAGAATTCCCGCCACCCTCTCCCCAAACGTCGCCCGAACCAGTAAACTTCCCATGTTTCAACACAACTTTTTGGAAAGCCAACCATGTCCGGTATCCATCCGCTCCACCTATTCCCGCCCCATATCGCCGAACGCGGCCTGTTGTATTTTCAGCAGGGCAAGGTTCGCGACGTCCAAAAAACTTCCTCCGGGCGTTATCGGGCGGAGGTGTGCGGTTCGGAAAAACTATTGGGTATGGCTGAAACTGGACAGTGATTTGTACATTAAGGACGGGAGCTGCGATTGCCCTTATGGCGGGGCGTGCAAGCATATGGCGGCGTTGTGGTATGCGGTGCACGCTCAAACGCCGGAAGGGCAGCCTGACGAATCTGAAGCGCAGCAGACTAAACAGGGCGGCAATCCGTATCGTCAGCAGCTCTCCAGAATCTTTTCCCGAACCCGATATTATGATTACTACGAAGCCGCTGATTTGGGCTTCAGGCTGCAAGACTGGTTGGAAGATGTGGCGCAGGAGGGAACAGCGGCGTTGCAGCAGGCTTTGCCTCTGTTGATACCGCGTTTGCAGGATGCTTTTGAAAAGGCGGACGATTCGGACGGTATGTTGGGCGATGCTATGTATATGGCAATCGACCTGCTGGAAGAAAACGGTCATGGAAAAACGTCACTAAGCGTTTGATTAATTTTTTTGGACAAATGCTTGGACGACAGCCGCTATTTTGATTCCTCCGAGGCAGGCAATAAAATCTACCAAATCCGCGCCCGAATCTGGCGGCTGCGCGGCGAATGGCAGGCGTGGCAAGATTATGTGGCTAAACGTTTGGCTGTTACCGAGTCGGGTTGGGAACATGAATTTTGGGCACTCGAAGGCTGGCAGGTTTTGCAGGCGAAAGGCGATACTGCTGCCGCGCAGGATTATTTCAGACGACATCTGTGCCTGCCGAAATTCAGACAAATTGCGGTAGAACAAGCAGTCGGGCAGCAAGATTGGGCGGAAGCGGAACGCCTCTTGCGCGAAGGCATCAGCATTGCCGAAGATGAAGGAACACTCGGCACAATGCACAAATGGAAGCTGCAACTTTTCGATGTATTGAAGGAAACCGGTAAAAATGTACGCGAAATCGCAGCGGATTTGGCGTTTTCCACCAGCCTTTCATTGCCGCATTACGAGGCATGGAAAGCCACGTTTTCCGCTGTCGAATGGCCGGATGAATTCAACCGCCTGCTTACGCGCTTGTCGGGTCAATATTCGCTGCGGGCTGAAATATTGGAGCATGAACAGGAATTCGATCTGTTGCTCGCCCTATTGCAGCAACACCCCTTGTTGCACATGATGGAACGTTTTGCCCCGTCTTTTCCCGAGCCGTATCACGACCAAATCGTAGCTTGCTACCTGAAAATCTTTGCGGCTGAAATCAATAAGGCAAGCAACCGTAAGCAATACCGTCAGCTCTTTAACCAATTAAAGATTCTCCGCCGCCAATATTCCGCACAACGGCAGGCAATGGAAGACTTCGCCGACGAAATCAGGGAACGATATAGCGACAAACCACGCCGGCCTGCGCTACTGGAGGAGTTGGCTCGGGCGGGGTTTTAGGAAAAAGCTATTCATCTACACCCTTACGATGAATCTTTCCAAACAAGCCTGCAATCCTTACATATAGAAACCAGAAGCGTTGTTTACAGTATTTTCAGGAGAACTTGGATTCGGATTTCAAGTGCAACACCAGGGTACCGGTGGTTGGAACAGATTCAAAAATAAAACACTTGGCGTTTCGTAGCCAAGTGTTTTTCTCGGCCGGTGGTTCAACTCATCTTGAACCCTGCGTATCTCCCGATTACTGATATTTCGGAAATCGGTCTGCTTGGGGAAATATTGTCGGATGAGTCCGTTGGTGTTTTCATTCAGCCCTTTCTCCCAAGAATGGTAAGGGCGGCAAAAATAGGTTTCCGTCTTTAATGCTTTGGCTATTTTGGTGTGTTGGTAGAACCCTTTGCCGTTATCCATGATGATTTTGCCTTACGCGACATGCTTTGAAGCATGGAATGTTGGGCAAGTAATTCCCTATACCCCGCCGTACGGTACAGCACGCCTTGGTCGGAATGCAGCATCGTTCCTTTGCCACTCAGCCGGGGCGCGGCTTTTTCGATCATCTGTGCCACCATTTCGCTGTCAGCATTGCGTCTCATGGCGTAGGCGACGATTTCCCGGTTGAACAAGTCCAATATCGGCGATAGGTACAGTTTGCCGTCCTTCCCTTTGAGTTCGGTAACGTCGGTCAGCCATTTCGTTGGGCTTTCGGGCTTTGAACCGGCGTTTGAGGAGGTGTTCCGATATCTCGCCCATGGCGGGATGGCGGTAGGCTTTTTTCGCCCGTATGAGGGCTTTCAGTTCCAACTGCTTCATCAGCCGCGCCGCTTTTTTGCGGTTCCAACCCAATGCGGCGGCAATGCGCCTTTGCCCGTAGCGTCCTTTATGCCGCCGGTAGGTTTCGATGAGGAGGGCTTTGTCGGCTGCGTCGGGGTCGGGTCGGTCTTGGTGATGGTAGTAAAAGCTGCTTTTGGGCAGGTTTGCGATGTGCAGCAGGTATTTGAGCGGGTGTTGCGCCCTCAGTGTTTGGACGGTTTGGCTTTGTCCTTTGCGGTCTGCTTTTGGCTGAGGGCTTTTAACTCCTTTAGATAGGCAACCTTTGCGCGCATATAGCACAACTCTTCAATAAGCTCTGCCTGCGTTTTTTCTTGGTCGGGTTTATCTGCGATGAAGGGGTTTTTACGGTGTTGGGGCATGGTTTTGGATTGGGGATGTTCGAGTGAGCCGATACCGCCTTCTTGATAGGCGCGTATCCATCGTCTCAGGTGGGTTCGGGAAATGCCGTAGTGGTCTGCGGTACGCTGTTGGCTGCGTATATGCAGATAGTGGAGTACGGCTTGGTATTTGAAGTGTAATGTATATTTGGTCATAAAAAAACTGCACCTTGGTGGTTGGAGGGGATGTGTCCAACTTTTGGGGTGCAGTTCAGTTCGGTACGCTGCACCGTAAATTCCGCTACGCCCGGGCAGCCTATTTTGGTCTGCTCAAAGTGAGTGCGCAAAGCCATCTGAAGGCGATGTGTTTGAACCTGTTGAAAGCGGCCAACAGGCTAAGTGTGCCTGTTGCAGCCTAAAAGGCGGCCCGGATGCCTGATTATCGGGTATCCAGGGAGGATTAAGAGGGTATTTGGGTAGAATTAAGGAGTGATTGGGGCGGAAATAGACGAAAACCTGTGTTTGGATTTCGGCTGTCGGGGGAAAAGGAATTTTGCAAAGGTCTCTGCCTGTTTGTTTTTTAAGGCGAAGACTATACATTGTCTTTCCCCGCTCTGTTCCACGGTAACAAGATTATTTCAACAAACAAAAACGCCCACTCTCTTCCGGGATTGGACGTTTTTTAGTTTGGCCATCGTATTCACCTGCAATTTCACGAATACGTGGATAGGTTTATTTTTTAGATAATGGGACGGCGTTTTTAGCTTTTGGGTTTGCAGGTGCGGGAGCGACGGTTGCTTCGGCCTTCAGTTTAGAGAAGATACCCTCGCCGATGCCTTTAACGTTTTTGAGCTCTTCGACCGATTTGAAGGCACCGTGCTGCTGGCGGTAGTCCGCAATGGCTTTCGCTTTGGCCGGACCGATGCCGGGCAGGGCTTCCAATTCGGACGGGGAAGCGGTATTGATGTTGACGGCGGCCAGCGACAGCGAGGCGGTCAGAACGGAGAGTGCGGCAAAGAGGAATTTTTTCATAAGGGCGTTTTCCTATCATTTCGTTAATATGGACGGCACCGCCGTGGAGGCGTTACCACTAAATATTTTATTATCATATGCTTTTCATCATTTTAATTCAAACAATTTTAAATATTTCCAACTTCACTATCCCCAAATGTATTTATTCTGCAACATTCTCCAACTTACTTCAATTCCGGAGCGGCCTCCTCCCACATCAATAAAGCCCATCCTTCTGCAACCGGATCATCCGGAATATTACCCCACTCCACCGCCGCCATACAGGGTAATGATATTCGCCAAACCGAAACAATACAAAGTAAAAGCCCCCGACATCTGTCGGGGGCTTAGGATAGGTGTTTGGCAGTGACCTACTTTCGCATGGAAGAACCACACTATCATCGGCGCTGAGTCGTTTCACGGTCCTGTTCGGGATGGGAAGGCGTGGGACCAACTCGCTATGGCCGCCAAACTTAAACTGTACAAATCGGCAAAGCCTTAATCAATATATTTGGTGATGACTGGATCAGTCAGTAAGCTTTTTATTTGAAGTTCTTCAAATGATAGAGTCAAGCCTCACGAGCAATTAGTATGGGTTAGCTTCACGCGTTACCGCGCTTCCACACCCCACCTATCAACGTCCTGGTCTCGAACGACTCTTTAGTGCGGTTAAACCGCAAGGGAAGTCTCATCTTCAGGCGAGTTTCGCGCTTAGATGCTTTCAGCGCTTATCTCTTCCGAACTTAGCTACCCGGCTATGCAACTGGCGTTACAACCGGTACACCAGAGGTTCGTCCACTCCGGTCCTCTCGTACTAGGAGCAGCCCCCGTCAAACTTCCAACGCCCACTGCAGATAGGGACCAAACTGTCTCACGACGTTTTAAACCCAGCTCACGTACCACTTTAAATGGCGAACAGCCATACCCTTGGGACCGACTACAGCCCCAGGATGTGATGAGCCGACATCGAGGTGCCAAACTCCGCCGTCGATATGAACTCTTGGGCGGAATCAGCCTGTTATCCCCGGAGTACCTTTTATCCGTTGAGCGATGGCCCTTCCATACAGAACCACCGGATCACTATGTCCTGCTTTCGCACCTGCTCGACTTGTCGGTCTCGCAGTTAAGCTACCTTTTGCCATTGCACTATCAGTCCGATTTCCGACCGGACCTAGGTAACCTTCGAACTCCTCCGTTACTCTTTGGGAGGAGACCGCCCCAGTCAAACTGCCTACCATGCACGGTCCCCGACCCGGATTACGGGTCTGGGTTAGAACCTCAAAGACACCAGGGTGGTATTTCAAGGACGGCTCCACAGAGACTGGCGTCTCTGCTTCTAAGCCTCCCACCTATCCTACACAAGTGACTTCAAAGTCCAATGCAAAGCTACAGTAAAGGTTCACGGGGTCTTTCCGTCTAGCAGCGGGTAGATTGCATCTTCACAACCACTTCAACTTCGCTGAGTCTCGGGAGGAGACAGTGTGGCCATCGTTACGCCATTCGTGCGGGTCGGAACTTACCCGACAAGGAATTTCGCTACCTTAGGACCGTTATAGTTACGGCCGCCGTTTACTGGGGCTTCGATCCGATGCTCTCACATCTTCAATTAACCTTCCAGCACCGGGCAGGCGTCACACCCTATACGTCCACTTTCGTGTTAGCAGAGTGCTGTGTTTAATAAACAGTCGCAGCCACCTATTCTCTGCGACCCTCCGAGGCTTACGGAGCAAGTCCTTAACCTTAGAGGGCATACCTTCTCCCGAAGTTACGGTATCAATTTGCCGAGTTCCTTCTCCCGAGTTCTCTCAAGCGCCTTAGAATTCTCATCCTGCCCACCTGTGTCGGTTTGCGGTACGGTTCGATTCAAACTGAAGCTTAGTGGCTTTTCCTGGAAGCGTGGTATCGGTTACTTCATGTCCGTAGACACTCGTCATCACTTCTCGGTGTTAAGAAGACCCGGATTTGCCTAAGTCTTCCACCTACCGGCTTAAACAAGCTATTCCAACAGCTTGCTAACCTAACCTTCTCCGTCCCCACATCGCATTTGAATCAAGTACAGGAATATTAACCTGTTTCCCATCGACTACGCATTTCTGCCTCGCCTTAGGGGCCGACTCACCCTACGCCGATGAACGTTGCGTAGGAAACCTTGGGCTTTCGGCGAGCGGGCTTTTCACCCGCTTTATCGCTACTCATGTCAACATTCGCACTTCTGATACCTCCAGCACACTTTACAATGCACCTTCATCGGCCTACAGAACGCTCCCCTACCATGCCAGTAAACTGGCATCCGCAGCTTCGGTTATAGATTTGAGCCCCGTTACATCTTCCGCGCAGGACGACTCGACCAGTGAGCTATTACGCTTTCTTTAAATGATGGCTGCTTCTAAGCCAACATCCTGGCTGTCTGGGCCTTCCCACTTCGTTTACCACTTAATCTATCATTTGGGACCTTAGCTGGCGGTCTGGGTTGTTTCCCTCTTGACAACGGACGTTAGCACCCGCTGTCTGTCTCCCGAGGAACCACTTGATGGTATTCTTAGTTTGCCATGGGTTGGTAAGTTGCAATAACCCCCTAGCCATAACAGTGCTTTACCCCCATCAGTGTCTTGCTCGAGGCACTACCTAAATAGTTTTCGGGGAGAACCAGCTATCTCCGAGTTTGTTTAGCCTTTCACCCCTATCCACAGCTCATCCCCGCATTTTGCAACATGCGTGGGTTCGGTCCTCCAGTACCTGTTACGGCACCTTCAACCTGGCCATGGATAGATCACTCGGTTTCGGGTCTACACCCAGCAACTGTTCGCCCTATTAAGACTCGGTTTCCCTACGCCTCCCCTATTCGGTTAAGCTCGCTACTGAATGTAAGTCGTTGACCCATTATACAAAAGGTACGCAGTCACACCACAAGGGTGCTCCCACTGTTTGTATGCATCAGGTTTCAGGTTCTATTTCACTCCCCTCCCGGGGTTCTTTTCGCCTTTCCCTCACGGTACTGGTTCACTATCGGTCGATGATGAGTATTTAGCCTTGGAGGATGGTCCCCCCCATATTCAGACAGGATTTCACGTGTCCCGCCCTACTTTTCGTACGCTTAGTACCACCGTTGAGATTTCGAATACGGGACTATCACCCACTATGGTCAAGCTTCCCAGCTTGTTCTTCTATCTCGACAGTTATTACGTACAGGCTCCTCCGCGTTCGCTCGCCACTACTTGCGGAATCTCGGTTGATTTCTTTTCCTCCGGGTACTTAGATGGTTCAGTTCTCCGGGTTCGCTTCTCTAAGTCTATGTATTCAACTTAGGATACTGCACAGAATGCAGTGGGTTTCCCCATTCGGACATCGCGGGATCATAGCTTTATTGCCAGCTCCCCACGCTTTTCGCAGGCTTACACGTCCTTCGTCGCCTATCATCGCCAAGGCATCCACCTGATGCACTTATTCACTTGACTCTATCATTTCAAGAACTTCTCTGACTTTGCCTGACATTCCGTTGACTAGAACATCAAACTTGAATTTCCTACTCTGATAAAGCTTACTGCTTGTTGTGTCTTAATCCCGCCTTTTTGTCTTTCGGGATTAAGTCGATACAATCATCACCCAAATACTGTACCTGTTTTTTTCTTTTTCCTGTTCAGGAGACAACTGACCGTTTGCAATCGGTCAATCATCAAAAAAACAGACACATTGTCTTTGTTTGTTGATTTCGGCTTTCCAATTTGTTAAAGATCGATGCGTTCAATATTGCTATTTACTTCGCAAATCAAAAATGAGCTGATTATTATAGCAGCCTTTCTTTTTTTCCGTCAAACTGATTCGTCAGCAGACTTCTCTTTAGAAAAAAAGAAAGCAGTCACACTGCCTTTTTAACTCGCTTTGATTTGGAAAGTATTGGTGGAGGCAAACGGGATCGAACCGATGACCCCCTGCTTGCAAAGCAGGTGCTCTACCAACTGAGCTATGCCCCCGTTCTTGGTGGGTCTGGGAGGACTTGAACCTCCGACCCCACGCTTATCAAGCGTGTGCTCTAACCAGCTGAGCTACAAACCCGGATTCTCTTCTTAAGCGAACCTTGTCTTCACTCAAGCATTCTTCCGCATCTTCTACAGTTTACCGATAAGTGTGAATGCGACAACCTCTTCTTTCTCTAGAAAGGAGGGTGATCCAGCCGCAGGTTCCCCTACGGCTACCTTGTTACGACTTCACCCCAGTCATGAAGCATACCGTGGTAAGCGGGCTCCTTGCAGTTACCCTACCTACTTCTGGTATCCCCCACTCCCATGGTGTGACGGGCGGTGTGTACAAGACCCGGGAACGTATTCACCGCAGTATGCTGACCTGCGATTACTAGCGATTCCGACTTCATGCACTCGAGTTGCAGAGTGCAATCCGGACTACGATCGGTTTTGTGAGATTGGCTCCGCCTCGCGGCTTGGCTACCCTCTGTACCGACCATTGTATGACGTGTGAAGCCCTGGTCATAAGGGCCATGAGGACTTGACGTCATCCCCACCTTCCTCCGGCTTGTCACCGGCAGTCTCATTAGAGTGCCCAACTTAATGATGGCAACTAATGACAAGGGTTGCGCTCGTTGCGGGACTTAACCCAACATCTCACGACACGAGCTGACGACAGCCATGCAGCACCTGTGTTACGGCTCCCGAAGGCACTCCTCCGTCTCTGGAGGATTCCGTACATGTCAAGACCAGGTAAGGTTCTTCGCGTTGCATCGAATTAATCCACATCATCCACCGCTTGTGCGGGTCCCCGTCAATTCCTTTGAGTTTTTAATCTTGCGACCGTACTCCCCAGGCGGTCGATTTCACGCGTTAGCTTCGCTACTAAGCAGTCATGCTGCCCAACAGCTAATCGACATCGTTTAGGGCGTGGACTACCAGGGTATCTAATCCTGTTTGCTACCCACGCTTTCGGGCATGAACGTCAGTGTTATCCCAGGAGGCTGCCTTCGCCATCGGTATTCCTCCACATCTCTACGCATTTCACTGCTACACGTGGAATTCTACCTCCCTCTGACACACTCTAGTCACCCAGTTCAGAACGCAGTTCCCAGGTTGAGCCCGGGGATTTCACATCCTGCTTAAGTAACCGTCTGCGCCCGCTTTACGCCCAGTAATTCCGATTAACGCTCGCACCCTACGTATTACCGCGGCTGCTGGCACGTAGTTAGCCGGTGCTTATTCTTCAGGTACCGTCATCAGACAGGGGTATTAACCCCGCCCTTTTCTTCCCTGACAAAAAGTCCTTTACAACCCGAAGGCCTTCTTCAGACACGCGGCATGGCTGGATCAGGCTTGCGCCCATTGTCCAAAAATTCCCCACTGCTGCCTCCCGTAGGAGTCTGGGCCGTGTCTCAGTCCCAGTGTGGCGGATCATCCTCTCAGACCCGCTACTGATCGTCGCCTTGGTAGGCCTTTACCCCACCAACTAGCTAATCAGATATCGGCCGCTCAAACAGCGCAAGGCCAAATGGTCCCCTGCTTTCTTCCTCAGAAAATATGCGGTATTAGCTAATCTTTCGATTAGTTATCCCCCACTGCTCGGTACGTTCCGATATGTTACTCACCCGTTCGCCACTCGCCACCCAAGAAGCAAGCTTCTCTGTGCTGCCGTCCGACTTGCATGTGTAAAGCATGCCGCCAGCGTTCAATCTGAGCCAGGATCAAACTCTTATGTTCAATCTCTAACTTTTTAACTTCTGGTCTGCTTCAAAGAAACCAACAGGACAATGTCTAAAACATCATCTTGTCTGTCTTTCAAACAGTGTGAGGCTGTCGCACTCACACTTATCGGTAATCTGTTTTGTTAAAGAGCAAAAAAACGAATTATAAAGCATTTCATCTCGTTGTCAATCAAAAACTTTTCTTAAAACCTCGAAAAATCAGACCAACTGTGATATACTTACCTGTTCGTTCAATCACCGCCGAAGCAGCGAAGAACCGAACTATACCCCTCCCCTCAAAAACCGTCAACTCCTAAACCGCAAAAAATTCCCAAAAACCTAACAACAACCTGAAATACAAAGACTTTTTATTTCAAATCAGAAAAACAGCAAAAGGTCGTCTGAAATCCCTTTCAGACGACCTTTGTATTTTCTTACTGCCTAAATCAATCAGCCGATTTCATTATACTTAGTCGGCAAACTGTTTTTTCATGCGTTCGCGGCGTTCTTGTGCTTCTACGGAAAGTGTAGCAGTCGGGCGGGCAAGGAGGCGTTTGAGGCCGATGGGCTCGCCGGTATCCGCGCAGAAGCCATAATCGCCTTCGTCGATGCTGCGGATGGTTGCTTGTACTTTACCTAGAAGTTTGCGCTCGCGGTCGCGGGTACGCAGTTCCAGCGCGTACTCTTCTTCTTGAGTGGCGCGGTCGGCAGGATCGGGAGCCGATTCGTGTTCTTGCAGGTGGCCGGTGGTGGCAGATGCGTTTTTCAATCAGTTCGTCTTGCATTTTTTTACCAGCAGTTCGCGGAAGAATGCCAACTGGTCACTATTCATGTAGTCTTCTTCCGGGCCGTCCCAATTCAAAATGTCTTGTTCTGTCAGCTTTGCCATAATTTTTCTTTCAATCTATTGCGGGAAACAAAATGCTACTCAAGTGGTTTATTTTATTGATTTCTTAGGACTTCTTTTCTCAAGCCCGTTTGGAAATGGCGGCATGATACCATGTTTTCACAGTCGTGTTTTCGATTTTCACTTTTTTTGCATTTTGCTTACGTCATACTGCAAATTCTTAATGAACTCGCTGTCTATTGCAGTAGCCACAAGTTGATTTGGCGGGTAATTTGGGGCGATAGACTGCTTAACCAGATCCACAGTAATAATGCCAATATACTACCTGAAAAATCGTAGCGTCCGTACTTTAAAAACTGTACGGGAGAAAGTATGGGGCGATATATCCTTTCCAGCGCGACGGAAAGTTGGGAATAGGGATCTTTAATACTGAGCGCCATGCGGATAAACAACCCTATCAACAACACATAAGCTGCTGATTTAATTGTATTCAATACTGCCAGTATAAAATTGGCGATGATGATTTTTTTGCGCTGAATGCGGTAGGCTGCGCCACTAAAGTGATGAAGGTGAATACGACGTAATATAACAACAGTCCTGACAACAGGCAGGCTGGGTCGTATTTTTTAACCGGCAGAATTTTATGCAGCGGGTTGACCAGCCAATCGGTTGATCGCTTGCTGAACGCCAAGAGCGCATGATTTTCACTCAATCCTGCCGCTTGCAGGAAGAGACGTGCCAAACACAGGATAACGATGCCGTCGGCAAGCAATATCAATAAATCTCCGCGCATTTTCAGACGACCTTATATTGTTGTGCCATTTCCTGCGAGCGCTTGACGCAGGCTTCAACGCCTTGGGCAATGGCTTCGGCGACGCGGCATGATTTGAACGTTTCGATGGCTTCGTAGGTGGTTCCGCCTTTGGAAGTAACGTTTTGCTGCAATTGCGCGAAGTCCTCGCCGCTTTGCTCTGCCAAGGCGACTGCACCTTTAAACGTGGCGAGACTGAGGGCGCGGGCATCTTCTTCGCTGAACCCTTGCGCCTGAGCGGCGGCTTGCAGCGCGCCGAGCAGGTAAAGACATAGGCGGGGCCGCTACCGCTGATGCCGGTAATGTTGTGCAACTTGTCTTCATCACCCAACCAAACGGTCAAACCGACGGAGCGCATAATCCGGTCGGCGGCGGCGCGGTCAGCTTCGGATACTTCCGCTTCGGCAAACATGCCGGATACGCCCAAACCGATTTTTCCCGGCGTATTGGGCATGGTACGGACGATTCGGCGCGTTCCGCCAAGGTAGCGGCTGAGAGTATCAATAGACAAACCGGCGGCGACGGAAAGCACTAATGCGCCGTTGACACGAACGTTGCGGCACGCGGCTTCCATGTCCTGCGGTTTGACGGCAAGGATTAACACGTCGTCTGAAAAGCAGTTCGGGCAGGGATTCAGAAACTTCAACATTCAATTCTTTTTGCCAAACGCTCGCGTTTCTCCGCGCCGCGGTTGGCGATGTGGATGCGGTATCCGCCCTGCTTGACCAATCCGCCCGCGATGGCGGCCGCCATATTGCCACCGCCTAAAAAGTAGATGTTCATAAATTTCCTTCAATTTTTAAATGAAATACATTTTACTTGGGGTCGTCTGAAATGCCGTTCCCACCAAAGCGGAAAACTTCAGACGACCTTTTTACCAACGGACGCTTTTGGGCAGCGATGTTCGGTATAAACCCTGTTTTTTTCAAAAATCTATTGCCGCCGGCTTTTTGGGCTTGCACCAGCCTGACAAGGACGAACATGGATACCAGCCCATCAACCGACAACCCGTTACCGTCAAACTCAGCAAAACAGTCAAGATAATTGTTTTATTGACTGTCTTTCCCTTTTGGTTCCCGTCTGCCGAAAATCGCGCTGCCAATTCGCACATGCGTTGCACCACACGCGACCGCTATAGGCATATCGCCGGACATACCCATAGACAATACATCCGCGCGAACACCCGCCGCGTTCAGGTCGGCAAGCAGTTTCTGCATGGTTTGGAACTGAACGCGCAATGCTTCATCATCGCTGTCGGCTTTGGCGACACACATCAATCCGCGTACAACCACATTCGGCAACTTCGCCACTTCCACCGCCAGCGCGACCGCCTCATCGGGCGCAACGCCGTGTTTCGCCTCCTCGCCCGCGATATTGACTTCGATGCACACCTGCAAAGGCGGCATTTCGGACGGACGCTGTTCGCTCAAGCGGCGGGCGGTTTTCAGACGACCTATCGTATGCACCCAATGCGCGCGTTCGGCGACAAATTTGGTCTTGTTTGACTGCACATCGCCGATGACGTGCCAGACGATGTCGGGCAAATCCGCGAGCGTTTCCGTTTTCTCGTACCACTCCTGAATATAGTTCTCACCGAAATCACGCTGCCCTGCGGCATATACCTCGCGGATGTCGTCTGAAGGGAAGGTTTTGCTGACGGCAATCAGACCCACTTCGCCCGCCTGCCTGCCCGCCTTTTGCTCGGCTTCGGCAATGCGGCGGCACACCTCCGCATAATTTTGTTGCAATACCGACATGATTTCTTCCTTTATTACATCAATTACAGCGATTTTGAAAAATTTTTACTTGGTCTGAACGGTTTATGTATTTAAAAATAATACAATTTATCGGAACCTGAACAGGGAAATGCCCGGCATTCCGCGTCCGCATTTTAAATCGGGTTCCGCCTCATTATTCTAAACTAAAACAAGGCCACATTATGCAGATTACCGACTTACTCGCTTTCGGCGTCAAAAACAAAGCTTCCGACCTTCACTTAAGCGCCGGAATGTCCCCCATGATCCGCGTTCACGGCGACATCCGCCGCATAAACCTGCCCGAAATGTCCGCCGAAGAAGTCGGCAACATGGTTACTTCGGTCATGAACGACCACCAGCGCAAACTGTTCCAACAAGATTTGGAAGTGGACTTCTCCTTCGAGTTGCCCAACGTCGCCCGTTTCCGTGTCAACGCATTCACCTCCAACCGCGGCCCCGCCGCCGTTTTCCGTACCATTCCGAGTACCGTGCTGACGCTAGAAGACCTGCGCGCGCCGCGTATTTTCCAAAAAATCGCCGACAACCCGCGCGGCTTGGTATTGGTAACCGGCCCGACCGGTTCCGGTAAATCCACCACGCTGGCGGCAATGATCAACTACATCAACGAAACCCAACCCGCACACATCCTCACCATCGAAGACCCGATCGAGTTCGTCCATCAAAGTAAAAAAGCCCTCGTCAACCAGCGCGAGCTGCACCAACACACCCACAGCTTCGCCAACGCCCTGCGTTCCGCATTGCGTGAAGACCCCGACGTGATCCTCGTGGGCGAGATGCGCGACCCTGAAACCATCGGCCTCGCGCTGACTGCCGCCGAAACCGGCCACTTGGTATTCGGTACGCTGCACACCACCGGCGCCGCCAAAACCGTGGACCGTATCGTCGACGTATTCCCTGCCGGCGAAAAAGAGATGGTGCGTTCGATGCTGTCCGAATCCCTGCGCGCGGTTATTTCGCAAACCCTGCTGAAAACCCGCGACGGCAACGGCCGTGTCGCCGCACACGAAATCCTCATTTCCACCCCCGCAGTGCGCAACCTGATCCGCGAAAACAAAATCGCCCAAATCAACTCCGCGCTGCAAACCGGTCAATCACACGGCATGCAAACCCTCGACCAAGCGCTGCAAACCCTCGTCCGCCAAGGTACCATCAGCCCCGACGTAGCCCGCAGCAAAGCGCAAAACAGCGACAGCATGACCATCGTCTGATAAACACATTCCATTATCGGGAACAGACAAGGTCGTCTGAAAACGCAGTTTACACAACAAGGAAACCCGTTTCCCGTTTTCAGACGACCTCCGCAAGGCAGGCACAACACCCAATAACAAACAAACCGCCCGCCGGTCTCAATATTCACTTACTGATAAAGAGTACACAAAATGAGCGAAACAACTCCTTTACACGACTTACTCAGCGAAATGGTGCAAGCCTACTCGCAAAAAAACCAACCGCCGCACATCCCCACCCCCGCCGAAATCGGCACACACCTCCATCCCCTGCTCGACCGCATGTGCGTCGAAGCAGAAAAAAACGTGGCGCATCCGACATCTTCATCAGCGCAGGCTTCCCGCCTGCCGTCAAAGTCAGCGGCACCCTGACCCCTGTCCCGCATAAAGCCCTGACCGGCGAAGACACAGCCGCCATCGTCGAATCCACCATGAACCCCGAGCAGCTTGAGACCTTCAACCGCGAATGGGAACTCAACTACTCCGTCCAATCCCGCAGCAACACCCGTTACCGTGTCAACGCCTACCACGAACAAGGCCGCGTCGGCATGGTCTTGCGCCGCATCAACCAAGAAATCCCCGAAATGGAGAGCCTCGGCCTGCCCGCCAAACTCAAAGACCTCTCCCTTTCCCCGCGCGGCCTGCTGATCCTTGCCGGCCCGACCGGTTCCGGTAAATCGACCACCATGGCATCCATGCTCGACTACCGCAACCACAAAATGCCCGGCCATATCGTCACCATCGAAGACCCGATCGAATTCATCTACAAACCCCGCCGCAGCATTTTCACCCAGCGCGAAGTCGGCATTGACACCAACGACTGGAAAATCGCCGTCCAAAGCGCGATGCGTCAAGCGCCCGACGTCGTCTGTATCGGCGAGGTGCGCAGCGAAGCCAGTATGGAATACGCCCTCCAGCTTGCCCAAACCGGCCACTTGTGCGTCTTCACCATCCACGCCAACACCGCCGCCCAAACCATCGAGCGTATCATCAACTTCTACCAAGAAGACCGACGCAAACAAGTCCTCATGGATTTGGCGCTCAACCTGACCGGCATTATCGGCCAGCGCCTCGCCATCAAGAAAAAAACCGCAGCCAGCGTACCGCCGTCGTCGACCTGCTGCTCAACACACCCGCCATGCAGGATTTGATTTTCAAAGGCGAACTCATGGAAATCCGCGAACTCATGATGCGATCCGGCACAGACGGCATGCAGACCTTCGACCAACACCTGTTCGAACTCTACATCCAAGGTCAAATCGAATACGACGAAGCCCTGCGCCAAGCCGTTTCCACCAACGACCTGCGCCTGCGCATCCAAATGCACGAAGAAGGCAACGACCCCGACCGCCTCTACGACCGCATCAGCGATTTGAACCTGATTTCGTAAACACCCGATTTCAGGCAAAACAAAGGTCGTCTGAAAACCCCAAAAAAACCCGGTTTTCAGACGACCTTTGTCGCGCTTATGGCAATAAAGCCACACCAACCAATGTAAACCGCCATTTAAGCCTTTATCATTTTTCCCGCACTCCGCTTCCGCTGCTAAACGCACCCCTCTCCACACAGCAAGGTTCATAAATCTTCATACTTTTCATCGCACTTTACGCAAATTATAAATCGTACACCTCAACATTTCGGGCGATACAAATTCAGCCGTTTCAATGAATTACAAACGTTAAGCACTTGAGAAGATGGGTAACGCCTCGGCAAAGGCGGTTGCGGCTCATCCGCAAGCATCCGATACTGGATTCGTCGGAAGCAGAAACACGCTTCCTGTTTATCCGTGAAGGAGCATTATCATGAAAAAAACCTTACTGACTGTTTTATTGGCTACCGCTTCCGCCATCACTTTCGCTGACGGTTCTTTTTACCGGCGCAGGCTTGAAGTCGGCGCGGGCGCAACCAAAAAGTGATGTGCGCAACGTTAATCTAAACGAAAAAAACCAAAGGCGACGTTGCCGTACGCGGCAGCTACAACACACAATTCGGACAAAGCAACTGGATTGGCGGCGTTGAAGCCGGTGTCAAACCGCTGCACCGCAAAATCGCGGGCAATGCGAAACAAAAAGTCGATGCCAACGTTTCCTACGTCCAAGGCTACCGCCTGACCGACAATGCGCTGGCTTACGGTAAGGTAGGCTACCACTACGGCCGCTTCGACAATTTGGGCGCGAAACGCAACAATATGAACGGCCTCGGCTACGGCGTGGGCGCGAAATACGCCGTTGCACCGAATGTCGAAGTCGGCGCCGAATGGGAGCAAACCCGTTATAAAAAAAGACAATTTGAAAGTCCACAACAACAGCTACATGGCTACTGTCGGCTACCGCTTCAAATAATCTTTTTTAAACAGACAAAGGTCGTCTGAAACCGTAAATCTGGTTTCAGACGACCTTTTTTATCAGCATTTCCGATTTGGATTGACGATATAGCCGACTGCTTAGTTCATCATTCGTACGCGGGAATGACCGAGATAATAGATACCGTGAGATCTTTGCAATAACATGAGTTATTAAAATTTTATGTTCAATACCATTTTCAAAATGAAGAACCTCCCTGATTGCTTCTACTTTGTTTCTCAATATCAAAAAAGGTTTTTAGCCAATTGAAAATTTTTTAGCACATTTTTATGCGTCAAATTTTGTTAACAGACTATTTTTGCAAAGGTCTCACCGTATCAAAAACCAAACGGATCTTTATACCGATTGCTGATTTGCTGTTTTTCAGTCGGTAAAGAAGGTATGCGCGCCTAGATAATTCTTCGCGTAAAACGGGCTGGAAAGTTTTTTTCGGTTTTTAATGGTTTTGCCGCTGCTTGGCGCATGGATGAATTCACCGTTGCCGATGTATAGGCCGACGTGCGAATATTTGTTCGCGCCGCCTGTGTTGAAGAAAACGAGATCGCCTGCCTTAAGGCGGCTGTCGGGGATTTTACGGCTGGCCGCCGCCATATCGCGGGCGGTGCGCGGCAGGCTGACACCGAGGGCGTTTTTATAGACAAATTGAATCATGCCGCTGCAATCAAAACCGGTAGAAGTAGTGCTGCCGCCCCATTTGTACGGCGTACCGATAAGGCCCATGCTGTGCAGCATCAGCTCTTGCGAACCTTGTGTGTGGTCGATATTGCTGATCCGGACGGGTTGGACTTTTCGGGCAGAAGCGTGGGTTTTGGCCGTCGGACGGTGTTTGCCTGTTGAGAAGCCGCATGAGGCAAGAAAAGGGATTAAGGCGGCGGTCAGGATAGTTTGAAATATGTGTTTCATGATGGTTAACCTTTATGAGTAACACTGATTGTAGTCTTTTTGAGGTCGTCTGAAACCTGAATTTCAACGGTTTTCAGACGACTCTTTTTCATTTATTCGTCTTCTGTTTTACTCATTGTCAGCCAGTCCCAAAAGTTTTCGCTCCATTTGCCGATGCGGTAGAGGAAGAGGGCGTAGCTTTCTTGAAGCAGGAATTTGTTTTTTTCCTTGCTTTGGTCGAACCGCGTGGTCGGCGTGGCGGAGATGTAGGCTTCGATGTCGAGGTCGGAGGCGATTTCGAGGGCGCGGGCGAGGTGGTAGGGGTCGCTGACGATGATGATGCTTCCGATGCCCTCGGCGCGCAGTATCGGGCGGATGTTGCGGATATTTTCGTAGGTATTGCGCGAGGTGTTTTCAAAGAGGATGTTGTGCGCGGGTATGCCTTGCTTGAGGGCGTAGCGCCGACCGACTTCGGCTTCGGTCATGTAGCCTTTTTTTGGGTGTTCCGCCGGTAAAAAAACGATTTTTTTCGACACGGTGGCTTTGGTAGAGGGTGATGGCGTGGTTGATGCGTTCGCGGAAGATGGGCGAAGGCCGTTTGTCCCACGCGGCGGCGCCGAGCACGAGGGCGGCATCGGCGCGGACATGACCGGGCAGGGGGCTGCGAGCCGGTGTGGTACACCTGCCATGCGCCCTCGCCGAATATGCCAAGTACCAGCAGGATACTCAGGCCTATGCCGCGAAAAAGGTAGTAGCGCAAGCCGTTGCGGCTGCGGAACAGGGAAATCATGTAGGGACGGCCTTCCCGCGCTTCAGTCCAACAGGGCTTCGATGTTTTTCGAGCGGTCTGCCGATGGCGGCTTTGTCCTGTGTGGTCAGGATGGGGCGTTCGAGCAGGGCAGGGTGGGCGGCGATGGCTTCGAGCAGGGCTTGGTTGTCGAGGTCAGGCTTGTCCAAACCGAGTTCTTTGTACAAGTCGTCTTTGACGCGCATCATGCCGCGTACGGACGCCAAGCCCAGCTTAGCGAAAATGTCTTTCAGTGTCGCCAAGTCGGGCGGGGTGTCGAGGTATTTGACGACTTCGACTTTGATACCGCGCGCTTCGAGCAGGTCGAAAGCGGCGCGCGATTTGCTGCAACGCGGATTGTGGTAGAGCGTGAATTCAGACGACATAGGGTTCTCCAATGTTTTTAGATTTTGCTGATGGGCTTTATTATCGGCTGCCTTGGCGATTTCCTCAACTTATCACCCAATAATCGTCATTTTTTACCGCTAAAATCCAACATCTTGATTTTCTCCATAGACAGCACGCTGAAAGGGGTTACAATGCCTGCATCTGATTGATGCAAAGGATGGAACTTATGAAAAAATTATTGCTTGCCTCTGTTTTGATGACTGCCGCCCTGTCTGCCCCTGCGTTTGCCGCCGACCCGCTGGCGGGCTGGAACGACAACAAACCGCAAAGCCTGCAATCGCTCAAAGCCCCCGTGCGCGTGGTGAACCTGTGGGCGACCTGGTGTGGCCCGTGCCGTAAGGAAATGCCCGCCATGTCCGCTTGGTACAAAGCGCAGAAAAAAGGCAGCGTCGATATGGTCGGCATCGCGTTGGATACTTCCGACAACATCGGCAAATTCCTGAAACAAACCCCCGTCAGCTATCATGTTTGGCGCTATACCGGCGCGGACAGCCGCAATTTCATGAAGTCTTACGGCAACAACGTCGGCGTATTGCCGTTCACCGTCGTCGAAGCGCCGAAATGCGGCTACAAACAAACCATCACTGGCGAAGTCAACGAAAAAAGCCTGACCGCCGCCGTCAATGCGGCTAAAGAAAAAAATGTAAATAAGTCGGGCTGAAACCGATGTGGAAGGTCGTCTGAAAACGGATACGGCGGGTTTAATTGAAACGCCGAAATCCTTTTCAGACGACTTTTCGACATGTGGATAAGTATTTAAGCATTTTGCAAACGCGACAATCACACTTGTAATATTGTGTTGTAAAGCCGTCAGTCCGACGCTTTGCCTACCGCCGTCCATATCTGAGCAAACTATCAAAAAAACGCCGAAATCTTTATAATTCGGCACATATCCTATTTTTCAGACGACCTATCTCCGATAGCGCATCCTTTTGTGGATTAACTGTGGATAAGTTTGTCCTGACCCCTTTCCAGGAATACCTTATGATCCGTTTCGAACAAGTTTCCAAAACCTATCCAGGCGGTTTTGAAGCCCTGAAAAACGTCAGCTTCCAAATCAAAAAAGGCGAAATGATATTTATCGCCGGCCATTCCGGCTCCGGCAAGTCCACTATCCTCAAGCTGATTTCCGGTATTACCAAACCCAGCAAAGGCAAAGTGTGGTTCAACAACCAAGACTTGGGCGAATTGAGCGACAACCAAATCGGCTTCATGCGCCAACATATCGGCATCGTGTTCCAAGACCATAAAATCCTCTATGACCGCAATGTCCTGCAAAACGTCATCCTGCCGCTGCGGATTATCGGTTATCAGCCGCGCAAAGCCGAAGAACGCGCCCGCATCGCCATTGAAAAAGTCGGCTTGAAAGGCCGCGAATTGGACGATCCCGTAACCCTCTCAGGCGGCGAACAGCAACGCTTGTGTATCGCCCGCGCCGTCGTCCACCAGCCCAGCCTCCTGATTGCCGACGAACCCTCCGCCAACCTCGACCGCGCCTACGCGCTCGACATCATGGAACTGTTCAAAACCTTCCACGAAGCAGGAACCACCGTCATCGTCGCCGCTCATGACGAAACCCTCATGGCAGACTACGGCCACCGCATCCTGCGCCTCTCGAAAGGACGACTCGCATGAGCATCATTCACTACGTCTCGCTGCACGTCGAATCCGCGCGCACTGCGCTCAAACAGCTCCTGCGCCAGCCCGTCGGCACGCTGCTCACCCTCCTGATGCTCGCCGTCGCCATGACCCTGCCGCTTTTCATGTATTTAGGCATCCAAAGCGGGCAAAGCGTTTTAGGCAAGCTCAACGAGTCGCCGCAAATCACGCTCTATATGGAAACCGACGCATCCAAAGCCGACAGCGATACCGTTCGCAACCTGTTGGAACGCGATGCCCGCCTCAACAAAATCCGTTTCATCAGCAAGCAGGAAGGCTTGGAAGAGCTGCAATCCAACCTCGACCAAAACCTCGTTTCCATGCTCGACGGCAACCCCTTGCCCGACGCATTTATCGTAACGCCCGATCCTGCTACGCCGCCCGCACAAATGCAGGCGATTTATCAGGATATGGTCAAGCTGCCCATGGTCGAATCCGCCACCATGGACACCGAATGGGTGCAAACGCTGTATCAAATCAACGAGTTCATCCGCAAAATTTTATGGTTTCTTTCACTGACGCTGGGTATGGCGTTCGTCCTGGTCGCGCACAACACCATCCGTCTGCAAATCCTAAGCCGCAAAGAAGAAATCGAAATCACCAAGCTGCTCGGCGCGCCCGCATCGTTCATCCGTCGCCCCTTCCTTTATCAAGCCATGTGGCAGAGTATCTTCTCCGCCGCCGTCAGCTTGGGACTGTGCGGCTGGCTGCTTTCCGCCGTGCGCCCGTTGGTCGATGCCATCTTCAAACCCTACGGACTCAATATCGGCTGGCGTTTCTTCCATTTCAGCGAAGTTTCGCTGGTGTTCGGCTTCGTCATCGCCCTAGGCGTCTTCGGCGCATGGCTTGCCACCACGCAACATCTGTTGGGCTTCAGAGCCAAGAAATAAAATCATTGGATTGAAGCAAAGGCAAAAGGTCGTCTGAAACCTTGTTTTAGGGTTTCAGACGACCTTTTGCTACAATAAGGCTTTTCCGTTTTGCAAGGCATTCCCATGAGCAAATCCGCCGTTTCCCCGATGATGCAGCAGTATCTCGCCATCAAATCGCAGCACGCCGACAAGCTGGTGTTTTACCGCATGGGCGATTTTTACGAGCTGTTTTTGGATGATGCGGTGGAAGCGGCGAAGCTGTTGGACATCACCCTGACCACGCGCGGGCAGATGGACGGTGTGCCGATTAAGATGGCGGGCGTGCCGTTTCACGCGGCGGAGCAGTATCTGGCGCGGCTGGTGAAGATGGGCAAAAGCGTGGCGGTGTGCGAGCAGGTAGGCGAAGTCGGCGCGGGCAAAGGGCCGGTGGAACGCAAAGTCGTGCGCATCGTTACGCCCGGCACGCTGACCGACGCGGCGTTTTTGGAAGACAAGGAAACCAACCGCATCGCGGCGGTGAACGCGGATAAAAAAACACGTCGCCATCGCGTGGGCATCTTTGCAAAGCGGCGAATTCAAAACCAAGCTGACGACGGCGGACAAACTCGCCGACGAGCTGGCGCGTTTGCAGGCGGCGGAAATCCTGTTGCCCGAAGGCAAAAAGCCTGCCCTAATGGTTTTCAGACGACCTCTGCCAACATCACACGCCTGAACTCATGGCAGTTTGCCGCCGACGCGGGCGCGAAATTGTTGACCGAATACTTCGGCTGCCAAGACCTGCACGGCTTCGGTTTGGACGGCAAGGAACACGAAGCCGCCGTCGGTGCGGCGGGCGCGCTGTTGAACTACATCCGCCTGACGCAAAACCCTGATGCCGCAACACTTAGACGGCATTTCGCTCGAAACCGACAGCCAATATATCGGCATGGACGCCGCCACGCGCTGCAATCTCGAAATCACGCAAACCCTCTCCGGCAAAAAATCGCCGACCCTGTTTTCCATACTCGACGGCTGCGCCACCCACATGGGCAGCCGCCTCTTGGCACTCTGGCTGCACCACCCCTTACGCAGCCGCGCCCACATCCGCGCCCGCCAAGAAGCCGTTGCCGCGCTGGGTTCGCAATACGAAACCCTGCAAGGTCGTCTGAAAAACATCGCGGACATCGAACGCATCGCCGCCCGCATCGCCGTCGGCAACGCCCGCCCGCGCGACCTAGCCGCCCTGCGCGACAGCCTGTTTGCCCTGTCCGAAATCGAATTGTCCGCCGAGGGCAGCAGTCTCTTAGAAACCCTCAAAGCCGTTTTCCCCGAAACCCTGCCCGTCGCCGAAACCCTCAAAGCCGCTGTGATGCCCGAACCCGCCGTCTGGCTCAAAGACGGCGGCGTCATCAACCAAGGCTATTGCGCAGAACTTGACGAGTTGCGCCACATCCAAAACCACGGCGACGAATTCCTGCTCGACCTCGAAGCGCGCGAACGCGAACGCACCGGCCTCTCCACCCTCAAAGTCGAGTTCAACCGCGTCCACGGCTTCTACATCGAGCTATCCAAAGTCCAGGCCGAACAAGCCCCCGCCGACTACCAACGCCGCCAGACTCTGAAAAACGCCGAACGCTTCATCACCCCCGAACTCAAAACCTTCGAAGACAAAGTCCTGACCGCGCAAGAGCAGGCATTGGCATTGGAAAAACGCCTGTTTGAAGCCCTCCTCAAAGACATTCAGACGACCCTTCCCCAGCTTCAAAAAGCCGCCAAAGCCGCCGCTGCGCTGGACGTACTTTCCACCTTCGCCGCCACCGCCGCCGAACGCGGCTTCGTCTGCCCCGAGTTCGCCGACTACCCCGTCATCCATATCGAAAACGGCCGCCATCCCGTCGTCGAGCAACAAGTGCGCCACTTCACCGCCAACCACACCCGCCTCGACCACAAACACCGCCTCATGCTCCTGACCGGCCCCAACATGGGCGGCAAATCCACCTACATGCGTCAAGTCGCCCACATCGTCCTCATGGCGCACACCGGCAGCTTCGTGCCTGCCGATTCAGCCCAAATCGGACCCATCGACCAAATCTTCACCCGCATCGGCGCCTCCGACGACCTCGCCTCCAACCGCTCCACCTTCATGGTCGAAATGAGCGAAACCGCCTACATCCTCCACCACGCCACCGACCAATCCCTCGTCCTCATGGACGAAGTCGGACGCGGCACCTCCACCTTCGACGGCCTCGCCCTCGCGCACGCCATCGCCGAACACCTGCTGCAAAAAAACAAATCCTTCAGCCTCTTCGCCACCCACTATTTCGAGCTGACCAAACTGCCCGAAGCCCACGCAACGGCGGTCAACATGCACCTCTCCGCACTCGAACAAGGACAAGACATCGTCTTCCTCCACCACATCGAACCCGGCCCCGCCAGCAAAAGCTACGGCATCGCCGTCGCCAAACTCGCCGGCCTGCCCAACCGCGCCCTCAAAACCGCCCAAAAACATCTGGACGAACTCGAAGCCCAAGCCGCCGCCGTCCGCCCGCAGTTGGACATCTTCAGCACCCTGTCGTCTGAAAACGAATACAGCGGGTTTAGTCCAGACGAAACGGCGGATATAGAATCCCAAACCGCCGCCAGCCAAGAAAAACCCCGCCCACAACGCACTCGCCGAGGCCCTAAACCAAATCCGCCCCGACGACCTCACACCACGCGAAGCCTTAGACGCACTGTACCGCCTCAAGCAGATTGCCGAAGGTGGGGAATAAACGCGTTGGTTTATAAAAACAAGGTCGTCTGAAAAAAATTTCAGACGACCTTTTTAACGGCAAGTTCACAGACAAAGCCCACGCTACTCGAGTTATCCCAAGCCAGCTTTCATTGCATAAATGGTTGTCTGAAGCCCAAAATTTAGGTTTCAGACGACTTCAAAAAGACTACAAAAAGTATGGGGATTGATTGTATCAAGGAGGCTGTCAGCAAATATAGCCCTGGTGTTGTCATTTCCAATGTTCCAAGTACACCTGCTCCGCTAAGAGGAAGAAAGTTTGAAGGAAAAACTTATTTTAGAAGTTCCTGCACAGGTCAATCCAATTCCACAATCTGTATTAAAAGCGGCACGATAAGAAAAATGTTATTATTAGGGATACAACAGGAAGGATTTACAAATGAAGAAAGATATTTTTTATTGTGAGCAGTGGTCTTATGGTTATAAGAAACTTCATAAGCCTTTTTCTGAGAAACAAGCTGAGGAAAAAAACATCTTAAAGGGGATGTTATATACTGCCGTAATAGGTTCGGTGACACAACCTGAATATGTAATTACTTTGCGAGAGGAAGTAGGTTTTTCGGTACATTTTTTTCGATAAATTTGGAAGGGATTATTTAACCCATCAATTTCAAAAAAATATTCTAATTCGAATTATTATTTTTCTTTCTATGGCTGTATGGAGAGATTATATAACTTTAGAATCTCATGATTTGGCAGAAGGATATACTTATTTCTTCAATGAAAATACGGATGATTGCTATATTTTAAAAGAAGATTTTATTAATAATGAGCGATATGAAAAAACAGAATTATATCCCCAAAAAGATAAGGTAATTCTATTTCCAAAGTTTGGTGAATATGATTTGGTGCTGAATCCGGATATTATTTGATTGAGTTTTAAGGCTCCTGGATTCGGATTTCAAGTGCAACACTAGGGTACCAGTGGTTGGAACAGATTTAAGAATAAAACACTTGGCGTTTCGTAGCCAAGTGTTTTTTTCTCGACCGGTGGTTCAACTCATCTTGAACCCTGCGTATCTCCCGATTGCTGATGTTTCGGAAATCGGTTTGTTTGGGGAAATATTGCTGGATGAGTCCGTTGGTGTTCTCATTCAGCGCTTTCTCCCACGAATGGCAAGGGCGGCAAAAATAGGTTTCTGCTGCCAATGCTTTGGCTATTTTGGTGTGTTGGTAGAACTCTTTGCCGTTATCCATGGTAATGGTGTGCACTCTGGCTTTATGTACCTTTAATACCCTAATAGCTGCCTGGGCAGTGTCTTCGGCCTTTAAGTTATCCAATTTGCAGATAAAAGCAAATTCGATTGTTGTCTGACTTGGATGGCTAGGCAACAGATTTCGCGGGCAAAGCCCACGCTACGGGTTCAGTTATCCCAAACCTGTTTTGATTGAATAAACGAGGTCGTCTGAAAACGAGCATGAACAAGTTTTTCTAAAACTAAAATCTCAAAATTTTCAGACGACCTTAATTTTAACCTGCAACCTGCCCCCTCTCCCGTCTGGCGGGAGAGGGCTGGGGAGAGGGTGGATCTTACGGCTACACAAATCCGATTTTACCTAAACCCACAAAACCACCCCCATCCTAACCTTCCCCCGCCGGCGGGGGAAGGGATAAGTTACCGTTGCAGCAACCCGTAGCGTGGGTTTTACCCACGAGATAAATAACAGACACGGTTTCCGGATTCGGGTTGTCAGATAGTGGATTTCGAGGGCAAAGCCCACGCTACAAATTTGAGTTATCCCAAACCTGCGTTGATTGAATAAAAGGTCGTCTGAAAACGAACGTGAACGGGTTTCTCCAAAAACCCTGATCTCAAAGTTTTCAGACGACCTATTTCAACAGGTTTTTTAAAGCCAAGCGCACGCCTTCGCCGACTTCCGTGCCTTTTGGAATGCCTTTGATGGCGGCTTTTGCCTCGCGTTCGTTGTAACCCAACGCAATCAGGGTGTTGACGATGTCGTCCGTTTCGTCGGCAGCAGGCGCGGCGGTGAAAAGCCCGTCGGCAGCGGTATGGGAAACCAGTTTGCCGCGCAGTTCCAAAACCATGCGTTCGGCGGTCTTTTTGCCGATGCCCGGGGCGGAGGAGAGGCGTTTGATGTCTTCGTCGGCAACCGCGCGGGCAAGCTCGTCGGCGGACATGGCGGAGAGTATGCCCAGTGCGGTTTTTCGCACCGATGCCGCTGACTTTGACCAACTGGCGGAACGTCGCCCGTTCGTCGGCAGTCGCAAAAACCGAACAATAAATGCGCGTCTTCACGGACGACAAGCTGGGTGTAAAGCTGCACGGTTTCGCCCAAGGCGGGCAGGTTGTAGAAAGTCTGCATGGATACGTCGGCTTCGTAGCCGACGCCGTTAACGTCGATGACGATTTGCGGCGGGTTTTTCTCGATGAGCCTGCCGGTCAGTCTGCTGATCATGGGGGGTTCCGTTAGGGAGTTGGGTAAAAGGTCGTCTGAAACCCTAGATGCCGACTGGCAACAGGGCTTCAGACGACCGTGATTGTAGCAGTTTCTCAAGGGCGTATCGGCCAAACTGCTTTGCGGCAAAGGTCGTCTGAAACCTGAATCTTGGTTTTCAGACTTGCATGAACGCGGTTTGCCGTTCTTGCGCTGTGAACCGTCAAACCAAATGTTCCGCCAAAAATTCAAGGGCGAAGGCGACGGCCTGATTTCTGACGGCCTCTCGGTCGCCGCTGAAGATTTTCATTTGCTCCAGCGATTCGGTCGGCGTGGACAACCCGAACCACACCGTGCCGACGGGTTTTGCCACACTGCCGCCGCCCGGGCCTGCGATGCCGGAAATACTCAAGGCGTAGTCGGCTTGGGCGACGGCTTTGGCACCGCGCGCCATTTCGTACACGGTTTCACGGCTGACCGCGCCGTGTTTCAGCAGCGTGTCGGGCATAACGCCGAGGCGTTCCTCTTTGGCTTGGTTGCTGTAAGTCACGAAACTTTGATGAAACCATTGCGAGCTGCCCGCGATGCCGGTGAATGCGCCCGCAAGCAGGCCGCCCGTGCAGGATTCGGCGCAGGTAACGGTTTGTCGGTGTCGGGTGAGGTGTTCGGCGATGGTTTGCAGCGCGGTCATGGGACTTTCTTTTCTTCAATGGCGGCGGATTCGTCGGGGGCGGACAGGAAATAAATTATAGGTCGATTGCCGATGGTGGCGGAAGGTCGTCTCCAACTGCGTTTTCAGACGATCTGAAGGACATTCTATTCCGCACCCGCCTTCTTCCCGTCCTTCACCAGCACAATCACCAATTCGCTGTCGTCGGTTATTTTGATGGCGACATATTCGCTGCCGTCCGCCTTCAGGACGCTGCCCGGCCGCAATTCCTGCCTTCTTCCGCCGTCAAACAAAAAAATACCGAGCGGCCTTTTGGTTTGGGTGACCAGCAGGGGTGTGGCCGGGGTGATTGTGGCGGGGGATTTCCTTGCCTTTGGGCAGGGTTTCGCGGATGACGGTGTAGTTTTCGCCTTCAAAGACTTTGCCCGTGCTTTGGGCTATTTCGGCAGCAGGCGCGGCAGCGGCGGAGAGGCCGATGAGGACGGCGAAAAGTTGGGTTTTGATGTTTTTTTCATGATGGTTTTCCTTTGGTTGCAGACAAAATTTATGGCGGACTAAAAATCGCAATGATACGACGTTGCCAACGCCCTTATTCACTCTAGCTGTACACAGAGGGCATTACCGTCTTGTCTCATTTTTTTATTTTAATCCACTATCTGTTTCGGTCGGTTTGGGTCGTCTGAAAGCGGAATATGGCCGCGTTATTCGTTTTCGTAACTGGTTTGATTAGACTCCGTATGGCGGTTTTTCGTTTCGTTTTCGAATGCAAGCCTGCGGCTTACTGCCCTCTCCCTAACCCTCTCCCACGGAGAGGGGACGGGCTGCCGTAGCTTCGCTGTTTGCCGCATAAACTCGAGTGCGGACTGCCATCGGTCTGAATCTTTGATTCAGCCGCTCGATGCGTGTGCCTGTGGTGCTTCAAAAGGTCGTCTGAAAAACGGAGCTTCAACGAAGTGAAAATTTGCCTGAACCCTAAAAGCGGCCTGCAACCCAATCCCCTCTCCCCGTGGGAGAGGGCTAGAGAGGGCGGCAAACCAAAGGTTTGCTGAGCGGTATTTCCAACGTGCAGGCTGCTTTTCGATTTTTTTGCAGCTTCGGTTTTTAGCTTCGCAGAAACTCTACTTCCTTCAGAAGCTCCGTTTTCAGACGACCTTTCAGTTTTTCAGTGCACAGGCTTTGTGAAAGCGTTATCGGCTTTGATGCAAGCCTACGACTTACTGTCCTCTCCCTAACCCTCTCCCTAACCCTCTCCTAACCCTCTCCCACGGGGAGAGGGGATTGGGTTGCAGGCTGCTTTTAAGGTTCAGGCAATTTTTAACTCTTGTTGAAGCTGTACTTTCAAAAGTTGCACTTTAGCTTCGTAAAAACTCCGTTTCCTTCGGAAACTCGGTTTTCCGACGACCTTATTTAAACCGATAGGTAAACGCTGCGTTCACTGTCCGCAGTGCGCCGTAGCTGTGGCGGTCGGGCTGGGTGCGGTAGTGTTTGTTGAACAGGTTGTCCACGTTCAGCGACAGTTCGGCGCGCGGATTGAAGCGGTAACGCGCCATGATGTCGGCGACGGCGTAGGCTTTTTGGCGGCTGTTGGCGGCGGCGCGGGCTTTGGTGGCGGGATTGGGGATGCGGAGCGTGGCAGGGGTCGGTGTGGGTTTTCGCTCTGCCAGCGCACGCCTGCGCCGATGGTCCAGCCGCTGGGGGCTTCGGGGGTGAAGTGGTAGGCGGTGAAGAGTTTGAAGCTGCGTTCGGGCACGCTGTCGGGGTTCAGGCGGCTGCCGTCTTGGTCGCGGGTTTTGCTTTGGCTGTAGCCTGCCTGTATCTGCCATTCGGGCGTGATGCGGCCGCCGACTTCGATTTCCCAACCGTGGGTTTTGGCTTGGTTGGCGGCGCGGTAGTAGGTGTTGCCGCTCGGGTCGCGTCCTGCTGCGGTGGCGAGGTTGTTTTTACGGGCGCGGTACACGGCGGCGGATGCGTTCAGACGGCCTTCAAGCCATTCGCCTTTGATGCCGGCTTCCAGATTGTTGCCGGTTACGGGTTTCAGGTAACTGCCGTGTTCGTCTTTTTGCGATTGTGGGACGAACAGGCTGCTGTACGAGCCGTAAAGCGACAGGTTGTCGGTCAGGTCGAACACGATGCCTGTGTAGGGGGGTGAAACGGTTGGCGCGGATGGTGGGCGTGCCGCCGGTGTGGCTGTCGTAGCTGCCGCCAGTGCGGTAACGGGTGTATCGTCCGCCCAAAAATCAGCGAAAGCTTGTCGGCGGCGCGGAAACGGGTGGCGAGATAGCCGCCGATTTGCCGCCTGGTTCCGTATTGCGGGATGGTTTGGGCAAACAATGCAGGCTGCGGGTAGGCACCCGTGCGGGAAAAATTCGTAGGCGTTGGGGATGGCGTTGGGGATGATGCTGCGTTCGCCGTATTTGTTGCTGGCGTATTTGTAGCCGTTGATACCCGCGATTAAATCGTGTTCGCGGCCGAACAGGCGGTATTTGCCGGTCAATGATACACTGGCGCTATGGGTGCGCGGGTCGGCGTGCCAATAACCGGGAATCAGGTCGGTGGCGGCGGTGTTGTGGTCGATGGAAAGCACGCCTGCTACGCCGTAGGGCTGGCGGAAGCGGTTGCGGGTGTAGTCGTATTCGGCTTTGAGTTTCCAGTCTTGGTTGAAGCGGTGTTCGATGCCGGCGAACAGGTTGAGCGCACGGTGGCGGCTGTTCGCCCAATTTGTGGCGGGGTTGTCTTTCGGGCCGAAGGCGGTGGCATAACCTTGGCTGTCGTACACGGCGTAGCTGAGCGGCGCGTCGGCGGTTTCTTTCGCCTGCTGGTAGTCCATGCCTGCGTGGACGCGGGTTTGCGGTGCGATGTCGTATTCCAAAAATGCCGTAGAGTTCGGCATCGCGGCTGCGTTCGCGCTGCCGCCACGAGTCGCCGCGTCCGAAGGTGGAAACCAGGCGGCCACGCAGCGTGCCTTCGGTGTTCAGGCTGCCCGATACGTCCGCGCCCAACCCGAAATGTTTGCGGTTGCCCGCTTCGGCGCGGACTTCAAACAAGGGATTGCGGGTCGGGCGTTTGCGTACTAGATTGACGGTGGCTGAAGGCTCGCCCGTGCCGTCCAGCAGCCCTGCCACGCCGCGCACGACTTCCACGCGCTCATAGGCGGCGGTGTTGGCATTGCCCGTATCGGCCAGCGCGTCGGCAACGGGGATGCCGTTGATTTGGTAGTTGGCGATGCGGCTGCCGCGCGCGAACAGGTAGTTGTAGCCCGCGCGGTCGGAGCCGTAAATCTGGCGGCTGGTGCCGGTCGCCTGCAACAGGGCGCGGTCGAGCGTTTTGATGTTTTGGTCGCGCATTTGTTGCGATGTGATGACGCTGACGCTCTGCGGGATTTCGCGCAGGGTCATGGGCAGCCCGAGCGGGGTGTGCGTGCCGGAAACGGTGTAGCCGTCGTTGGAACTCGCGGTGCGGTCGGCGGTAACGGTGATGGTGGGCAATTCGGTACTTTCCTGCGGTTTGGGGTCGTCTGAAACAGAAACATCGGCCTGCGCGTACACGGGCAGCAGGGCGGCAAACAGCAGGGAATATTTGAAGCGTGTCATGGGATTTCCTTTGTGTGTTGGTGTGCGGTGGGGTTGTGCTTTCGGCATATTGGAGGTGCAGGCTGCTTTTAGCTTCGCAGAAACTCGACTTCCTTCGGAAACTTCGTTTTAGCTTCGCAGAAACTCAGCTTCCTTCGGAAACTTCGTTTTCAGGCGGCCTCGGACGGGTCGGGCAGCTCAATCAGCACCACCGAGCAGCCGTTTTCCGAACGCGGGCGGTGCGACACCGACTTTGGCACGACCGCCATCTCGCCTTCACGTATCGTCATACTGCCGCCGTCGGCGAAGTCCACCGCCATGTCGCCCTCCACGGCAAACAGCACTTTGTCGCTGTATCCGTGCGTATGCCAGCCGTAATCGCCCAAAAGTTTGACCAGGCGGAATTGGAACCCGTGGCGGTTGATGATTTCGGGCTGCCAGTATTCTTTGATGGCGGCAAGGTGTTGTTTCAGGTTGATGGTTTCGTTTTGCATGGGGTTCTCCTATGGGTTGGGTGGTTTGCAATGCGGTTTTGTCGTTTTGGTTTCGTTGCAGGCTGCTTTCAGTGGGCGGGGTTGTAACGGAAGTGTCATCGGCTTTGATGCAAACCTGCGGCTTACTGCCCTCTCTAACCCTCTCCCACGGGGAGAGGGGACGGGTTACCGCAGCCTTGCTGTTTGCCGCATAAACTCGGGTGCGGACTGCCATCGATCTGAATCTTTGACTCAGCCGATCGATGCGTGTGCCTGTGGTACTCCAAAAGGTCGTCTGAAAAAGGAGCTTCTGAAAGTACAGCTTCAACAAGAGTTAAAATTTGCCTGAACCTTAAAAAGCAGCCTGCAACCCCATCCCCTCTCCCCGTGGGAGAGGGCTAGAGAGGGCGGCAAACCGTAGGTTTGCTTTGGCGGTATTTTCAACGTGCAGGCTGCTTTTCGCTTCTTTTGCAGCTTCGGTTTTAGCTTCGCAGAAACCCCGCTTCCTTCAGAAGCTCCGTTTTCAGACGACCTTTCCGTTTTCAGCGCACAGGCTTTGTGAAAGCGTTATCGGCTTTGATGCAAGCCTGCGGCTTACTGCCCTCTCCCTAACCCTCTCCCATTGGGAGAGGGGACGGGTTGCCGCAGCCTTGCTGTTTGCCGCATAAACTCGAGTGCGGACTGCTATCGGTCTGAATCTTTGATTCAGACGGTCGATGTGTGTGCCTATGGTGTTCCAAAAGGTCGTCTGAAAACGAGGTTTCCGAAGGAAGTCGAGTTTCTGCGAAGCTAAAGTACAGCTTCAACAAGAGTTAAAAAATTGCCTGAACCTTAAAAGCAGCCTGCAACCCCATCCCCTCTCCCCGTGGGAGAGGGCTAGGGAGAGGGCGGCAAACCGTAGGTTTGCTTGAGCGGTATTTTCAACATACAGGCTGCTTTTCACTTCGTTGAAACCACGATTTAGCTTCGCAGAAACTCCGCTTCCTTCGGAAACTCCGTTTTCAGACGACCCCTATTCTTTCCCCGCCGAAACGGGTTCGGCCTTTTCAAACGCCGCCTTCAACTGTTCTGCCGCCTGTATCAACTGCCGCGCGCCGCCCGCGACGATATAGTTGGCAGCAGGCATGACGATGATTTGCTTGCGCTTCCAAGCGTTCGTGCCGCGTACCAGCGCGTTATCCAACACTTCGACGGCCGCCGGCCCTTCCTGCCCGATGGCGGCGGTGCGGTCGATGATGAAAATCCAGTCGGGGTTTTTCTCTTTGATGTATTCGAAGGAAACGGGCTGTCCGTGCCCCTCGTTGCGTAAAGATTCATCCACGGGCGGCAGGCCGATGTCGCCGTGTATCCAGCTGGCCAACCGCGACTGCGTGCCGAAGGCGGACACCTTGTTGCCCGTAACCGACAGCACCAGCCCGCGCCCTTTGCCTTTGGCGGCTTCGCGCGTTTGGGCGAACAGCGCGTCAATCTGCGCCTTCAATTCCGCCGCGCGCGCTTCCTTGCCGAAAATCCGCGCTAGGGTCTCCATCTGCTTCTCGCCGCTAGTGCGGATATTGCCGTTGTCCACCGTCAGGTCTATGGTGGTCGCGTTTTTTGCCAACTGTTCATACGCTTCCGCGCCCGGCCCGCCGGTAATGACAAGCTGCGGATTGTAGCGGTGCAAGGCTTCGTAATCGGGTTCGAACAGCGTCCCCACCGTTTCCGCCTTGTCAAATGCAGGCTGCAAATAATCCACGCGCACCGGCGCGGTGGTTGCGCCCACGTTCACGCCCAACTCGGTCAGCGTATCCAACGCCGCCCAGTCGTACACGGCGACGCGTTCGGGATTCTTCGGCACAACGGCATCACCCCGCGCGGTCGGCATGGTCAGCGTGGCGGCAGATGCAGCTTGGGATGCGGCGGATACAGTTTTTTCGGCGGCAGGTTCGGGCGAACAGGCGGCCAGCAGGACGGCGCAGGCTGCCCAATAAAAACGCGGCTTCACGGTGTGCGGTTCCTTTGCATACGAATAAGAATGTTTATTATTAAGCAAACAACCTGCAGAAACCACGCCGCAAAACGCAAAAATTCCCTGAAACGGCAAAACAAATTCCCGAAACGGCAAAACAAATTCCCGAAACGGCAAAACAAATTCCCGAAACGGCAAAAACAAATTCCCGAAACGGCAAAACAAACTCCCGAAACGGCAAAACAAATTCCCGAAACGGCAAAAACAAATTCCCGAAACGGCAAAAACAAATTCCCGAAACGGCAAAACAAATTCCCTGAAACGGCAAAACAAATTCCCGAAACGGCAAAACAAATTCCCGAAACGGCAAAAACAAATTCCCGAAACGGCAAAAACAAATTCCCGAAACGGCAAAACAAATTCCCGAAACGGCAAAACAAATTCCCGAAACGGCAAAACAAATTCCCGAAACGGCAAAACAAATTCCCGAAACGGCAAAACAAATTCCCGAAACGGCAAAACAAATTCCCGAAACGGCAAAAACAAATTTCCCTGAATGGGAAAGGTCGTCTGAAACACGCTTTCAGACGACCTTTCCCGTTTCAACCAATCCCTACGCTTGATTATTGGCAATAATTCCTATTTAATTCATTTGTTAGACAACCCGTTCCTATCCAAGCATGAACACCGCCGCCATCTACCGCCAGTACCAAACCTATGTCCGCTCCGATAAATCCGGCTGGGCGCTGGACGGCTGTTCCGACAGCGCGCTCATGGCGCAGGCAAAACAGCCCGGTTTGCATCTGGAAATGTGCATCAACCGCTTCGACTCAGGCATCACCCTGTCGCGGATGCGCGGCGGCGGAACGGGCGCGTTTCCCACCGAAATCCACAATTTCAGCCACAACTGCGCCTTGTTCGTCATGGTGTCGGGGCAGAACCGGTTACAAATGGGCGGCAGGGAATACCGCCCGTCTGCCGGCGAAATCTGGCTGGTGCGCGGCGAACTGGCGGACGTGTCCGAAACCCTGCTGCCCGACAACGGCGGCATGCGCGCGCTGCATTTGGATTTTTCGCTGGAAAAACTGCGCCGCTGGCACGACGAAGGCTTGCTGGACGAACGCCTGTTTTCGCCGCAAACGATAGGCCGATTCGCCCTGCAACGGCTGGCGCAAAACGCGGCGGCGCTGACGGCGGCGGCCTGCCCACTGCTGCAACGCCCGTTCGAATCGGACGGCTTTCGGCCTGCTCGCCGACGAAGCCGCCGCGCTGGAACTCTCCGCCCGATTATTGCGCTTCACCTTCCGCCGTCACGACAACGGCTACCGCCGCCGGCGCATAGATGAAGCCGCCGATATTTTGAACAGCGAATTCGCCCGCCCGCTGACCATCGCCGAAATCGCCCGCCGAGTCGGGCTGAACGAATGCTACCTGAAACGCTATTTCAAAGCGCAAACCGGCGAAACCGTCGCCGGACGCCTGCGCCGCCTGCGGCTGGAACACGCGCTCGCCCTCATCGAATCCGGCAGCACCGTCCAAGCCGCCATGCACTTTTGCGGCTACCGCCACGCGGGACGGTTCAACGAAGCGTTCAAACGGCATTACGGATTTTTTTGCCTTCGGATGCGAAGAAGTGCTGATGGGCCGGCGGCATAGATATTTTGATTTGAAACAACCATTAAAAAGGTCGTCTGAAAAAGCAATTTCAGACGACCTTTTTTTCATTCGCGGCAGCAGTGTCGCTCCCCGCCCTTACCCCCAAAAAAATTCTTTCAAAAAAACAGCAACACGCAGGCGAGTTCGTCGGCGGATTCGCGTTGGGTGCCGTTGCCGGTATGGCCGCCGCCGTCCGGAGCGTAGAGCCACGATTGCGCGGAGGTTTCGCGCAGTTTGGCGTAGAACTTGAGCGCGTGGGCGGGATGGACGCGGTCGTCGCTGAGGCTGGTGGTGATGAGTGCGGGCGGGTATGGCACGTCGTCTGAAAGATTGTGATACGGCGACAATTCGCCCAGCCAGCGTTTGCAGACTTCGTATTTCTGCGGGTTGCCGTATTCGTCCGTCCAGCTTGCGCCGGCGGAGAGCAGCGGATAGCGGATCATGTCGGTCAGCGGCACTTCGCACACCAGCGCGCCTATGCTTTGCGGTTCGCGCACGAAGGCGGCGGCGGTAATCAGGCCGCCGTTGCTGCCGCCCTGCAAACCGATGTGTTCGGGCGAACTCATGCCGCGTTCGGACAAATCGCGCACGACGGCAAGCAAATCATCGACGCTTTTGTGTTTGCTGATTCCCTGCGCCGCCTGATGCCAACGCGGGCCGAACTCGCCGCCGCCGCGTATGTTCGCCAACACGAAGGCGTTGCCCTCTTCCAGCCAGTATTTGCCGATACTGCCCAGATAATGCGGCAGCTCGGGCACGCCGAAACCGCCGTAGGCATAAACCAGCGTCGGTGTGTCGGGCGCGGCGTTTTTGCCGACATGGAAATAAGGGATGCGCTCGCCGTCGGACGAAACCGCCCAAAACTGCCGCACTTCGATGCCGTCTGAAACAAACTGCTGCGGCTGGCGGCGCATGACGGTCAGTTCCATCACGTTCAAATCCAGCGCAAACAGCGTCAGCGGCGTGGTGAAATCGCTGGCGGCAAGGTAAACCACGTCGCCGCCCCAAGGCTGGTCGGTCATTTCCAGCGCGCCGGAAGGCAGGCGCGGCAGTTCGGCCTCCTGCCATTTGCCGTCGGCAAACCGCCACGCTTTCAGACGACCCTGTACGTTTTCCAGCATGCTCGCCACCACAAAACGCTTGGTCGTTTCCACGCTTTCCAGTGCCTGCGTTTCATCGGGCGCAAACAAAAGCTGCGCCGCCCCGAGTTCGCCCCGATTCAGCTTCACCGCCACCAGCGCGCCGCTCGGATAGCTTTGGTTCGCGCGGTGCCAGTCCTTGCGCAGCGTCAGCAAAAGATGCCCCGCCAGATAGCCGACCACGTCGCAATCGGCGGGCAGGTTCAACGGTTTCGCCTCGCCTTCAGACGACACCTGCAAATACGTCTTGGTGTAAAAACCGTCCGACGCTTCAATCAAATCAATCGGCGAACCCTGCGGATCAAGATAACGCCACGCATTTACCATCATCGCGCCTTTATCAATTTGATACACCGGCAGGCTTTCCTCAAAACTCTTGCCGCGCTCCACCAGCCACACCTCGCGCGGATAGCCCGATTCGGTCAACTGCCGCTCGTCCCAGGCCGGACACACCCACACGCTGTTTTCGTCGCGCCACGACACATGGTTTTTCCCCGCCGGAAAATGAAAGCCTCCCTCGACCAGCCCGCCCGCTTCCAAATCCACTTCCAGCGTATAAGCCGTATCGCCGCCCGACTTACTCAAAGTCAACAGCGCGCGGTTGGGCTGCTCCACCAAGTGCGACACCCCGCCCAAATACACATCGTCGCCGAGCAACTCGTCAAAATCCGCCACCGAAAACAAGATTTTCCACTCAGGATAGCCCGAACGGTAGGTTGCCGCCGTACACACGCGGTACACGCCTTTCGGATACTCCGCGTCCTGATGGAAATGGTACATCCGCGCGCGGTGTTCCTGACAAAACGGAATCTGCCGCGTGTCCTGCATCTGCGCCAAAAATCCCGTCCGACAGCGCGCGCGCCTTATCGTTGTCCAAAAACGCACGCGCGTTTCGGCATGCGCCTCAGCGGCAAAGTTTTTGCGTTTCGGGGGCGTCGAGGTTTTCGAAATGGAGATAGGAATCGGGGTAGGATTTCATAGAAAAGAGGTCGTCTGAAAAATAGCGAAAGCGGGAATTATAGCGGGAAAGCCTTGCAGACAGATGAAAAAGGTCGTCTGAAAACGGGGCGGCGGGTTTCACTACTACTCCGATATACCGCCCGTCATTCCCGCGCAGGCGGGAATCCAGAACGCAGAATTTAGGGAAACCTTTTTTTCCCGACAGATTTCTGTGCCGACAGGACTGGATTTCCGCCTGCGCGGGAATGACGGCTGATAATAAATACCCGTATCGAAAAATTAAGCAAACCCATCTACTTATTCGGCGGATTAATCGGCAGCGTCGAGCGGGAGACTTTGACGTCGGGGCATTTTTGTTTCATCTGATAGCGGAACACTTCCGCCTTGCGTTGATTGCCGGTTTTTTCGTAATTCGTGCCCAAAATCACCTCGTCCGCCTGATTCCGTATATCGGCATAAGGGATATAGACGGATTGGGTCTTATCGCAATATTCGATTTCTTCCGAATCGATTGGCTTGATGACCAACAGGCGGAACTCTTCTTCGTCGCGGAAGGCGAAGTCTTTAAACAGATAGCGGATGTATTCCAAGGTTTCTTTATCCTCGTCGCTGACGGTGGATTTATCCTTGAAAAACCCGATAAGCTCTTCCAACGCTTCTTTTAGTTTTCCCAAGCGGAACTGATGCCAGTCTTCATTGCCGACGGGTTTCAGGCGGATACCGAACCGACTAATGTTTGTATTTAACGTGAATCGAATGGACGAACCCAAATTTTTTTTTGCCAAATTTTGATGAAGGTCGAAAGCCTTATTAGGCGCAGAAAGCCATATTTCGCATTTCTTATCTGCAATATATTCATCTTTGTAGGCAATATAAGCGACTTGATAAAGTGGCAGCTTTTCGTATTCATCATCCGGAGAATCGGCTTTCGGCTGGTCGTCTGAATCCTGTCTAGTTTTTTTTGGGGACGGGTTATGGAACGAAGCGGAAACATCTGCTTCTTCCAGCCAATCCCCGTTTTTATTGAACACCAAGCAGCAGCCCGAAGCCTCTACGTCCCCCTCTTTGCCATACAGGCGGAACTGGTTCAAATCGTTGACGCGGCTAGAGAAGCAGGTAAAAAAGGCATTGTGGGATGCGCCATCCGCCTTGTTTTCCAACTCCAAATCCTGTTGGTTCAACAAGTCCAGTAGTGGCTTACCTTCAGACGGATCGTTCATATAGGTCGAGCTGCCGAGCCGCATTGGACTGGCGGTTTCATTGCCATCAATCCCGAATAATATATGGCATACATGGGGCGAAGTATAATGCGCCATGGGGGTGAAACCCAACTCTATTTGCGGGATATGGAGAACCGCCAATACGGTTGCAACGGCGTCTTGCGGTTGTGAAGTTTCTCCTTTGAAAAAGCAATTTCCATATTTCTTGTTTTTTTCTTTTCGAAATAGGAATGCCAATCTTCATTTAGATAATCAATATCTCTTAAACCTTGACGGATTGTTTTTTCCCATTCCCTTTTTTCTACTTCATCATTTAATTGTGATAATTGTGAGTGAGCGGCAGAAAAATATTTGCTAGCCTGCACCATTTCAGATGTACTTTTACTTCTCTTAATCCGTTCAAGATAACAACGACCAAGCCAAGCTTGTAAAGAGAACCGCGTCTTACTACGAAATTGTCCATCTGTCAGTTGCTGGACAAGCTCTAACGACTTTTGAACATATTCAATCGCATTGTCAAACAGTTTATCTGCTACATCCGTATCTTTAACCCTCATGATCTGTTTGTAATAACAATGACCAAGCAAAGATGTAATAGCAATCTGATCTAAAATACGAGTGCTTTTATCCGTAATCCCATCCCAAGCCTGATGCAGCTTTTCAATCACTTCAGTGTATTTTTGTTTGAATAATTTGAGACCTTCATTAAGCAAACCATTAACATCCATCATTTATCCCTTTATCAAACCAATCCATTAAAAATCAATCAGGCGGAAATTGTACATGATAATAACCAATTAACTTACTCCGATACGTTGTTTACCGCTGCCGTCATTCCCGCGCAGGCGGGAATCCAGGATGCGGAATTGAGGAAACCTTTTTGCCCGATAAGTTTCCGTGCGGATAGGACTGGATTCCCGCCTGCGCGGGAATGACGGGGCTAAAGGGAATTGACGAGGCTAAATAAGCTGCTGTATCAAAGGTTAAATTCCCCGCGATATACCAAAGCTCCCCTTTCCCGCCCCCAAAGCCGAAAAACCGATTCAGTATCCATCCATGTTTATAAAAAGGTCGTCTGAAAACCTAAAAATACGGTTTTCAGACGACCTTTCGACCGTCGGCTCTTACCTGTCCGTCCTGACCCGCACAAACGTCGCAAATTTCGGCGTGCCTTTTTGTGTGAAACCACGGTAGCGGTATGTGATGACCGAGCCGATTTTGGGCGGGTTGTCGCGGTCTTTGTCTTTGAAGCCGCTGCCGATGCGGAATTCGCCGTGTCGGTTTTTGCAGCCGACCGCGCCCAGCCGTCCGGCGTTGCGCCCTTTGCCTTCATAATGCCGCGTTACCGTGCATTCGTCGTCGTATTGGCTTTTCAGCTTCAATAATTGGCTGCTCCTGCCGCCGATGTAACGCGATTCGGGCTGGCGCAGCATCACGCCTTCGCCGCCCTGCGCTTCGATTTGTTTCAAAAAATCCATCGCGTGCTGCCGGTCGCGGACTTTGGTTTGCGGGATGATGGTGATCGGCGCGTTCGGATGCGTTTTCAGCCATTGCGTTGCGACGGCGAGGCGTTGGTAGAGGTTGCCCTGCGCTTTGGGTACGTCGAAAACATGAAGGCGGATGCCGCGCCAGTCGCCGGAAGACGAGCGCACGGCGGCGGAAATCTGTTCAAACTGTCCGCGCCCGCTATACAGCTCGCCATCGAGCGGATAGGGCGGAAACTGCGCGGTAAAACCTTTGGGCGGTGTAAACGCGTAGCCCTGCCTGCTGACCAGTTGCCGCCCGTCCCAATACGCGCGCACGCCGTCGAGCTTCTCGCTCATCGCCCAGCCTGCAATGTCTTGGTCTTTGTATTCCTGCGCCAGCATCAAATCTGCGCCGAGCGCCGTTTGGATGAAAAAAGCGGCAAAAATCGGTATCATGCCTTGCATTGAAGTTCTCATAAACGTTCCAATAATGTGAGTGATTATTTCAAATATAATAATGATACCGCATAAACAGACCGAAGGTCGTCTGAAAACATCGTTTCAACGAAGTTCAAACCCCCGTCCAACCACTACCCAAGGAATCCCGCCTCATGGCACTTCAAGCCGAAATCATTGCCGTTACCCCCTTCCGCCAAAACTGTACCCTCTTGTGGGATGACGAAACCCGCGAAGCCGTCCTGACCGATGTCGGCGGCGACGTTCCCTACCTGCTGCAAGAGTTGGACGCGAAAAAAACCTCACCCTGACCGCCATTTGGCTGACCCACGGACACCTCGACCATGCCGGCGGAGTGGTGGAGTTGCGGGAACACCGCCCCGTCCCCGTCATCGGCCCTCATGCAGACGACGATTTCCTGCTGCAAGCCCTGCCCGAAACGACCGCCCAATACGGCTTTCCCGTTTCCCCGCATTCGAGCCGACCCGCTGGCTGACCGAAGGCGAAACGCTCAAGGTCGGCAGCCACGCCTTCCAAGTCCTGCACATCCCCGGCCACACGCCCGGCCACGTCGTTTTCTACTGCGCCGAAGCAGGGCTGCTTATTGCAGGCGACGTATTGTTTTACGAAACCATAGGCAGAACCGACTTCCCGCGCGGCAACCACGCCGATCTCATCCATAATATCCGCACCAAACTGTTCGTCCTGCCCGAAGATACCCGCGTCATCGCGGGACACGGCAGAATGACCGACATCGGGCATGAAAAAAACGGCACAATCCGTTTTTTTAAATCCTGAAAGCGAAAGGTCGTCTGAAACACGGATAAGCGTTTCAGACGGCCTTTTTAAAAAATTGGCATAAAACTTGCATGGAATCTGAACAAGAAATTAACATTTCGCCTTAAATTTGATTAAACATCAAAAATAAACAACCAGTAACGCGATTTTTACCCGACCCGGACACACGCTTGCCTGAAGCCGATGTACCATCATTTCCAATTATATTCGTATGAAATTGTTACAAAGTGACAATAAACGGCATATGCACAAAGGGCAGCGTGCGGGTAAATCGTATTTTTCCATGCGGCAGAGGCATAACCGAAGCCGCCAACATGAAAAAGGATTAACCATGAAAACGTCCCGCATCGCCAAAACCGCCCTTTACCTCGCTGCCGCAGCCGTATTGTCCGCCTGCGCCGGCAAAAAGCCACGTTAAAGCCGACGGAACGACGGACAACCCCGTCTTTCCGAAACCCTACTCCGTAACCTTCAACAAAAAACCAAGGCACATTCCCTACTGCCGATGAACTCGAACAGATGAAACCGGGTCTGAGCAAAGACGACATTTACAAAATCCTCGGCCGTCCGCACTACGATGAAGGTATGTTCGGCGTGCGCGAATGGAATTACCTCTTCCACTTCCGCACTCCCGGCGTTCCCGCCAATCCCGACATCGGCTCCGGCGTAGAAGGCATTACCACCTGCCAATACAAAGTCTTGTTTGACAAACACAAATACGCCCGCAGCTTCCATTGGAAAAGCCGTCTTCCCGGAAGACGCCGTCTGCCCGCCCGCACAACCCGAGCCGAAGGTCGCCGAACCTCAAATCATCATCCGCGAGGTTGCGCCTGAAACACCCCACCGCATCCGCAGATAACAGGAAACCATGTTGAAAAAGAATCATCCTCGGCGTATCGCTGCTGGCAGGGCTGAACAGCTTTGCAGCAGCCGATGCCGCCAAAGAATACATGCAACGCAAAAAAGTCATCGTCAACACCTCCAAAGCCGAGCTGTGTTTCACCGACGATGCCCAGTGTTACCCCGTGCTCATCGGCAAAACCACGCCGAAAGGCACATTTGATATGCAGTTGATGAAGACTTCCAAACCCGGCTACGGCGGCGAAATCATCGGCTTCAAGCAGGAAAAAGACTTCCTATTCGCCCTGCACCGCGTATGGACGCTCAAACCCTCCGAGCGCCGTATGCAGCGCATCGCTTCCAACGTCGTCTCCGACCGCATCATCACCAACGGCTGCATCAACGTAACTGACAAAGTGTACGACAAATTGCGCCAATATTTTGTTTTGGAAGTGATTTGACGGGTTTCACCATAATATAGCAGGCATGAAAAAGGTCGTCTGAAACTTGAAATTCAAGATTTCAGACGACCTTTTTATTGACTCGATACATACTTGGAGCAACCGAACCCGTAGCGTGGGCTTCGTCCGCGAAATCTGCCGTTTAATAATCTGAATCAGTTAGCTGTGTCCGTGTATTCATCTCGTGGGCAAAGCCCACGCTACTCGTTGCTGCAACGGCAACTTGTCCCTTCCCCCGTCCAACGGGAGAAGGTTAGGATGGGGGTGGCTTTGTGGGTTTAGGTAAAATCAAATTCGTTCAGCCCGTAGAGCCACCCCTCCCACCAGATAAAAGAGCAAGAAGTTACAGATAAAAACAAGGTCGTCTGAAAACCCGAATCCCAAGTTTTCAGACGACCTCTTTATTTTCAAACCCAACTTACTTGACGCGTCCTGCTTTCAACACGCGTTGGGCGAAGAACACCATGCCTGTGATGAAGAATGCCAGTCCCAGCCAGGATGCGGTGGTTTCCCAGTTTTCCAGACCCAGCGCGAGCGGGGCGTCGGAGCCGCCGTTGGTCACGGAGAAGGCGATGATGAATGCCATCACTACGCCGACCAGGCTTTCACCGACGATCAAACCGGCGGAGAACAAGGTTCCGATGCGTTCGGCGTTTTTCAGACGACCTTCACGATTTTCCGCTTTCTTGCCGATGATGTGTTTCAACACCGCCGCCAACACTGCGCCGATCACGATGGGCATATTGACGGACGGGGGCAGGTAGATGCCCATGCCGACGGCGAGGACGGGCAGTGCGCGTTTGCCGCCGGACGATTTTTTTCAACACCAAATCGACGACGATCAACACCGCGCCGATCGCGATGCCGGTGAAGATGTACGCCCATTCGAGGTTGTGGGCGAAAATGCCCGACGCGATGGTCGTCATCAAAGTCGCTTGCGGAGCCGCCAAAGCCTGTGCCGCGTCCATGCCTTCGCGCGGCATTGCGCCGGTAAAGCCGTAGGCTTCGTAGAGCAGTTCCAACACGGGCGAGATGACGAATGCGCCGACGATACAGCCGATAATCAACGCAATCTGTTGCCTCCACGGCGTTGCTTTGAGCAGGTAGCCGGTTTTCAAGTCTTGCAGGTTGTCGTTGGAAATCGAAGCCACGCAGATCACTGCCGAGCCGCAGAACAAAGTCAGCGCCAGCAAGAATTTGCGGTTGGCTTCATCCGCCATCAAGCTGCCGGATTCGCCCACGACCAACAACACCAGCGAAATGATGACGATGGAAACGATGCCCACGCCGGAAATCGGGCTGGAAGACGAGCCGACCAAACCTGCCATATAACCGCAGGCGGCGGCGACTAAAAAGCCGATGACGGAAGCCAAAAGCGTGCAAACGACCACCAAAAGCCAAGCCATGCCGCCAGTAATATGCGAATCGCCGATAAAGTGATAAAACGATACGCCCAAAATCAGCATCATGGACAATACCCAGAAAAATCATGGTCTTAGGGCGACAAATCCTGTTCTGTACGTTCCGCCGCAGGCTGCCGCCGCCGAAACTCTTGAACGACATTTTCAGACCTTCCAGCATCGGTTTGAGCAACATCAAAAGCGTCCAAACCGCCGCGATACCGATGGTACCCGCGCCGATAAAGCGTACTTTTTCCTTCCACAGCTTCATCGCAAACGCTGCCATTTCCATATCGGCAGGCTGCGGAATGTGCGATGAAAAATACGGCACGGCAATGCCCCAAGCAATCGAAATGCCCAGCAGGATGGCGATACCGCCCGTCAGTCCGACCAAGTAGCCCGCGCCCAACAATGCCAGCGAAAAGCCCATCGGCAGTTGGAAAATCGCCGTGCCGCTTTTAAACCAATAACTCGCGCTGTCGGCAATCACGCGCAAACCGTTGGAACAAAAAGCTCATAAAGCCCGCCAACGCGCCGCCTGCCGCCAGCTCTTTAATGCCGCTGCCGCCCTGACGGCCTTCCTCTTCCTCGTGGCTGCCGACTTTCAAAATCTCCGCTGCCGCCACGCCTTCGGGATAAGGCAACTCGCTTTTTCACCACCATCGCGTAACGCAGCGGAATGGTGAAAAATCACCCCCAAAAATCCCGCCGGCAATACATAAAAAGCGTCGTCTGCCAAAAACGGAAAAACCGCTCCAGTAGCCCGCCATCAGCAAACCGGGCAGGACGAAGATGATGGTCGAAAGCGTACCCGCCGCCGAAGCCTGCGTCTGCACCATATTGTTTTCCAAAATATTGCTGCCTTTGCAAAACTTCAAAACCGCCATCGAAATCACCGCCGCCGGAATCGACGAAGCAAAGGTCAGACCGACTTTCAAACCGAGGTAAACGTTCGACGCGGTAAAGATAACGGTAATCAGCGCACCGAGTATCATGCCCCGAAGCGTCAGCTCGCGGTAATCCGCGTAAGGATCGTGAGTGGATTGTGTCATCGTAGATAGCCTTTCGGTTGATAAAAAACACGACGGCAGGCTCGAACCGGCTGCCGAATCTGCCTTTATGGTGTTGCGACAGCAAGGAAATGTCAAGTTAGACAAAGAATATGCAAAGAAAGCGGAAAGGCAAAAGGTCGTCTGAAACCTTAAATCTCCCTTTTTCAGACGACCTTTTGTCCTTCTGAAATATTATTTATTCTTAATGTAAGCATGATATTATCCCATGCAGACGTTGGAAAAGCGGTGAAAATCTCGATACCGCAGCCTACCCGACAGGGTGTCCGAGAGCGCGTGCAAGTGATTTCGAGCCTTGCCCGGCGTCTGTTCCACACTTCTTTCCAGAAGTTCGACAATTTCTTTCTTTTTATCGATTCGGTACGGTAGCAAATAAACCTCGCCTGCCTCTTGTTTTCAGACGACCTTTATCATTGTGAAATCACTATATAATACTGCTCATCAAATTCCCGATACGAGCCAGCCATGTCCGCATCCCAACCCACCATCGCCGCCATCGCCACCGCCCCCGGACGCGGCGGCGTCGGCGTTATCCGCCTTTCCGGCAAAAACCTGCTGCCTTTGGCACAAACACTCAGCGGCGGCAAAACGCCCAAACCGCGCACCGCGCTTTACACCGACTTTCTCGGCGGCGACGGGCAGCCGATAGACAACGGCATCCTGCTCTACTTCGCCGCCCCCGCCAGCTTTACCGGCGAAGACGTGATTGAATTGCAGGGACACGGCGGCCCCGTCGTGATGGACATGCTGCTTTCGCGCTGCCTCGAACTGGGCGCGCGTATGGCGGAGCCGGGCGAATTTACCAAACGTGCCTTCCTCAACAACAAACTCGACCTTGCCCAAGCCGAAAGCGTCGCCGACCTCATCGACGCCTCCAGCAAGTCCGCCGCCCGCATGGCGTTGCGTTCGCTCAAAGGCGCGTTTTCCCAACACATACACGAGCTGGTGGACGACCTTATTACTCTGCGAATGTTGGTCGAAGCCACGCTGGACTTCCCCGAAGAAGACATCGACTTTCTCGAAGCCGCCGACGCGCGCGGCAAGCTCCAAGCCCTGCAAGGTCGTCTGAAAACCGTCCTTGCCAGCGCGGAACAAGGCGCGATTTTGCGCGAAGGCATGAACGTCGTCCTCGTCGGCGCGCCCAACGTCGGCAAATCCAGCCTGCTCAACGCCTTGGCTGGCGACGACATCGCCATCGTAACTGACATCGCCGGTACCACCCGCGACACCGTGCGCGAACAAATCACCCTCGACGGCGTACCCGTCCACATCATCGACACCGCCGGCCTGCGCGAAACCGACGACGTGGTCGAACAAATCGGCATCGAGCGCAGCCGCAAAGCCGTCTCCGAAGCCGATGTCGCCCTGATTCTGATTGACCCGCGCGAAGGCGTGAACGCCAAAACCCAAGCCATTTTGAACAGCCTGCCCAAAGGTTTGAAAAAAATCGAAATCCACAACAAAGCCGACCTGACCGGCGAACCCGTCGCCGTCCGTTCAGACGGCCTCGCGCAAACCGGCGCGGACACCGTCATCAGCCTGTCCGCCAAAACCGGCGCGGGTCTCGATTTGCTCAAACACGCACTGTTGCAGGAAATCGGCTGGCAGGGCGAAAGCGAAAGCCTGTTCCTCGCCCGCAGCCGCCATCTCAACGCCCTGCACGAAGCCGAAGCCGAGCTGGAAAACGCCGCCCTCTGCGACAACAACCAAATCGAGCTTTTCGCCGAACACCTGCGCCTTGCCCAAAACGCGTGCAGCGAAATCACCGGCGAATTCACCGCCGACGATTTGCTGGGCGTGATTTTTTCGCGCTTCTGCATCGGCAAATAAGATTAAACCTTATCCATACGCGAAAGGTCGTCTGAAAACCAAGATTCAGGTTTCAGACGACCTTTTGCATGTCTCGCTCAGAGCGGTTTTTAATCCGCGCCTTTGAGCATTTTATTCAAAACGGGAACAAGCAATAACAATACCGCACCGGTTATCACGCCTATGCCGCAAAGCATCCAGTAGAAATCCAGCGGTGCTTTATCGTTGAATCCTTCTTTAAACAGCACGCCGCCCAAAGTGAAGCCCAAGGAAAAGCCCAAGAAGTTGAGCGCGACCATTTGGGTTTTGAACATGGGCGGGGCAATTTTGGTAGAAACGGAAAGCGCAATCGGAGAAATCATGAGTTCGCCTATGGTGATGGCAAGCAGGATCAGCGCGAAAACGATGATCGGCATAGGCGTGCCGGACGAGATATACGGCACGAATCCAAGATAGGATACGCCGACGACAATCATCGCCAATGTAAATTTCAATGGGGTTTTCGGCTGGTGTTTGCCCATTTTCGTCCAAATCGCCGCCATCACGCCGGAAAAGAGGACGACCCACATGCTTTGGATGGAATCTTTCCAGGCAACGGGGACAGTCCAGCCGCCTATGGTTCGGTCAACCGTTTCGTCAAAGTACACCGTTGCCACAGTATAAACTTGGAACCAGACAGCCCAAAACAGGCAGATGGTCAGAAACAGCGGAATATAGGCGGTGATGTAGCGTTTGTTTTCAGACGACACATGGCTGCTGCCGAGCAGTCGCGCGAAATAGGCGATGACGGTGAGGATGACCGTGCCGAGCAGGAATTTGGAGAAGTTGTCCAAATTGAGCGTGTCTGACGCAATCAGGCTGCCGACAATTAAGACAATCAACACACCTATTGCCGCAGCGGTTTTCACTTTTTCAGGACGCAAAGGATTGGGCGCAGGCGTGTGCGGCAGCAGTTTGCGCCCGACGGAGTAACGCCACAGCCCCAAAGCCATACCGACTGCCGCCGCGCCGAAACCATAGTGGAAACCCATCTCGGTTTGCAGCAAGCCGGTCAGGAGCGGGCCTAAGAAGCCGCCGATGTTGATGGAGATATAGAAAATCGAAAAACCCGCATCGCGCAGGGGCTTCATATCGTCCGCCTCATAAAGCGAGCCGACCATCGAGCTTGCCGACGATTTCACGCCGCCGCTGCCCAATGCGATAAGTACCAAGCCGCACAGCAGACCGTAGAGACCCGGTGCGATTGCCAAAACGATGTGTCCGAGCATGACCACGATGCCGGAAATAAACAGCGTTTTTTCCGCGCCCCAAATCCGGTCGGCAAGCCATGCGCCGAGTATGGTGGACAAATAAACACTGCCGCCGTACGCGCCGACGATGCCGCCGGCGAGCGACTTGTCTATGCCCAAACCGCCTTTGTCGGCAGTGTAATACAGATAAATCAATAAGATACCCTGCATACCGTAAAACGAGAAACGTTCCCACAATTCGATGTGGAACAGAGTAGAAAGCTGGATGGGATGCCCGAAGAAGGTTTTTCCCTTGCGGGCGGAGTAGTTGTCAGACATAAAAGTTCTCCAAAGGCGTTGAAACCGCCTTTTATTTTCAGTTGCGGCACATTTTGCACCGTCCATTTTTCAGCCATATATGGCATAACCTTTTTTAACGTAATATTAAAAAACTGTCAAACTGATAGATTGCCCGGATAAAGCAAAAGGTCGTCTGAAAAACAGATTTCTATTTCAGACGACCTTTTTCAATAATCGGGACATACAGGCCGGACGGTAAGCCGGGTTCTGTCTCGGACAGTCATTCCTCTAGGCACACCATTACTGATGCACTCCAGCAACCTACCCGAACGCTCGGCGAGCAGCGTCAATGCGTTCTGTTTGGTCTTGCTCCGGATGGGGTTTAGCCTGCTGCGCCTTGTTACCAAGTGCACGGTGCGCTCTTACCGCACCTTTTCACCCTTACCCGTGCCGCCCGAAGGTGGCCGTCGGCGGTATTGCTTTCTGTTCCACTTTCCGTCGCGTTTCCGCGCCCGGCCGTTAGCCGGCATCCTGCTCTGCGGAGCCCGGACTTTCCTCCCCGTATGCCTTACGCGATACGCGGCGACTGTCTGTCCGACCTGTATGAAGTGCGGATTATAACACAATAAAAACATACCGTTTGAGTATAAAAAACGACCATTTATCACGCTTTTTGCATATTTTACACTAAAAAAATGCAAATAAAATAAACCGTTTAACTAAAAATGATACCTTTCGTCGCAAAAATCAGATGACATAAAAATGAAACACGCATAGAATGATTTTCACATAACTACTTTTAAATTGAGAACATTACGATGAAAACGCCTTACCCTCATATCTTATCTTGTATTGCCGTTTCAATATTAACAGCCTGTGGAGGAGGTGGCGGAGGCGGTACACCGTCTGTCGCTCCAACCCCGACTTACCCGATTGTCCAGCCGGGCAATATTCCGAATCCATCCGGACAAACGGAAAGAACGGCAACCCCTCCTGCCGGTAATCAAGCTGATGCAAATAATGCTTTAGAAGCATCTGAAGAAAAATATCCATAAAGAAGTCGAAGATTCCGTAAATTCAACACAAACGTCGTCTGAAAACCAGAATCAAGACGTAAAAGCGGATAGCAACGACAAAGCCGAAGCGGAACGAAAAGCTGCGGAAGAAGCCGCCAAAGCTAAAGCCGAAGCCGAACGTAAAGCTGCTGAGGAAGCTGCAAAAGTTAAAGCTGAAGAAGAACGCAAGGCCGCTGAAGAGGCTGCCAAAGCTAAAAGCCAAGGCTGAAGCGGAACGTAAAGCGGCAGAAGAGGCTGAAAAAAAGCTGCAAAAGCTAAAGCCAAGGCTGAAGCGGAACGAAAAGCTGCGGAAGAAGCTGCAAAAGCCAAAGCTGAAGCCGAGCGCAAAGCTGCCGAAGAAGCTGCTAAAGCTAAAGCAGAAGCCGAGCGCAAAGCTGCAGAAGAAGCAGCCAAAGCTAAAGCAGAAGCCGAACGCAAGGCCGCTGAAGAGGCTGCCAAAGCTAAAGCCAAGGCTGAAGCGGAACGAAAAAGCTGCGGAAGAAGCTGCAAAAGCCAAAGCTGAAGCCGAACGTAAAGCTGCGGAAGAAGCTGCAAAAGTTAAAGCTGAAGAAGAACGCAAGGCCGCTGAAGAGGCTGCCAAAGCTAAAAGCCGAAGCTGAACGTAAAGCTGCTGAAGAAGCTGCAAAAGTTAAAGCTGAAGAAGAACGCAAGGCCGCTGAAGAAGCCGCTAAAGCTAAAGCTGAAGAAGAACGCAAAGCTGCCGAAGAAGCTGCCAAAGCTAAAGCCAAGGCTGAAGCGGAACGAAAAGCTGCGGAAGAAGCTGCAAAAGCCAAAGCTGAAGCCGAGCGCAAAGCTGCCGAAGAAGCTGCCAAAGCTAAAGCAGAAGCCGAACGTAAAGCTGCTGAGGAAGCTGCAAAAGTTAAAGCTGAAGAAGAACGCAAGGCCGCTGAAGAGGCTGCCAAAGCTAAAGCCGAAGCTGAACGTAAAGCTACTGAAGAAGCTGCAAAAGTTAAAGCTGAAGAAGAACGCAAGGCCGCTGAAGAAGCCGCTAAAGCTAAAGCTGAAGAAGAACGCAAAGCCGCTGAAGAAGTTACCCCAAAAGCGGAGGTTGCTCCGGCTATGCAATCAATCGGCGGTTTTTACACCATGTTGTCGGTTGACGGTGCCGATAACAAAGTGATTAACAGAGTGGGTAATCCTGATGTCCTCGAAGTCAACGGACAAAAAAATCAACCTGCTGCCACAAACATTTGACGCGGCAAACGGTATGCTGTCCTTATCGGATAACAAAATTATCCGCGCCATCGGTACGCATCTGCAATACGGCCATTACGGTTTTTACGGAAGCAAAAAGGACAACGGCGAGCTCAATTCATCCCTGGTGTTCTACCAAGGCCTGATGACGCCTGTCGAAGCCATGCCGCAAACCGGTTCGGCTATCTACCAAGGCAATGCGTTCTACAATGACGCATCCAACATCAACACTGTCGGCTCATCCTTGTTCAATGTTGATTTTGGTGAAAAATCGCTGACCGGCGGTGTTTATTCGGCAGAAGGACGTTTTAACCCCGTAATGCTCCAGGCCAATATCGCCGGTAACCGTTTTGTTTATGTGGACGGGACAACTAAAAACAGTATGTCGGGCATTTTCCTGGGTCCGCAGGCGGAAGAAATGGCCGGCCGCTTCGACCATCCGAGCGAAGGCAAGAGCGGTACGTTCGGCGCCGCCATGCTGAAAGACTGATTTTTACCGTATCATCAGCTCAAAAGGTCGTCTGAAAACTTGGAAATCAGGTTTTCAGACGACCTTTTTCCGTTCCTGACCAAGAAGCAGCCCATAAAATGCTACAATACCGCTTTGATTTTTTGCCCGCATCATCATGAAAAAAGCCCCCAAATCCTTTGAAGAAGCCCTCGCCCGCCTCGAAACCCTGACCCAGTCCATGCAAAGCAGCGAAATGCCGCTGGAAGATGCTCTGGCAGCCTATCAGGAAGGCAACGAGCTGGTCAGATACTGCCAAACCAAGCTGGCGGAAGTCGAACAAAAACTGCAAGTATTGGACGCGGGCGAACTGAAGGAGCTGAACCTTGAACCCGGCGAATGAATTGAAAGCATGGCAGCAAAAAGCCCAAGCGCAGACAGAATTGCTGCTGGAGCGTTTCCTGCCGTCTGAAAACCAAGTGCCGCACACGCTGCACGAAGCCATGCGTTACGTTACCCTCGGCGGCGGCAAACGGCTGCGCCCGCTCTTGGTGCTCGCCGCGTCCGAATTGGACGATGCCGACCAAAACGCCGTCGAACAAGCCATGGCGGCGATTGAAATGGTGCACGTCTATTCCTTGGTTCATGACGATATGCCCGCAATGGACAACGACAGCCTGCGGCGCGGCAAACCGACCTGCCATGTGAAATACGACGAAGCCACCGCCCTCTTGGTCGGCGACGCGCTGCAAACCCAAGCCTTCGACGTATTGAGCCGTCCGACCGGACTGCCCTCCGAACGCCAAATCGCCATGTTGTCTACGCTCGCCAAAGCATCCGGCAGCCTCGGCATGGCGGGCGGACAAGCCATCGACCTTGCCAACGTCGGCAAAGCCATGAATCAGGCGCAGTTGGAACAGATGCACAGCCTCAAAACCGGCGCCCTCATCCGCGCCGCCGTCGTATTGGGCGCGCTTGCCTGCCCCGATTTGGATTCAGACGACGTCCGCACCTTGGACAACTACGCCGCCAAACTCGGCTTGGCGTTCCAAGTCATCGACGACGTGTTGGACTGCGAAGCCGATACCGCCACCTTGGGCAAAAACCGCCGGCAAAGACAGCGACAACGACAAACCGACCTATGTCAAACTGATGGGTCTGCAAGCCGCCCGCGCCTACGCCGAAACCCTGACCGCCGAAGCCGCCGCCCTGCTCGAACCCTTCGGCGCAAAAGCCCTGCATTTGCGGCTCTTGGCGGAATTTGTTACTGCGCGGAAAAATTAGAGTCCGGCAGACCGAAAAACGACCTTTATGAACGATTTCGAACGCATTTACAACGACTGGCACGAGTTTGCCAAAAACCGCGACACCGCCCGACTGATCAGCCTGTATGACGACAACGCCGTTTTCGAAAGCCCGCTCGTTCCCCTTATCATGCAGCGGCAAAGCGGCATTTTGCGCGGCAAAGCCGACATCCTGGCTTTTTTAGAAGAAGGAACGCGCCGCCGACCGAATGAATTGGTACGCTGGTATCGTAACGGCACGCATTTCACGACGGGGGACACGCTGGTTTGGGAATACCCGCGCGAAACGCCCGACGGCGATCAAGTAGATATTTTGGAACTCATGCAGATTGCCGGTGGAAAAATTGTCCATCACCGCATTTACTGGGGCTGGTTCGGCACGCAGATGCTGATTCGTTCGGCACTGAACCGTGCGGCGGAATAATCCGCGAAAGAAGAAGAGGTCGTCTGAACCCCCAAAAAAATAGGTTTTCAGACGACCTCTTTTTTACGTCAAACCGCTTACGCGCCGCGTTTTTCCAAAGCGGCTACGGCAGGCAACTCTTTGCCTTCCAAGAATTCGAGGAACGCGCCGCCGCCGGTGGAGATGTAGCCGATTTGGTCGGTAACGCCAAATTTGGCAATCGCCGCCAGCGTGTCGCCGCCGCCCGCAATCGAGAACGCTTTGCTTTGGGCGATGGCTTCGGCAAGGGCTTTCGTGCCGCCCGCGAACTGATCAAACTCGAACACGCCGACCGGACCGTTCCACACCACAGTGCCTGCGGCTTTAAGCAGTTCGGCAAGTGCGGCGGCGGATTTCGGGCCGATGTCCAAAATCATATCGTCTTCGGCAACGTCGGCAATGTCTTTCACGACTGCTTCAGCATCGGCGGCAAAGGCTTTGGCAACGACGACATCGGTCGGCAGCGGTACGGAGCCGCCTTTGGCCGCCATTTTCGCCATAATTTTTTTGGATTCTTCCACCAAATCATGTTCCGCCAAAGATTTGCCGATGGCTTTGCCTTCCGCCAACAGGAAGGTGTTGGCGATACCGCCGCCGACGATGAGTTGGTCGACTTTGTCCGCCAGCGATTCGAGGATGGTCAGTTTGGTGGACACTTTGCTGCCGGCGACAATCGCCACCATCGGGCGTGCAGGCTGTTTCAGGGCTTTGCCTAAAGCGTCGAGTTCGCCCGCCATCAATACGCCGGCGCAGGCAACGGGCGCGGCTTGGGCGACGGCTTCGGTCGAGGCTTGGGCGCGGTGGGCGGTGCCGAACGCGTCGTTGACGAACACGTCGCACAAGGCGGCATAGGCTTTGCCCAGTTCCAAATCGTTTTTTTCTTCTCGCCTTTGTTGATGCGCACGTTTTGCAGCATGACGACATCGCCCGCGTTCAGGGCGGGTTTGTTTTCACGCCAGTCGTTTAATACTTTCACGTCTTTGCCCAACAGGCTGCCCAAGTGCGCGGCAACGGGGGCGACATCGTCTTCGGGGTGGAACTCGCCTTCGGTCGGACGGCCCAAGTGGGTCATCACGATAACGGACGCGCCGTTGTCCAGGCAGTATTTGATGGACGCGAGCGAGGCGCGGATACGGGTGTCGTCGCTGATTTTGCCGTCTTTGAACGGCACGTTCATATCGGCGCGGATGAGGACAGTTTTGCCCTGCACGTTTTGTTCGGTCAGTTTCAGAAATGCCATGATGTATCCTTTGTCAAAGTTGGAAACGGAAATGGGAATGTTCTCAATTATCCGCGAACGGGACGCATCGGTAAAGGCGGGATTTGCCTGCGCTTGATTTGCGTCAGCGGCAGCGTCGATATAAAAAGTCGTCTGAAACCTTAAATCCCCTTTTTCAGACGACCTTTCCCCCGTCTCGCCCGCACGATTTACGGTATAATTCCCCATCTTTATCCATTGTTTTCCCAAGCATAAACCATGACACGCAAAATCCTCGTTACCTCCGCGCTGCCCTATGCCAACGGCAGCATTCACCTCGGCCACATGGTCGAACACATCCAAACCGACGTTTGGGTGCGCTTTCAAAAACTGCGCGGCCACGAATGCCACTACTGCTGCGCCGACGATACCCACGGTACGCCCGTGATGCTTGCCGCGCAAAAACAAGGCATTGCGCCCGAAGACATGATTGCCAAAGTGCGTGAAGAGCACCTCGCCGACTTCACCGGCTTTTTCATCGGCTACGACAATTATTACAGCACCCATTCCCCTGAAAACAAACAGTTTTCCCAAGACATTTACCGCGCGCTGAAAGCCAACGGCAAGATTGAGAGCCGCGTCATCGAGCAGCTTTTCGACCCCGAAAAACAAATGTTCCTGCCCGACCGCTTCGTCAAAGGCGAATGCCCCAAATGCCACGCCCAAGACCAATACGGCGACAACTGCGAAGTCTGCGGCACGACCTATTCCCCAACCGAACTGATCAACCCGTATTCCGCCGTTTCCGGTGCCAAACCCGAATTGCGCGAATCCGAACACTTCTTCTTCAAACTGGGCGAATGCGCCGACTTCCTCAAAGCATGGACTTCCGGCAACAACCCGCACGACGGCAAGCCCCATCTGCAACCCGAAGCCCTCAACAAAATGAAAGAATGGCTGGGCGAAGGCGAAGAAACCACCCTGTCCGACTGGGACATTTCCCGCGACGCCCCGTATTTCGGTTTCGAAATCCCCGACGCGCCGGGCAAATACTTCTACGTCTGGCTGGACGCGCCCGTCGGTTACATGGCGTCGTTTAAACCTGTGCGACCGCATCGGCGTCGATTTTGACGAATACTTCAAAGCCGACAGCCAAACCGAGATGTACCATTTCATCGGCAAAGACATCCTCTATTTCCACGCCCTGTTCTGGCCCGCCATGCTGCATTTCTCCGGCCACCGCGCGCCGACCGGCGTGTACGCACACGGCTTTTTGACCGTCGACGGACAAAAAATGTCCAAATCGCGCGGCACCTTCATCACCGCCAAATCCTATCTGGAACAAGGCCTGAACCCCGAGTGGATGCGCTACTACATCGCCGCCAAACTCAACAGCAAAATCGAAGACATCGATTTAAACCTGCAAGACTTTATCAGCCGCGTCAACAGCGACCTCGTCGGCAAATACGTCAACATCGCCGCCCGCGCGTCAGGTTTCATCGCCAAACGCTTTGAAGGTCGTCTGAAAGACGTTTCAGGCAGCGCATTGCTGGCAAAACTCGCTGCCGAAAGCGAGACCATCGCCGAGCAATACGAAAACCGCGAATACGCCCGCGCCCTGCGCGACATCATGGCATTGGCAGATGCCGTGAACGAATACGTCGATGCCAACAAACCGTGGGAACTCGCCAAACAGGAAGGTCAAGACGAACGCCTGCACGAAGTATGCAGCGAACTCATCAACGCCTTCACCATGCTGACCGCCTACCTCGCCCCCCGTGTTGCCGCAAACTGCCGCCAACGCCGCGCGTTTCCTCAATCTGGACGCGATTACCTGGGCGAACACGCGCGAAACCCTAGGCGAACACGCCATCAACAAATACGAACATTTAATGCAACGAGTGGAGCAAAAAAACAAGTGGACGATTTAATCGAAGCCAACAAACAAAGCATTGCCGCCGCAGCCGCGCCTGTTGAAGACAGCAAATACGAAAAAGTCGCCGAACAAGCGAGCTTCGACGACTTCATGAAAATCGACATGCGCGTCGCCAAAGTATTGAACTGCGAAGCCGTCGAAGGCAGCACCAAACTCTTAAAATTCGACCTCGATTTCGGTTTTGAAAAACGCATCATCTTCTCCGGCATCGCCGCGTCTTATCCCAACCCCGCCGAATTGAACGGCCGCATGGTCATCGCCGTCGCCAACTTCGCCCCGCGCAAAATGGCCAAATTCGGCGTATCCGAAGGCATGATTCTCTCCGCCGCCACCGCCGAGGGCAAACTGAAGCTCTTGGATGTCGATGCCGGCGCGCAGCCCGGGGATAAAGTGGGCTAAACGTTAAAAGGTCGTCTGAAAACAGTTTCAGACGACCTTTCTACACGATAACACGTCATGAACATCACCCCCTTGCAAGCCTGCCACATCGAGCCGCTCTCCCGTGCGCTCTACCAAGAGTGGCACGACTTCGCCCCGTGGTCGTCGCTTGAAAAAAATCCGTGCCTATTACCGAAAAATGTCTGGACGGGGACGGTTTGCCGCTCGCCTTTGCCGCAGCTTCGGAAGACGGACGGCTGCTCGGTTCCGCCGCGCTCAAACGCTTCGACATGGAAGAATTTCCGCAATACGAATACTGGCTGGGCGACGTATTCGTCCTGCCCGAATATCGAGGCAAAGGCATCGGACACGCGCTCATCACCCATTGTCTGCAAACCGCCCGCTCCTTACGCCTGCCCGATCTTTACCTCTATACGCCCGACGTACAGGCGGTTTACGCCAAATACGGCTGGCGGGAAATTGCGACGCAATGGCACAACGGCGAAACCGTCTCTGTGATGAAACTGGATTTACAGATCGTCTGAAAAACGTAGAAACAGACATCGCAAAGTTGCGCCCGATATGTTCAGACGACCCTTCCGACCATTCGTACCCCGTAAACACCCTTCGGAAGAATTCTCCCCGCCCGCCCGCAAAAAACCGTCAAAATCCCTTATAATTCCGAACCTAAACGAATCCCGTCCTGCCGGCAGCGCCGTCGGGACTTGTCTTAACAACGAAAGAAACACTGTGGACAAACTCAAAAATCACCGCCAACGGCCCGCTCAACGGCGAAATCACCGTATCTGGCGCGAAAAAAACGCCGCCCTGCCGCTGATGTGCGCCGGACTCTTGACCTCCGGCACCCTGCGCCTGAAAAAAACGTACCCATGCTCGCCGACGTCAAAACCACCCAAAAAACTGCTGCAAGGCATGGGCGCGCGCGTTTTGACCGACAACATTCACGAATTCGAAATCAACGGCGGCACCGTCAACAACACCTGCGCCCCCTACGAACTGGTGAAAACCATGCGCGCCTCCATCCTCGTGCTCGGCCCGACGCTGGCGCGTTTCGGCGAAGCCCAAGTCAGCCTGCCCGGCGGCTGCGCCATCGGTTCGCGCCCCGTCGACCAGCACCTCAAAGGCCTCGAAACCATGGGTGCGGAAATCACCATCGAACACGGTTATGTCAAAGCCAAAGGCCGTCTGAAAGGCACGCGTGTCGTCATGGACGTCGTTACCGTCGGCGGTACGGAAAAACCTGCTGATGGCGGCAACCCTCGCCGAAGGCACGACCATCCTCGAAAAACTGCGCCATCGAACCCGAAGTCGTCGATTTGGCGGAATGCCTCGTCAAAATGGGCGCGAAAAATCAGCGGCATCGGCACATCAACCATGACCGTCGAAGGCGTAAAAGAGCTGCACGGCTGCGAACACAGCGTCGTACCCGACCGCATCGAAGCCGGCACCTTCCTCTGCGCCGTCGCCATGGCCGGCGGCAAAGTCGTCCTGCGCAACGCTGCTCCCAAAACCATGGAAGCCGTGTTGGACAAACTCGTCGAAGCGGGCGCCATCATCGAAGCAGGCGACGACTGGATTTCCATCGACATGCAGCAGCGTCCCAAAGCCGTGGACATCCGCACCGTCGTCCACCCCGGCTTCCCGACCGACATGCAGGCGCAGTTTATGGCGATGAACGCCGTTGCCGAAGGCGACAGCCGCGTCGTCGAAACCATCTTTGAAAACCGCTTCATGCACGTTCCCGAACTCAACCGCATGGGCGCGAACATCACCACCGAAGGCAACACCGCCTTCGTCAAAGGAGTGGAAAAACTCTCCGGCGCCGTCGTGATGGCGACCGACCTGCGCGCCTCCGCCAGCCTCGTCATGGCAGGCTTGGTCGCAGGCGGCGAAACTATCGTCGAACGCATCTACCACCTCGACCGCGGCTACGAACACATCGAGAAAAAACTCGGTCAAGTCGGCGCGAAAATCGAACGGGTACGCGGTTAAGAGCCTTGTGTCAAAAAGGTCGTCTGAAAACTTGAGATTCAGGTTTTCAGACGACCTTTATCATAGAAAAAAGCCCGCAAATCCCTTACAATACGCCCCTAAAAATTTTGAAAGCACAGAAGAATCATGGAAGCCGAAGTAATCAACCAGCTCAACAACACCATGAACGATTTGGAAAAAGCGCAGCGAAGACATCCGCGTCTATATGGACTATCAGGGCAAGAAAGACCGATTGGAAGAAGTCATCGGCCTTTCCGAAGACCCTGAGCTGTGGAACGACCCGAAACGCGCCCAAGAAATCGGCAAAGAGCGCAAAAATCCTCGAAGGCATCGTGTTGACGCTCGACAACATCGCGTCGGGCATCGAAGACAACCGAATGCTGATTGAAATGGCCGTCGAAGAAAACGACGAAGAAGGTTTCGCCGCCGTGCAGGAAGACGTGGCGGGACTGGAAAAACAGATGGCGGATTTGGAGTTTAAACGGATGTTCAACCAGCCCGCCGACCCGAACAACTGTTTTATCGACATCACCGCAGGCGCGGGCGGTACGGAAGCGGAAGACTGGGCGGGCATGCTGTTCCGTATGTACAGCCGCTACGCCGAACGCAAAGGCTTCAAAATCGAAATCCTCGAAGAAGACGACGGCGAAATCGCGGGCATCAACCGCGCCACCATCCGCGTGGAGGGCGAATACGCCTACGGTTTGCTGCGCACGGAAACCGGCGTTCACCGCTTGGTGCGCTACTCGCCGTTTGACTCGAACAACAAACGCCATACGTCGTTCTCATCCGTGTTCGTGTACCCCGAAATCGACGATTCCATCGAAATCGAAATCAACCCCGCCGATTTGCGTATCGACACTTATCGCGCATCGGGCGCAGGCGGTCAGCACATCAACAAAACCGACTCTGCCGTGCGTATTACCCACGAGCCGACGGGGATTGTGGTGCAATGTCAAAACGACCGTTCGCAACACGCCAACAAAGCCGCTGCGATGGAAATGCTGAAATCCAAACTGTATGAATTGGAAATGCGCAAACGCAACGAAGAGAAACAGGCGTTGGAAGAAGGCAAGTCCGATGTGGGTTGGGGCAGCCAAATCCGCTCATACGTCTTGGACTCCTCGCGCATCAAAGACTTGCGCACAGGCTACGAAGTCGGCAACACCAAAGCCGTATTGGACGGCGATTTGGACGGCTTCATCGAAGCCAGCCTGAAACAAGGCGTGTAAAACCTAAAATACAAAAAGGTCGTCTGAAAACCAGAGATTTCAGTTTTCAGACGACCTTTTTGTTTCCTATCCGTCAAATTAGCCCCGACACAAAGTCATGGCATAACCGACCGCAACACATGGGGTTTCCCTGCGAAATAAATGCGCATAAAACCCAATTCTTGTCGGCATGGCAGGCCTTCGGCAAAGCTTACACTGAATATTCAGATCATCTCCAACCGACATCTATTTAATCATCAGGCCGTCAATTCAAACAAGCAATGCCCATAGTCTTTAAGATATGGCTTTGCTTTGAAATTTTCAGACAGGGGCTGCAATGCGTTCCACCATTCCCACGCCGACGCCGCAGATACCGACGTGCGCAGCGACAACGGGTGATACAGGTACGCCCTGCCCGAGCCGCCTTCCGGTTTTTTTCAAAAAAACGTTCGGCAAAAAAAGCCGGTAGCGTTCTTCATCGCCGGTATAAAGGCCACCGAGGATAAATTGGTCTTTCGGCTTGTCGTTCATCAGGCTGACGGTATTGGCAATAATGGAATCAAACATTTTGACATCGTCGGTAACGGTTTCCAAGCGTTCCAAATTGTCTTGCGAAAAGTGCAGGACGTTACGCAATCCGAGCCAATCGCCGAAAGACGCGCCGACGCGGGAAAGCGTGCCGCCCAAAGAAAGGGACTTGAGCGAAGAAAGTCCGAATACGATGTGGCAATAAGGCTTGAGGCTTTCCAAGTGTGAGACGACCGTTTGGGGAGGCAGGCCTGCCCGAAGCAGCCGTTCCGCCTCCATGGCGAAAAAAAGCCTTCCGGCATACAGCAGGTACCTGTGTCGATAACATGGATTTTCAATTGTGGAAACTGCGCCGCCATTTTGCGGATAACATCCGCCGAGTCGCTCAATTTGTGACTCAACGTCGTAACGATGACTTCGTGATAGCCCTGCTCCACCAGATAATTGAATGTTTTGAACAATTCGTCTTCGCAAGGCGGCAGCGTGCTGATCGGGTCATCCAGATGATTGGTGCGCCATTCGCAATATTCTTTGTTGTTCACATCTGAACCGTCTGCATGCCATTGATGATTAAACGAAATGTTTAAATGCAGAATATGTATGGTGCTGTCGCGTCCGGCCATACTGTCAACTGAACCGCTGGATGTCGATAAAACCGCACAGCGGTACAATGCATAAGAACCCGGCATACTTTCTCCCTCGAATATCCGACAATGAAAATCTATCCCTTAATATGATTTAACCGTTAAGACAAACGGTATTTTTAAATGATAAACGGTATGTTTATTATTGTCTATATGATTATTACCGTAAGTCATATTTTAGGATGCCAAGAAGAAAACCGCCTATACGCCATATCGTTTACAATACTGGCTTTCAGCCTCAAACAAGGATGCTCATGCAAAAAATCACTCTGATTGCCGCTTATGCCGCCCACCGTTGTATCGGCATCAACAACACCATGCCTTGGCATCTGCCCGAAGACTTTGCCTTTTTCAAAACCTATACCACGGGCAAACCGGTCGTCATGGGGCGTAAAACATGGGAATCCCTTCCTAAGAAACCCTTACCCGGCCGCCGCAATATCGTTATTACCCGTCAGTCGGATTATCTTGCCGAAGGGGCGGAAACCGTTTCCGAGCTGGAAGAAGCATTGGCATTGTGTGCGGATGCCGAAGAAATCATCATCATGGGCGGTGCGCAGATTTACGCCCAAGCCCTACCGTATGCAACCGATTTGCGCCTAACCGAGGTGTCGCTCGATGTATCCGGAGACGCTTTTTTCCCTGAATTTTCATCGGATGAATGGAAAGAGCAGTTGCGTGAAACACACATAAGCGCGAAAGGTATCGGATACGCCTTTGTCCACTATGTCCGCCGTTGACCAAGCATTTCTTTGAGTCCGTATATAGTAAAAGGTCGTCTGAAAACCTGGATATTGGTTTTCAGACGACCTTTTGATGTCGGCGCAAAACGGTTTACTTGAATTTGTAAGTGTATTGCAGGCCGATGATGTCGGCGTGGTTTCTGAAGCGCGCGCCGGATGCGCCTTTGCTGTCCACATCGCTGCCGGTGGCGCGGGCGGTGTGGTAGCGGGTGTCGTTGATGTGGATGTGGCTGTAAGCGGCATCGAGGACGTGGTTTTTTTGCCGATATGGTATTTCGCGCCGAGCGAGAACCAGATGCGGTTGCCGTCGGGCAGGCTGTTCATGCGGTAGCCGGCGTTTTTGACGGGCGAGCGGTCAAAGGCGATACCTGCGCGCAGTTGCAGCGGGTCGGTCACTTGGTAAGAACCGCCGAGCGCGACTTTTGTAAGTGTTGCGCCAGTTGGGCGTGATGACGGTGCGGTCGGATTTGCCGTTGACGACGTTTTTTTGGTGTTTTTCAAAAACCAGTTCCGCTTTGTTGAAGCGGCTGTGGCGCGTCCAAGTTACATCGCTGAACAGGTTGAATTTGTCGGTGGCTTTGTACATGCCGTGAACGGACAAGGATTCGGGCGTTACGATTTTGACGCTTGCTTTTTCACGCGGAACGTAACCGCGGGCGGCAAGCGCGCCCAAATCCCAAGCGCGACGGGCGTATGCGCCGTCGGCTTCCCATTCTGCCGAGCCTTTGAGGGTGTGTGATACTTTGGAGCGGTAGTTCACGCCGACCCGTGCGCGGTCATTGATGTCCCACATCCAGGCAAGTTGATAGCCGAAGCCCCAGTCGTGGCCTTTAACTTCGGCGTGTCCGTCAGATTTGCCTTGCGCGCTGACGGATACAGGGCGGCCGGCGGCGCGTGAAGCAAGGCCGCTGGCGAGTTGGCTAATAGCGCCGGAGGCATCCCAGTCGGAATATTTGCGCAATTCGGCTTTGGAATATTGGGCGATCAGGCCGGCACCGAAAGCATGATTTTCATTGGCTTTCCAAGCGACGACCGGCTCGATGTCGATGCTGGTAAGGCCGAGTTTGTTGATGTTGTGGCGCAGCACGGAATCTTTTTCGTATTCGGTGACAGAGCCGAAAGGGACGTAAACGCCCAAGCCCAAAGTTACGTCGTCATTGACTTTGTATGCGCCGTAGAGGTGCGGAACGACGGTGGTTTTGGTGATTTTGCCGCTTTTCGAGCCGGAAACATCGCCGCCTTGATAGTATTGTGCGGAATCGGCTTCGTAGCGGATGCTGGGCAGGACGATGTTGGCGTTGACGGAAACTTGGCTGCTGTCAAGTTTGGACAGACCGGCAGGGTTGTAGAAGATGGTCGATGCGTCGGCGGCTTCCGCGCCGGAAGAGTTGGCAGTGCCTTGCGCATTGACTGACTGCGTACCGAAATGGTAGCCCGAAGCGTGGACTGCGCCGGAGAAGAAGACTGCGCTGAGTAAGATTACGGTTTGTTTAATAGGTGAGTTCGTCATTTTCTTAAAACCTACATTCAAATAATAAAGAGGTCGTCTGAAACAAACGCCTCTATCCGATTAGTATAGGTGCTCGATTCTATACCACCTTACCGTTTTTGCCTAATCTTTTCGATTCTTTGCACGGCTTTAATCCTATTCGATTGTTGCAGGGAAGTCATTTCTCTTTCATGCCTTTGAATTATCGTTTGTTGTGAAACCGACAACACTTCCCAAATGTAAAGAGGTCGTCTGAAAACCTGATTTTCAAGTTTTCAGACGACCTTTCGCATTTATGCCGGTTCAGCTTTATAACTAAAAACTAAGCCTCCGTCACAGAATCACGGCTGAAGGTTTTTTCGCAGTAGTGGCATTTGAGCTTGGTCTGTCCGCTTTGTTTGCGGACGTAGAAGCGGCTTTTCACCGGCTCGCCGTGGCTGGCGCAGTTGGTGTTCGGGCAGCGGAACACTTCGGCGATTTCTTCGGGCAGGGTAAGTCGGCGTTTGTTGATGACTTTGAAGTGGTCGATGGTGTTGACGACGGCTTCGGGGGCGAAGAGGGCGAGGCGGTTGGCGGCGTTGTCGTCCAGCCAGACGCCGGTGATTTTGATGATATCTTTGCTGCCTTGGGTTTTGCTGGGCAGGTTGAAGCCGACGGTGACGGCGCTGCCGTAGTGCAGCAGTTTGAATTGGCGCAGGATAATCAGGCCTTTGCCGGCGGGGATGTGGTCGATGACGGTGCCTTTTTCGATGGCTTCGACGCTGAGTTTGGGGGTTTCCATATTTGCTCCTTATACTTCTTCGTTCAACACCAGCGATAAAATCGCCATGCGGGCGTAAACGCCGTTGGTCGCCTGCTCGAAATAGTAGGCGTGCGGCGTGACATCGACGTCGGGGTGGATTTCGTCAACACGCGGCAGGGGGTGCAGCACGCGCAGGTTGGGGCGGGCGTTGGCGAGCATGGCGGCGTTGAGGTTGAATTTGCCTTGGATTTTTGGCGAACTCCTGTTCGTCGAAGCGTTCGCGTTGGACGCGGGTCATGTACAGGATGTCCGCCCATTCGACGGCGGTTTCGAGGTCGGGCAGGATTTGGTAGCGGCAGCCTGCGGCTTCGAGTTCTTCGGTGATGTATTCGGGCATGGCGAGGCTGGGCGGGGAGACGAAGGCGAATTCGCAGTCCCAGCGTTTGAGGGCTTGGCAGAGGGAATGGACGGTGCGGCCGTATTTGAGGTCGCCCGCCATGGCGATTTTGAGCTTGTTCAGATGACCTTGGGTTTCGTAGATGGTCACGAGGTCGAGCAGGGTTTGGCTGGGGTGTTGGTTGGTGCCGTCGCCGGCGTTGATGACGGGGACTTTGGAAAATTCGGCGGACACGCGCGCGGCGCCGTCTTTGGGGTGGCGTTGGATGATGGCGTCGGTGTAGCTGGAGATGATGCGGGCGGTGTCGGCGAGGGTTTCACCTTTTTTCGCGCTGGTGTTGGCGCCGTCGGAAAAGCCGATGACTTTGCCGCCCAAGCGTTGTACGGCGGTTTCAAACGACAGGCGCGTGCGGGTGGATGGTTCGAAAAAACATGAGCCGATGAGTTTGCCTTCAAGCAGGTCGTCGCGCGGGTCGGCTTTGAGCTTGAGGGCGGTTTGCAGGAGCAGCTCGAGCTGTTCGGTCGTCAGGTCGGAAATGGAGATGACGTGTTGTCGGTAAAGCGGGTTGGGCATTCGGCTTCCTTTCTTCAATTCGGCAAAAACCCCGCTAAGGCGGGGTTTTACGAAACAACGACGGACGCGCCGCGGCGTGCGGTACGGGCAAAACGGGCGAGGCGGGCGTTAAGGCGCATGGGTCGTCTGAAATCGGTTTGAGGTGGCGGTATTATCGCATATTTGACGGGGCTAGGCTGCGGATTTTCGCGCAAAGGGGTCGTCTGAAAATGGCGACAGTTTGCGCTTTCAGACGACCCCATAGCCCCCGTCCCGCTCCAAAATCCTGTTAGAATACCGTTTCATTTCATTCATAATAATCAAACCATTCCCATTTAAAGCCGCGCCCAATACGATGAAACTCCCGCCACTCAAACCCCTTATCATCACCTCGCTGCCCGTCTTCGCCAGCGTCTTTATCGCCGCAACCCTCGTCTGGCGGTTTGGCACGCCCAAGCTCGCCATGCCCTTCGTGCTCGGCATCATCGCGGGCGGCCTCGTCGATTTGGACAACCGCCTGACAGGTCGTCTGAAAAACATCATCATCACCGTCGCCCTGTTCACCCTCTCGTCGCTCGTCGCCCAAAGCACGCTCGGCACCGGCTTGCCCTTCATCCTCGCCATGACCCTGATGACGTTCGGCTTTACCATTTTTGGGCGCGGTCGGACTGAAATACCGTACCTTCGCGTTCGGCGCACTTGCCGTCGCCACCTACACCACGCTCACCTACACCCCCGAAACCTTCTGGCTGACCAATCCCGTCATGATTCTGCTCGGGACCGTGTTATACAGCACCTGCACACTCGTTTTCCAAATCATCCTCCCGCACCGCCCCGTCCAAGAAAGCGTCGCCAACGCCTACGAAGCGCTCGGCGGATATTTTGACGCCAAAGCCGACTTTTTCGATCCCGACGAAGCCGCCTGGCTCGGCAACCGCCAAATCGACCTCGCCATGAGCAACACCGGCGTCATCACCGCCTTCAACCAATGCCGCGCCGCCCTGTTTTACCGCCTGCGCGGCAAACACCGCCACCCGCGCACCGCCAAAATGCTGCGCTACTACTTCACCGCCCAAGACATACACGAACGCGTCAGCTCCGCCCACGCCGACTATACCGAGCTGACCGACACCCTCAAAAACACCGACCTCATCTTCCGCATCCGCCGCCTGCTCGAAATGCAGGGGCAGGCGTGCCGCAACGTTGCCGCCGCCCTGAGGAACGGCAAAGACTACACATACAGCAAACGCCTCGGACGCGCGATGGAAGGCTGCCGCCAATCCCTCGCCCACTACACCGACGACCACCCCGAAAGCCGCAACATCCACCACATCCGCCGCCTGCTCGACAACCTCGGCAGCGTCGACCACCAACTGCGCCAACTCCAACACAGCGACTCCCCCGCCGAAAACGACAACAGCAGCGACACCCGCATCGCCGCCCTCGAAAACAGCAGCCTGAAAAACGTCTGGCAGACCGTCCGCAGCCAGCTCAACTTCGAGTCGGGCGTGTTCCGTCACGCCACGCGCCTCTCCATCCTCGTTGCCGCCTCCTGCACCATCGTCGAAATCCTCCATCTCAACCTCGGCTACTGGATACTCCTGACCGCAGTCTTCGTCTGCCAACCCAACTACACCGCCACCAAAAGCCGCGTATACCAACGCATTGCCGGCACCATCCTCGGCGTCATCGTCGGCTCCCTCGTGCCTTATTTCACCCCCTCCGTCGAAACCAAACTCTGGATCGTCATCGCCAGCACCACCCTGTTTTTTTCATGACCCGAAGCTACAAATACAGCTTCTCCACCTTCTTCATCACCATCCAAGCCCTCACCAGCTTCTCCCTCGCCGGGCTGGACGTCTATGCCGCCATGCCCGTCCGCATCATCGACACCATCGTCGGCTCCGTCCTCGCGTGGGCAGCCGTCACCTACCTCTGGCCGGATTGGCGTTACCTCACCCTCGAAAAAACCGCCGCCCAAACCGTCGGCGGCAACGGCGCCTACCTCAGAAAAAAATCCTCGACCAGCTCCAATACGGCATCGCCGACGACGTCGAATACCGCACCGTCCGCCGCCAAGCCCACGAACGCACCGCCACCCTCAGCAGCACCCTCTCCGACATGAGCAGCGAACCCAAAAAATACGGCAACAACCTGCAAAGCGGCTTCACCCTCCTCAAAACCAGCTACGCCCTGACTGGCTACATCTCCGCACTCGGCGCATACCGCAGCGAAATGGACGGCGCGTGCAGCCCCGACTTCGTCCGCAAGTTCTACCAAAGCGGCTACCGCATCGCCGACCTGCTCGAACGCCTCCCGCAAACCGGCGAACAAGATTTTCAGACGACCCTCTCCCAAATCCGAACCGACTTGGAAGCCTTACAAACAGAAGCAGGCGAAGAACGTCAAAGCCACATTCTCCACCGGCAGCTCACCCTCATCGCCAAACAGCTCGACCCCTGCTACCGCAGCCTGCACGACATCGAAGCCATCCCGCAGGTCGCGTGATATTAATCGGCAGGCAAACGAAAGGTCGTCTGAAAACCCGAAACAAGGTTTTTCAGACGACCTTTTGATTGTTGGGTTTTTTTAATCTACCCTGCTATATAGTACTTGCACGATTTATATCTAAATAATCAATACCTAGCTCATCAAATCTTGTTTCCAATTCTTCTACCGAATGAGTATCTAAAAAAAGCCTCTCTTGATGAGTAATCGGCAATAACCAAAAAAATCGGACATTATCCATATATTCCAACTCTTGCCCATAAGGATAAGGCAGAGAAATCAGAAAATGCTGGAAGGATGATTGCTCAACCCACGGTCTGCCGATATTGACGGTTTTCCCTAATTGAAATTGATCAGGATAATGCATACTTGCAGATGCCAGCATTGCCAAGGTCTCAATATGTTCAGGCGTTTCAAACGGGCTGACGATAAAAAACTCCTGTCCTAAAAATGGACCTATCCCAGAGCTGACATAAACCCAAGGCTCATCTGCATGGTTAGGAATCACTTGGAAAAACTTGGAAATCGGGAAGTTCTTCAACAATTCTTCCTAAAGCCCAAGTAAATCTTTTAATATCATGATGTTTCCAAAATCTTTGCAAGTGAGATAAAACAGTTTGGTTGTAGTCCATGCTTTTTAGCCTGTTTTCAGACGACCTTTTTACCCTTTAAAGCGGAGGCAGTTCTACAAATGGAAAGAAATGCTGAAACCTCTGATAAATTTCAGGATGTTTCTTTAAGGCTTTTTAATGCTTTTTTTCTTTTGAGACGGGAGAATCATAGACATCTATATCCCTTAAGAAGGCAATGCCCGTTAATGCATTTTTTTTGATCATTTGAAATGTAACCATAATTAACAACTCCAATTAAATCATAAATTTCCCCTATACTCTTATCAAAAATCAATCAAATCAAAAATATACAATGGAATTTTTATCAATAGGAGTATCTCTAACAACTATATCCAACCATAATTTAAATTCAGAAAGATTAATAGCATCATAGAACATGCAGATTATTGCAAATCCTAAATCTTCACAATTTTCTTTACTAATTTTTCCACATAATCATTTACCTTTATTCATTGCTTCACCACCTATATGTCCTGTACGCCTATGTATATCCTCACGAATTAACTGCATACGTCCGGTATCCTGATGATGATGCCAAGTATAGTCGGGAATTTTGGCTTTGCCTTTTTCGATTGCCCTTAATTGTTCGTGTTAAAGGTAGCATTTTGATTACTTAAAGCGGAGGCAGTTCTACAAATGGAAAGAAATGCTGAAACTTCTGATAAATTTCAGGATGTTTTTCTAAGGCTTTTAACGCTTTTTCTTTTGAGATAGGCGGATCATAGACATCTATACCCCTTAAGAAGGTAATGCCTGTCAAGGCATTTTTTTTCGATTTTGATAGGCTGTAACTCGAAACAAAACCTACAATATTGTCAATATCGGCAATTACCCCATCGAAATCCGCCAAGTCAAAAATATAAAAAGGGATGTCCTCGATGGGCATATCTCTTATTACTTGCTCAATCCATAACTTGAATTCATTTAAATCAATAGATTGAGAGAATAAGCATTTAATTGCAAATTCTAAATCATCACTATCATCTTTTTATAATTTTCCACATAGTTACCTTCCTTTGTTCATCGCTTCCCAACCAATATGGCCGGTATCATGATGCAAGCCTTCACGAATCAATTGCATCCTTCCTGTATCTTGATGATGATGCCAAGTGTAATTTGGTATTTTAGATTTTCCTTTGTCGTCAAACGCTCTTTTAGTTACCCGCTTTGTATCAAAAAAATGCCGTCTGAAAAGCAAATATCGTTTCAGACGGCATTTTGACTGTTTAAAAGCGGGGGCAGTTCTACAAATGGAAAGAAATGCTGAAACCTCTGATAAATTTCAGGATGTTTTTTTCTAAGGCTTTTTAATGCTTTTTCTTTTGAAACGGGAGGGTCATAGACATCTATCCCCCTTAAGAAGGCAATGCCTGTTAATGCGTCATCTTGGTCTTTAGATAAGTCTGAATTCGGAACAAAATCCAAAATATTATAAATATCTCCTACTCCTCCTTTAAGATCAATTAAATCAAAAAAATATAAAAAAAGGTATATTATCAATAGGCATATCTAAGACAACCTTCTCCAACCATAATTTAAATTCTTGCAAATTAATTGCTGCCGATAATAAGCAATATGTTGCAAAACTTAAATCTTGACCTTGCTCTTTCGTAATTTTTCCACATAATTATCTTCCTTTATTCATCGCTTCCCAGCCGATATGACCGGTATCATGGTGAGATTTTTCAGGTACAAGCTGCATACGTCCGGTATCCTGATGATGATGCCAAGTATAATCCGGTATTTTAGATTCTCCTTTTTCGATTGCCCTTAATTGTTCTGTGTTAAAGCTTGACTTGCGAACCTGTCCTTTTTGAATGGCTTCCGCCAGATCCTTGGTCGCCAGCCTCATTTGCCCTGTCGAACCCTTCGATCTGAACTCCTTGGTATTAATTCTTGTATCGTATTTTACGTCTTTTTCAAAATTCGGAAATCCTTTACTGTCAAACGGCACCCCGGTCTTCGGGTGGCTTTGGTTTGCCAGTTTGACATTTTTGCCGTTTGACGGCGGTACTGTCGAGGATTTGACATTTTGTTTGCCGTAACGCTGTTCCAATTCCGTTCTGACAGTGCGGGAGTGGTACGGTGAATCATAACTGTACCGTCCTTGTTGGGCTTGGGAAAAATTTTCCCCGACAGGTGCTTTCCCTTTCGGCAATGCAACTGCGCCCATCTGCGACTGTTTGACGGTGCTTGCACCTATACCACCCCAGTCGTATCGGGTTCGAGCATATTCCGCCCCTTTGGTAACAGGGACAATCGCTTTGGCGATATTACCAAGTGCTTCTGCTCCTTGTGCCGCATTCGGGTTTCTGACCGCCCAATCACGGACAGTTTCTGTGGCATTGTTCTGGAATTGCGACAAACCACCCAAATTGCTGACAGCTTTAATTTTGTTTTCGGTGGAAAGCAAATCTAAACCGTGCATGGTAGCAATGTCTATGCCTGCGCCTATACCTTGTACAGCATCGCCTGCTCCGATAATCTCGCCTGCTGCACCGATGACATTTTTAATGATGTCTGCCGAACCATTAATAGCTTCGGCGGCATTGCCTAATTTGTTCAATGCGGGATTGTATTCGGTTGCCCTGCGGTAGCCATCGCCTATGCCTTGCGTCAGCATTCTGCCTGCATTGTCAAAACGATCAGTCAGCCGCTGTTGTGTACTACGATTGTCCGTTATGTTCAGGCTGATGTTTTGCGCGATACCTTTTACATCATAGCTGTATATATCACGTGCACCTTTGGGAGCAGGATAGCCACCGCCCTATTGTTTTCACAGACATTTTTCAATACCGGTAAATCCGACGCGCGGGATACGGGCGCGGGTAAGGAGGGTAGGGGTAGCCGTAGCGGTGGACCGGCTCGCTGTCCTGATAGATGACGGTCGTTCCCGGTGGGGCGTTGACGGTAACGGTTTTGTTGATGGTGGTTTGGGAATGGACGGGCAGGTCGAGGACGGCGGTGCGGCTGTAAGGGGTTTCGGTGTAGAAACAGCCGCCAAGTGCGGTCAGCGTGAAGGCGTAGAGCAGGGGTTTCTTCATGGGATTCCTTCATTCAAAACGAAACGGTAAGGGGTCGTCTGAAACGTGGTTTCGATCAGTTTGAAACCGTTTTGGGGTTTTCAGACGACCCTTTTTATCGCCAACATCCTTAACTTTAAATACGGCATATCGTCAAATCCCGTCATTCCCGCGCAGGCGGGAATCCATCGTAAAAACTTGAGAAACCTTGATTTGAAAAAAACAGTTTCCAAATTTCAAAAATGGATTCCCACCGTAGCCTGTCCTCGCGTAGGCGGGGGCGGGAAGGACGGCAACCGGTAAGTTGCGTATCGAAAATAAAGTCATTTGACTATCTCCAGCCGACAGGATGGGGCGGCGGTTTTTCAGACGACCTTCCCGCTTACCTTAACACGGTCTTCGTCCAGCGGCTGACCCATTGTTTCTGCTTGGTGTCGATGTCGTTGCGGCTGGGCGAGTCGGTGTGTTTCGGGGCTTGGGCGAACTCGAAGACTTTGGGCAGCGGCGTATTTTTTTCACGGCGGGATAGACCCACATTTCGGTCGGCAGGGCTTTTTGCACTTCGCCGCTTTGTAGCCACTGTACGAGTTTCGCCGCCAGCTCGGGCTGTTTCGCGCCTTTCAAGACTGCCGCGCCTTCGACTTGGCGGAACACGCCGCCTTTGAGGAAAAGGTTGCCGGTCGGCGGCACGCTGTATTTGCCTTTGGAGTAGTGGACTTCGGCGGCGGGGCTGGCGGCGTAGCTGACGACGAGCGGATAGGCGCCGCCGTTTTGGGTGAAGTCGGTGTAATAGGGCTTCACTCCAGCCTTTGGCGACTTTCACGCCGTTTTGACGCATCTGCGCCCACCATTTGAACGCGCCCTCTTCGCCCATGCCGCCGATGTTCGCCATCAGGAAGGCAAGTCCGGGCGAGGAGGTGGCGGGCGAGGGCGTAACCAGCAGGTTTTTATATTCGGGGCGGGTCAAGTCCTGCAAGGTTTTGGGCAGCGGCAGTTTTTTCTGTTCAAACCATTTTTTGTCGTAGTTGAGGGTAACGTAGCCGTAATTGACTGCCGCGATGACGGGCATCCCCGCTGAAACGGGCGCGGATTTGGGCTGCGCCGCCGCCAGTATGCCTGCTTCGCGCGCTTTGCCGATGTTGGCGTTGTCCAAACCGTACACCGCGTCGGCAATCGGGTTTGCCTTGCTGAGAATCAGCTTGTTGAGCATTTCGTTGCCGCTGCCCGCCTTGATAACGGAGACTTTGGCGTCGTTGGCTTTTTTTCAAACTGCGCGAGGACGGATTGGGGCAGGCTGAAGGATTTGTGCACGGCAAGGCGCACTTCAGTCTGGGCGGATAAGTTTGCCGAAGCCAGCAAGAGGGCGAGGGCGGATAATTTCAGTTTCATTCTCTAACCTTTGTACGGGTAAAATACGAAACATCATAACAAAATCCGCACCAACACACGACATGAACCTTTCTCCCGTTTGGCTCTTTGACCTCGACAACACGCTGCACAACGCCGATGCAGGCATTTTCTACATCATCAACCGCGCCATGACCGACTACATGGCGCAACGCCTCAAGCTCTCCGAAGAAGCGGCATCCGACCTGCGTCAGGACTATTGGCACCGATACGGCGCAACGCTTGCCGGCCTGCAAATCCACCATCCCGAAATCGACATCTGCGAGTTTCTGCGCGAAAGCCATCCCATCGCGCAAATCTTGGCAAAATTGGAGGGCATGGAGGGAACCGAAAGCGTTTTAGGTCGTCTGAAAGGACGCAAAGCCGTTTTTTCCAACGGCCCTTCGTTTTACGTCCGCGCTATCATCGGGGCATTGGGTTTGGCAAACCGTTTTGACGCACTCTTCGGCACGGACGACTTCGGACTGCGCTACAAGCCCGACCCGCAAGCCTACCTGACCGTCTGCCGCCTGCTCGACGCCCAACCCGGACAGTGCATCATGATCGACGACAGCGCGGACAACCTGCACCAAGCCAAAGAGCTGGGCATGAAAACCATATGGTTCGGCAGCAAAGCCCATCCCCTGCCCTTTACCGACGCCGTTGCAAAAGATATGCAGGCGCTCGCCGAATGTGCCGAAAAACTGTCGACACTCGTCTGAAACCTTTACAATATCGGGTTTGAACAACGGCACCAATCCGCCCGACCACAAGGACAACCATCATGCGATACACCGCCCTCATCCTCGCCGCCGCAGCCGCCCTGACCGGCTGTACCTGGGAAACCTACCAAAACGAATCCGGCCACACCTCCCTGCGCCCCAAATACGAAAAAGGCACGCGCATCTATTACGAAGACGGCACCTACTCCCGCGATATGCGTTACAACCAATACCGCCCCGAACGCCGCACCCTCAAACCGCTGCACGGCGACCAAGAAAACGTCCGCGGCACGACATGGAACAAACCCCAAGGCGCCGGACACGCCGCGCCCGAAACGCAAACTGAGGAATAATCCGCCCGCAGAGGTCGTCTGAAACCGTTTTTTCCGTTTCAGACGACCTCAAACATAACCGCCATCCCGTTCGTCCCACGCCTGCCGTCTTTCAAAAAGGAGAAAACCATGCGTTCCCTCGCCCTGATTTTCGTTACCGCCGCCATCCTGAGCGGCTGCACCACAGACCGCTACGACTTCGACAGCCGTCCCGCCGACACATCCGCGCGCACGCCCCTGAAGCCGACCACACTCGACCGCTTGGAACACGGCAGCCATGCCGACTCGTACCGCTGGAACCCCAAACCCAATAAACCATAACCCCCACGTCCGCACACCGAACCCAAATAAAAAGATCGTCTGAAACCCCAAAACCCCGTTCAGACGACCGCTAAACACCCCCTTCATCAACATTGCATTCGAGAAAGCCCATCATGTCCGCCACACCCCTCAACATCGTCATCCTCGCCGCCGGCAAAGGCACGCGCATGTATTCCAAAATGCCCAAAGTGCTGCACCGCATCGGCGGCAAGCCCATGGTCGAGCGCGTTATCGACACCGCCGCCGCCCTGAATCCGCAAAACATCTGCGTCGTCATCGGACACGGCAAAGACCAAGTCTTGGATACCGTTAAACGCGACGTCGTCTGGGTCGAACAAACCGAACAGCTCGGCACCGGCCACGCCGTCAAAACCGCCCTGCCGCACCTTGCCGCCGAAGGCCGCACGCTGGTGTTGTACGGCGACGTCCCCCTGATTGACACCGCCACCCTCGAAACCCTGCTCGAAGCCGCCGGCAGCGAAGTCGGCCTGTTGACCGACGTTCCCGCCGACCCGACAGGCTTGGGCCGCATCATCCGCGACAGCCAAGGCAGCGTAACCGCCATCGTCGAAGAAAAAAAGACGCCGACACCGCCCAAAAAGCCGTCCGCGAAATCAACACAGGCATCCTCGTCCTACCCAACGCCAAACTCAAAAACTGGCTGGACACCCTCTCCAGCAACAACGCCCAAGGCGAATACTACCTGACCGACCTCATCGCCAAAGCCGTTGCCGACCGCATCAAAGTCCATCCCGTCCAAGTGCGCGCTTCCCACCTCGCCGCCGGCGTGAACAACAAACTCCAGCTTGCCGAACTCGAACGCATCTTCCAAACCGAACAGGCGCAAGCCTTGCTCAAAGCAGGCGTTACCCTGCGCGACCCCGCCCGCTTCGACTTAAGGGGTCGTCTGAAACACGGACAAGACGTCGTGATTGACGTCAACGTCGTCCTCGAAGGCGACATCGAAATCGGCGACAACGTCGAAATCGGCGCAAACTGCGTCATCAAAAAAACGCCAAAAATCGGCGCAAACAGCAAAAATCGCCCCCTTCTCCCACTTCGAAGACTGCGAAATCGGACAAAACAACCAAATCGGCCCTTACGCCCGCCTGCGTCCGCAAGCCCGCCTTTCAGACGACGTACACGTCGGCAACTTCGTCGAAATCAAAAAAACGCCGCCATCGGCAAAGGCACCAAAGCCAACCACCTCACCTACATCGGCGACGCCGAAGTCGGCAGCAAAACCAACTTCGGCGCAGGCACGATCATTGCCAACTACGACGGCGTGAACAAATACAAAACCGTCATCGGCGACGAAGTCCGCATCGGCTCCAACTGCGTCCTAGTCGCCCCCGTCACACTCGGCAACAAAGTCACGACAGGCGCAGGCAGCACGATTACCCGAAACGTCGAAGACAACAAACTCGCCCTCGCCCGCGCCCGCCAAACCGTCATCGAAGGCTGGGTGAGGCCGGAAAAAGGCGATAAGAAATAAGGCGTAAACTGCATTACGCCTATTTTCGTACCTCGCACGAACCCAAAAGGTCGTCTGAAAACTTAAAACAACAAGTTTTCAGACGACCTTTCATTTAACCCTATAAGCTCGAAATAAACCCAGCCCGTAGCGTGGGCTTTGCCCACAAACCTGTTGTCTGACAATCAAAATCGGGCAGTTATCTTTATGTTCATTTCGCGGGCAAAGCCCACGCTACCCGTTGCAGCAACAGCAACCTGTCCCTTCCCCCGTCTGGCGGGGGAAGGTTAGGATGGGGGTGGCTTCCGAGGTTTAGGTAAAATCAAATTCGTGCAAATCCGCAGAACCACCCTCTCCCCAGCCTTCTCCCGCCGGACGGGAGAGGAGGCAGGTTGCAAGTTAAAACAAGGTCGTCTGAAAACTTTGAGATTTGAGTTTGAGAGAAACAAACTCACTCCCTCCGTTTTCAAACGACCTTTTATTTAACCCGACAGACTCGAAATAAACCCAGCCCGTAGCGTGGGCTTTGCCCGCGAACCTTCCGTCCGACAATCCGAATAGGGCAGTTATCTTTATATTTATTTCGTGGGCAAAGTCAACGTTACGGGTCGTCTGAAAACCTAGTTCACATTTTCAGACGACCTTGTTGATTGCCATGTCCGCCCTGACCATGTTCAGCCCGTCCTAACGCTCAATGCCGCCGCACAACCGTTCGACGATTTCCGCCGCGCTGCCGGGGCGGCACAATCCTGCGTTTTGCCCTGCCCAAAATGGAGAAAAGTCGTAGCAGCCTTGTTTTTTTCGGCGGCGGCTTTCAATGCGCCGGCGGCTGCGCCTGCCAAGGGGAACGGGAGCGCTGCGTCATTCATCGGACCGGCTTCGCGTATGAAGCGGTTGTAAAGTCCGCGCGCCGCGCCGCCGCTGAACAAGTTGGTCACCACGGTATCTTCGGGACGGGCGGTTTGGATGGCGGCGCGGTGGGCAGGTTTGGTCAGGGCTTCGTCTGCGAGCAGAAAGGCGGTTCCGACCTGCACTGCGGACGCGCCCAATCCCAACGCGGCGCGGATGGCGGCGGCATCGGAAACGCCGCCTGCGGCTATGACGGGCAGGCGCACGGCCTTGCGGACGGCGGGCAACAGGGCGAACAAGCCGCTTTTGGCTGTCGGGATTGCGGTTTAAAAACCATCCCCGATGACCACCCGCCTCCCACGCTTGGGCAATCACGACATCCGCGCCGTTTTGTTCCAGCCAAACGGCTTCTTCGACCGTCGTCGCGCTGCTCCACACTTCCGCGCCCGTCGCTTTGACGCGATGCAAGTATTCGGGCGAGGGCAAGCCGAAGTGGAAGCTGACGACAGGCGGGCGGTAACGCTCCACACATGCCAACGCGTCGGCATCAAACGGCTGCCGTCCGCCGCCACTGGGAATATTGTTTTCCGTCAGTCCGTAAGCCTCGAAATACGGACGCAACACGCCAAACCATGCGTCCTGTTGCGCACGGTCGGCAGACGGCGTGCGGTGGGCGAAAAAATTAAGGTTGTACGGACGGCCTCCGCCCTCCTGCTTCATCCGTGCCAACGCTTTTTCCAAACCCGCCGCGTCGTACATCGCTCCCGCCAACGAACCCAAAGCGCCGGTTTTGCCGACAGCCAAAGGCAGCTCTGTGTCATGCGCAAACGCCATCGGTGCTTGAATCAGCGGATAGCGCAGTGAGGATAAAATGCGGCTCATGTCTGTTTCTCCTTGTTATTTGTTTCGTCTGTTTTGTCAGCCGGTTTGAATGTTTTTAAATGTTGAATAGCAGGCTAACGATGTGGCACAAACCCGATTTTGCCACAAAAAATAGTCGGATATTCTGCGGGGTCGTCTGAAAACAAACCGCCGCGTTTGGTTTTATAGTGGATTAAATTTAAACCAGTACGGCGTTGCCTCGCCTTGCCGTACTATTTGTAATGTCTGCGGCTTCGTCTCCTTGTCCTGATTTAAATTTAATCCACTATAATGTTTTGTTTGAATCGTGTGTTTGCGAAACCGAGCATGTTCGGAAAGCAAACCCTGTCCCATTCAATTCGATATAGAAAAAGGTCGTCTGAAAACCCTGTTTCGGGTTTTCAGACGACCTTTGCTTTGCCTTTAAACAAGCTTTAGAGTGGGATTACCATTGGTAATCGACACCTGCGGTCGCGCCGTAGTGGCCGCGCGAGTTGCCGGTAGCGGTACCTTTGATGACCCAGTTACCGCCGTCGGAGATGCTGGAGAAGCCGACTGCGTAGCCGCTTTCACCGCGGTAAACGCCGCCTGCAACCGCCATCATGCTCTTACCCGGCAGGTAGGCTTGCGGCAGACCAGCCACCGCCATTGCTGCTGCGGTACCGGCTTTAGAGTCGCTTTCAACATTGTCGATACGTTGGTTGATCTGGTCGCCCATGTTCACCACGTAATTGCCAAGGTTGGTCACCCTTTGGTTAATCGCCTGATTAGCTTGATACAACTGGCTGCCGTTAACCGCATCGGTGCTGTCTGCGGCGACGGTACCTGCGGCGACACCGGTCACTTTCTTACCGCCTGCGTTGATACCGTCGGCAGTGATGTTGACATCGCCTGCTTTCAGACCGTCTTTGCCCAGCGCCACTTTGTCGCCGACGTTGACGCCGTTGTTGTTCACAACCGTATCGCCTGCTTTGACGCTGTCGACTTTCAGGTCTTTGTTGAGGCCGACCTGAATGCCGTTCGCACCTGCGGTGGTGGTGATGTTGACATCGCCTTTAACAGCGACGGTATCACCCAGTTTGTTGGCAACGGTCGTACCGCTGTCGCCTGCGAAGCTGATGCCTTTGTTGTCTCACTGCGTCTTTCGCCGCTACGCCTTTGGCGATGTCGGCTTTGACGGCTTTAGACAGGTCAACCGCGTAGTCGGTTACGTTGTTGGCGTCTTTGTTGCCTTTGGTCACGACGATATTGTCGGAACCTGCGGAAACGCTCGCGCCGTCTGCGTTCACGGTGTAAACGGTTTGACCGTTCGCACCTTGTTTGCTGCTCACGCTGGCGATGTTGGTACCGGCTTCGACTTCGGTCTTGGCGGCGGCAGTCAGACGGTTCAGCTGTCCGACGTTGGCGGCATCGGTGTCTTTCACACCGGCGGCAACATTACTGATGGCTTTGTTGCCTGCGTTGATGCCGTCAGCGGTGATGTTGACATCGCCTGCTTTCAGACCGTCTTTGCCCAGAGCCACTTTATCGCCGACTTTAACGCCATCGTTGTTCACAACGGTATCGCCTGCGGTGAAGCTGTCGGCTTTGAGGTTAGGTGCGGTCGCCACTTTGTAAGTGATGCTACCGTCGGCATTTTGCTCAGGCGTGACAACGATGTTGTCGTTGCCGCTTTCCACTTTGGATGTGGCTTTCGCTGCAGCTGCTTTGAGCTGTGCAACGTTCACTGCGTCGGTGTCTTTCACACCGGCGGCTACGTTGCTGATGGCTTTGTTGCCTGCGTTGATGCCATCGGTAGTGATGTTGACATCGCCTGCTTTCAGACCGTCTTTACCCAGAGCCACCTTGTCGCCGACTTTAACGCCGTCGTTGTTCACAACGGTATCGCCTGCGGTGAAGCTGTCGGCTTTGAGGTTAGGTGCGGTCGCCACTTTGTAAGTGGTGCTGCCGTCGGCATTTTGCTCAGGTGTGACGACGATGTTGTCGTTACCGCTGTCCACTTTGGACGTGGCTTTCGCTGCGGCTGCTTTGAGCTGTGCAACGTTTACTGCGTCGGTGTCGGCTTCGCCTGCGGCGATGTCGGTGACTTTGTTGCCGCCGTTGTTCAGACCGTCTTTGGTCAGGCTGACAGGTTTGCCTGCTTTGCCGTTGCCCACGGTCAATCCGTTGTCGGTCAGGACGCTGCCGCCTACGGTTACTTTGTCGAAGGAGACGTCGTCTGAAGTCGCGACGGTGATGTTCTTACCGTTGCGGCTGACTTTGACGTTTTTGCCTTCTTTGAAGGTTACGGTGTCGCCTGCGCCGATTTTTTCAGACGAGGTTTCGTCGTTGGCGTTCAGGTTCCAGCCTTTGTCGGCAGTTTCTTTGACTGCGGCAATCGCGTCGTGGACGTTGTCTTTGCCGGTACCGCCGATGTCGGTGGTGGTCACGTTGCCTTTGTCGTTGGCTGCGTTACCGCCAAGGACTTTCGCCAGGTTGGCTTGGGCTGCGTTCAACTGCTCTTCGCTGGCGGCTTGGCCTTTAGTGGCAAAGTCCGCACCGCCCAAGGTGGTGTTGCTCAGACCGGAAATCAGACCGGCGGTACCGTCGATTACGAGCGGTTTGTTGCCGTTGCCCGCTTTGCCGACGGTAATCTTGTCGGCCAGCGAGAAGCCGATGCCGTTTTCGTCGGCGCGGGTCAGGATGTTGCCGTCGCCTTTGACGCTCAGGCTGTCACCCAGTTTCTTCGCCCCGGTCGTGCCGTTGTCGGCGGCAAAGGTCAGACCTTTATTATCCACCGCGTCTTTCGCCGCGACGCCTTTGGCGATGTCGGCTTTGGCTTCGTCGGTCAAGTCGAGGGCGTAATCGGTAACACCGTCGGCGTCTTTCGCACCTTCGCTGACTTTAACCGCACCGTTAGCCGCTTGGCTGAGGGTGGTCTTGTCGGCGTTAACCGTGTACTCGGTGTTGTTGCCGTCCACTTTTTCGCTGACGGTCACGTTCTTACCAGCAACGACGGTGGTGGTTTTTTCAGTGGCGGCCAGTTGTTCGTTCAACTGGGCGACGTTGACGGCGTCGGTGTCTTTTACGCCTTTGGCTACGTTGCTGATGGCTTTGTTGCCGGCGTCGATGCCGTCGGCAGTGATGTTCACATCGCCTGCTTTCAGACCGTCTTTGCCCAGCGCCACTTTGTCGCCGACGGTTACGCCGCTGTTGTTCACAACGGTCTCGCCTGCGGTCAGGCTGTCGGCTTTGAGGTTGGGTGCGGTCGCCACTTTGTAAGTGGTGCTGCCGTCGGCATTTTGCTCAGGTGTAACGACGATGTTGTCGTTGCCGCTGTCCACTTTGGATGTGGCTTTCGCTGCGGCTGCTTTGAGCTGCGCAACGTTCACGGCGTCGGTGTCTGCCGTACCTTTGGCTACGTTGGCAATCTTGTTGTCGCCGTTGTTCAGACCGTCTTTGGTCAGGCTGACAGGTTTGCCTGCTGCGCCATTGCCCACAGTCAATCCGTTGTCGGTCAGAACGCTGTCGCCGACAGTTACTTTGTTGAAGGATACGTCGTCTGAAGTCGCTACGGTGATGTTCTTACCGTCGCGGCTGACTTTGATGTTTTTGCCTTCTTTGAAGGTTACAGTGTCGCCCGAAGCGATTTTTTTCAGACGAGGTCTCATCGTTGGCATTCAGGTTCCAACCTTTTTTTCGGCAGTTTCTTTGACTGCGGCAATCGCATCGTGAACATTGGCTTTGCCCGTACCGCCGATGTTGGTCATCGTGATGGTGCCGTCATTCGCAATGGCTGCATTACCGCCCAATACGCTGACTGCGCTCTTACCGATGTTGTTCATGACGTTTTGAGTCGCATAAAGCTGGCTGCCGTTCACTGCGTCGGTGCTGCTGTCGCTGATGCGGCCTGCGGCGACGTTGGTAATCGTGCGCTCTTTGCCTGCCGAACCGATGCTGAGTGTGGACTCAGGCGTGTTACCTGCGAAGTTGCCGAAGGTCAGGCTGCCAACGGTGGCAGAGGTCGTCTGAACGGCTGCTTCAGTCGCGGAATTGGCACCCAATGCGATGGAGTCTGCATGAGCGGCATTGGCGTTTTTACCGAAGGCAATGGCATTGCCGACGGATGCTTTTGCCGCATCACCGAAGGCAACGGTATCACCTGCGGTGGCTTGGCGTTTTTGCCGAAGGCCACGGCACGGTTTTGCGTGGCTTGGGCGTTGTAGCCGATGGCGATGGTGTCTTCTTTTTGAGCGTCAGCTTCGTTACCCATTGCTACGGCATTATTGGCAACGGCTTTGCTGTTACGGCCTGCCGCAACAGTACCGAAAGCAGTTGCGTGGGTATTGAAGCCCAACGCGGTCGCACCTGCCGCCGTGGACTGGCTATATGGACCGAGTGCTGTGGCGGAGTCTTGGGTGGCATTTGCACCGTCACCAAGCGCTACGCTGGATTTACCCACTGCATTGGATGATTGACCGGCTGCTAAAGAGTTTTGACCGTAAGCATTGGATGATTGGCCGACGGCTGTGGCGTTGGTGCCGCTGGCCTTGGTGTTTGAGCCGATGGCGACGGAGCCTTCGCCTTTGGTCAAACCGTTGACAGCCATATCGGATGCAGTGTCTTCGTTGACAGTGGCGTTTTTACCGATGGCGATAGAGTTAGAAATTGCCGCCTGCGCGCCTGTACCGACCGCTACGGCAAATGCGCCCGCTGCCTGCGCGTCCGCGCCTGCCGCCAGAGCATCTAATCCGGTTGCGCCATTATTGTTGTAGTTACCACGGTCATTTGAAGGCGTCTGAACACTGTAAAAAAATGGCTGGAGCTGCCGCCGCCCAAGCCGCCGCCCAATTGGTTGATTTTGTTATTCATCGCTTCCAAAGCGTCGTGAACATTGGCTTTGCCTGTGCCGCCCAAATCGTTCAGGGTTAGGTTGCCCTCACCGTCGATTGCAGTTTTACCGCCCAAGGCGTTTTTGACGTTGTTACCCAAGTTGAGCAGGTAAGAATTGGTTGCGTAAAGCTGGCTGCCGTTGATGGCGTCGGTGCTGGTTGCGCTGATAACACCCGCAGAGACGTTTTGAATTTGACGGGTAAAGCTGTTGGCAGGGGTGGCTGCATCAACTTTACCGACAGAAACCGTACCCTGAGAGCTTGTTCCGGCTGCGGTATAGTTACTATTCAACGTGTAGTCGCCGTTGTGGTGCGCTTCAGTCACGCTACCGCTACCCAATGCAACATCTTTTTCATTAACAGCAACGGAATCGACACCCAATGCGACTGCTTTAATGCCCAATGCGTTGGCAGTCTTACCGATGGCTACGGAGTTGTCACCGCTGGCTTTGGAAAGTGTACCGACGGCAACCGCAGATTCTTTTTTTCCGCCAATGCGGTTTTTACCGATGGCGACGGTATTGTTGGAGCTGCCTTTTGCGGCTTCACCGATGGCGACGGTGGAAGTGACGCTCAGTTTTTTTGGGCATCCGTACCCATGCCTGCTTCCCTACCGATGGCGACGTTATTCGCACCGGACACAAATGCGCCGGAACGCAGACCAAGGGCGATGTTGTCCACGCCGGTAGCGTTGTTGCCCGTACCTTTTACCGATGGAGATTTGGCGTTCGTTGGTATAGGCATTGCGACCGCTGTCCGCGCCGATATAGACGGTGTCAGCGCCGACCTTGCGTCCTGCGGAAACGGCATCGTCGTATACGCCCGCGTTCGTACCCACTACGATATTGCCCGTACCTGCCGCTACGGCTTTGTTACCGATGGCGACAGCGTTGTTGGCGGTGGCTTGGCTGTTTTGACCGAGTGAAGTAGAAGTTTCTGTAGTGGCAATGGCTTCTTTACCGACTGCGATGCTGCTCAAACCGGTTGCCTGAGTGGCAAAACCGACGGCAATCGCGCCTTTGGCAGAAGCAGCGGTTTGCGGACCGGCAGCCAAGGCGTTTTCAGCACCTGCATTGCTGTCCACGCCGAAAGCCGTGGCGCGCAGGCCGTTTGCCGTGCTGTCTTTACCGACGGCAGTGGTATCCTGATTGACTGTCTTGGCACCATAACCGATAGCGGTTGAGAAATGACCCGCAGCAGTCGCTCCTTTGTCTTGCGCCTGACTGCCGCCAATCGCGATGGAAGAAGTACCCTGTGCATTTGCTTTACCGCCGATGGCAATACCATAAGCTCCTGAACCGACCGTAAATTCGCCTATGGAGATGGCACGCTGTGCAGAAGCGACGGCAGTACCCATTATTGCCAGGCTGGCAGGGTCCCGATGCATTGGCACCTTTACCGATCGAACTTGAACCACCGATGGCGACAGCACTCAATCCCGAAGTAGTGGAATTGAAACCAATGGCAACGCCATTACCTGCTACATCGGTTACAACGGATTTGGTACCGATGGCAACGGACGAACTGCCCTGCGCATTTGAGTTGTCACCAACTGCAATACTGCCGCTTTTGGTGTTCGCCTGATATCCGATGGAAATATTTTTTTGGGATCCATACCGGTCGCACCGGTTCCGATATAAACCGAATGACTACTATTGGAATTAATGCCTGCCGACGAACCGATGGCGATGACATTATTGACTCCCGAGCCGCCTTTCAGCGCGCTCTCGCCAATGGAAATATTGCGGCCGTCGGAAGAAACGGTATCGCCTGCCAATTTTTCCAATACTGACATCGGCTTCACCTTTTGCTGATGCCTCCTGTCCCATAGCGATAGATTGGTTGTGATTGGCACTTGCCGCCACGCCGATGGCAATAGAACCTGTGTTGGCAGTAACCGTTTTCGGACCGATGGCAACATTACTTTCTCCGCTGGTTTGGGCTCCTTGTCCGATGGCGACAGATTTACCTTGTTTTGGGGGTTGCCCACCGGTTTGAGGAATGAAATCTAACGCCTTCGTAGTATCATCACCACAGACCACGTTGTAGCTGACGGTATCGAAATAACAGGTGTTGTAATCAGTACCATCGGCGGCTGCAGATAAAACTGTGCCATTGGCAAGGGTTTTGCCGTTATTTTCTACTGTCGCGACGGCTTGACCGCTGGCAAGCAGCAGGCCGGACATGATGGCGGTAAACGCGAAGCGCACACCTACGGAGGCAACGATGCCGCCTATGCCTGATGAAGCTGTTTTCCCATGCGCTTTGGCGAATTCCGCCACCGCATTCCACGTCTGTGTGGTTTCGTTCCATACGACACGATAGATTTTTATTCATGCTTACTCTCTGACTTAAAAATGTTAAACAAATAAATTTAATATATTATTGGATTGTCGAACCAACCTACTTTTTTTAAACATCCGACCCAATAACCAAAAAAATGAAATCATCTTATTCGATGCCAATATTTCTATTACAAAAAAATTATTCAACAGATATGACGCATATTGTCACTTTCAAACAAATTTCAGAATTTATCTATACCTCAGATAACAATCTCTCAAACCTGATTTCAGGACCTTTTAGCTATTTATATATCCGCTTATATTTAATAACTTCTACTTTCTTAACCTTACTTTTGCAATTAAAGCGAAACTTTATCTTTTTATTTGAAAGCAATTTATATGCCAAAACCCTTTTTGCTCGGATTCATCCGTACTAAAAAAATGATATTTTTTTAATTATCCGGCATCCAAAAAAATAAGCAAAGAGGTCGTCTGAAAATGCTTCAGACGACCCCTGCAAATCTCATGTTGATTCAATATTAATGAATAATGTTTCAGATACATCCTCAGCAAGTTGGCGATGTTAGACGGCATTATTCTGTATAATACCGCAATGTTTTTGAAACAAGGAATACAAATGCTTACCCCAGAACAAGTCAAATCGCTGATTGAAGGCGTCGCCGCTTGCGAACACGTCGAAGTCGAAGGCGACGGGCATCACTTTCGCCGTCATCGTCTCTTCCGAGTTTGAAGGCAAAGCCCGCCTTGCCCGCCACCGCCTGATCAAAGACGGTCTGAAAGCGCAACTGGCCAGCAACGAATTGCACGCGCTGTCGATTTCCGTTGCCGCCACGCCTGCGGAATGGGCGGCGAAGCAGCAATAAGCCGTACAGCAGACAAGAAAAAGGTCGTCTGAAACCGGAATTAGGTTTGAACTGGCCCCCAAATCTTGGACACTCATAAAAGCCTATTCAGGCGCTCTGTGCAAGCTGGGTTCTGTATGCGACAGGACTCAGCTTTTTCAATTTCAAACTGCAACGCTCCCGGTTGTAGTAATCCATATAGTCATCTATCTGCTTCATCAATTCATCTACTGTCAATTCATCTGCGTTATAGAAACACTCCGTCTTCAACACCGCAAAGAAGCTCTCCATCGGCGCATTGTCCCAACAGTTCGCCTTTCGCGACATGCTTTGAACCATGGAATGCTCCGCAAGCAATTCCCTATACCCCGCCGTACGGTACAGCACACCTTGGTCCGAATGAAGCATCGTTCCTTTAGCAGTCAGACGGGGGGCGGCTTTTTCGAGCATTTCCTTCACCATTTCGCTGTTGGCATTGCGGCTCATGGCGTAGGCGACGATCTCGCGGTTGAACAAGTCCAAGATTGGCGAGAGGTACAATTTGCCGTCTTTTCCTTTGAGTTCGGTAACGTCGGTCAGCCATTTTTCGTTGGACTTTCGGGCTTTGAACCGGCGTTTGAGGAGGTTTTCCGATATTTCGCCCATAGCGGGATGGCGGTAGGCTTTTTTCGCCCGTATGAGGGCTTTCAGTTCCAACTGCTTCATCAACCGCGCCGCTTTTTTGCGGTTCCAATCTAATGCGGCGGCAATGCGCCTTTGCCCGTAGCGTCCTTTATGCCGCCGGTAGGTTTCGACAAGGAGGGCTTTGTCGGCTTCGTCGGGATTGGGCCGGTCTTGGTGGTGGTAGTAGAAGCTGCTTTTGGGCAGGTTTGCGATGTGCAGCAGGTATTTGAGCGGGTGTTGCGCCCTCAGTGTTTGGACGGTTTGGCTTTTGTCCTTTTCGGTCTGTTTTTTTGGCTGAGGGCTTTTAACTCCTTTAGGTAGGCGACCTCTGCGCGCATATAGCACAACTCTTCAATAAGCTCTGCCTGCGTTTTTTTTCTTGGTCGGGTTTATCTGCGATGAAGGGGTTTTTTTGCGGTGTTGGGGCATGGTTTTTGGATTGGGGATGTTCGAGTGCGCTGATGCCGCCTTCTTGATAGGCACGTATCCATCGTCTCAGGTGGGTTCGGGAAATGCCGTAGTGGTCTGCGGTACGCTGCTGGCTGCATATATGCAGATAGTGGAGTACGGCTTGGTATTTGAAGTGTAATGTATATTTGCTCATAAAAAAACTGCACCTTGTGAGTTGGAGGGGATGTCCAACTTTTGGGGTGCAGTTCAGTTTTCAGACGACCTTTTTTGCTTTAGCCTATCCGTTACCAGCCGCTCGTAGCGTGGGTTCTACCCACGGAATGAAAAAGAGGATTAGATTCGGATGTTCGGATGGAAGGTCGTGGGCGAAGCCCACGCTACGGGTTAGCTTATTCTGAATTTGTGCCCATTTGACGGAAAGGTCGTCTGAAAACCGGAATACTTGGTTTTCAGACGACCTTTTTCAGGGAGAGTTTGACGCATAAAACCTATGCACCGTCAGGTTTCAGACGACCTGTGTTCACGCGCTGAGCAGGCTTTGGGCGAGGAAACCGCCTTTTTCTACACCGGGGAGGATGAAGAAATAGCCGCCGCCGAAGGGGCTGATGTATTCTTCCAGCGGTTCGCCGTTGAGCAGGTTTTGGACGAAGATGAAGCCGTCGGCGAGGTTGGCTTGGTAGCAGATGAAAAATCAGGCCGACGTCGAGCTGGCCGTTGGCGGCGAGGCCGCGGGAGTAGTTGAAGGCGCGGCGGTAGAGCAGGTGTTTTTTCATGAACTCGGGGTCGCGCGGGTTGGCGAGCCTCATGTGGCTGTCTTTGGGGGTGGTTTTACCGTCGGGGTCTTTGGCGAAGTCGGCGGTGTCGCTCTCTTTTTTGCCGTCCATGGGGGCGCCGCTGTATTTGCGGCGGCCGAAGATTTCGGTTTGTTCCTGCAATGGGGTTCTGTCCCAGAATTCGACGAAGTGGCGGATGAGGCGGACGGCTTGGTAGCTGCCGTTTTTCGTCCAGGCGGGTTCGTCTTGGCTGTTGGCGGCGATACCTGTCCAGAGGACTTGGTCGGCAATTTTGGGGTCGGATACGTCGGGATTGCCGGAGCCGTCGCGGAAGCCTAAGAGGTTGCGGGCGGCGATGGCGCCGGGTTCGGCTTTGGGCAGCCAGCCGTCTATGCTCCAGCGGATGACGGCGGTTTGGGCGGTGTTTTTGATGATGTCGCGCAGGGCGGCTTGGCAGGTTTCGGGGGTGAAGGCGCAGATTTGGAGGCTGAGGTCGCCGTCGCACCATGATTTTTGGAGGCGGTCGTTGGGGAAGTCGCGCATTTCTTGGAGGTGGCGGGGTTTTTTGTCTTTGAGTCCGAAGCGGTCGTCAAAGAGGCTGCTGCCGACGCCGACGGTGATGGTGAGGCCGTCGGGGCGGAATGTTTTGCCGAGCAGGCCGCTGCCTGCGGGGGAGTTTTTTTCGTCGCCGTCTTGGTATTCGCCGCCTTGGGTGAGGAATTCGATGCGGGCGGTGAGGGTGCGGAAGAGGTTTTCGAGTTGTTTGGGGTCTTTGGCGGTTACGTCGAAGGCGCACATGATGCCGAAGAGTTGGTGCGGGGTGGTGATGCCGGCTTGGTGCGTGCCGTAGCAGGGGTAGGCTTGCGGGGAGTGTTCGTTGAGACGGGTCTCGGCGGCGGTTTCGCCTTGTTGTTTGCCGGCGAACCAGCCTGCCGCGCCGGCTGCGCCTGCGGCTAGGACGGTTTTGAACAGGGTGCGTTTGGTCGGTTGGGTGGGTTGTGAGTTGTCTTGGCTCATGGCGGAGTCCTTTGCGGGGATTCGGGCTGCGGTATGTACGCGGTTGTTTTTGTTTAAGTTTGCTATTTTTGAATTTTCAGACGACGTTTAAGGTCGTCTGAAAACTTTGAATCATCGATCAATCCAATAAACGGTAAGGGATGCGCGATTTCCGCGTGCGTGGCTGCGCCACACACCCTACCTGTTTTTCTACCGGAGGATTAGCGGACCTCCGAAATGCCTGCATTTGGGGCAAACCAAGCTTCGCAGGAAGCTGAATCTTGGAACAGCGATACAGCTAACCCGTTTAATTTTTTTGATACGGCTGTCAACAGGGGCAGGTTGGGTTGGCAAACCCGACCCAGCCTACGATTTCTGTATTCGGGTTTTTTTCGCGAGCAAAGCCCACGCTACGGCCTTTCCCTTTCCGTGGAGAGGACATCAGCGATAAGTTTTCAGACGACCCCTTGTATTTCTTCAAAAGGTCGTCTGAAACGGGCGGGTCAAGTTTATTTGAGACCCAGTGTGCCGCGTAGTTGGCTCAGGTCTTCGGCAAGGGCGTTAATCGGTGCCTGAAGGGTTTTGCGGTCTTCGTCGCTGAGTTTGTCGTAGGTTTCAAAGCCGTCTTTGGTTTTGTATTTGGCGAGGATGTCGGTGACTTGTTTGAAGTTGGCGTCGACTTTCTCGAGCAGGGCTTTGTTTTTCTCGGCAATCATCGGACGGAAGAGTTCGACGATTTTTTTGCGCGCCTTCGATGTTGGCTTGGAAGTCGCTCAAGTCGGTGTGGCTGTAACGGTCTTCTTCGCCGCTGATTTTGCTGCCGGCAACTTCTTCAATCAACACTGCCGCGCCGCCGACGACTTTGTTCGGCGGGAAGGAGAGGGCGTCGATTTCTTTTTGCAGGGCTTCAACGTCTTTCATGAGTTTGTCGGCAATGTCTTTCACGCCGGATACGTCTTTTTTTGACCCACAGGGCGTGTTCGATGCGGTGGAAGCCGGTGAAGGCCGCATCTTCGGTTTTATCTTTGAAGTCGTCTTCACGCGCGTCGATGGCGGGGTCGAGTTCGTTGAAGAGTTCGGCAATCGGCTCGATGCGTTCGTAGTGGGTGCGGGCGTCGGCAAACTGGGATTTGGCTTTTTTTCGATGTCGCCCGCTTTGACGGCGTCGGTGAAGGCTTTGGTTTTGGCAACCAGCTCTTTGGCTTCGCCTTGGACGTAAACTTTATAGTCGGCAAGCGGTTTGGCAAGTTTTTTTCCAAATCGGCTTCGTTGCCGGTGTCTTTAAAGCCGCTGTCGAGTTACCACCAGCTTGCCGCGCGGGTTGGTCAAGAGGCCGCAGGTCATTTCGTATTCGCCCGGCAGCAGGGTAACGGTCATTTTGTCGGAAAGTCCGGGGGCGATGTTTTCGCGCTCGTCGACCACCATCACGCCTTTGAGGATTTCCCATTCGAGCTTGCGGCCGCTGTTGTTTTTGATGTTGAACACGACTTGTCCGCTCGGTACGGTCAGTTCCATCGGTTCGCAGGCGGTGTCGTTCACGCCGATGTTGACGGTGCCGTCGGCATTCGCGCTTGATGCACCTGATGCGGCAGGCGCGGATTTTTCCGCTTCGGGCGGCTGACACGCGGTCAGACCCAAAGCCAACATCACGGATAAAGCAGTTATATTGAGTTTTTTTCATTTCAAACCTCTTTGGTATGTTGATAAGAATGAGATAGGGAATTTTTAAGCGCCACTAATGGCTTTCAGACGACCTCTGCACCGCGGCGGGCCTGCTGCCGTGCAGAAACCAAATCATGACCGGAACCAAATACAGCAGCCACGCCAGCACCTCGCCCTGCGTCGGGTGGTCGGTATAGCCGAAGAAGCCGCCGAGCAGTACGCCCAGCGGGCTGTCTTCATGCAGGTATTTGGAAGAATCAAACACCACTTCTTGCAGGTGGTTCCACACGCCCGCCTCATGCAGCGCGCGCAGCGAACCGGCCACCAAACCGGCGGCCACCACAATCAAAAACGCACCCGTCCAGCGGAAAAACTTCGCCAGATTCAGACGCATACCGCCCTGATAAATCAGCGCGCCGATGACCACTGCGGCCAGCAGCCCCAATACCGCGCCGACGGGCATAGACCAAGTCGGACTCTGCTGAAACACCGCCAAGAGGAAAAACACACTCTCCAGCCCCTCGCGCGCCACAGCCAGAAAAGCCATGCCGACCAAAGCCCAGCCTTGGCCGTCGCCGCGGTTTAAGGCCATCTGAACCGAATCCTGAAGCTGCTGCTTCATCGAACGGGCAGCTTTTTTCATCCATAAAATCATATAAGTCAGCATCGCCACCGCCACCAAACCGATAACGCCGACCACAAATTCCTGCTCCTTCTGCGGAATCTCGCCCGTTGCCGAATGGATGCCGTATCCGACGCCCAAACACATCAACGCAGCCAAAGCCACGCCCAGCCACACCTTAGGCATCAGCCGCGAATGTCCCGACTGTTTCAAAAAACCGGCGACGATGCCCACAATCAGGGCGGCCTCGATGCCCTCGCGCAGCATAATCAAAAAAAGCAATCAGCATATAAAAACAAACCTTAAAAACTAAATATCCAAAAACTAAACCATTTATTCTTTTTACCCAAGCCGTTTCACCCGCCGCCTTATCTATTCTATTCGGCTGCAATAAATCCTCTCCAAGAAAAATTCAGACGACCTTATGCCTAAATATTTATAAACCGATAATTAAACAAATGCAAATAATTTTTTTATTTTTTTAAGTAATAAACACCGTTACGAATGTTAACAAGGAAATGACGAAAGTATCGGATAAACGTACTTTTCCAGCCCGTCTCCCAACAGCCGATACGGCAGTCAAAATATATTCCCGCCCTTAGAGCGTGTTCATAGTCTTCGTAGCAGGACTCCCAAGAAAGCCAAAGCTACCATTTGCAGACTGGTACTCAACTTACGCTCGCAGTTTTTCCAAAGCCGCCTGTTCTTTTCCAACCAGGAAAAGCTGCGCTCTACTACCCATCGCTTCGGCAATACTGCAAAACGGTGCAATTCGTTTCGTTTGGCAATCTCTACCTCCGCACCAATCAACTCCTGTACCGACGAAGCAAATGCCTTACCCGTGTAACCACCGTCAGCAAGGATTTTTTGTATCGCACCAAGATTATCCCGCCCACGTTCCAATGCCACCAGGCAGCCTTTTCTATCCGTAACATCCGCCGTCGTTACCGCAAGGGCATGCGGCAAACCTTGCGTGTCAACCGCTATATGTCGCTTGATACCGCTAACCTTCTTGCCCGCATCGTAGCCTTTTTCCATGGCGGTATCCGTGTTCTTCACACTCTGCGCATCAATAATCAGGAAAGTAGTTGCTTCATGGCGCCCCTGCTTGCAGCGCTCCGCAACTACCTGATTTTTTTTAATGCTTCCTCAAGGATGCTGATGCCACTCTCGCGTGGTTCGGTCCATCTCTGGAAGTAGGAATGCACGGTGCGCCATTTGGGGAAGTCGCCCGGCAAAGCGCGCCAGGAGCAGCCAGTGCGTTGCAGGTAGAGAATGGCACAAAAGACATCGTACAAGTCCACCTGGCGTGGCGCTGTGCGTTTACGGGCACTTTCCAGCAGGGGAAGGAGAGGCGCAAATTGCTCGCGACTGATATCGCTTGGGTAGGTTTCTGTTCATGCCGATAGTTTACAGCAGAGGCTGAGACAATGAACACGTTCTTAAACAATATCCGCCACAACATACAAAGTCGTCTGAAAACCCGCCCCATCCGCTTTAAGACGACCTCACGCCTTGAGCCGAAGCAGGCGGAAAAACTGTGTTAGAATCCCAAGCTCTTGAATAAACGGACCAATATCCCGTCTGCAAACCACGTTCTCATCCACCCGATTTCAGACGACCTTTAAGACAGCATTATGAAAAAAACACCTATACCGCATCACACTCCTCACCATCGCCGCAGCCGTCCTCTCCGCCTGCCCGAGCAAACGCATCAAAAACCTTCCCGAAGTCGACACCACCACCGTCCAAGGTCCGGACCGCCCCACCGGCACGCCCGACCCTGCCGGCACCACCGTCAGCGGCGGCGGCGCGACCTACACCGTCGTGTCCCACCAAGAACTGCCGCATTGGAGTACCCAACACTTCGCCAAAAGCCTCCAATCCTTCCGCTTAGGCTGCGAGAAACTCAAAAACCGCGCAGGCTGGCAAGATGTCTGCGCCCAAGCCATGCAGACGCCCCTCCACCATTTCCAAGCCAAGCATTTCTTCGAACGCTATTTCACCCCTTGGCAGGTCAGCAACAACGGCAACCCCGCAGGCACCATCACCGGCTACTACGAGCCCGTCCTGCTCGGCGATGACAAAGCCACAAGCAAAGCCCGTTTCCCCATCTACGGCATCCCTAACGACTTCGTTTCCGTCCCACTGTCCGCCAATTTGAGAGGCAGCAAAGCCACCGTCCGCATCCGCCAAACCGGTGCCAACAGCGGCGTCATCGACAACAGCGGCACACACACCGCCGACCTGTCCCAATTCCCCATTACCGCCCGCAGCACCGCTCTCAAAGGCAGATTTGAAGGCAGCCGCTTCGTCCCCTACTACACCCGCAACCAAATCAACGGTGGCGCGCTCAACGGCAAAGCCCCCATTCTCGGTTACGCAGAAGACCCCGTCGAACTCTTCTTCATGCACATCCAAGGTTCAGGTCGTCTGAAAAACCCCGTCCGGCAAATACATCCGCGTCGGATTCGCCGATAAAAACGAACACCCCTACGTCTCCATCGGACGCTACATGGCAGACAAAGGCTACCTCCCCTCGCGCAAACCAGCATGCAGGGCATCAAAGCCTACATGAAGCAAAAACCCCGGCCGCCTCGCCGAAGTCTTGGGACAAAACCCCAGCTACGTCTTCTTCCGCGAACTGACCGGCAGCAGCGAAGCCGGACCGGTCGGCGCATTGGGCACACCGCTCTTGGGTGAATACGCAGGCGCCATCGACCGCCACTACATCACCCTAGGCGCACCGCTGTTTGTCGCCACCGCCCATCCGACCACCAAAAAAGCCCTCAACCGCCTCATCATGGCGCAAGACACCGGCAGCGCCATCAAAGGTGCCGTCCGCGTGGACTACTTCTGGGGCTACGGCGACGAAGCAGGCGAAGTTGCCGGCAAAATGAAAACCACAGGCTACGTCTGGCAACTCCTGCCCAACGGCATGAAACCCAGCTACCAGCCTTAACATCGGCTAAAAAGTCAAAAGGTCGTCTGAAAACCGGTTTTCAGACGACCTTTTGCTTCTCAAACAAGCCGATATAGCGGATTAAATTAAGCCAGCCGTAGCGCGGGCTTTGCCCGCGAATCCGCCAATCTAATCCCGAACCGGACACTCTTCCAAGCCGTTTTCCGTGAGCAAAGCCCACGCTACAACCTAAAATCACAAAGGTCGTCTGAAAATGTGCCTTCAGACGACCTTTGTGATTCTCAAACAAGCCGATACAGTAAGAGACCTTTGCAAAAAAATAGTCTGTTAACAAAATTTGACGCATAAAAAAATGTGCTAAAAAAATTTTTCAATTGGCTAAAACCTTTCTGATAGTGAGAAAAAAGTAGAAGAAATTAGGGAGGTTTCTCATTTTGAAAATGGTATTGAGCATAAAATTTTAATAACTCATGTTATTGCAAAGGTCTCAGTAAATTAAATTAAGCCGGCCGTAGCGTGGGCTTTGCCCGCGAATCTGCCGATCAAAATTGTGAATCGGGCAACCGCCCAAGCCGTTTTCCACGGGCAAAGCCCACGCTACAATCTGCTACCTGTATCGGCGGCGTACCGTTATTCCCCAACCCGCCTACCAAGTCGAATAAGGATGCTTGCTCAAATACGCATTGGTAAATTTTTCCTTCCGACGTAATCTCCGCGCCCAGCCAGTCCGGTTTTTTTCAAACGGTGTATCTTCCGCAGGCAGCTCGACCTCCGCCACCACCAAAGGCGCGTTGTCGCCGAAATACTCGTCGATTTCAAACACAAAGCCATTAAATTCCACCCGATAACGGTGTTTTTTTCCATCTTAAACGGACACATCGTCTCCATCATCTGCCGCGCGTGCGCCAAAGGAATTTCGTATTCAAACTCGCTGCGGCTGACATCCGAAATATAGCCTTTCAAAGTCAACCAAGCCTTGTCGTCAATAATGCGCACGCGGATGGTGCGCTCTTTTTCCACGCTCAAATAGCCCTGCTGCAACACCTGCGGCGCAGAGGCTTCGCGCTTCCAGTCATCGTTTTTCAACAGGAAGCGGCGTTCGATTTCAATAGTCATCTGTTTGATTCCAATATAAAAGAAGGTCGTCTGAAAACAGGTTTTGCAGGTTTCGCACACACCTTAAAAACGGCTTGAACACCACCATATACAAAGCGACAACCATCATCAATACAGGCACTTCGTTAAACACCCTGTACCACTTGTGCGAATGCGTATTGCGTTTTTCCTCAAAGCCGCGAAGCAGCGCGCCGCAATAAAATTGATAAGCCAAAAGCAGCAGGCCCATCAACAGCTTCACATGCAGCCAGCCCTGCCCCCACCAGCCCGTCACAAACGGAATCACAATGCCGCACACCAGTGTCCCAAAGCCCAACGGCGACATAAACTTATACAGCCGCCGCGCCATCGCCGAGAGCCGCTCATATTCCACCGGCTGCTCCGCCGCTTCGACCTGCGCCAGATTCACAAAAAAATCCGCGGCAGGTAAAACAGTCCGGCGAACCACGAAATCACAAAAAAACACATGCAAGAGCTTAAACCACAAATACATTTTCAGACGACCTCACGCTCGAAAAACGCGTATTTTACCCGCCAAACCGCAGCGGCTGTTTTTCTTTATGTCAACGACTGTCTGTTTTATGCCCGAAAAAAATGGTAAATCACATCATAATTCCAGACTGTTTATATGCAATAAGATTAGATTTTTGTTAGAATGCATATGTAATTAAACTAATATACCCACTCCCCGCGGGAAAAACACAAAACGGAAAGAAAACATGATTAAGCAATTTGAAATCAGCACCAGCGTTCAAAAACAACTCGGCGACTACCTTGCCGCCAACCAGACCGACCTCAAAACCGCCATGGCGGACGAAACCCGCAACGGCGAAGTCGCCGCCATCATCCATGCCGGCCTGCCCATGATGGTGCGCAAAAATCTATTCTCTGGAAAAAATGAAAAACTTCTTCTGGACGAAAAAAGAACTGATGGTCGAATTCGTCGCCATGCGCCTTGCCGCCGCCGAAAAGAAAAACGCCAAGAAAAAACGTTAAGCCGTTGCGGCATATTGAGAAAAAAGATTGAAGGTCGTCTGAAAGTTTTCAGACGACCTTTTACTAATACAGCATAGCCGGCCCGTTTACATCGATACCGCTTATTTGTCGGCGCGCCATTTCCGCCCCACCTGCGCGAGGACAGAGAATGTATCAAAAAAATAAACGAACCGGTCATAACGCCTTCCCGCAGCAACCAACCTGTTTGCCGTTTTACCGAAATGGCGGGCAACAAAAAAACCCTCGGAAAACCGAGGGTTTTTAAAAATTGGTTGCGGGAGCAGGATTCGAACCTACGACCTTCGGGTTATGAGCCCGACGAGCTACCATGCTGCTCCATCCCGCGTCAGAAGATAGAACTATACTTTCATTCCGGGAAGGTGTCAAGGATTTTCTTGATTAAATTGTTTGTAACAAAAAATTCCTATAACTTCAAGTAATTACTTTTAAGCCGAAAAGCCTGCCTATGGGTACGGCTTTTGTCATTCGCGGTGGTAGGGATGGTTGTGGAGGATGGAGACGGCGCGGTAGAGCTGTTCGGTCAGCAGAACACGCACCATGCCGTGCGGTAGGGTGAGGCTGGAGAGGCGCATCATCATGCGGGCTTGTTGTTTGAGGCGGTCGGTCATGCCGTCGGCGCCGCCGATGACGAAGCAGACGTGTTCGCCGTTTTGCTGCCAGCTTTTGAGGTGTTCCGCCAGCTCGACGGAGGTCGGGGCTTTGCCGCGTTCGTCGAGGACGACGAGGAATGCGCCTTGGGGGATGGCTTCGAGGATGCGTTTTTTTCTTCCGCCGCCATGCCTTGTGCGGCGTTGACGCCTGCGCCGCGTTTTTTTCGGGTTTGATTTCTTTGAGGGTGTAGGCGACGTCGCGTCCGAAGCGTTTGGCGTATTCGCCGACGGCTTCGTCCACCCAGCGGGGCATTTTGGTGCCGACGGCGAGGACGGTGATGTTCATGGGTTTCCTTGGTCGGATGGGGTCGTCTGAAAGTTTTCAGACGACCTTTTGGTTTGAATGATGGTGAAACGGGATTTTTTTGAATCCGATATTTTGGTTGTTCGGTCAAGGGGTCGTCTGAAAACTTCGGTTTGGGGCAAAGGGGGTTCAGGTGTGCGCAATAAAGCCGTCTGTATGCACAGACGGCTTGGGATGATGGTTTAGTCGGCGGCGTGCCAGGGTTTTTGCGCGCCGGCGTGGAAGCTGGGTTTTTCGCCGCCCCAGAGGGTGTCGATGTCGTAGAAATCGCGGACGGCGGGCAGCATGACGTGGACGACGAGGTCGCCTGCGTCAACGAGCGTCCATTCGCCGCTGTCGCCTTCGGTGCTGAGGATTTCGAAGCCGGCTTCTTTGAGGCTGACGGCGACGTTGTTGGCGAGGGCTTTGACTTGGCGGGTGCTGTCGCCGCTGGCGATGATCATGCGGGCGAACAGTGAGGTTTTTTTCTTGGGTTTGGAGGACGGAGATGTCTTTGGCTTTGATGTCTTCGAGGGCTTCGACGGCGGTTTCGACCATTTTTTGCAGGTCTTGCAGTTCTTGTTCGTTCATTGTTTTCCTAATGGTGGGAATGAAATGGGGTTTGGACGGTATTATAACTTATCTGTATGAATTTACGCTATTTTCCGCTTTGGTACAGTTTGTGTTCGCGGATGTAGCGGGCGACTTGGGGCGGGAGGTCGTCTGAAAGTCTGCCGCTTTGGAGGGTTTGGCGGATTTGGGTGGAGGAGGTGTTGTGCAGGGGGCGTTGAGGATGCGGACGCTGCCGTTTTGGAGGGCTTCGCCCAGCCAGGCGTGGAGTTCGCGCGGGGTTTGGTTGAGGTTGTCGCCTTGGCGCATGGCGACGGCGATGTGGGTTTGGCGCACGAGGGTCTGCCATTTTTTCCAAGTGTGCAGTTTCATGAGGCTGTCGCTGCCCATGAGCCACCAAAGTTGGGCGGCGGGGAATTGCTGGCGGAAGATTTGGACGGTGTCGAAGGTGTACGTTGCGCCGTCGCGGACGATGTCGCAGTCGCTGGCGGCGAAGCGGGGGTCGTCGGCGATAGCCAGTTCGGTCATGATGAGGCGGTCTTGGGCAGAGGCGCGGGACGGGTCTTTGTGGTAGGGGTCGCCTGCGGGCAGGAAGACGACGGTGTCGAGTCCGATTTCGTCGGCGAAGGCGCGGGCGATGTGGAGGTGTCCGTTGTGGATGGGGTCGAAGGTGCCGCCGAAAAGTCCGATGTTTTTCATGGGTGTCCTTGGGTGTGGGGTGTGCGCTCTGTTTGGGTTTCAGACGACCTGTCGGGTTTATGGGTTGTCGGGGTCGTCTGAAAGGCTTTTTTTGCCTCGGGGCTGCCGTCGACAACCAGGGTAAGCTTGCCGGTCGTCGGATGGATGACGAGTCCGTGGACGGCGATGTCGGCGGGCATAAGCGGGTGGTTGCGGATAACTTTGACGGTGTGGCGGACGCTGTCTTCTACATTGTCGAAACCGGTCAGCCAGTTGTCGAGGTCTATGCCGGCGTTGCGCAGGGTTTCGATGCGGTCGTCGGGAATGTCGCCTTCGTGTACTTTTTTTCAAGGAAACCGGCGGCGTTCAGCCCCTTCATGCCGCAATCGTAGTGGGCAATGACCATGATTTCTTTGACTTTGAGTTCGAACACGGCGACCAAAAGGCTGCGCATGACGGAACCCCAAGGATGGGTAACGACCGCGCCGGCGTTTTTGATGAGCTTGGCGTCGCCGTTTTTCAGTCCGAGCGCGTCGGGCAGCAGTTCGATGATGCGCGCGTCCATGCAGGACAGGATGGCCAGTTCGCGGCCGGGATATTTGTCGGTGAAATATTTTTCGTATTCGCCCGATTCGACAAAATTTTGATTATAGGCGAGAATTTCGCTCAATTCGCTCATGGTGTTGGACCTCCGACAGAATGGGACGATTATAGCGGTTTTCAGGCGGTTTGGCTTTGCATTGTGTACCGTCCGGCTATGGATAGAGTTGATTGCAAATTGAAACAAAGCAGATACAATCCGCTTTATGTTTATGATTGGACTGAGGAACGGCCATGTCTTCGCACCCTTGTTTTTCCGAAACGATCGACCGCCGCACCCACGACGCGCTCTACGATTGGGCGCGGGCAAGTTACGGCGCCTCGGACGACTGGAACACGCTCTATCTGAACGGACTGGCTTTTGGGTCGTCTGAATCCGTTTTGGCGCGAACGGATCAAACAAGACTGGCAGGAAGGGCTTTCTGAAATTTCAGACGACCTCTGCCTGCAAACGGACAACTGGCTGGCGATGGGCGACAGTTTGCAGCACTTGGCGCACGAATGGAAAAAGCCTCGGACTGCTGTACGGCTGGCGCGACGAAAGGTTTGACGTGTGCGACGACGCGGGCAAGGTTCTCTTTGCGTTGGAACGCGCCGCCTTCCGCCCGTTCGGACTCATGAGCCAAGCCGTCCACCTCAACGGACTGGTGCAAACCGACGGCGGCTGGCATTTTTGGATAGGCCGCCGCAGCCCGCACAAAGCCGTCGATCCCGACAAACTCGACAACCTCGTCGGTGGCGGCATTGCCAGCGGCGAAACCCCGTTTGAAGCCGTCTGCCGCGAAAGCGAAGAAGAAGCCGGACTGATGCCGCCCGCCCTCGACAACCTCCGAGCCGCCGCCCGAATCCACAGCCTGCGTCCCGTCTCGCGCGGCATCCACAACGAAATCCTGCACATCTTCGACATTATCCTGCCCGAAACCGTCCGCCCCGAAAACCAAGACGGCGAAGTCGCAGGGGTTTGAATTGATGAACGTTTCGCAACTTGTCGAAACCATGTTGTCCCAAACCATGATGCACGATGCCCAGCTCGTTACCCTCGAAGCCCTCAAACGCTACGGCGCGCTCGACAGGCAGCATCCGTTAAGCCTATGGCTGGACAGCCTTTGCCGCTGAATGCAAAAAAATAAAACAGTACAAAAACCATTAACGCCCCGCCGTTTCCCTTTCCCGATTCCCGAAAAAGGTCGTCTGAAACCCATGCTCCGACTTACCGACATCTGCAAACGCTTCGACAGCAAAAACCGTCGCCGACCGCATCAGCCTGACCGTCTCCGCAGGCGAAACCCTCGCCGTCCTCGGACGCTCCGGCTGCGGCAAATCCACCCTGCTCAAAATCATCGCCGGCATTGTCAAGCCCGACAGCGGCGAAGTTTGGCTGGATGGGCAGGACATCACCGCCGTCCCGCCCGAAAAAGCGCAACGTCTCGCTGATGTTTCAAGACTACGCCCTGTTCCCGCACCTGACCGCCCAAGAAAAACGTCGGCTTCGGACTCAAAATGCGCCACCTGCCCAAAGCCGAAATCGAAGCACAAACCATGCAGGCGCTGCGCGACATCGGTTTGGAAAAACGAAGCCCGCCGCAAACCCGGCAGCCTCTCCGGAGGCGAACAGCAACGCCTCGCCCTCGCCCGCGCCCTGATTATCAAACCGTCCCTGCTCCTCTTGGACGAAGCCTTCTCCAGCCTCGACACCCACCTGCGCCACAACCTCTACCGCCTGACCGACGAGAGCATCCGCCGTCAAAACATCCCCGCCGTCCTCGTGACCCATTCCCCGAAGAAGCCGCCGCGCTGGCAGACCATATCGCCCCTCATGCACGAAGGGCGCATCCTCCAATACGGCACGCCCGCCGAACTCTTCCGCCGCCCCGCCGACGCCCAAGCCGCCCGCCTGCTCGGGCTGCCCAACACCGACGATGCGCGCCACATCCCGACACACGCCATCCGTCCCGACCCGCAAGGCACACCCTGCCGCATCCTGTCCCTCACCCCTTTGCCCGACAGCCTGCGCCTGACCTTCGCCCACCCCGAATACGGCGAACTGACTACCCTTCTGCCCGCCGGACAGCTACCCGCCGGCGATACCGTGCCGATACATATCGATAAAAAGACAAATCGTCTGGTTTGAACCGTCGCGGTGATGTTTTTGTGTCCCGCCGTCGTTTGACCCGTCGGGCAAATCAAAAAAAGGTCGTCTGAAACTTTTCAGACGACCTTTGCTTTGACTTCCGACAGCTTGGGGAGTTAAAACAGCCAGAGCTTATTTTTTTTAATCGCGGTACGCATATTGTCGGCGATGTGGGTAGCGCCGACGGTCAGACCGGACATACCGATCAGCGATGCAGCGGCGAGTTTGATCAATTCTTTTCATTTTGAGTCTCTTTCTTGTGTTTGTGTTGCGGATATTATAGTGGATTAACTTTAAACCAGTACGGCGTTGCCTCGCCTTAGCTCAAAGAGAACGATTCTCTAAGGTGCTGAAGCACCAAGTGAATCGGTTCCGTACTAGCTGTACTGTCTGCGGCTTCGTCGCCTTGTCCTGATTTTTGTTAATCCAATATATCGTCGGATCGGCTGATTATTTGCCGGCTTCGGCGATGTTTTTGGCGGCGGTCGTCGCGCCGGCGGTCAGACCGGACATGCCAACTGCAGGGAGGCGGCTGCCAATTTAATTAAGTTTTTCATGGTCATCTCTCTTTCTTTTGTTCCCGCCGCCGAACTTGGCGGTCTGCGGTTCGCGTTTGTGTCGGCATCTGATGCCGGAATCGGTTGAAAGCCGAAAGCCGCTCCGCCGCGGGCGGGAAGGTTGTTTGTGGGGGTTTGGGAAGCGTTTAAAAATATTTCGTTTGTTTTCAAATTATTTTTTTGCAACGGTTTCGATATTGCGGGCAACCATAGAGGCTGAAGCCGTAACACCGGCCATACCGATTAAAGAGGCTGCGGCCAAGGTCAATAAATTTTTCATTTCGGGTAATCCTTTTACATATTAATCAAATGTTATTTAGCAACATCTGTATTCGTCGTCGGCGTGTCTGCCATATCGACAGGTGTCATGATACCGCCTTAATTGATAAATTATACAGTTTTTTTGTAAAGAAAATAGCGGTATTAATGCTATAATGTAATTATTTTGATAAATTATTTTTTTAGTTTTTGAAAATGACACCGATGTCTTGAAGAATGACACCGATGTCTTAGTTACAAAGCCGATTACAAATCGTTTATTTTAGAATAGATACTCTCGGATTTTTTGTTGCCAAATTACATCATTTTAGAAAATTTTTAAATTTTCCTTTTATTTTTCAATCAGATAAAAAACAACACTTTTCCGCTTGGATTTTGGATTTTTAGTCTAAGGCTATAATTGCCATTGCCATTTTTTAAATAACCCATCTATTTTTGGCAAAAACAGGTCGTCTGAAACCAAAATCCCTGCCCGACAAACCTGAATCCGCTGTTTTTCTTGTGAAATTGCTCATCAAATCTCTAGTCCGGCGCTGCCGTTTACGCGCCCATCAAATTGATTCGCTACCACTGCTGCACCCTGCGTTCTGCGAACCGCTGTTCGGCATCGGTTTATCAGTCATTCCACCTCATCCTATAGTGGATTAAATTTAAATCAGGACAAGGCGACGAAGCCGCAGACAGTACAGATAGTACGGAACCGATTCACTTGGTGCTTCAGCACCTTAGAGAATCGTTCTCTTTGAGCTAAGGTGAGGCAACGCCGTACTGGTTTAAAGTTAATCCACTATACTCAAGCGCGCAGCAAGCTTGCCCTGCAAACATGCTATATTGCCGTTTTTGCTTTTTCCGTTTTCAGACGACCTATGAATGCCCCGCTCCTCCTGACCGCCGCGCTTTCCTTTTTGTCCGGCGCGCTCATCACTTGGCTGCTCGCCCGCAACAAGGCGCAGACGCAGCAGTTTGCCCTGATGCAATCGCTTACCGAGTGCCGCCAGCATCTTGAATTTGCCGAACAAAATCAGGCGCAAACCGCATCCGAGCTTGCCGACGCGCGCTATCATGTCCAAGATTTGCAGGGCGAGTTGCAGGAATTGGGCAACCGCTTGCCGCCGCCGAACGCCAAATCGGCTATCTTCAAGAGCGCGAACAGGAAGCAGGTCGTCTGAAACAAGATTACGCCGAGCTTCAGGAAAACGCGCACAACCTGCACGTCCGCAACGAACGCCTCCACATCCAACTCGAACAGGAACGCCTCGCCGCCGACGAAAAGCTCAAGCTCCTTGCCGAAGCCCGCCAAAGCTTGGGCGACCAGTTTCAAAACCTCGCCAACACCATTTTGGAAGAGAAAAGCCGCCGCTTCACCGAGCAAAAACCGCGACCACCTCAGCCAACTGCTGATCCCGCTCAACGAACGCATCCACGGCTTCAGCGAGCTGGTTCAGCAAACCTACGAAAAAGAGGCGCGCGAAAGGCTGACCCTCGAAAAACGAACTCAAACGCCTGCAAACCCTCAACACCCAACTGCACAGCGACGCCAAAGCCCTCACCGACGCGCTCACCGGCACGCAAAACAAAAACCCAAGGCAACTGGGGCGAGATGATTTTTAGAAAGCGTTTTGGAACATTCCGGCCTGCAAAAAGGACGCGAATACACCGTCCAAGCCGCTGCCGTCCGCCAAGAAGAAGACGGCGCGCGCCACCTCCAGCCCGACGTCCTCGTCAATCTGCCCGAAGGCAAACAAATCGTCATCGACTCCAAAGTCTCGCTGACCGCCTACGTCCGCTACACCCAAGCCGCCGACGCCGCAACCGCCGAGCGCGAACTCGCCGCCCACGTCGCCAGCATCCGCGCCCACATCCGCAGCCTGTCGCAAAAAGACTATACCGACCTCGAAGGCGTGCGCACGCTGGACTTCGTGTTTATGTTCATCCCCGTCGAACCCGCCTACCTGCTCGCCCTGCAACACGATGCCGCCCTGTTCCAAGAATGTTTCGACAAACGCATCATGCCGGTCGGTCCGAGTACGCTGCTCGCCACCCTGCGCACCGTCGCCCACATCTGGCGCAACGAACAGCAAAACCAAAACGCCCTCGCCATCGCGGCAGAAGGCGGCAGGCTTTACGACAAATTCACCGGCTTCGTCCAAACGCTCGAGACCGTCGGCAAAAACATCGACCAAGCGCAAAGCCAGTTCCAACAAGCCTACAAACAGCTCTCGCAAGGACGCGGCAACCTCGTCAGCCGCGCCGAGAAACTGCGTGCGCTGGGCGTCAAAACCACCAAACGCCTGCAACGCGATTTGGCGGAAACCGCCCAAGAATCCTCCTTACAGGATAAAGGTTTGTCGGAAGGGGAAGAAGATTGACGGTTTCTTCGTCGTCGGGTTTCAGACGACGGACCAAAGACAAAAAGGGCGCATGATGCGTCCTTTTTATTTTTAACTGATTCACTTTGCTTCTAAACGACACCGGCCGTCAACCGCCTTTCCCGCCCACGCCTGCGCGGGGCAGGAATGAGAGCCGATAAATAAGCGGTATCAATGCAAACAGGTTGGCAGGTCGGAGAAAAACAACGCTGCGGCAAACAGGTCGTCTGAAAAAGGTTAGGACAAGCACCGCTTTATTTATTTCAGCAAAACCGGCTTCTTTTCAGTTTCAGACGACCTCAAAGGCGGCATACATCCGCCCGACTGCCACGAAGCCCGAACTGTGCGGTATAATCATGAACATTCTTATAGTGAAATCAATCAAAAAACGGACACAAAGCATTTATCCCGCCCACTATCTGACCGTACATTCAAACAGGAATGACCCACGCCGTCCTTTCCGCAAAAGGAACAGCGGCAATTTGAATATCCTGTTTTCATGTGTCCGCCCTAATTTCAAACTCTACACAGGAAACCGCCATGTTAGTCTGCAACCCTTACGAAGTCGTGATTCACGGCACAACCAACAAAGGCAAGATTTTCCGTCCCAGCGACTGGGCAGAACGCCTGTGCGGCATATTGTCCTCATTCACCAAAGACAACCGGCTGTCCTACTCCAACTGGGTGCGCCCCATTCTGGTGGACAACGTCCGCTGCGTGGCCGTCGATAAGAAACTTGAAGAAGACAATCCGCAGATGTTCCGTTTCCTGATGGACTTTGCCGCCGACAACGACCTGCGCATCATCGACTGCAAAGAGCTTTTGAAAGAACAGGAGGCCAAAGCACAAGGCGAACTTGCCGAACGCGTCCCGCTGGCGCAAGCCATCGAAGAAAAACACGCCGCCGAAAAAGCACCGGTCCAAGCCGCCGCTGCCGACTACGTTTTGCGCGAAATACCGCCCGAAGACACATCCACCGCCTTCGCCGCCCTCAGCGTCCTGCGTTCTTCATTGACCGACATCAGCAAATTCACCGAACAAATCAACACCGTCCAACGCCCCGCCGGCTACCGCCTCTTGGGTATTTTCGAAGAAGGCAAACACAACGCCGTCGCTGTCTGCGGCTTCCGCGAGTCCTGCAACCTTGCCAGCGGCCGCCATATCCACATCGACGACATCGTTACCCTGCCGCAAAGCCGCCGCAAAGGCTACGCTTCCCGCCTATTGGCAGAAGTCCGCAAAATCGGCGCGGAAACAGGCGTGACTAAAATTCACCTCAACGTCCACGTCAATCACGACCGCGTCGATGCGCACCGTCTGTATTTCAAAAAAACGGCTTCGAAATCTGCGCCTACCATTTCCGCTGCGATCCTAAATAACCCAAAAGGTCGTCTGAAAACCCAATATGGTTTCAGACGACCTCTTCCCTCCCGAGAAAGGAACCCCATGAAAACCGTCCTCAGCCTCACCGCCCTCTTCTTCCTTGCCGCCTGTACTTCTGCAACGGGAACGGGCGGCAGCTCGCAAGTCTATGGCGAAATCAAAACCGGCATCGAAAGCAGCCATACCCGATAACAGCCATAATAGTGAACCCGCGATAACTCAAAGGTCGTCTGAAAACATCATTCGGAATGATGTTTTCAGACGACCTTTGTTTCGGCAAAACCTAAATCTGAACTACACCCCAAAAGTTGGACATCCCCTCCAACTCACAAGGTGCAGTTTTTTTATGAGCAAATATACATTACACTTCAAATACCAAGCCGTACTCCACTACCTGCATATACGCAGCCAACAGCGTACCGCAGAGCACTACGGCATTTCCCGAACCCACCTGAGACGATGGATACGCGCCTATCAAGAAGGCGGTATCGGCTCACTCGAACATCCCCAATCCAAAACCATGCCCCAACACCGCAAAAACCCCTTCATCGCAGATAAACCCGATCAAGAAAAAACGCAGGCAGAGCTTATTGAAGAGTTGTGCTATATGCGCGCAGAGGTCGCCTACCTAAAGGAGTTAAAAGCCCTCAGCCAAAAACAGACCGCAAAGGACAAAGCCAAACCGTCCAAACACTGAGGGCGCAACACCCGCTCAAATACCTGCTGCACATCGCAAACCTGCCCAAAAGCAGCTTTTACTACCACCACCAAGACCGGCCCGACCCCGATGAAGCCGACAAAGCCCTCCTTGTCGAAACCTACAAACGGCATAAAGGACGCTACGGGCAAAGGCGCATTGCCGCAGCATTGGATTGGAACCGCAAAAAAAGCAGCTCGGTTGATGAAACAGATGGGGCTGAAAGCCAAAAATACGGGCGAAAAAGCCTACCGCCATCCCGCCATGGGCGAAATATCGGAACACCTCCTCAAACGTCTATTCACAGCCGAAAAAGCCCAACGAAAAAAATGGCTGACCGACGTGACCGAACTCAAAGGGAGCGACGGCAAACTGTACCTCTCGCCAATCTTGGACTTGTTTAACCGCGAGATCGTCGCCTACGCCATGAGCCGCAATGCTAACAGCGAAATGGTGAAGGAAATGCTCGAAAAAAAGCCACCCCCGTCTGACTGATAAAGGAACGATGCTGCATTCCGACCAAGGTGTGCTGTACCGTACGGCGGGATATAGGGAATTGCTTGCGGAGCATTCCATGGTTCAAAGCATGTCGCGAAAGGCGAACTGTTGGGACAATGCGCCGATGGAAAGCTTCTTTGCGGTGTTGAAGACGGAGTGTTTCTATAACGCAGGTGAATTGACGGTAGATGAATTGATGAAGCAGATAGATGACTATATGGATTACTACAACCGGGAGCGTTGCAGTTTGAAATTGAAAAAGCTGAGTCCTGTCTCATACAGAACCCAGCTTGCACAGAGCGCCTGAATAGGCTTTTATGAGTGTCCAAGATTTGGGGGGCAGTTCAAATCAGATTGGCAAACCTGCTCTCGGCAAAACATCTGCCGAATTATAGTGGATTAACTTTAAACCAGGACGGCGTTGCCTCGCCTTGCCGTACTATTTGTACTGTCTGCGGCTTCGTCGCCTTGTCCTGGTTTAAAGTTAATCCACTATATCGTTCCCGCTTCTCCTTCGCGGTGTCTTCCCGCCGTTTTTTCCCGTAAAATAATGCCTTTAACTCCCGATACTTGTTTTCAGACGACCTGTCCCCACCGTAGAGGTCGTCTGAAATCCACTCTCTCTCAATTAAACCCAATACAATGATTCAAAAAAATATTCTCATGGTTCGAATCCCGAATCGACCCTTACCCCGAAGCCGCCCCGAAAACGCCTGAAAAAGGGCTGTGGCGGTTTATCTGGAGCAACATCGAAGGCTTGCGCAAATGGATTGCCGTTTTGGCGGTGTTTACCGCCGGTATCGGCATCATGGAAGCCCTGCTGTTTCAATTTATGGGCAAAGTCGTGGACTGGCTCAGCCAATACACGCCCGCCACCCTGTTTGCCGAAAAAAAGGCTGGGCGTTGACGGCGATGGCGGCGATGATGGTGTTTTTTTCGCCCTCTGGACCTTCCTCGCGTCCAACGTGCGCCTGCAAAGCCTGCAAGGCGTGTTCCCCATGCGCCTGCGCTGGAATTTCCACCGCCTGATGCTGGGGCAGAGCCTCGGCTTCTATCAGGACGAATTTGCCGGCCGCGTGTCCGCCAAAGTCATGCAGACCGCGCTGGCGTTGCGCGACGTGGTAATGACGGTTGCCGACATGGTCGTTTATGTGCTGGTGTATTTCATCACCTCCGGCGTGATTTTTGGTCGCGCTCGACGGCTGGCTGCTGCTGCCCTTTATCGGCTGGATGATTGGCTTCGCCTTAGTGATGCGCTTCCTGATTCCCAAGCTCGGCAAAACCGCTTCGCGTCAGGCGGATGCGCGCTCGCTGATGACCGGCCGCATTACCGACGCCTATTCCAACATCACCACCGTCAAACTCTTCTCCCACGGTGCGCGCGAAGCGGCTTATGCCAAGCAGTCGATGGAAGAATTTATGGTTACGGTACACGCCCAAATGCGTTTGGCGACGCTCCTGCACACATGCAGCTTCATCGTCAACAGCTCGCTGACCGCCGGCACGACCGCGCTGGGCATCTGGCTTTGGTATCACGGACAGGTCGGCGTCGGCGCGGTCGCCACCGCCACCGCTATGGCGTTGCGCGTCAACGGCCTGTCGCAATACATCATGTGGGAATCCGCCCGATTGTTTGAAAAACATCGGCACCGTCAACGACGGCATGGCAACCCTGTCCAAACCGCAAACCATCCTCGACAAGCCGAACGCCCTGCCGCTGAAAGTGTCGCAAGGCGAAATCAAGTTCGAACACGTCGATTTCTCCTACGAAGCCGGCAAACCGCTGCTCAACGGCTTCAACCTCACCATCCGCCCGGGCGAAAAAGTCGGCTTGATCGGACGCAGCGGCGCGGGCAAATCCACCATCGTCAACCTGCTTTTGCGGTTCTACGAACCGCAAAGCGGCACGATTTCGATTGACGGGCAAAACGTGGACAGCGTGACCCAAGAAAGCCTGCGCGCCCAAATCGGTTTGGTCACGCAAGACACCTCGCTGCTGCACCGTTCCGTGCGCGACAACATCGTTTACGGCCGCCCCGACGCCACCGACGCCGAAATGATTTCCGCCGCCGAACGCGCCGAAGCCGCCGACTTCATCCCCAACCTCAGCGACGCCAAAGGGCGGCGCGGCTATGACGCGCACGTCGGCGAACGCGGCGTGAAACTCTCCGGCGGCCAACGCCAGCGCATCGCCATCGCCCGAGTCATGCTCAAAGACGCGCCGATTCTGCTGCTCGACGAAGCCACCAGCGCGCTCGACTCCGAAGTCGAAGCCGCCATCCAAGAAAGCCTCGACAAAATGATGGACGGCAAAACCGTCATCGCCATCGCCCACCGCCTCTCCACCATCGCCGCGATGGACAGGCTCATCGTATTGGATAAAGGCCGCATCATCGAAGAAGGCAGCCACACCGAGTTGCTCGAGAAACAAGGCCTCTACGCCAAACTCTGGGCGCACCAAAGCGGCGGTTTTTTGAGCGAACACGTCGATTGGGAACATAACTGAGAGCATTAAGGTAAAGGCAAAAGGTCGTCTGAAAATCCGGTTTTGAGTTTCAGACGACCCCAGTTCAAAATCATCTCGACAGGGCGCAAGATTACGCCCTTCTTTTTTTGGTTATAAATTACGAATCTGACCAAAGGATGGAAGGGTCGTCTGAAACCGAAAAATCAGGTTTCGGACGACCCTTAATTTTCGGCGGCCAGACAATCAAACCGCCGCAACTTTCCCGTCAAAGGGTGTTTCATTCCGCGTACTTGCACTATACTGCCCCTGAAGAATACCGTCCGAAAGGAAAAACAATGAAATACGCTCCTGCCTTCCTCGCCCTTATCCTGCCCCCTGTCCGTACAGGCAGCGGTCAACATCCAACGCTGGACCACCCCGCAAGGCGTGCAGGTCCTCTTGGCCGAGCGGCATGAAAACCCGATTATCGACATGGCAGTCAGCTTCCGAGGCGCAGGCAACGCGTCTGATCCCGACGGCAAAAAGCGAAACCGCTGCCTTCACCGCCGCCCTGTTGACCGGCGGCACAAAGGAAATGGACGAAGAAACCTTCAACGCCCAAACCAACGGATTGGCAGTTGAAATCGGCAGCGGGACGGACAACGAAACCGCCACCGCCACCCTGCGCAGCCTGAGCCGTCCGGATACACTCAAAAAAAGCCGTTTCCCTGTTCAACGGCGCACTGACCCGCCCGCGTTTCGACGAAGCTGTGTTCCGCCGCAACCAAACGCAAGCCGCCACCTTCCTGCAACAACAGGAAACCAAACCGGACTTCACCGCCGCCCGCACATTGGCGCGCCTCTCCTATCCCGACCACCCTTACGGCAAAGGCGCATACACCACCGTACAAAGCATAAACGGCATCACGCTTGACGACATCCGCGCGTTTTTACCGCACCCGCTACGGCAAAAACAATGCCGTCGTCGCCATCGTCGGCGATATAGACCGCAAAGGCGCCGACCGCCTCGTGCAAGACGCATTGTCCGGACTGCCCGACCGTGCTGCCGCATCGGCCGACGTTCCGCCCGTCAAAAAACATCCTGCACAACGCCGCGACATCCCCTTCGCTGGCGAACAGGCACAAATCATGCTTGGAATGCCGCTGATTACCCGCAACGACCCCGATTACTACGCGCTTGTTGCCGGCAACTACGTCCTCGGCGGCGGCGGATTCGACAGCCGCCTGATGGAAGTTTTGCGCAATCAGAGGGGCGACACCTACGGCGTGTACAGCAACCTTACTCCGGAACGTCAGGCAGGCATGTTCACCATCGCTTATTCTTCGCGCAAACCCGCCGCCCGCGCCTCGCTTGCCGCCGCACAGGAAGTCATCAGGCAGTTCATCGCCGAAGGTCCGACCGAAGAAGAAATGGCTCAGGCAAAAGCCAACATCACGGGCAGCTTCCCCCTGCGTTTCGATTCCAACGCCAAACTGCTCGGTTACCTGAACCTCATCGGCGTCTATAACCTGCCCGACGACTACCTTGAAGCCTACCCCAAAGCCGTCGCCAAACTGACCGCCGCCGACGTCAAAGCCACCTGGCAAAAACGCGTCCGCCCCGAAGACCTGAATATCGTCGTGGTCGGTGCGCAGTAAAGTTCAGGCTGAATAAACGCAAACGTCGTCTGAAAACCGGTTTTAGGTTTCAGACGACGTTTTTTATGCTCGAAACGGCTTTCTTCTTCCAAACGCTTGTTATAGCGGATTCAAACGACAAGTCCCCATGCCGGCATTTACCCGCGCAGTCGGGAGTCCAGAAGGTTGAAATAATGGTGATTTCTAAACATTCCCTCAAACGAAGGGGTCGGATTCCCGCTGAACTACCCCAAAATCTTGGATACCCGATAAAAGCCTATTCAGGCACTCTGTGCAAGCTGGGTTCTGTACGCGACAGGACTCAGCTTTTTCAATTTCAAACTGCAACGCTCCCGGTTGTAGTAATCCATATAGTCATCTATCTGCTTCATCAATTCATCTACCGTCAATTCACCTGCGTTATAGAAACACTCCGTCTTCAACACCGCAAAGAAGCTTTCCATCGGCGCATTGTCCCAACAATTCGCCTTACGCGACATGCTTTGAACCATGGAATGTTGGGCAAGCAATTCTCTATATCCCGACGTACGGTACAGCACGCCTTGGTCGGAATGCAGCATCGTTCCTTCGCCGGTCAGACTGGGTACGGCTTTTTCAAGCATTTCCTTCACCATTTCGCTGTCGACTCTACGGCTCATGGCGTAGGCGACGATTTCCCGGTTGAACAGGTCCAATATCGGCGAGAGGTACAGTTTGCCGTCCTTCCCTTTGAGTTCGGTAACGTCGGTCAGCCATTTTTCGTTGGGCTTTTTGGCTTTGAATAGGCGTTTTCGGCGATGAAGAGTTTTTTGCGGTGTCGGGTCATGGTTTTGGATTGGGGATGTTCGAGTGCGCCGATGCCGCCTTCCTGATAGGCGCGTATCCATCACCGCAAGTGGGTTCGGGAAATGCCGTAGTGGTCTGCGGTACGCTGTTGGCTGCGTATATGCAGGTAGTGGAGTACGGCTTGGTATTTGAAGTGTAATGTATATTTGCTCATAAAAAAACTGCACCTTGGTGGTTGGAGGGGATGTGTCCAACTTTTGGGGTGCAGTTCAGTTTTTCAGACGACCTTTTATCCACAAGCCGATCGGTGATCAATCGCCCATGACTTTACCTTCGCGACGCGGGTCGGCACCGCCGAGCAAACCGTCTTTGCCGATCACAATGCCTTGTACGCCGGAATTCAAATCGCGGATTTGGACTTTGTAGCCCAGTTTTTCCAATGCTGCCGCTTTGTCCGCCGCCGCGGTTTTTTCCTCGATTTCATACTGGCTGCCGCGATTGAGCATATTCGGCAGGGAGATTGCCGCCTGAATGTCCATGCCCCAGTCGATATGCGCCACCAGCGTTTTGGCGACGAAACCGATGATGCGGCTGCCGCCGGGCGAACCGACTGCCAGATAAGGCTTGCCGCCTTTCATCACAATGGTCGGCGCCATCGAAGAACGCGGCCGTTTGCCGCCCGCCACGCTGTTTGCCACCGTTTTACCGTCTGCGCCGACAGGGTTGAAAGCGAAATCGGTCAATTCATTGTTGAGCAGATAGCCGTTTGCCATCAGCCCCGAGCCAAACGCGTTTTCAATCGAAGTCGTCATCGACACGACGTTGCCGTCTTTATCCACAACCACCAAATGGCTGGTGGACGGCAGCTCTACCGCCATGCCCTGCGCGTATGCCTTACCGACCCGACCCGCCTGAATGTTTTCCAACGCCTTGTCGGATTGGCGGATTTCTTCGGCACGCGGTTTCAGGTAAGCCTGAGAAATCAGGGCGCGGGTCGGGACGTTGACAAACGCGGGATCGCCGACGTAATAATCACGGTCGGCAAACGCAATCCGCGACGCATCGCCTATCCAGCGCCAACTGTGGATATTTTCCGCGCCTAACGCCTTCATATCCTGATTTTGCAAGACGCCCAAAATCTCGCCCAAAGCAATCGTGCCTGAACTTGGCGCGCCCATGCCACAGACTTCGTATTCACGATACGGCGCGCAAACCGGTTCGCGCTCGATAACGCGGTAGTTTTTCAAATCCGCCATGATGATTTTGCCGGGGTTATCCACAGCGCCGGTAACGGCACGGACAATATTCTGCGCCTGCACCCCCTGATAAAACGGCGCGCTGCCTTTTTCCGCCAACAGGCGTACGGAGCGGGCAAATTCAGGGTTTTTCAACACCGTTCCCGCTGCCAAAGGCTTGCCGTCGGGCAGGAAATACGCGGCGGTTTGCGGATAACGTTTCAAAGGCTCCAGATTCTGCTCGATGGATTTCGCCATGCGTGGTGAAACGGTAAAGCCTTGTTCCGCCAAAGCAATCGGTTTGTCAAACAGACTTGCCCACGGCAATTTGCCGTAACGCTTGTGGACATCTTCCAGCAGCTTCGGAATCCCCGGCACGCCGACCGAACGGCCGCCGACCACTGCGTTCATAAAGCCCATCGGCTTGCCGTTTTCATCCAAGAAAAGCGCCGGTGTTGCCGCTTTCGGCGCCGTTTCGCGGGCATCAAACGTCGTCAGTTTTTTCGCCTTATTGTCCCAATACACCAAAAACGCACCGCCGCCCAAACCGGAAGACTGCGGCTCGGTCAGTCCCAGGGTCGTCTGCATGGCGATCATCGCATCTATCGCGCTACCGCCGCGTTTCAAAACCTCGTATCCCGCCTCGGTCGCCAACGGGTTGGCAGACGCCGCCATATAATGTTTGGCACGGATCAATTTCTGCTCGGTCAGCCCCGTCCCTTGTTCCGGCGCATGGTTATCCACAGCCGTCGGCAAAAGGCGCGGCATCAGGTTTCTGCATCGGCTGGTGCGCGCACGCTGCCAAAAACCAAAGCTGCCAACAGGTTTAAGCCAAAGGAAAAATTTCATATCTGCTCCCTTTTTCGTTGAGATATTTTTTTCAGAAGACCTGCGGTTGAAAAAAACACAAGAGGTCGTCTGAAACATGAAAACCGATTGGACTGTTTATCTCTTCGGACAGTTCCGTTTGAGATCGGTATAAAACCGGCAGGCTGTGTGTATAGCCGGAAAGTTATACACAAAACCAAACCGGATTTCAAAATTATCCACATCTGCAAACAAGGCAAACAGCAGTTTATCCGCATCCAAAATCTAAATTCAACTTATTGAACTGAAAAAGGAATAAAAGTTATACACAAACAAATGCGCGACTCAATATAATCATCCATTTATTATTTAAAAATCTTATTTATAGTTTGTTTCCCAACGCGCAGCCAAAGCCCGCAACGTAAAGGCATCTTTTTCAAAAAAATTAGATAGTTAAGGATTGTTAAACCTCTGTAAATCAGATAGAGTTACGGCTGATAAATTAAATTAATAATGGAGCTTCCATCAATGAAAGGCGATATCGGCGTCATCGGCTTGGCCGTTATGGGTCAAAATTTGATTTTGAATATGAACGATCACGGTTTCAAAGTCGTGGCGTACAACCGGACCACTGCTAAAGTAGACGATTTTCTCAACGGCGCAGCCAAAGGCACCAACATTATCGGTGCCTATTCATTGCAAGATTTAGTGGATAAACTGGAAAAACCGCGAAAAATCATGATGATGGTACGCGCAGGTTCTGTCGTGGACGACTTTATCGAGCAACTTGTCCCGCTTTTGGACCAAGGCGACATTATTATTGACGGCGGCAACGCCAACTATCCCGATTCCACCCGCCGCACGCACGAGCTGGCGGCAAAAGGCATCCGCTTTATCGGCGCAGGCGTTTCCGGTGGTGAAGAAGGCGCGCGTCACGGTCCGTCCATTATGCCTGGTGGCGACGAAGCCGCATGGCCTGCCGTCAAACCCATTTTCCAAGCCATTGCCGCCAAAACCCCGCAAGGCGAACCCTGCTGCGACTGGGTCGGCCGCGACGGCGCGGGCCATTTCGTCAAAATGGTGCACAACGGCATCGAATACGGCGACATGCAGTTGATTTGCGAAGCCTACCAATTCATGAAAGACGGCTTGGGTCTGAGCTACGACGAAATGCACCGCATTTTCAGCGAATGGAACCAAACCGAGCTGGATTCCTACCTGATTGAAATCACCGCCGCGATTTTGGGCTACAAAGACGAAAACGGCGAACCTTTGGTCGAAAAAATCCTCGATACCGCTGGTCAAAAAGGCACGGGCAAATGGACCGGCATCAACGCCCTCGACTTGGGCATCCCGCTGACGCTCATTTCCGAAGCCGTGTTTGCCCGCTGCGTATCCGCGTTCAAAGACCAACGCGTTCAAACCGGCCGCTTGTTCGGTAAAACCGTTACCCCCGTTGACGGCGACAAAGCCGTATGGGTCGAAGCCCTGCGCCAAGCCCTGTTGGCATCCAAAATCATCTCCTACGCACAAGGCTTCATGCTCATCCGCGAAGCCAGCGAAAACAACGATTGGGCATTGAACTACGGCAACACCGCCCTTCTGTGGCGCGAAGGCTGCATCATCCGCAGCGCGTTCTTGGGCAACATCCGCGACGCATATGAAACCAATCCCGATTTGGTGTTCTTGGGTTCCGACCCTTATTTCAAAGGCGTATTGGAAAACTGCCTGCCCGCATGGCGCAAAGTCGTCGCCAAAGCCATCGAATGCGGCATCCCCATGCCCTGCATGGCTTCCGCGATTACCTTCCTCGACGGCTACACCACCGAACGCCTGCCCGCCAACCTGCTGCAAGCCCAACGCGACTACTTCGGCGCGCACACCTACGAGCGCACCGACAAACCGCGTGGCGAATTCTTCCACACCAACTGGACAGGCAAAGGCGGCGATACCGCATCGACCACTTACGATATTTGATTTGTCTGAATCAGCGAAAAGGTCGTCTGAAACCAAAATTTTGGTTTCAGACGACCTTTGCCGTTTGAAAGCATTGGTTTTTGGAGACCTTTGCAAAAAAATAGTCTGTTAACGAAATTTGACGTATAAAAAAATGCGCCAAAAAAATTTCAATTGACTAAAACCTTCCTAATATTGAGCAAAAAGTAGGAAAAAAATCAGAAAGGTTTTGCATTTTTGGAAATGAGATTGAGTATAAAATTTTAGTAACCTATGTTATTGCAAAGGTCTCTTTTTGACGAAATCCACGGATTGCTCACAACTTATCCACAATTTGAACTTCATCCCAATTCAATCAAACCAAACCTAATTCATTGAAAAAAATATCAACATACAAAAAGGTCGTCTGAAAATTTTTCAGACGACCTTTTAAATTGTTCACAAAATTATCAACAGGGCTAAGGGCTATCGGCATCAAACCAGATTCTGCGGATTGCCTGCGACGAAGCGGTTGATGTTGTCCACAAGGATGTCAAACAGACGGTTGGCGGCCTCTTGGCTTGCCCATGCAATGTGTGGCGTGACAATGAGGTTGGGCAGTCGAGCTTTCAGCAGAGGGTTGCCGTCGCGCGGCGGCTCTTGTGTTAACACGTCAAAACCTGCCCCGCCGATTTGGCCGTATTTCAACGCCGCAACCAAAGCGGCTTCATCAACCAAGCCGCCGCGCCCGCAGTTGATGAGGATGGCGCCGGGTTTCATTTGCTGCAATTCGGCTTCGCCTATCATATTTGCCGTTTGCGGCGTGAGCGGGCAATGCAGCGACAGCGCGTCGGCGGAGCGGATGGCTTCGTCAAAGGAAACATAGCCGTCGCGGACGGTTTCGGCGTGTTTATGTTCGGCGAACACGACATTCATTTTGAAAGCCTGCGCATAAGTTGCCAGCGTTTTACCAATATTGCCGCGACCGAAAATCGCCAGTGTTTTACCGTTTAAATCGCGCATCGGTGCGCCGAGGTGGCAGAAAAACGGCGAGTTTTCCCACAAGCCTGCTGCAACGTCTCGCTGATAGGCAGGCAGGTTGCGCATCAGGGTAATCATCAGCATAAAAGCGTGTTCCGCCACGGATTCATTGCCGTAAGCGCGGATGTTGCACACGCTCACGCCCGCTTGCTTGGCGGCAGCAAGGTCAACATTGTTGACGCCCGTCGCGGCTAGCGCAATCAGTTTGAGCTGCGGGTTGGCGGCGATGTGTTCGGCGGAAATCACGACTTTGTTGGTAATGATGATGTCCGCGCCCTGTATGCGCTCGGCGGTCTGATGCGCCTCAGTCGAACCATAGCTGCTTAAAGTATGCGGAAAAATCAAAGTCAAACGGACGGTCGGCAAGCGTGTCGCGGTCGAGAACGGCAATGCACAGTGGATTCATATTTCACCTATCAAAAATAAAATAATGATTTAAATAAACTAATTTTGAATAAAATATTCAAAATATACGGCGTATTTGAGAATAGTTATTATCCGAATCATACAGACATCACCATATCAGGAAACCATCATGATTAAAACCATGACCTTTGCCATTTTACATTTCGCCACCGCGTTCAGCGTTGCCTATATTTTGACCGGCAGCATAGGCATCTCAAGCGCAGTCGCGCTGGTCGAGCCGCTTGCCAACACCGTCGTTTTCTATTTCCACGAACAGGCATGGCGACGCTACGAAAAATATAGTGGATTAACTTTAAACCAGTACGGCGTTACCTCGCCTTGCCGTACCATCTGTACTGTCTGCGGCTTCGTCGCCTTGTCCTGATTTAAATTTAATCCACTATAAAACCGTGAAACAAGAATGGGCTACGCCGCTGCACCATTGTGGATAAGTTTTGACCGGAGGTCGTCTGAAAACTGGCTAGGGCATATTGTTTCTTATTGGTAAATATTCTTTCAATAAAATAGATATTTATCAATCAAAAAGAAATCAATAAAAATGCTTTCCATCGCTTGAACGCCTACGCAGTTCATCTTTTATATTCAACATCATAAGGAAAGTATCATGAAAAAAAGCACTCTTCGCCTCCCTCATCGCCGTTGCCGCCGCCGCATCTTTCGCCGACAGCCGCATTCCTGAATGGAACCATGCCAACGACTCCGGCCCCATTCCGGGCTTAACTCAAGTCGAATATCACGACGCGCACGATATGCGTAAGGATGATGACCGCGTGAAATTCACCGCACCTGCCACAGGCGTGCGCGAAATCACCGACATCGGCTACAACGACACCTATGCCCGCTCGTTGCAAAACGGCTCAAATTGATTGCCAAGCGGTTGACGATATAGTGGATTAACTTTAAACTAGGACGGCGTTACCTCGCCTTGCTGTACTATCTGTACTGTCTGCGGCTTCGTCGCCTTGTCCTGATTTAAATTTAATCCACTATACATTGAAAGGTCGTCTGAAACGTATCCACTCGTTTTCAGACGACCTTTTGCTTTATCGGAAACGGCAGCTATGATACCCTTTGGCGCCGAATATCGAAGAGTCGATATTGTTAACCGATTGAAAACGCTATGAAAGGATAAAACATGAGCGGTTTGATTATTGAAGATTTGCAGGAAGGCCACGGCAAAGAGGCCGTGAAAGGCAAGGAAATTACCGTACATTACACCGGTTGGCTGGAAGACGGCACCAAATTCGACTCCAGCCTCGACCGCCGTCAGCCGCTGACGATTACGCTGGGCGTGGGTCAGGTCATTCAAGGCTGGGATGAAGGTTTCGGCGGCATGAAGGAAGGCGGCAAACGCAAGCTGACCATTCCCGCCGAAATGGGCTACGGCGCACGCGGCGCGGGCGGTGTGATTCCGCCGAACGCGACATTGGTGTTTGAAGTAGAGCTGTTGAAAGTTTATGAATAATGCCTGACGCCGTTAGGATGGATTTTCTGCTTTGAAAAAGAGCGAAAGGTCGTCTGAAAACCGAATTTTGAGGTTTTCAGACGACCTTTCATTGTCCGATTCCGTCTAAAAAAACAGTAAAAATACCCGTTTTAAAAAGATTCTGGAGCCATCATGACCGTCAAAACCCGTTTCGCCCCCAGCCCCACCGGCTACTTACACATCGGCGGCGTGCGCACCGCCCTGTTTTTCATGGGCGTTTGCCCGCCATCACAAAGGCGAGTTCCTATTGCGTATCGAAGACACCGACTTGGCGCGTTCCACCGCCGAATCCGTCAACGTCATCCTCGACGGCATGAAATGGGTCGGTCTCGATTACGACAACGCCGACAACGTCGTGTACCAAACCCGCCGTTTCGACCGCTATAAAGAAGTCATCGCCGAACTCTTGGAAAAAAAGGCGCCGCCTACTACTGCTATTGCAGCAAAGAAGAGCTGGAAGCCATGCGCGAGAAAGCCGAAAAAGAAGGTACGGCGACTTACGACCGCCGCTGGCGCCCCGAAGCAGGCAAAACCCTGCCCGAAATCCCTGCCGACGTGCAACCTGTTGTCCGTTTCAAAACGCCTCTGGACGGCGTGACCAAATGGACGGACTTGGTCAAAGGCGAAATCTCCATTCCCAACGAAGCACTCGACGACCTGATTATCGCCCGCGCCGACGGCACGCCGACCTACAACTTCTGCGTCGTCGTGGACGACTACGACATGGGCGTTACCCACGTTATCCGCGGCGACGACCATGTGAACAACACGCCGAAACAAATCAACATCTTAAAAGCCATCGGCGCTACCCTGCCCGAATACGGTCACCTGCCCATGATTCTCAACGAACAAGGCAAAAAAATCTCCAAACGCAGCGGCGATACCGTCGCCATCACCGATTTCGGCGCGATGGGCATCCTGCCTGAAGCCATGCTCAACTATCTGGCGCGTTTGGGTTGGGCGCACGGCGACGACGAGTTCTTCACGATGGAACAATTCATCGAATGGTTTGATTTGAAAGACGTTTCCCCGTCGCCCAGCCGCATGGACTTGAAGAAACTCTACTGGATTAACGGCGAACACATCAAAATCACGCCCAACGAAAAACTCGCCGAGCTCGTCAAACCCCGCCTTGCCCTGCGCGACATTTACGATACGGCAAAACCCGCGTTGGAAGACGTGTTGGCACTGGTCAAAGACCGCGCCCAAGACCTGAACACGCTCGCCGACGAGTGCCTCTACTTCTACGTCAAACAAACGCCCGCCGAAGCGGACGTGCAGAAACATTGGGACGACGAAGCCGCCGCCCGTATGCTGCGCTTCGCCGAACGCCTCGAAGGACTGGAAGACTGGAACGCCGAAGCCATCCACGACCTGTTCAAACCCTTCTGCGACGAAGAAGGCATCAAAATGGGCAAACTCGGCATGCCCCTGCGCCTCGCCGTCTGCGGCACGGCGAAAACCCCCAGCGTCGATGCCGTGTTGGCATTAATCGGCAAGGAAGAAGTGTTGAAACGGATTCGTTCTTAAAACGTTGAAAAGGTCGTCTGAAAATTTTGAACTGCCCCCAAATCTTGGACACCCGATAAAAAGCCTATTCAGGCGCTCTGTGCAAGCTGGGTTCTGTATGCGACAGGACTCAGCTTTTTCAATTTCAAACTGCAACGCTCCCGGTTGTAGTAATCCATATAGTCATCTATCTGCTTCATCAATTCATCTACTGTCAATTCACCTGCGTTATAGAAACACTCCGTCTTCAACACCGCAAAGAAGCTTTCCATCGGCGTATTGTCCCAACAGTTCGCCTTTCGCGACATACTTTGAACTTCAGTTTTTCAGACGACCTTTTTTATTGCTGGAGAAAAGCTATGGATAAATTGTGTATAAAATTTGAGAAAAAATATAATCTTTTTATTTTTCAGAAGGATAGATTAGATAGCCATGTGGATAATCATGTCTGAAATATTGGCGGAAGATGGTTTTGTTTTATTGAAAGGTCGGCGGATTCGCATTTGAAGTGCAACTTTCCATAACAGAAAAAGGCCAGTATGCGGTAGCATACGGCCTTTCCTGCAAGAAAGATTGCCATGAGCTACACACAACTGACCCAAGACGAACGATACCATATCCAATACCTGTCCCGCCACTGCACCATCGCCGAAATCGCCAAACAACTTAACCGCCACAAAAGCACCATCAGCCGAGAAATCAAGCGGCACTGCATCCAAGGACAGCAATACAGCGCCGATAAAGCACAGAAGCAAAGCCGGCTGACCAAAAAAAGCACCGGCGAAAACCCTATAAGCTCGATTCGCAGCTGGTTCAACACATCGACACCCTTATCCGCCGCAAACTCAGTCCCGAACAGGTATGCGCCTACCTGCGCAAACACCACGGTATCACACTCCATCACAGCACCGTTTACCGCTACCTCCGCCAAGACAAAAAGCAACGGCGGCACTTTGTGGCAACATCTCAGAATATGCAGCAAACCCTACCGCAAACGCTACGGCAGCACATGGACCAGAGGCAAAGTGCCCGACCGCGTCGGCATAGAAAAACCGACCTGCTATCGTCGACCAGAAAAACCCGCATCGGCGATTGGGAGGCCGACACCATCGTCGGCAAAAATCAGAAAAAGCGCGTTATTGACCTTGGTCGAACGCACTACCCGCTACACCATCATCTGCAAATTAAAGAACTTAAAAAGCCGAAGACACTGCCCTGGGCGGCCATTAGGGTATTAAGGGCATATAAAGCCAGAGTCCACACCATCACCATGGATAACGGCAAAGAGTTCTACCAACACACCAAAAATAGCCAAAGCATTGAAGGCGAAAACCTATTTTTTTGCCGCCCTTACCATTCGTGGGAAAAAAAGGGCTGAATGAGAACACCAACGGACTCATCCGACAATATTTCCCCAAACAGACCGATTTCCGAAACATCAGCGATCGGGAGATACGCAGGGTTCAAGATGAGTTGAACCACTGGTCGAGAAAAAAACACTTGGCTACGAAACGCCAAGTGTTTTATTCTTAAATCTGTTCCAACCACTGGTACCCTAGTGTTGCACTTGAAATCCGAATCCAAGGTCGTCTGAAAACTTAAAATCAAGATTTCAGACGACCTTTATTGAATAAAAAGGTTGTGGATAAACAATCATCCACAACCTTTTTGTACACCGTCTTATCTCAAGCCGCCGGCAGCTCGTGGAAGGCGGACGGCAAATTCTCATCGTCACCAAATTCCACCCATTCGTAAGCAGTTTCGTCCGCCAAAACCGCGCGCAATAAAGCGTTGTTGATGGCGTGGCCGGATTTGTAGCCTTCGAATGCGCCGATAATCGGGTGTCCGACGATATACAAATCGCCGATGGCATCGAGGATTTTGTGGCGGACGAACTCGTCGGGATAACGCAAACCTTCCGGATTCAAAACGTCCATGTCGTCAATCACAATGGCGTTGTTCAAATTGCCGCCCAGTCCGAGATTGTGGGCGCGCATCATTTCCACTTCGTGCATAAAGCCAAAGGTGCGCGCGCGCGCGATTTCGTCGATGTAGGACTTGCCCGCGAAATCGATTTCAAAAGTGGGCGAGCTGCGGTTGAAAACCGGATGGTCGAATTCGATGGTCAGCGTAACTTTAAAGCCGTCATACGGCGTAAAGCGCACCCATTTGCCCGCCTCCTTGACTTCGACAGGTTTGAGGATTTTCAAAAACCGCTTTTGCGCCTTTTGATCGACAACGCCCGCATCTTGCAAAAGATAAATAAACGGCAGGCTGGAGCCGTCCATAATCGGGATTTCGGGCGCGTTTAACTCAATCAGCGCATTGTCGATGCCGTAGGCGGACAGCGCGGACATGATGTGTTCGATCGTGCCGACGCGCACGCCTTTGTCGGTTACGATGGTGGACGACAGGCGCGTATCGTTGATGAGGTAGGGCGTAAGTTTGATGGTTTCGCCCATTTCGCCGTCCAAATCGGTACGGCGGAAGGAAATCCCGCTGTTTTCAGGCGCGGGGTGCAGGGTCAGCGCGACCCGTTCGCCCGAATGCAGCCCGACGCCGGTTACGCTGATGGATTTTGCCAAAGTTCGTTGCAGCATAAACCGCCTCCTTATTCAATAATTGGTTTGATGTTTGGATAATACGATAAAAAAAGGAAAAAAATAATCCATTATTTTTTTAATAGTATTTTGCTAATGTAGGTGTTTCAGAACCATAGATTTTTTTCAGACGACCCTTTGTACCGGTAAGATTATCCACAATATACCGTGTAATCCGAGTGGAAAAAAATCCGATTTTATCCACAGAAATATTCAAACGATTACAGATTATCCGACTTTGTTCTCATAAAAAAACAAAACTTGAACGCAGCCTTTAAATGAATACAACAATTTGATTATACAATCAGTAATAAGGTTATCCACAAAACGGGGATACACTCATCACCATCATCATTTTTTTAAATAATTACATATTAATTTTAAAAACAACCAAAATTTATCCCCAAATATGGGGACAAACCGTACCAATCTGTATTTTCAGACGACCTATTTCACGGTTTTTTTATTTAAATCAAACATTTTAAAAGTAGCATCGTGTAATTCTAGGTAGTAGTTTTATTTCAGGCTACAATAGCCCTTATTGAAATTTATCCCTTTCCCTACTGACAGGAGTATCAAAATGAGCATCAAAGTAGCGATTAACGGTTTCGGCCGCATCGGCCGTCTGGCATTGCGTCAAATTGAAAAAGCCAAAGGCATCGAAGTCGTCGCCGTCAACGACCTGACCCCTGCCGAAATGCTGCTGCACCTTTTCAAATACGACAGCACCCAAGGCCGCTTCCAAGGTACTGCCGAATTGAAAGACGATGCCATCGTGGTGAACGGCAAAGAAATCAAAGTCTTCGCCAATCCGAATCCTGAAGAATTGCCTTGGGGCGAATTGGGCGTAGACGTCGTCCTCGAATGTACCGGCTTCTTTACCAGCAAAACCAAAGCCGAAGCCCACATCCGCGCAGGTGCGCGCAAAGTTGTTATTTCCGCCCCCGGCGGCAATGACGTGAAAACCGTCGTATATGGCGTAAACCAAGACATTTTGGACGGCAGCGAAACCGTCATCTCCGCCGCTTCCTGCACCACCAACTGCCTCGCCCCGATGGCTGCAGTCCTGCAAAAAGAGTTCGGCGTAGTCGAAGGCCCTGATGACCACCATCCACGCCTACACCGGCGACCAAAACACCCTTGACGCGCCGCACCGCAAAGGCGATTTGCGCCGCGCCCGCGCCGCCGCGCTCAACATCGTGCCCAACAGCACCGGCGCCGCCAAAGCCATCGGTCTGGTTATCCCCGAATTGAACGGCAAACTTGACGGCTCTGCCCAACGCGTTCCCGTTGCCACCGGCTCGCTGACCGAATTGGTTTCTGTCCTCGAACGCCCCGTAACCAAAGAAGAAATCAACGCCGCGATGAAAGCTGCCGCCAACGAATCTTACGGCTACACCGAAGATCAAATCGTTTCTTCCGACGTTGTCGGCATCGAATACGGCTCGCTTTTTGACGCCACCCAAACCCGCGTGATGACCGTAGGCGACAAACAACTGGTGAAAACCGTCGCCTGGTACGACAACGAAATGTCCTACACCTGCCAACTCGTCCGCACTTTGGAATACTTCGCAGGCAAAATCTAAAAGATTTCGGATTGGGTAAGCCAGTCTGTGGATAAGTAAGAGAAAAGGTCGTCTGAAAATTTTTTCAGACGACCTTTTTTAATGAAATCAATCACTAAATTTAAACAACGCTTATCCCAATAACCGTCGCGCGGTTTCCCTCAATTTGAAACCTGACTTCATAATTCTCTATATTCATGACGTAAATCCGTTCGGGAATATTCTGATAGGCGGGACGGGGATCTTGGGCTATGCTTTGGCTGATCAGGTTTTGGGTGCTTTCAGATAAATTTTCGGCGCCGATGTTTTCCAGCCATACGACTTCAAGCTCTTCGGGTTTGCCGCTGACGAAGCCGGATGAGGCGTCGGGTTTGGATTCGACAAAGGGGATGTAGGGTTTGATGTCGACAATCGGTGTGCCGTCCAACAGGTCTGCACCGCTGCAATAGAGGCGGACGGGTTTGCCGGTTTCGATGCGTTCAAGTTTTAAGAGCGACAGTCCGAGATGATTGGGGCGGTGGGGGCTGCGCGTGGCGAATACGCCCATTTTTTGTTTGCCGCCGAGCCGTGGCGGGCGCACCATTTGCGCCCAGCCTTCATCCAAAACGCCATGAAAAATAAAACTTACCCACACATAATCGAAATGTTCCAATCCGCGTACGCTGTCTGAGGTAAATTCGATTCAGCTCGATGCAGACTTCTGCTGCAGGTACCAAACCGGGCTGGCGGGCGACGCCGAATTTCTGTTTGTAGGGCGAGCGGGCGGTGGCGATGGGGACGATGGTGTAAGTCATGAGGATTGTGGACAAGTTTTTCGGAAAAACGTTATCTTATCACAGCCGGTTTTACCGCTTTTGGGAAGTAATTTGTTATAATACGGGGCATTTTAATCGCTTTGAAATGATGAGATGATTGTTTCCATTGATGTTGATGCACAAAAAACTTTTACGCCTTTGTGTCCTAAAGAGCTGCCTGTAAAAGAGGGGCATTTGATTGTGGAAGAGTTGAATGCCCAAGCCGCTTTAGCGGATTTGCGCGTGATGACGAAAGATGCGCATCATGCGGCAGCAAAATGGCTTGTGGATAACCCTGTTGATATGTTAAAGCCGACAGGTTTGCCCGATGCGGATTTGACTTGGGTGGCTCATGCGATGGTCGGTACGCGCGGCTATGAATTGTTGGACGGACTGCCTTCTGCCAAGGAATACGATTATTGCGTTTGGAAAGGCGTTGATCCTGAATTGCATCCTTACGGCGCGTGTTTTCACGATATCGAGGAAAAACTGAGCACAGGGTTGATCGAATGGCTGCGTTGTCAAAAATACGGATACGGTCATTGTCGGCGGGTTGGCTACGGATTATTGTGTGAAAAACAACGGTTTTGCAGTTGCTAAAAAGGCGGCAATTGGCAGGTTATCGTCAATGAAGCGGCTTGTCGGGGCATTGCGCCGGATACCATCGAAACGGCATGGCAGGAAATGCGTTCTGCCGGTGCAATTATCTTAAAAAAACGCTGAAGAAATTAAAAAAATATTAATAATCAATAAGTTAAAATTGTTTCACGTGAAACACACTTCTTAAATATGAAAATTTTGCTTGTCCGCTTGTCCAGTATGGGCGATTTAATTCACACTTTGCCCGCAATCGAAGATTTGGCGCGACAATGCCCTGATGTGGAACTCCATTGGTTGTGTGAAGCCGGATTTGCGGATATTGCGCGCCTGCATCCGTTTGTAAAAAAAATCCATGTGATGAAATGGCGGCAATGGCGCAAACATCTTTTTCAAGCAGAAACTTGGCAGGAAATAGGTCGTCTGAAACAGGCCTTGCGGCAGGAAGCATTTGATTTTGTATTGGACAGTCAAGGTCTGATTAAAAGCGCGTGTTTCGCCAAAATGGCAAAAATCCCCTATTTATGGTTTAGATAAAAAAACAGCGCGCGAGGGGTTGGCTGCGTTGGCGTATGCGAAAACATACGCCGTACCGAAAGGGAAAAATGCCGTTTGGCGCAACCGTGAGCTGTTCGCCCAAGTATTTGGATATGCAATGCCGGAAACGCAGGTATTCGGCTTGACCGTTCCCGAAGCAGGTCGTCTGAAAAATTTAGAGCAGCCGTATTATGCGGCTTTGCACGCGACCAGTCGGGACAGTAAGTTATGGCCTGTGGAAAACTGGCGGGCGTTGCTGCAAAAAGCTGAATGAAGAACAACAATGCAATGTTTACCTGCCATGGGGAAATGAAACTGAAAAAAACGCGTGCCGGACAAATTGCAGACGGACTGCCATTTGCCATTGTGTGCGATAAAATGAATTTATTGCAGGCGGCGTATCTGCTGAAACACGCGGTCGGAATTATCGGTGTGGATACCGGTTTGCTGCATTTGGCAAATGCTTTGGAAAAACCTGTGGTCGGTATTTATACCGATACTGATCCGATTAAAACAGGCGTTCAAGTTTCGGCTGTTGCAAAAAAATTTGGGCAATATCGGGCAGATTCCGACTGCGGATTTGGTTTATCAAACGTTGATGGATTGTGTGGCTGCTGATGAAGGCTCAAAGGTCGTCTGAAACTGATATAGCGGCATGACATTTTCCAGTTTGTTGAGTACAGGAATGTATATCCTTCAGCCTGAGTAAATGCTTTAAAAATGGTATAATCGGCAATCATTATCTGAAAGATTTCTGAATGAATTCGTTTTTAAGAAAAAACGGATTTGATTTTATAGAGAAGAAGGTTTGGTTTCGCTGGATGGTGAAAGCGACGTTCTTTTTAGGAGAATTCAATGAAAGCACTGGTCGCAGTAAAGCGCGTAGTGGACTACAACGTCAAAGTTCGTGTAAAAGCCGATGGTTCGGATGTGGATATCGGCAATGTCAAAATGTCGATGAATCCGTTTGACGAAATCGCTGTGGAAGAAGCCGTCCGTTTGAAAGAAGCCGGAAAAAGTAAGCGAAATCGTAGCGGTTTCTTTGGGCGAGAAAAAAATGCGAAGAAACGTTGCGTACAGCTTTGGCGATGGGTGCCGACCGTGCAATTCATGTTGAAACCGATACTAAATTGGAGCCGCTGGCAGTTGCCAAGCTGCTGAAAGCTATTGCGGACAAAGAAAAATCCACAAATTTTCTTTTTGGGCAAACAAGCGATTGATGATGATGCCAACCAAGTGGCACAAATGCTGGCGGCTTTTGCTGAATGCGGCACAAGGTACGTTCGCGTCCAAAGTACAAATTGAAGGCGACGAAGTGCAGATTGTGCGCGAAATCGATGGCGGCGAAGAAACCATCGCACTAAAACTGCCTGCTGTTATCAGTGCGGATTTGCGTTTGAACGAGCCGCGCTTTGTCAAACTCCCCAATATTATGGCGGCAAAGAAAAAACCTTTGGAAAAACTGGCACCTGCCGATTTGGTTGCGGATATTTCACCTCGTCTGAAAAACGGTGAAATTCGCCGAACCTAAAGCGCGTCAGGCAGGCGTGAAAGTAGCAAGTGTTGCCGAATTGGTTGAAAAAAATTGAGAAATGAAGCCAAAGTGATTTGAGGAGACTGAAATGAGCGTATTGATTATTGCTGAACACGACAACAAACAGTTGAATCCTGCCACTTTGCATGCCGTTACCGCTGCTGCCAAACTGGGTAAAGTCGATTTATTGGTTGCTGGAAACGGTGCATCTGCCGTAGTGGAATCTGCGAAACAAGTTGCGGGTGTGGAAAAAAGTTTTGGTTGCGGATGCTGCCCATTATGCCGAAGGTTTGGCTGAAGAACTGGCTCCGCTGGTTGTCAAATTGGCAGCGGATTACCGCTATGTTGCAGCAACGGCAACCACATTCGGTAAAAACCTTCTGCCCCGCGTAGCCGCCTTATTAGATGTACCGCAAATTTCTGATTTGACCGAGATTGTGGATAACACGACTTTTGTGCGTCCGATTTATGCGGGTAATGCATTTGAAACCGTGCAAGCCGATTCAGAAAAAAATTGGTGCTGACCTTCCGTGCAACAGCTTTTTGACGCAGCTCCGGCGCAAGGTGGTAACGCTGAAGCAATCAATGTTGAAGCGACCCCTGCTCAAAACCTGAGCCGTTTTGTGAACCGTCAGCTTTCCCATTCCGATCGTCCTGAACTGACTCAGGCAAAAGTCATTGTCTCCGGTGGCCGTGCGTTGGGTAGTGCGGAAAAATTCAATGAAGTGCTGACACCGCTGGCAGATGTTTTAGGTGCGGCAATCGGTGCATCCCGTGCGGCAGTTGATGCCGAATATGCGCCAAAATGACGTGCAAGTCGGACAAACCGGTAAAAGTAGTTGCACCTCAGCCTCTATTTTTGCAATCGGTATTTCAGGTGCGATTCAACATGTTGCTGGTATGCAGGACAGCAAAGTCATTGTCGCAATCAACAAAGATGCTGATGCGCCGATTTTCAATGTGGCCGATTACGGATTGGTTGGCGATTTATTTGAAATCGTCCCGCAATTAACAGAAGTATTGAAAAATTGATGTTTCACGTGAAACGTTCAGACGACCTTGTTATTGATGAGGTCGTCTGAAAAACATTTCAGCATGATTACGACTTATAAAACCATTACTTCCCCGACGCAGGCTGAGTTTAAAGATAAAGGCAGCCGTTTTATTGCATTTGTCTATCCGATTCGGACGTTGGCTGATGTGAAAAAATATCTCGATCCGTTAAGGGAAGAACATCATAAAGCGCGGCATTGGTGCTATGCCTATCGTCTGGGTGTGGATGGTACGCAATTCCGTGCCAACGATGATGGAGAACCGTCAGGAAGTGCGGGTCGGCCGATTTTAGGGCAGATTGATTCGGTGGGCGTAACCGATGTTTTGGTCGTGGTCGTCCGCTATTTCGGCGGTACTTTATTGGGTGTTCCCGGCCTGATACATGCGTATAAAGAGGCAACGGCCCAAGCGTTAGCAGTTGCGGAAGTGGTTGAAAAAGAATATTGAAAAAAACCGTTTGGCTGAAATGTGAATATCCGTTTTTTTGAACGAAGCGATACGCATCGCTAAACAATATCAGGCGGATATATTGGAGCAGGATTTACAGTTGGATTGCCGATTGACGGTAAATTTGTCGTTGGCAAATTATGAGGCCTGTGTTTTGGCTTGGAAGAATACACGGCAAATTGAAGTAAATACGGAAAAGCCTTTTGAATGAAAAGGTCGTCTGAAATGCTTTGGATGGTATTTCAGACGACCTCTTCTCTCATAAATCTTCTTGTGTATATCTGTCTAAGGCATCGACGCTGGAGCGCAAATATAGCCAGGCCAATTGATGGAATTCGCCCAGCGCGTTCCATAACGCATCTTCACTCATAATGCTGTATTCGCCTTCCGTACTCAAATCCAGTTCTGCCCCGTCCTCAATGGCCTGATGGCACGCCTGATACTCGTGGGTATAAAAATTGTCTATATCGCGAATCAAAGCGACGGCATGTTTCCAACGCCGGATGTCTTCTTCCAATTGCGGTAGTAGATGACACCATTCGCGGTATTTGCTTTGGATTTCATCAATACGTTTTTGCATGGTTGCTTGCCCTTTTTTAATTTTGTGGATAAGTCAAATGTAGTGGATTAACTTTAAACCAGTACGGCGTTGCCTCGCCTTAGCTCAAAGAGAACGATTCTCTAAGGTGCTGAAGCACCAAGTGAATCGGTTCCGTACTATCTGTACTGTCTGCGGCTTCGTCGCCTTGTCCTGATTTAAATTTAATCCACTATAGGTTGCAGAGTGGAATGAAGTGGTCTTTGTTTGATTCCACCAAAATTTCTTCAAACGGGACAAAAGTCCCCTTGTGTCGAGTTTTCGTTAAAAGTACATATTTGTCAAGGAGATGGCATGAAACTGCTGGTTATCGGTAATGGCGGTCGCGAACACGCATTGGCTTGGAAATTGGCGCAGTCGCCCAAAGTGGAAACAGTATTTGTTGCGCCCGGTAATGCCGGTACGGCGATTGAACCCAAGCTGCAAAACATCGCCTTGACTGCGCATCAGGATTTGATTGAATTCTGCCGTAAAGAAAATATTGCTTTTACCGTCGTCGGACCTGAAGCGCCTTTGGCGGCGGGTATTGTGGATGATTTCCGTGCCGCAGGGCTGAAATATTTGGTCCGACACAATATGCGGCGCAGTTGGAAAGTTCTAAAGATTTCGCCAAAGCATTTATGGCGAAATACAACATTCCAACCGCGCAATATCAAACCTTTGAAAACGCCGATGCTGCACACGATTACGTCAATCAGAAAGGTGCGCCCATCGTCATCAAAGCCGATGGTTTGGCGGCAGGTAAAGGCGTGATTGTGGCAATGACTTTGGATGAAGCGCATGCTGCGATTGACGATATGCTGCTGGGCAACAAAATGGGCAATGCCGGCGCGCGCGTTGTGATTGAAGATTTCCTGCAAGGCGAAGAAGCGAGCTTTATCGTCATGGTTGATGGCAATCATGTGTTGCCTATGGCGACCAGCCAAGACCACAAGCGTCTTTTAGACGGCGACAAAGGTCCGAATACGGGCGGTATGGGCGCGTACAGTCCCGCACCTGTGGTAACGCCTGCCGTGTACGAGCGCGCGATGAACGAGATTATTTTGCCGACCGTGGCGGGTATGAAAGCGGAAGGGCATGAGTTTACCGGCTTCCTGTACGCAGGTTTGATGATTGATCAAAGCGGCGCACCTTATACGATTGAGTTTAACTGCCGTTTTGGCGATCCCGAAACCCAGCCGATTATGAGTCGTCTGAATAGCGACTTGTCGGATTTGGTTGAAGCGGCAATAGACGGCAAACTCGATAGCGTAACCGCGGAATGGAACCTGCAAACTGCCGTAGGCGTGGTGCTGGCGGCGCAAAATTACCCCGAAACGCCTAAAAAAAGGCGATGTTATTTCCGGTCTGGATGCTGCCAATCAAATCGGCAAAGTTTTCCATGCAGGCACAACGGCAAACGAGAAAGGCGACGTATTGACCAACGGCGGCCGCGTATTGTGCGTCGTAGGATTGGGCGACGATGTGGCTCAAGCCAAAGCCAAGGCGTATAGCGCATTGGAAAAAATCAGCTTCGACGGCATGCAATACCGTAAAGACATTGCTGACAAAGCAATCAACCATTAATCAAAGAAACAGGTCGTCTGAAAACGTATAGTGGGTTAACTTTAAACCAGTACGGCGTTGCCTCGCCTTGCCGTACTATCTGTACTGTCTGTGGCTTCGTCGCCTTGTCCTGATTTAAATTTAATCCACTATAATTGTGTTTCAGACGACCTTCCCTATCATGCAATTCCCCAGAATTCTTCCAGCTTCGACGCTTCGCAAGCTGCAATCCCATCTTAAAAAAGGCGGCTTGGTCGCCTATCCTACCGAGTCCTGCTACGGCATAGGCTGTATCCCGACCTTGCCTAAAGCGCTCAACCGACTGATTCATCTGAAAAAAAGACCGCAACATAAAGGCATGATTGTCATTGGCAACCAATTGGAGCAATTACAGCCCCTGCTCCAGAGGTCGTCTGAAAACATTCAAACCATGCTCAGAAACGAATGGCCTGCGCCCAAAACCTTTCTGCTTCCAGCAGCTGCTGACGTTTTACCCACATTGCGCGGAAAAGGACGCAGCAAACTGGCGGTTAGGGTTCCTGCCCATGCAGGTGCGCGCCGCTTGTGTCAGGCTTTGAAAACGCCTTTGGTCTCGACTTCGTGCAACCGCGCAGGTAAACGCGCGTGTAGGACAGAGCGGGAAGTGAGAAGGCAGTTTGGAAGAGATGTATGGGTAGTCGGCGGTTTAATCGGTAAACAAAAGTCGCCGAGCCAGATTATTGATGGGGAAACGGGCGTCCGTTTGCGTTAGAAATCGGATAGATGGAATGAGCAGGAATTATGCTTTGAACCGATAAACCGTGTATTCGATAAAATGTGGATAATCCTGAATATAACTTTCCCGAAAAACAAAAAGGTCGTCTGAATCCCCATATTCATGGTTTTCAGACGACCTTTTGATTTGATTATCTTGTGGATAAGTATGTAGATAAGTTGAGTATTAGAGCTTGCTGCCGCATACGGCTTCAAATTGTTTTTCGGTAATCGTACCGTTCATCACGCTCATGGGGCGGATATTTGTTGCGGTGTAGCTGTGTTTGGAAATTTCTTTGCCGTGTTCGTCGAGGAGTTGCAAAGCGGTCAGGCGGTAGGTCTTGTTGGTGCAATGGATTTCCCAGTCGCCAATGGCGGTTTTGTAGGCGGGTGTGTTGACGAAGCGTTCTTCTTTCATCTTCGACACGGTTTTTCTATCGCGGAAAGTAACCAAAGTACCGTTTTTCTTGATACTGTTTTTATCAATCGCCACTTTGATATTGCCGTCGGAAATCGTGCCGATGTTGTCCCAGTTGCCGCTGACGCCGCCACTTGTAGTCGTAGTCGTTTGACAGGCGCTCAGGAGCAGGGCTGCCGATAAAGTCGAAATAAGAGAAAAGTGTTTGATGTTCATAAGTTTCGGGTGCTTAGGATAAATTATTAGACTGCCGTATTATGCGCGAAGACGGCGGGGCAGTAAATCGGCTTTTGCAAAGTCTTAAAACCACCAAAAAAATGAAAAAGGTCGTCTGAAAACAGGTTTTCTAGTCGATTGACTGGAAACCAGTATGCCACCGCTTTGCCTGAGATTAAAGAGAACGGTAACGCATTGAGTAAACCAGTTTCCCATATCTGTATTGTCGGTAGTTCCGCCATCTTGTCTCAATCACAAATCAATCCACGATACCCAACCAAGCATAATTCGTTTTCAGACGACCTCATGTGGATAACTCAAATATCCCCCATGCAGGCAGTGTCTAAAACCGCTAAAATAACGCTTTTCCCTCCCTACGAAACCATCATGCCCCAGCCTTCCGCCCAACAGATTTTGCACGAAGTATTCGGCTATCCCGAATTTCGCGGCAAGCAGGAGGCTGTCGTCAATACATTGGCAGGCGGCGGAAGCCTGTTGGTATTGATGCCGACGGGCGGGGGCAAGTCGTTGTGTTACCAAATTCCCGCACTGATGCGCGAAGGTGTCGCCATCGTCGTTTCGCCGCTGATCGCCCTGATGAACGACCAAGTGGCGAGTCTGCACGCTGCAGGTATAGAAGCAGCAGCGGTCAACAGCAGTACAACGGTGGAAGAAGCCCGCGAAGTGGCGGACAAACTCGCCCAAGGTCGTCTGAAACTGCTCTACGTCGCACCGGAGCGGCTCGTTACCGACCGTTTCCTGCGTTTTTCTCGATCAGCAAACCATCAGCCTTTTTCGCCATAGACGAAGCGCATTGCGTCAGCCAATGGGGGCACGATTTCCGCCCCGAATACCAGCAATTAGGGGCTGCTTGCCGAACGCTATCCAAAAGTGCCGCGCATCGCCTTGACTGCGACCGCCGATGCGGCGACCCGCGCCGACATCAAACATTTCCTCCATCTGGAAGACGCGCCCGAATTCATCTCCAGCTTTGACCGCCCGAATATCTATTATCAGGTTATCGAAAAAAACAACGGCAAAAAGCAGCTTCTCGACTTCATCCGTAAAGAAATGGAAGGGCAAAGCGGCATTGTCTATTGCCTCAGCCGCAAAAAGTCGAAGACATCGCCCAATTCCTCTGCGAAAACGGATTAGACGCGATTCCCTACCATGCCGGCTTGAGCATGGAAGTGCGCGAAGCAAACCAACGCCGTTTTACCCGCGAAGACAACATTATCGTCGTCGCCACCGTTGCCTTCGGTATGGGCATAGACAAACCGGACGTGCGCTTCGTCGCCCATCTCGATATGCCCCAAAGCGTCGAACATTTCTACCAAGAATCCGGCCGCGCCGGGCGGGACGGGCTGCCTGCCGTGAGTTGGCTGTGTTACGGTCTGAACGACTGGGTATTGCTGCGCGAACGCATCGCCGAAGGCAACAGCGACGAAGTGCAGAAACAAATCGAAATGCAGAAGCTCGATGCCATGCTTTCCGTCTGCGAAACCTCCGCCTGCCGCCGCGTCCTCCTGCTCAAACATTTCGGCGAAGAATCCGCCCCTTGCGGCCATTGCGACAACTGCCTGCATCCGCCCGTACGCTTCGACGGTACCGTCCTCGTACAAAAAAACTCCTCAGTTGCGTGTATCGCGCCGGACAACGCTTTGCCGCCGGCTATATCACCAACCTTCTGCGCGGTAAAAGCGACGACTGGATACGGCGCAACGGCCACGACAAACTCTCCACCTTCGGCATCGGCAGCGGGCAAACTGACAAAGAATGGCGCAGCGTCATCCGCCAATGCATCAGCCTCGGCTACCTCACCGTCAACATCGCCCAATATCAGGCATTGCAACTGACCGAAGCCGCAAAAAAAGTCCTCAAAGGCGAAACCGAAGTCATGTTGCGCCCGCTGCGCCGCGAAAAAAAGCCGCCACTCAAAAGCCAAAAGACAACTGGCTGCGTACCGAACGCGAAGAACGCCTCTGGCAGGCATTGCGGCATTGGCGGCAGCAGCGCGCCCATGCCGAAGAAGTCCCTGCTTACGTCGTCTGCGGCGACAAAACCCTGCGCGACATCGTCGAAAAAATGCCGCAAACGCTGGAAGATTTGCATCAAATCTACGGTTTGGGCGAAGCGAAAATCAACAAATTCGGCATCGATATTCTCAATGTCTGCAAGAACGCAGCAGAAAACCAAAGCGGGCAAACGAGCAACGACGAGCCCCTATTCACCCCCCAAACCGAGCGCGAACAGCAATTACAGCAAAAGCTGGAAACCTGGCGTGCCGAGCAGGCAGCCGCCAAACAATGCGCCTTGGGCAAAGTCCTTTCCAACATCAGCCTGACCGACCTCGTCGTCTTCACGCCCGCCGAAGAAGCCGACCTGCTCGGCATCTACGGCATCGGCAGCGAAAGAATTGCCCAATACGGGCAGGCAATACTCGACATCTGCCGCCCCTACGCAGACGGGCTTTCCGAGCCGAAACAGGCAGAACGCCAGCTCGCCCGCCGCCTGTTCCAATGGTGTCTCGATACCGCCCGCTATGAAGGCGGAGAGATGCATGCCGTCGCCAAAAAACAGACTTTACGCGCCATCGCCAAAGCCCGGCCGCAAACTCTGACGGAGCTTTCCAAAATAGAGGGCGTGAGCGGGGAATGGTTGGAAAAATACGGCGAAGAAATCATAGAAATCTGCACGGCGGATTAACAATCAAAAGGTCGTCTGAAAACCCTGTATAAAGGTTTTTCAAACGACCTTCTGAATATTAATATCATTATAAAAACAATAACAAACAAAAATTTTTTTCAATTCGCTTGTAAGCATTTTCAGACTGCCGCGTCTAATCGGGCATGAAATGATTTTATGAAACGGTTATCATGAAAATGAATACGACAGCCCCGTGGCAATCGGCTTTTAGGTTTATTGGCTTTGCGCCTGTTTGCCGCTTACGAATTTTGGGGAATCAGGTATGCAGAAATGGAGCGGCGAAAACTGGTTTGCCGAAATCAATGACCAATTCCCCTTTCCGTTCAATTTGCTGCCCGACAGCGTGAATTGGAACTTGGCGATGTGGGCGGAGCTGGTTTTTTTCCGGTTTTGCTGCTTTTTAGGATTGGCAACCCGCCCTGTCCGCCTTAGGGTTGATCATTGTAACGGCAGTGGCGTGGGCAGCAGTCCATGCCGGTGCGGGTTATAATGTCTGCGACAACGGCTATAAAATGGCTTTTGATTTATATCGTGGTTTTAATCCCGATTCTGCTGCAAGGCGCGGGCTGTTTATCGCTGGATGCGCTGTTGAAAAAAACGCTTCTGCCCGAAATGCCGCGTCGGAAATCAATGAAAAAGGTCGGGGAGCGGACTTTAAACGCGCCAACTCAAATTCTTAATCTGTTTAACTTGATACTTTAAAAAAAGGAAATCAATATGAAAAAAATGTAGCCGCTGCCCTTGCTGGTGCTTTGTCTTTGTCTTTGGCTGCCGGCGTTGTTGCCGCTGACAAACCGGTAAGCAGCAAAGCAGGCGTTCAAAAAAATCTGCCCAAGGCTCTTGCGGTGCGGCTAAAGCTGCTGAAGGTTCATGTGGCGCTGCTCCTAAAGCAGGCGAAGGCAAATGTGGTGAGGGTAAATGCGGTTCAACCGTGAAAAAAGCCTCCGTTAAAAACGCCAAAGCAGCAAAAGCCAAAGCAGTTGAAGGCAAATGCGGCGAAGGTAAATGCGGTTCTAAATAATTTAGAACAAAAAGCCGCATTTTATTGATAAATGCGGCTTTTTTTATATGATTTTAACAGCAATTTCGTACCAAAAACCGTCGGAACACCATCCAAAACGGAGCAACATCATGATTCAACACGCAGGCTTAGGCTACCGCCGCGACTTGGCGGAAGACTTCCTCTCGCTTTCAGACGACAGCCCGATACGCTTTATCGAAGCCGCACCCGAAAACTGGCTGAAAATGGGCGGCAGGGCGCGCAAACAGTTTGACCGCGTGGCGGAACGGCTGCCATTGGCGTTGCACGGATTATCCATGTCGCTGGGTGGACAAGCCCCGCTGGATACCGCCTTGATAGACGGAATCAAAGAAATGATGCGCCGCTACGATTGCACGTTTTTCTCCGACCATTTGAGCTACTGCCACGACGGCGGTCATCTCTACGACCTGTTGCCGCTGCCCTTCACCGAAGAAATGGTGCGGCATACCGCGCGGCGTATCCGCGAAGTGCAAGACCGGTTGGGCTGCCGCATCGCCGTGGAAAATACCTCCTACTACCTGCATTCCCCGCTTGCCGAAATGAACGAAGTCGAGTTCCTCAACGCCGTTGCACGCGAAGCCGACTGTGGCATTCATCTCGATGTGAACAATATTTACGTCAACGCCGTCAACCACGGCCTGTTGTCGCCCGAAGCCTTTTTGGAAAACGTTGACGCAGAGCGCGTGTGTTACATCCACATCGCCGGACACGACGTCGAAATGCCCGAGCTGTTGATTGATACCCACGGCGCCGCAGTTTTACCGACCGTTTGGGACTTGCTCGAACTCGCCTACACCAAGCTGCCGACCATCCCGCCCACCCTGTTGGAACGCGATTTCAATTTCCCGCCTTTTGCCGAACTCGAAGCCGAAGTCGCCAAAATCGCCGAATATCAAACGCGCGCCGGAAAGGAATACCGCCGTGCAGCCTGAAACCTCCGCCCAATATCAACAACGCTTTGCCCAAGCCATACGCGAGGGCGAAGCCGCCGCCGGCTTGCCGCAAGAGCGCCTGAACGTCTATATCCGCCTGATACGCAACAATATTCATAGCTTCATCGACCGCTGTTATACCGAAACGCTGCAATATCTCGACAGCGGAGAATGGGGTTGTCTGAAAGAAGGCTTCATCCGAGATGCGCGCGCCCAAACCCCCTATTTCCAAGAAATTGCCGGCGAATTCCTCCAATACTGCCAAAGCCTGCCGCTTTCAGACGACCTCTTGGCACTGATGGACTTCGAACATACCCAACTGCTCGCTGAAGTCGCCCAAACCGACAGCCAAGCCTCACTCGCCGATTCAGATGATTTGGAATACACCCTTTCTCCCGCTGCCTTTGTGCGCCGCTACCACTACGACGTTACCGACGAATTGCAGACGGTCGAAACCGCCGTTTTGGTGTGGCGCGATAAGGAAGACGACGTGATGTACCAAACCCTCGACAATTTCGACGCATTATTGCTGGAAACGCTGGCAGACACGCCCACCTCCCTGAACGGCCTGCAAACCATGCTGGCAGAGTTCATGTCGTCTGAAAGCGGCTGGCAGGACGCATTAAGGCAAAAAAATGGATGGATTGGCTGGAACAAGGTATTTTTGGTTGCCACATAAGCCGATGGTAATCAAGATTCGCATTTTAAGAGCAATGTATTAGCAGGCTGCCGTATTTACTAGGACAGCTTCAAAAAGAAAAAGGTCGTCTGAAAACTTTTCAGACGACCTTCTTGTTTACTGTTTTACCATGCGGCGGTATCAATCGAGCAACGCGTCCACAAAAGCGCGCGCGTCAAACGGGCGCAAATCGTCTATGCCTTCGCCCACGCCGATATAGCGGACGGGGACGGGGCGGTCGGAGGCAAGCGCGGCAAGGATGCCGCCTTTTGCCGTACCGTCGAGTTTGGTCACAATTAGCCCCGTCAGCCCCAGCGCATCGTCAAAGGCTTTGACTTGGTTGACAGCGTTTTGCCCGATGTTGGCATCGAGGACGACGATGATTTCGTGCGGCGCGTCGGGCATCGCTTTTTGCAGCACGCGCTTCACTTTTTTGATTTCTTCCATCAAATGAAGCTGCGTGGGCAGACGGCCGGCGGTGTCGGCAAGCACGATGTCGATGCCGCGCGCTTTGGCGGCTTGGACGGCATCGAAGCAGACGGCGGCGGAATCGCCCGTGGTTTGCGAAATGACGGTAACGTTGTTGCGTTCGCCCCATGCCTGAAGCTGCTCGCGGGCGGCGGCGCGGAAGGTGTCGCCTGCGGCAAGCAGCACGGATTTGCCCTGAGCTTGGAAATATTTGGCGAGTTTGCCGATGGAAGTGGTTTTTACCCGCGCCGTTGATGCCCGCCAACATGATGACGAACGGCTCTTTCGTGTCGGGCAAGACCAGCGGTTTTTTTCCAACGGCTTAATCAAGTCGTACAAAGCTTCTTTCAATGCGCCGCGCAACTCGTTGCCGTCTTTCAGCCCCTTGAGGCTGACGCGGTTGCGCACGTCTTTCATCAGGTATTCCGTCGCTTCCATGCCCATGTCGCTGGTAATCAGCACGGTTTCCAGCTCTTCGTACAAATCTTCGTCGATTTGCCCGCCGCCGAACACGCCCGCCAGCGATTTCGCCATTTTGTCGCGCGATTTGGTTAAACCCTGTTTCAAACGCGCCGCCCAGCCGAGTTTGGGTTCGGTTTCGGACGGTTCAGAGGTTTCAGACGACGTTGCGACGGCTGTATTTTCAAAAGGCTGCTACGGAATGTTCTTCGGATGTTTCTGGCGCGGCTTCGGCTTGGATTTCTAAAGTTTCGACAGTTTCTGCGGTTTCAGACGACCCTTCGCTGACCGCTTCCACGCGTTCTTCCACTTTTTCGACCGTTTCAGACGACGTTTCGCCGACTGCCTCGCGGACGTGTTCGACCGTTTCGGAAACATGTTCAACCACAGTCTCGCAGATTTCTTCGGTGCGCTCTTTGGCACTTTCTACCGCCGTTTCAACTGCCGCCGTCAGCTCTTCCGCTTTTTTTCGCCGATATTTTCCTGAACCGTTTCAAGCGTTTGCGAAACGGTGGTTTCGGCGTGTTCTACGGCTTCGGCGGCGGTTTCCTGAATGCGGGTTTCTTCTTGAGCGGGCGTTTCCTGTTTTTTTTCTTGCGGCGGAAGAAGCTGAACATTGAATTTTCCTTTTTAATTTTAGAAACTTGAAATAGGGCGTATTGTAGCGTATTTTTTACGCGGCAAGGTCGTCTGAAAAATCCAGGCTGTAAGGTTTGGGCATTTACAACGTCTAATCATACAAACCATCCACACAGGAAACATTAGAGATGAAACCCCGTACCTTCTTTTCCCTTTGCGCCAAGTTCGGCTGTCTGTTTGCGCTGGGCGCTTGTTCGCCCAAAATTGCCGATGCCGAAGCCGCGACCGTGCCGCACACCTTGTCCACTTTGAAAACCGCGGACAACCGCCCCGCCAGCGTTTATTTGAAAAAAAGACAAACCCACCCTGATTAAATTCTGGGCGAGCTGGTGTCCTTTGTGTTTGTCCGAATTGGGACAAACCGAAAAATGGGCGCAGGATAAGCGGTTCAGCTCCGCCAACCTGATTACCGTCGCGTCTCCGGGCTTTCTGCACGAGAAAAAAAGACGGCGACTTTCAAAAAAATGGTATGCCGGTTTGAACTATCCCAAGCTGCCCGTCGTGACCGACAACGGCGGCACCATCGCCCAAAGCCTGAATATCAGCGTTTATCCTTCTTGGGCGTTAATCGGTAAAGACGGCGACGTGCAGCGCATCGTCAAAGGCAGCATCAACGAAGCGCAGGCATTGGCGTTAATCCGTGACCCGAATGCCGATTTAGGTCGTCTGAAAAACGCGTTCTACAAACCCGACACACAGAAAAAGGATTCAAAAATCATGAATACGCGCACCATCTACCTCGCCGGCGGCTGCTTCTGGGGCTTGGAAGCCTATTTCCAACGCATAGACGGCGTGGTTGACGCAGTATCCGGCTACGCCAACGGCAAAACGAAAAATCCGAGCTACGAAGACGTGTCCTACCGCGACACGGGTCATGCCGAAACCGTCAAAGTGACTTACGATGCCGACAAACTCAGCCTCGACGACATCCTGCAATACTATTTCCGCGTCGTTGACCCGACCAGCCTCAACAAACAAGGCAACGACACCGGCACGCAATACCGCAGCGGCGTGTACTACACCGATCCCGCCGAAAAAGCCGTCATCGCCGCCGCCCTCAAACGCGAGCAGCAAAAATACCAACAGCCCCTCGTCGTCGAAAACGAGCCGCTGAAAAACTTCTACGACGCCGAGGAATACCATCAGGACTACCTGATTAAAAAACCCCAACGGCTATTGCCACATCGACATCCGCAAAGCCGACGAACCGCTGCCGGGCAAAGCCAAAGCCGCCCCGCAAGGCAAAGGCTTTAACGCGGCAACGTATAAAAAACCCAGCGATGCCGAACTCAAACGCATCCTGACCGAAGAGCAATACCAAGTGACCCAAAAAAGCGCGACCGAATACGCCTTCAGCCACGAATACGACCACCTGTTCAAACCCGGCATTTATGTGGACGTCGTCAGCGGCGAACCCCTGTTTTCTTCCGCCGATAAATTCGATTCCGGCTGCGGCTGGCCGAGCTTCACCCGCCCGATTAACGCCGGGTCCGTTACCGAACACGACGATTTCAGCTACAACATGCGCCGCACCGAAGTGCGCAGCCATGCCGCCGATTCGCACTTGGGACACGTCTTCCCCGACGGCCCCAAAGACAAAGGCGGCCTGCGCTACTGCATCAACGGCGCGAGCCTGAAATTCATCCCGCTGGAACAAATGGACGCGGCAGGCTACGGCGCGTTGAAAGGCAAAGTGAAATAAAGGTGCGACAGCACGAAAGGTCGTCTGAAAACGGCGGGTCGGGTATGAATGCCCGGCCCGCAAATTTTAGTGAATCGAAATAAGAAACGTGCATACCATCATTTTCAGAAATGTTTCGCAGTTTCCGTCATTTCAAGCCTCTGGATTCCAGCCTGCGGAAAATGACAGCCGATGGGAAATGGCGTATTGAAAGTTGAATGAATCAGCTAAGGAAGAAAGGTCGTCTGAAAACGTTTTATAGTGGATTAACTTTAAACCAGTACGGCGTTGCCTCGCCTTGCCGTACTATCTGTACTGTCTGCGGCTTCGTCGCCTTGTCCTAATTTAAATTTAATCCACTATAATACCATTCGTTAGAGCGTGTTCATAGTCTTCGTAGCAGGACTCCCAAGAAAGCCAAAGCTACCATTTGCAGACTGGTACTCAACTTACGCTCGCAGTTTTTCCAAAGCCGCCTGTTCTTTTCCAACCAGGAAAAGCTGCGCTCTACTACCCATCGCTTCGGCAATACTGCAAAACGGTGCAATTCGTTTCGTTTGGCAATCTCTACCTCCGCACCAATCAACTCCTGTACCGACGAAGCAAATGCCTTACCCGTGTAACCACCGTCAGCAAGGATTTTTTGTATCGCACCAAGATTATCCCGCCCACGTTCCAATGCCACCAGGCAGCCTTTTCTATCCGTAACATCCGCCGTCGTTACCGCAAGGGCATGCGGCAAACCTTGCGTGTCAACCGCTATATGTCGCTTGATACCGCTAACCTTCTTGCCCGCATCGTAGCCTTTTTCCATGGCGGTATCCGTGTTCTTCACACTCTGCGCATCAATAATCAGGAAAGTAGTTGCTTCATGGCGCCCCTGCTTGCGGCGCTCCGCAACTACCTGATTTTTTTTTAATGCTTCCTCAAGGATGCTGATGCCACTCTCGCGTGGTTCGGTCCATCTCTGGAAGTAGGAATGCACGGTGCGCCATTTGGGGAAGTCGCCCGGCAAAGCGCGCCAGGAGCAGCCAGTGCGTTGCAGGTAGAGAATGGCACAAAAGACATCGTACAAGTCCACCTGGCGTGGCGCTGTGCGTTTACGGGCACTTTCCAGCAGGGGAAGGAGAGGCGCAAATTGCTCGCGACTGATATCGCTTGGGTAGGTTTTTCTGTTCATGCCGATAGTTTACAGCAGAGGCTGAGACAATGAACACGTTCTTAGACGTTTTCAGACGACCTTTCATTCGTTCCGCCAAACCGTTCAGCCTTTTGGATAAAACCGCACCACGTTTTCCCCCTCGGGCAGCGTCAGTTTCTTCACGGCATGACCGTACACGGTTTCGAGCGTGACGGTCAGACCGCCTTCGGTTTCGAAAATCTTATCCATAAACGCTTCAGCCGCTTGGGCGTCGCTGAATTTCAAGGCGTGCCACAAGCCCAAGGTTTCCATGTCCTGCCGGAACGTCGCCGCCTTGCGGTAGCTCAATTCGAGCTTGGCGGTATCGGTAACGGGGTCGTAGAAACCGTTGTCGGCAAGCATGTCGCCGAGGTCGTGCATATCGATTAAGGTCGGCGTTTCACGCTATCCCCGCGTCTTTCAGACGGCCTGTCAGCTCGGTCAGACTGTCGCGGCCGAAATGGGTGAAGAATAATAAACCGTCTGTTTTCAAGGCGTTTGCCCAGTTTTTGAGGACGGGCAGGATTTCGCCCGCGCGGGGCAGGCTGAGGTTCGCCCACAACATATCGGCGGAGGCTTCGGGCAGCGGGTCGGTGAGGGCTTGGCAGTGTTGGACGACGGTTTTGCCGGTGAGTTTTTGCCAAAAACCACTTTTTGCGTGCGGCTGCGGCGGTTTGGAGGAAATCGGCACGCGGGTCGTATTCTTCGAATACGGCGTTCGGATAACGCGCGGCAAGGAGGCTGCGGCTGATGTCCGCGTCCGCACCGACCAGCAGGATGCACTTGGGCGCGTTGCGGACGATTTGCAGCCGCTCGTCGGTGTCTTGGGCGAGATGGCGGTGGATTTGCCAGCGTTTGTCTTGTGGGTTCATGTTTCAGACGACCTTTTTATTTATAATTTGATAGTATAAGTCTTCGTATAATAGGTAGAAATGTATTATTTTAATGTTGTTAAATTAATATGGATAAAAATTTAATAGGTAATCCATTACTTTGAATATTATTACAACTATCCACTCTCCACTCATTAGTTACCGACAATTCTTGAGTCTCAATCTCCTCTGAATAACGATTTGTCAAATAATGGAATTTTTGGTTTGTCGAACCCACCCAATTTCTTGTTGTTTCTATTTGTGTATTATCAAATTCTCCGTCGATCAATAGGTCTGTAGAGTTTAATAGCCTTTTGCTGCCTGAAAATTTATTTTCTGACAGTTCGGTATATTCGTAACCGGAAAAAACCATTACGGATAGATTTAGATTATGTGCAGCCTCGGCAATATCGGCTAATCCTTCAGCTTGTAAAAAAGGCTCTCCACCAAGAAAGGTAAGACCCTCCAGTGGATATTTTTCTGTTGCGTTTTTAAGTAATTGGATGATTTCATTCGATCGCATAAGGTGGGCAGGTTTTATTTTCAGTAATTCACCATTGCAACAACCTTTGCACCGTTTCAGACATCCTTGAACCCAAATTACAAAACGCAGACCCGGTCCTTCGGCTTCGGTAGCTTCAACAATATGGGATATATTCAGCCAGTGCATCATTCCAACTCGAAATCAAAATATTTTCCTGCCTGCAAGACTTTTAATGTCCTGCCTTTTAATTTATTGGGCTGTTCTACTTGCTCAAAGAGAAATTCTGCCAGTGGGTCGAATAAATATTTTGTTAACACGTTTAATACGCCACGCCCTCCGTGTTGGTAATTTACTTGTTTGATTAATGCATCTAATGCTTTGTCCTCATTTTCAAATACCAGTTTTTCAAGCCCCCATTTTTCTTTCAGACGACCTGTCAACGGTTTAAGTTTTGCGCGGGCTATATCTTTTTAATACATCGTTATCCTGAATGAAGTTAAACGGGATAATGTTTGCATCGCCTATACGTCCTAATAATTCTGGGCGGTTTAGTTCGACTCTAAAATGAGATTGCACTGCTTGCTTAAATTGTTCTGCAATATTTTCTTTATTATTTTTCGTCAGGCCGAATATTAGCCGCTCCGATATTGGAAGTGAAAACGATAAAGGTATCGGCAAAAGAAATGGTTTCGCCTTTGCCGTCGGTCAATCGGCCATCTTCTAATATTTGTAGAAATTTATCTAAAATCCGCGGATGGGCTTTTTCGATTTCATCAAACAAGAGCAGGGGAAAAATGGGCGGGTTTTCACTGCATTGGTCAATTGACCTCCTTCTTCAAAACCGACATATCCCGGTGGTGCGCCGACTAAGCGTTGATCGGCGTGTTCATGATTAAATTCGGACATATCGAAGCGGATGCAAGCATCCTCATCACCAAATAGAAATTGTGCCAATGATTTTGCCAATTCGGTTTTGCCTACACCTGTCGGTCCGACAAAAAACAGCGAGCCTTTAGGCATACGGGCTTTAACTGAATGTTGCAATCCTGAAAGCCCGGTATAGGCCCGTATCAAAATCTTGTTTACGGCTCCAATTGCCGATTCTTGTCCTTTGACTCGCCTTTGCAGCGTGATTTGGGCATCTTTCAATCTTTGATAATTCAGTTTTTCCCAAGGGGATTGACGTTTACCATAACGGTACAGCGATACTAAATTCTGTATATTGATAGGTGTCTGCTGTTGTCTAGATAAGCGGACAAGGTTATCTATATCGCGTAAAGTCAGGGTGTCGGTCAACGTAACAAAATCTGCCAACGATTGACTTCCCGCACTCAAATTATCACTAACCTTCCACTGTGTTTGTCTTGCCAAAATAGCGGCTTCGCGTTCGGAAAGATTAGGTAGGGGGATGGTTATTTCGGCAAATAAAGGATTGTTCAGATAAACGGATGGCGGTAAGGCGGTATTGCCCGAGCACAGAAAAACCAACAGGCTTTGCGGTTGCCCCATCGCTTCTGCGGTTGTTGTTTGTTTGGCATCCCGTAGGCCAGTAGCGATTTGTTGCAACCAAGCCCGTTCCGTTTCACTCAAGGCATTGATTTGCCCGAACAGATAATTTGACCAATCTACGATAAAGGCGGCTTTTTTCTGTGTTTTGGTCATGATTTGTTCAACGGTAGCAAAAAAATCCTGAGGCTGAATGGGAATGCATCCGGATATTGCTTTATTATCTTCACCGTCATCGTCAAAATCGTAAGCTTCACCGATTTCGGCCTGCATGCCGAGCCGGTTCAATCCTTCCCATTCCTGAGAGGAAACACCTGATATCCCATTCAAACGTGAGTAAAATACAACCTGTTCGAAACCTTGTGCTTTTAAACTTTCTTCAATAATTCTGTTTATCGGCATTAATTTGTTATAACGGTTGAAACCTAAGTCAATGATGTTTCCGCTGATGATTAAAGCCCGACGTATCATGGATTGACGTTCAAAGTTTTCTAGCCATGTATTGATGTATTCGTTCATTTTTTTACCTTAGTGTGATTTTGCCGTATGTGTTGGATTGATGGGTTTGGCATCGGCATGTTCGTCATCCGGATTTTCCCAAAGAACACGTTCATCAGATAAATTTACACCATAAACTTCGGATAGTTTCGGCAATACTTTTTGCATATCTTCTTTACAGCGCTGCCCTTTATAGTTATCAAATTCATAGCGAACCGCACCATCTAAACGTACACGGAATTTTGCCCGGTTTCCTTGCGGGCGGCTTGCTTGGATGACAACGACGCTGTCTTCGCCGACACCTTGTTTGACCGGCGGCAAAACCGTAAAACCGGCTTGCTTCAGCGATTGATGTACGGCTTTTGACCATTTCCTTACGGACTGCTTCGTTTTCAATCACCGTATCTTCGATTTGGTGGGCTTCTTGGATGATTTCTGTCAAATCCTTTTGATTTTCTTGCTCAATTTTTTGTTTTAACCGCTCGGATTCCGGTTGTGGCAGATTGGCGGTTTCAATAAATTTTAAAAGATCGGACTTTTGTGTTTGTGCAACTTCGTCTTGTACGGTTTTAGCAAAATTTTTTCGAATTTCTTCGGCTTGTTGTTCTGCCGATTGTTTAATTTCGCGAATCGCCGATTTTATGTCAGCAATACTTAGATTTTCCTCCGTAATACGTTTTCGAAGTATTGCTAAAGGTTTGAATGCCAAATTTCGTGCCTGCTTATTTTCCCAATTACTTGTTTCCTGTATCCATACGTTTTCTATTTCAGCACGCAAACGTTCCGCCGCACGTTCCGCCTCTTCACGCAACAGACGTTGGTGTTCTTCCGCTACCCTTTTATTTTCCTGTGCTTCGTAACGTATGGCTTGTACAAGCTGACCAATAGCAAAACTGCGGTTACGTCCGTCATAAGCGTTCATATGTCTTACCCGTTGAATCTCAGTGCGTATGGTAGCGATGTTCTGCAAAGCAAATTCAGCCAGATCGCTGTTTTTCCAAATCGTTTAGCTGCTGTTCGTAACGGCGCAGATAAATTTCCGTTGTTTGGCTGATTTCGGCTTCCCTTGCCTTGCGTGCGGCTTCGCGGATTTCCCGTTCGCGTTCCAATTGCCAACGGTTTTCGCTGATTTGACTCATTTTATTCGTCTCCTAAATCGTTTTCAGACGACGTTACGGTTCAGATGGTTTTTAATACCGACCGCCGTAGCGTGATTTTTTTAAGGTTTTTTTATCTTCCGTATAAAGCACAATATCGTTCAACTTATATCGTGCGGCAACAGCCAGGATGGCTTGATCGTTTTGTCCGTTGCGGTTCTGACCGTCTGCTTCTGCACCCATTAATGCCAAAATTTCCGGTTCGGCGGATTCCGTATGCCGCGCCAGTTTCAATTCTTCAATCTTGCGTATGGCCTCGCGTATTTCAGCGGCTTCTCGTTCCAACCGTTCAACGTTTTTTTCTGCTTGGATTTTTTTTCTTTTTTTCCAATCTGGCTTTTTGATTTTTGGACTTGTAGGATTTGCACATTCAATTCATTGCACTGTTTCTCCAATGCCAGCCTTTTGAGGTGATTTTTTTCTACCGCCGGTTTGGTTTGTCCGCTGATTTGGTTTTTGTTGTTTTTTTGCTTGTTTTTGTTTTTTTTAGACATTTGGCTATTCCTTATCATTTAATTGGCTCAACTGCATTCTGACCGCATCTAACTCTGCTTTCAGACGACCTAAACGGACATCGTAATCTGCAATTTGTGCATCAATGTCGCCTGAACCAATGGCTTCATATTGTTTGGATTTTTCGGTCAGTTTCTGTTTAGCCTCGTTCAAGTTCGATTTGATTTTTCTCTTTTTGATGATCCAATTCACCCAAGACGGTTTTTGGTAAGATGACTGTGCGTTCCGCTTGGATTGCCACAAGTCTGTCGGGGTGATGGCGGATAAAGTTGGTATCCAATACGGCAAATTTCTGTGTTACGTCCATCGGTTCGAAATATTGGAATACTGCCGACTGCCATTGTTTTAGCTGCTCCGACAGTTTGGCAATGTCGTTTGAAGCGGAAATTGCAGGAAAAGTGCGGTTGATTTTTTCAACGTTTTCCTGCCATTGATCGATTTGTTCTAAACTGTTTTGCTTGATGTCTTTTTAACTTCAATTCGTCGGGTTTCAGGCGACCCTAATGCTTTATGTTGCGCCAGCAGGTCGGACAATTCGGGAATTTTACGTGCCGTCGATTTTTCATTACTGACCGCCCAACCAAAGGCTTGTCGTTGTGCTTCTGCTGAAAATCTTGCCAAGCTCAAATCTGTCTTGGGGAAAAGTTTAGCAAATTGTTCCAAATCGTCTTCATTATTAAGAGGCTCGATTTTTTTCTTCCCAGTTCTCGGGGAGGAACGGCTTACTCCAAGTCTTTTTAATTAACTCGGCAAAGCCAACTGCTTGAGTTATCGTCATCTCAGGCAATTTTTTTCAGAATATCGACTGCGGGGACAAAATTTGCCATAAATGCCAAAACCGCCATATTTGGCTGAGAAAGGGCGGGCAGGTCGGCAAGCCAATTTTCAGATTCTTGATATAAAATTTTTGCCGGTAACGGATACGGCTGATGATCGAAATAGCACTCAAGATAACCTGTTTCCTCCACAAAAAGCGTATTATCTGAAAAACGGAAAAATATGCGGGTCAGACCGTCTGAATCATCTAAGCGTGCAGGAATAAAAAGATGTTTGCCGTGTAATTCAGCTTCGGCAATGTTGGCGAAGACAATCAGCGGCGTTTTATCGTCAAGTTCATCATGATTTCCATTGAATTTAACTTCAACCGTATTGCCGATTTGGCGTGTGTCGGATTCCTGATCTGCCAAAACCAGCGACAGCAAACCGTTTTCAGGCAAATCCAAATCTACATCCCATTCGATTGCGTCTTCAGCATCAAAAATCATAGGTTCAAGCAGAACTTCTTTGATGACTTGTGGCTCGCGCGTATTTATCCATTGGGAAAAACAGCTTGTCTGAGCTGTCAATATTCAAATAACGGTTGCCATCCAGTGTGAGCTTGACAGGGGACGGTTTGCGGTAAAAATGTATCTTCATCACACGTTACACTGATGCCGTCATGCTCCAATTCGGTTTCGGCATCAAACCATTTTTTTGATTTGTAGACTCCAGCCCACTCAATTGCTGCAATAAAGCTTCATTAACAGGGAAAAGGGAACAATTCAGCTCAACAACATCTTCTACGTTGCTTGCGCTTTGTTTTTGGTTTGCCGATATATTCATTCAATAATGGATTAAACCAAAATTCAGCATATTCCGTTCTACGCCGTCCCGGCATTTTTTTATCACGGTAAAACTTTTTGCCATTGTCGGTCAGCCTTAAGGCTATTAGAGACAACTTGTCTAAATCATCTTTCTTATCAGGTAAGTCAATATGTTCAATTAAATCCGTATCATTAAGATTTTCCAGTGTATAGCGGACAAAGGTAAAAATCCAGTTTCAGCACATTGGCAATCTGTGCCAAACTGTTATTTGTCAACTGCGGAAAATCATTATGGGCAAGCCCCATCAACAACTCGGCAAATACGGTCGGCGTACCAATTTTACGGTAGCGATACTCTGTATCCGCGCGGTAAATCGGATAGGAAAAGGTCTTTTTTGCCAGCAATTTATCCATTATCTACGCCCTTTTTGCTGAGATTGTATGTTTGGCAGGATGGCGGAAAATTCTTTCGCATCGCAAATTCCGCCTGTTTCTGCCCGATGTTCTAAATATTTGAACATATTCTTATAAACCGAGACCTTTGCAAAATTCCCCAAAATCCCCTAAATTCCCACCAAGACATTTAGGGGATTTCTCATGAGCACCTTCTTCCAACAAACCGCACAAGCCATGATCGCCAAACACATCGACCGCTTCCCATTATTGAAGTTGGATCAGGTGATTGATTGGCAGCCGATCGAACAGTACCTGAATCGTCAAAGAACCCGTTACCTTAGAGACCACCGCGGCCGTCCCGCCTATCCCCTGCTGTCCATGTTCAAAGCCGTCCTGCTCGGACAATGGCACAGCCTCTCCGATCCCGAACTCGAACACAGCCTCATCACCCGCATCGATTTCAACCTGTTTTGCCGTTTTGACGAACTGAGCATCCCCGATTACAGCACCTTATGCCGCTACCGCAACTGGCTGGCGCAAGACGACACCCTGTCCGAATTGCTGGAACTGATTAACTGCCAACTGGCCGAAAAAAACCTAAAAGTAGAGAAGGCATCCGCCGCCGTCATTGATGCCACCATTATTCAGACTGCCGGCAGCAAACAGCGTCAGGCCATAGAAGTCGACGAGGAAGGACAAGTCAGCGGACAAACCACACCGAGTAAGGACAAAGATGCCCGTTGGACAAAGAAAAACGGCCTCTACAAACTCGGTTACAAACAACATACCCGTACCGATGAGGAAGGCTATATCGAGAAACTGCACATCACCCCCGCCAATGTCCATGAGTGTAACCATCTGTCGCCTTTGTTGGAAGGCCTAAGCGAAGGTACGACCGTCTATGCCGATAAAGGCTACGACAGTGCGGAAAACCGGCAACATCTGAAAGAGCATCAGTTGTTAGACGGCATTATGCGCAAAAGCCTGCCGCAACCATCCGCTGACGGAAGCGCAAACCAAACGCAACCGATATTTGTCGAAGACCCGTTATGTGGTCGAACAAAGCTTCGGTACGCTGCACCGTAAATTCCGCTACGCCCGGGCAGCCTATTTTTGGTCTGTGTAAAGTGAGTGCGCAAAAGCCATCTGAAGGCGATGTGTTTGAACCTGTTGAAAGCGGCTAACAGGCTAAGTGTGCCTGTTGCCGCCTAAAAAGGCGGCCCGGATGCCTGATTATCAGGTATCTGGGGAGGATTAGGGGTATTTGGGTAAAAATCAGGAGCAATTAGGGGCGGAAATAGACGAAAAACCTGTGTTTGGGTTTCTGCTGTTGGGGGAAAGGCTTTTTTTGCAAAGGTCTCAAACCATTTTTTTATCGTATCCTGCTTTATCCATTCGAGGCAGTTTGACTTCCCGGTTTTTCCAGCATATTTCTTGCACCGAATATCAATAAAAGATTTTGTGCGCGAGACATTGCCACATTGATAAATTCGAAACGGGCGATGTTTGCTCTGCCGGCTCGGAATTTTTGTGTTCTATCACCACCATTGTTTTTTTACCAGGCTTAGTAAAATAATCGGTTTTTCTTTGCCTTGATAGCGGATAACCGTATTGATTTCTACATCAATGGCGGAAAACGATAATTTATCTTTATTGATTTTTTTCGGATTTCATCACGAATGACGCGGCATTGAGGCTGGTAAAATGAAACGACACCTACTTTCATTTTGTTGTCCTTGCCATAACCCAATGTCTCAAGCTGACGGTTCATATCCACCAATGTTTTGGCAATCATTCTTGCCTCCAATACGTTGATATTGCTTTGTCCGTCATTAATCGAAAAAAACGCTTTCCTTTTTTTCATCATCTGTCGTATCAATCCACAGCACATGGTCTTTTTTTGGACAATAGTCCTTTAAACTCAATACCATGAGGCCGTTTGGCATCCGGATTTCCGCAGGTCAATTGCCCTTCATAAAAAGTAGTTGATCATCTTCATGATGTCTGGGTGCATACGGAATTGAATATTTAAACGTTCGCGTAAACTTTCCGGAGCCTTTTCAAACAATTCTTTAAACAGACTTGCCGTTACCATTTTTTCGAATTTACGCAGGTTGTCTTCGGTCAAATCCGTATCGGAATCTTGCTTGTTTTCCTGTGCCTCGTTTTGTTCAACCTCATCTTCAAATGTCAGTCCGTCGGCTTCATTGAATATCGGTGGCAATTGACGATGGTCACCCACCAAAATGGCTTTTTTGGCACGCATAAGAGGCAGCAACATTTCCAACGGTGTAGCTTTGGATACCTCGTCGATAATGACTACATCAAAACCGTCAAAATCATTATCGGTTAGTGTCCGTTCATTTTCATTGCAGGTAATGGCAACCAGATTGCAACTTTCCATAAACGGTTTTTCTAGCTCGCTCCAATCTTTTTCCGCTCTTTTTTCCGGCTCTTTCAGGATTTCCTGCCAACGGGAGAATAAAGGCATAAAATCTTGGTTTTGTGTTTGCAGGGTTTGTAGTTTGCTTTCTAATATTTTCAAACGGCTTTGCTGCGTAGCAAACTCTGTCAAAAAGTCTGCTTCGGCAGAAAAATCCGCCATCGATAAGTATTTGTGCTGACTGTTGTTTTTTTCAGACGACCTCGTTCGGTAATTTGATATTTAATCTCTTCTAGTGACTTAAGGTCAGCTTGCTTTTCCTGTATGGTTTTTATCACTTGGCGGTTGCAAATCATAGCCTTGCAACTGATTGTTCAAATCCCAAACTGTGGCTTGTACCAATGTCTGATATTGCTGTTGGAATATGGTTAGATTTTGAACGCGCTGTATCAGCAACGGTTTGAGCATTGCAGGATTATTTTGCGCAAAACGTTCTGCATCGTTAAAAATTTGGTAAGGTTCGAGATTTAGACCGTCCGATGGTTTATCGTTCAGACGACGTAATTCTTTGCACTTTTTCTTTCCATTGGGCGTAAAACTTATCGCTGTCGTCTTCTTCCATTTCCATTTTGTTTCTGATGTCAGTAATTTCCTGCTGTAACCGTTCTATTTCCAGTAATGTTTTCGTATCTATCCCCATCGTGCCATTGCCACTGTTCAATCGTGCTAAATCTGCTTCCATTTTTCGGCAAAACTGCTTGGATACGCTGATAACGTTGAATCAGTTCATAAAGAATGGCAGCTTGGTGTTCGCTTTCAGCAAGAAATCGCTCGTAAGAAAAACGGTTGGTTGATATGCAAATGCTCAAGGTTGGTAAGATGTTCTACTAATGGATAAAGTGTTTCGGGTAAAACAAAATCGCTGTTACGCAAGGCTTCACCGGAATTTTTCTCATTGAGTAAGCCGATAAGCTGTGCAATGTTTTCTATATCGCGGCTATGTCGTCTGAAAATATCCTGCTGTTCGTCAAACTCAATTTTGGCTTGGATAAGTGCCTGCTCTGCTTGTTTCAGACGACCTTGATTGGTACGGTATTCTGCACGAAGCTGTTGCAAATCATGTGCCACAAATTCAGCCTGTTGTAACCATTCGCGCAGTTTTTCAGTTTCAGCTGACAACTCATTAAACGGTTGCAGGTATTCTTTGTCTACATAATTGCTCAACGCTACATAATGTTTGCTCAATATACTTTCGCCGGTAAATTGTTTACCTTCTTCCGTAATGCGGTTGGCACTTTTTGCTAAACGGATAGCCCTTAATTCAGGATGGTTTTGCAGGCGCGACAAAGCATTATCCAATGCGTCGTGAGCTTGGCTTGCAAGCAAGACCGTTTCTCCGCGCTTGGCAAATTGTAGGCAGGCCTCGGCGATGACCGTGGTTTTGCCAGTTCCCGGTGGTCCCTGAATCAAACATATATCAGGTGCCGCCAGCATTTTTTGTACGGCAGATTTTTGTTTGTCATTTAAACTCTTGTTTTCCCATTCGGTAATTTCTGGAATTTCATCAGGTCGGTTGGCATTTTCAATATCAAACAGATAACTTGAAAGATACGGCGCATAACAACCTTCATTTTTGTTGCAGGTTTTTTTACCGCTCGGCGATGACGCTCAATCAACGCTAAATCGCCAACTAAAAGAAATAGACAAGAAACCGTTTTTGGGGAAGATTTCGGAACAAATGATCAATTTTATCTTGGCGGGTATGTTGATTACCGTTCTGCTTCTCTGAATCGGTATTATCTTCAAATTGGGAAATTTTATTGTTCAACTCTTCAGAAATATCGACAAAAAAACATCGGCAAATACCGCTTTGCTGAAATCAAATTGATTTTTTTCACCTGCATTTTTCTTGTTGAAACTCTTTACGATAATCCTCACAAGCCTTCATCTTGGCTTTATCTGAATGGTTGGATTGGATAATTTTGACACCGTCTTTCGCAAGTTGCCCTAATTGTGAGAAAGCACTCTCCACACGCGAGGCGTCTTTTTGAGGTAGTAAAAAACGGAAGGGTTGATCGGAAGTTTCTCTTTTAAAAGCATGCAGATTTTGACGGCTAAATGCGGCACGTGCTTTTTTCAATACCTGTTCATCTTCCGCAATGACTAAAAAGTGTACCTGCCCTGTTTGTTCATTGAACTGCCAATTCAGGTATCGTAACCCCTGAGTTTTGTGTTTGATTAACTTATTTTTAAAGGTCAAAAAGTCTAACCAACCCGACAAGCGTTCTTTAGTTTTAGCGGCATATGCCGGTAGGGATTTTGTAAAAATCAGAGTAAAGCAAATTAGGTTGACTGCGAGGAGGATATGAATTTTCCTGTAACTGATAAAAATGAGTTTCAACTTGCTTTTCATAAGCAGTCGCATCCATTCCTCCATGTGTGAGAAATACTCGTTCAGGAATAAAAACAGGACTAACAGTTGCTGTCGGACAATATCCGATAACGGCTACCGCGATGTTATGAGGAATATGTTGATTGAAAACAGGATGGGAAGAAATCCGAATAGATAAAGAAATCTTTTTTTCCGAATTATCTTGCAAAGAAAGATTGGCAAAGTTAGCAATTATTGCTTCATCGGCTAAGAAGAAATCTTCGCAAAAACTGTTTTGCAACAGTCTCATATTCTTTGCTTGAGTATTGAGGGAATTGCGCTTTGTAGGAACGAAAAGCACGGGAAATACTTTTCCCGAGCATTTCTTGTGTTACAGAATTTTTATGTTTTTGTTCGGTTTCGGGTAGGCGAAAATAAACAGTCTTTCCAGTCATGTTTAATAGTCCCTTTAAGATAAAATTTAAAAGATAAAACTTATTAAATTGCAATGTAATTGCATTTTAATTATTTGTAATATAGTTATCAAAGATATTTTTCAGACGACCTTCTCAACAAAGCCGCGGTAACATTCGGCAAATTCGTCGGCGTGGCTTAAAAAAACGGGGCGTGTGCCGCTTTTTCCATCAATACCAATTCGCTATCCGCCAGATGGCGGTTGAGGTATTCGCCCATGCGCGGCGGGGTGATGGCGTCTTTTTGTCCAAACACTAAAAAGCGACGGGGCTTGGATGCTTGAAAGCAGGGGGCGGGCATCGGCTTGGTTGACGGCGTCCAGCGCGGCTTGCAGGGCGGGCGGTGCGCCGTGGCGGGAGAGGTCGGGCAGGATGTTGCCGATGATTTCGGCGGCGTTTGGTGTGTGCAGTAACTGTAATTGTAGAAACTGTTTGATATGTTTGGCATAATCCTGCCGAAACGCGCCGACCATCTTGCCCAAAGCGGGGTTGGACAGGCCTTCGGGGTAGTCCGCGTCGGCGGTCAGGCGGGCGAAACTTGCGGTCAGGCAGAGCGAGCGGACTTTGTCGGGATGGCGTGCGGCGAGATGGAGCGCGACCAAGCCGCCGAGCGACCAGCCGAGGATGTGGGCGGGCGCGTCGATTTCTTCGGCGAAGGCTTCGGCAATCGCGGCGATGTTGAAGTTTTCGGCAAAGGGCGCGTCGCCGTGTCCGGGCAGGTCGAGCGCGCGGATTTGCCAGTCGGCACTCAGACGCGGGATGAGGTCGTCGAAGACGTGGCGGTTCGCTGCCCAGCCGTGTATCAGATAAACTTTTTTGGCGGAGTGCGGCATGGCTGTTTTCTCTATGGATGTGTTTTCTTGGTGGCGCAATGCGGGATGGTGGCACAAAAGCCGTTGCGTATTATGCCACGCCTTGGTTTCAGCGTGCGAAACCCGGCCGTATGGCGGTTTTTGTGGCGGCTGCGCGGCGGACTTGGAAGAGTTTTTTACGGACGCGGCAAACAGTTGCCCCTTGTGTTTCCGCACTATACAGGGCGGGGCGGTGTGCGGCGGCTGTCAGAAGAAGCCGCCGGCATTTGAGCGGATGTGGGCTTCGCTGTATTATGAGCCGCCCGTTAGCAGTATGATACGCGCGTTGAAGCATTTGGCAGACCTCGGTATGAGTCGTCCGCTGGCGGAACTGATGCGCCGCCATGCGCCCGACTGGCTGGAAACGGAGCGTTTCGATTTTGTGCTGCCCGTGCCGTTGAGCAAAGAAAGGCGGCTGCACCGCGGCTTCAACCAAAGCGAGGAATTGGCGGATATTCTGTCCGAATATTACGGTTGGACGCTGCTGCCGAGGCAGACGGTTTTCAGACGACATCGCGAGCCGCAAAGTACGCTGAAAAGCGCAGACAGGGTTCGCAATATAAAAAATGCTTTTGAAATCAATGGTCATATCTCGAAAAACTGTAATATTTTGTTAATCGACGATGTGTTCACCACCGGCTCGACGCTGGACGAATTGGCGCGGACGCTGAAAAAATCAGGCGCAGGCAAGATTTTTTGCTGGAGTTTGGCGCGTCCGCCAATGAAAAAAATAGCTAAAGTTTTTTTGACACCTGCGGAACATTTCGGCATTATGCCCCTCTATAAGTGATTGATTTATATGTTTACCATAGTTTTGTACCAACCCGAAATCCCGCCCAATACGGGCAATATCATCCGATTGTGCGCCAACACCGGAGCCGATTTGCATCTGGTCAAGCCGCTCGGTTTTCCGCTGGATTCGGCAAAAATGAAACGCGCAGGTTTGGATTATCACGAGTTTGCAAAACTGACGGTACACGAGAATTTCGAAGATTGTCTCAAAGCCTTGGAAGGCCGCCGCATTTTCGCGCTGACCACCAAAGGCAAAACCCGTCCCGACGAAGTTTCCTTTGTTGAGGGCGATGTCTTTTTGTTCGGTCCCGAGACACGCGGCTTGCCCGCCGAAATCCTTGACACCCTGCCCCAAGGGCAAAAGCTGCGCCTGCCTATGAAGCCCGGCAGCCGGAGCATGAATCTTTCCAACACCGTCGCCGTGATTCTGTTTGAAGCATGGCGGCAAAACGGTTACGCAGGCGGTGTATAACATCCGCTGGGGAGTCTCCCAGAGCCGTTTGACAAAAACCAAGGCCATACTGTCCGACAACAGCTTGGTTTTTGTCAAACCGCCGATACGTCGTCTGAAACCGCCTGGGAGCCATCCCGCCGCGTTATCAACTCAAGAACGGACTACGTTTTGACTTTATCTAAAACTACCCTTTTCTCCACCCTGACTGCCGTTGCAATCAGCATCCTTTCCATTCATTCCGCCTCAGCCGACTCCATCGTCCGCACCGAGAAGCTGCATTCCTCCGCCAACCGCAGCTACAAAGTCGCCGGCAAACGCTACACGCCGATGACCAAAGTATCCTCCTTCGTCCAAACCGGCAACGCTTCATGGTACGGCAACCAGTTCCACGGCCGTAAAACCTCCAGCGGCGAGCGTTACAACATGAACGCCCTGACCGCCGCCCACAAAACCCTCCCCATTCCCAGCTACGCCCGTGTGACCAACACCAAAAAAACGGTAAAAGCGTCATCGTCCGCGTCAATGACCGCGGCCCTTTCCACGGCAACCGCGTGATCGACGTGTCCAAAGCCGCCGCCCAACAATTAGGTTTCATCAACCAAGGCACGGCACATGTCAAAGTCGAACAAATCGTACCGGGTCAAAGCACCCAAGTTTATGATGGCAAAGATATTTTCGTCGATTTGAAATCCTTCGGTACCGAACGCGAAGCACAAGCCTATATGAACCAGGCGGCGAGAAACCTTTCCGCCGGCATGATGAGCCCGAGAGTTTCCCTGGAGAAACGCGACTACGAATACGTCGTCAAAATGGGTCCGTTCACCTCGCAAGAGCGTGCCGCCGAAGCCGAAGCCAAAGCACGCGGTCTAATTCAGGCAGCTTCGCTGTCCCTCTAAGCCGCATCCGTGTTTTCAGACGACCTGTTGCAAGACAGGTCGTTTTGTATTGAAGCATGGGTATAGTGGATTAACTTTAAATCAGGACAAGGCGATGAAGCCACAGACAGTACAGATAGTACGGCAAGGCGAGGCAACGCCGTACTGGTTTAAAAGTTAATCCACTATACTACCCGTACACGGCGGGCGTTGACGCCTTGTCTCATTTTTATTTTAATCCACTATAATTCCCCGCTTCTCAACCAAAGGAATCCCCACCATGTCCCTCCCACCTTGCCCGCAATGCCAATCCGAATACACCTACGAAGACGGCAGCCAATACATCTGTCCCGAATGCGCGTTTGAATGGACGGAAAACGACGGCGAAGCCGCCGAAGAAACCCTGAGCGTCAAAGATGCCAACGGTGCCGTGTTGCAAGACGGCGACACCGTCGTCCTGATTAAAGACCTCAAAGTCAAAGGCAGCTCCATGGTCATCAAGCAAGGAACCAAGGTAAAAGGCATACGCCTGCAAGAAGGCGACCACAATATCGGTTGCAAAATCGACGGCAGCGCGATGAATTTGAAATCAGAGTTTGTCAAAAAAGCATGATGTTGGTATAATAATTGTTGGTGGGTCGCTAGGCCGACCTGAAAACCGTTTGTAAAGCTACTTGTCTCCGTAAGGGTTGCTTTCAAACGGTTTTCGCCTTTTTAAAAGCTGTTTTCCCATAAAAAAACGCACCTTATTGCAAGGTGCGTTTTTGATTTTGTACAGCTTAGAATTTGGCACCGGATTGGTTGGCCATATAATCGACCGCCGCTTTGACTTCGTCGTCGCTCAGGCTGGTATTGCCGCCTTTTTGCCGGCATGGTGTTGAAGCCTTCGAGTGCATGTTTGTGCAAGGTTTCTTTGCCTTGTTTGATACGCGGAGCCCAATCGTCATTTTTACCGACAACAGGAGCGCCCGGGATGGTACCGCCGTGGCACATTTTACAGCTGGCTTCGAAAACGGCCTTGCCGTCCACTTTGGCGGAAGAGGCATCTGCCGGTTTTTTTCTTCCGGTTTGGCTTCAGCAGGAGCAGCGTCTTTTACTTCCGAAGCAGCTTTGGCGGCAGTATCTTCTACTTTGCTTGCTGCTTCTTGAACAGCAGGGGCAACGGTATCAACGGCAGAAGCGGCAGCATCTTTAACATCGGAAGCAACGGCAGTAGCCGCTTCCTTAGTTTCCTGTTTGGCTTCTTGGGAACAAGCCGACAAAGCGGCCATCATCATCGCAGCAATTAGTAGTTTGTTCATGTTCTATCTTTCTTAAATTTTTTAGTTAAGGTACTGTTTTATAAAAACAGCTGAAAAAAATTCTAACACACATCATTTTCATGTTCCCACTGATGTAGTGGTTTGTAGTAAAAATATTGGCATAAGTCATATTTTGTTTTGAAAAAAGGCAGAAAATGTTGACACCTATACAACCATTCCTATATAGCCTCCGGCTTATTGGGCGGTTTGAATCTTGTTTGCCATGCCTTTAAATCCGCCCAAATCCTGCTCAATTGCAAAATCCTGGCTTTAAAAAGCCGGCTTTTTTTATGGGCGCGCCATTTCATTCCAACTCATGCTCAAACCAATCAATCCCTATTTTCTTTCATGCAAAAAGGTCGTCTGAAACTCTACATCAGGTTTCAGACGACCTTTTTATAGTGGATTAACTTTAAACCAGTACGGCGTTGCCTCGCCTTGTCGTACTATCTGTACTGTCTGCGGCTTCGTCGCCTTGTCCTGATTTAAATTTAATCCACTATACCTTATCCGCCAGCTTCAAAAACATCTTTTTCATGGCTTTCTGAATAAGGTCGAGTTGTTTTTTATATTCGCGGCAATGGGGGCATATCAGCAGGTGGCTGCCCAGAAAAACGCGTTCGGGAACGGTCAGGCGGGTTTCGTCCTGTTTTTTTGGAGAGCAGGTAGGCGGTTTTGCGGCATTTGTTCATCGTGTTTTTCCTAACGGGCTTAACCGGCATGTCCTGCATTGCCGAACCATTTGATTTGCAGGCATTGGCGCAGGGTTTCGCGGGCGCGATGCATGATGGTGTGGTAGTTGGACATGCTGATGCCGCATTGCTCGCGGATTTCGTCGGACGAGAAGCCGAGGATTTCCTTCATGGTAAACACGCGGGCGGTGTTTTCGGGCATTTGGTAGAGGCAGGTTTGCAGGATTTCACGAAACTCTTTGTTGTCCAACGTTTTTTTCGGGCGAGGACCAAGTTTGCGGATGGCCGTCCGCCGTCCAATGCCCGTCTGATGCAAATCGTTCTTCAAAGGCTTCGTCCAACATTTCTTCCGCAGGCGTGGCGAATACTTCGCGCTGCCGTCCAATCTGGCGCAGGCAGTCGGTAATTTTGTTTTTCAGAATGGCAAACAACCAGCTGCCCACTTGTGCATCTCCTTTGAAACCTTCGGCAGCGCGGTAGGCGGAAAGCATGGTTTCCTGCACAAGGTCTTCCGCCAAATCGGGGCGGTCGGGCAATTGGATGCGGGCAAAACGCAGGAGCAGCTTGCGGGATTCGGCAAGCTCGGCGTCAGTCAATTCGGGGAAGGGCATAATGTATTATTATCGAATGAATAGGTACGGATTTTACGCCGATATAGGGAAGGCGTGTGATGAAACAGACGGACGCACAGACTCTGCCTTTCAGACGACCTTATACATTTCTTAACTGTCCAGCGTAAAAAGACGTACAAAAACCAAGCTGCCGCAATCGAATCATTTATAATTTCATGAAAATAAAAACAAGGATTTCACACCATGGCAAAAAAATTCCCCATCTTCCCCAAAGCGCCGGAGCGCATCTGCTGGGGTTGCGACAAATATTGTAAAGAAGATGATTTACAGTGCGGCAACGGCTGCGAGCGCATCCAGCACCCCATCGAATTGGACGGGCGCGAGTGGTATAAAAAAAGGCGACTGGAGCAATTTGTTGAGCGAAGAGCAGCAAATCGAACTGGGCTTGAAAGAAGCGCCCAAACCCGCCAAGCCGCATATCAAACTGCCGTTGCGGAATAAAACGGCTTAATCCCGCCAAGCTTAAGGGGTCGTCTGAAAACCGAAGGGGCGCAATCATGCGCCCTTATCTTTATTTCAACGATGCACCAAGAAGTTGAAGCCACCCGCGCCAAACCGCCGCTGCCCATCTCTCTAGCAAACATACTTAATTTTTAAATATGGTATGTCATCAAATTCCGTCATTCCCATGCAGGCGGGAATCCATTTTTGAAATTCAGAAACTGTTTTTCCAAATCAAGATTTCTAAATCAAGATTTCTAAAGTTTTACGATGGATTCCCGCCTGTGCGGGAATGACGGCAACAGAAACGGCAACGGTTCAAATCCCCTGTCCCAATGTGGCTTCCCTTACCAAAGGTCGTCTGAAAACACAAAATATGCTTTTCAGACGACCCTCCCATCTCTCCCGAACCCGTCCGCGAAAAAAATGCTAAAATAACCAATTCATAAGCAAATCCACCTTTTCAGACGACCTCGATGCTCACCGATTTAGAAAAAAACGCCATCCGCGACCATTACCAAAATATCGGCAAAAAAACCTGCCCTGGTTTCCGTCCGCGCGCTTCGCAGCGGGAAATGATTGCGGCGGTTGCCAACGCTTTTTCGCGGACGTTGACGCGCGAAGAAGGCGGCGAGCCGCCCAAGCGCGAGGGCGAGAGCATTGCCGTGATCGAAGGGCCGACCGGCGTGGGCAAATCGCTTGCCTACCTGCTGGCGGGCGGCATTATGGCGCAGACGCGCGGCAAGCGGCTGATTGTGAGCAGCGCGACGGTTGCTTTGCAGGAGCAGTTGGTTGACCGCGACCCTGCCGTTTCTGGTCGAAAAAAAGCGGTTTGGAACTGACCTTTGCACTTGCCAAAGGGCGCGGCCGCTATCTCTGCCCCTACAAACTCTACCAACTCACGCAAAGCAACGCCCAGCAAAACCTGCTCGGCTTCGAAGCCCCCGCCGTCTTGTGGGACAGCAAACCCAAGCCCGAAGAATTGAAGCTGCTGCGCGATATCGCCGACGAATTTTCCGCCCGTCGGTTCAACGGCGACCGCGACACTTGGCCGGAAAAAAATCGACGACACCATCTGGATGAAGGTGAACAACGACAACTACGGCTGCCTCAAAACCGCCTGCCCCAACCGCCCGGAATGCCCGTTTTACCTTGCCCGCGACACGCTGGAAACCGTCGATGTCGTCGTAACCAACCACGATTTGCTGATGGTCGACATCAGCATGGGCGGCGGCGTGATTTTGCCCGACCCTGAAAAACAGCTTCTACTGCATCGACGAAGCGCACCACCTGCCCAAAAAAAGCCCTCAGCCAGTTTGCCGCCGAGCATTCGTGGAACCAAGCGGTGTGGGCGTTGGAAAAAAACTGCCGCAGGTTACCGGCAAAATTGCCGCACTCACCGACAAAGGCGAGTTGGCGAACCTTGCCGACGAAGCCGCCGCCGCGCTGCTCGAAAGCCTGCACGAATGGCAGTTCTACCTCGCCGAAGAGCCGTCTTTGAGCTTGGGGTCGTCTGAAAACGACAGACGGACAAACAGCGAACCGACTTGGCTGTGGGAAGACGGCAAAATCCCCGAAGGCCTCGAAACCACCGTTTCCAACACTGCCATCGCCGCCCGCAGCCTCTACAAACACATCAACAGCCTCAACGACGCATTGTCCGCCGCCCGCCGCGACAAAGACCAAAACAGCGCGCAAATCGACCGCCTGAGTACCGAATTCGGCGTATTCCGCGCCCGCATCGAACAAATTACCGCCACATGGGATTTGCTCTCCACCGTCCCGCTCGAGGGCGAAGAACCGCTGGCGAAATGGATAACCCGCCGCGCCGACGACAAAAACGACTACATTTTCAACGCCAGCCCCATCAGCAGCGCGTCCCACCTCGCCAACAGCCTGTGGCGGCGCGCGGCAGGCGCAGTGTTGACCTCCGCCACCCTGCAATCCTTGGGCAGCTTCAACCTGATCCTGCGCCAAACCGGACTGCAATGGCTGCCCGAAACCACCACCCTCGCCCTAGAAAGCCCGTTTGATTTCGACGCGCAAGGCGAACTCTACATCCCGCCCGTACACGCCAGCCCCAAAGACCCCGCCGCGCATACCGCCGCCATCGTCGAATGGCTGCCCAAGCTCATTTCGCCCACCGAAGCCATCGGCACGCTCGTCCTGTTTTCCTCGCGCAAACAAATGCAGGGATGTCGCCCTGCGCCTGCCCGAAGACTACCTGCCGCTCTTGCTCGTACAAGGCGAATTGCCCAAAGCCGTCCTCCTGCAAAAAAACACCACCAAGCCATAGAAGACGGCAAAGCCAGCATCATCTTCGGACTCGACAGCTTCGCCGAAGGACTCGACCTGCCCGGCACCGCCTGCGTGCAAGTCATCATCGCCAAGCTCCCCTTCGCCATGCCCGACAACCCCATCGAAAAAACCCAAAACCGCTGGATAGAACAGCGCGGCGGCAACCCCTTCATCGAAATCACCGTCCCCGAAGCCGGCATCAAGCTCATCCAAGCCGTCGGCCGCCTCATCCGCACCGAACAAGACTACGGCCGCGTAACCATCCTCGACAACCGCGTCAAAACGCAGCGATACGGCCAACAATTACTAGCCAGCCTGCCACCGTTTAAAAGGATAGGTTGAAACCCATAAAAAGGTCGGCGGATTCGCATTTGAAGTGCAACTTTCCATAACAGAAAAAGGCCAGTATGCGGTAGCATACGGCCTTTCCTGCAAGAAAGATTGCCATGAGCTACACACAACTGACCCAAGACGAACGATACCATATCCAATACCTGTCCCGCCACTGCACCATCGCCGAAATCGCCAAACAACTTAACCGCCACAAAAAGCACCATCAGCCGAGAAATCAAGCGGCACTGCATCCAAGGACAGCAATACAGCGCCGATAAAGCACAGAAGCAAAGCCGGCTGACCAAAAAAAGCACCGGCGAAAAACCCTATAAGCTCGATTCGCAGCTGGTTCAACACATCGACACCCTTATCCGCCGCAAACTCAGTCCCGAACAAGTATGCGCCTACCTGCATAAACACCACGGGATCACACTCCATCACAGCACCGTTTACCGCTACCTCCGCCAAGACAAAAAGCAACGGCGGCACTTTGTGGCAACATCTCAGAATATGCAGCAAACCCTACCGCAAACGCTACGGCAGCACATGGACCAGAGGCAAAGTGCCCGACCGCGTCGGCATAGAAAACCGACCTGCTATCGTCGACCAGAAAAACCCGCATCGGCGATTGGGAGGCCGACACCATCGTCGGCAAAAAATCAGAAAAAGCGCGTTATTGACCTTGGTCGAACGCACTACCCGCTACACCATCATCTGCAAATTAAAGAACTTAAAAAGCCGAAGACACTGCCCGGGCGGCCATTAGGGTATTAAAGGCATATAAAGCCAGAGTCCACACCATCACCATGGATAACGGCAAAGAGTTCTACCAACACACCAAAAATAGCCAAAGCATTGAAGGCGAAAACCTATTTTTGCCGCCCTTACCATTCTTGGGAGAAAGGGCTGAATGAGAACACCAACGGACTCATCCGACAATATTTCCCCAAACAGACCGATTTCCGAAACATCAGCGATCGGGAGATACGCAGGGTTCAAGATGAGTTGAACCACCGGCCGAGAAAAAAACACTTGGCTACGAAACGCCAAGTGTTTTATTCTTAAATCTGTTCCAACCACTGGTACCCTAGTGTTGCACTTGAAATCCGAATCCAAGGTCGTCTGAAACCTGATTTCCAGTTTCAGACGACCTCTTTTCAAACCCTTACCCTGTCAATAAAGTTCTAACGGCACGTCCAACAATGCCTGCGCGTTTTCAATCTGCGCGGCGCAGGCGTAAACCTGCGGCAGGACGTGGGCGCAATAGACGCGGGCGTTGTGTTGCTGCGCGGCGTAGAAACTGCTGCCGAAGCCGTCGGCGTCGTCCTTTGGGCGGCTTCGGCGGCAAGGTAGGCGCGGGCGAGTCCGATAGCACCGAGCGTCAGCCCCATTTGTTGCAGGTAGGCACTGGACGCGGCGGCAGCGAGGGCGGGACGGTCGGCGTATCCGACCATGCGGGCGATGCTTTGTTCCGCCGTTTCAATGGCTTGCGCCAGTTGCTGCGCGGCGGCGGGTTCGGCGGCGGCGAGTTTGTCCGCCAACTCTTTGCCTTCGGCGAGCAGCTTCAAGGGCAGCGCACCGTTTTTTTGCCGGTGGTTTTGCGTCCTGCCAAATCGGCTGCCTGTATGCCGTTGGTGCCTTCGTAAATCGGCGTAATCCGCACGTCGCGCAGGTATTGCGACACGCCGCTTTCTTCGACGTAACCCGCACCGCCGTAAATCTGGACGGCGAGGTTGGTCAGGACGACGCCGTTGTCGGTCGGCCAGGCTTTGACGATGGGAATCAGGAAATCCAGTTCGCGCTCCGCTTCTTTGCGCAATACGTTGTCGGGGCAGGCGGCGGCAAAATCGGTCAGGGCGGCGGCGCGCAGATACAGGGCGCGTTGGGCGGCGAGCGTTGCCTTTTGTATTAACAACATACGGCGCACGTCGGGATGGCGGATAATCGCCACGTCGTCTGAACCGTCCGCCTCGTCGCGTCCCTGCACGCGCTCTTTCGCATAGGCGAGCGCGTTTTGATAGGCGCGTTCGGCGACGGCGTGGCCTTCGATGCCGACGTTCAGCCGCGCGGTTTTCATCATGGTAAACATATACGCCAAACCCTTGCCCGCCCTGCCGACCAGATAGCCTTCAGCGTTGTCGAACTCCATCGTGCAGGTCGGGCTGGCGTGTATGCCGAGCTTGTGTTCGATGCCGATGGCGCGCACGCCGTTGCGTCCGCCCAAGCTGCCGTCCGCGTTCACCAAATATTTCGGCACGATAAACATCGACACGCCCTGCACGCCCGGCGCGGCATCGGGCAGGCGCGCGAGCACCAGATGAACGATGTTTTCCGTCATTTCCTGATCGCCCCAAGTGATGAAGATTTTCTGCCCGCTGAGGGCATACGCACCGTTTTTCTTTCGGCACGGCGCGGGTGGCGATATGGTTCAAATCCGAACCCGCCTGCGGTTCGCTCAAATTCATCGTTCCCGCCCATTCGCCGCTGCACATTTTCGGCAGGTAGGTCTGTTTCTGCTCCTCGCTGCCGTGTTTGAACAGCGCGTCCACCGCCCCCAGCGTCAGCATCGGCATCAGCGACAGGGCGAGGTTGGCGGCGCACCACATCTCTTCACACGCCGCCGACACGACCGCCGGCAGCCCCTGTCCGCCAAACTCCGCCGGCGCGCGCAAACCCGCCCAGCCCGCTTCGCAGAAATCATAGTAGGCACGCGCCAAATCGGGATGGGTGGTAATCACGTCGTCTGAAAAACCCGCGCCGTGCAAATCGCCGGTGCGGTTGGTGTCCGCCCATTGCTCCGACGCAAACCGCGCCGCTTCGTCCAGCACCGCATCCACCGTTTCCGCATCCAAACCTTCCGCATGGGGCAGTTGCAGGATTTCGTCCAACCTGCCGTGCACGCGGATGCCGAAACGCAATTCGTTTACAGGGGCCGTGTAGCTCATGGAATCTCTCCGAAGTGAATGATTTGAAATGGATTTGGGATAAATTGGTATAGTTATACTAATCCTAAACCACAGGTTTGCAAAGCGCAGGTTTTCAGACGGACCCCAGGCAAAATATAGTGGATTAAATTTAAATCAGGACAAGGCGACGAAGCCGCAGACAGTACAGATAGTACGGCAAGGCGAGGCAACGCGGTACTGGTTTAAAGTTAATCCACTATGCAAACCTATCCTTTTATTTTTTTAAACAGATTATTTCAAATCGGGCGGCATGGGCAGAGCGTAGCAGGTTTGAGCGCGGTCAAAGTAGGCGGAAGTCGTCTGAAAAGGCGGTTTCAATGAAATGGGAAAGGGAGGGCAAGTTTTTCAGACGACCTTTTGTCCGTCTTTATCAACAAGAATCTGCTAAAAATCGCCCGTTTCCCATTTCAATCTGACAGCAGCAATACATGAATATCTTTTTACGAAGAGTCCGGCCAATTCAAAGTCGCCGCCATCGTCCAAAAAAACGACGCCACCTACCAAGTCGATACCCAACACGGCAAACGCACCAAAGTGAAGGCGAACAACGTCTTTGCCGAGTTCGACGGCGATATGGCGGCGTTTTTGGAGAACGCACAGGCGCAGGCGGCGGACATCGACACCGATTTATTGTGGGAAGTATGCGGCGAAGAAGAATTTTCCGCCGAAGCCATCGCCGAAGAATATTACGGTCATGCGCCGACCAAAACCGAGCTGGCGGCGACCTTGATTGCGCTGTACGCCGCGCCGATGTATTTCTACAAAAAAAGCCAAAGGCGTGTTCAAAGCCGCGCCCGAAGAAACTTTGAAACAGGCACTTGCCGCCATCGAACGCAAAAAACAGCAAGACGCGCAAATCGACGCTTGGGCGGAAGCCTTGAAACGCGGCGAGATGCCGTCTGAAATCACGGCGGATTTGAAAACCATCCTGCACGCGCCCGACAAGCAGTCGCTAACCTACAAAGCCTTTACCAAAGCCGCCGACGCGCTGAAAAACCTCCGCCTACGAATTGGCGAAAAAAACAGGCGGCATTACGTCCATTCCCCAATATCTGCAAGACGGGTTTGAAATCAAATACTTCCCCAAAGGAACAGGTTTCCCCGACCTCCCCCTGCCCGAAATGCCCGACCTGCCCAAGGCTGACGTTACCGCCTTTTCCATCGACGACGAATCAACCACCGAAGTGGACGACGCCTTGAGCCTGACCGATTTGGGCAACGGCACGAAACGCGTCGGCATCCACATCGCCGCGCCGTCGCTTGCCGTTAAACCGGGCGACAAAATGGAAAAAAACATCATGGAACGCTTGAGCACGGTCTATTTTCCTGGCGGCAAAAATCACCATGCTGCCCGAAAACTGGATTGCCGCGTTCAGCCTCGATGCGGGCGCGTACCGTCCTGCCGTCAGCATTTATTTTGATGTGGACAGCGAGTTCAACGTCGGCGAGCCGACCTGCAAAATCGAAGCCGTCAACATCGCTGAAAACCTGCGCATTCAAACCATCGAGCCGCATTTCAACGCTGAAACCGGCTTGGACGAAAGCCGGCGAAATGATGTTCGCCCATCATCAAGACCTGATTTGGTTGCACCAATTCGCCGTCGCCCTGCAAAAAGCGCGCGGCAAATACGAACCCGACCGTGCGCCACAATACGATTACAGCATCGAATTGGATGAGAAAGGCAAAGTCTCCGTCGTCCGCCGCGAACGCGGTTCGCCCATTGATACGCTGGTCAGCGAGATGATGATACTCGCCAACAGCACTTGGGCGCAGATGCTCCATGATAACGACCTGCCCGGCCTCTTCCGCGTCCAACCCACCGGAAAAGTGCGCATGAGCACCAAATCCGAGCCGCACATCGGCATGGGCGTGCAACATTACGGCTGGTTCACCTCGCCGCTGCGCCGCGCCGCCGACTACATCAATCAAAAACAACTCCTCAGCCTGATAGACGACACCGCCGAACCGCTCTTCCAGCAAAGCGATGCCGAACTCTTCGCCGCACTGCGCGATTTCGACACCGCCTACGCCGCCTACGCCGATTTCCAACGGCAGATGGAAGCCTACTGGAGCCTCGTGTACCTGCAACAGCAAGGCACAAGCGAGCTGACCGCAACCATCCTCAAAGAAGACCTCGTCCGCATCGAAGGCCTGCCGCTGGTAACGCGCGCCACCGGCATCCCGTTTGACGCGCTGCCCAAATCGCAAGTCCTGCTCAAAATCACCGAGCTTGACCCCGAAAAGCAATTTATCGCGCTGAACTATGTGAAAGCTGTCGCTCCTGCGGTTGCGTAAGTTTGCCGTCATGAAAAAAGGTCGTCTGAAAACCTATTTCCAAGTTTTCAGACGACGTTTTTTTATTTCACAAAGACAAGTCCGACTGCCTACTCTATCTCAACAACTCATCCGTTATCCGTTGCAAAAACTCGATGCGTTCGGGCTTGGCTTCACCTGCTTCGGCGGCGGCTTTTGACGGCGCAGCCGGGTTCGGCGCGGTGGGTGCAGTTGTGGAAGCGGCATTGCCCGACGAGGTGGCTTAGGTCGAGGAAGTATTGCAGCAGGTCGGCGGCTTGGAGGTGGTGCAGGCCGAATTCTTGCAAACCCGGGGAGTCGATTAATTGGGTTTCTTCGTTTAAATCGTAGAGCTGTGCGTGGGTGGTGGTGTGTTTGCCGGAGTCGAGCGCGGTGGAAATGTCGCCGGTGCGGGCGGTTTGGTTGCCCAAGAGGGCGTTGGTCAGGGTGGATTTGCCCATGCCGCTTTGTCCGAGCAGGATGTTGGTATGCCCTTGCAGGACGGGGCGCAGGATGTCGGCGTTTTCCAGCGCGCGGGTTTCGATGACGGGATAACCGAGCGTTTCGTAGAATTTGAGTTTTTCGCGCCAGAGGGCGGTTTCGGGCAGGTCGGCTTTGTTCAGAATGATGACGGCTTGGATGCCGGCAGCTTCGGCGGCTAGGAGCGCGCGTTGCAACAGGGCTTCGCTGGGCGAGGGAACGGCGGCGGTCACGATAAGGAGCTGGGTAACATTCGCGGCGATCAGCTTGGTTTTCCATGCGTCTTGACGGTAAAGCAGGCTTTCGCGCGGGAGATAGTCTTCGATGACGGCTTGTTCGGCGTTGACGGTTTGGATATGCACGCGGTCGCCGCAGGCGAAGTCCACCCGCTTTTTGCGCGTGCTGGCTTCGTAGGTTTTGCCGTCGGGCGTGCGCACGATGTAGCGGCGGCCGTAGCTGGTAATGATTTGGGCGGTATCGGTCATGAACGGTTGGGTCGGGTGGGGTGGATAAAGGGAATGTTCGCGGCGGCGTGGCTGCTTTGCGGCGAAAAGGTATTGTACCGAAATAGGCAGGGGTCGTCTGAGTCGTCTGAAACGATTCTATATCGGGTTAACTGGAAACCGATACGGCGTTGCAGCCTTGTCTTGATTTCAACCCAACCCGCAAGATTCAAACGCTTTTCAGACGACCTCCCAGCCCATCACAATCCGAGCGACCATGCGTTGACACCTTCGGAAAAATCTTCCAAACGGTTTTCGTAGTGCGCGAAGATTTCTTCGATGATTTCGTCTTCGCCGTCAATCAGTCGGATTAAATCCATATCAGCTTCCGAAATCAGCCCGCGCCCGAGCAGCTCTTTGCGTATCCAGTCCAACAAGCCCGACCAGAAATCCTTGCCCACCAAGATAATCGGACGGTCGGGCGTTTTGCCCGTCTGAACCAACGTCAGGCTTTCAAACAGTTCGTCCAGCGTACCGAAGCCGCCGGGCATGACGACATACGCGACCGCGTGTTTCACAAACATCACTTTGCGCGGGAAGAAATGTTGGAACTTGATGGACAAATCCTGATACGGATTGGCTTTTTGCTCGTGCGGCAACACGATATTCAGCCCCACCGCAGGGCTTGCGCCCGCAAACGCGCCCTTGTTCGCCGCTTCCATAATCCCCGGCCCGCCGCCCGAAATGACGGAAAAAAACCGGCATCCGAGAGCTTGCGCGCCAGCCGCAGCGTAAATTCATAATCGGGATGGTTTTTCCGGCGTGCGCGCGCTGCCGTAAATGCTGACCGCAGGCTGAATTGCCCGCAGCTCCTCGCCCGCCTCGACAAATTCCGAAATAATCTTCAAAACATGATACGACTCCCGCGCCTGAATCTCGCGGCGCGCCTCATCGGTCAGCATAGGCTTGGGCAGTTTTTTTGAGCAGGCTCACGGTTTTTTTCCTTCATCTTGTTAAACCCCCACATTGTAACCGACAGAACCCGAGGTCGTCTGAAAACGCAAACATGAACGGCAGTAAGTGTTCCTTATTTGAACCGAATCATGCGTTTCTGCCTCAAGATTGCCGTCTCAGCCGCGACCGCTTGCGTTACAATCCCCCATTTCCGCCCACATCCCGCCATGCTCGACATCCTCTACCGCGACAGCCGCACCATCGCTGTCAACAAACCCGCTGGAATGCTCGTCCACCGAAGCTGGCTCGACCGCCACGAAACACGGTTTGTCATGCAGACCCTGCGCGACCAAATCGGACAACACGTCTATCCCGCCCACCGCCTCGACCGCCCCACATCCGGCGTCCTCCTGTTTGCCCTCGACCCCGAAGCCGCCCGCCTGCTGACGCAGCAGTTCGAACAAAAAAACCACACGCAAAACCTACTGGGCAATCGTGCGCGGATATTTGCCCGACGACGGACTCATCGACTACCCCCTCAAATATCAGCCCGACAAAATCGCCGAATCCCAAACCGAAGCCACCCTCCAAGAAGCCCAAACCCAATACCGCTGCCTTGCGCGCACCGAATTGCCCTTCCAATCCGCCGCCCGCTACCCGACCTCACGCTACTCGTGGGCAGAACTCATCCCGCACACAGGCCGCAAACACCAACTGCGCCGCCACATGAAACACATCTTCCACCCCATTGTCGGCGACACCAATTATGGCGACCTGCGCCAAAAACCACGCCACCGCCGCCCACCTCGGCCCCACCCGCCTCATGCTCCACGCCCGCAGCCTGTCATTCCAAAGCATCGAAAAACGGCGAAACCCTGACCGTCTGCGCCGATACCGACGAGAGCTGGCGGATTTGGCTGAATACGTTTGAGGCGTAAGCGAAAGGTCGTGCCAACAGGCGATTTGGTTATACTGCAAAGCCGGACACGGGTTTCAGACGACCTTTATTCATCAAAACACGCTTGAGATAACCGAACCCCGTAGCGTGGGTTTTACCCACGAATGAATAGAAATGATTGGACTCAGATATCAAGGCTGAAAGTCGTGGGCAAAGCCCACGCTACTCTTAATATGACGAAAGGTCGTCTGAAAACCTTGAATCTTGGTTTTCAGACGACCTTTTGTTTCGATTCAATCTCAAATTATCAAGTCTGCATCAAATCCGTTTCGCCAATTCTTCCGCTTTGCCGATATACAGCGCGGGGGTCAGGGCGAGCAGTTGGGCTTTAGCTTCGGCGGGGATTTCCAGCGATTCGATGAAGACTTTCAGCACTTCGGGCGTGATGCTGCCTTTGCCGCGCGTCAGGTCTTTCAGTTTTTCGTAAGGATTGGCGACGCCGTGGCGGCGCATAACGGTTTGAATCGGCTCGGCGAGCAGCTCCCAAGTGGCATCCAAATCGGCAGCCAGCGCGGCGGGGTTGGGTTCGAGCTTGTTCAGGCCGCGCAGGTGGGCGGCGAAGCCTAATACGGCATAGCCTACGCCTACGCCCATATTGCGCAGGACGGTGCTGTCGGTCAGATCGCGCTGCCAGCGGGAGACGGGCAGTTTTTTTCGGATAAGAAACCCAATACGGCGTTTGCCATACCGAGGTTGCCTTCGGAGTTTTTCAAAGTCGATGGGGTTGACTTTGTGCGGCATGGTCGATGAGCCGACTTCGCCCGCTTTGACTTTTTGTTTGAAGTAACCCAATGAAATATAACTCCAAACGTCGCGGTTGAAATCGATCAGGATGGTGTTGATGCGGCTGAGGGTTTGGAAGAATTCAGCCATGTAGTCGTGCGGCTCGATTTGGATGGTGTAGGGGTTGAAGGTCAGACCGAGGCTGATTTCGACGAAGTTGCGGCAGTGGGTTTCCCAATCGACGTCGGGATAGGCGACCATGTGGGCGTTGTAGTTGCCGACCGCGCCGTTGATTTTGCCGAGGAATTCTTGCGCCTGAAGGTTTTTTTGAACTGGCGTTGCAGGCGGTACACGATGTTGGCGGTTTCTTTGCCCAAGGTGGTCGGCGTGGCGGGCTGGCCGTGGGTGCGGCTCATCATGGGGACGGCGGCAAGATCGTGCGCCATGCCGGTGAGTTTTTTTCAATGATTTCGGCAAGTTTCGGCAGGGATGACGGTTTCGCGCGCTTCTTGCAGCATCAGGGCGTGGGACAGGGTTGTTGATGTCTTCGCTGGTGCAGGCGAAGTGGATGAACTCGCTGGCGGCGGCGACTTCGGGTACGCCGGCGAAGCGTTCTTTAAGCCAGTATTCGATGGCTTTGACATCATGATTGGTGGTCGCTTCGATGGCTTTGACGGCGGCTGCGTCTTCCAGTGAAAAGTTTTCGATGACTTTGTCGATTTCGGCAAGCGTGAAATCGCTGAAGGCGGGAATTTCGGTGATTTTCGGTTCGGCGGCGAGGGCTTTGAGCCAGCTCAATTCGACTTTTGACGCGCGCCCTCATCAGGCCATATTCGGAGAAAATCGGACGCAATGCTTCAACGGATTTGGCGTAGCGGCCGTCTAGGGGGGAAAGTGCAGCGATAGGGTTGATCATGTCGGAGTCCTGTCGGTAGGTCGGTCAAACGGTTAAATCAAACAGTCAAATTGTTTGCAATTATACATGATTTAACGATATGCATTCGGGTCGTCTGAAACTACAACCTGCCCTTCAAAGCGTTTTTGACAAACGCCGCCGACTCGCGCAATACCGTGAAACCATAGCCGCCGTAAGGCTCGGAACAAAACGGCGCGGCATACACCTGAATATCGTGCCCCTGCCACTGCCTGTCCGCCATCATCCGCGCCCGCGCCAAGTGAAAACCGGCGCTGACAATGACGACGCGCGGGCTGTTTTCGATAAATTTTCGGCTGAACACGATGTTTTCAAACGTATTGCCCGCTTCCCGTTCCTGAATAATGTCTGCCTTCGATACACCCATTTTTCTCCGCAATCATCTGCATATTGCCCGCAGAGGACTGCAAATCACGGCTGACTCCGCCCGTCATCACCAGCTTTTTCACCTTGCGGGCACGATACAGCTCGACAGCCGCTTCAACGCGCGCCACCAAACAAGGATTCAGACGACCCCCTTCATAAGCACGGGTCGAAAGCACAACCGCAGCATCCGCCGGACGCACTGTATCCGCATCCAACCGCGACACCCAAAAATCGCGCCACATGATCCACAGCGGCAAAAGCGCGGCGGTAAAGAATAAAACCAATATAAAAACGAGGGTTTTTTTGAGCATCCGAATCCTAAAATGATGAAAGTAGTTGGAACGCGGCTGTACGGGCAGGTTCCGATTATTCCTTAATTTTACGAAATTCATACATCAAAGGTCGTCTGAAAACAGGATTTTCAGACGACCTTTTATTTAGGTTTAGGTTATCTTTCTGTCGTAGCGGAAAGCTTGTGTGGCGTAAGAGGGTGGGAGTGCATGTCAGGGACCTATATCTGATTCAAAAGTCCGACCTGCCTAAACTGCACAGTATATCGGTTTAAAATAGAAACCACTTAATGCCGTCATTCCCGCGCAGGCGGGAATCCAGACATTCGGTTGTTGCACAAGAAAGGTTAGATGCTAAAAACACAAGCGAAAAAGACCGCACTTTATAAAAAGTGCGGTCTTTTTTTGTAATGTTTTTGATAGCGTGGTTTCAAACCCTGTTATTGGATGAGGCCTTCATTCCATAATGCGATAACCACATCAAGTTGGCTATTATGTTTCTTTTCTTCTCCAATGATTTTTTGAATTTCTGCCCAAAGTTCAGCTTTTTTATTTGCCCAAGACATATCTTTTTTTAATAAATGGATGGCAAGAATTGCATATTCTGCATTTTTAGATTCTTTCTCTTGTGGTGTTTGAATAGAAATTCCTTTTATTTTTCCCGCGTAGCACAGCCCGAAAAAGGCATTTTTAGGACATCCTTTCACTCTAGCTGAATAACTGTTAGTAAACTCTTGAACTGCTTCCGTCCATGCTTTTTTAATATCGTGTGTATAAGCGAATAGCTCTACGGCTTTTACAGCTGTTTTTCCATATAAATTCATATGTTCAACTCACGCAAAGCGCGGATTTTAGCATTGGCAGAACAGCAAAAACAACAAATCGCCCGAGAAAATCAAGAGCAGAAACATCGTAAACGGCTCAAGCAACAAGAGCGTGAGACCGCACTTTATGAAGAGGCATACCAGAATGCGCAAGAAGTGAATATGTTCGTGAAATGTTGGACTCAATAATCTAATTTATATGTGTTATAGAAAAAAGGTCGTCTGAAATTTCAGACGACCTTTTTGACGTTTGGCGAAACAACCGAATCTTTAGTCTTTGCGGCGGCTGCCTAAGTCGGCGGCGGCGGTGAAGAGTACGTCGGTGGAGGAGTTGAGGGCGGTTTCGGCGGAGTCTTGGATAACGCCGATAATCATGCCGATGCCGACGACGCGCATGGCGAAGTCGTTGTCGATGCCCAAGAGGCTGCAGGCGACGGGGATCAGCAGCAGCGAGCCGCCGGCAACGCCGGATGCGCCGCATGCGCCGACGGTGGCGACGAGGCTCAGGAGCAGGGCGGTTGGGTAATCGACGACGATGCCTTTGGTGTAGGCAGCCGCCATGGCTAAGACGGTAATGGTAATCGCTGCGCCTGCCATGTTGATGGTTGCGCCCAGCGGGATGGAGACGGAGTAGGTGTCTTCATGTAAGCCGAGTTTTTTCGCCAATGCCATGTTGACGGGGATGTTGGCGGCGGAGGAGCGGGTGAAGAAGGCGTAGAGTCCGCTTTCGCGCAGGCAGGTGAAGACCAGTCCGTAGGGGTTTTTGCGGGTTTGCGACCAGACGATGAGCGGGTTCACGACGAGGGCGATAAACGCCATGCTGCCGAGCAGGACGGCCAGCAGGCGTCCGTAGCTGAGGAAGGCGGAAAAGCCGGTTTCGGCAACGGTTTGGGAGACCAGTCCGAAAATACCCAAGGGGGCGAAACGGATAACCCATTGCACGACGGTGGTCACGGCGTCGGAGAGGTCGGCGACGACTTGGCGGGTGGTGTCGGAGCCGTGGTGGCGCAATGCGGAGCCTAAAACCAACGCCCATGCGAGAATGCCGATGTAGTTGGCTTGCGCGATGGCGTTAATCGGGTTGGACACGAGCTTCATCAAAAGCTCTTTGAGGACTTGGACGATGCCGGAGGGCGGGGCGAGGGTGGAGGCGGCGACGTCTTTAAACACCAGCGCGGTCGGGAATGCCATACTGGCGGCAACGGCGACGGCGGCTGCGGCAAATGTGCCGACGAGATACAGAATAATGATGGGTTTGATTTTGGCTTCGCCGCCTTTGCGGTATTGCACCAGCGCGGCGGTTACTAAGACAAACACCAATACGGGGGCGACGGCTTTCAATGCGCCGACGAACAATTCGCCGAGCAGCCCTGCGCCCAAGCCTGCTTTCGGGGAGATGGTACCGACCAAGACGCCCAACATCAAACCGATGATGATTTGCGGGACAAGTCCGATACGGTTGACTGCGTTTAGCAGTGGATTACCACTTGCCATGATATGTCCTCTTACTTTATGTGTTAAGAAACGTTGCATTTTAAAAAGAAAAATATCAATTATTGCGCAGGTTTACATATCAAATCGATTGTTGTGGCGAAAAAAATGCTTGATTTTTTTAGAGAATTGGGCAGTTTGTGCTGTATTTTTTTCGGATTGGAGGGAGTTAATGTGTTTTGCTTCTGTCGCACAGAGGCAGGCGCATCCGCCTTTTCAGACGACCTCTCCGTCTCGGGCAGGTTTTAAACCCGATTGAAAAATAATGGTAGAATTTAGAACCCTTCTGCCGTTGAAACATTTTTTTGCCATGACCAGACTGACTTCGCCCATTTTGATTGCCTCACTCGCCCTTGCCTACGGACACGCAGCCGCAGCAGACCTGCCGCGTGCCGAAGACTACGAACCGATTCCCGGCTTCAAGCAGGGGCGGGCAATCCGAGCAGGCTGCCAAAGCAGGCAAACTGACGCCCAAGTTTCCCGTCAAAATCGAAACCAAAAAAACAGCGAAGTCAAATCCATGCTCGAAGAATACCCTGCCGCTGATTACCCAGCAGCAGGGACGAAGAATTGGACAAAGAGCAGGTCGGCTTCCTCGCCGAAGAAGCACCCGACAACGTCAAAACCATGCTCAAAACCAAAGGCTATTTCAACGGCAGCGTCAATGTCCAAGACAACGGTTCGAGCTACACCGTCGCCGTCAATCCCGGCCCGCGTACCAAAATCGACAACGTCAGCGTCGCCATCCTCGGCGACATCCTTTCAGACGACAACCTTGCCGAGTATTACCAAAAAGCCATGGCAAACTGGCAGCAGCCCGTTGGCGAATACTTTGACCAAGACGGCTGGAGCGGCAGCAAAACCTCCGTCCTCAGCGCAGTAACCCGCAAGAAATACCCGCTTGCCAAACTCAGCAACACCCAAGCCACCGTCAATCCCAACAACAACACCGCCGATCTGAACGTTACCGTCGAAAGCAACCGCCCCATTTATTTCGGCGACTTTGAAATCACCGGTACCCGACGCTATCCCGAAAACGTCGTTGCCGGTCTGGCACGTTTCAAACCCGGCGCACCCTACGATCTCGACCTCTTGCTCGACTTCCAACAAGCGCTCGAACAAAACGGACATTACTCCGGCGCATCCGTTCAAGCCGACTTCGACCGCCTCCAAGGCGACCGCGTGCCCGTCAAAGTCAACGTTACCGAAGTCAAACGCCACAAACTCGAAACCGGTATCCGCTACGATTCCGAATACGGCCTCGGCGGACGCATCGGTTACGACTACTACAACCTCTTCAACAAAGGCTACATCGGCTCCGTCGTTTGGGACATGGACAAATACGAAACCACCCTCGCCGCCGGTATCAGCCAGCCGCGCAACAGCGAAGGCAAATATTGGACGACCAACACGTCCTACAACCGCTCGACCACCCAAAACCTTGAAAAACGCGCCCTGACCAGCGGCATTTGGCGCGTGCGTGACCGCAACGGCATCGAATCGCGCCTCGGTATCGAATTCATCACCGAAGACCGCAAAGTACCCGATACCAATTACGACCTCGGCCGCAGCCACGCCACCATGCTGACCGCCTCGTGGAAACGCCAAAACATCGAAACCGAGCTGCGTCCCGAAAACGGCTACTACCTCGACGGCAAAAATCGGCGTAACACTGGGCAAGCTCCTTTCTTCCACCGCCATGGCGCGCGCCACCGCCCGCGCAGGCTATTTCTACACACCTGAAAACAAAAAACTCGGCACCTTCATCGTCCGCGGACAAGCAGGCTACGTTTACGCCCGCGAAGGTGAAAACGTGCCTTCCAGCTTAATGTTCCGCACCGGTGGCGCCTCTTCCGTACGCGGTTACGAACTCGACAGCATCGGTTTGGAAGGCCCGAAAAATTCCGTCCTCCCCGATAGGGCATTACTGGTCGGCAGCCTCGAATACCAGTTCCCGATTACCAAAAGCGTATCCGGCGCCGTCTTCCATGATGTCGGCGACGTTACCAGCAACTTCAAAAACATGAGTATGCAACACGGTACCGGCGTCGGCGTGCGCTGGTTCAGCCCCGTTGCCCCGTTCTCCTTCGACGTCGCCTACGGACACCAAGACAAAAAACTCCGTTGGCACATCAGCTTGGGCACACGGTTTTAAGGTCGTCTGAAAATATAGACAGGCTTGCCGCAAAACCCATAATATCCAAAATTTTTACCATTCTTGGACCATAAATAAAAATCATGAATTTCGATCTTGAAAACCTCTCTTCATTCTCAGGCTGGGAACGTCTTGCTGAAACCGGCATGGCATTCGGTACCAACCTCGTTGCCGCGTTGGCGATTTTCTTTGTCGGCAGATGGATAGCTTCCCGCCTCGTTATTTTTGATGAAAGCTGCGCTGACCCGTGCCAAAGTGGACAGAACGCTCGTCAGCTTCCTCGGCAATGTGGCTAACGTCGGCCTGTTAATCCTGATTATTATTGCCGCGCTGGGCAAGCTGGGCATCCCGACCACGTCGGTTACTGCCTTAATCGGCGGCGCGGGTTTTGGCGGTGGCTTTGTCGCTGAAAGACCAACTGTCGAACTTTGCCGCCGGCGCGCTGATTATTCTGTTCCGTCCGTTTAAAGTCGGCGACTACATCAAAGTCAACGGCTTCGAAGGCTTTGTTAGCGAAATTAAAATGGTGCAGACCGCGCTGAGTACGCCGGATAACGAAGAAGTCATCCTGCCCAACAGCGTCGTTATGAGCAACAGTATCGTCAACCGTTCCTCCATGCCGCTGTGCCGCGTGCAGGGTGGTGGTCGGCGTCGATTACGCCTGTGATTTGAAGGCCGCCAAAGCCGCCGTTTTGAAAGCTGCCACCGAGCATCCTTTGTGCGTACAGACCCAAGGCAAAGAGGCAGTAACATATATTACCAACTTGGCCGACAGCGCCATCGAAATCACGCTTTGGGCGTGGACGAACGAAGCCGATTTGGGCGCGTTCCGCTTCGGGCTGAACGAGCAGGTGGTGGAAAACCTGCGCGCCGCCAATATCAATATTCCTTTCCCGCAGCGCGATGTGCATATCATCCAGCAGCAGGGGTGAGGGTAAGTTTCAAATTGGCGAATCCGACCTGCCGAAACCGCGGGCATACGGTGCTTGAATCCAAAGCCCATACGAGGTCGTCTGAAAACCTTTAAATGTTTTCAGACGACCTTTATTGTTCCCGCCGACAGGCATACAATCAAAAGTGCAGTACCTTTCATTGATTCAATACAAGGAGACAGTTATGCGCGGCATAAAATCAGTTGCATTGTTGTGTACTTTGGTATTGGGTGCGCCGGCGTTTTCGGCGGGTTTGACCAAAACGCTGCCAGGCGATTTGACGACGGCTCAGGCGCAGGCGGTGGTGCAGGCTTCGATGAAAAAGGCGCGTGAAATCAAGGTGCCGATGAATATCGCGGTCATGGACGCAGGCGGTAATTTGAAGGCATTTGCGCGCATGGACGATGCGTTTATCGGCAGCATTGATATTGCGCAGAAAAAGGCGAAAACGGCACGCTATTTCAATATGTCCACCCGCGATTTGGGCAAGGCTTCGCAGCCGGGCGGTGAGCTTTACGGCATTGAGGTGACCAACGACGGTTTAGTGATTTTTTTCCCGGCGGTGTGCTGCTGGTGGATAAAAAAACGGCGTTATCGTCGGCAGCGTTGGCGTGAGCGGCGGCTCGGTCGATGAAGACGAAAGCGTCGCGAAAGCAGGTGCGGCGGTATTGTCGGGCAGGGTAAGCCGCAACTTGAGGCAAAACCCGACGTATTTCTTTTTCATTGATTTGCGTTAGGTTGCTGAAATAGGCAGAGGTCGTCTGAAAAATGCGGGTCTAAACTCCCGCAGTCTTTTTCAGACGACCTTTTTGCATTGGTTGACATTTTTACCGCTTCGGGCATGACGTTCGGGCATATGGGGTTGTCTGAAGCCTGAAATGCTGTCTTTCCCAAGCACAATTCGCCGCAATGGGATATGATTATCCTTTTTCAGACGACCTGTCCTGATATGGGGTCGTCTGAAAAGCCGATTCCGTCGGGTGCGGCGGAGTCCTGAGAAGCCGTTAAGCCATACAAGAAAGCCAAGATGTCCGAAACAGCAGTCCAAGAAACCCAAAAAACGCCAAACAGTGTGCCTACGTCGTCTGAAACACAACCCACCCCGCCCAAGCGCAAGAGACGCTGGTTGCGGGGTCTGTTGCTGACGTTGGTTGTGCTGGTGTGCGCGCTGGCGGGCTTTATCGGCTGGCTGGTGGGGACGGAATCGGGCTTGCGTTTCGGTTTGTACAAGATTCCGTCGTGGTTTGGCGTGAAGATTGCTTCGGAAACGCTGGAAGGTACGCTGGTTAAGGGTTTCCACGGCGATAAGTGGATGATTGAAACGGATGGGGCGGATGTGAAAATCAGCGCGTTCCGTTTTGATTGGAAGCCGTCCGAGCTGTTTCAGCGCAGCCTGCACATTACTGAAATTGTGGCGGGCGATATTGCGGTCGTGCCGAAGCCGACGCCGCCGAAAGAGAAAAAGCCGTCCAAAGGGCTGCCTGAGAGCATTGATTTGCCTGTGTTGGTGTTTATCGACCGTTTTGAGACGGGCAGGCTCAGTGTGGGCAAAAATTTTGACAAGCAGACGGTCTATCTCGACCATCTGAATGCGACATACCATTACGATCAGAAAGAACACCGCTTGGATTTGAAAACCCTCGATACGCCGTGGAGCAATTCGACGGGTTCGGCGGTGGTCGGGCTGGAGAAGCCGTTTGCGCTCAATACGACGATTCAGACGAAGGGCGAGCTGGAAGGTGAGACGATAGAGGGTAAGGCGCGTCTGTGGGGCAGCTTGCAGGACGTGCAGACTGAAATCCTGCTGGACGGCGACGATGTGCATTTGTCGGCGAAATCTACGGTGCATCCGTTTGCAGCTTCGTTGGACAAGATGATCGGCGAGGTGCTGGTCAAGGGTTTCAACATCAACCCGACCGCGTTCCTGCCGTCGCTGCCCAAAGGCAAACCTGACGTTTGACGCGACCGTCGTGCCTTCGTTTACACACGGTATCGCGCTGGACGGTTCGCTCGACTTGGAAAACAAGGCGGCAGGTTTTGCCGATGCAAAATCCATTCCGGTGCGCAATATTTTGGCGGACTTCACGATTAACGACAACGGCGTGGTAACCGTCCAAGAGTCTGAAATCGGGCTGTTGGAGGAAGGTTCGTTCAATGTTGCCGGTACGGTCGATACGGTGAAAAACGCGCTGGCGCTCAAGATTAATGTGAACAACCTTGTTTCAGACGACCTCGTCCGTACCAATGTTGCCGGTCAGTGGAACGGATTTATCGGCGTCAAAGGCGAAACTTCATCGCCCGCTGTGGACTGGAATCTTGAAAGCAGCAACGCGCAACTTTCCGGACTGCTGTCCTTCGCCACCGACAGACAACTCGGTCAACGCACCCTCAAACTCGACCGCGTCCGCGTCGCTCCGCAAAACGGCGGCGAACTGACGGCGCAAGGTTCGCTCGAACTCTTCAAAGACCGCCTGCTCAAGCTCGATGTTTCCAGCAAGGCGTTCAATCCTTCCCGCCCTAGACTCAAAAACTGCCCGCCGGCAGCGTCAACGGTACCATCAATCTCTCGGGCGAACTGGCGAAAGAAAAAAATTCGCCGGCAAAATGCAGTTTGCGCCGAGTACATTAAATAATGTGCCTCTCAGCGGCAAAGCCGACGTCGTTTACGAATCCGGACACCTCCCGCGCGCGCTGACCGACCTGCGTTTGGGCAACAATATCGTCAAAACCAACGGCAGCTTCGGTAAAAAGGCGACCGTCTCAATATCGACATCACCGCTCCCGACCTTTCCCGTTTCGGTTTCGGACTGGGCGGGCTGCTCAATACGCGCGGCTACATTTCAGGCGACCTCAAAGGCGGGCTGAAAACCTACGAAGCCGACCTCTCCGGCGAAGCGCGCGCCCTGCGTGTCGGTGATACCGTCAACATCCGCATGCTTGACTTCAAACTCAAAGGCACGCCCGACATCAACCGTCCGCTTGCCGCCGACATCAAAGGCAGCCATATCGCCCTTTCCGGCGGCTCAACCGTCATCGATGCGGTCAATCTGTCGCTCAACGGCACGGGTGCGCAACACCGCATACACGGCACCAGCAGCATGTCGTTGGACGGCAAACCCTACAAATTCGAAGTCAACGCGGCAGGCGGTCTGAACAAAGACTTCAATCAGTGGAAGGGCAGCGTGGACACGCTCGACATCGGCGGCGCGTTCAACCTCAAACTGCAAAACCGCATGAACCTCGAAGCAGGTGCGGAGCGTGTTTCCATGAGCGCGGCGCGCTGGAGCGCGATGGGCGGCAGCCTCAACCTGCAAAACTTCGTTTGGGACAAAAAAGCCGGCATCACCAGCAAAGGCAGTGCGCAAAGCCTGCACATCACCGAGCTGCAAAACTTCGTCAAAATCCCCGTCGAACACAACTTGGTACTCGGCGGCGATTGGGATTTGGCGTACAGTCAAAACGCCCGCGGCTACCTCAACATCAACCGCCAAAGCGGCGACATCATCCTGCCGAACAAAGACCCGAAAAACAGATGCCTTTGGGCTTGAGCGCACTCTCCCTGCGCACCCGTTTCCAAAACGGCCGCATCGACAGCACGCTTGACGGCAGCACCCGTTTAGGCAGCGTCAACGCCAATCTGGGCATCAGCCAGCAGTTCGGCAATAAAATCGCCAACGCGCCGGTAAGCGGCAAAATCAACCTCAACGTCCCCGACTTGGGCGCAATCAAAACCTTCCTGCCCGCTACCGCGCAAGGCATTACAGGTCGTCTGAACGCCGCCGCCACCCTAGGCGGGCGCGTCGGTTCGCCCACCATCGCCGCCACCTTGAACGGCACCAGCAACTACGGTACAGCCGACGGTACGGTCAACATCGGACAAGGCACAAGCATAGACACCGCGCCTTTGAGCGGCAAACTTAACCTCAACGTCGCCGACCTCGAAGTCTTCCGCAACTTCCTACCCGTCGGACAAACCGTCAAAGGTCGTCTGAATGCCGCCGTCAGCCTTGGCGGACGCGTCAGCGATCCCCAGCTTTCCGGTACGCTCAACGGTGAAAACCTCTACTACCGCAACCAAACCCAAGGCCTCATCCTCGACAACGGCGTTTTACGTTCCCATTTGCAGGGACAACGTTGGATTATCGACAGCCTCAAGTTCCACAAAGGCGGTACGCTCGAGCTGAAAGGCTCCGTCAACCTTGCCAACGCCGATCCGGACGTTGACGTAGATGTCGTCTTCGACAAATACGACACCCTCTCCCGTCCGAACCGCCGCCTGCGCCTCTCCGGCCGCGCGAAAGTGCAATACAACCAAGCCAGGGGCCTTATCCTCAACGGCACATTGGGCAGCGACTACGGTATGTTCGGTTCGCAAAAATCCTCCATGCCCTCGTTGGACGACGATGTCGTCGTGTTGGGCGAAGAGAAAAAAACAAACCGCCGCCGTAACGCCTATCAGCCTCAACCTGACGCTCAACCTCAACGACAACATCCGTTTCGTCGGTTATGGTGCAGACATCACCATAGGCGGCAAGCTGACCATCACTTCCCGCCCGGGCGAAGCCATCCAAGGCGTCGGTACTGTCCGTGTTGTTAAAGGCCGTTACAAAGCCTACGGTCAAGACCTCGACATCACCAAAGGTACGGTTTCTTTCGTCGGCCCGCTCAACAACCCTAACTTGAACATCCGCGCCGAACGCCGCCTTTCCCCCGTCGGTGCGGGCGTCGAAGTCCTCGGCAGCCTCTCCAATCCGCGCGTGACCCTCGTTGCCAAAGAGGCGATGAGCGAAAAAGACAAGCTCTCTTGGCTCATCCTCAACCGCGCCAGCAGCGGCAGCGACGGCGACAATGCCGCACTTTCCGCAGCGGCAGGCGCGCTCCTTGCCGGACAAGTCAACGACAGGCTCGGACTGGTGGACGATTTGGGCATCACCAGCCAACGCAGCCGCAACGCCCAAACCGGCGAACTCAACCCCGCCGAACAAGTGCTGACCGTCGGCAAACAGATTACCAACAACCTCTACGCAGGGTTACGAATACGGTATTTCCAGTGCCGAGCAGTCCGTCAAGCTCGTGTACCAGCTCACCCGCGCCATCCAAGCCGTCGCCCGCGTCGGCAGCCGTTCATACGGCGGCGAGTTGAAATACACCATCCGTTTCGACAGGCTCTTCCGTTCGGATTACGAAAACGACCGAAAAAAATCGAAGAAGCGGAAAAAAACAAAAAAAGCCACGCAAACGCAATAACGCCGACGGAAAGGAAAAGGTCGTCTGAAAACTGAACTGCACCCCAAAAGTTGGACGTCCCCTCCAACTCACAAGGTGCAGTTTTTTTATGAGCAAATATATAGTGGATTAAATTTAAATCAGGACAAGGCGACGAAGCCGCAGACAGTACAGATAGTACGGTAAGGCGAGGCAACGCCGTACTGGTTTAAAAGTTAATCCACTATACATTACACTTCAAATACCAAGCCGTACTCCACTACCTGCATATACGCAGCCAACAACGTACCGCAGACCACTACGGCATTTCCCGAACCCACCTGAGACGATGGATACGCGCCTATCAAGAAGGCGGTATCGGCGCACTCGAACATCCCCAATCCAAAACCATGCCCCAACACCGCAAAAAACCCCTTCATCGCAGATAAACCCGACCAAGAAAAAAACGCAGGCAGAGCTTATTGAAGAACTGTGCTATATGCGCGCAAAGGTTGCCTATCTAAAGGAGTTAAAAGCCCTCAGCCAAAAGCAGACCGCAAAGGACAAAGCCAAACCGTCCAAACACTGAGGGCGCAACACCCGCTCAAATACCTGCTGTACATCGCAAACCTGCCCAAAAGCAGCTTTTACTACCACCGCCAAGACCGACCCGACCCCGACGCAGCCGACAAAGCCCTCCTTGTCGAAACCTACCGGCGGCATAAAGGACGCTACGGGCAAAGGCGCATTGCCGCAGCATTGGGTTGGAACCGCAAAAAAGCGGCGCGGTTGATGAAGCAGTTGGAACTGAAAGCCCTCATACGGGCGAAAAAAGCCTACCGCCATCCCGCCATGGGCGAGATATCGGAACACCTCCTCAAACGCCGGTTCAAAGCCCGAAAGCCCAACGAAAAATGGCTGACCGACGTTACCGAACTCAAAGGGAAGGACGGCAAACTGTACCTCTCGCCAATCTTGGACTTGTTCAACCGCGAGATCGTCGCCTACGCCATGAGCCGCAGAGCCGACAGCGAAATGGTGAAGGAAATGCTCGAAAAAGCCGCACCCCATCTGACTGATAAAGGAACGATGCTGCATTCGGACCAAGGTGTGCTGTACCGTACGGCGGGGTATAGGGAATTGCTTGCGGAGCATTCCATGGTTCAAAGCATGTCGCGAAAGGCGAACTGTTGGGACAATGCGCCGATGGAAAGCTTCTTTGCGGTGTTGAAGACGGAGTGTTTCTATAACGCAGGTGAATTGACGGTAGATGAATTGATGAAGCAGATAGATGACTATATGGATTACTACAACCGGGAGCGTTGCAGTTTGAAATTGAAAAAGCTGAGTCCTGTCGCATACAGAACCCAGCTTGCACAGAGCGCCTGAATAGGCTTTTTATGAGTGTCCAAGATTTGGGGGCCAGTTCAATTTTCAGACGACCTTCTTTATATTTTTTTAAGTCTGCCTGCTTATTATCAAGCCAAATCAAGCTGCTTTTTCCAAATTTTTCCACCAACTGGTCATCCAGTTTCAAGGCTTGCGACAGTCGGCTTAAGAACACGATTTCTTTACGGGATAAATCGGCACACACCAATCTTGCTGCCAGATAGGTTTCCGCGGCCAAAGCTTCGTTGTTGCCGACGGCCGCTGCGATTTCCTCGACTGTTGCTGGTCTTTCATATTCGGCGGCAAGCCAGGCGGCGATTTCCGCATATGTACCGCTTTCACGGGCAATAACCTGTTTTTTTCCGCTTCATCAATCAACCCGTCCGATGCGGCGGCTGCAATCATGGTGCGCAGGATGACGCGGCTGTGTGTTTCGGCAAGTTGGCCGACAGGTTCGAACGCTTGTTGCGGCAATTCGGGTTGGTTGCGGTTTTGCTGCCAGCTTTGATAGCCTTTGTAGGCAATATAACCCAAAGCTGCGACCGAACCGGCCTTGACCAGTTTTTTTAGTGTTTTTCTTTTTTTCATCAGCATAGAAGCCAGTCCTGCCACTAATGCGCCGCCGCCGAAAGAATTAAGCGGGCTGTCGGATACGGATCGGCTGTTTTTGAACCGTTCCCAAAAATTTGGTTGAGCAGGTTGTTGAAATTCATTGTGATTGTCCTTTTTGAGGGTGGGTTTTTTTAAATCATATGGGTATTCAGACTTAAAACAAGGCATGGGGGTGTTAAAGGATGCAAATGCTTATGAAGTATAGGGGAAGTCGTCTGAAAAATCAAATCGGGCAGGGTTTCTGGATTGTTAAGCATTACCTGCAAAAAAGGATGGCGAACTGTCGGCAAGAGGTAAATAAAAACAGTAAGGAACAAAAACACAAATAAGAATCGTTATCATAAACTTATTGAATTTATTAAGATTTTTTTGCAGGTTGACCGACATTTACCTTTTAATGGATTTTGAAATTCGATAAAATAGCAGGATAATCTATTTTTAAGATTTGTCTGTCAACCAGTTAGGTACGACCATGTTGGCCAGTTACTTTCCCGTCCTCGTATTCATCCTCGTCGGCCTCGCGGCCGGTGTGCTGTTTATTCTGCTCGGCACAATTTTAGGCCCGAAACGCCACTATGCCGAAAAAGACGCGGCTTACGAATGCGGTTTTGAAGCCTTTGAAAACGCAAGGATGAAGTTCGACGTGCGCTATTACCTCGTCGCCATCCTCTTCATCCTGTTTGATTTGGAGGTCGCGTTCATGTTGCCGTGGGCTGTCGTGTTCAAAGATTTGGGCGCATACGGCTTCTGGTCTATGCTGGTGTTTATCGTCGTTCTGACGGTAGGCTTTATTTACGAATGGAAAAAAGGTGCGCTGGAATGGGAATAGAAGGCGTTTTGAAAAAAGGTTTCATCACCACCAGCGCGGATACGGTGTTGAACTATATGCGTACCGGTTCATTGTGGCCGGTTACTTTCGGCTTGGCCTGCTGCGCCGTGGAAATGATGCATGCGGGTATGGCGCGTTATGACCTTGACCGTTTCGGTATCATTTTCCGCCCGTCCCCACGTCAGGCCGACCTGATGATTGTGGCAGGTACGTTGACCAACAAAATGGCGCCCGCCCTGCGCCGCGTATACGACCAGCTCGCCGAGCCGCGCTGGGTATTGTCTATGGGCTCGTGTGCCAACGGCGGCGGCTATTATCACTATTCTTATTCCGTTGTGCGCGGTGCCGACCGCGTCGTGCCGGTAGATGTTTATGTGCCGGGTTGTCCGCCGACTGCGGAAGCCCTGATTTACGGCCTGATTCAGCTCCAACAAAAAATCAAGCGCACTTCCACCATCGCGCGTGACGAGTAAGGAGAGGACGATATGGCAAGTATTCAAAACTTATACGAGACCGTCGTCGGCGTGCTCGGTGAGCAGGCAAGCAAAGTCATTTCCGCTTTGGGCGAGATTACCGTCGAGTGTCTGCCCGAATATTATGTTTCAGTGATGACCACGCTGCGCGATCGCGAAGAACTGCATTTCGAGCTTTTTGGTCGATTTGTGCGGTGTCGATTACAGCACTTACAAAAAAACGAAGTATGGCAGGGCAAACGCTTTGCCGTCGTCAGTCAGTTGCTTTCCGTTAAAAAAACAATCAACGCATCCGCGTACGCGTCTGGGTTTCAGACGACGACTTCCCCGTAGTCGAATCCGTAGTCGATATTTACAATAGCGCGGATTGGTACGAGCGAGAAGCCTTCGATATGTACGGCATCATGTTCAACAACCACCCGGACTTGCGCCGCATCCTGACCGATTACGGCTTTGTCGGACATCCGTTCCGCAAAGACTTCCCGATTTCCGGCTATGTGGAAATGCGTTACGACGAAGAGCAAAAACGCGTGATTTACCAACCTATTACCATTGAGCCGCGCGAGATCACGCCGCGTATCGTCCGTGAGGAGAACTACGGTGGCCAATAAATTAAGAAACTACACCATCAACTTTGGCCCGCAACACCCTGCGGCGCACGGCGTATTGCGTATGATTTTGGAGTTGGACGGCGAACAAATCGTCCGTGCCGACCCGCATATCGGCCTCTTGCACCGAGGCACCGAAAAACTGGCGGAAACCAAAACCTACCTGCAAGCCCTGCCTTATATGGACCGTTTGGACTACGTTTCCATGATGGTCAACGAGCAGGCGTATTGTTTGGCAGTAGAAAAACTTGCTGGTATCGATGTACCTATCCGCGCCCAATATATCCGCGTGATGTTTGCCGAAGTAACGCGCATCCTCAATCACCTGATGGGCATCGGTTCGCACGCCTTCGACATCGGCGCGATGACCGCCATCCTTTACGCCTTCCGCGACCGCGAAGAGCTGATGGACTTGTACGAAGCCGTTTCCGGCGCGCGTATGCACGCAGCCTACTTCCGTCCCGGCGGCGTTTACCGCGACCTGCCCGACTTCATGCCTAAATACGAGAGCAGCAAATTCCGCAACGCCAAAGTATTGAAGCAGCTCAACGAATCCCGTGAAGGCACCATGCTCGACTTTATCGACGCCTTCTGCGAACGTTTCCCGAAAAACATCGATACACTCGAAACCCTCCTGACCGACAACCGTATTTGGAAACAGCGTACCGTCGGCATCGGCGTTGTCACTCCTGAGCGCGCCATGCAAAAAGGCTTTACCGGTGTGATGTTGCGCGGTTCAGGGCGTGGAATGGGACGTGCGTAAGACACAGCCTTACGAAGTGTACGACAAAATGGATTTCGACATTCCCTGTCGGTGTGAACGGCGACTGCTACGACCGCTACCTCTGCCGTATGGAAGAAATGCGTCAATCCGTACGCATTATCAAACAATGTTCCGAGTGGTTGCGTGTCAATCCGGGTCCGGTCATTACCACAAACCACAAATTTGCTCCGCCCAAACGTACCGAAATGAAAACAGGTATGGAAGACCTGATTCACCATTTCAAACTCTTTACCGAGGGTATGCACGTTCCCTGAGGGCGAGACCTACACCGCTGTCGAACATCCGAAAGGCGAGTTCGGCGTTTACATCATTTCAGACGGCGCAAACAAACCCTACCGCCTGAAAATCCGCGCACCTGGCTTCGCCCACCTGCAAGGCATGGACGAAATGGCAAAAGGCCACATGCTGGCCGACGTCGTTGCCATCATCGGTACGCAGGACATCGTATTCGGGGAGGTTGACCGATAATGTTATCCGCAGAATCCTTAAAACAAATTGATATTGAGTTGGCAAAAATATCCTGCCGACCAACGCCGCTCCGCCATTATGGGCGCATTGCGTATTGCCCAAACTGAAAAAGGCTGGCTTGCTCCCGAGACCATCGCCTTTGTCGCAGACTATATCGGCATTTCGCCTGCACAAGCCTACGAAGTCGCTACTTTCTACAATATGTACGACCTTGAGCCTGTCGGCAAATACAAACTGACCGTTTGTACCAACCTGCCCTGCGCCCTGCGCGGCGGTATGGCTACCGGCGAATACCTCAAACAAAAACTCGGTATCGGCTACGGCGAAACCACGCCCGACGGCAAATTTACCCTTGTCGAAGGCGAATGCATGGGCGCATGTGGCGACGCTCCGGTCATGCTGGTCAACAACCACAGCATGTGCAGCTTTATGACTGAAGAAGCAATTGACAAGAAACTTGCCGAACTGAAATAAAAGGCCGTCTGAAACTTTTCGATAAGGAGGGCTTTAAATTATGAGAAAAGTTATTTTAGCTATTTCATTATTTGTTGCTGCAACCAATTACGCGTTTGCAGATTTTACAGATAGTGAAGCCAACGAAATTATTTCTCAATTTTATAAGCAGTATGTTTTTGGTAACGAAGAATTAGGTGTCGATGCGCAACGTTTCGGGACATCTCGCTTTTTGAAAAAAATTAGAACGTGCTTATAGTGCTGAATATGATTGTGAAGACGCTCCTTGTTATGGCACTTGGGAGCTACGGACAGGAGCGCAAGATGGTGACGGCACGAGTATTTTATCTAATATCCAGCCTATTATTAAAAATAAAGGTTGGTACCGTGTGAGTTATCGAGACATGGGGCACAAAGGCGTTACTGATGTAAAAGTTGTAGAAAAAAATGGCATTATCAAATTGGATGATTATAAGCGTATACGCTAAATAAATTTTCCGGTTACCTGAAAATAAAAAAGAAACCCTAAAAGTTAAGTTAGGCAAAAACCAAAAAAATGGCTATTTACCAATCAGGCGTGATTTTTGACCAAGTGGATACCGCCAATCCCGACTGCTGGACATTGGACGAATACGTCAAACGTGGCGGCTATACCGCCCTGCGTAAAATCCTGTCCGAAAACATCTCGCAAACCGATGTGATTGACGAAGTCAAAACCTCCGGCTTGCGCGGTCGTGGCGGTGCGGGCTTCCCGACCGGTTTGAAATGGAGCTTTATGCCCCGTTCCTTCCCAGGCGAGAAATATGTAGTTTGCAACACCGACGAAGGCGAGCCGGGTACATTTAAAGACCGCGACATCATCATGTTCAATCCTCATGCTCTGATTGAAGGCATGATTATTGCCGGTTACGCGATGGGTGCGAAAGCCGGCTACAACTATATCCACGGCGAAATTTTCGAAGGCTACCAACGTTTTGAAGCTGCTTTGGAGCAGGCGCGTGCCGCAGGCTTTTTGGGTAAAAATATTTTGGGTTCGGATTTTGAATTTGAACTCTTCGCCCACCACGGCTACGGCGCATATATTTGCGGCGAAGAAACCGCATTGCTCGAATCGTTGGAAGGTAAAAAAGGCCAGCCGCGCTTTAAACCGCCATTCCCTGCTTCGTTCGGCCTGTATGGCAAACCGACCACCATCAACAATACCGAAACGTTCTCCTCCGTCCCATTCATTATCCGTGACGGCGGACAGGCATTTGCCGATAAAGGTATTCCGAATGCAGGCGGTACCAAATTGTTCTGTATTTCCGGTCATGTCGAGCGTCCGGGCAATTATGAAGTACCATTGGGTACGCCGTTTGCCGAAGTCTTGAAAATGGCGGGCGGTATGCGCGGCGGTAAAAAACTTAAAGCCGTCATTCCCGGCGGTTCGTCTGCGCCTGTATTGCCTGCCGATATTATGATGCAGACCAATATGGACTATGATTCGATTTCCAAAGCGGGCTCGATGCTGGGTTCCGGCGCGATTATCGTCATGGACGAAGACGTGTGCATGGTCAAAGCCCTTGAGCGTCTGAGCTACTTCTACTATGACGAGTCTTGCGGCCAATGTACGCCTTGCCGAGAAGGTACGGGCTGGCTCTACCGCATCGTCCACCGTATCGTAGAAGGCAAAGGCCGCATGGAAGACTTGGATCTGCTGGATTCTATCGGTAACCAAATGGCAGGCCGCACCATCTGCGCTCTCGCCGATGCCGCCGTCTTCCCCGTCCGCAGCTTTACCAAGCATTTCCGTGATGAGTTTGTGCATTACATCGAACACGGCGGACCGATGAAACCGAATAAGTGGTGTTAATGGGATATAGAAATGATTGAGAAGTTAGAAACTGAAATTCAGGATGTCCGGATCTTTGAATCGGAGCACGATAAAGAATTGGCTTGTGCTTTTATTCAAGGAGCAGTCTATGCATGGATAGGCGCAAATCGTGATAAACCTTTTGCTGTCCGCGATTTGTTTGGTGGTGCGAACACTTGGGTTTGGCAGAATACGCCGTTAAATCCTTTATGGAAGGCTTATCAAGATAGGGGAAAAACTCCTGATGAAGCATTTGATTTGGCTGCAAAAGCCGCAGGAAAACTATTAAAAATAGTTTTGGCTAAAGATATGAACAGAAGGTTCCAGGTGCATAAAGGTTATGTCAATAGCTATTCATGGGTTGCTGAAGAATAAATTTGTCGTACACGAGGAAATAAATAGCCGTCATTCCCGCGTAGGCGGGAATCCATAGTGGAATCTAAAGAAACCGATGTTTGAAAAGCAGTTGCCGAAATCCGAAAATGGATTCCCGCCTACGCGGGAATGACGGCGGAGTGGGCAGATGTTTTCAGATGAAAACGGCTGTAAATGATATTGAAAAAAAGTTGTTTATATTGCAGGAAACAATAAATGCAAAAACCATCCGCTTGCTAGGCAACCTGCCGTATATATTTTGGCAAACGGTAAAAACGGAACACTCTATATCGGAGTTACCATGAATTTGCCGGAAAGGGTCTGGCAGCACAAAAACCATGTCAATGTTGATGGCTTTACTGCCCGATATGATGTGCATGATTTGGTTTGGTATGAGTTTTTTGAGAATATGCCTGAAGCGGTTGCCAAAGAAAAAGCGATGAAAAAATGGCGACGTGAATGGAAGATTAAACTGATTGAAGAACAAAATCCCGAATGGTTGGATTTATCGGGTGTGTTGTTTGTTTAGTTTTATTTCTGGAACTTTAAAAACTGCCGTCATTCCCGCCCCCGCATACGTGAGGACAGGCTACGGCGCGGGAATCACCGCAAAAGTTAAGAAACCGATGTTTGAAAAACAGTTACCGAAACCCAAGAATGGATTCCCGCCTGCGCGGGAATGACGGCAAGGTGGTGGTGTTTTGACAGCATTAACTACCAACTAAACTCAAAAGGCCGTCTGAAACCCATTTTTCAGACGACCTCCATAAAAGATTATTTATCAAATACCCGTAACTAGGAACGAACCATGTTACAAATCGAAATCGACGGCAAACAGGTATCTGTGGAGCAGGGCGCGACGGTGATTGAGGCCGCGCACAAGCTCGGTACTTATATTCCCGCATTTCTGTTACCACAAAAAAAGCTCTCCATCGCCGCCAACTGCCGTATGTGTCTGGTGGACGTGGAAAAAAAGCTCCCCAAACCGCTGCCCGCCTGCGCCACGCCGGTTACAGACGGCATGATTGTGCGTACGCATTCGGCGAAAAGCCCGCGAGGCGCAAGAAGGCGTGATGGAGTTCCTGCTCATCAACCATCCGCTCGACTGTCCGACTTGCGACCAAGGCGGCGAATGCCAGTTGCAGGATTTGGCGATGGGCTACGGCAAAACCACCAGCCGCTATACCGAAGAAAAAAACGTTCCGTCGTCGGCAAAGACATGGGGCCTTTGGTTTCCGCCGAGGAAATGAGCCGTTGCATCCACTGTACCCGCTGCGTTCGTTTCACTGAAGAAATCGCCGGTGTGCAGGAAATCGCGATGGCGAAACCGCGGCGAACATTCCGAGATCATGCCCTTCATCGGCAAAGCGGTGGAAACCGAGCTGTCAGGCAACGTCATCGATTTATGTCCCCGTCGGCGCATTGACCAGTAAACCGTTCCGCTTCAACGCGCGTACTTGGGAATTGAACCGCCGCAAATCCGTTTCCGCCCATGACGCTTTGGGCAGCAACCTGATTGTGCAAAACCAAAGACCATACCGTCCGCCGCGTGCTGCCGCTGGAAAACGAAGCGATTAACGAATGCTGGCTGTCCGACCGCGACCGTTTCTCCCTACGAAGGCCTGTATCACGAAAGCCGTCTGAAAAACCCGAAAAATCAAACAGGGCGGCGAGTGGATGGACGTGGATTGGAAAACCGCGTTGGAATATGTTCGCAGCGCGATTGAATGCATTGCTAAAGATGGCAACCAAAACCAAGTCGGTGTTTGGGCGAACCCGATGAATACGGTTGAAGAACTGTATCTGGCCAAAAAACTCGCCGACGGCTTGGGCGTTAAAAATTTCGCCACCCGCCTGCGCCAACAGGACAAACGTCTTTCAGACGACCTCAAAGGTGCGCAATGGTTGGGACAAAGCATCGAATCTCTGGCGGACAACGATGCCGTATTGGTAGTCGGTGCGAACTTGCGCAAAGAACAGCCGCTCCTGACTGCCCGCCTACGTCGTGCCGCCAAAGACCGCATGGCGTTGAGCGTGTTGGCAAGCAGCAAGGAAGAATTGTTGATGCCGCTTCTGGCTCAGGAAGCGGTGCATCCCGACGAGTGGGCAGGTCGTCTGAAAAAAACCTGTCTGCCGATGCGGAAAACGCGATTACCGCCAGCCTGAAAAAAACGCTGAAAAAAAGCAGCGGTGATTTTGGGCGCGGAAGTGCAAAACTCATCCTGATTACGCCGCCATTTATGCCGCCGCGCAAGAGCTGGCTGACGCGACCGGCGCAGTGCTGGGTATTTTGCCACAAGCCGCCAACAGCGTTGGTGCGGACGTCTTGGGTGTGAACTCCGGCGAGAGCGTTGCCGAAATGGCAAACGCGCCGAAACAGGCAGTCTTGCTGCTCAACGTCGAACCTGAAATCGATACGGTTGACGGTGCAAAAGCCGTGGCCGCCTTGAAACAGGCGAAAAGCGTGATGGCGTTTACACCGTTTGTCAGCGAAACGCTGCTGGACGTGTGCGACGTATTGTTGCCGATCGCGCCGTTTACCGAAACTTCGGGCAGCTTCATCAATATGGAAGGCCGTCTGCAATCTTTCCACGGTGTCGTTCAAGGTTTCGGCGATTCGCGTCCGTTGTGGAAAGTGTTGCGCGTATTGGGCAACCTGTTTGACCTGAAAGGTTTTGAATATCACGATACCGCTGCGATTCTGAAAGACGCGCTGGATGCAGAAAGTCTGCCGTCCAAACTGGATAACTGCAGCACATGGACAGTGGAGGGCGTTCAGACGGCCTCAAACCGCCTCGTCCGTGTCGGCGGCGTCGGTATTTATCACACTGATTCTATCGTGCGCCGTTCTGCACCGTTGCAAGAAACCAGCCATGCCGCCGTGCCTGCTGCGCGTGTAAATCCAAACACATTGGCACGCTTGGGTCTGCAAGACGGACAAACCGCTGTCGCCAAACAAAACGGCGCAAGCGTATCGGTTGCTGTCAAAGCCGATGCCGGTTTGCCTGAAAACGTGGTGCATCTGCCGCTGCATACCGAAAATGCCGCGCTGGGTGCGTTGATGGACACTATTGAACTGGCGGGAGCTTGATCATGCAAGAATGGTTCCAAAACCTCTTTGCCGCAACGCTTGGTCTGGGCGATTTGGGTATCACCGTAGGCTTGGTGGTATCCGTCATCGTCAAAATCGTGATTATCCTGATTCCGCTGATTCTGACCGTTGCCTACCTGACGTATTTCGAACGTAAAGTCATCGGCTTTATGCAGCTTCGCGTCGGCCCGAACGTAACCGGCCCGTGGGGTCTGATTCAGCCGTTTGCCGACGTGTTCAAACTCTTGTTTAAAGAGGTAACCCGTCCGAAGCTGTCAAACAAAGCCCTGTTCTATATCGGCCCGATTATGTCGCTTGCTCCGTCTTTTGCGGCGTGGGCAGTGATTCCGTTCAACGAAGAATGGGTACTGACCAACATCAATATCGGCCTTTTGTACATCCTGATGATTACCTCGCTGTCGGTTTACGGCGTGATCATCGCGGGCTGGGCTTCCAACTCCAAATATTCGTTCTTGGGCGCAATGCGTGCTTCTGCACAAAGCATTTCCTACGAGATTGCCATGAGTGCCGCGCTGGTGTGCGTTGTGATGGTATCGGGCAGCATGAACTTCTCCGACATCGTTGCCGCACAAGCCAAAGGTATTGCCGGCGGTTCGGTATTCTCTTGGAACTGGCTGCCGCTCTTCCCCATCTTCATCGTCTATCTGATTTCCGCCGTTGCCGAAACCAACCGCGCACCGTTTGACGTAGCAGAGGGTGAATCTGAAATCGTTGCCGGCCACCACGTTGAATACTCCGGCTTCGCATTCGCGCTGTTCTTCCTTGCCGAATACATTTTCATGATTCTGATTGCCGCGCTGACATCGCTGATGTTCCTCGGCGGCTGGTTGTCTCCGTTCCCGCAAAGCTGGGGCTTTATCGGTACGCCTTCCGCATTTTGGATGTTTGTAAAAATGGCGGCAGTGTTGTACTGGTACCTGTGGATCCGTGCAACTTTCCCACGCTACCGTTACGACCAAATCATGCGTTTGGGCTGGAAAGTGCTGATTCCGATCGGCTTCGCCTACATCGTGATTTTGGGCGTGTGGATGATTTCACCGCTGAACTTGTGGAAATAGGGCAGGGAGGCCGTCTGAAAGTTTTCAGGTAGCCTGAACCCCAAATTTTTAACCGTTTCAAACCGAGAGAAACCGATGAAAGCTCAATGCCTGTGCGGCGCAGTATCACTGGAAACCGCCGAAAACCGCGAACTCCACGCCTGCCATTGCGGGAAATGCCGCACATGGGGCAGCGGCGCGTCTTTTACTTTGGCCGCCCGGTCGCCCGAAATCACAGGCAGCGAGCACATCGTGCATTATCAGTCGTCCGAATGGGCGCAACGTTGTTTTTGCAAACACTGCGGCACACACCTGTTTGTGCAGGTTGGCAACGATTATTACATCAACGCCGGGCTGTTTGCCGACAACGCGGGCTTTGAAACTACCTCACAAATCTTTACTGATTGCAAAGCTCCGTATTATGACTTGGCCAACGATACCCCGAAGCTGACCGAAGCCGAGTTTTTAGAAATGGTGGGCGCGGCAGGTTAAAAAAACCGCTTTCAGACGGCCTGTAAACAGAACAATCCGAAAAGAGCATCCGAAAATGGCTAATTTAGTAAAAACCTTCCTGCTGGGCGAATTGGTGAAAGGCATGGGCGTAACGCTCAAAAACTTCTTCGCCCGCAAAGACACGATTTACTTCCCCGAAGAAAAAACGCCGCAATCCGTGCGTTTCCGCGGCCTGCACGCGCAACGCCGTTATCCGAACGGCGAAGAGCGCTGTATTGCGTGTAAATTGTGTGAGGCAGTTTGTCCGGCAATGGCGATTAACATTGAATCGGAAGAACGCGAAGACGGCACCCGCCGCACCAAGCGTTACGACATCGACCTGACCAAGTGCATCTTCTGCGGTTTCTGCGAAGAGGCCTGCCCGACCGATGCGATTGTGGAAACCCATATTTTTGAATACCACGGCGAGAAAAAAGGCGACTTGCACATGACCAAGCCGATTCTTTTGGCCATTGGCGACAAATACGAACCCGAAATCGCCAAACGCAAAGCCGCTGACGCGCCGTATCGTTAAGGAGCAGACGAATGACTTTTTCCGCGATTCTGTTCTATATCCTTGCCGCCATCGTTTTGTACGGTGCGGTTCGTACCGTTACCGCTAAAAACCCTGTGCACGCCGCTTTGCATTTGGTGCTGACCTTCTGCGTGAGCGCGATGATTTGGATGCTGATGCAGGCCGAATTCTTGGGTGTGACGCTGGTGGTGGTTTACGTCGGCGCCGTGATGGTGTTGTTCCTGTTCGTCGTGATGATGCTGAATATCGACATTGAAGCCATGCGTGCCGGTTTCTGGCGTCATGCGCCTGTTGCCGGTGTGGTCGGCACATTGTTGGCGGTTGCCCTGATCCTGATTTTGGTCAACCCGAAAACCGACCTGGCTGCATTTGGTCTGATGAAAGACATTCCGGCCGATTACAACAATATCCGCGATTTGGGCAGCCGTATTTATACTGACTACCTATTGCCGTTTGAGTTGGCGGCGGTATTGCTGCTGTTGGGTATGGTGGCCGCGATTGCGCTGGTTCACCGCAAAACTTTCAATCCGAAACGTATGGATCCTGCCGACCAAGTTAAAGTACGCGCTGATCAAGGCCGTATGCGCTTGGTGAAAATGGAAGCGGTCAAACCGCAAGTCGAATCTGCCGAAGAAAGCGAAGTTTCAGACGGCCTCAAGCCGGAAGGGGAGGGCAAAGCATGATTACCTTGACGCATTATTTGGTATTGGGTGCGCTCCTGTTCGGTATCAGCGCAATGGGTATCTTTATGAACCGCAAAAACGTGCTGGTATTGCTGATGTCCATCGAGCTGATGCTCTTGGCGGTGAACTTCAACTTTATCGCTTTCTCCCAATATTTGGGCGATACTGCCGGACAGATTTTCGTATTCTTCGTATTGACCGTTGCCGCTGCTGAATCCGCCATCGGTTTGGCAATTATGGTGCTGGTGTACCGCAACCGACAAACGATTAATGTTGCCGATTTGGACGAGTTGAAAGGGTTAGGGGTAGACAGGGGTCGTCTGACAAGATGCAGATACCGTCTGATAAACCCGATATGGTAACAAACGTATGAAGTCGCATAGACGAATAAAAGCCTGCACAATGCCTGCCGCCTGTTTGAAAGCGGCGTATGACTCTGATCGCTTGCTCTTCTAGTGTTGCGCTGGCTAAAAGTCAGCCGTCCGGCAGGGTTATATATGACCCCATATTTTGGACAGGGAAATGCAAAAATTGTGACTGTTGCCTTATTTCCAAATCGTCAATATTGCATGCAGAGCGATGATAAGCCTGGAAAGGTACGACGTGGTACTTACCGACTGGTCAAACAAAAAATATATTTGGATAACGGCATGAAGTTGGCTAAATATAAAGATGATTTTGGCTGACCCTGAGCCATGAGTTTTATAGCCTTTCACAAAATGGCAAAGAGATAGATATGTTGGGTTATGCTGATGACCAGTTTCTTTCATTAGAAAGAGAGGGTTGGAGCCCAAAAGAAAATTTGGACGTTCTCTGAAAATACAAGTATGTAACGATTACCGTTAGACAAAAACTGATGGGAAATTCGGAAGAGTAGGGGTCGTCTGAAAAGCGATTTCAGACTGTTTCAGGCGATCTAATGCGGTAGGTTGGGCTAACTCCGACGAAAAAATAATATGACCAATTAAAGCCCGTTATCTTGAAGGACAGCTTTATCAGATTTGAGTATTTAGTGTGCAGTATGGGTTGAAAACCCATTAATAAAGATTCGAAGACAGCTTGAAAGTGTCGAATTGGCAAGCCAATCTAAAAAAACCTTTCGGGCAGTCTGAAGTTTAGAAAATTCCTAAAATCAAAAAGGTTCATCCAAAATGAACGACATGACTTTATATCTCATCATTGCCCTCGTGCCTTTGGCAGGCTCGCTGATTGCGGGTTTGTTCGGCAATAAAATCGGACGCGCCGGCGCGCATACGGTTACGATACTCGGCGTCGCTGTATCTGCCGTGCTGTCGGCTTATGTGCTGTGGGGCTTTATTGACGGCAGCCGCGCCAAGTTTGACGAAAACGTCTATACCTGGCTGACAATGAGCGGTTTGGATTTCTCCGTCGGCTTCTTGGTCGATACGATGACGGCGATGATGATGGTCGTGGTTACCGGCGTATCGCTGATGGTACATATCTATACCATCGGCTATATGCATGATGAAAAAGTTGGTTACCAACGCTTCTTCAGCTACATTTCTTTGTTTACTTTCAGCATGTTGATGCTGATTATGAGCAACAACTTCATCCAGCTCTTCTTCGGCTGGGAAGCTGTGGGCTTGGTGTCGTATCTCTTGATCGGTTTCTATTTCAAACGTCCGAGCGCGACTTTTGCCAACCTGAAAGCCTTTTTGATCAACCGTGTCGGCGACTTCGGCTTTTTGCTCGGTATCGGTTTGGTGCTTGCCTATTTCGGCGGCAGCTTGCGCTATCAAGATGTATTCGCTTATCTGCCTAATGTTCAGACGGCCACTATCCAATTGTTCCCCGGTGTGGAATGGTCTTTGATTACTGTAACCTGTTTGCTTCTGTTTGTCGGTGCGATGGGTAAATCGGCACAATTCCCGCTGCACGTCTGGCTGCCTGATTCGATGGAAGGTCCGACCCCGATTTCTGCATTGATTCACGCCGCAACCATGGTTACGGCAGGTCTGTTCATGGTATCACGTATGTCTCCGATTTATGAGATGAGCAGCACTGCGCTGTCAGTCATCATGGTAATCGGTGCGATTACCGCCCTGTTTATGGGCTTCTTGGGCGTGATTCAAAACGACATCAAGCGCGTGGTTGCGTATTCCACCTTGTCTCAATTGGGCTACATGACCGTGGCTCTGGGCGCGTCTGCCTATTCCGTGGCGATGTTCCATGTGATGACCCACGCTTTCTTTAAAGCCTTGTTGTTCTTGGCTGCAGGTAGCGCGATTATCGGTATGCACCATGACCAAGATATGCGCCACATGGGCAACCTGAAAAAATACATGCCGATTACTTGGTTGACCATGCTGATCGGTAACTTGTCGCTGATCGGTACGCCGTTCTTCTCCGGCTTCTATTCCAAAGATTCGATTATCGAAGCAGCGAAATACAGCACCCTGCCGGGCAGCGGCTTTGCCTATTTTGCCGTCCTCGCCAGCGTGTTCGTTACCGCATTTTATGCGTTCCGCCAATACTTTATGGTGTTCCACGGCGAAGAAAAATGGCGCAGTCTGCCTGAACATTATGACGATCATCATGGTGAAGAGCATCACGGCTTGGGCAAAAACGACAATCCGCACGAAAGCCCGCTGGTCGTTACCCTGCCTTTGATTTTGCTTGCCATTCCGTCCGTCATCATCGGCTATGTTGCTATCGAGCCTATGCTTTACGGCGATTTCTTCAAAGACGTGATTTTCGTTAATGCCGACGCGCATCCGACCATGCACATCATGAAGGAAGAATTCCACGGCGCATTGGCAATGGTGTCGCACAGCCTGCATTCGCCTGTACTTTACCTCGCTATCGCAGGCGTATTGAGTGCATGGCTCTTGTACGTCAAACTGCCGCACCTGCCAGCCAAAATTGCACAGGCGTTCCGTCCGGTTTACGTTTTGTTTGAAAACAAATACTACCTCGACGCCCTGTATTTCAATGTTTTCGCCAAAGGCACGCGCGCATTGGGTACTTTCTTCTGGAAAGTCGGCGATACCGCTATTATCGACAACGGTATCGTCAATGGCTCCGCCAAACTGGTCGGCGCGATTGCCGCGCAGGTACGCAAAGTCCAAACCGGCTTCATCTATACCTATGCCGCCGCTATGGTATTCGGCGTATTGGTACTGCTCGGCATGACCTTCTGGGGATTGTTCCGATAAAAAAAGCGGGATTTCAGACGGCCTGTCTATAGTTTGTGTATAGGGCCGTCTGAAAAAGAAAATTTGAGCAACAATGATTGAAGACAAATTACCGCAAACCCTGGACGAAGTCCGCGAAGCCATCGACGGTTTGGATAAGGGATTAATCGAATTACTCGCCCGCCGGCAGAAATTGGTACGGCAGGCTGGTCGTCTGAAACCTAAAAACGATGTGCAGGCGGTTTCCGCGCCCGAACGGGTGGCTCAAGTGATTGCCTCTCGCCGCGCTTACGCCGAAAAGGCCGGTTTGTCGCCCGAAGTAGCAGAAGTAGTTTGGCGCAGCATGATTGATGCGTTCATTAAACTTGAGATGGACACCAACCGTACCGACGGAGCGTAGTCAAAATCTTCGGATAACGGTTTTGACAAGAAAAATAGGGAAGAGGCCGTCTGAAATATAGAGGCGAGAAAAAACTATGTCGGACACACGAACCATCTGTTCTGCCGAATTTACCGCTTCCCGCGCATGGGGCGCGCTTGACATCGCCAATATGAACGGCATCACCGTGCGCCTGCACTGGACGAACCAGCCCTACACATGGCACATCAACGACGGCGAGGAAGTGTTTGCTGTGATGGATGGCGAAGTTGAGATGCACTACCGAGAAAACGGCGAAGAACACATCGTTCGTTTAAAAAGCGGAGATATCTTCTATGCAGGAATCGGCACGGAACACGTCGCCCATCCGTGCGGCGAGGCGCGGATTCTGGTGATTGAGAAAGAGGACAGCGTTTGAGGCCGTCTGAAAAGAAGGTTTGAGACAGCAATACAGAATAAGAGAATGACGGCAGATATACATTTTTCTTGATTTTGCCGTACACAAAATACACAATCTTTTTCAGACGGCCTCCTGAAATGTCGTCTGGAAACCAACCCATACAACTATATTTTTTATTTTAACCACAGGTTAACCACTATGTTTTCCAACTACCTACTCAGCTTGGCAATATGGATACCCATCGCCGCAGGTGTGCTGGTTTTGGCGACCGGTAAGGACAGCCGTGCGCCGCTGGCGCGTGTGCTTGCCTTCATGGGTGCGCTTGCCGGTTTCTTGGTAACGCTGCCCCTGTTTACCGGTTTCGACCGTTTGAGCGGCGGCTATCAGTTTACCGAGTTCCACGAGTGGATTCCGTTGCTGAAAATCAACTACGCATTGGGCGTGGACGGTATTTCAGTGCTCTTTATCATCTTGAATGCGTTTATTACGCTATTGGTGGTATTGGCCGGTTGGGAAGTCATTCAGAAACGTCCGGCGCAGTATATGGCCGCTTTCCTGATTATGTCGGGTTTGATTAACGGTGCGTTTGCCGCGCAGGATGCGATTCTGTTTTATGTGTTCTTCGAGGGTATGCTGATTCCGCTGTACCTGATTATCGGTGTATGGGGCGGTCCGCGCCGCGTCTATGCGTCGGTCAAGCTCTTCCTCTATACGCTGATGGGTTCGCTTTTGATGCTGGTTGCCATGGTTTACCTGTACTATCAGACAGGCAGCTTCTCTATTGTCGATTTCCAAAACATCAAACAGATTCCGTTGGGCGTGCAACAGCTTTTGTTTGCGGCATTCTTCCTGTCATTTGCCGTAAAAGTGCCGATGTTCCCTGTGCACACTTGGTTGCCGGATGCCCACGTTGAAGCGCCGACCGGCGGTTCGATGGTGTTGGCGGCCATTACGCTGAAGCTGGGTGCGTATGGTTTCTTGCGCTTTATCCTGCCGATTATGCCGGATGCGGCACGCTATTTTGCTCCTGTGATCATCGTATTGAGCCTGATTGCCGTGATTTACATCGGTATGGTGGCTTTGGTGCAAACCGATATGAAAAAACTGGTGGCATACTCTTCCATCAGCCACATGGGTTTTGTCACTTTGGCATGTTCCTGTTCGTGAACGGCCAACTGAATGACTGGGCATTGAAAGGCGCAATCGTTCAAATGATTTCCCACGGTTTTGTGTCTGCCGCGATGTTTATGTGTATCGGCGTGATGTACGACCGCCTGCATACCCGCAATATTGCCGACTATGGCGGCGTGGTCAATGTAATGCCTAAGTTTGCGGCGTTTATGATGTTGTTCGGTATGGCCAATGCCGGTCTGCCTGCGACTTCCGGCTTCGTGGGCGAGTTTATGGTGATTATGGGCGCGGTTAAAGTGAATTTCTGGGTAGGCGCGTTGGCTGCCATGACCTTGATTTACGGTGCGTCTTATACCCTGTGGATGTACAAACGCGTTATTTTTGGTGCAATCCACAATCCGCACGTTGCCGAAATGAAAGACATCAATTGCCGCGAATTTGCGATTTTGGCGATTTTGGCGGTTGCTGTTTTGGGCATGGGTCTGTATCCGCAAGCGTTTATCGAAGTGGTGCATCAAGCGGCAAACGATTTGATTGCCCATGTGGCACAAAGCAAGATTTGAGGTGTGTAAATGAACTGGTCTGATTTGAATTTAATGCCTGCCATGCCCGAAATCGTGCTGCTTGCGCTATTGGGTGTCGTATTGCTGGCAGACTTGTGGATTTGCGATAAAAACCGCTATCTGACCCATCTGATGAGTTTGGGAACAGTCATCATCGTGGCCGTTACCCAATTGGCAGTATGGGAACAGGGCAGTGTCGATGCCTTTCACGGTATGTATATTGCAGACGGCATGTCCCGTTTGGCAAAACTGGTGCTGTATGCGCTGACTTTCGGTCTGTTTATTTACAGTAAACCGTACAACCAAGACCGCCAAATTTTTAAAGGCGAGTTTTACACCCTGTCGCTGTTTGCCCTGTTGGGTATGAGCGTCATGGTCAGCTCGGCACATTTCCTGACTGCGTATATCGGTTTGGAATTGTTGTCTTTGTCGCTGTACGCCATGATTGCCCTGCGCCGCGATTCCGGCCGCTCTGCCGAGGCTGCGCTAAAATATTTCGTATTGGGCGCGTTGGCCTCCGGTTTGCTGCTCTATGGTATTTCCATGGTTTACGGCGCCACCGGTTCCCTTGATTTTGCTTCCGTCTTGGCTTCTGCTTTCAATGAGCAGGCCAATGAATGGTTGTTGAAATTGGGTATGGTGTTTATTGTAGTTGCCATTGCATTTAAATTGGGTGCGGTTCCATTCCATATGTGGGTACCCGATGTGTACGATGGCGCACCGACATCCGTTGCCGCCTTTGTGGGTACGGCTCCGAAAATTGCCGCCGTTGTCTTTGCGTTCCGTATCCTTGTGACCGGCATGGGTACAGTACATTCAGACTGGGCGCCGATGTTGGCCATCCTTGCCGTTGCTTCTTTGGTGGTCGGTAACCTTGCCGCCATCATGCAAACCAATATCAAACGTATGCTCGCCTACTCCACCGTATCGCACATGGGCTTTATCCTGTTGGCGTTTATGGCAGGCGCAGTCGGTTTTACCGCAGGCCTGTATTACGCCATTACCTATGCTTTGATGGCGGCAGTCAGCTTCGGCGTTTTGATGGTATTGTCCACCAAAGACATTGAATGTGAAAACATCAAAGACCTCGCAGGCCTTAACCAACGCCATGCATGGTTTGCCTTCCTGATGCTGCTGTCCATGTTCTCCATGGCGGGTATTCCGCCGCTGATGGGCTTCTACGCCAAATTCGGTGTGATTATGGCGCTCTTGAGCGCACGACGCCCAAAAGCCGCCATGTTTGGTCTGTCCGTATTTGCCGTCATCATGTCGCTGATTGGCGCGTTCTACTACCTGCGCGTGGTCAAAGTCATCTACTTCGATGCACCTGACCATGACCAGCCGGTCGGCAGCAACTATGCCGCCAAATTTGTCCTGACGGTCAATGCCTTCCTGCTGCTCCTGTGGGGTATCATGCCGCAAACAGTGATTGACTGGTGCGCCAGGGCTTTGGAAAACACCTTGTAAAGCGATGAACCGAAACGGCAGCCGTGTCAGAGGCTGCCGTTTTTTTGTTAAGATACGCAGCCCAAGATTGTTTTTCAGACGACCCTTTGAATCAAAGAGGTCGTCTGAAAACAGAAAAGACACACCATCATGACCGCATCCATGTACATCCTTTTTGGTATTGGCACTCATCTTCGCCAATGCCCCTTTCGTTACCACCAAATTTTTCGGCGTGTTTCCGCTCAAGCGCAAACATTTCGGGCATCACCTCGTCGAATTGGCGGCAGGCTTCATCCTGACCGCCGTCCTCGCCTACATCCTCGAATCCCGCGCTGGCGCGGTTCAGCATCAAGACTGGGAATTTTACGCCACCGTAGTCTGCCTCTACCTGATATTCGCCTTCCCTTGTTTCGTATGGCGTTATTTCTGGCACGCGCGCAACCGCGAATAAGCTTTTCAGACGACCTCCCGCCTATCCCGCCACCCCGAACAAACGAGAAAAACCATGTCCCTGCAAAACCTCTCCAACATCCGCACCCTTGTCGTCAAAGTCGGCTCCAGCCTCGTTACCGCGGGCGGCAAAGGCATAGACCAAGCCGCACTTGACCGTTGGGCGGCGCAAATCGCCGAACTGGGCAAACAAGGCGTGCAAACCGTCCTCGTTTCCAGCGGCGCCATCGCCGAAGGCATCAAACGGCTGGGCTGGAACAAACGCCCCACCGCCATCAACGAGCTGCAAGCTGCCGCCGCCGTCGGGCAAACCGGCATCGCCCAAGCCTACGAAGCCGCGTTCGCACCGCACGGCATCCGCACCGCCCAAATCCTGCTCACCCACGACGACCTGAGCAACCGCACCCGCTACCTCAACGCCCGCAGCACCCTGCAAACCCTGTTGTCCAAAGGCATCGTCCCCGTCATCAACGAAAACGACACCGTTACCACCGACGAAATCAAACTCGGCGACAACGACACCCTCGGCGCGCTCGTGACCAACCTCATCGAAGCCGACGCCCTCGTCCTCCTCACCGACCAAAAAGGCCTGTACGACAGCGACCCGCGCAAAAAAATCCGCAAGCCAAACTGATTCCGACCATCGCAGCCGACCATCCCGACCTCGAAAGCATGGCGGGCGGTGCGGGCAGCAGCGTCGGCACCGGCGGCATGTACACCAAAGTCACCGCCGCCAAACGCGCCGCACTCAGCGGAGCCGCCACCGTCGTCGCATGGGGCTGCGAACCCGACGTCCTCGTCCGCCTCAAGCAAGGCGAAAGCATAGGCACGCTCTTTACCAGCGCGCACAGCCGCGTCGCCGCCCGCAAACAATGGCTGCTCGGACACGTCCAAACCGCCGGCAGCCTGACCGTCGATAGCGGCGCGGCAAAAGCCCTGACCGAACAACACGCCAGCCTGCTGCCCGTCGGCTGCATCCGCGCGGACGGACATTTCCACCGCGGCGAACTCGTCGCCATCCTCGATACCGACGGCAAAGAAATCGCCCGCGGCCTGACCAATTACAGCAGCGGCGAAACCGCCAAAATCCTGCAAACCCCGTCCGAACGCATCGCCGAAAAATTAGGCTATACCCACGAAGACGAACTCATCCACCGCGACAATATGGCGTCGCATTGGTAGGGAAGGGGAAAAAGTAAATATAAGGTCGTCTGAAACTCAAAAATGCGGTTTCAGACGACCTTTGGTTTATTTGGGCAGACAAATTCAGATTGCAGGCCGGATATCCGTATTCGGTGGAGAGGTTGAGGTTTTCCCTGCTTCTTCACGACGATGAAATGTCGGCTTTGGAAATTCGATTTGCCGCTTCGAACCCGGTTAAAACGATAGTGGATGAACATTTAGCTAAATGACTTTATTTTCGATACGCAAATTATCGGTTTTTCGTCATTTCCGCGCAGGCGGGAATCCATTTTTGAAACCCAGAAACTGTTTTTCAAATCAAGGTTTCTCAAGTTCCACGATGGATTCCTGCCTGCGCGGGAATGACAGAATTTGATGATATGCCGGATTTAAAGTTAAGTATGTTTGCTATAGCTGCGTTATTCCGAATCCACTTTATCTGTTATCTGCCTAAAGGCCGTCTGAAAACCGTCCGCCTTGTCCTCGCAAAATTTCTGCTAAAATCAAACGCCTTATCCCTTTCAGACGACATCGCCATGCAAGCACATACATTGGTCTGGTTCCGCCGCAACCTGCGCATACGCGACAACGCCGCGTTGTCCGCCGCCGTGAAGCGGGGATTGCCTGTGGCAGGCGTGTGGGTGGCGCGGAGGTCGTCTGAAATCCCCAATCCGCGTCAGGATTGGTTTCATTATCAGGCGGCGGCGGCTTTGCATGGCTTGCTGGCGGCCCGTGGCGTGGCTTTGTATGCGGTGAACCGTGTGGAAGAATTGCCTGCTTTGGCGACGCGGTTGAATGTTCAGACCGTAATTGCAGACGAAGCCTATACGTTGTCTGAAATCGGGCAAGATAACCGCATTTGGCGGATTTTGGATGAACAAGGCGTTGCGTTCGAGCGTGTTAACGACCGTGCCATATTCGCCAAGGCAGAAATCATGGGCAGTCACGGCGCGCCTTATACCGACTTCCCGCATTATAAAGAAGCGTGGCTGGCTTTGTTTCGGCAGCGGTTCGGCGGGCGGGATGCGGGAGGCGGACACACTGAAATTTTTCAGACGGCCTCTGTTGAAATGCCGCCGTTTCCAGCGTGGAACGGGCAGCAGGATATGGTTTCCGCACAGCGCGGCGGCGAAGATGAGGCGGACAAACAATGGCGGCATTTTGAAGAAAAATATCGGGTTTTATCCGATTATGAAGGATTTCCCTGCCAGAAAAGGCACCAGCCGCTTGAGCGCGTATTTGAGCGCAGGTTGCATTTCGCCGCGCGTGTTGGCGGCCGAAGCCGCAGGGCAGGGTGCAGATGCTTGGTTGGACAACTTGATTCGGCGCGATTTCTATCAGCAGCTTGCTTACCACCGCGCCCGCATCGAGCCTGAATCCGATGCCGTGTCTGCAACGTTTTCAGACGACCTGACGGAACGCTGGCGGCAGGGGAAAATAGGTTTCCCGCTTATCGATGCCGCCATGCGCAGCCTGAAATCGGGCGGCTGGCTGCATCCCGCCCTGCGTTCCCTGACGGCAGAATTTTTGTGCGGCATCCTGCATCAGCCGTCCGAACACGGCATTGCTTGGTTCGCCGCGCAGCAAACCGATTTCGACCCCGCGTTGAACGAGGGCAACTGGCAAAACGCCGCCCGCAATGCCCGCCGACGCTCCATCGATATTATCCAAAACCGCCCGCCGGCTTGATCCCGACGGCACATTCGTCCGCCGCCACATCCCCGAATTGGCGCACCTGCCTGTCAACCTCGTCCATACCCCGTGGCTCGCCTCGTCTGAAATTGACGCACACGGCTATCCGCCGCCCGTCGTCGCGCCTTAAAGGTCGTCTGAAAGCAGTATTGGGGGGTTCAGACGACCTTGCCTTCCATCCCTGTCCGTATTGCCTGATTCCCGTTACAATACCGCCCGATAAACCCAAAAATCTCAACAAGATAGCCCCAATCATGAACGCCTCACAACGCGAACGCTTCGTCAAACGCTGGCTCAACTCCTACGAACGCTACCGCTACCGCCGCCTCATACACGCCGTCCGGCTCGGACTTGCCGTACTGTTTGCCACCCTGCTCGCCAAACTCCTCCACCTCCAACACGGCGAATGGATAGGCATGACCGTGTTCGTCGTACTCGGCATGCTCCAATTTCAAGGCGCGATTTACTCCAAAGCCGTCGAACGCATGCTCGGTACCGTCATCGGTTTGGGCGCAGGCCTGACCCTGTTGTGGCTCAACCAGCACTACTTCCACGGCGGCATTCTCTTTTACCTGACCGTCGGCACCGCCAGCGCAGCCGCAGGTTGGGCGGCGGTCGGCAAAAACGGCTACGTCCCCATGCTTGCCGGACTGACCATGTGCATGCTCATCGGCGACAACAGCAACAACTGGCTCGACAGCGGGCTTATGCGCGCCATGAACGTCCTGATCGGCGCCGCCATCGCCATTGTCGCCGCCAAACTCCTTCCCCTGCGCTCCACGCTCATGTGGCGGTTTATGCTTGCCGACAACCTGACCGAATGCGGCAAAATGATTGCCGAAATCAGCAACGGCAAACGCATGACCCGCGAGCGGCTGGAGCAAAACATGGTCAAAATGCGCCAAATCAACGCCCGCATGGTCAAAAGCCGCAGCCACCTCGCCGCCACATCGGGCGAAAGCCACATCAGCTCCGCCATGATGGAAGCCATGCAGCACGCCCACCGCAAAATCGTCAACACCACCGAGCTGCTCCTCACCACCGCCGCCAAGCTGCAAGCCCCCACCCTCAACGAACACGAAATCCGCCTGCTCGACCGCCATTTCAACCGTCTCCAACGCGACCTGCGCCTGACCGTCCGCCTCATCAAAGGCCACTACGCCCGCCGCATCCGCATCGACACCTCCATCAATCCCGAGCTGGGCAAACTCGCCGCCCGCCTCCATTACGAATGGCAGGGCTTCCTCTGGCTCAGCACCAATATGCGCAACGAAATTTCCGCACTCGTCATCCTCCTGCAACGCAGCCGCCGCAAGTGGCTGGACAAACACGAACTCCAACGCCTGCGCGAACACCTGCGCGAAACCCGCGAAGGCGATTTGGAAGAAGAGGTCGTCTGAAAACGTCCGACTGATGATACAATTTCACCCGAATATCCCACTTGGAACACGGTCATGAGTCTCTACGCCATCGCCCACATCATCCACCTCTATTGCGCCATCGCCTTTGTCGGCGGCGTATTTTTCGAAATGCTGGTTTTGTCCGTCATGCACACCGGCCGCGTCTCACGCGAATCGCGCCGAGAAGTCGAACGCGCCATGTCCTACCGCGCCGTCCGCGTTATGCCGCCCGTCGTCATTACGCTTTTCATCAGCGGCATCGTCATGGTATTCAACCGATACCTGCCCTTTTTGAGCCAACCCTTCGCCACCTCATTCGGTACGCTCCTTACCCTCAAAATCCTGTTGGCAGTCAGTGTCCTCGTCCATTTCGCTATCGCCGTCGTCAAAATGGCACGGCACACCCTGACCGTCGGCTGGTCCAAATACATCCACGCCGTCGTATTTTTCCCATATGCTGTTTATCGTATTTTTTTCGCTAAAGCCATGTTTTACTTGTCTTGGTAAGCTGTTTTCAGACGACCTTTCCCCGACGGGTCGTCTGAAAAAGCCGCCATCCAACCACCTCATCACAAGGAATCCGAATACATGACCGAACACCCTTCCGTCGGCTCCCCCCTTTTCTACGGCGTGTTCTTCGCCGCCGTTTTCATCATGATCATCATCGACATGCTCTCGCTAAAAAAAAGCGGTGCGCATAAAGTCAGCGTCAAAGAAGCCGTCGCCTGGAGCTGCGTCTGGGTCGCCGTATCCTGCGCTTTCGCAGGCTGGCTCTATTTCGAGCTGGCAGGCAACCCCTTTACGGCGCCGTCGTTGCCAAAGAAAAAGACTCTCGAATTTTTTTCACCGGCTACATCCTCGAAAAAAATCCCTTGCCGTTGACAACATCTTTGTTTTCCTGATGATTTTCGGTTACTTCAAAGTTTCCCCGAAATACCAGCACCGCGTCCTCCTTTACGGCGTGTTCGGCGCCATCGTCCTGCGCGCCCTCATGATTTTTATCGGCGCGGCACTGGTGCAGCGATTCGAATGGATTCTCTACATTTTCGGCGCATTCCTCGTCTATACCGGCATCCATATGATGAAACCGGAATCCGAAGAAGAGGACCTCTCGCAAAACAAGATTTTGGGCTGGCTTAAAAAAAGTCATCCCCGTCAGCCATCAGTTTGAAGGCGAAAAAATTCTTTACTGTCGAAAACGGCAAGCGCATCGCCACCCCGCTTTTGCTCGTCCTCATCATGGTAGAGTTGAGCGATGTCATCTTCGCCGTGGACAGCATTCCCGCCGTCTTCGCCGTAACCACCGACCCCTTCATCGTCCTCACCTCCAACATCTTCGCCATACTCGGGCTGCGTGCCATGTATTTCCTGCTTGCCGATGTTGCCGACCGTTTCATCTTCCTCAAATACGGCCTCGCCTTCGTCTTGAGCTTCATCGGCATCAAAATGCTGATTATGCACTGGGTGCACATCCCCATCTCCATTTCCCTCTCCGTCGTCTTCGGCGCACTGGGCGCATCCATCCTTACATCGCTGGTGTACACGCGTCAGCAGCAGAAATAAGTTTGGCGGATAAAGGAAGGTCGTCTGAAAGCGGAAAAACCGTTTTCAGACGACCTTTTTTGCTGATGCAGCCCTCTATACATCCCATTTGTAACGGCATTTAAATATCAGTTAAGAAACAAGGCCCAAAACCGCCCCTGCCTTGTCGGAATCGCCGAATGACGGTACTATGCGCAGTTAACAGCTTGATTTGCCGTTCGGATGGTCATGCGTCCGGGCGAGGTTTTAAATTCAGTATCTTATTTGAAAGCAGAAAATGATTAACGATATTCAAAAAACAGCGGAAAGCAAAATGCAGCGCTCGGTAGAAGTGCTGAAAGAGAATTTGGCGAAAGTGCGTACCGGCCGTGCGCATACCGGTCTGTTGGACCAAGTGGAAGTCGAATACTGGGGCAGTATGGTTCCGGTCAGCCAAGTTGCCAACGTGACGCTTCTGGACGCGCGCACCATCGGCGTAAAACCTTTTGAAAGCAATATGGCTGCCAAAGTCGAGAAAGCCATCCGCGATTCAAACTTGGGTCTGAACCCGGCAGCCGTCGGCGATTTGATCCGCGTGCCTATGCCTATGTTGACCGAAGAGCGCCGTAAAGATTTGATTAAAGTCGTACGCAGCGAAGCGGAAGAAGGACGCGTGTCCATCCGCAACGTGCGCCGCGATGCAAACGATCACATCAAAAAACTCTTGAAAGACAAAGAAATTTCCGAAGACGAAGCACGTCGCGGCGAAGAGGCGGTTCAAAAACTGACCGACAAATACATCGCCGAAGCCGACAAAACGCTGGCTGCCAAAGAAGAAGATTTGATGGCGATTTAAACCCTTGTCCGCGGCGTTTCAGACGACCTTTGAACCGCCGCGCTGCGAAAAGGCAGATATGAAGAGCAGCACGCAGACCATTTTGGAACATACTTCGGTTCCGAAGCATATCGCCGTGATTATGGACGGCAACGGCCGTTGGGCGAAAAAAAGCGTTTCCTTCCCCGCGTGATGGGGCACAAACGCGGCTTGGACGCGTTGGAAAAATATGGTGAAGCATTGCGCCAAACTGGGTGTGCAATATCTGACCGTGTTTGCCTTTTTCGACTGAAAAACTGGCGCCGCCCCGAAGACGAAGTGTCGTTCCTGATGGGGCTGTTTTTGCAGGCTTTGCAAAAAAACAGGTGCGCCGTCTGCACGAAAAACAATATGCGTCTGAAGGTGTTGGGCAGCCGCGAACGCTTCAACCGGCAGATTCTGCAAGGCATCGAAGAAGCGGAAGCGTTGACGGCGAACAATACCGGCCTGACCCTGAGCATCGCCGCGGATTACGGCGGCCGCTGGGATATTTTGCAGGCGGCAAACAAACTGATTGCCGAAGGCGTATCCGAGATTACGGAAGACGCGCTGGCGAAACACTTGATGCTGGGCGATGCGCCGGAACCGGATTTGTTCATCCGCACCGGCGGCGAAACACGCATCAGCAATTTCCTGCTTTGGCAGATGGCGTATGCCGAACTTTATTTTACCGATACCCTGTGGCCCGATTTTGACAGCAAAGCCTTGGACGGTGCTGTCGCCTCGTTCCAAAAACGCGAACGGCGCTTCGGCCGCACTTCGGAACAGCTGCCGGTAGAGCAGCAAAGGGGTTAAAAATGTTGAAACAACGGATTATCACGGCGCTGTGGATGCTGCCGTTGATGCTCGGTATGCTGTTTTACGCGCCGCAATGGCTGTGGGCGGCATTTTGCGGGTTGATTTCTCTGGTTACGCTGTGGGAATACGCCCGCATGAGCGGATTGGAAAAACTGAAAACCAATCATTATCTCGCCGCAACGCTGGTGTTCGGCGTCATCGCCTATGCAGGTGGTTGGACGCTGCCGGATATCGTCTGGTACGCCGTTTTGGCGTTTTGGCTGGTCGTTATGCCTTTGTGGCTGAAATTCAAATGGAAATTGAACGGCGGCTGGCAGGCTTATACCGTCGGTTGGCTTTTTGGTCATGCCGTTTTGGTTCGCACTCATGTCCCTGCGTCCGCATCCCGATTACGCCTTGTCGCTGCTCGCTGTGATGGGTTTGGTGTGGGTTGCCGATGTTTGCGCGTATTTCAGCGGCAAAGCGTTCGGCAAACACAAAATCGCACCGACCGTCAGCCCCGGCAAGAGCTGGGAAGGCGCAATCGGCGGCGCGATTTGCGTGGCAGTGTACATGACTGTGGTGTGGTGGGCTGGTTGGCTCACGTTTGACGCAGGCTGGTTCAATACCGTGTTAATCGGTTTGGTGTTGACCGTTGTCAGCGTATGCGGCGACCTGTTGGAAAGCTGGCTCAAACGCGCGGCGGGCATCAAAGACAGCAGCAATCTGCTGCCCGGACACGGCGGCGTGTTTGACCGCGTGGACAGCCTGATTGCCGTCATCAGCGTCTATGCCGCCTTTGAAAGCTTGTTCTGAAGCGGTTATAGTGGATTAACTAAATCAGGACAAGGCAACGAAGCCGCAGACAGTACAGATAGTACGAAACCGATTCACTTGGTGCTTCAGCACCTTAGAGAATCGTTCTCTTTGAGCTAAGGCGAGGCAACGCCGTACTGTTAATCCACTATAAAAATCGTTGGAACACATCAAACACAATATCGAATAAGCGTTTTCAGACGACCTTTCCGACCCCAAGCCCAAAGGTCGTCTGAAATCCGGAAGCAGTATATAAAGAACACACCATGACACAACAAGTCCTGACCATATTAGGCAGTACCGGCAGCATAGGCGAAAGCACGCTGGACGTTGTCTCGCGCCACCCCGAAAAATTCCGCGTATTCGCGCTGGCGGGGCATAAGCAGGTTGAGAAACTGGCGGTTCAATGCCGGACGTTCAGCCCCGAATATGCCGTCGTTGCCGATGCCGAACACGCCGCCCGGCTTGAAGCCCTGTTGAAACGCGACGGCGCGGCGACGCAGGTTTTACACGGCGCGCAGGCATTGGTTGATGTGGCGTCTGCCGATGAAGTCAGCGGTGTCATGTGCGCCATCGTCGGTGCGGCGGGGCTGCCTTCCGCGCTGGCGGCGGCGCAAAAAGGCAAAAACCATTTATTTGGCGAACAAAGAGACGTTGGTGGTTTCCGGCGCGTTGTTTATGGAAACCGCCCGCGCAAACGGCGCGGCAGTGTTGCCCATCGACAGCGAACACAACGCCATTTTCCAAGTTTTGCCGCGCGATTACACAGGTCGTCTGAACGAACACGGCATCCGCTCGATTATCCTGACGGCTTCCGGCGGTCCGTTTCTGACGGCCGATTTAGGCACGTTCGACAGCATTACGCCCGCGCAAGCAGTCAAACACCCCAATTGGAGCATGGGGCGCAAAATCTCCGTCGATTCTGCCACCATGATGAACAAAGGTTTGGAGCTGATTGAAGCGCATTGGCTGTTCAACTGCCCGCCTGATAAACTCGAAGTCGTCATCCATCCGCAGTCCGTGATACACAGCATGGTACGCTACCGCGACGGCTCCGTGCTGGCGCAACTGGGCAATCCCGATATGCGTACGCCCATCGCTTATTGTTTGGGCTTGCCGGAACGTATCGATTCGGGTGTCGGCGATCTGGATTTCGACGCATTGTCTGCGTTGACCTTCCAAAAGCCCGACTTTGACCGCTTCCCCTGCCTGAAGCTCGCCTATGAAGCCATGAACTCGGGCGGAGCCGCGCCCTGCGTCTTGAACGCCGCCAACGAAGCCGCCGTCGCCGCCTTCTTGGACGGACAGATTAAGTTTACCGACATTGCCAAAACCGTCGCCCACTGTCTCGCACAAGACTTTTCAGACGACCTCGGCAACATTGAAAACCTGCTGGCGCAAGACGCCGTTACCCGCAGACAGGCGCAGGAGTTTATCGCCGCATTGGGATAAAACGTGCCGCAACGATAAAAAATGACAGGTCGTCTGAAAACCCGCCCACCCGTCATGTGTGGCGGACAAAAACGGCAGACTGACTTTATAATCGGCAAAATAACGTCAATAATATTTTCACACATTGCGAATGTTTTTCAGACGACCCCTACCTTGATACGTCGTCTGAAACATCGACAACGTCAACCCATACCCAACCAGAGAGATTCTTTTGCAAACCCTTCTAGCTTTTTATTTTTCGCCATCCTGATTTTGGTCAGCCTGCACGAGTTCGGACACTACATTGTTGCCAGATTGTGCGGCGTCAAGGTTGTGCGCTTTTCCGTCGGCTTCGGCAAACCGTTTTTCAGCAGAAAGCGCGGCGATACCGAATGGTGTTTGGCGCCCATCCCCTTGGGCGGCTATGTCAAAATGGTCGATACGCGCGAGGGTGAAGTGGCGCAGGCAGACCTGCCTTACGCCTTCGACAAACAGCATCCCGCCAAACGCATCGCCATCGTCGCCGCAGGTCCGCTGACCAATCTCGCGCTGGCGGTTCTGCTTTACGGCTTGAGTTTTTCCTTCGGCGTTACCGAAATCCGCCCTTATGTCGGCATGGTCGAGCAAAATACCATTGCCGCCAAAGCCGGTTTTCAGCCCGGAGACAAAATTATTTCGGTTAACGGCGTTAACGTCGGCGAGTGGGAAAAAGCCCAGCAAGAAATCGTGTTGAACATCGAGTCAGGCAAGGTAGATGTTGCCGTTCAGACGAGCTCGGGGCAAAAAACCATGCGGATTATCGATGCCGCCGGCACGCCCGAAGCAGGTAAAATTGCGAAAAACCAAGGCTATATCGGGTTGTCGCCTTTTAAAAATCACCACCCGCGTCGGCGAAATGACAGAAAACAGCCCGGCTAAAAAAAGCCGGTTTGAAAAAAAGGCGACAAGCTGATCAGTGCCGACGGACAAGACATCGAGTCTTGGCAGCAATGGGTGGAAATCGTACGCCAAAGCCCGGGCAAGAAAAATCGAATTGAGCTACGAGCGCAATGGTCAAACTTTTCAGACGACCATCCGCCCCGACAGTATCCAGCAACCCGACAGAACGCTGGTCGGCAGGGTAGGCTTCGGTCCTCAGGGCGACGAAGCGTGGACAAAAAGAAATCAAGCGCGAATATAAACCGTCTGTCGCAGAAGCATTTGCGATGGGCTGGGACAAAACCGTCAACAACGCTTGGATGACGGTAAAATTCTTCGGAAAAACTGATTACAGGCAATGCCTCCCTGAACCATATTTCAGGCCCGCTGACCATTGCCGACGTCGCCGGAAAAAAACGGCACAGCTGGGATTTCAAAGCTATTTGGAATTCCTCGCTTTGGTCAGCATTAGTTTAGGCGTGTTGAACTTGTTGCCCATCCCCGTATTGGACGGCGGGCATTTGGTGTTCTACACTGCCGAATGGATACGCGGAAAGCCCTTGAGCGAGCGCATACAGGCAATCGGCCTGCGCCTCGGACTGGCTGCCATGCTGTTCATGATGGCACTGGCTTTCTTTAATGACATCAACCGTTTGTTTGGATAATTTTATGAAATTGAAACAGATTGCTTCTGCTTTGATGGTATTGGGCATGTCGCCTTTGGCGTTTGCCGACTTCACCATTCAAGACATCCGCGTCGAAGGTTTGCAGCGCACCGAACCGAGTACGGTCTTCAACTACCTGCCCGTCAAAGTCGGCGACCAATTCAGCGACGCACGCAGCGAAGAAATCATCAAAAGTCTGTATGCGACCGGTTTTTTTGACGATGTCCGCGTAGAGACCATGGGCAATCAGGTCTTGCTGACCGTTATCGAACGCCCGACCATCAGCACGCTGAACATCACCGGCGCGAAAATGCTGCAAAACGATGTGATCAAGAAAAACCTTGAATCTTTCGGTTTGGCGCAATCCCAATACTTCAATCCGGCCACGCTGAGCCAGTCTGTCGCCAGCCTGAAGGAAGAATACAAAAGCCGCGGCAAACAGTCGGTCCAAATCACGCCGACCGTCACCAAACTCGCGCGTAACCGCGTTTCCATCGACATCGCCATCGATGAGGGTAAAACCACCAAGATTACCGACATCGAATTTGAAGGCAACAAAGTCTATTCCGACCGCAAGCTCATGAAACAAATGTCTTTGAGCGAAGGCGGCATGTGGACTTGGCTGACCAAGAGCAACCAGTTTAACGAGCAGAAATTCTCGCAAGACATGGAGCGCGTCAGCGAGTTCTACCAAAAACAACGGCTATTTCAATTTCCGCATTCTGGATACCGACATCCAGACCAACGAAGACAAAAACCAAGCAAACCATCAAAAATCACGGTTGACGAGGGCGAACGCTTCCGTTGGGGCGACGTGCGCATAGAAGGCGATACCCGCGAAGTGCCGAAAGAAGAGCTGCAAAAAAACTGCTGACTATGAAAAAGGGCAAATGGTACGAACGCGCCCAAATGGTCAAATCGCTCGAAGCCATCCAAAACCGCATGGGTACGGCAGGCTACGCGTTCAGCGAAGTCAACGTTCAGCCTATTCCCAATGCTGAGACCCAAACTGTCGATTTCGTCCTGAACGTCGAACCCGGCCGAAAAATCTATGTGAACGAAATCAACATCACCGGCAACAACAAAACCCGTGACGAAGTCGTGCGCCGCGAATTGCGTCAGATGGAATCCGCGCCTTACGACACGTCCAAGCTGCAACGTTCCAAAGAGCGCGTCGAGCTGCTGGGCTACTTCGACAACGTACAATTCGATGCCGTACCGGTTGCCAATACGCCCGACCAAGTCGATTTGAACATGAGCGTGAACGAGCGTTCTACCGGTTCGCTGGATATGAGCGCGGGCTGGGTTCAGGATACCGGCTTGGTCATGTCCGTAGGCGTTTCCCAAGACAACCTGTTCGGTACGGGTAAATCCGTTTCCCTGCGCGCCTCACGCAGTAAAACCACGCTGAACGGCTCGTTGTCGTTTACCGATCCGTATTTCACACCCGACGGCGTGAGCCTCGGTTACGATATTTACGGCAAGTCTTACGACCCGCGTAAAGCCTCTTCCAGCGCGAAACAATATAAAACCACCACCGCAGGCGCAGGCGTGCGCATGGGCATCCCCGTGACCGAATACGACCGCGTCAATTTGGGTCTGGCGGCGGAACACCTGACCGTGAATACCTACAAAGGCGCGCCTAAACGTTATGCCGACTTTATCAACCAATATGGTAAAGGCGACGGCAACGGCGTGGGCAGCTTCAAAGGCTGGCTGTACAAAGGCACGATCGGCTGGGGACGCAATAAAACCGACAGCGCCTTGTGGCCGACCCGCGGTTACATGACCGGCATCAACGGCGAAATCGCCCTGCCGGGCAGCGACCTGCAATACTACACGCTGACCCACAACCAAACTTGGTTCTTCCCGCTGACCAAAGACTTCACCCTGATGCTCGGCGGCGAAGTCGGCGTCGGCAACGGCTACGGCAAAACCAAAACCATGCCGTTCTTTGAAAATTCTACGGCGGCGGCTTAGGCTCCGTACGCGGTTACGAGAGCGGTACGCTGGGTCCGAAAGTCTATGACGAATACGGCGAGAAAATCAGCTACGGCGGCAACAAAAAAGCCAACGTTTCCGCCGAGTTGCTGTTCCCGATGCCGGGCATCAAAGATTCCCGCTCCGTCCGCCTGAGCCTGTTTGCCGACGCGGGCAGCGTATGGGACGGCAAAACTTATAACGACAGCAGCAGCAATACCTACTACACCAACAATGCCGCTCAAAACCCATACGGCTTAGGCAAGACCCACAAATCGACCTTCAAGGAAGAGTTGCGCTACTCCGCCGGTGCGGCAGTAACTTGGCTCTCGCCGTTGGGTCCGATGAAGTTCAGCTACGCCTACCCGCTGAAGAAAAAAAGACAGCGACGAAATCCAACGCTTCCAGTTCCAATTGGGTACCACATTCTGACGTAGGCAGAACAAGGTCGTCTGAAAAATCGAAATCCCTATGTAGATAAACATTTTCAGACGACCTGAAGGAAAAAGGGGCAGGGCGTCCCTGCCTCTTTTTAAAAAAACAAACCGTCATCCCGCTGATTGGCGGGATACAAAAATCAAGGAAATCCAGATGAACATCATTGCCAACGCCTTCCGCCTCGGCGGCGCGGCTTTATTGGGCTTCGGGTTGATGAACCAAGCTGCGGCGGCGGAAGCCGTACAAAAAAATCGGCTTTATCAATACCGAGCGCGTTTATCTTGAGTCCAAGCAGGCGCAACGCATTCAGACGACCTTGGAAAAGGAATTCCGCAGCCGTCAGGACGCTTTGCAGAAATTGCAGCAAGAAGGTGAAAAAGCTCGAAAAAAATCCCTGTCCGAAGGCAAATTGCAGGGGCAAAGAGCGTGAAGCTGCGGCAAAAACGCTGGGGCGAGCTGGTTCAGCAGTTCCGCAAGAAACAGGCGGAGCTGGCAGAAGACTACAACCTGCGCCGCAACGAAGAATTTGCCGCCCTCCAGCAAAACGCCAACCGCATTATCGTCGATCTTGCCAAACGCGAAGGCTACGATGTCATTTTTGCAGGACGTGATTTACGTCAACGCGCGTTACGACATTACCGACAGCGTGATTAAAGCCCTGAATACGCGTTAATCGGAAGGCTGAACGAGATACAGCAAACCTGTTTTCAGACGACCTCTTTCAAGCGAAGGGTCGTCTGAAAATCCAATAAACGATATAATTACCTGTCTTATCACTCCTGCCGGCATACGTTTTAGGCAAACCGTTCTGTCCGACTGCTCCCGCCGTCCCTTTCAGACGACCTCATCCCAAAAGCTTACGAAACATCATGACTTCAAAAAACCTACACCCTGTCCCAAATCACAGCGCAGCTTGGCGGCGAATGGCGCGGCGAGGACATTTCCGTCGCCGCCGTGCGCCCGCTCGCAGACGCGCAGGCGGAACACATCAGCTTCCTCGCCAATCCGAAATACAAAGCCGAAGTCCACGACAGCAGCGCGGGTGCGGTCATCGTTTCCGCCAAAGCAGTAAACGAATTTGAAGGACGAAACCTGATTGTCGCCGACGACCCCTATCTCTATTTTTGCCAAAGTCGCCCGCCTGTTTTCGCCTATCGTCAAAGCGCGCGGCGGCATCCATCCGACCGCTGTCGTCGAAGAAAGTGCGACCGTTCCTGCAAGCTGCGAAATCGGCGCAAACGCCTACATCGGTGCGAACACCGTGCTTGGCGAAGGCTGCCGCATCTTGGCAAATGCCGTTGTCCAACACGATTGCACACTGGGCGACGAAGTCGTCCTGCATCCCAACGCCGTCGTTTATTACGGCTGCACACTGGGCAACCGCGTCGAAATCCACAGCGGCGCAGTCATCGGCGCGGACGGATTCGGACTCGCCTTCGCCGGCGATTCATGGTTTAAAAATCCCGCAAACCGGCGCGGTAACGCTGGGTGACGACGTAGAAATCGGTTCGAACACCAACATCGACCGCGGCGCGATGAGCGACACCACCGTCGGCAACGGCACCAAAATCGACAACCAAGTCCAAATCGGACACAACTGCAAAATCGGTTCGCATACCGTCATCGCCGCCAAAACCGGCATCTCAGGCAGCGTTACCATCGGCAGCTACTGCATCATCGGCGGCGGCGTCGGTACGGTCGGACACATCGAAATCGCTGACAAAACCACCATCGGCGGCGGCACGTCCGTGACCCACAGCATTACCGAAAGCGGCAAACACCTCGCCGGCATCTTCCCGATGTCCACCCATAAAGAATGGGCGCGCAACGCCGTTTACATCCACCGCTTAAGCGAAATGAACAAACGCCTCAAAACATTGGAAAACCGTCTGAGCGACAGCGAAAAAGACGAATAACCCCACAATCGGTTTACATGGCGGATGCGCTTTAAATCCAACAAAGCGGCAAAGCCTGCCGTTTTAAAGCCCCCGCGATGAAACCGCCCAGCCAACCCCGAAATACCAAGGAATACGACGAAAATGGACGTACAACTCCCCATCGAAGCCAAAGACATCCAAAAACTCATTCCCCACCGCTACCCGTTTTTGCAACTCGACCGCATCACCGCCTTCGAGTCCATGAAAAACCCTGACCGCGATTAAAAAAACGTCACCATGAACGAGCCGCAGTTCCAAGGCCATTTCCCCGACCTGCCCGTCATGCCCGGCGTACTCATCATCGAAGCCATGGCGCAAGCCTGCGGCACACTCGCCATCCTCAGCGAAGGCGGCCGCAAAGAAAAACGAATTCTTCTTCTTCGCCGGCATAGACGAAGCCCGCTTCAAACGCCAAGTTATCCCCGGCGACCAGCTTGTTTTCGAAGTCGAGCTGCTGACCAACAAACGCGGCATCGGCAAATTCAGCGCCGTCGCCAAAGTGGACGGACAAGTTGCCGTCGAAGCCATCATCATGTGTGCCAAACGCGTGGTTTGAGTGTTCAGAAAAAGGTCGTCTGAAAGTTTTTCAGACGACCTGTTGCCGTCGCGCATCTTCGCGGCAACACGACAGGAAAGGAAAAACATGACCCTCATCCACCCGACCGCCGTCATTGACCCCAAAGCCGAACTCGACTCCAGCGTCAAAGTCGGCGCGTACACCGTCATCGGTCCCAATATCCAAATCGGCGCGAACACCGAAATCGGCCCGCATACCGTCATCAACGGCCACACCACCATCGGCGAAAACAACCGCATTTTCCAATTTGCCAGCCTCGGCGAAATCCCGCAGGACAAAAAATACCGTGACGAGCCGACCAAGCTGATTATCGGCAACGGCAACACCATCCGCGAATTCACCACCTTCAACCTCGGCACGGTAACCGGCATCGGCGAAACCCGCGTCGGCGACGACAACTGGATTATGGCGTACTGCCACCTCGCACACGACTGCGTCATCGGCAACCACACCATCTTCGCCAACAACGCCTCCCTTGCCGGACACGTTACCATCGGCGACTACGTCGTCTTGGGCGGCTACACGCTGGTGTTCCAGTTCTGCCAAATCGGCGACTACGCCATGACCGCCTTCGCCGCAGGCGTACACAAAGACGTACCGCCCTACTTCATGGCGGCAGGCTACCGCGCCGAACCCGCAGGCATCAACAGCGAAGGCATGCGCCGCAACGGCTTCACCGCCGAGCAGATCGCCGCCGTCAAAGATGTGTATAAAACCATCTACCACCGCGGCATTCCGTTTGAAGAAGCCAAAGCCGACATCCTCCGTCGCGCCGAAACGCAAGCCGAGTTGGCGGTGTTTAAAGACTTCTTCGCCCAATCTACGCGCGGGATTATCCGCTGAAGACGGAATCTGCCTGAAGGTCGTCTGAAAAACCTGACCGCTTTAACGACGGTTTTTTTGATCCGACAAACCTTACCAAGGTCGTCTGAAAAAGTTTGCAGGTTTGCCGTTTCAGACGACGTTGTTTTCGTAACATTTGCCTTGTCCTTTCCACGTTTGGCGTGGGAATGGCGGTGGCGCAAGATTCTGTCTTCCATCTAATCGAAAAGGTCGTCTGAAAACTGGGAAACCAAGTTTCAGACGACCTTTTGATTTGTTGGCACGATGTTGATCATGCGTATTTTAGGAACAGATGATTTTGGGCGCGGCATTTTTTAAATGAACCAAATGCCTGCTGTTCCGCCCGCTTTAGTGGACGTGGCTGCTTTCTACGCCGCCTTTGATTTCACCATAGACTTGTGCAGAGCTGCCTTGTCCGGATTGGGCGGCGCAGGCGTTGAGGAGCAGGAGAGCGGTGGTGAGGAAGAAGAATTTTTTCATGCGGGTTTCCTTTGGTTGGATGGGAGGGGAGGTCGTCTGAAACCCAATAATATAGTGGGAGACCTTTGCAAAAAAATAGTCTATTAACGAAATTTTACGCATAAAAATGCGCCAAAAAAATTTTCAATTGACTAAAAACCTTCCTAATATTGAGCAAAAAAAGTAGGAAAAAAATCAGAAAGGTTTTTGAATTTTTGAAAATGAGATTGAGCATAAAATTTTAGTAACCTATGTTATTGCAAAGGTCTCAGTGGATTAACTTTAAACCAGTACGGCGTTGCCTCGCCTTAGCTCAAAGAGAACGATTCTCTAAGGTGCTGAAGCACCAAGTGAATCGGTTCCGTACTATATGTACTGTCTGCGGCTTCGTCGCCTTGTCCTGATTTAAATTTAATCCACTATACAATAGGGTTGATCTACTCGTTTTTTAATACGGACTCTGCCGTCATTCCCGTGCGTAGGTATGACGGGATGGCGGAGTCTTATTGGAATCCGCCCTACATTGCAAAGATGAAAACAAAGGTCGTCTGAAATTCCCATCAACCACTTTCAGACAACCTTTATCCAGATTAAGGAATCGCATCATGTCCCTTCCCGTATTGGCAGTTACCTCCGGCGAGCCTGCCGGTATCGGCCCCGATATTTGTTTGGATTTGGCGTTTGCCGAGTTGCCGTGCCGCCCCGTCGTTTTGGGCGACAAAGGCCTATTGGCGCAGCGGGCGGAGATGTTGGGTAAAAACGTTGTCTTGCGGGATTTTGTATCAGGTAATGCCGATAAAGTCCCGTTGTGCCATGGGGAATTGGAAGTTTTGCATATTCCGCTTGCCACGCCTTGCGAAGCAGGCAGGCTCAATCCCGCCAATGCGCGTTATGTCTTGCAACTGCTGGACACGGCATATCAAGGCATTACCGAAGGCATATTCGACGGCATGGTAACCGCGCCGCTGCACAAAGGCATCATTAATGATGCAGGTGCGGCTGGCGGATTCTTTAGCGGACATACCGAATACCTCGCAGAAAAAAGTCAGACGGAACAAGTCGTCATGATGTTGGCAGGCGGCGGGCTGCGCGTCGCTTTGGTTACGACCCATTTACCGCTGCGCGCGGTCGCCGATGCCGTAACACAGCCGCTCGTCGAGTCTGTCGTCCGTATTTTGAACGCCGATTTGCGCGACAAATTCGGCATTGCCCAACCGCATATCCTGGTTACCGGATTGAATCCGCATGCAGGCGAGGGCGGACATTTGGGACACGAAGAAGCCGAAATCATCACCCCTGCGCTGACCCGCCTCAAAAGCGAAGGCATATACGTCAGCGGCCCATATCCGGCAGACACGGTGTTTCAGCCGTTTTTTTGCTGAAAGATGCCGATGCCGTTTTGGCGATGTATCACGATCAAGGGCTGCCGACGCTGAAATATGCCGGTTTCGGACAAGGCGTCAACATTACGCTCGGACTGCCGTTTATCCGTACTTCCGTTGACCACGGTACCGCGCTGGATTTGGCGGGAACAGGCAAAGCTGCCTCTGGCAGCCTGATTGAAGCTGTCCGCACCGCTTTGGAAATGGCGGCAGAAATCCGCAAAAAAACAGCGTTAAACAAGACGGAATGCCGTTAAAAAGGTCGTCTGAAACCCGATTCCGTTTCAGACGACCTTTTATTCAAATCCCGTTATTCGTATTTTTTTCGCAATGGATAGCAGAGTCTTCGCAGAACATCGCCGAAGTTTCCGCATTGCAGGCACGGCGGACAGCGCGGCGCGCTTCCCATTCGTTTTTTTCCCCGAAGCCTCAAACAATTTCTGAAACGGCTTGACGCTGCACACATAAACCCGATTCGGGTTGCGCGAACCCGATAAGATAATGCGTTCCAAGCTGGCGACGCGGGCTTCTAAAAACTTCAATTCTCTCCTTCAATTCGGCAACCGAAGCCGCATTGGCCGCAGGCAAAAACAACGGCAAGCAACAGGGCAAAGAAAGATTTTTTTCATGGTATATCTCTAGGGCAGTTAAAAAAACGGCATATTGTATAGCAAGCCCACTTTAAATCAGCCGGCATTACCCCGCCTTGTCTGGATTTAAAGAGAATTTACCGAAACGCAGGCAGAAATACGACAAAGACGCCTCTGCCCATTGCCGCCTCCTTTTCAGACGACCTTATACCCATTTCAAGCAAAAAAACGTTAAAAATTCCGCCATTCACCTATCCGACAGCAGCAAAAACATGAGCGCACAAATCCTCGCCGTCGCCAACCAAAAAGGCGGCGTCGGCAAAACCACCACCACCGTCAACCTCGCGGCATCGCTCGCCTCCAAAGGCAAACGCGTCCTCGTCATCGACCTCGATCCGCAAGGCAACGCCACCACAGGCAGCGGCATAGACAAAGCCCGCCTCGAAGAAGGCGTGTACCAAGTCGTATTGGGCGATACCGACATCAAAACCGCCGTCGTCCGCAGCGGCGACGGCAGCTACGACGTACTCGGCGCAAACCGCGCACTTGCCGGTGCCGAAATCGAGCTGGTGCAAGAAATCGCCCGCGAAATCCGCCTCAAAAACGCCCTGCAAACCGTCGAAAACGACTACGACTTCGTCCTCATCGACTGCCCCCCTTCGCTGACCCTGCTCACGCTCAACGGACTCGTCGCCGCCAACGGTGTTATCGTCCCCATGTTGTGCGAATACTATGCCCTCGAAGGTATCTCCGACCTCATCGCCACCGTGCGCAAAATCCGTCAGGCAATCAACCCGCGCCTCGACATCACCGGCATTGTCCGCACCCTCTACGACAGCCGCAGCCGCCTCGTCGTCGAAGTCAGCGAACAGCTTTTCCAACATTTCGGCAACCTGATGTTCCAAACCGTCATCCCCCGCAACGTCCGCCTCGCCGAAGCCCCCAGCCACGGCATGCCCGCACTCGCCTACGACGCCAACGCCAAAGGCACCAAAGCCTACCTCGCCTTGGCGGAAGAACTGTTGGAACGTACTAAAGGTTGAGTTAGCCTGAAAGATAAAGTCTGGAAGATATAGTGGATTAACTTTAAACCGGTACGGCGTTGCCTCGCCTTAGCTCAAAGAGAACGATTCTCTAAGGTGCTGAAGCACCAAGTGAATCGGTTCCGTACTATCTGTACTGTCTGCGGCTTCGTCGCCTTGTCCTGATTTAAAGTTAATCCACTATAAAAAGGTCGTCTGAAAACTGAACTGGCCCCCAAATCTTGGACACTCATAAAAGCCTATTCAGGCGCTCTGTGCAAGCTGGGTTCTGTATGCGACAGGACTCAGCTTTTTCAATTTCAAACTGCAACGCTCCCGGTTGTAGTAATCCATATAGTCATCTATCTGCTTCATCAATTCATCTACTGTCAATTCACCTGCGTTATAGAAACACTCCGTCTTCAACACCGCAAAGAAGCTTTCCATCGGCGCATTGTCCCAACAGTTCGCCTTTCGCGACATGCTTTGAACCATGGAATGCTCCGCAAGCAATTCCCTATACCCCGCCGTACGGTACAGCACACCTTGGTCGGAATGCAGCATCGTTCCTTTATCAGTCAGACGGGGGGCGGCTTTTTCGAGCATTTCCTTCACCATTTCGCTGTCGGCTCTGCGGCTCATGGCGTAGGCGACGATCTCGCGGTTGAACAAGTCCAAGATTGGCGAGAGGTACAGTTTGCCGTCCTTCCCTTTGAGTTCGGTAACGTCGGTCAGCCATTTTTCGTTGGGCTTTCGGGCTTTGAACCGGCGTTTGAGGAGGTGTTCCGATATCTCGCCCATGGCGGGATGGCGGTAGGCTTTTTTTGCCCGTATTTTGGCTTTCAGCCCCATCTGTTTCATCAACCGCGCCACTTTTTTGCGGTTCCAATCTAATGCGGCGGCAATGCGCCTTTGTCCGTAGCGTCCTTTATGCCGCCGGTAGGTTTCGACAAGGAGGGCTTTGTCGGCTGCGTCGGGGTCGGGTTGGTCTTGGTGATGGTAGTAAAGCTGCTTTTGGGCAGGTTTGCGATGTGCAGCAGGTATTTGAGCGGGTGTTGCGCCCTCAGTGTTTGGACGGTTTGGCTTTGTCCTTTGCGGTCTGCTTTTGGCTGAGGGCTTTTAACTCCTTTAGGTAGGCGACCTCTGCGCGCATATAGCACAACTCTTCAATAAGCTCTGCCTGTGTTTTTTCTTGGTCGGGTTTATCTGCGATGAAGGGGTTTTTTTCGATGTTGGGGGCATGGTTTTGGATTGGGGATGTTCGAGTGTGCCGATACCGCCTTCTTGATAGGCGCGTATCCATCGTCTCAGGTGGGTTCGGGAAATGCCGTAGTGGTCTGCGGTACGCTGCTGGCTGCGTATATGCAGATAGTGGAGTACGGCTTGGTATTTGAAGTGTAATGTATATTTGCTCATAAAAAAACTGCACCTTGTGAGTTGGAGGGGATGTCCAACTTTTGGGGTGCAGTTCAAACTTGATTTCCAAGTTTTCAGACGACCTTTTTGCTTTGAAAGCGGGATGGTTTGACAGATTAGGGTTTGCCGGTGGCAGGGCTGATGGTCAGGATTTCGTAGCCGGTTTCTGTCACTAAAACTTCATGTTCCCATTGGGCGGAGAGGGAGCGGTCTTTGGTTACAACTGTCCAGCCGTCGTTTAGGATGCGCAGGTGGCGTTTGCCTTGGTTGATCATCGGCTCGATGGTGAAAATCATGCCGGGCTTCAGGACGACGCCTTGTCCTTTCCTGCCGTAGTGCAGAACTTGCGGGGCTTCGTGGAAACCGCGTCCGATGCCGTGGCCACAAAATTCTTGTACGACGGAGTAGCCTGCGTTTTCGGCAACTTGTTGGCAGGCATAGCCGATGTCGCCCAAGGTCGCGCCGGGTTTGACGGCGGCGATGCCCGCCATCATGGATTCGTGGGTGATGTCAATCAGGCGCTGGGCGATGGGGGAGACTTTGCCGACGGTAAACATACGGCTTGAGTCGCCGTGGAAGCCGTCTTTTTTGATGGTCAGGTCGATGTTGATGATGTCGCCTTCTTTGAGCGGCTTGTCGTCGGGAATGCCGTGGCAGATGACGTGGTTGACGGAGGTGCAGCAGGATTTGGGGTAGGGCGGGTTGCCGTAGTGCAAAGGAGCGGGATAGCCGCCTTGGACGTTGACGTGGTAGTCGTAAACGAGTTTGTCGATTTCGTTGGTGGTTACGCCGGGTTTGACGAATTGTCCGATGTAGTCGAGGGCTTCGGCGACGAGTTTGCCCAGTTCGCGCATTTTCTCGATTTCTTCGGGGGTTTTGATGATGATTTCGTTCATGTTGTTTCCTTGATGGTTTCAGACGACCTTGTTGCGGCACAAAGGTCGTCTGAAAGGGAAGAGGATGCAGATTACGGATAAGGCGGCCGCAGGCCGGCGGGTTGTCTGGTTAAAAACAGATTGTCCATGACATCTTTGGACTGAGGTTTGGGCTGAACCGGTTTAGGTTGAGCGGGTTTAGGCTGAGCCGGCTTGGGAGCGGGTTGCGGTGCGGGTTTGGATTCGCCCTTCGTTTCGTGAACTTCGGTTTTGGCAGGCTGGGCAGGGGGCTTGGGCCTGTGGCTGATCCGCAGGGGTACTTTGGGCAGGTTTGGCTTTGTTTTCCGCTGTTTCTGTCTGCGCGGGCGGTATTTGGTCGTGCTGGTCGTTGTTTTTTTATCTTTATTTTTTTCTTATTGTCAGGCTGTGCTTTGGCACGACGGTTTTCGGATTGGTTTTGTGGCGGAATAACGGGGTTTTGAGAAGCGGTTTTTTCTTGTTCGTTTGTTTCGTCTTCAGAGCCTACTATGATTTTTTTCGGTTCGACGGTGCCGTTCGGACGCCAAACTTCCACACCTTCGTCTTTGGGCGCGGTTTGGGCGGATTGGGTGTTGCTGGTGTCGGGTTTGGTATTGAGCGTACCGATAACGCCAACAATCAGTGCGCCGACGGCAATGATGGAAATGACGAAAGCGGCGCGGATAAGGTGTTTAGGTTTGAGTTGGAAAGATTCGTTTTGTTTTTTGGACATAGATCGATGTGTGAAAAGGTGGATGGGGACGGGCGGGATGTTGTTCCCGCCCTTTGGATTAGGGCTGCGTTATTCGGGTTGGGTGTAGTTTTGATACAGGGTAACGACTTTTTGTACGCCGACGGTGGTGCTGACGCGGCGGGTTACCTGCTCTTGCTCTTCGGGTGTCAGTACGCCCATGACGTAAGTAACGTTGCCGTAAGTTACGATTTTGACACGAGCCTGTGTGGCGGGTTTGAGGCCTAAAAGGGCGGTGCGGACTTTGGATGTACCCCATGTGTCGTTGGTTACGTCGCCGAATGTGCGTTCTTGGGAGGCAACGGTGATGTAGTTGTACACGCCTTCGGCGGCTTGCTCGGCGCGGGCGATTTGTTCGACGAATTGTTTTTCGCCTTCAGTGGCAACTTGTCCGAGCAGCAGCAGGTGGCGGTTGTAGCCGACGACGTTGAGTTTGGGGGTGTAACCCTGCGCTTGGTTGTTTTGGCGCAGGTAGGAGCGGGCGGTGGTTTCGACGCGTACCGCCATTACGTTGTCGTCGGTTTGCGCGCCTGTGGTGCGGCGGTCGACGGCGGATTTGGTGCCGACTGCCGCGCCGCCGAGGAGTACGCCGACACAGCCGCTGAGTGTCAGGCTGAGGAGGAGGGCGGTCAGAACGGGTGCGGTATAACGTTTGATGTTCATATTTTTTCCTTGATGATGGGTTCGGCGGATATGTTTCAGACGACCTTTAAAAGAGGGTCGTCTGAAAAAAAGGCTTACATTCCTTCAAGCAACATGGAGTCGATGCAGTCGCACATGGCGTGTATCAGCAGGATATGGTTTTCCTGAATGCGGGCGGTGCGCGGGTAGGGGACGTTGAGCAGTACGTCGGTGTCTTTGAGCATGGCGGCGATTTTGCCGCCGTCGCGGCCGGTCATGGCGATGACGTGCATATCGCGTTCGTGTGCCGCTTTGATGGCTTCGATAACGTTGGCGGAGTTGCCGGAGGTGGAAATGCCGACCAAAAACGTCGCCGGAGCGTCCGAGCGCGCGCACTTGTTTGCTGAACACATGGTCGAAGCCGTAGTCGTTGCCGATGGCGGTCAGCGCGGACGTGTCCGTCGTCAGCGCGACGGCGGCAAGTTCCATCCGCTCTTTTTCAAAGCGCCCGGTCATTTCGGCGGCGAAGTGCTGCGCGTCGGCAGCCGAACCGCCGTTGCCGCAGGCTAAAAATTTTGCCGTCATTCATCAGGCATTGCAGCATCAATTCCGCTGCTTGAGCAGTCGGCCCGACCAATACTTTTTCGGCTTCCTGCTTGGCAAGGATGCTTTCGGCGAAATGGGCGGCAACGCGCTCTTGTAATGTCGTCATATCGTCAACCTGTAATATTCTTTATCCATTCGGGCGGGCGGTTTCCTTCTATCAGCACCGCATCGATGCGGCACGCGCTATCCGTCATGCCGTTTTGTTGCAGATAATACTCCGCAGACCGTTGCAGTTTCAATAACTTAGACGGCGAAATACTGTATGCGGCACCGCCGAACCCCTGATTTTTGCGGTATTTTACTTCAACAAACAGAATCATGTTACCGTTTTTTTGACAATCAAATCGATTTCGCCGTAAGCGCAGTGCCAGTTGCGCGCCACGAGTTTGCAGCCTTGCAAAAGAAGAAACGCCAGCGCGGCATCTTCGCCCGCCACCCCTTGTTTGTGGTTCAGACGCATGGAGGTTTACCCCGTATAATATCGTTATATTGTTTTCAGACGACCTGATAAAGCCATGTTTCAAAAACACCTTCAAAAAGCCGCCGACAGTATTGAAAAACGGACATTATACGTTGTCGCCACGCCCATCGGCAATTTGGCGGACATCACCCTGCGCGCGCTCGCCGTCCCTGCAAAAAGCCGACATCATCTGCGCCGAAGATACGCGCGTTACCGCACAGCTTCTAAGCGCATACGGCATACAGGGCAAGCTCGTCAGCGTGCGCGAGCATAACGAACAGCAAATGGCGGACAAAAATCATCAACCATCTTTCAGACGACCTCACTGTTGCACAAGTCTCCGACGCAGGTACGCCCGCCGTCTGCGATCCCGGTGCGAAACTCGCCCGCCGCGTGCGCGAGGCTGGGTTCAAGGTCGTCCCCGTTGTCGGCGCGAGCGCGGTCATGGGGGCATTGAGCGTCGCAGGCGTTACCGAACCCAATTTCTACTTCAACGGTTTCCTACCGCCGAAATCCGGCGAACGGCAGAAGCTGCTTGCCAAATGGGCGCAGGCTGATTTCCCCGTTGTGATGTTTGAAACCCCGCACCGTATCGAAGCCACCCTTGCCGACATGGCGGCCCTCTTCCCCGAACGCAGCCTGACCCTCGCCCGAGAAATCACCAAAACCTTCGAAACCTTCCTCAGCGGCACGGTTACTGAAATTCAGACGACCCTGAAAAAAACGACGGCAATCAGGCGCGCGGCGAAATGGTGCTCATCCTCCATCCTGCGCCCCGTGAAAAACACGGTACCTTGCCCGAGGTCGCGCAAAACGTTATGAAAATCCTCGCTGCCGAACTGCCTACCAAACAGGCAGCCGAACTTGCCGCCAAAAATTACCGGCGAGGGTAAAAAAAGCCTTGTACGATTTGGCGTTGGAGTGGAAACGGGTTTCAGACGACGTTTGAAGGTGAAAGGTCGTCTGAAAGGACTCGGTGCCGTTTGATTGAACCCAAGATATAGGAGCAGAAAAAAACGATGTTTACCGTACAACGCATTTATCGTTACCTCCCCGCAGACGGACAAACCGCCGTCTTTATCGATCGCCTTTATCCGCGCGGGGTGACGAAGAAAAAGTTTGCCTCCGTCCTCTGGCTCAAAGACATTACGCCCAGTGCCGCCCTGCGCCGTTGGTATCATGAAAACCCGGAGCAGAATTTCGACGGCTTCGTTACGCGCTATCACGAAGAATTGCAGGGCGAGGTGCAACAGCGCGCCGTGTCCCGCCTGCTTGAGTTGGAGAAGCAAAACGGCAGGGTATGGCTGCTGACCGCCGTCAAGAATCCGCAGCGTTCCCATGTTTCGGCGTTGGCTCAGTTTTTAGGTGCGGCGTTTGAGTATCGGGAATAGGATGGATTTGTCCGAACCTGTTTTTCAGACGACCTTTGCCGCTATCGGTTACAATCCGTTTTTTTCCTTAAACTAATATTCCAAAGCACAAAATTATGCTGAAAATCATCTCCGCCAACGTCAACGGCATCCGCTCCGCCTACAAAAAAGGATTTTACGAATACATTGCCGCATCGGGCGCGGACATTGTCTGCGTGCAGGAACTCAAAGCGCAGGAAGCCGATTTGTCCGACGAAATGAAGAATCCGCACGGGATGCACGGCCATTGGCATTGCGCCGAAAAAAACGCGGTTACAGCGGCGTGGCGGTGTACAGCAAACGCGCGCCTGACAATGTGCAAATCGGTATGGGCATTGAAGAATTCGACAGGGAAGGGCGGTTTGTGCGCTGTGATTTCGGCAAGTTGTCGGTGATTTCGCTTTATCTGCCCAGCGGCACCAGCGCGCCGGAGCGGCAGGAATTGAAATACCGTTTTTTAGACGCGTTCTATCCCATGCTTGAAGCCATGAAGGCGGAAGGGCGCGACATCGTCGTCTGCGGCGACTGGAACATTGCCCACCAAAACATCGACTTGAAAAACTGGAAAGGCAATCAGAAAAACTCAGGCTTCCTGCCGGAAGAGCGCGAATGGATAGGCAAAGTCATCCATACGCTCGGCTGGACGGATATGTGGCGCACGCTCTATCCCGACAATCCCGGCTACACTTGGTGGAGCAACCGCGGACAGGCGTATGTGAAAGATGTCGGGTGGCGCATCGACTATCAGATGGTTACGCCCGAGCTCGCCGCCAAAGCGGTGTCCGCGCATGTTTATAAAGACGAGAAATTTTCCGACCATGCCCCTTTGGTCGTGGAGTACGACTATGCTGCCCAATAAAGTTTTCGGCAAATACGATTGGAATGTGAACGGTAAAAACCGGCATAGGTGCGGCATGGGTGGTCGCCGCGTTTGTACTGCCTATGCTGGTGTGGACGATATTCATGCTGGCGCGGATGTCCGGCTGGGTTGAAATGACCCGCGCCAATCCGCTTTGGGCGGGGGTGTGGCTGCTGTTTTCGCTGCCCTGCCTCATGATTGCCGCCAAGTGTTTCGGCTGGAAAGGCTGGCGGTTGATTGCCAACATCCTGATCTGCCTCGCCACCTGCGCCGTTTTAAGTGTCCCCGCCGTGCTCTTGATTACCTTTACGCTCAACGATTTGCTCAAATAGGTCGTCTGAAATGCGAACTTTCGAACTCGAAGACCTGACGCTTTTCTTGATACGCGACGCGGACGAAGCAGAAATGTGGATAGACCGCTGGGCGGTCAGCTATCCCGTCGTCCAAACCGCTGCCGCTTCCGCCAATCAAAGCATCGCCCAATGGCAGGCAAATATTCAAACAGCGTTTGAAGGCATCAGCGGCGAACACATCGCCGTCGTCGCACACGGCGCAGGCGTATCCGCTTTTCTGGCGTGGCTCTACCAAACCGACATCCTGACACAGAAAAAAATCGTCAACATCATCCTCGTTTCGCCGCGCCCCGAAGCCTTCCCCGACGATGAAATACACACCTTCCAGCGCGTCCGTTTCCCCTGCCGCACTGCGCTTGTCATCGCCGAACAAAACGGCACACCGCGCAACTGGGCGGCAGAACAGGCAAACCTGTGGAACGCCCGCCTCCTGCTGTCGCCACATTCCGGCACGCTCAACGGTGCACTCGGCGGCTGGCAATGGGGCATGAAGCTGATGCAGGAAATGCTGTTGAGTTGAGCAAAACGCTTGCAGCAATAAACAGAAAAGGTCGTCTGAAACTGGAAATCAGGGTTTCAGACGACCTTTTCGTTACGTTAAAGTGAAATGAAAAGCCTGTGCTGCCATGCCTGTACAGCCGCCTTCGCGTAAGCGGGTAGGGAATGAAAGGTTCAATATTTTCCAGCTTTTATCTTTGAATTTATGAAAAATAATAACTATTCTCTTTTATGGAAATATGTGTTAGCCTGATGGCATTGCATCCACTCAAGAACCGATTTTCATGCTTGATATTGCCTTGCCCAACCTCATCACTGCCTTCAGTATTACTCTCGCTGCCGGATTGTTCACCGTATTAGGCAGCGGGTTGGTGATGTTTTCCAAAACGCCCAATCCGCGCGTATTGTCGTTTGGCTTGGCGTTTGCGGGCGGGGCGATGGTGTATGTATCGCTGACGGAGATTTTCAACAAATCCAGCGAAGCCTTCGTGCAGGTTTACGACAAAGACAAAGCCTTTGCCGCCGCGACACTGGCTTTTTTTGGCGGGTATGGGGGCGATTGCGTTGATTGACCGCCTTGTGCCGAATCCGCATGAAACGCTCGACCCGCACGATCCCGCCTTTCAGGAAAACAAACGCCGCCACATCGCCCGCGTCGGCATGATGGCGGCGTTTGCGATTACCGCGCACAACTTTCCTGAAGGTTTGGCAACGTTTTTTTCGCCACGCTGGAAAAACCCCGCCGTCGGGATGCCGCTGGCGCTTGCGATTGCGATACACAATATTCCCGAAGGCATTTCCATTGCCGCGCCCGTTTATTTTGCCACCCGCAACCGCAAAAAAACCGTCCTCGCCTGCCTCGCTTCCGGGCTTGCCGAACCTTTGGGCGCGGTTTTTGGGCTACACCATGCTCAAGCCGTTTTTATCGCCTTTTGTGTTCGGCGCGGTGTTCGGCGTGATTGCGGGTGTGATGGTGTTTCTTGCGCTGGATGAATTGCTGCCCGCAGCCAAGCGTTATTCCGACGGACACGAAACCGTGTACGGTTTGACGTCCGGCATGGCGGTGATTGCCCTGAGTTTGGTGTTGTTTCATTTTTGATTCCGCTTCAGGCTGATGCTTTGAAGCGATTGTTCTATAATTGCCGTTGTTTTCGATTTTGGAACGGCATGATGTATCTCGAACAGGAAAAAAACCTTATCGGCCTTTGCTGACGGCATTGATTTTTGCCGCATTGCCGCTGGCGTTATTGATTCATGATGTTTTCGCCATGATAGCGGGCGGCGGCGGATTGCTGTTCAGTCGGCAGGATGGCGGATGGTCCGTGGAGAAAGGCTGGAACGATTCGGCGGTATGGCTGGTTGCAGGCGTGTTTTTCTTTTTTTCAACCTGTTGATTGCTGCCGTTTTGGTCAAAACGGCTTTGAAAAAAAATGTTGCGCAGGTATACCCGCCATGCGCTGTTTCTCGCCGGCATGGCAGCTTGTGTGGCTGCCGCCGTTTGCTTGATGTTGGAGGCAGTTTTAGGCAGTACCGCATTGGGAGGGATGCGTAACGGCGGGATATTGTGTTACACGGTGGGCGTGTGGATGATTGCAATGATGACCTTGCCGAAACAGCTGACACGCGCCATCGTCCAGCCGATTACCTTTTTATCCGAGAAAAACGCTAGGCAGCGTTTTGAGACCGAATAGCTGAAAATACGCATTGGAATACGGTTCTATTGCGTATTTTTTTGTGCAAAAATATTATGATAAATTGATAATTACGGGTGCAATATTCCTGTTTGGATTGTTTATTTTTGTAAAATATTACTGATGCTTAAAAATATATTTCTGATTTATAGGAATAATTTTGTTGAAATTATTTGACTTGGAAATATTTTTTTGCAAATTATCAAGAATCTGACAAAAACTTCTTTCGAATATACTGTCTAAACATTCAGTATAGATAGTTTTCTATCGCGCAGCCGATTGTCATTCGTGTAACGATTGGTCTGTGTTGAAGGCTTCCGCATCCCAATGTGAAGAAGCAAATTCTTGCTTATCAACAAACAATACAGAAGAAAAAAAGGAATTTTCATGAAGTCGTTTGAGAAAAATTGACAACATCCGCGATATCCGCAAAAAAACTCGGTTTGAACCAAATGGACTTTTTGGAGCCGTATCGGCGTAACCCAATCCGGTGGTTCACGTTACGAATCCGGACGCAATATGCCCAAACCTGTACGCGAGCTGCTGCGCTTGGTGCACATCGAACGCGTTGACTTGGCAAAAGTAAACCGCGACGATTTGGCAATTGCCTCCCTGCTGAAAAACCGCGACCCTGAGTTGTACGCTTCCCTGAAAAAAAGAAGCCAAATCCGACAAAGGCAAATAAGCCCGTTTCGATTTAGTTTTCAAAAGGTCGTCTGAAACGATATTCCGTTTCAGACGACCTTTTTGCGCTATAATCCGCAATTATTTTTTAAACAGACGTTTGCCCGCAAACCCTTTTACAGACAGCATTTTTTACCATGTTAGACAAATACAATCCCGCCGAAATCGAATCCAAACACTATCAAAACTGGGAAACTCAAGGTTATTTCCAGCCCGATATGGATTTGACCAAACCGTCTTTTTCCATCCAACTGCCGCCGCCCAACGTAACCGGCACGCTGCACATGGGTCATGCCTTCAACCAAACCATTATGGACGGTCTGACCCGCTACTACCGCATGAAAGGCTGCAACACCGCTTGGATTCCCGGCACCGACCACGCGGGCATCGCCACGCAAATCGTGGTCGAGCGTCAGCTTGCCGCGCAAAACGTGTCGCGTCATGACTTGGGGCGCGAAAAAAATTCTTGGAAAAAAAGTGTGGGAATGGAAAGAAGTTTCCGGCGGTACGATTACCCAACAAATGCGCCGCGTGGGCTGCTCTGCCGACTGGACGCGCGAGTATTTCACGATGGATGACGTGCGCGCGGAAACCGTGACCGAAGTGTTTGTGCGCCTGTTTGAGCAAGGCTTGATTTACCGCGGCAAACGCTTGGTGAACTGGGATCCCGTGCTTGGCACGGCGGTATCGGATTTGGAAGTGGAAAGCGTGGAAGAACAAGGCTCTATGTGGCACATCCGCTATCCGCTGGCGGACAATCCTGCCGAAGCCGTTATCGTGGCGACCACCCGCCCTGAAACGCTGCTGGGCGACGTGGCCGTTGCCGTCAATCCAGAAGATGAACGTTACACCCACTTAATCGGCAAAGAATTAATCCTGCCGCTGACCGGCCGTACCATCCCCGTGATTTCCGACGAATACGTCGAAAAAGACTTCGGTACAGGCTGCGTGAAAATCACGCCTGCGCACGACTTCAACGACTACGAAGTCGGCAAACGCCACGACACGCGCCTGATTAATGTGTTTGACTTGGAAGCTAAAGTGCTGGCAAATGCTGAAGTGTTCAACTTCAAAGGCGAAGCGCAACAAGGTTTTGCCCTGCCTGAAAAAAATACGCAGGCTTGGACCGCTTTGCCGCGCGCAAACAAATGGTTGCCGATTTGCAGGAACAAGGCTTCTTAGTCGAAATTAAACCGCACACGCTGATGACGCCGAAGGTGACCGCACCGGCTCAGTGATTGAGCCGATGCTGACCAGCCAATGGTTTGTCGCCATGTCCGCCACGCCAAACGGCGGCGAGCCTGACAGCGAGTTCAAAGGTTTGAGCCTCGCCGACAAAGCCAAAAAAGCCGTCGACAGCGGCGCGGTACGCTTTATCCCTGAAAAACTGGGTCAACACCTACAACCAATGGATGAACAACATCCAAGACTGGTGTATCTCGCGCCAACTGTGGTGGGGCCATCAAATCCCTGCGTGGTATGACAACGAAGGCAATGTGTACGTCGCCCGTAATCAGGAAGAAGCCGAAAAACAAGCTGGTAAAACCGGTTTGACCCGCGAAGAAGATGTATTGGATACATGGTTCTCTTCCGCGCTCGTGCCGTTCTCTACGCTCGGCTGGCCGTCTGAAACCGACGAACTCAAAGCCTTCCTGCCGTCCAACGTCTTGGTCACCGGCTATGAAATCATCTTCTTCTGGGTGGCGCGCATGATTATGATGACCACCCACTTCACCGGCAAAGTACCGTTTAAAGACGTGTACATCCACGGCATCGTGCGCGACCACGAAGGCAAAAAAATGTCCAAATCCGAAGGCAACGTCATCGACCCCGTCGATTTGATTGACGGCATCGACTTAGACAAACTGCTGGTGAAACGCACGACCGGCCTGCGCAAACCCGAAACCGCGCCGAAAGTGGAAGAAGCCACGAAAAAACTCTTCCCCGAAGGTATCCCCAGCATGGGCGCGGACGCATTGCGCTTCACCATGGCGAGTTACGCCAGCTTGGGACGCAGTGTGAACTTCGACTTCAAACGCGCCGAAGGCTACCGCAACTTCTGCAACAAAATCTGGAACGCCACCAACTTCGTCTTGATGAACACCGAAAAACCAAGACTGCGGCTACGGCGCAACCGCCACCGAACCGCGCGGCTACTCCTTCCCCGATATGTGGATCATAGGTCGTCTGAATCAGACCATCGAACAGGTTACGCAAGCCTACGAAACCTACCGCTTTGATTTGGCAGCGGAAACCCTGTACAGCTTCGTATGGAACGATTATTGCGACTGGTATCTGGAACTCGCCAAAGTACAGCTCCAAACCGGCTGCGCCAGCCGCCAACGCGCCACACGCCATACCTTATTGCGCGTACTCGAAGCCGCCCTGCGCCTGCTGCATCCGATTATCCCGTTCATCACCGAAGAATTGTGGCAAACCGTCGCCCCCATGTGCGACGCCAAAACCGCCGACAGCATCATGCTCGCCCGTTTCCCCGAAGCCGACCGCGAACAAATCGTTCAGACGACCTTCGAGCAAATGACCGTGTTGCAGGATTTGATTGGTGCCGTCCGCAACCTGCGCGGCGAAATGGGCATCCAGCCCAACGTAAAAGCCCCGCTGTTTGTCGAAAGCGCGGACGACTTGGCGGACTACCTCAAATACCTGCCGATGATGACCCGCCTGACCGAAGCACAGCAAGTCGCCGCCCTGCCCGAAAGCGAAGACGCGCCCGTCGCCGTCTGCAACGGCGCGCGCCTGATGCTGAAAGTCGAAATCGACAAAGCCGCCGAAACCGCCCGTTTGAGCAAAGAGGCCGAGAAGCTGCAAAAAAAGCCTTGGACAAACTCAACGCCAAACTCTCCAAACCCGGCTACACCGAAAAAGCCCCCGCGCATCTGGTGGAAAAAGACAAAGCCGATTTGGCGGAATTAGAAGACAAAATGGCGAAAGTTCAAACTCAGTTGGCGAAGTTGAAAGACTGATTGTTGGTTGAACAATTACAGAGGTCGTCTGAAAACCTTGGTTTCAGGTTTTCAGACGACCTCTTTTTGATTATTTACAGCATTTAACTCTCCGCGAAATAAATAATCACAAAGAATATCTAACGCATATTCCTAATATGGTGGATATTTTTTTCTGATGCTATTCCGCGCAAGATTTTAAAACTAATGCCTTTCTGACAGCTTCCTTCTCTCCTTTCACATTAGCAAGCTCTGTGGCTTTAACTCCGTCACCTTGTCCATATTCGAACCATGTCGCCTGCTTCTCACTGTTTTTTACGCGTTGCTCTTGGGCAACAACTAAAACTGATTCTCGTTGTGATATGGAATCAAGCTCGGTTTGCAGTTGATGGCAATCAAATAAACTGTACTTCGCACTTGAGATATAAGCTGGCGCAATCTGTGATGATGGTGTAGCCATGTTTGGATAAACGCAGCCCGAAACAAGCAATAAAATCAATACCGACAATGCAATCTTATTCATTGAAAATTCATCCTTTTGTTTTGACTATACAAGGTTGTAATCAGGATTAATCTTGTTTGATAAAATGTCAGGTGGTATTAATCAGTCTCCATCTAAATTTTATAACAACGCCCTTTTATTCCTTCACAAAACTTACGCCGTGAAGATGGGAATTGAGGATGGCAGTCCGCAAGGCAGTCAATGCTTTGGGGCGAACGAAGTTCCGACGGTATGCCAAAACGACGCGACGGTGCGGTACGGAGCCTGAAAACGGGATGATGCTGAACAGCAAATGGTCGTTTTCGGTCAATGCTGTAGCGGGCATGACGCTGATAGCGAGACCGCTGGCAACCATGTGGCGGATAGTGTTGATGGAGCTGCCTTGCAGGGTGTTGGTCAGACCTTGGATTTTCTGCTTGGCGGCCAGCTCGGAACAGCTTGATAAACTTGGTCGCGCATACAGTTGCCTTCCGTCAGCAACAAGACCTGCTCTTCGCCCAACATCTGCGGGGTAACGGCATCGAGTTCTTCGAAATGGTGTCCTTTGGGGACGATGACGAAGAAAGGCTCGTCATACAAAGGCTCGGTGACGATACCCGGCTCTTGGAAGGGTTCTGCGACTACGATGGCGTCGACGTCGCCGCGTTTGAGCGATTCGGTCAGGATGTGCGTGTAGTTTTCTTCGAGCATCAGGGGCATTTTCGGCGCGGTTTCGCGCAGGGAAATGATGAGCTTGGGCAGAAGGTAGGGGGCGACGGTAAAAAAATCAGACCGAGTTTGAATGCGCCTTCCAATTCGTTTTGCTCTTCGCTGGCAAGGTGCTTGATCAGCTCGGCTTCTTCCAACACGCGACGGGCTTGGGCAATGATGCGCTCGCCCGCTTCGGTGGTGATGATGTCGTTGCTGCTGCGGTCAAACAGGGATACCGACAGCTCTTCTTCCAGCTTTTTGATGGCGATGGAAAGGGTGGGCTGGCTGACAAAGCAGCGGCGCGCGGCACGTCCGAAATGACGCTCCTGCGCGACGGCTACGATGTAACGCAATTCGGTCAAGGTCATGTGTTAAGCCTTTTTTTCTGTTCCGTTTTTTTGTTCAGGCAGGGTGATGTTCAATTCGAGAACGTCCATACCGTCCTGCTTTTTCTTGGGAAATGCGGATGTCGTCCAGGGAAACGTTGACGTATTTGGACAATACTTCCAGTAATTCTTTGCGCAGGGTCGGCAGGTAGTCGGGAGCCTTTCCTTCTTGAGCGCGTTCTTGGGCAATGATGATTTGCAGGCGGTCGCGCGCGACGGCGGCGGTTTTCGGCTTTCTGCCAAACAACATATCTATTAATGACATGGCTTAGCCTCCGAACAGTCGTTTGAAGAAGCCTTTTTTCTCAGCTTCAAGGAAACGCATTTCGCGGTTTTCACCCAAGAGGCGCGCGATGACGTCTTTGTAGGCTTCGGCAGCAGAAACGCTGTTTTGGTGGATGACGGGTTCGCCGGCATTGGATGCTTGCAGGACGTTTTGCGATTCGGGAATGACACCGATGAGCGGGATGCGCAGGATGTCGCAAATATCTTGTACGGACAGCATTTCGCCTTTGTTGACGCGTTCGGGAGAATAGCGGGTAATCAGCAGGTGTTCTTTAACTGTGCCGCCTTGTTCGGCTTTGCGGGATTTGCTTTGCAGGATGCCCAAGATACGGTCGGAGTCGCGGACGCTGGATACTTCGGGGTTGGTTGTAACGATGGCTTCGTCGGCGAAGTAGAGTGCCATCAATGCGCCCTGTTCAATACCGGCGGGAGAGTCGCAGATGATGTATTCGAATCCCATTTTGTCACTGCTCAATTCCTGCATGACTTTCTCAACGCCTTCACGGGTCAGTGCGTCTTTGTCGCGGGTTTGCGATGCAGGCAGAATGAAGAGGTTTTCGCAGTTTTTGTCTTTAATCAGTGCCTGGGTGAGCGTGGCTTCACCCTGGATGACGTTAATCAGGTCATACACAACGCGTCGTTCGCAACCCATAATCAGATCGAGGTTACGCAAACCGACGTCAAAGTCGATAACGGCAGTCTTGTGGCCTCGCAATGCCAATCCGGCTGCAATACTGGCGCTGGTCGTAGTTTTACCTACGCCGCCTTTACCTGATGTTACTACGATGATTTTTTTGTCACGATATTTCCTTTTCAAATTTTGGAACGGTTAATCTGTGTCGATTGCGCTGATAACCAAACGGTTGTCTTGCAATGAAACCTGTACGGCTTTTTTGTGCAGGTGGTCGGGCAGGTCTTGTTCGAAATTGCGGTAGATGCCCGCTACGGAGACCAGCTCCGCCTGCATGGAGTGGATAAAGATGCGCGCGTTGGTGTTGCCTTTCGCGCCTGCCAGCGCCCTGCCGCGCATGGGTGCATAGACGTGAATGTTTCCGTCGGCAATGAGTTCCGCACCTTCACTGACGATGCCGGTTACGATAAGGTCGCCGTTTTCCGCATAAACCTGCTGTCCGGTGCGGACGGGGGTGCTGATGAGGACGGTCGGGTTATTGATGACGGTTGCCTGAACGGGGGCAGGCTCTTGGTTGATTTTGGGTTGTTGCGGCTCGGATTTGTCGCTGCGGCTGAAAACCAAATGATAACGTGCAGCAAAAGACGACCAACTTTCACTTTCATGGCGCAGCCCTAAAATCTGCATGCCATAACGGGCAAAAAGGGTCAGCATGGCTCCGATGTCCAATGACTCGGGATAATCGAAATCCTGTACGTCTAAAAACAAAAAGGAACAATATCCAATTCTTGATACTGACTGGCGCGCTGGCGCAAAAATTCTTCCAGTTCGGTCAAGTCTGCGGTATGCAGGTGAATAGCCAGTACGTCAAGCCGGGCTGACTTTATGTCGAAGGCGGGTTTCATAGTGAGTAAATCATAAAAATTTTTTTTAATTGTATAAGTTTACCGTGTAAATCTTGGCTATTCAATCCGTTTGGGTCGTCTGAAGTGAAATTTCCCATTCTCTTCTGAATTTCATGAGAAATCGATATAGGTTAATCAAAGTTACAAAGTGGTACAAAAACGACAAAGGTCGTCTGAAAACCAATCTTCCGGTTTTCAGACGACCTTTTCTTTATTATCTGCCTACCTTATTCGGGACGCATTTGCGGGAACAAAATCACGTCGCGGATGGTTTGCGAATCGGTCAGCAGCATCACCAGGCGGTCGATGCCGATGCCGCAACCGCCTGTCGGCGGCAGGCCGAATTCCATCGCGCGGATGTAGTCGGCATCGTAGTGCATGGCTTCGTCGTCGCCCGCGTCTTTTTGTGCCACTTGCGCTTTGAAGCGTTCGGCTTGGTCTTCGGGGTCGTTCAACTCGGAATAGCCGTTTGCCAGTTCGCGGCCGACAACGAACAATTCGAAACGCTCGGTCAGGCCTTGTTTCGTATCCGAAGCGCGTGCCAACGGGGAAACTTCGACCGGGTAATCGACGATGAAGGTCGGGTTCCACAGTTTGCCCTCGGCACAACCTTCAAACAGGGCGAGTTGCAGGCTGCCGATGCCGGGGGACGGCGGCAGGCTTTCGCCGTGTTTGACGATTTCTTTTTCAGCCACTCCGCATCGTTCAACTGCTCGTCGGTGTAGTGCGGATTGTATTTTTTTGATGGCTTCGAGAATGGTCAGGCGTTCAAACGGGCTTTCCAAATCGACTTCTTTGCCGTTGTAGCTGATTTTTCGCCGTGCCGTTTACCGTGCGCGATGCGTTGCGGATGATGTCTTCCGCCATCTGCATCATGCGTTCGTAGTCGGAGAAGGCTTCGTAGAACTCAATCATAGTGAATTCGGGGTTGTGGCGAACGGACATACCTTCGTTGCGGAAGCTGCGGTTGATTTCAAACACGCGCTCCAAACCGCCAACCACCAAGCGTTTCAGATACAACTCGGGGGCAATGCGCAGGTAGAGCGGGATGTCCAAAGCGTTGTGGTGGGTCACGAACGGTTTCGCCGTCGCGCCGCCGGGAATCGGGTGCATCATTGGGGTTTCGACTTCGAGATAATGCTCGTTCACCATGAAATTGCGCACGGATTGGATGATTTGGCTGCGTTTGATAAACGTATTGCGCGATTCTTCGTTGGCAATCAAATCGACGTAGCGTTGACGGTATTTGGTTTCCTGATCGCTCAAGCCTTTGTGTTTGTCGGGCAGCGGGCGCAGGGATTTGGACAGCAGGCGGATGTCGGACACGCGCACGGTCAATTCACCGTGGTTGGTTTTGAACAAAGTACCTTCCGCGCCGACGATGTCGCCCAAGTCCCAATGGTTGAAATCGTCTAAAACTTCCTGACTCACGCCTTTGTTGTTCAGATAAAGCTGGATTTGACCGGTCACGTCTTGGATGGTGGCGAAGCTCGCCTTGCCCATTTGGCGTTTGAGCATCATGCGGCCGGCAATTTTGGCGGGAACGGCTTGCGGGTCGAGTTCTTCTTTGCTGATTTCGCCGTATTGGGCATGCAAATCGGCGGCAAAGCTGTCGCGCTTGAAGTCGTTGGGATAGGCGTTGCGCTGTTGGCGGATGTTGTGCAGTTTTTTTCGCGGCGCAGGGCGATGATTTGGTTTTCGTCCAACTGCGGCTCGGTTTGCGGATTGTTTTGTTCGCTCATGGTGTTTTCCGGAAAAAAATAAATCAGGCGCAATCTGTTTCAGACGACCTGATTGAATCACAAAAATTTGCGCATATTTTACGCGATGTCGGTGTTTTTTTCTATAAAGGCAAAAATGCCGCCCGAAACCCGAAAAATTGGTTGCAGGCGGCATTTCTTTTTAACTGAGTCTAATATCGGCAGTTAAATATTGGTTTCAGATAAACGACTTGGGTTTGCAGATATTCTTCCAAACCGTGTTTGCCGTCCGCGCCGCCGATACCGGATTTTTTTTCCAACCGGCGTGGAAGCCCTGCATGGCTTCGAAGTTTTCGCGGTTGATGTAGGTTTCGCCGAATTGCAGGCGGCGGGTGACGTAGAAGGCTTCGTTCAGGTTGGTGGTGTACACGGAGCTGGTCAGACCGAATTCGCAGTCGTTTGCCAAGGCGATGACTTGGTCGAGCGTGTCGAAAGTGGAAACAGGCAGGACGGGACCGAAGGTTTCTTCCTTCATGATGTCCATGTTGTTGTCGGTGTCGGTCAGCAGGGTCGGCTCGAAGAAATAGCCGCGTCCTTCGGCGCGTTTGCCGCCGCAAACCAGCGTCGCACCTTGTTTGACGGCGCGTTCCACTTTTTTTCGGCAACGGCTTTGACGGCGCGTTCTTCAATCAGCGGACCCATTTCCAGCGCGCCTGCTTCGGCTTCGGCAGGGTTGCCGTAGCGCACGCCTTTCATGGCGGCGGTCATTTTTTCAATGAACGCGTCTTTCAGGCTGCTGTGGACATAGACGCGCTCGGCGCAGTTGCAGATTTGACCGGTGTTGCCGACGCGCGAAGCCAAGATGGATTTCACTGCCAAGTCCAAATCCGCGTCTTTCAAAACGATGGCGGGCGCTTTGCCGCCGAGTTCCAGCGAGACTTTGGTGATGTTGGCGGAAGCGGCTTCCATCACTTGGCGGCCTGCTTCGACGGAGCCGGTCAGGCTGACCATATCGACTTGCGGATGGGCAGACAAGGCATTGCCGATTTCCGCGCCGGGGCCGTTCACCACGTTGAACACGCCTGCGGGCAGTCCGACCGCATCGACGATTTCGGCGAAGATATGGCAGTTGATCGGGGTCACGCTGCTGGGTTTGACGACGATGGTGTTGCCCGTTACCAAAGCGGGACCCATTTTGCGGGCAATCAGGAAGAAGGGGAAGTTCCACGGCAGGATGCCTGCCACGACGCCCAACGGACGTTTGAACAATAAAATGTTTTCACGCGGACGGTCGCTTTGGATGATTTCGCCTTCGTAACGGCGCGCCCATTCGGCTTGGTAATCGAGATAGTCGGCGGTAAACATGACTTCCACGCGCGCCAAGTCTTTGGTTTTGCCGCCTTCGGCAACGATGGTGTCGGTCAGCTCGTCGGCGCGTTCGCGTATGCCTTGGGCGATTTTTGCGCAAATATGCGCCGCGTTCGACCGCAGGCAGCCGCTCCCATGCCGGTTGCGCCGCACGCGCCGCCGCTACGGCACGGTCAACATCCGCCCTGCCGCCTTTGGGTTCGCGGGCGATGGTTTCTTCGGTGGACGGGTTTAATACGTCGCGCCATTCGCCGTTGAAATCATTTTCAAAGCGTCCGTTGATGTACATTGCTAATTGTTTCATTTCAAGTTCTCCTGTCGTTGTAGTCGTGTGTAGTCAGTGTATGCTTAAATTGTCTGGCATACAAGTATATTTGTAGGAGAAGTAGATTATTACGGAGAACATGAAAAAAACCCTGCTTTTTTTCAAAGCAGGTTTTTAATGTTTGGTGGGTCGTGAGCGATTCGAACGCTCGACCAACGGATTAAAAGTCCGCTGCTCTACCGACTGAGCTAACGACCCGATAAGCTGTGAATTATATTGGCAGACATCCTGTGCGTCAATAATTTTATTGAAATTTTTTTCAATAAAAGTAAACAGCCTGTTATTTGCCGTTAAACTGCCCTATTTTGCTGATCTGTTATGTTATGATTCGCACGCCTGCCTCAAACGAAGTAGGTGTTTTCCAGATTAAGAAAGGATAAAACATGAAAAAATTACTGATTGCTGCGATGATGATGGCCGGCTTGGCTGCATGCTCTCAAGAGGCCAAACAACAAACCCAAGAAGCTGCTTCTGCCGTAGCTTCCGATGTCAATGCGGCCGCTTCCGAGGCAAAAGATGCGGCTGATAAAGCAGTCTCCGACGCTAAAGATGCGGCTGCCGATGCCAAAGATGCTGCTGACAAAGCTGTTTCCGATGTTAAAGATGCTGCTGCCGATGCTAAGGCAAGTGCAGATAAAGCTGTCTCCAACGCTAAGGAAACCGCAGATAAAGCCTTATCGGACGCAACCGAAGCCACAGGAAAAGCAGTTGAAGAAGCTGCCAAAGATGCAAAAAATGCTGCTAAAGATGCTTTGAACAAAGCCGCTGATGCAACTCAAGATGCTGCGGACAAAATGAAAGACGCTGCCAAGTAATTGTTTTAACAACGTATCAACAAGCCGTCGGAATTATTCCGTACGGCTTGTTTTGTTTACCGCGTTTTATTTTTCAGACGACCTCTTGTGTTAAGATGACGGCTTTACCGTGCAGGAAACCTGTTATGACCGATATTCTGAATAAAAATCCTTGCAACCAAGGCCCAGGAAGTCGCCGCACAAAAAAAGCTTCTGTCTCTTTGGATGAAATGAAAAAAACAGGCAGATGCCGCCTTGCCCGTACGCGGTTTTTTTGACTCTATCCGTACCAAACACGAGCAAAAACCGCCCTGCCGTCATTGCTGAAATTAAAAAAAGCCAGCCCGAGCAAAGGGCTGATCCGACCCGATTTCCATCCTGTGCAGATTGCTCACGCTTATGAAAATGCCGGAGCTGCGTGTTTGTCCGTCTTAACTGACGAACAATATTTCCAAGGCTCTCCCGAATATTTGAAAGCGGCACGCGCGGCAGTCGGGCTTCCCGTTTTACGAAAAGACTTCATCATTGATGAGTATCAGATTTATCAGGCGCGTGCCTGGGGTGCTGATGCCGTCTTACTGATTGCCGCCGCGCTTGAGCAAGAACAATTAGAACATTTTGAAGCAGTAGCCCAGCAATTAGGCATGAGCGTATTGTTGGAACTGCATGATACTTCCGAATTGGAAAAATGCAGAAATCTGACAACACCCCTATGGGGCGTAAACAACCGCAACTTGCGGACATTCGACGTATCTTTACAGCAGACTCTGGATTTACTGCCTGCGCTGGCAGGTAAAAACCGTCGTTACCGAAAGCGGCATCCGAAGCAAATCTGATGTCGATTTTTATGCGCAGCCACGGCGTACATACCTTCCTTATCGGCGAAACTTTTATGCGCGCCGACAATATTGAAGCGGAAGTGCGGAAGCTGTTTTAAGGTTTCATATTGCGGAATCATGTAAAAAGTCGTCTGAAAAACATTTTTCAGACGACCTTTTTGTGTCATGCGGATGAAAACGGTTTTAGCGGTTTTTCAATCCTAAAACGTCCTGCATATCGTACAAACCTGTTTTGCCGTTGACCCAAACTGCGGCGCGGACGGCGCCGGCGGCGAAGGTCATGCGGCTGCTGGCTTTGTGGGTGATTTCGACGCGTTCGCCGTCGGTGGCGAAGAGGGCGGTGTGGTCGCCGACGATGTCGCCTGCGCGGACGGTGGCAAAAGCCGATGGTGGACGGATCGCGCGGGCCGGTGTGGCCCTCGCGGCCGTAAACGGCGCATTGTTTGAGGTTGCGGCCGAGCGCGTCGGCGATGACTTCGCCCATGCGCAGGGCGGTGCCGCTGGGGGCGTCGACTTTGTGGCGGTGGTGGCCTTCGATGATTTCGATGTCGTAGCCTTCGTTGAGGACGCGGGCGACGGTGTCGAGGATGTGGAAGGTGAGGTTGACGCCGACGCTGAAGTTGGCGGCGAAGACGACGCCTGTTTTTTTTCGCCTGCGGCTTGGATGGCGGCTTTGCCTGCGTCGTCGAAACCGGTGGTGCCGATGATGATGTTGACGCCTTTTTTTCAACGCATTTTTGCAGATGTTTGAGGGTCGGCTCGGGACGGGTGAAGTCGATGAGTACGTCGCTTTGGGCGAGGATGGCATCAACGTCGTCTGAAATGGCGATGCCGGTTTTGATGCCGGAGGCGAAACCTGCGTCCAAGCCTAAGACTTCGGAGCCTGAATGTTCGAGTGCGCCGGAGAGGACGGTGTCGGGATGGTTGTTGACGGCTTCAACCAGTACGCGCCCCATGCGGCCGTTGACGCCGGCGATGGCGATTTTTAATGCGCTCATGCGTTTTCCTTATGATTATTGTGCGGTTTGGGCTGCTCTTTGTTCGGCTTGGAGGGTTTCGATGGATTTTTGGATGGCGTCGCCTTCTGCGCGGACAAGGACGTCGTTTTCAAAATAAACGGTGAGGTTGCTGCGGTCTTTGATGATGCCGTTGCGGCTGGTATTGAAGGTGTAGTCCCAGCGGTCGGCATGGAATGCGTCGCGCAGCAGCGGGGTGCCGAGCAGGAGTTGGACTTGGTCGCGGCTCATGCCTGCTTGGAGGGAGACGACGGCGCGGGGATCAAGTTCGTTGCCTTGGATGACTTTGAGTTTGTAAGAGGGGAACAGGGAAACGCGTTCGGCGCTGCATGCGGAAAGTCCGATGAGGACGGCGAGGGCAAGACAGAGGGGTTTGTTCACGGATATGCCTTTCTGTTCGAGTTCGGGTGGAAGGGTATCATTGCTTGAATTTTTTGAAAAAGCAAACGATAATCATCTCTTTGATTATAATTTCAGCCGACTATCGTTTGTATGCAAACAAAAACTTGTGGTTTTATTGCAAACCGCTATGGCGTAATAGTGGGCAAGCGGGCTGAAATTGCGTATTATAACGTCTATTACTTCACAGGGATATTGAATATTATGGAAAAATTCAGCAATATTGCGCAATTGAAAGACAGCGGTTTGAAGGTTACCGGTCCGCGTTTGAAAATCTTGGATTTGTTCGAGTCGCATGCTGAAGAGCATTTGAGTGCCGAAGATGTGTACCGTATTTTGCTGGAAGAGGGTGTGGAAATCGGCGTAGCGACGATTTACCGCGTGTTGACCCAGTTCGAGCAGGCAGGCATTTTGCAGCGCCACCATTTTGAAACCGGCAAGGCGGTTTACGAATTGGACAAAGGCGACCACCACGACCATATCGTCTGCGTGAAATGCGGCGAGGTAACGGAATTCCACAATCCTGAAATCGAAGCCTTGCAAGACAAAATCGCGGAAGAAAACGGCTACCGCATCGTTGACCATGCGCTTTATATGTACGGCGTGTGCGGCGAATGCCAGGCAAAGAGCAAACGCTGATTCCCGTTTTACAAAGATGTTTGATGTTCAGACGACCTCGGATGAGAATTTGGGGTCGTCTGAAATTTTTTGCGGAACATGAACATCATGCCGCTGCAAATCAGAATAATATAGTGGATTAAATTTAAATCAGGACAAGGCGACGAAGCGGCAGACAGTACAGATAGTACGGAACCGATTCACTTGGTGCTTCAGCACCTTAGAGAATCGTTCTTTTTGAGCTAAGGCGAGGCAACGCCGTACCGGTTTAAAGTGAATCCACTATACCTTAGGATTTTTAATGAGTATCCCCTTGCTTTACCCTAATGATTACACTTTCCCCGACCCGTTTTACGCGCTGGAAGAATGCGACGGCGTGGTTGGTATCAGCCGCGATTTGGACACGGGACGGCTGCTGTCGGCGTATCGGCAGGGGATTTTCCCGTGGTTCAGCGAAGACGGCTGGTTTTTTTGGCATACCATAGACCCGCGTGCCGTCATCGTACCTGAAAATCTGCATATCGGGCGTTCGTTGGCGAAAACCTTGCGCAACAAACCCTATCGGGTAACGGTCAACCAATGCTTCGAAACCGTCATTGCCCATTGCGCCGCCTTTCCGCGCCCCGGTCAGGACGGTACATGGATTGTTCCCGAGTTCCAAGCCGCTTATACCGAGCTGCACCGCTTGGGTCATGCGCATTCGTTTGAATGTTTCTATCCCGATGAAACAGGTCGTCTGAAACTGGCGGGCGGCTTTTTACGGTGTACAAATCGGACGGGTATTTTACGGAGAATCCATGTTCGCCCTTGAGCCGGATGCCTCCAAAAATCGCCTTCGCGCGAGCCGTTCCGTTTCTTGCCGGATTGGGCATCGAGTTGATTGACTGTCAGCAAGATACCCTGCATATGCATCGTTTCGGTTCGGAACCGATACCGTTTACCGAATTTCAGACGACCTTGCAACGCTTGAACGCTTTGCCTTTGAAGGAAGCGTTGGGCGCGCGGGTAGTGGGTGGAACGTTGGAATAGCGGCAAGTGAAATGTCCGATTTAGGTATTTTACGTTTCACGATGTAGAGTCGGCTTCGAGTCAGAAGCGAATAGAAAAGGTCGTCTGAAAACCCAATTTTTTTGGTTTTTTTCAGACGACCTTTGGATTATATGAAACCCAATGAGATAAATATATAGGAATGATGAGATAAATGGGAAGAAGTGGGATGATGGGGGATGAGGTGGGATGGGAAAAAGTGAAAAAGAGTTGCAAATAGTGCAACAAAAAAACGGACGGTTTTTTTATCGTCCGTTTTTTTGTTGTCAGAGTCCTTTTTGAGGGCGGCGATGGCGATGTCTAGGATTCGGCGTTCGGCGTCCGGTTGGAGTTCGCCGTTGCCGTTGATGGGGAGGTAGGGGCGCGCGGGGAGGTTGGTTTTGTGGCCGCGCCCCGCTTGGCCGCCGAGGTGGTGGATGGCGGCGTATTTTTTTGTTGCTGCCGATGCGGGCATAGTTGCTGCCAACCTGTGTGGTCAGGCTGGCGGCGAGTTGCCCACTTTTTTGCAGGGTTTTGCCTCCTTCGTCTGCGGCGCGACGGCTTTGTTTCCACCGCTGTCCGCCCCAACCTTCGGACTCGAAGTTTTCTTCGGTAATAGACAGCAATTCGGTGGCGATGCCCCGCATCATGGTGCGGGTGTCGGTGGCGTTTTTTGAGCAGCGTACTTAAACCGTGGTCGAGCCTCTCTGCATCTAATTTAATCTCAAGCATGGTCAGCCCCTCAGTAATTCGCGCACCCATGCCAATGATTCGGGGGTTAGGGCGTTTTTGAATTTTCGGTTAGCCATCATGGTCTTGATGGCGATACGGGCGATGTCCGGATGGGTTGCCTGCGCTTTGTCTATGGCGATTTGCGCCATGCGGGACAGCATGGATTTACCTTGGTTGGCATTGAAGCCTGCGTTTGGGGCGATAAATTTGTTGTTGATGCGGATGCCGGTTCGTTGTGCGTAACGCTCCTCGCCGGTATAGGGATTTGAACCTATATCGACGGTAATGGTTTCGAGCGTCGGGCGGGGTTGGACGCGTCCCTCACCCGCACTGCGCGAGAGGGGTTTGACGCGGCACCGACAGCGGAAATCAAGCGGCGGATATAAGGTATCCCAAACAGGGTCGTCGGCGGCATAGACACGGTTGTGCATCATACGGTGGGTTTCGCGGGTGCGGCTGTCGTTGATGGCGACGTACTGCCAATAAGGGTGTGTGTCGATGGAGTCCATCATTTCGGCGTAGCGGCCTGCCATGTAGGCTGACTGCATATTGGTCAGATAGATGGTTTTCAGGCGGTGGGGGCTGCCAAGCTGTACGCTTTGGGTTTCACCTTCGGGATTTTTAATTTCCCGCCCTGCCCCACCAGCCTTTGCGTTGTAAGACGGGGGCGAGTTCGCGGCTGAACTCTTCCACCGTCCGGCCTTGTTCGGCGGCATCGACAACGGCTGAATAGATGTCGGAGAGCACATCCATTTTGGCGGTTTTGGCCACCGTAAAGGCAGTGGCGTGCGCGTCGTCCAACATATCCTGCCAGTCCCAAGATACGGCAATGCCTTTTTGCTTGAGATAGGCGACGGCGGCTTCCGGCGTCATGCCGAAGACGGCTTTAATATCTTCGGGGTTCACGATTTAATCTCCCGCGCTACTTCAATTTTGCCGACCAATTCGGAAAGAAAAAAATCAGGCGTGCCAACTCGTTTTGCAAGGCGGTATCGTCCATATTCGGATAGGCGGCGGACAGACGGTCGAGTAGGTTTTCGGCGGTTTCTCCGCGACTTAATTCGGCCACTAGGACGGCAGTCAGCAGTTCGCCTTGTTTATTCAATATGCCCGTATCGGGTGCGAGTCCGTCGATGACCAAACCTGCATCCGTCAAATCGAACTCGGCAAAATCGGCAGCTCTACCCTCTTGGGTTGGTTGGACTTCGTCCGCCAAGTCGCCGTCCTCAAGCCCGTATGTGCGTTGCCAGTATTGGTTGGTAAACTTGGCACCGGCATCCGTCATCAATTTGTCCCGCTCGGCACGCTCTTTTGTGCCGCTCTCTTCGTTTTCAAACAGCACGAATTTTGGCGCGGATACGTCCCCGAAATTAATCTCCACCACCCACTCTATCAACTGATTGAGTGCCGTCTCGACGATACGGGTATCGCCGTCGCGGATGTCGTCCGTTACCTCCAAACCAGCGGTCGCGCTGGCGTGGGTACTGTCTTTTTCGGTAGTTTGATCTTGCCCGAGCAGAGCAATGCTGATTTCGGAGCGGCAATAACGGATGAGCTTGTCGTAAGCATCAATAGATGATGCCTTGCCGCTTGCCTCGTGGATTTCAACGCTGGAATCGTTGGGGATAGTGCCGACACTGTTACCTATCAAGGCTTCGAGCGCGTCCAGCAGTTTGTCGGTATCCTGCGGGGTATTGGAACGCGGCTCTTTTCCGATCAGCCAAGGAGCACCGTATTTCTCTGTGAACTGCATCCAAAATTTAAGGCCGCCGCGTTTGAAGGTGACCAGCCAAAAAACCAAGCCTAAATCGCCTAAGCCGTAGGGGTTGAGATAATCTGCCCTCATGTGTCGGGCAGAGAAACTTATAAGGTGGGGGAATAGTATCGGTCAGGCCGTTTTGGATGTAACGCAACTCGCCGTCGTCGTTGAAGGCAAACCACTCTTGCGGTTTAGCGATCATTTTGTCAGGCAGCCATGCAGAATCGGTACGCCAAATCAGCTCGATGGGTTGATAGCCGTAAAAAACGGCGTTTAAAACATCTTTAATCAGGCGGTAAACATCGGTTTCCGCCAGCCAGCTATCGATAAAATCCCGGACATTTTTAGGCGTATCGTCGCCCTCAAGCCGCCATTCGAGGCGGGCGACGGCAGCTTTTCGGCGGCGTACCAGCGAGCCGACCAAGGGGTCGCGCATCAGCTCGCGGTAAACGGAGATTTGCCTGCCCATTTTGCGCAAAACGGGGTCGGGATTAGGCAGCCAGCCGTTAAAACCGCTGAAAAACTGGCGGGAAACGGCGAGATGGGCAGATAAATCCTGCGGCTTGAAGGTCATGATGCCTTGACTGGTTTTGAGTTTAAGGTGGGGTTTGGGCATGATATGTACTCTTTAAATACCTTAATAACCTTTGGTTAATGCGCTTTTTCGGCGGATTCGGCGGCTGGCTACGCGTATCGGGCCGGTATTCAGCTCGCGGCTGGCGTAATGGGCAAGGACAAAGGCAATCGCCGCGTCGCCGTGGCGTTTTTTTGCCGTCTTGACCTTTAGTACGTACATCGGGGATGCGCGGCACGCCTCTGACCAGCTCGAAGGCGCGCAAGTCGGTCAGGATGTCTTCATCTTTGGGGATTGCGTCCAACGTGCCGTCTTCGAGGGCGGCTTTGAACGGCGCGGTATGGGTGCGGTACCAGTTTTCCGAGAGCATGACCGACTCGCATACCTCCGCGCCAAATTCGTCGCGCATGGCTTCGGCGATTGATTGGCCGTTGCCGCGCGCGTCCAATGCTGCTCCGCGCAGATTGGGTAAGCCGTGCAACAGGTGTTTCATGATTTGCTCTTGTTGGGCAAACGGCATATTGCCCAACTCCAACACAAACGGCGGCTTAAGGCTTAAATTAGGCTGCTGCAATAAAGGGACGATGACGGTACGGTCTCCGCTGCGGGCAAAGTCTTCGCCGACGAAGCTAGTGCGGGTTTTATCCAAACCGTCGAGCAGCGGTTGCAGGGTGTCGGCTATCCAGTCCGCGACTTCGGCGAGCGCGGCGCGGCTCGGGCAAGAGGCCGAACTCATCGCTTTGGTCGTACCGGATAACCGGCGTATAAGGACTCATACGGCTCTCAATCAAGGCTCGGTTGAGCCATTTGCCGCCGCCGTTTTTAGGGATGCAGTCCAACTCTTCGGATGCATCGTCACCGTAGAAATCACGAATCTCTTTACACCACGCGGCTTCGCCGTCTGCCGTCCACTCTTTGCCCAAGCGCAGGCAGATGCGGCGGTAGAGGCCGTCTGAAACGGCCTCGTCGAAAGTAATGCGGTGGATGGAGTATGGCTTTTTGCCCGCACGAATGTCGGTAATCAGCTCGTTGAACGGATTGTCCACCCCGTCATGGGTAGAGATGATGTGTACCTGCCCGCCCCACATCAGCAATGCCATTGCCGCTTTGAGCAGCTCTCCGAGCTGCTCGTGGAACGCCGCCTCGTCGATGATGACGCGCCCCTGCTTACCGCGAAGGTTTGACGGGCGGCTGGATAAGGCGGTAACGCGCCAGCCGGACGCGAAACGGATGACGAAGGCGAGGACGGATTTTTTTGTCGTCACCCTCGACGAACACCTCTTCGGTTTCTTCAATTTCTCCCGCCGCCAAACCGTAGAATTTCGCCCAGTTGGCACAATCGCGGATAAACTCCAAAGCCATGTCTTTGTTGTAGCCTATGTACCATGCGTCCATGCCGCCCGATGAGGCGGCAAGTAAGGCGGTATCGGCAGCCTCGCCCCAGCTCAGACCGATGCGTCGGGATTTTTCGCAGAGTTTGACGGGAGAGTTATCGGCGCACCAACGCTGCTGATAAGGAAGCAATGCCGATGGCGTGCGGTCTTCGGTTTTGGGCAATGTCATGATGCGATACCTAAAATCTGTTTGCGGATGGCTTCGGCGGCCGCGTCGGACAGCCCGCCTTTTTTTGCCTGCTTGGCCACGTTTTCGGCGGCGGCTGCGACTTTGGCTTTAACTTTTGCCTGATATTCTTTGAGGCGTGTGCTGGCTGATGTTAGAGTCGCGATATTTTTGGCCGATTTCGCAACCATGCTAAACCTGTCTACAGCCGATAAGTCTTCCATTTCACCAATTTCCAACATGGCTTCAAATAATTCGGACTGCACCATTGCAACCAATGCTTCGCTACGGGTATCTCCTTCATCGGCTGCGCCTTCGGCAATCAGTCGCGCGGCTTCGGTGCTGGATTTGATGGCGGCAAAACGACGTTGCACTTTTTGGCCGTACCGATGGGCGGCGGAGCGGCTGATTTCGTAGCCCTGTTGCTGCAACCATTCGGATAATGCCTGATAGTCGGCGAAGCCGTTTTCGACGAGTTTGCGCTCAAACTCGTGTCGGACGGCTTCGGGGAGTTGGTCGATGACGCTGCGTTTTGCCATATCAGCTCCACACTTTTTTTCGGGGCGGGCGATACCGGCGCGGCACTCGACTGTGTATTCGGCAATATCGACACCCAAACTGGTCAGGTCGGCAAACCACAAGCCGTGCGGTGCTTTTATTCAGCTCGACCATTTTGCGGTCGGCAAGGTAGTCGAGCTGCTGGCGCAGTTCGGTGGCGGTGGTCTGCGGGTAAATCGCGTTCATAATGTCCAACAGGAAGGTCTCGCTGGTGGTGTGCGGGCGGGCTTTATTAAGGGTGTTGATGATGTTCCAACGCATCCCCTCGCGGCGTTGTTTGGCAATCAATTCTTGGCTAATCATTTCTTTACGCTTTCCATTTTGTAGATTTCGGTGAGTTTCTCGGCGACGTTGTCGAGCTTGGCTTCGAGGACGACCTGATTGCGGATGTAGTCTTCCCGCAAAACATAGGTCAGGGGCAGTCCGGCGTTAAATTCCGCCAGTTTGTTTTCCATTATTTCGACTTTGCCTTGCAGGCGTTCCTGCTGTTTTTGGCGTTCGTCCTGCTGCTCGCGGAATTGCGCCAGCAGCATTTTGCCGAAGGTAAAACAGATGCCGAGGAAGGAGAGTAAAAAGCCGACAAGCTGCCAAAATTCGATGTGTATAAAGGTTTTTTCCATTTTTAAGGCCATCCGTGTTCGAAATATTCTTGGCAAACGATGCAGCGGGTGCAGCCTTTGACTGCTTTTTGCCTTGCTTCCGGTATCGGGCTGCCGCAATCTTCGCAATGGCTCAGGCTGTCGGTGCGTTCCGGCATGATTTGATGTTTCGCCAGGGACTCTTCCAAAAATATGGCTTCACGCTCTGAGGCGCGGTCGGCAAAATCAGTCATTTTTCAGGCGGCCTTTCGTGTACCAGTCCTGCCACCCGAAGACTTGGACCTCTAACTTTTGGCAGTATTCGCCGTAACGTACGGCATGGTTTAAGAGTTGTTCGGGTGAGCCGCCGGTCGGACGCTCAGGGGCGTTCGTATTTGACCAGCAGCCCGGTAGGTACAGGCGGCAAATCCACTGTCGGTACGGTTTTAATCGGGGTAGCCGAAGGCACGGTTGTAGAGGTGCAGGCTGTTAGAGCCGATACCGTTAAAACCATTGCCGTCTTTTTGAATCGCGTCATGCGTTTGCTCCTGTAAGGTGTTTTTTTGGTTTTATCCAGCTCGCTCAGGGCGGATGCCAGCTCGATGCTTTGACGCTGCGCGAAGTCATGCCAACGCTTCGTTTCCGCCTGCGCTTTTTTTAAGCTCGTCGGCGTATTGTTTGGCTGCCGCCATCGACGAGTTTTGGTAGGCCGTAATCAGGGCGGTTTGCTTGGCATCGGCTTTGTCGGCGGCATAGTGATAGCCGTTTAACCAGATGCCTAACACAATCAATGCACGCCATGCCAATGCCGTTTTGTTTTTTTGTACAAAAAAATCAATCATTGCCGCTCCATTCTTCTGGATTCGCAGATTTTTTTGATTTCCGCCAACTGCGGTACGGCGGCAATGCCGCGTTTGATTAAGGCGTAGCCGCCGACCATTGCGCCGTATGCCCACCAAAGCCATTCAGGGGGCATCGGGCGCGAGCGAGAATTTATAGGTCATCGCTGCGGCGGCAACGTTTGCCCATAATTTGGTATGGCTGATTTTCCCGCTTGCGGGATTGGAGACTAAGCCGCCCAGCCATCGGAAAAAGCCGGTCATTTTTGACGGTTTTTCTTCGCGGCGCGTTTCGCTGCCGCCACCCCGCTTGGACGGTGAGGCATTGTCCGGCATCCCTGAGAAGGTATAGCTGAACGAATGCCCAGATCGACGCTGAAACTGGGAGACATCACGGCGGCCATTAGGGCGATTAAAGACTTTTTGACATGATTGCTCCTTTTTAATCAATGTTGTCCGATGATGCGTGGATCAGGTTTTGCGCAACGCGGCGGACCCAGCCTTTACCGAAAGACGTGAACGTACCGAGCTTGGTATAAAAGACCAGACGCTCGGCGTTGAACCGCAATAAAAGGTCGTTTTCGGGGAGGGAATTGATGGCTTTGAGGCTGATTTCGCCGATGATGCCGTCGTCCGGCACGCCTGCGGCGCGTTGGAGCATACGGGCGGCATTGCCGTAGCCGTGGTTGACGCAGGCATCAAAAAATTGGAAAGCGACCGCTTCGGTCATTTTGTCGGCTTGGTAACGCTGCCAAAACGCTTTACGGTAAATGCCGATAGCCTGCTCGCGGGTCATGGCACGCATGGAGCCGGTAAAGCCGTTTGCCATTGCAGTACGCTTGGTGATTCCCCAGTTTGTTTCGCCGCCGGGGTCTTTGGGATGGTTGACGTAACCGCCCTCGTGGGAGAGGACGCGCTCAATGAATTGGCTGAATTTGTTCGACATGGAAAAAAATCCCTGTATTGAGGTTGAAATCAATACAGGGATTTTTAGAAAAAGGTCGTCTGAATGGGCTTTTAAAGGAGGTTAAAACCTGCCGGAAGCTAAGGTGTAATACACAGCTCAACTTCGGGATTGCATTTATCGCTTTTCATATATGCTTCATTTGAATCGTCCATTGCCTCAATCTGCATAGGTATATCCGATTTTGCCAACATGGAAACACTTTTCTGCTTACGATTGACCGTAATGAAATAATCCACTCCATTTTGATTATAAGTGGCTTGCATTTTTTTGACGGCAGTCTGAATGGCATCCATAAATGCCAAACGGTCTATCTCATAATCCAACGCAATAGCTGTGTAATACATACTCACTAAGCAATTGTTGATTCTTTGAGTTTTCGCCAATGTATTACAATTTATCCGGACGTTCTCAAAAATATCTCCTTCCTTGACCAGTTTTGCAGACAACGTAATGCCATTACCAAGGTCTTTTGTTTGATGTGTCTTGCCCGCAACAATTGATATTCTTGGGAACAAATCCATCATTCCATTGTTCAATTCATTGAACCGTTCCGAAAATGTTTCAGGATGAGGACCAATCATCCCTCCTGTTTTCATCACTCCTCCTGCATTAACCAAATGTGCAGCAGCCAATAAGAAAAATTCCAATATATTTTTTTGTTTCCATTCTATTTCTTTCAGAAATCATCTTTTTCTTTTTCGGGCAATTCTTGCCGCTTCCGCCCGGGTTGCAGTCGCAAGCCCGTCCGTCGCCGTCCCTGTCCAAACTCTTCCAGCCGCTCAATCCTGATTTTTTTGCGGGCTTCATAAAATTTCTGCGCTGCCTGCTGCGTCGGAAAGTCTTTGCAGCTTTTCGCCAAGGCGGGGGCGGATGCGGAAAACATCATAACAGACACCAGCAATGTCAAATAACCCTTTTTCATTTTGTCTCCTTAATACAGGTCTTTGGATACCTGAACCACCTGCCCGATGACTTGTATATCAGGGTGGTCTGCCAGCATCAGCGGCATAGGCGGATAGGTCGTGTTGTCGGAAATCAAGAGCAGGCTGCCGTCGATTTGGCGTTGGACACGCTTTACCCATAAAACGTCGCCGCTGCGGATAACGTAAATCTGGCCGTCGCGCGGATTGGTTTTGGAGGTGTCAACCAGCAGCGTGTCTTTGCTGCTGATGGTCGGCTCCATGCTGTCGCCTTTAGCTGTAACGATGTTGAGGTCTTGCTCATGCAGGCCGCGCTGGAGCAGCCAGTCTCGCCGGAACGCCAAATGATTGGCGGGGTCTGTTACGCCGTAGGCGGTCGTGCCGTTGCCCGCGGAGACCTCGACATCGAACATGGGGATATAGGCGTAGTCGTCTGACAATGCCGTCAAACTAGAAATATTCCTTTTGCTATTCTTTTTTTCCCAGAAATCAGCCAGTTTGCATCAACATCAAATTTGCTCAATATTTTTTTTCCACCATATCAAATGGTGGGCGCTGCTTTCCGCTTAAAAACATCATTTACCCTGGATACTTTTTTTCATCTATCAAATCGGCAAATTCAGCGATAGTCAGCTCTTCTTTTTGCAAGAAGTTCACGAATATTTCCAGTAAAAAAATCAAACTCATAGAATTAATCCTTAAAAATAAACTAGAAATAATCTTGCTAGCTAGAAATATTCCTATTATACTTGCATCAAGTTTGATACAAGATTGTTTAAATCTTTAAACAATCATGATTCTAGCACGAGAACGAAATAGGAGATATTCCGTGAAAGCAGAAAAAATAAAAGCAGGTTTCCGAGAGCGCGGTGAAACGATGAAGGATTGGTGCATGGCGCGTGGTTATGACCCGACATACGTGTCCCGCATTCTGAACGGAACCGTCAAGGCAAATCGGGGAAGGCGCATCAAATCGCGCTGGAACTCGGGCTTAAGTCCAAACAAGACGCAGCGTAGGAGTCGATATGGCAGAAAGTAAAAGGGTACAACGGCTATTGAGGGTCTTTATCGCGCTTGACGAGCATCCGATTATCGGTCTGAGCAATAAGGATTTATCGGTCGGACTGGGGCTGACGCCATCGCAAGTCAGCAGGGATATTGATGATTTGGTTGCATCGGGATTGGTCATCAAGCTCGAAAACGGCAACTACGCCTACGGCATCAAAAACCCTGCAAATCGCAGAGCGTTTTTAGAAAAACAGCAAGAGCGGCTGAATGCGCGCTTGCAAGAATTGGAAAACCGAATTTACTAAATGCGACGACGTCGTCGCATTTGAGGAGCAAAAAGAAATGGCAACAGAAATTTTAGGGCATACGGTCGGCGCAACGGCAAACGAACTGGCTATCCACAGCATGGAGGTTATGGACAAGTTTTCGAGCGGTGAGGCCTACAACGAGACGGTATGGATTGAGCGCGGACGATTTGCGGTACGCCAAACGATGGAAGGGATGTTTGAGCTGGGACGTGCGCTGATCATCATCAAGGAGCATACGCCGCATGGTCGGTTTGCCGAAATCGCTGAAAAAGAATTCGGCCTCGGACGGCGGGAATCCCAAAGACTGATGAATGCCACCCTCCGATTTATCGACCCGAAAATGAAACAGGTGCAGCCTAAACTGATGACGTTGGGCAAATCCAAACTGCTCGAGCTGCTGGTTGAAGACGACGACACTTTGTTGGAGCTTGCCGAAGGCGGTGAGGTCAACGGCAACACTTTTGACGATGTCGACCGTATGACGGTCAAGGAGCTGCGCGTCGCTCTGCGCGAAAGCCGCGAAACGGCGGAAGCGAAAGACAAGGTGATTGCCGATAAAAAAATAAAAAAAGGTTGATGAGCTGGCGGAAAAGCTGTCGAAAAAGCAGACGGGTGTCAAAGAGCCTAAACCTGCGGATGTTGGCATCGAGCTGACGATGCAGCTTGGCAGCCTGGAAGTCGGTATCCGCTCGCAAATCAGCCGATTGCGCGAGATGTTTGAACAGATGGCGGCTCACGGCGAGGCGCATGGATTTGACCACCGCGCGAAGATGGTCGGCACGCTCAATCAAATTATTTTTGGACTGCGAGCAACTGCGCGAAAGCTATGCCCTTCCGACCGAAGCTCCGACAGACAATGTGCCGGAATGGTTGGACGGTGGAACAGGAGAAGGTGATGAATCCGGCAATGATTGAGCGTCTCAAGGCAGTCGAGAATCAGGCGGAAGCAATGGGACGCGGCGCACGCTCTGCATATCTTAAGCAGCAGGCGCAGGAATTGGGCATCAGCCTTGCCACGCTATACCGCAAGCTGGAGGCGGTCAGCGTCAAGCCGACGCGCAAACGGCGCAGCGATGCGGGCAAGACGGAGCTTAAGCCGGAAGAAGCCAAATTGATTTCGGCGGTTTTGGTGGAGGCGATGAGGCGCAACGGCAAGCGGTTGATGTCGGTGCGGCAGGCGGTGGAAATGCTGCGTGCCAACGGCAAAAATCGAGGCGGCGCGGATTGATGAAGAAACCGGGGAAGTCGTCCCCCTTTCTGAAAACACCATTACCCGGGCTTTACGAGAGTACAAGCTGCATCCCGACCAACTGCTCCAACCCGACCCGGTCAGTCGGATGAAATCAGAGCATCCGAACCATTGTTGGCAAATCGACCCGAGTTTGTGCGTTTTGTATTACCTGCCCCGTCAGGGTAAGGATACGGGGCTGCGGGTGATGAAGGAAGAGGAGTTTTATAAAAACAAGCCGAAAAAAACGTCGTAAAAATCGAAAACGACCGCGTCTGGCGGTACACGGGGACAGACCATGCCTCCGGCACGATTGCGGTGCGTTATTACTTCGGCGGCGAGACCAGCGCGAACCTCTGCGACTTTTTTATTTACATGATGCAGCAAAAGGCAGACCCGTTAAAAGACCCGTTTCGCGGCGTACCGCGCATGGTCATGCTTGACCCGGGCAGCGCGAATACTTCGGCGGCGTTTAAAAATTTGTGTAAGTCGTTGGATGTGCATGTGCAAATCAACAAGCCGGGCAATCCGCGTGCCAAGGGACAGGTCGAGAAAGCCAACGATATTGTCGAGACGGCATTTGAGAGCGGGTTGCGCTTTACCGAGGTACACGACATCGACCAGCTCAATGCCTTATCGGAACGATGGATGCGTTACTACAACGGTACGCAAAAGCATAGCCGCCACGGCATGACCCGCTATCAGGCGTGGAACAAAATCAAACCCGAGCAGCTCATCCTGCCGCCGCCTGCGGATTATTGCCGAGAGCTTGCCATCAGCGCGCCGAAAGAGGCGAAAGTTTCGGCGGATTTGGAAATTCGATTCGGCGGACGGGTATATAGCGTGAAAGGCATCAAGGGGATTTTTGGTCGGTCAGAAGGTTTTGGTCGCTAAGAACCCTTGGGAGGTAAACGGGGCGCGGGTCGCTACTTATGACGCGGAGGGTAATGAGATTTGGGTAGCCGTACCCGAAGTGGTGTTTGACGAGATGGGCTTCAGGGCTGATGCAGCTGTTATCGGAGCGGAATACAAAGCCCCTGCCGATACGGACGCGCAGCAGCATCGCAAAGAGTTGGACAAGCTGGCGATGGGTGCGGAAACGCTGGAGGCGGCAGCCGCCAAACGCAAAAGGCAAGGCAGTCCCATTTGGCGGCGAAATCGACCCGTACAAGCACCAAGAAGATACGCTCGCCGCGCGAAATACGCTCTTTATGCCCAAACAGGGACAGCAGATGGCGTACAACCGGATGGAGGTCTCGGAGCAGGTATTGAGCAAGGTCGAAATCGCCAAACGCTTAAAAACCCCGCGTCGAGGGCAGCCGGCGGCGACTGGAAACAGGCGATGGCGGTCATCCTCAAGCACTACCCGGAAGGCGTGGTCGAGAGCAAATTGGACGAGGTTTACGACAGGGCTTAAGACGATGGGTCGTCTGAAACTGCATAAAAACCGGTTAGGCAAATGCGACGACGTCGTCGCATTTGAAAAAAAGGGAAAGCATGAAACAGACCTTTAAGCAAATCGGCAAATCCTATGCCGCCGCGGCAGCCGAAATCGGATGCAGCAAGCCGATGCTGGTGGCGGTAGTCAATCACGGGCAATGGCCGAAAAAAAACGCAGCCGAGCTGCAAAGGAAATTGAAACAATTTTTTGAAACGAATGGTGCGGAAATCCCAGCGAGCCTGAGAAACGAGCCGGAAGCCGCACCTGCCCAAGCAACTTACGAAGACAAGGACAATGAGATGTTACTACGAAAAAGCAACTTTAAACCAAGCGGCAAAAACAACATTTTAGCTTATTCCGCGACCCGTTTAACGACGAAATCCAGTCTGCGGACGATGTGTATATGACGCCGGATGTGCGCTATGTGCGCGAGGCGATGTTCCAGACGGCGTGCCACGGCGGTTTTGTGGCGGTGGTCGGCGAAAGCGGTGCGGGTAAATCCACACTGCGAGAAGACCTGCAAGACCGTATCAACCGCGAAGGCCGACAAATCATCCTGATCGAGCCTTATGTCTTGGCAATGGAGGACAACGACCAAAAGGGCAAGACACTCAAAAGCGGTACATATTGCCGAGGCCATTTTGGAGGCGGTGTCGCCGGGAACCAGTCCTAAACGCAGCCCGGAAGCACGTTTTAGACAAATCCACCGCGCTTTGGCAGAAAGCGCGAAAGCAGGCAACAAACACTTGCTCTTGATCGAAGAGGCGCACGGCCTGCCGCTGCCGACCTTAAAACACCTGAAACGCTTTTTTTGAGCTGAAAAACGGGTTTGAACGCCTGCTCGGGATTGTCTTAATCGGTCAGACGGAGTTGGCACAAAAAAACTTAGCGAAAACAATCCTGCGGTGCGCGAGGTGGTGCAACGCTGCGAGGTGGTTACGCTCTTGCCGCTAACCGACGGCAAGCTCGAAGGCTATCTCAAGCACAAATTTGACCGCGTCAATGCGGACATGGCGAAGATTTTTAGACAAAAGCGCGATTGATGCGGTTGCCGAGCGTCTGACAGTCAAAAAGCCGCACGAGCAAGGGATTTGAAACCAACAGCCTGCTCTATCCGCTGGCGGTCAACAACTTGGTGGCGGCAGCGATGAATCAGGCGGCGGAGCTTGGTTTTGAGATGGTTGACGGCGATGTAGTACGGGGGTGTGAGATGGATAACAAATTCGGAAAAAAATTATTGACCCCAATCACTTGCTGCTCCCATTTAGAAAAACAGGTAGCTACCGGGAAAGTCGGCAGCATGGAATACACGATGGAAATCTCTGTGGGATGTGAGCCGATGGTCGTCAGTAAAGCTACTGGGAAGCGGTTTGTATTGACTTGGCAGGACATAGTGGAGTTAGCCGTTCTGGCCGGTATTGACGAATCGGAAGATTCTGAAAAATAACGGGGAAATCATGAAAAAAGATGAAATCGAATTTGCCATTGTAATTGTGCTGCTGACCATCGTTGTAGTCATACAGGCAATGCTGACCGAGCATTGCCGCCAAAAACAACCTATGCAGATCAACGTCTATGACAGGGGACAATACAAATGAGGGGCTTATGGATATTGACCGTCATGCTCGCCGCCTGTCATCCGGTCGCGGCAACGGCGGAACAAAGGGATGCGCTTGAAGCCGATAAAAACTGGGAAGCAGTTTATGGCGGGATGAGCGAGACAGACAAAATAACAGGCGTGGTTTTGGAGCCTGCGGGAGCGGAAAAATGAACAGGAATTACAGCAAAATAAAAGTATCGGTTTGGCGGGAGAAAGGCGGTCATCTTGCCGCCGAGCTGACAACGGTATCGGGTCAGTTTGTGATGATGTATGTGTCGTCACAACTATCGGATGAAGTTGAGGATGTGGTTCAGACGGCATTGCGGTGCTTGAGCCGTAAGGATTTGGAGGCGGCGCGATGAAAGTACGCTGCCCTACCTGCGGTGCGGTGATGAGCTTGGATGTATTAATCGCCCATGACGATGCCCGCGAAGCCCTGATTGCCCTGACCGGCATTTCAGACGACCTTTTTAAGGCGGTATTGCGGTATCTGACGCTTTTTCGCCCCGCCGAAAAGGATTTAAGTTTTAACCGGGTTTCAAAGCTTGTCGGCGAGATTGCGCCGATGATACGGGACGGCAAGATTGTCCGTAACCGAAAAACGTACCCGGCCCCGCGCGAGGCTTGGATTTGGGCGGCAACACGATGCCTTGAAGCACGGGATGCGGGAAAGCTGACACCGCCGCTGACCAGCCACGGGTATTTGTTGGAAAAACATTACGTTTTGGTCGCCGGAAAAAGACGGCGGGAACGGCGGTTTTGCCCTCTTTCCCAACCCTCTCCCGCGGGAGAGGGAGGTACCAAATTGAGGAGCGGGTTGGGCGGTTTGATGGAGTGGTCAAATGGAGGCGAAGAATAACTGGCTTAAAAAAGCAATCGCGCAGGGTTTTATGATGCTCGCCGCCCTAAACCTCAAAGGCCGCCCTGCTTCGGCGGATTTGACGGCCGTCGCCGAACTTTGGTTGGGCATACTGAGCGGACGATCGTGGCAGCCGGAACAGGACGGAATCAGGATACAGGCAGCCTTTAGGGCTATTGCGGCATCCTCGTCAGAGTGGCCAAACCCTGCCGACCTTATCAAACACCTGCCGCCACCTGAAATCAGGATGGTACCGAAGCTGGAAAAGAAGCACCGTCCAACCGAATACGGCAAGGCGCAGGCCGCCAAACTCAAACAAACACTCAGCCTGCTGGAAAGCTCTCCTTGCATGAGCAGGGATTGGATACACGGGCCACGCCACCGGTCGGTGGATGAGTGTAAAAAGGATTAATGCTGAAAGGCAGAAAGGTAAAAACAAAAATGAATAGCGTTGACATGAAAGAATACAAACAGGATGCCAAAGGCAATCTCGTGCCGCTGGCCAATATTAAAGAAATCGACCTGCTGCGAGACGAGCTGGTGCGGGAAATTGCTGCCAAAGCGCGCGCGGTGCAGGATGACTTAATCACTTTCAAGCGCACGGCGATGGACGATATTGCCGCGTTTGTGCAGTTGAGTGCCGACCGATACGACGTGAATGTCGGCGGTAAGAAAGGCAATATCAGCCTGCACAGCTTTGACGGCGCGTACCGCGTCAACCTCGCCATGCAGGACACACTGGTATTCGACGAGGGGCTATTGGCGGCCAAGGCTCTGATTGACGAGTGTATCAACGAATGGACGGAAGGCAGCCGCACGGAATTGAAAAACGCTGATTAACGCGGCGTTTCAGGTGGACAAAGAAGGCAATATCAGCACCGCCCGCGTACTCGGCCTGCGCCGCCTACAAATCACCGACGAAAAAAATGGCAACGGGCGATGGATGCGCTCTCCGACAGTTTGCAGGTGCATATCAGCAAGCCGTTTGTGCGGGTGTATCAGCGCGGCGAGGATGGGGAGTATCAGCTGATGAATTTGGATGTGGCGAAGGTGTGAAAATGGCGACGGTAAACATCCTTATTAGCGACCAGCCTGGCGGTCTATTTATCAAATTAACATCGGACGAACCGATGCCGAAGGATGATGAAATAGGCGGCAGCATCGCCCAAAGTGCAGGTCTTTTGTGTCTGGCTATCCTTAACCGAGAAGTTCGTCAAGTAACCGGCAAAGAGACAGAGTTGGTCAATATCCAATAAACCGCGCGGCACGGTCTGCCGCATTAAATCTAAATAGGAGTCAAAAAAAGTGAATAAATCTGAATTAATCCAAGCTATCGCCGATGAGGCGGAATTGAACAAACGCGATGCGGCGGAATTTGTCGATGCGTTTGTCAGCGTGGTAACGCAGACGCTGAAGGACGGCAAAGACGTTACGTTGGTCGGCTTTGGTTCGTTCCACACCGCCCAATCTGCCGAGCGTAAAGGCCGCAATCCTAAGACCGGCGAGCCGTTGACCATTGCCGCCCGTAAAACGCCAAAAATTCCGCCCGGGCAAGGCGTTGAAAGACGCGGTTAACCGTTAAAGCCATTGATGTTTAAAAGGTCGTCTGAAGAGATTCAGGCGACCTTTTTATTTTGGTGAAATAATTTTAAAAATGTTATTGACTATGCGAAAAATATCGCGTATAATACAACTCATCAGGAAGCACAAAGCAAGCCTGAACAACCTAAAAGGATGAATCAAAATGGCTAAATACTCTTACTCCTACGCTTGCGGTCATGGTACTGGAAGCGTATCTCTTTTCGGCAAAAAGTGCCGACCGCGAACGCAAACTGGCTTGGTACGAGCAAAAACATGGTTTGCCCCGAATGCTACAAAAAAACAGCAAGCAGCAGCCGATGAGGCAGCCGAACAGGTTGCCGTTATCAAATACCGCATGGGCTCGGTGCCGTTGTTTTCCGTGGTGGTACACGGCAGAACCTTGGCAAATAAAGAATCCCTGAAAGCATTAGGGTTTTTGCTTTACCCACGACGAAAAAAAGAAGGATTGGCCGGAGTGTTGGCTACGAAAGAGCCGCCCAAGGCATGGCAAAAAAACTTTTGAAGCTAAGTCTGAAAGCGAACTGATGGAAAAAGCCGAAGCCATCATCCAAGAAATCGCCCCGCTCGGCTACCGTTTGGAGCAGCCGGCCAGCAATGTGCTGGATATGGCGATGCTGCGCCACCAATGGCAAAAAAATCGCTGAAAAAGAAGCCTCAAAACCCCAATACAACGGCTGCTTTGACTTTTTGGAAGAGCGGCACGGCGTGGATTATGCCAAAAGCAGCCGCGAAGGCGGCAAACCGTGGAACGGCAAAATCTACGGCCGGCCAGGCAGCTACAATTACTATGTGGACGACACCAAACACAGTATGACCGATGAGCAAAAAGCAGCCATCGATGAGTACCGTGCCGCCCTGCAGGCTTGGCGCGAACAATAAACCATCTAACCGGCGGGGAGCCTACGGCAGACCCGCCCCTCCTTAAGGAGCAACCATGAGCTGGTTTAGTAATTGGCTGTCCCGGCCGCCCCGTTTTCAGACGGCAGCTGAGGAATACCTGTCTGTCAGCCTCGCCAAGTGCTGTCCGGAAATGCAAAAATACACCCGCTACCGAATGGAGCGGTATGTGTATCCGTTTATCGGGCAGCAGCGTATCCACCGCATCACACCCATGCAAATCATCCGCTGCATCCAAACCTACGAGCAAGATGCGCCGTCGCAGGCAAGGCGGCTGTTGCAAGTGGTATCAGGGGTGTACCGATATGCCAAGGTGCAGGGCTGGTGCCGCTACAATCCTGCCGAAGGGCTGGGCATTGCGCTAAAACCCTATACTTACAAGGGCTTTAGCTTTATCCCACCGCAGGATATGCCCGAATTTTTGGCGGCGGTGGATACCCATACCAATATCGATGCCGCCGCGCTGACTGCCTTTTGGCTCATTGTCTATACCGCTGTTCGGCGCGGCGAGGCGGTTAATGCAGCGTTGTCTGAATTTGATTTTGCGACGGCAACATGGACGATCCCTGCAGCGCGGATGAAAATGAGGCGGCCACATGTCGTCCCACTCGCGCCTCAAGTTGTGGATTTGTTGTCTGCTTGGCTGGTTGAGCGAACACGGCGCGGAATTGCCGGAGACCTTTTATTCGGCGGCATCGGCGGCCACCGCCCCCTGCACGTTATTACGCAGGCAGGCTGGCGGGACAAGATGACGATACATGGATTCCGCAAGGTTTTTAGCACGCACGCACACGAAAGCGGGCTATGGTCAGTTGATGCAATCGAATTGCAGTTGGCCCATATCATCAGCGGTGTGCGCGGCGTTTATAATAAGGCGATGCTGTTAGACGAGCGCAGACGGTTAATGATTTGGTACGCGGACGAGATAAAACCGATGGCGTGCCATAGGTCGCGGCGGATATAATGGCTCATAAGGAGGAGTCAATCTATGCACCACACTGTCATTGAGGCGTACCGCCGTCTTTTTGTTTTTAACCGTTTTGGAGGCCGCCAAAACGGTTGCCTGTACATCTGTACGTCCTGAGGGAGTGTCAGAGCGGGCTTGGCATCGATGGGAAAGTGGCGAAGGAGTCATGCCTGATGAGGTGACAGGAAATCTGTTGGCACTGATACGGCGCAGGCAGAGAGAGATTGACAGTATTGCCGCTCAGATTGCCGGCGGAACTGAGCCTATACTGACCGCTCCTAAAAAAAGGGGCAGATGTATTGGAATACAAAAATCAAATTGTCGGTTTTTGCCGAGGCAATGGCGATGGGCTGCAAGGAGGTTGAATGAAATATCCCGAAGCAGGCTACACTCCTGCAAATTTAAGATTTGTGATGGACACATACGGGCTGACCCTTGCCGAGGTCGGACGACGGACCGGCACGGCGTTGCGCACGGTGCAAAACTGGGTTGCTCCGGTTGATGCCAAAGATCACTCCGGGATGCCGCACCGCAAGTGGGTCATGCTGCAAAAACACGCTCAAATAATTCTTGACTATGTGAAAAATATCGCGTATAATAAAACTTATCGGGAAGCACAAAGCAAGCCCGAAAAACCAAAAAGGACCTAAAAAAATGAAAGATTTATTGGATATTGAAATGAAACAGGCCGAACTTAGAAAAAGTGGATGCCGAAATCGCAAAAAAATCATCGCAGACGCGCATAAGATAAATGCGGAATCGGTCAAAAATAGCCCAAGAGGCTCGGTGGTATCCCATTATGATTGCTACTGGATTGGTATCAGCCGTCGCGGCAACGATGGCGGTAGTGATTAAATTCTTATAACAAAAGCCCCTCAAATGGGGGCTTTTTGCGTCCTTCCGTTTTAGTTGCACTGCGCAAAAAAATCCCGAATAGAATATCATTATTTATTGATTTTTCTTGAAAAAAAGTGAAACATTGTTTCACTTTTTTTGAGGTTCTTAGGGGGCTGGAAATGGAAACCCGTGCTCAGAAAAAAACAGCGGTTGATACGGCTCATCCATGTGGCCAAAACCCAGTTGATGATGGACGACGGCGAATACCGCGCGCTGCTCGCCAACCCTGTCATGCGGCAAGACGAGCAGTACCAAGTTATCGGTCGAAGAGCTGGAGCTTGCCGTACGGGCGATGAAGATGCGGGGTTTTGTGGTTACCACAAAAGCGCAGGCGGCATCAGGCAAACCTGATTTGCCGGTGCATATGCCCAACCGCATGATGGAGGCGCAGGTCAAAAAGATACGCGCGCTTTGGTTGGGGCTGCACCATTTGGGCGCGGTGCAGAGCCCGTCTGAATTGAGCCTGGCCCGTTTTGTCAAACGCATGACGGGCATAGATTATCATGGATGGTTGGGGACTGATGACGCGATACGGGTCATCGAGCATTTGAAGAAGTGGAAAGTGAGGGTGGAAAATGGCGGACAACAGAGTGCCTGAGCTGGTGGCAGATTTAGAAGACCAGGCGGTCGCCTGCTTGATGTCGGTATTGCCGATGGAGCGGCAGCAGGCGGTCGAGGTATCTAAAAAGCTGTCTCATCATCTGACCAGCAACTGGGGCGGGCAGTTGATTTATTTCCCCAAAAACCTTTTGGGCCGGGTATCCGAGCGAGACCTGAAGATTTATAAGGAGTTTAACGGCAAGAATCATGTGGAGCTTGCCCGCAAATATGATTTGACCGTCCAGCACATCTACCGCATCGTTAAGGAGGTCGGGATGGCGGAGCGGGCAAAAAATCAGGGAGATTTGTTTATGTGATTACCCGATTTAATCAAGATAGCGGTCAGGATTCGTCCTGACCGCTTTTTTAGCGCATTTGTCGGCTCGGATAAGGGTTTGCCTATCCCAGTGGGTAAACGCGCTAAAAAACGCGATTTTAACGCCTTTTTGAACAATTATTCTTTAAGCCGCATTAAAAAGCGGTTTCGCACGGCCTTTGCCACAATAGCCTCATCCATCCGATGAGGCTTTTTTTATGTCTTACGAAATTTTTTTCGCGCAGGGACGCGTACCGATGCAAACGGCAATACGGTAACGATTACCGAGGCTGACCTTGCCGCTGCTGCCCAAGCATATGACCCGAAGGTGCATGAGGCCCCTATTGTGGTCGGGCATCCCAAGGCAGATGCGCCCGCCTACGGCTGGGTCAAGTCGCTTGGTGTGCAAAACGGCGTGCTGACGGCGGACTTTGCCCAAGTCGATGAGGGCTTTGCGGATTTGGTTAAAGCCGGACGATATAAAAAAAGTGTCGGCGAGTTTTTTTATCCACCAACCAGTCCGAACAATCCTAAACCGGGCATTTGGACGCTGCGCCATGTCGGCTTTTTTTGGGCGCGCAACCGCCCGCAGTCAAGGGTTTGTCCGCCATCAGTTTTGCCGAGGGCGAAGTTTATGTCGAGTTTGCCGAAGACGCACACCTTCAGACAGCCTCGTTATTAAGCCGTTTCAGAGACTGGTTTATCGGCCGTTTCGGTCTGGAAGAAGCCGATAAAGTGCTGCCTGACTGGCAAATTGAGGCAATTAAAGAATTGGCTGCCGTGCCTCAAACCCATGCGCCTGCCGAATTTACCGAATCACCCCCACCCCCAGAAAACCATGAAAACAAGGAGACCCCTATGTCGTTGGAACAAGAGCTTGCAGCCGAAAAGGCCGCCCGCGAAGCTGCCGAGAAGGAGGCCGCCGAATCGAAGGCGGAATTGAAAAAGCTGCAACACGAGCAGCATACCGCCCTGCGCGATGGTGCGCATGAGCAGAATGTCGAATATGCCGAAGGCTTGGTCAAGACAGGCCGTCTGAAACCTGCCGACAAGGATTTGGTCGTCAAGGTTTTGGATTTTGCTGAATACCCCGCCGACGTAACCGCCGACTTCGGTGAAGGCAGTAAGAAGCAGCCTTTGTCTGATGCGCTGCGTGCGTTTTTTACCGCCGTGCTGCCCAAGCAGATTCAGGGCGGCGAGATGGCTAAAGGCGAAACGCCGTCGGGATTGGCGGCAGACTTTGCCGAAGCGTCGGACCCGGAAGCCTTGAGCCATCACCAACGTGCATTGGCATTGGCGGCGAAGGAAGGTATCCCTTACGAAGAGGCTGCCCGCCGTACTATTGCTTAAATCATCAACCCATCAAATGCGACGACGTCGTCGCATTTGACCTAAAAAGGATAAAAACATGAGTGCATCTCATTTGCGCGGTCTGCGCGGCCAGCTTGATCCGGTTTTGACCAAGCTCGCACTGGGCTACAAGCAGGCGGATTTTATTGCCGAGAAAATCTTCCCGGAGGTTTTTGCTGACAAAGAAGGCTTGCGTGTGCCTGTGTTCGGCAAGGGTTCGTTTGTCGAATATCAGACCGAACGTGCGGTCGGCGCGGCATCGAATGTGATTACGCTGGACTCGCCAAACTTTATGCCGGTCGTGCTGGAAGAACATGATTTGGCCGCCGGTGTGGATTACCGCGAACAAGCGGAATCCATGTACGACGAGCGCGCCAAGGCAACACGCCGCGTGGTCAAGGGCGTGCAGCTGCGGCAGGAAATCGAAACTGCCGCCCTCCTGCAAAAACAAATCGGTTTTATCAGTCAGGGTTTCAGCAAAGATTTGGCCTCCACCCAAAAAAATGGAGCGATAAAAAAATTCTGATCCGTTGGCAGACATTGAAACCGCCCGCGAAACGGTTCGCGCAGGCTGCGGTGTACGCCCGTCGGTGCTGGTGGTTGGTGCAAGCGTGTTGGCGGCACTGAAACGCCACGAGAAGCTCATCGGCGCGCTGGGTGCGAATGAACGCAAGTCCCTGCTCACGGTCGAGCAGCTGAAAAAAACCTGCTGGAGCTGGACGAAATTATCGTCGGCGAGGCGGTATCTACACCTGCCGCCAATAAGGCCACCCAAGATATTTGGGGCAAATTCGCCAGCCTGATTGTGCGTCCGAATATAGCTTCCGGTGGCAATGACGAGGGTGAGCCGAGCTTTGGCTATACCTTCCGCCGTCGCGGTATGCCGGTAGTCGACCGCTACGAAGAAGTCGGCGGCAAGGTGGAATACGCGCGCTATACCGACATCCGCAAAGCGGCGGTGGTCGGCGGTGCATGCGGTTTCCTGTTCGAAAACGCGGTTGCTTGATAAGTAAAAGGTCGTCTGAAAGGCTTCGGACGACCTGTGGAGAGAAAAAATGACTTTATTTTTAAAGCGTGAAGATTTGGTTGCGCGTATTGCCGACACTCGATACCACCGTGTCGAAGGTACGACTGCTACCGTATGTACTGTGATTTTGCATTCAGGTTTTGTGGTCATCGGCAAGTCTGCCTGTATTACTCCCGACATCTTTGATGAGGCAAAAGGCCGCGAATTTGCCTATGAGGATGCCCTCAAAAATTTGTTAGACCTGGAAGCGTACCGCGTTAAAGAAAAATGCGCATGACGCGCAGGATAAGGAGTCTTAAATGGCACAAACAAAACAAGTGGTCTTGGTAACCACGGTCAAAACATCGGGCAAGGTGGTCAAAAACCGCTTTGTGGATTTTGTAGGCAAACAGGCAGCCGCCGGTGTGAAAGTGCTGGGTACTGCTACTTTGGATGCGGATGCGGGCGAAATGTTGGCCGTTGATGTATTGGGTATCGCCTTAGTCGAAGCAGGCGGCACGATTGCCGTGGGCGACGAAGTGGCAGCCGATGCACAAGGCGCGGCAGTCAAGGCGGCAGGTAATGCCAAGATTGCCGGTACGGCGCGCTCTGCGGCAACTGCGGCGGGCGAAGTCATCCAAGTATTCTTGAAAGGCTGATCATGGCTAAAGTTTATATTGCAAACACTCCGTTGATTTTGGAAAACACCCAAGGCAACCAATTTCGCGTCGAAGCTGGCGAAGCGGTCGAATTAACGCCGGAACAGTACGAATCAGTCGCGGCACACGTTACCCCGACACTGACAACCGGCGAAGAACTGGATGCGCAACAAAATGACACCCCACCGTCCGAAGATACGCCGTCAGATGATGCAGGTACTGCAGGCGAAGTTGAAAAAGCCGAAACGCGGTAAAAAACCGGCAGCAGCCGAAGAGGCGGAGTAAGCCATGTATATCGGCGCGGATGATTTGACGGCTGCGATGGGCAAAATGGAGTTGGTGCAACTGACCAACGACAATGCGCGCGGGACGGAACCCGACGCTCAGGTCATTGATGCGGCAGTGCGTTATGCCTGCGATTTGGTGGACGGATACCTGCGTGGCAGATATGTGCTGCCTTTGGCGGAAACGCCGACGGTGTTGCAGCCTTTATGCATCAACATTGCCCGCTATTTTTTTGCACAGCCGCCGAATCAACCGCGCCGACTTTCCGAAACCGCTGGAAACCGCCTACAACACGACGATTAAAACACTTGAGTCTATCCGCGACGGCAAAATCCATATCGGTATCGCCACATTGGACAAGCTGTCGCAACCTGAGCCGGGCGCATATCACGTCCGAGTGCGCGACAAAATGGATTTGGGAGGCTACTGATGAGCTCAACACGTCCGATTATTGATGCGGTAGTAGAGCATTTGCAGGCCGCTATCCCGTGGGTCAGCGTTGAGGCTTTTCCGGATCGTCCGTCCGAATACCAATTTATCCATCCCGTCGGGGCAATCTTGGTCGGCTACGGCGGCAGTAAATTTGGTGATATTGAGCAGCTCGGCCGTATTGCGCAGCAGCGCGATGTCAGGCTGATGCTGACCATTTTTGGCAGCAGCCTTAATGCGGATGACGGCACGCTGGCGATTTTAGATGAGACACGTCTTGCTATGGTTGGTTTTGCGCCGCCGAACTGCCAGCCCTGCCACCTTATCAGCGAGGAGTTTTTGGCCGAGGATGCGGGTGCATGGCAGTATCAGCTTGTCTTGCAGACCGAAACCCAGCAGGTCGAAGTCTGCCGTGAAGGAAAAACGCCCGCTCTTCATCGCTGCCCACTACCGCCGCTCCGACCAAGACCTCAACCCCGATTTAAAACCTAAAAAATAGGAGTATCCATCATGGCAGCAGCCTACCATCACGGCACGGAGACCATCCGCATCGACGGCGGCTCCAATCCCGTCTATACCGTTGACGGCGCAATTACCGCCATCGTCGGCACTGCGCCGGTCGGCGCGGTCAATGAGCTGACGGTATGCCAAACGAAAAAAGACTTTGGCCAATTCGGCGGCGAGCTGACCGCTCAAGGCTTTACCCTGCCGGATGCCGCACACATTTGGACGCGCTACGGCAGCGGTGTCGCCTATGTCGTCAATGTTTGCGACCCCGCCAAACATAAGACAAGCGTCAGCAATGAGGTATTGACGGTTGATCCTGACACCTTGACGGCCAAAACTGCCAAGCCTGCTCTGCAAAGCGGCTACACACTGACGGACGGCGGCAATACGCTGACCGAAAAACACGCACTACACCATCAACACCCTGACGGGTGAGATTACCTACAAAAACAAACCTACCTCACCCAAAATCAGCTATACCTACACCGACCCGACCAAGGTCCCTGCGGCTGACATCATTGGTGCTTATATTGCCGCCACCGGCAAGCGCACGGGGCTGGAGCTGTTGACTGAAGGCTTTAACCGCCAAGGCGCGGACGCTAAAAATCATTATTGCACCTGACTTTGACCGCTATGCCAATGTGCGCGCGGCAATGGAAGTCGTCGCGGGCAAGCTGAAGGCCATTGCTTATGCGGCGGCTCCGCAAGGTACGAGCCTGAGCAAAGTTCTCGAAGGTCGTGGACCGTTGGGTACGATTAATTTGCAGACATCGTCCGACCGCTGCCAACTCTTTTATCCACATGTCTTCGGTTTGCTCGGCCTCGAAAGCCTCGCCACCCACGCCGCCGGCCTGCGCATGAAAACCGATGTGGAACAGGGCTACTGGTTCAGCATCTCCAACCGCGAGCTATTGGGCGTAACGGGTGTGGAAATCGGTCTGACCGCCCGTGCGGACGATCCACAGTCCGAAACCAACCGTCTGAATGAAAAAGGTATTACGACTGTATTCAACAGCTATGGCACGGGCTATCGTATGTGGGGTAACCGCCTTGCCTGCTTCCCGGCTACATCGCATATTAAAAAAACTTTGAAGTGGCGCAACGCACCGGCGACATTATTGACGAGTCTATCCGCCGTTTGGAATTGCAGTATGTTGATAAACCGATTGATGCAGACGATCCGAATGCCTTGATTGACAGCCTGCTTGAGAGCGTCCGCACCTATATGTCTACGCTTAAATCTATTGTGGGCTTCTCGGTGGATTTGGACTATGAGTACGATTTGGTCGATGCGTTTAGCAAAGGTCAGGTCCCCATCGTTTACGACTACACGCCGAAACTGCCGGCCGAGCGTATTACCAATACCAGCGTGATGACTCGCAAGTATCTTATCAATTTGGTATCGGCTAACTAAGGAAGAAATATGTCTGCAATCAATGCAATCTACAATGCCAACGTCTATATCGACGGCAACAACCTTTTGGGTAATGCATCCGAGTTTAAATTGCCTGAGTTTGAGTTTGGCCAGGACGAATTTACCGGTTTAGGTATGGTTGGCACCATCAAGCTGCCAAACGGCGTCGAAGCCCTGGAAGGCGAAGTTACTTGGAACAGCTTTTATCCCGAGGTGGCGAAAAAAAGGCATCCAACCCATTCAAGGCCGTGCAACTGATGGTACGCGGTAACCTGCAAACCTTTAATGCAGCAGGTTTGGCGGAAGAAGTTCCTATTGTTACCACGGTAACAGCAATGTTTTCAAAAAACGCCTTGGGCGGTTATAAGCCGAAGGAAAAGGCGGCATTCAGCTCAACCTACCAGACAACAGAAGTCCGCCAAGTCGTCGGCGGTCGTGAAGTGCTGTACTACAACGCGTTCAAAAACATCTACCGCGTGGACGGTCAGGACGTTTTGAACCAAATGCGTAAAAACATTGGCGCTTAATCTTTAAATCGGATTAAAAGCCGTTTCAGACGACCTTTGACATAATCACCGTTCCTTTACCGATACGGTGATTTTTTTTATTTTTATGAACGTTTTGGAGATGGAAAATGAATGAAGCCAAGCAGTTGCAAGAAGATTTGGGTGTAAATACCGTTGTGAAACTGAAATATCCGGTGCGCTTGGCGACCGGACAAGTTCTGTCAGAGCTGAAGGTTCGTCGCCCGCGAGTCGGCGATTTGCGTGCGGTAATGCACATTGGCAGCGAAGTGGAACAGGGTTTGATGCTTGTGGCACGAGTCACAGGGCTGGTTCCGGAAGATTTAGACGAGCTGGATTTGCAGGACTTGAGGCTGTGCAGGCTACATTTCGCAGCGAAACGGAGCAGGTCTGAATATAAAAGCGGTCAAGAAGCAAACCACGAATTACTGTCGGCGTGTGCCGATTTGGCATGGTGGTTTGGCTGGAGCGTGCAGGATATTTACGCGATGACGCTTGAAGAATTTGAAGATTGGCATAAAGAAGCAGCCCGCCAAATTAAGGCGGGCTTTCGTAAGACTATGTAGGAATTTACGTTTTAAGACGGGTCCGGACTGTCTCAAAACACCCAATTAGGAAACCGATGCCGATTACTACGCCGACTACAGTGGTTGTAACAGGATAGAAATGGTAGGCAAAAATCGAAATAACGCCCCAAACGATAAATCCGCATACATAGCCGAACAGTGAAATCAGATCAGTCAGATAATCACACAATGCTTGCATTTTTACCCTTTCCCGCCCATTAAATTATTAGTTACTAGGACTCTAACCTATGTCATCCAATTTGGCAATAGCGATTACTGTCGGAGCAACCGTAGGCGGAGCTTTGGCAGGTCTAAAGAATCTGCGTGCCGCCATCGGAATGCTTAAAAGTGATGCAATTAGTACAGGCAAGAAGCTGTCTGTATTGGGGGCAGGTACGCTTGTTGCGGCGTCCAGCGCGGTCAGCAGCATCAAAGCTGTATCCGGGGCGGTCATGGGGCTGTCAGAAGAAGCAATCAAATTCGAATCTGCTATGGCGAATGTTAAAAAAGTGGTGGATTTCGAATCTCCTGAAGGTTTTAAAAATCTGAAAAAAGACATTTTGGAAATGACTAGAACCATTCCAATGTCAAAAGAAGAGTTGGCGGGAATTGCGGCATCCGGTGGCCAGCTCGGCATTGCCGAGAAAGACCTTAAATCATTTACCACAACCATTGCCAAGATGGGTGTTGCGTTCGATATGTCCGCCGAGCAGGCGGGCGACAGCATGGCGAAGCTGGCCAACATTTATAAGATACCGATTTCCCAAATCGACAAACTGGGTGATGCTGTCAACCAATTGTCGAACAGCAGTCCTGCCAAAGCCGCCGATATTGTCAATACTTTGGGGCGTGTTGGCGGCGTGGCGAAACAGTTCGGCTTGACCGAGCTTCAGACGGCCTCTTTGTCCAACGCCTTCATTGCGCTCGGCCGCTCACCTGAAGTGGCGGGTACGTCAATAAACGGCATGCTGACCAAACTGATGACTGCCGACAAGCAGGGGGCGAAGTTTCAAAAAGCTCTGAAAAATATGGGATTAGAATCCAAGTCGCTGAAAAAGGCGATTGCGCAAAACGGCGAGCAGGCTTTGATGGATTTTCTGAAACAGGTAGAAAAAAACTGCCAAAAAGAAAAATCAAATGGGCGCACTGGTCGATTTGTTCGGCTTGGAGTATGCGGATGACGTCGCTGCTTTGGTCGGCGGCCTGGATACCTATCGGAAATCCATTGAGGAGCTCAAAAAAACGGGCAAAGACGGAAAAGCTTCTTTCATAGGTAGTATGGATAAAGAGTTTTCCGCCCGTTCCGGAACAACCGACAACGGCCTGGCACTGCTCAAAAACAGTTTCAGCGAGCTGATGACAGTTGTCGGAGAGCGACTGTTGCCCGTTATCAGCAAAGTATCCTCAGCTCTTGCAGGCTTCATGCAGGATTTGACGGATTTTGCCGCCACCAATCCCGCTTTGGTCGATAGTCTGTTGATATTGGGCGGCATTCTTGCAGGAGTCGTGGTCGGATTTTCAGGATTTACAGCGTTGATGGGCGTCCTGTCTATAAGTTGGATTGTCGCTGCGCGGGCAATGTCGCCACTCTTTACAGCGTTTAAGGTTATGAGGAGCGTAGGATGGTTATTTAGTCGGGGATTGTTACAAATTATCCGATTCCTACCTATGGTTGGAAGTGCGTTTGTAAAACTTGGCATGATGTTGTTGACAACCCCTATCGGAATCGCGCTGACCCTGCTCGGTGTCGCCGCCTATATGCTCTACCGCAACTGGGATGCCGTAGTTGCCGGTGCGAAAGCATTGTGGCAAGGCCTGGGCGTTTTTGTCGGCGGCGTAGTCAATGCTATTGTGTCTTTTTTCGGTACTTGCTGGGAGCGCATCAAAGCTTATTTCGGCGGCGGTATCGGCAATATCTCGGCGCAGATACTCAGGTGGTCGCCGCTTAATCTGTTTTATCAGGTATTCCGCGGCGTTATGTCTTGGTTCGGCGTGCAGTTGCCGTCCAGCTTCGCGCAGTTCGGCGCAAATATCATCCAAGGGTTGTGGAACGGCCTTAAATCCAAATTTGAGGCGGTCAAGGCGTGGTTTGCCGAGAAGGCGGCATCGCTCAAACAAACATTTGCCGGTGTGATGGGCATCCACTCGCCCAGCCGCGTTTTCCGCCGATTTGGCGGATGGATGATGGACGGTCTGCAAATTGGCTTGGACAGGGGCGCGGCGAGTCCTATTGCCTCGATGGTCAGTGTAGCCGGTCGTCTGAAAAGCGGTTTTGCAAACCATATGGGACAAATGGCGGCGCGGGTATCATCTGGCCGCGCTGCATTTGCGGACGCACGCAGCTCCCAGTCAACGGGTGGGATGACCATCAATTACAACCCGACCATCAATGCGCCGGGCGGTAATCCTCAGCAGATTGAGGCCGCGCTGCAAATCGGTTTACGCGAATTTGAGGCAATGTTCCGCCGCATGATGGAAGATAAAGAACGGAGGGCTTATTGATGTATGCGATGTTGGGCGAGGTACGCTTTGAGCTCTTAAACAGCTTTACATCTTTGGAAACTCAGCATGCCGCCAATTTTGCCAAGCATGAGGTCCTAAAAGGCCGTCCTCGCTTGCAGGCCTTGCAAAAACGAACTGACGACGCTGCGTTTTTTTCTCAAGCTGCATTGGCGGCTGGGCAATCCCGATACGGCTTATAAGGGTCTGCTGTCGGCTTTGGAAGCGCAGCAGGCGGTGTCTTTGGTTTACGGCAGCGGCCGTTTTGTCGGATGGTTTGTGCTTGAGCGGCTGACGGAGCGCACGTTGATTCAGGACGCGCAAGGTCGTACGGCGGCGCGGGAATTGGATGTGGAGCTGACCCAGTTTGTCGGCGATCCGAATAACCCGCTCCCGACCCCGGCAGTCAAGTCGGGCGGGCAAAATCCGCTCCTGTCCTTATTGCCGGAGAGCGTACAGGCAAAAAGCGGGCAAATTGATTTCGGCGGTAGAGAAAGGCGTGAAAAATTTACCGAGCGGCCGAGGCGGGTATCAGTGATATGCAGAATCTGATACAGGCTGCCAAAAATCTGAAAAACGACCCGTCAGGGGCATTAAACCTGTTGGGGGACGCACTCAATATTGGCGGCAGCACTTTAGGACGGCTCAATGCCTTGCCCGAAGTAACGGCGATTTTCGGAGACCTTAAAGGCGCGGCTGAATTTGCATTACAGGCAGGTCAAGCGGCCAACAGGCTGGGCGGTGCCGTCGGTACATTGCGTGCCGGGTATGAGAGCGGATCCATCGGCGGCTGGCTGGCTGCCGTCGGAGACGGTGTTGCCGAGGCATCTGATGCGATGGCAAACGGCTCTGCCGCTGCCCAGGCTTTGACCGGCTGGCTGGCGGCAAGAAAGGATAAATGATGAGTGCGGTAATACGCTACACCACTCAAGACGGCGACCGCTGGGATTTGATTGCGCACAAGCATTACGGCAATGCGCTGTTGATTGACGGCCTGATTGCGGCCAATCCTCACTTGCCGTTGGCGGAGGAGTTCGCAGGCGGTCTGACGGTCTTTGTCCCTGTTTTGGAAACGAAACCGAAGAACAACCAAGAGGAGCTACCGTGGTGGATGCGTTAGGTGCGTTTTTAAAATCAAAAGGCCTTGACGGCGGCGGCAGTACCCATCCGGTTACCATGCCCGATTTTGTCCTGTCTTATGACGACAAGGATATAACGGCAGATGTCGCGCCGTATCTGATGTCGTTTAGCTATACTGATTACCTTGAGGGGCAGTCGGATGAGTTGCAGGTTGAGTTTGAGGATGCGGACGGACGCTGGCTGCGTAATTGGTATCCCGAGCAGGGCGATGCTTTGTCTTTGAGCCTGGGCGACCAATTTACCGGGCTGTTGTCTTTTGGAAAATTTGAGATTGCCGAGATTGAGTACAACCATCCGCCGTCGACTGTCAGTCTGAAGGCCCTATCGACCGGGATTACCAAGTCCAGCCGCACTTTGCGCGGTAAGGCGTATGAAAACACGACTCTGGCCGCCATTGTCCGTCAGGTGGCAGGCCGTTTGAAGCTGGAGGTAACGGGTACGGTCAAAAATATCCCCATCAAACGGGTGACGCAATACCAAGAGCGTGATATTGAGTTTTTGGCACGTTTGGCGCAGGAGTACGGCCACAGCTTTAAATCGTCGGCAACAAACTGGTATTTGCCGATAATGCCGAGCTAAAACAGCGTCCTGCCGTTGCCATATTGCTGCCCGAGGACATCATCCGTATCCGCCTTCGCGATTTGATTAAGGGGGTCCCGTCCAAAGTAGATGTCAAAGGTTACGACCCGAAGTCCAAGCAGACTGTTTCGGCGAGTCGCAGCAGCAAATCAAGACGCGGCAAAGCAAAACACGGCAGTACGGGCGATACATTGCGTATCGTGCCGAATAAGGGTGAGAGCGCGGCGCAATTAAATGCCAGGGCAGATGCCAAATTGGCGGATGCGCAGGACGACCAATGTGCGGGTACCGTTACACTGGTCGGCATGCGCTGTTGGTGGCAGGTCAAATGGTACGGCTTAAAGGATTCGGCAAGTTTTTCAGGCAAATATCTGGTCAAGCAATCGAGACATGATTTCACGCGCCACGGCGGATGGACGACCGAATTGGAGATCAAAATGACGGAGTATGTCGCAGACGAGGATAAAAACCAATGCAAACCCATGATTTTACAGCAACGATGCAATTCGGCATTGTATCGGCGATTGATGCGGAGGCGCACAGTTTGCGGGTCAAAATTGCCGTCCTCGACGACATGGAAACCGACTGGCTGCCTATGGCGACACCTGCGGCGGGCGGCAACCGGTTTTACAGCCTCCCTGATGTAGGCGAGCTGGTTGTCTGCCTGCTGGATGTGCGGGGTGAGACCGGCTGCGTTATCGGCGCGATTTACAACGCCGCAGACAAACCGCCGGTATCCGACCAAAACAAATGGGTCAAACGGTTTACCAACGGCACGGTCATCTCGCACGACCGCAGTAGCGGCGAAGTAGTCGTTGAGACGCCGGGTAAAAGTCATCATTGAAGCGGCGAAAAAAAGTAGACATCCAATCCCCGCATACCGAAATTACGGGTAATGCAACGATAAATGGGTTGTTGACCTACACCGCAGGTTTGACGGCCAGCAATGACGGCGGCGGCGAGGCAGCGAATATTAAGGGTAAAGTCATCATTGAAGGCGAACTGATCGTCAATGGCATCAACGTCGGCAAGCACATCCATGACGGCGATTCAGGCGGGCAAACCGGCGAGCCGAAAAAAATCATTAAACCGCATTAAAAGGCGTTTCAGACGGCCTTCTCTACAATCCCTGTATCTATAAGCGATACAGGGATTTTTTGATGTTCTACGCCGCACCTATCTCGAAACACTGGCAGCTCGCGCCCGAAGGCTCGGGCGTGGTTCAGGGTGCGGACGACATCGACCAATGTATCCGCAATATCCTGTCCACCCGCAAAGGTGCGGACGTTACCCGTCCTGATTTCGGCTCCGACCATTACAAATGGCTGGACACACCGGAAGACGTGTTTGTCCCGAATGTCGTCCGCTCGACCATGTTGGCAATACAGACATGGGAAAAAGCGGGTAGTAGTCGAAGACATTATTTTTCGGCGGTGCTGCACCGCATCTGACGATGACGGTTTACTGGCGCATCGCGGATGAGGTGGCGGGCGAGATTTATAGCACAGACATCAGATTGGAGCAGGCGGCATGGATTTGAGCAAACTCAATCGGGACGAGGTTAAGGCGGTTCCGGACGACCTGGCCGAAATTTTGGCGCAAACCATTACGGATTATGAGTCCCGCACCGGTAAAACCCTGCAACCCGCCCACATCGAGCGGCTGCTCATCAATACCTATGCCTATCGTGAGACCTTGGTACGCAAAGCGGTCAACGAGGCCTACCGACAGCAGCACCCGCGTTTTGCAACGGGGCTGATGCTGGATTTGTGCGGCGATGACGTCAACACCCCGCGGCTTGAAGCCTCCGCCGCCCGATGCGCCATCCGTTTTACGTTAGCCACCTCCAAAGCGGAGCCTGTTTTGATTGCACAAGGTACTCAAGTGGCCGCCGGGGCGACCGTGTTTCGGACGGTTGCATCCGGCACGCCTCGCCGTCAATCCGTACTTTTGGATTTGGAGGCTGTCTGCATCCAAACCGGCGTGTCCGGTAATGGTTTTGCCGCTGGGCAGGTTAATACGCTTGTCAATCCGATTGACGGTGTTACAGCCGTCAACACTACTGCGCCGACAGGCGGCGCGGCGGAAGAGTCTGATGAGGCATACCGCCAACGCATCCTGCTTGCACCGGAAAGCTTTAGTGTTGCAGGCCCTGTCGGGGCTTATGAGTATTTTGCCCGCCGTGTCAGCCCTGCTATTTGTGACGTACATGTGGGCAATTTAACGGGGTCGGACGGCCTGCCGATAGGGGGGCAAGTAAGGGTAACGTTATTAACCAAAAAAACGGGTTGCCGTCTTCGGAGCTGGTGAGCAAGGTGCAAAGTTTTTTTGTCCGGCGAGCGCGTCCGTCCGCTTTGCGACACGGTAACCGTAACTGCTCCGGCAGCAATCGACTATACGCTGGACGCAGAGCTGGTTTTGTATACCGGGGTTAATGCTGCCGAGGTTTTGGTGGCAGCAAAACAAGCATGGTCGGAATATGAAGTAACGCGGCGGGAAAAATTGGGCATGGATATTGTGCCTTTGGACATCCAAACGGTTTTAAAAGTCGCTGGCGTTTATAACGTAGTCCTTAAAAAAACCGACCCTAACCGTCGTCAAACCCGACCAATGGGCAAGATGTACATCCGTCAATATCCGGGCATCGTCCGAAACGGCAGAGGGGTAGCAACAATGGCAACACTGAGTTATGCCTCCGTTATCGAGCGCGACCAACGTTATCGGATGCTGGCCGATTTGGGCTTGAGGATGAGCGACATTGACGCGGTCAAGCTGATGCCGCGTTTGACTGAGCTGGTCGTGCCTGAGCACTTGGAGCTGTTGGCCGAGAGCCGCAGCATTTTGGGCGAGGACGGCTATTGGCTTGCCGAGAGCGACGAAACCCGCCGCAAACTTATCAAGGGTGCTTACCAACTCCACAGGTACAAAGGCACACCCTGGGCCATACGCGAGATTGTGCGCCGTCTCGGGTTCGGCGAGGTGGAAATTGTCGAAGGGCTTAGTAATAAAAAGCATAACGGCGAAATTCGCCGCGACGGTAGTTATACACACGGGCATACAGACCGTTGGGCGCATTACCGCATCATTATGACCAATACCATCACCAACGATCAGGCAGCCTTGCTGAGGCGCACATTGCGGGCGTTTGCACCTGCCCGATGTGTTTTGGCGGCATTGGATTACCAACACGTCTCCTTGAGGCACAACGGACAAGCATTAAGGGACGGCACGTTTAACCGAGGTACAGCATAGATGGCAAATTTAAGCGAGATGAGCCGCTGGGAGGCGGGCATTTACCAATGGGAGACCTCCGACCCTGTACAGGGCGGCCCTAACGGTATCGACAACCGCCCGACACGGGAGCTGGCAAACCGTACACGCTGGCTTTATGACGAGCTGGGCAGAGTAAAAGCCCGCATGGACGACCCCAATTTTTACAAAAGCATCACCGTATCCGACAGCAAAGCATTGTTTGACGCGAATAATTATCTGCAAATCGGTGCTGATGCCGCAGGCGGCTACATCCGCAATAAAAAGACAAACAAGGGCATCCAGCTTAAGAATGATGGCACGCTCCAGTACGACGGGTCAGACATTATTACCGCCCGCAAAGTAAGCCACAATCCCGATGACTACACGGTTGCAACCGTCCCGTCTTCGTTTGCGCTCAATAAGGCGTTTGACAATTCGGTCAAGCGCGGCGGCGCAATCGGGCTAGGCGGCGCGGCGCATCAGATTGCTATTGGCTGGGACACGCCCGGACTGGTCGCCAAAGTCGACACCCAAGCCGTGAACGTCAGCGTTCCGACAGGCGCAATCGCCTATTTTGCCCATGCCACAGTCCCCTTCGGCTGGCTCAAAGCAAACGGCGCGGCAGTGTCGCGTACTGATTTTGCTCAATTATTTGCTGCGATTGGTACAAGCTACGGTGCTGGCGATGGCCGAACAACTTTTAACCTGCCCGATTTACGCGCCGAATTTATTCGGGGTTGGGATGACGGCAAGGGTGTTGATTTAGGACGCGCGTTAGGCAGTTTGCAGGACGACCAACTGCGTAGTCACAGCCATGTTTATCGCCGTGGTCACATTGCCAATACGGTTGACTGGGAGCGGATTGAGGCGTCTGGAGACCGTAATGCAACCCTCTATGATGGCGACGGCAGATTTGACGATGGAGGAGACCGAGTGACTACCGCTATGCATGGCGGCGTAGAAACCCGCCCACGCAATATCAGTTTGTCTGCGCTTATCAAAATATAAGGAGACTAAAAATGAGTAATATCCAATGGAGTAAATCTGTGTGTCAGTTGGATGTCAACAATTTATATGTCGGCCAAGCCACTGCCGACCTCAACATCTATGCCCGCGACGGCAGCTATATCATCCCAGGCGGCTGCATAGATACCGCTCCACCTGAAATCCCTGCCAATAATGTAGCCCGCTGGACAGGGCGATAAGTGGGAATTTTTGGAAGACCACCGCGGCAAGGTTGCGTACAAGAAAGACGACGGCGAGGAGATGATCGTACTCAAAGTCGGCGCGCTGCCGGACACCCTAACCCTGCTGCCGCCACCGTCGCCATACTGCGACTGGGATGGTGATAAATGGATTGAGAACCCGGCCAAAAAAAGCGGAGGCGGAGCAACGCTATCTCAATCTTGCCAAGACGATGGCTCTTAACGACATCGCCAAGGCGGCTCAAGACATCGTTGCCGAAAAGTCAGGTATGGACAAGCTGCCTGCATTTGAGGTGGGTACTTGGCCGCTGCAAGCTGCTGAGGCTCACGCATGGCAGGCGGATAACAATGCCAAAACGCCGCTCCTCGACCAAATTGCCGCGTCGCGCGGCATCGACCCGGCCGAGCTCAAAGCTGCAGCCCTGCGCAAAACCCTTGCCTATGAGGCATTGAGCGCAACCGTTGCAGGGCAACGGCAGGCGATGGAAAAAAACAGATCGAAATGGCTGAAACCGTCGAAGCGGTCCGTGCGGTAAGTCCTAGATTTAAGGTCGTCTGAACATGAAAGCATATTTTAAAAATATCGCCATCGCCGCCGACCAGCTCGCCAATGCCATGATTGCGGGCAGTCCGGATGAAACCGTCAGCAGCCGTGTCTATCGAGGCGCGGTGTTGGCGGCACAGCCGACCCGCGTTGCCCGAATGGCGTATCACGCTGTTAATGCACTGTTTTTTTTGGCAAGAAGACCATTGCCGTGCAGCCTACCTGCGCGAAAAAAACAACGCGCGCATTTACCGGATGAGCTGCAATGACCGCCCGCGCTGATTTTGCCGTCAAACAAGGCACCACCGTGCCGCTGACCTTTGCCGTACTTGACGGCAAGGGCAAGCCGCATCCATCGCTCAAACATCTGGACAGCGCGGTTTTGACTATTGTCCCGACAGCCGCAGAGGCGTTTGCCTTGCCCCTCTCCGTCAAGCCGGGCGGAATTGGTATTGTCTTGACAGCAGAGCAGACACGCGGATGGAGATGGCGGTGGGCGCGGTACAGCGTGCGCGTTACCGTCAAAGGCGTCGCTGCCGTGATTTACGAGGGCAATCTGACCCTTGAGACAGAGTTGGGAGCTTAACAAATGGCAGAAATAAAAGGCGGTATTACCGTCAGCGGCGGCAGTGTCGACAGTATGCCGGTCATCCTCGACGGGCGTACAAGCCTGTACACCGAGGCAATCGAAAGAGGCTTGATAGAGCCTGATACGACTTATGAGCAATTTTTAGAGCGTTTGGCAGTCAAGCCGGGCGAGCTTAAAAAGGCCGTCAAAGAGGCGGTCGCCGCAGATTTGGAAAATAAGGTAAACGCTGCGGTAGCGACTGCGGTAGCCCAGCTCAAATTAATCGGCCCGGGAAATGTCGCGCCGGTGCAGCCCAGCCCGCAACCGCAACCCGAGCAGCCCGTTTCGCCCGCGCCAAAACCTGCGGTCAATGCAGATATTTCTGATGAGACCTTGGCAGAAGTTTACAGAATTTTAGGGAAAAAAAAGAATGACTCAGAAATCAAACCTTGATCTCGCTGTTATTGAGATTACAAAAACAGTGGATGAAGCCAAAAAACTGGCCGAAACCGGACCTACCGTTAACGAAGAGGGTCATTTGCTGTTTAACGGCAAAAAAACTGGCTACGATCATCATGCCGTCTACTTTGTCTGCCAATGTCGCGCAGGCTTTGGGCAGCGACGAAACCGCCTCGCGCCTATACCAAGAACAAAGCGAATTTGAAACGCAACAAGTCAACGCAAACACGCGTATTGCTTTGGAAAAACGGCGTGTACTACATCGAGGACGCGCTGCCCGCTGATTTAAAAAACAAGGTGCGCACGCGCTGGTATGAAACCAATGAGCGGCCAGAAGAAGCCCTGAAAATTGTGCAGTTAATCCAGGCGTTTTTGGACAAGCTGCCGTCAAACGTATACATAAGCTCCCGCGGGGGCGTGTTCCCGACGACCAAAAACAAAGGCTATGCACCGGATTTCTACGGCGAGGACAACCGTACGCTCAGCCGCGGCGTTAAGTTGAATGGTCAGCCTCATACCATCACGATGACCCTGCATGGCGGTCAATCGTGTTTGTCGCTGCGCCGATTTATGTTTAATACCATCGACTTCAGTAAGGCGTGGTTTATCGTCGAGGAGATGGGGCAAGACGTATTCCACCTGTGCGACGGGTCTGAGGGTAACCGAATTATCCACGGCGGTAATATCCGCACCCGGGCGTATCTCAAATATGGTTACGTTCGCGGGGCTGATTTAGATAAGATGCTGTTCCGCCCCATTGATGGGTGGACGAAAGAGCGTCCGCACATTGGTACCGGATTGGGCGAAAAAGGTACAGCTGAGGCCGGGCTTAATAGCACGACCTATCCGATAGTCGATAATGCCTGCTTCCTTAACAACAGCCTGATTACTGAGCATATTACCCAGTTCCCAGGCTTCAACAAGGACAAAATTTTCGACCTGATTCGCTCCGAGTCGGGCGAACGGCATCTCAGCGCGGGCGGCCATTTTGATGAAAACGGCGAGTCAGCATTCCCGCAGTCTGATGGCACAACCTCTCGCCGTTGGGGCAACTGGCGAGGCTGCCAAGCGGGTAGCCGAGGGTATGGCTGGCGTATCTTCGGTACCAAAAATACACGCGTTGAGTATTTCGACGTCCGAGGTTTCAACGGCGGCGCGGTAGTCTGTGGTTTGTATGGTACGCCGAAGGGCGAAGACATCGGTGCGCGAGATTCAGTCAAGGCGTATGAAAACGGTATCGTTGCCGTTAATACCAAGATCTCCGGCGGTTATTTTACACACAACTACATCTGTGGCGTCGAGGCCATCAGGGTATCAGGCTATGAGTTGTGTGGGATATACGCGCCCGACTCCGTCGTCGGCCATCCTGACGCGCATCTTGAGCATACACGCGGCATCGGCGGTGGCACGTCGCTTGATCCAGGGTATCAACAGTGCACTTCGCGCTACTTGCCGATGGACAATCTGTACATCCACGACAACGTATTCGGGTTAGGAATGCGCAAAGTTATGGATATTCACGTTGGCAACAACGTTAAGATTGTAAACAACAGCGGCCGCGCGATGTATTACGGCATCAGTACGGTGATAGAAGAGATTTTTGCCGGGCAATTAATTGACCATACCAAGCCGAATACAAGTAAGGACACAGCCGACCCAAACAGCTTTTATTATCAGGATTGTAATATTGAGGTGAGAGGCAACGTTATCGTGAGTGGGTTGTTTGGGTTGCACCCGGTCAACGGCGCGAAAGGCGTTAAAACCCGTAAGGATGCGGGCAAATGGTTCTTACGCTGCCACCAGGTATGGGAGGGAAACATTGTCTACGCCCCGCGCGGCATGTTATGTAATTTTGGCCACAATCACTTTGTCGTCGAAAATAATATGTTCACCTTTGCTTTACCTTTTGGAGGCTTTTACGGCTTACACCAAATCTCGCAAATCAGGGTGACCAATGGCGGTAGCGGTTATACGTCTCCTCCCAAAGTAGTGATTACCGGCGGCGGTGCAGAGGCCTTTGACGGAGCTGGACGCGCCAAGATTCGAGATGGGAAAGTAATCGACATCATCGTGGAGCGCATGGGTAGCCGCTATACCGAGCCGCCAACCGTTACGCTGGTGGGTGGTGGCGGCAGCGGCGCTACGGCCGAGGCATATGTGAATACTTTCACATATGGTATGCAGATCGGTGCGGAGGGTAATTACGGGACGATGTTAGGGTCCAAGATTATGGGTAATTACGTGCAAAACTCGCCGGACGGTAATTTTATTAGGCAATTTGTGATTGGCAATTTAAGAGGTTCAATTTTCGCGTGCAACTTTGCGGATGGAACACCTTATTCCAGCGTCGAAAAAAAGCTAAAAAAAGCCGTTTGGTGATCCGTATGTAAGCAACTCTATCAAATATCGGGACGGCATCGGTAGTTTGGGTTTTTATGGTGGAGCGCTCGAAACTTGCGAGGTTTGGGGGTAATTTTGTTTTTGACCAATTAACCGACAAGTTGGAAATTTGGACTGGCGACAATGCAAAAGGCAGTGTACATACAAAAATACCCTGCCTACCGGTCATCAAGATGTCCTTAATGCTGTCAAGTTTAAGGCTCTTGAGATGCAACTTGCCGCGTTGCAAAAAGAGGTGGCTGATATGCAACTCAAAGCTACAACTACACCGAGTCCGCCCTGAATCTCCTGCTCAACCTCAACCGCCTCAAAATGCTGACAGCGGCTCACAAGGCGCGACAGGTACTCCAGAGGCCACGAGTGAGCAACAACCGCCAAAAAGCAGATAGCGGCAGTGGACAAGGCGGTACAGCTACTGCACAGCCGACAACGCCTGTGGCTCCGGCACCGACAACACCGGCACCTGTAACGCCAGCTAACCCACCGGCAAATAGCGATCAGGCGCAAAGCCAGCCTGCGGCCAAGCCCGAAACGTCCATCAAATTTACGTTTGACGGCGTGGAAACGACGGCTACTGAGGCTGTCGGAAGCAACGGCTCGGCTAAGCTGAAAACCTTAAACAACTCCATCAAATCAGGCGAGCCCGAAGGCTGGGTTGGCGCGTTTGGAGAGGTTGATGGGCATAAAGTCATGTTTGCGAGTGCAGCCGGTACGGATAAAGGCGTCCGCTATATTGAGAGTGATGGCATTGCGTCTGATGGATCATCAGATAGTGCAATCATTGTGCCGATTAAAATATCTGCAACATCGAGCAATGGCGGGTCTTTTGCGGCAGTAGTCCTTAATGGCCGCAATATCGTCAACTCAGGTCTGCTGGTGACGGACGCAGATGGCGGATTTAAGTTGCGACCTGTTGACGGTACGACCGTTAACGGACAACCAATTTCCCCAGCCAAAATCTACGAATACGACAAATGGCATGTTGCCGTTATCACCATAAAAATCAGGCGAGGACCGTCGATTTGATAAAGTAAGATTTGGCCTCAATCATGCGGGCAACTCGGGTCGTAGCGTAACAATTGGCGCGGGTATCGAGTTTGTTCAGGGTGACATCAGTAAGGCTGATGAAAAAGCAGCGGCATTGATAGCTAAATACAGCAACGATGCCCCTGTTACTCCAAGCCCTACGACTCCACCGCAATCTGACAGTGGCTCACAAGGCAATCCGCCAGCTAGTCAAGGCGGCGCAAGTGCTGCACAACCGACAACGCCAGCCCCAGCTACGCCAGCAACAAATATCGATGGAGCCGCGCAAAGCCAGCCAGCCGATAATCGATTTGCAAACCTCAAACGCAGTATCAGCTTTTTTTGGCGACTCGACAAATGCGCGCATTGGCGAACACGCAATAAAAAGTAGCAAAAGCCGATAACATCCCAGTTATCAACAATGCCCAAGGTGGCAGCTTGGCATCCTATGCGCTTATGTCGATGGATGGGTCTCCTGTTGATGTTAAATTTAATGTCGATACCATTCCATCAAAAGGCCAAAATGTGTTTGTAGAGGGCGAATTGGTTTACGGTGAGGGTGTGACGCCATTTAGTTTGCATTCGACCATTGTCATGATTGGGGAAGGAATCGAAGCCTCTATCGTAGGACAGTCTGCAAATGTCAAAATCTTCCCGCGCGACAACCAGTCCCATAGTGTCGTTGTAGGCGATAAATATCCTGTACGCCTCAAAAATAGGGGCGGCGTCGATGGCATCTGCGTCCTTGCCACTGGCAAAAACGATGTTAACGGCGCTAACTGGGGCAATTGGCAGGCGGCTTTAGAACGTGTTAAAGGATACATTCAAAAATGCATTGCCCTTGTACAACCAAAAGATGCACCTCGATATATTATCTTGCCTATCTGGGCGGATAACAAACCGGGCTGGTCGAAAGAGGAACATCCTTACCGCCATCAGCTTAAAGATGAGCTAAACAAGTGGATACGCACAACGTACGGCGAAAACGTATATGACATTGATGCGTATATGTTGTCAGAGCAGATTTGGGCGGATACTGGCATCACGCCAAATGAGGCTGACAAACAGGCTCAAAAAGACGGGATTATGCCGTTATCTCTGTCTTATGACGGCGGTGCACATTTCTTGCCTGCTGTCGAGGCTGTTATCGCTGGCAAGATTATTGCCAAAGCAAAAGAGTTACATTATTTGTAATGGTTAAAAATAAAAGGTCGTCTGAAAACAGGCGACCTTAGAAAGGAGATTGAAAAATAAAGTGGGACGGCGACGTAGCGGTGCGGGAACACCGCTACGCCAGCCAAGCAGAGCAACCCTGCATTGACTTCTAGGCCGCCTTAGTCTCTAGAGACCGAGGCATTCTATCCGTGATATGGGAGTGAGTGCAAATGCAAATTTTCCGCGAAATGCGCTGCAAATACTGCGGCAAACTGCTTGCCAAAGGCAGCGGATATGTGCAAATCAAATGTGCACGCTGTAAAAACATCAATTCATTCAGTAACTAAAAAATCAGCAGAGTGCCGTTGAGCATCATATTAATTCTGTTTCCGAGCAGCCGAATGCTGCAAATTAGGAGTATATATATGATGCAAAAAACACAACAAACTCTACCGATTATCCCTTGGATGGGTGGCAAACGCCGATTGGCAAAACACCTGTTGCCCATGTTTCCCGAGCATTCGTGTTATGTTGAGCTGTTTCCGGCGGCGCGGCGTTGTTCTTTATGCGCCCAACGCCTGCTAAAGTAGAGGTACTTAACGACATCAACGGACAGCTCATCAATCTCTACCGTGTGGTACAGCACCACTTTGACGAGTTCGTCCGCCAATTCGAGTGGACGTTGACCAGTCGCGAGGTATTTGCCCGCCTGCAAAGCACACCACCTGATTGCATGACCGATATTCAGCGTGCCGCTCGGTTCTTCTACCTTCAACACAACGCCTTCGGTGGCAAGACCGTCCATCAACATTTTGGCACGGCTACCACGTCAAAAGCGTGGGATGCGTCGCAGATTAGAGCAAAACTGACAGCAGCCCAAGCCCGGCTGAGAGGTGTGTTCGTCGAAAACGAGACGTGGGATCGATGCTTCAAGCGGTATGACCGAGAGCATACCTTCTTCTACTCAGACCCGCCGTACTGGCAAACCGCAGGGTACGCCCACGCATTCGATTGGCCGCAGTATGAGCTACTGGCCAAAGCAATGGCGGAGAGCAAGGGCAAATTCATGCTGTCCATCAATGACCATCCTGATATAAGGGAGTTGTTCAAAGACTTCCGCATCACACAGCTTGAGCTTGCCTATACGGTTGGCAGAGACAAAACCGGTAAAACAAGCGGCGAGCTGGTCATATGTAATTGGTAAAATAAAAAGCGACGGTGACGTCGCTTTTTTAAAAAGTGAAAATTAGTTGCAAATATTGCAATAAAAAATCGAGCAGATTATCTCAAAAATCGCGGCGGTTTTTCGCGAGCGGCTTCAATTATATTAGGCAAGGGCAATACTTGTTTTATAGTGGATTAAAATTGCAATGATACGGCGTTGCCAACGCCCTTATGTACTACCTTGTACACGGCGGACGTTGGCGCCTTGTCTCATTTTTATTTTAATCCACTATATCTTGCAGCAGGATTTTCGTCAAAACAGTTTTTGCGAGTCCAGCAGCAGGGTAACGGGGCCGTCGTTGCACAGGCTGACCTGCATATGCGTTTGGAAGCGGCCGGTTTGTACGTTCAAACCATGTCCGTGCAATAGTTCTGCGGTATGCAGATAGAGCGTTTGCGCCTGTTCGGCAGGGGCGGCTGCCGAAAAAGACGGGCGGCGGCCATTTCGTGCATCGGCATACAATGTGAATTGGGAAACCAGCAGGATTGAGCCACCAACATCTTTGACGGACAGGTTCAATTTGCCGGCATCGTCTTCAAAAATGCGCAGATTGGCGGCTTTGTCGGCAATGTAGCGCGCATCTAATTCGGTATCGTCGTGGGTAACGCCGAGCAATATCATCAACCCGTTATCGATTTCTGCGCAGGTTTCCTTATGATTTCCGTCCAATACATCGACGCGGGAACAACTCACTTTTTGGATGACGGCTCGCATAGCGGTTCTTTATATCTATTCAAAAGATTGGTTGACGGCGGATTCAGATACACAAGTGTTTCGACAGCAATGCAGGTAGAAAAGGTCGTCTGAAAAACGTTATGGTTTCAGACGACCTTTAGGTGGATTGCATCAATGCCGCAAAAAGAATCCGGCTTAATTTCCTTTACTTATCCGTTATAGGAAGCTTAAAGGTTATTTGGCAGGTTTGATGTCGGCTTTTTGCAAGAGAGCACGCATAGTGTCGTCAATGCGGGCAGTACTCAGATCGCGGGCTATGTTGCCTTTGATTTCGTTAAAGGCAGGAACTTTGACATCGCGGCGGTCGTCAACGTAAAACACGGCGTAAGAATTACCATCTTGCAGCGGTTCGGATGTCGCTTCGCCTTTTTTTCAGGTCTTTGACTGCTGCGTACAGAGGCGGTGCGGCTTCTTGCAAGTCTTTTAGCGGAACATAAGCTTGAGGAATATCACCTGCTTTTTTGGCTTCTTCGTCAATCGAATATTGTTTCAATACTGTGGCAAAAGCTTTCTTCGCCTTCAAATCGGCAGCGGCTTTTTGTCCGTCGGCTTTAGTTCGTGTAACGATTTCCCCTAGGCGTACTTCCTGACTGCCTTGGTAGAATTTGGCAAATTCATCGTAGGATTTTTTAATTTCTTGTTCGTTGACAGGATTTTTGCGCAATACGTCGATGGCCAGGGCTTGTCCGAGCAGGTCGTCTTCAAATGCCGCCCATTCTGTTTTGAAGGACGGTTTTTTGTCCGCACCTTGTTTCTTCGCATCTGCACTGGCTTGTTCAAGGGCTTTTTTGAATTCCGCACTTTGATCCAGCTTGCGGCGTTTGGCTTCTTGCGCGATAACCGTGCTGATAACTTGGCGGTTGGCCAGCTCTTGTCGCAGTTGTGGAGAATCCTGGATTTGTTTGTTTTCAGCACGCAAGGCGGCAACTTGTCCGTCAATCACGCTGCTGTCGATGGCTTGTCCGTTGACGGTAACCAGGGTTTGGGCAAACAGGCTGCCGGATAGGGCGGCCATAACCAATGCGGCTGTAAAATGGGTTTTTCTCATAATCTTCTCTTTAATTTGAAACAATGCGGATAATTCAATGGAAATATTCGTCGGGCGTTGCCGCCTTGATGCTCAAGGCGTGGATGAAACCGCCGGCAAACAGGTCTTGGAGCAGGTTTTGAACCATGCGTTGGCGTTCAATACGTTTCATCCCGGTGAAAGCCTCGCTGACGACGGTTACAGCATAATGCCCCCCGCCTTTATTGCCTGCGTGTCCTTTGTGCAAATGGCTGTCGTCTTGAAACTCGAATATCTGAGGGTTTAGAGTTTTCAGGCGACCTTCTATTGCTGAACGCATATCCATTATTTAAAAACAGCTTTGTAGGGCTTAATCAAAACTTCCTCATATACGCCCGCAGCGACATAAGGATCTTGTTCCGCCCATTCTTGGGCTTCGTCAAGCGATGCAAATTTGGCGACGATAAGGCTGCCGGAGACGCGTTCAGGATTGTCGGGCAGGGGATTCGGTCCGGCTGTCAGAAGGCACCCTTCGGCTTGCAGGGCTTCCAAACGTTTCAGATGATCGGGACGTGCAGCCATACGGGCTTCATGTACGTCGTCTGCATCAGTGGCCAAAAGCATATAATATTCCATTGCTTAATTCTCCTTTGGTAAATGTTTGCCCAAATAAATACCTTGAGCGATAAAGAAAGCGAACATCAGTCCGGTCGAACCGAACATCTTGTAATTCACCCAATGACTTTCAAAATGAGTGAATACAAACCAGTTGGCTATGCCCATAAATACGAGAAACGCTATCCAAGCATAGGTCAGATTATTCCAGACGGTATCGGACAATTCGAGTTCCTTGCCCATTGTAGCCTTAAGTCCGTTTTTTCCGGCAAGGTGGCTGAAAAGCAAGACCAGTGCACCTATCCAAAACAATACGGTCGGTTTCCACATGATGAATCGCGGATCTTTCAGCAGGATGGTCGCCCCGCCGAATACCACGATTAAAACCAATCCGACCCACTGCATCGTATCCAGCTTTTTTTAAATTTCCAATAGGTAAAGGCCGCCTGCAAAACACCGACTACCAAAGCTACGGCTGTCGCGGCAATCATGTCTTTCGTAACCGTATAAGTCAGAAAAAACAAAATTACCGCCAATAAATCACTCAGAATTTTCATATATAAAAAACAAAAATGAGGAAACCAAACAATCAAACGGCAATCATACAGGCAGCTGCGGTTTTTTTGCATTACCGCAAATCTGAAACTTTGGTTTGTTTGATATGCCGACAGTTTGTTGTAAGGTTTTAAAAATGCAAATGGAATGATAAAATAAGTTCTCAATAGATTTGTAAAAAAGAAACACACCGATGCAAACAGCAACGGTTTATGACATTTTTGATAACATAAATGACAGTGTTACTTGGCAGATTAGGGACTTAGACTATATCATAACGTAATATATCGTAATAGACGGTTAAGTAATCGGCAGTACAGCAGGATTCATTTCATAGGGGACAAGTTTTGAAAAAAACATTACAAAAATCAAACTTATCGCAGCTTCCGTTGCCTTAGCGGTTTCGGTGGGTGCAAGCGCAGGGTTGGGCGGTTTAAATGTTCAATCGCATTTGGGTGAGCCGTTTTCCGGCAACATCACCGTAACCGGAGAAGAAGCACAGGCATTATTTAACGGCGGCAAGGCTTCCGTATCGAATGCCAACCTCAGAACCAGCGTTCACAGAGCGGGCGATCGTGCGGTCATCAATATCCGTTCGGCTAAAGCCATCAAAGACCCTGTGCTGATTTTCCAAGTCAGCACCGGCTCAATCTCGAGAATATACCGCAATCATCGATCCGGCTGATTACTCGGTCAAGGGCGACAGTACGCCCCGCGTTCGTCAGGAGCCGCCTCCCGCATACGCTTCCCAGCAGATAGACCGTCAAGCTGCACGCGAACGGATTAACCGTGCGCTGCGTAGTGGAAATGCGTCTGCAGATGTTGCGAATAATACGCGTAAAGAGGGAATCGACAATAAAAAGTCAAAAAATGCCCAAACGCAGCCTAAACAGATGCAAAATGTAGCCTCTTCTGTACAGGGCGAGCCGCGTTATAGCAAACGACATTTAGTCAAACAGGGTGAAACCCTGACTGAAATTGCGACCCGTATCCGTCCTCAGGGTATGACGGTCGAGCAGGTAATACAGGCATTGGTAAAAGCCAACCCTAGTGTGTTCATCAATAAAAATGCCGACCATATGTTGGCTGGCAAAGTATTGAATATCCCGACCCAGTTCGATATGAAACAGGCAGCCGCTAAACAGGCCGCCGAGAAGTCTCTTGTGTCTGATAAACAGCAGCCGCAGACCGCAGCAGCATCTAAAGCATCGTCTGAAAAATCAGAAGCTGCCAAAACTAATGCATCTGCGGAAAATAAGGCAGGTGAAAATAAGGCTGGCGAAGAGGCTAAATCAAACAAAGAAGCCAAGCTTGAACAACAACCGGCACAAGTAACCGCTTCCGCTCCACAGGGTGCAACACAAGAACAAGCTGCTTCATCCGTAGGCACTGAGGAAGTATTACAACCCGGCATCGCAGAACAAACCGCTGCAAGTGAAACAGCAAAATCTACGCCGGAAGCCCAAGTTGAAGAAGCTTTGGCTGCTCAGCAAATTCCGCTGCTCAAAGTGAAGCAGTAGAAGAGTCGTCTGAAGATGGCGGATTATGGCGCTGGCTGTTAATCGGCGGCGGTGCGCTGTTGGCATTGTTGCTGTTACTGAAAGCTTTGGGCAAACGAAAAGCAGCTGCTGTCGCGCCTGTCGTACCTGTTCCTTCTGCAGGATATGACGAAGAAGATGACGACATTAGCTTTGCAGAAACCGTGATAGCTGACGAGGCGAAGCCCGAACAGTTTGTTCAAGCGAAAGCTGTTCCGGCAGAAGAGCCTGACGGACTGTCTATCGAGGATGATTTTGACGACGAGGCTTTTTTTGTACAGCCCAATGCAGCCAAAGAAGCCGCTGAAGATGAGATCAATATCAATATCGATGATATTGACGATAAGCACGTCGGCATCGTATCCAGCGCAGTTACCGTGGATGAGGAAACGGAAAAACGCCGTGATTTGGATTGGGACTCTGTTGAATCGACAGAAAGCGTCTATGAGCCCGAGCCGGAGAATCCGTATCAACCGGTTTCAGTAGTTATAGAAAGCAGACATCAAGAGGAGTCAGTAGAAGAGCCTGATAATACGGCCCATATTCAGCAATTTGATGAGGTCCAATCAAACTTTGACACGTCTTTCCATGACGCTAGTGAAGAAACCAAAGAGGCGGATGCCTCAGTAGGTGAAGAAGAGTATTCTTATACCGAATCCGCCGTTGCGGAAGAAGTTTCTGATTTGGAGTTTGACTACGAAGCCTCCGACGCTTCTGAGGTTCAACAGCAGGAGCAGACTGTTGGCGCAGAAAATGTCAAAGACTTTGAAGAAGCAGAAGAAGGATGGGACTTCTTCTCGGAAAAAACCGAATCCCAGCCTATCGAGCCGCTGCCTGAGTTCACAACATCTGAGCAAACATCGTCTGAAAAATTAAATGGGGACGAGGCTTTAGAGTTTGCTTCCGTTGATACCTCAGCCGATGAAGCCGTAGCCGAAGAGCCTTTTGAAATCAAACAAGATGAAGGCATTACCTTCCAAGAAAGCGACGAAGATTTCGGATTGGCTGATTCCCAAGGTAACGGAGTAGAAGAGACCATCGAATGGGAAAACCTAACAGTTGATGAAGAAGTAAGCAAGTCGGCATTTGACTCAGGCTTTATTTCCGAATCCGTCGGAATGACCGCTCCTTTAGAAGCCAAATACGAATTGGCAAAAAAATGTATGTCGAAATTGGAGACCCCGGTGCAGCCCGTGAAACTTTGCAAGAGCTGATGGAAGAGGCTACCGGCGATATCTTGGATAAAACCAAAGCCTTGTTGGCAGAGTTAGGCTGATTAATCTGACAATCCCTTTTGGGAAAGAAAAATAAAGATGCCGTTTCTAAAAGCGGCATCTTTTTTTATTGCTATACTGTCGGATAAGCAATTTTCGTATGATTTTGTTCGAATATCGAGCCTTCACCGATTATGATGTTTCCTTCTTCAAAGCAGCCCGCAGTTTGCCGTTGGGCATTAATCCTGTCTTATGATGGCAGCCGATTTTACGGCTGGCAAAAAAACAAGCTGGCGACTTGCCTACTGTTCAGACGACCTTAGAATATGCACTCAGCCAAATTGCGGGTGAAGCCATCCGAACCATAGTTGCCGGACGGACGGACACAGGCGTACACGCGACTGCGCAAGTCGTCCATTTCGATACCACAGTAGTCCGTCCCGAGCAGGCATGGGTGCGGGGCGTCAATGCCCATCTTCCCGAAGGTGTGTCTGTATTGTTCGCACAGCAAGTGGCCTCCCATTTTCACGCCCGCTTTGACGCATACGGTAGAAGGTATCGTTACCTTTTAGAATCATCTCCTGTCCGTTCCCCGATATTGCAAGGCAGGGTAGGGTGGACGCATCTCAAGCTCGATCCTGACAAAATGCAGCAGGCGGCCTTATTATTAGAAGGCGAACATGATTTCTCCAGCTTTCGCGCTGCCGAATGCCAAGCAAAATCCCCCATCAAAACCCTATACAGTGCAAAAATCAGCGGTACGCCGCAATTCCTCAAACTGGATTTGCACGGCAATGCCTTTCTGCACCATATGGTGCGTAATATTATGGGCGCATTGGTTTATGTCGGCAGCGGCAGGCTTAGTGTTTCCGGATTTCAAACCTTAATTGGAGAACGCAGCCGCCTCAAAGCCCCGCCGACCTTTATGCCTGACGGATTGTACTTAACCGGCGTGGATTATCCTCCCGAGTTCGGCATCATCCGTCCCGAAATGCCCGAATGGCTGTGAGGTCGTCTGAAATACTGTCAAGCCTTATTTTCCCCTTCAATAAAGAAAGGTTTGGCTATTCCCGCGCCGAAGGAATCTAAGCATTGATTTTTTTAGAAATATTCAAAAATTACCGTACTCAAGCTTTTTATATTTCTTTCAAATCAGGAATGAAGATTTGAAATATCCTGTTTTTTTATTTTCATACACTATAAAAAAATTGTTTGAAATCTGTACGCATTCTTTTCAGACGACCCTTTCTCTTTTCGATAAACCAACCCACAGATAAAGCCTGTACTACGGAGCTGGAATAAGAGCCACCTCAGATCAGGAGATATTTATGCTCGGCAAGCCCTATCAGGGTCAAACAGGCATGAATACCTGAACGATGTTTCCAGTTTCCTCGCTTGCCTGAATTAGCCAAAAAAACAACAGTCAGTCCTAAAAAACTACCGTTCGGGAAATCTGTGTTGTAAAAATGCAAACAATAGGAAAATCGGTATTACCATATGATTTATAAAGGAAATATTTAGAATCTTATGTTGTTGACAGGGTGGTGTGGCGTAAGGGGGAAGAAGGGGAAGTGAATAAAGTTTGTTTTTTTAGAAAGGAACAATTATAGTGAGAGTCATGGAATCGCTGATTCCAGCGATAATGTAAAAGCCTAAGCGGACTCTGTCCGGGTCTGCTTAAGTTATTTCTTCACGATAGAAAAAAAGGAATACAGCAATGAAAAAAATCTCTGATTGCTCTGACTTTGGCAGCTTTTGCCTGTTGCAGCTATGGCTGACGTTACCTTGTACGGTCAAGTTAAAGCCGGTGTTGACATTTCCCGAGTTAAAGAAAAAAACTACAGTTAACGGTGTAACTACCAAGGATACAACCAAAACTGCTACTGAAATTGCTGACTACGGTTCACGCATCGGTTTCAAAGGCCATGAGCACCTGAGCAATAACCTGAACGCTATTTGGCAAGTAGAGCAAAATACTTCTGTTGCCGGTACTGACAAAGGTTGGGGAACTCGCGAGTCCTTCATCGGTTTGGAAGGCGGCTTCGGTAAAATCCGTGCAGGTAAACTCAATACTCCTCTGAAAGACAGCAGCGACAGCATCGATCCTTGGGAAGCCAGCGAGGCAAACTCAGATGTTTTGGCATTAGGCAAATTAGAACGTGTAGAAGATCGTAAAGTGTCTGCACGCTACGATTCACCTGTATTGTCCGGTTTCAGCGCAAGCGTACAATACCAACCACGTGACAATGCTAATCCTGATGACAAGTATACTCACGATGTGAAAAGCCGTGACTCTTACGGTTTGGGTCTGAACTATGAGAATGCCGGCTTCTTCGGTCGCTATGCTGGTTCTTTTGCTAAACATTCTGTTCTGGACAAAGATTACTTGAATTCGTTCAACAGAAATACTACTTTGGCTGCTGATACTTATAAAGATCACCAAGTACACCGTTTGGTAGCTGGTTACGATGCAAACAATGTATTGGTTTCTGTTGCAGGTCAATACGAAGGTTTCAAAGCTGACAAAGCTAATGCTAAGAAAAACGAACGTACTGAAGTTGCTGTAACTGGTGGCTATCGTATGGGTAACGTAATGCCTCGCGTTTCTTATGCTCACGGCTTCAAAGCTAAAGAAAACGGTGAGAAACAAGCTAACAGCCAATACAACCAAGTTATCGTTGGTGCTGATTACGACTTCTCTAAACGCACTTCTGCCCTGATTTCTGCCGGTTGGTTGAGAGAAGGCAAAGGCGACAACAAATACGAGAAAACTGCTGGTACAGTTGGTCTGCGTCACAAATTCTAATCTGATACGATTAGTCTAAATAAAGAGCCTGCTTTATGCAGGCTCTTTTTGTCTGTTTGGATAAAATGCAGGATACGTCAGTATGCTGGTTTCAGGCCGGTTCTCATTTATGTCTGGCAAAAAAAGCTCCGTCCATGCTGCCATTTTTTTGCTTCTCTCTGCACGGAAGTAGCTGTTGAAAAATATCCTGTTTATTTTAATCCGTTAAATAAAAGGTCGTCTGAATCCCTGTGTACGCAGGCTTTTCAGACGACCGTTTTTGGGATAAAACTTAATCCATGGGAAAAGCCCAGGCTGCAAACTTTCAGGCAGGCAACCGTAGCGTGGGCTTTGCCCGCGAAATATGGCAGATCAAAAAAATAGGGCTGCAATTTTGTCATTCCTGCGCAGGCGGGAATCCAGGCCTCGGTATTTTGGGAAGATTTCAAGGATGCCGCAACTTCACATTTTCTAGATTCCCGCCTGCGCGGGAATGACGGCGGTAGGAGGGAATTTCAGGCGACCTCACCTCAAAAAAATAATCTGCGGGTAAAGCTCATGCTACGACGGGCCATCCTCATACAAGCGGGACGGGAATGGCGAGTCTAGACTAACCTTTTGCAAAAACCGTACTACTTACCGCATTCGTAGGCTTCGATTTCACCGATTTTCGGTGCGTATCCGCTACCCGTGTCGTGGCGCAAATCCAGCCAAATATCCACCAATGCCCATGCAGCAGGGGTAGCGATGACGTTTTGCCCCATGCACAATACCTGCGCATCGTAGTTTTCTACAGAACCGCGCAAAGTGATTAAATCATGCGCCGTTGCTGCCCGTATGCCGCGGACTTTATTGGCGGCAATCGCCGTACCGATTCCTGTACCGCAAATCAAAATAGCGCGGTCGGCTCTCCCTGCCGCTACCTCCTGTGCCGCAGCAAATGAAAGCTGCGGATAGGTGCCATTCGGCGAGGATAAATCGGTTAGGCTGTCAATTCGCGGATCGTTTTGCAAATGCGCCTTGAGCGCGTCTTTTAATGTTGTCCCGTTGGCAGGGGCGGCGATAATCAAACGCATGGCTTACTCCTTGATAGTTGGAGGGTAAGTGTTTTCCTTTGTAAATTTACCGTAATTTATGATATTGCAACAGGATTTATTTTTTTGTTATGGGTGTCGGGCAGGAATTTTCGGCTTACGGGTGGAGCAGGGCGGGTTGGTAAAACCGACAAGACATTGGAATGAAAAGAATTCGTTGGGTCTTGATTTGCCCTTACGGTATTGTAGCTAAGCCTGTTTGAAGGTCGTCTGAAATGCCTATCTCTGTCCGTACAGGGAGACGGCAGGTGTCGTATCAAAAAATAAATGAATCCGCCGTATTTGTTTTATCTGTCTTAGTTCCCACCAATCAAAAAGGTCGTCTGAAAACCGGAAATCCCTATTTTCAGACGACCTTTTCATGTTTCAGCCCCTATCAAGCGTCGATATTTTGCGCAATCAGGGCGTTGTTTTCGATGAAGGCGCGGCGCGGTTCGACTTCGTCGCCCATCAGGGTAACGAACACTTCGTCGGCGGCGATGGCGTCTTCGATGCGCACTTTCAACAGACGGCGCACGGCGGGATCCATCGTGGTTTCCCAAAGCTGTTCGGGGTTCATCTCGCCCAAACCTTTGTATCGCTGGATGGACATGCCTTTTTGGGCGTTTTGGAGCAGGATGTTCAGCGCGGTTTCAAAGCTGTCCACGTCGTACTCGTTCTCGCCTTTATAAAGCTTGGCGCCCTCGCCGACCAAGCCTTTGAGCGCGGCGGCGGTTTGGGTGAGGGTTTGGTAGGCCTTGCTGTTGAGGAACTTGGGTTCGATGTAGCTGACCATGACGTTGCCGTGCAGCTTGCGGGTAATTTTGATGAAGCGGTTGCCTTCGTGTCCTTCGATGCGTTCGAGGGCGACTTCTTTTTCGTCGAGCAAACCGGAAAGTTCGGCAACGGCTTTATCGGCGTTTTCAGACGACGTCAAATCGATGGGCGACGCGTGCAGCATGGCGCGCAGGACGAGTTCGTCGACGAAGCGGCTTTCCTGTTCGATGACGGTTTTCGCCAACAGGAATTGTTTGGCGGTGTCGGCAAGTTCTGCGCCTTCGATGGTGCGGCCGTCTGAAACGATTTTGGCTTTTTCCAAGGCAAGGCCGAGCAGCCATTGGTCTTTTTTTCCAGTTCGTCTTTGAGGTAACGCTCCTGCTTGCCGTATTTGGCTTTGTAGAGCGGCGGCTGGGCGATGTAGATGTAGCCGCGCTCGACCAGTTCGGGCATTTGGCGGTAGAAGAAGGTCAGGAGCAGGGGTGCGGATGTGCGCGCCGTCCACGTCGGCATCGGTCATGATGATGATGCGGTGATAACGCAGTTTTTCGGGGTTGAACTCTTCTTTGCCGATGCCTGCGCCCAGCGCGGTAATCAGGGTGGCGACCTCTTGGCTGGCGAGCATTTTTTTTCAAAAACGGGCTTTTTTTCAACGTTCAAGATTTTTGCCTTTGAGCGGCAAAATGGCTTGGAATTTACGGTCGCGGCCTTGTTTGGCAGAACCGCCTGCGGAATCGCCCTCGACCAGATAAAGTTCTGACAAGGCAGGGTCTTTTTTTCTTGGCAGTCGGCGAGTTTGCCGGGCAGCCCCAAAGCCGTCCATCACGCCTTTGCGGCGGGTGATTTCGCGGGCTTTGCGGGCGGCTTCGCGCGCACGGGCGGCATCGACGATTTTGCTGGTGATGATTTTGGCTTCGTTCGGATTTTCTTCGAGGAAGTCGGTCAAGGCTTGGTTGATGACTTCGTTGACGACGGGGCCGATTTCGCTGGAAACCAGTTTGTCTTTGGTTTGCGATGAGAATTTCGGATCGGGCAGTTTGACGGACAAAACGCAGGTCAGGCCTTCGCGCATATCGTCACCGGCGGTTTCCACTTTAGCTTTTTTGGCGACTTCGTTGGCTTCGATATAGTTGTTGATGGTGCGGGTCATCACTTGGCGTAATGCGGTCAGGTGCGTACCGCCGTCGCGTTGCGGGATGTTGTTGGTGAAACACTGCACGCTTTCCTGATAGCTGTCGTTCCATTGCATCGCGCATTCGACGCTCATGCCGTCTTTCTCGCCGAACGCGTAGAAGATTTTTTCGTGCAACGGCGTTTTTTTGCGGTTCATGTATTGCACGAACCCGGCCACGCCGCCGGAGAGGGCGAAGCTTTCGTGTTTGCCGTCGCGTTCGTCAATCAATTCGATGTCCACGCCGTTGTTCAGGAAGGAAAGTTCGCGGATGCGTTTGGCGAGGATGTCGAAGCTGTATTCGACGTTGCCGAAGGTTTCCGCGCTGGCGAGGAAGCGCACGGTCGTGCCTTTTTTGTCGGAATCACCGACAACTTTCAACGGCTCTTCGGTTTCGCCGCGCACGAAGCGGACGAAGTGTTCTTTGCCGTCGCGGTAGATGGTCAGCGTTACCCAGTCGGACAACGCGTTGACGACGGACACGCCCACGCCGTGAAGACCGCCGGAGATTTTGTAGCTGTTGTTGTCGAACTTGCCGCCCGCGTGCAACACGGTCATGATGACTTCGGCGGCGGAGCGTCCTTCTTTCGGGTGGATGCCGGTGGGCATACCGCGCCCGTTGTCGGCCACGCTGACGGAATTGTCGGCATGGATGGTTACGGTGATTTTGTCGCAATGTCCGGCAAGGGCTTCGTCGATGGCGTTGTCCAATACTTCGAACACCATGTGGTGCAGGCCGCTGCCGTCCTGCGTGTCGCCGATATACATACCGGGGCGTTTGCGTACCGCTTCCAAGCCTTCCAGCACTTGTATGCTGTCGGCGCCGTATTCTTCGTGTTTTTGGTCAGTCATGGTCTTTATCTGTAAGATTTTTTTAAAAAGAATTTCTGCTGAGGTCGTCTGAACGACAGTTGGGCGCGCCACCCGGACGGTCAAGCTGTCCGACGGACGGAAATAGACCGTTATTATACCTGATTTTGCTGGAAAATTCAGCGTTTCGGGTGGGTGGAAAGGTCGTCTGAAACCTGTTTGTACTCGGTTTCAGACGACCTTTTTCATATTTTTCCGTTTTCAACATTCCACAACGCGGACGGATACGGGGACGGCTTTTTTCTGGAGGGTGATGGCGAGTCCGGCAAGCGAGGTTTCTTTGTAGGTGGACTTCATGTCGCGCCCGGTTTGCAACATGGTTTGGATGACTTCGTCGAGCGAGACTTTTTTGTCCGTGCCGTCTTCCAGCAGGGCGAGGGTGCCGAGTTTGAGGGCTTTTTCGGCGGCGATGCCGTTGCGTTCGATGCAGGGAATTTGCACCAATCCGCCGACGGGGTCGCAGGTCAGGCCCAAATGGTGTTCCATTGCCATTTCGGCGGCGTTTTTCCACTTGTTTGGGCGTGCCGCCGATGACTTCGGCGTATGCACCCGCCGCCATGGAGCAGGCGACGCCGACTTCGCCTTGGCAGCCGACGTCCGCGCCGGAGATGGAGGCGTTGGTTTTGTAGAGGATGCCGATGGCGCCTGCGGTGAGCAGGAAGTTTTCGACGCGCTCTTGCGTGGCGTGCGGGTTGAACTTGCGGAAGTAGTGCAGGACGGCGGGGATGATGCCGGCGGCGCCGTTGGTCGGGGCAGTCACGACGCGTCCGCCGGCGGCGTTTTCTTCGTTGACCGCCATGGCGTAAACCATGGGCCAGAGTTGGGTGTTGACGATTTCGGTTTCGCGCAGGGCTTTGAGTTTGGCGGCAAGCTGCGGGGCGCGGCGGCGGACGCTCAAGCCGCCGGGCAGTTCTCCGTCTGCCGCCAGCCCGCGTTTGATGCAGCCTTCCATAACGTCGGCAACGCCGGCGACGCGGCGGCGGATTTCTGCTTCGCTGCAACCGGCAAGCGCGGCTTCGTTTGCCAACACGGCTTCGGAGATGTCGAGCTGGTTCATGCGGCATTGGGCGAGCAGTTCGGCGCAGCTGGTGTAAGGGTAGGGGACTTGGCGCGTTTGCTCGGCTTGTTTGTCAAACTCTTGATCGGTAACGATAAAGCCGCCGCCGACGGAGTAGTAAATTTGTTCTTTGAGTTTGCCGCCGTCTTTGCCGTAGGCGGTGAAATTCAGTCCGTTCGGGTGTTTGGGCAACACTTGGTCGCCGCGTATGTTCAGGTCGCTGTCGGGGTTGAAGCTGATTTCGCGTCCGTTGAGGCGGAGGATGTGTTGCGTGCGGATGCGTTCGAGACGGTCGGGGATGTCGGCGAGGGGGATGTCGTGCGGCAGGCTGCCTTCCAAGCCGAGCAGGAGGGCGTCGAATGTGCCGTGTCCGCGTCCTGTCAGCGCCAGCGAGCCGTAAATGTCGATGACGATGCGTTCGGTTTGCGCGTCCAGCCCTGATTGTTTGAGGTCGTCTGAAAAGGCGGCGGCGGCTTTCATGGGGCCGACGGTGTGGGAGCTGGAGGGGCCGATGCCGATTTTGAAAATGTCGAAAAATGCTGATCATGATGTTTTTCCGTTGATTTTATTGAATTACTTTTTTTCCGTTTCGCCCGCGGATGCCCCTCGTCGTAAACCTTGGCCAGATGGTCGAAATCCAGCTTGGTGTAAATCTGCGTGGTCGAGAGGTTGCTGTGTCCCAGCAGTTCTTGCACGGCGCGGATGTCGCGCGAGGATTGCAAAAGGTGGCTGGCGTAGCTGTGGCGCATCATGTGCGGGGAAATGTGTTGCCCGCTGCCCTGCTGCACCGCCCATGCCTGAAGGCGTTTTTTTGGATTTGTCGCTGCCCGAGTCGCGTGCCGTTTTTTTGCCGGTAAAGAGCGCGGTTTCGCCGTCTGCCGCCACGCGTTCGGACAGGTAGGCGCGCAAGGCTTCGACGCTTTTGCCCGACAGCGGGACTTGCCGCTCTTTCCTGCCTTTGCCGGTTACGCTCACCCAGCCTTCGTCCAGCAACACATCGCCCAAATCCAAGCCGTGTATCTCGCTCAGGCGCAGGCCGCTGCCGTACATCAGTTCAAACAAGGCGTGGTCACGCACTGCCAAACCGTCGTCGGCAGGCGCGCTGTCGAGCATATGGTTCAACTCTTCCTGCGGCAGGGCCTTGGGCAGGCGTTCGGGCAGGCGCGGGGCTTTCAGGTTGAAGGTCGGGTCGTTGTCCATCATGCCCGACTGCACGAGCCAGCCGCAATATTGCCGCCACGCCGACAATTTGCGCGCCAGCGTCCGTTCGCTCAAACCTTGTTGCGACAGCCGTTTCAACGCCGCCACAAAATCGCGCCGTTTCAAATCCTGCGCCGTTTCAGACGACCCTTCCGTCAAAAGCCGCACGAGTTCGGTCAAATCGCGCCCGTAGGCAGACAGCGTGTGTGCCGACTTGCCCTGTTGCCCCAACATTTTCAAATAGCCGTCCAAAGACAGCCCGAAATCGCGCGCCAACATTTTCAGACGACCTCCAACACGGTTTTCAAAGCCTCAGGCAACCGGCAAACCTTTTGGCGCGCATAATCGAAACACACCATGCCCGTGCGCGCCCGCGCCAGCACCTTGCCGTCCGCGATGCGCGTCAGGCGGAACAGCAGCGCAAACCCGCCCTTGCCGATGTCCTCGACGCCCATTTCCGCCGACAATTCATCGCCGTAAAAAAACCTTGTGCCAAATATTGCACCGCCGCGTCCGCCATAATCAGCCCCGCGCCGCCCGCGTCCGTTTCACTCCAGTCCAAACCCGCCAGCCAGCGCATCCGCACCTCGTGGCACAAACGCAAAACGGCATCGTTCGCCAGATGGCCGCCGTAATTAACATCGCCCACCTGCACGCACAAGGTCGTCTGAAACAACACCGCATCCACATCCGCCACTGCCAACTTAGCCATCACACACCTCCCGCCGCCGTTTCAGACGACCCCGAAAAACAAAACCGTTATTATAAACCATGTCAGACAAATACCGACCGCACCGTTTGCCCGCCACAGTCGCCCAAAAATCTCATTAATATATAAAACTGATGTAGCCCTGTGTAGTTTTTTAATAAGAAAAACATTATAATTTCCCACATCACCATCCCGCTACCTCACCAAGGAGATTTAAATGGCACTCGTATCCATGCGCCAACTGCTCGACCATGCCGCCGAAAACAGCTACGGCCTGCCCGCATTCAACGTCAACAACCTCGAACAAATGCGCGCCATCATGGAAGCCGCAGACCAAGTCAACGCTCCCGTTATCGTCCAAGCATCCGCCGGCGCGCGCAAATATGCAGGCGCGCCGTTTTTACGCCACCTGATTCTGGCAGCCGTTGAAGAATTCCCGCACATCCCCGTCGTCATGCACCAAGACCACGGCGCATCGCCCGACGTGTGTCAACGCTCCATCCAACTGGGTTTCTCCTCCGTCATGATGGACGGCTCGCTGCTCGAAGACGGCAAAACCCCGTCCACCTACGAATACAACGTCAACGCCACCCGTACCGTCGTTAACTTCTCCCACGCCTGCGGCGTATCCGTCGAAGGCGAAATCGGCGTATTGGGCAACCTCGAAACCGGCGAAGCCGGCGAAGAAGACGGCGTAGGCGCGGCAGGCAAACTCTCCCACGACCAAATGCTCACCAGCGTCGAAGATGCCGTGCGCTTCGTCAAAGACACCGGCGTGGACGCGCTCGCCATCGCCGTCGGCACCAGCCACGGCGCATACAAATTCACCCGTCCGCCCACCGGCGACGTATTGCGCATCGACCGCATCAAAGAAATCCACCAAGCCCTGCCCAACACCCACATCGTCATGCACGGCTCCAGCTCCGTTCCGCAAGAATGGCTGAAAGTCATCAACGAATACGGCGGCAAAATCGGTGAAACCTACGGCGTACCCGTAGAAGAAATCGTCGAAGGCATCAAACACGGCGTGCGCAAAGTCAATATCGACACCGACCTGCGCCTCGCTTCTACCGGCGCCATCCGTCGCTTCATGGCAGAAAAATCCGTCCGAATTCGACCCGCGCAAATACCTGAGCAAAAACCGTCGAAGCCATGAAACAAATCTGTCTCGACCGCTACCTCGCATTCGGTTGCGAAGGTCAGGCAGGCAAAAATCAAACCCGTTTCCCTTGAGAAAATGGCAAACCGCTACGCCAAAGGCGAGCTGAACCAAATCATCAAATAAACAACGGGACAATCAAACGGGCGGCCATCCAAGCCGCCCGTTTGTTTCGAAAGGGTGTATAGGGTCAAGTGCAAACCCGTACGGCACTGCCCGTCCTGATTTATAGTGGATTAACTTTAAATCAGGACAAGGCGACGAAGCCGCAGACAGTACAGATAGTACGGAACCGATTCACTTGGTGCTTCAGCACCTTAGAAAAATCGTTCTCTTTGAGCTAAGGCGAGGCAACGCCGTACTGGGTTAAAGTTAATCCACTATAATACGCCGGCTTTTCCAAACCAGACAAAAGGTCGTCTGAAAACGGCTTCAGGTTGAACACAACCTGCGGCGTTTGTTTTCAGACGACCTTTTTTGCCGAAGAAGCAAACTTATCCCATTTCCCGACTAGCGTGGGATTCGATGACGGGCGGCGATTATTTGTCGCCAAGTCCTAAAGGATGATCTGATAATGCCGTCATTCCTGCGCAGTCGGCAAAGGTGGCTGACAAATGTCCTGTTTTTCATTTTGGCTTGCGATTTTTTTACTTTTAATGCACCTGATGAACAGCAGGTTGAACCCGAAAAACAAAACCCTGCGTATGAAAGGCAGGGGTCGGGCTTTATCGGCAAATCTACACCTTGCTTTTGAGGATTTTGCGGATGGCGGAAAGCTGGCGGCGGCTGACGGGCAGGGGTTTGGGGATGTCCAATATCTGCGCGCCCCAGGCGGAATCGCTGTCATCGTCATCGTCCAACCGTATCAGGTAGTCTAATGTGTGGCGGAAGGCGAGGGCGTTGCGGTGGAGACGGATGATTTTTTTCGCCCAACAATTCTTCCCAGTAGACCAAGGTTTTGGGCAGTTCGTAGCTTTGTCTGTCGCCGGTAACCAGAAAGACGGTTTTGTGTTCCGCCATCAGATAACGCGCCTGCTGCCACGGGATTTCGATCATGCGGTCGCGGCTGAAGACTTGGAAATGGGTAAAGTCGTCGGCTTTTTTTCGCGGTATTTTTCGCTGACCCGGTCCAATGCCGCCTGTAGGCGGGTTGAGCGGATGGGTTTGAGCAGATAGTCGGCTGCCGCCAGTTCGAAGGCGCGCAAGGCGTGTTCTTCGTAGGCGGTGGTGAAGATGATTTCGGGCTGGCGTTTGGCGACACGCTTGATGCGTTCGACCAGCTCGAGTCCGGTAATTTCGGGCAGTCCGATGTCGGCAAATACGATATCGACTTCGTGCATACTCAACCAGTCCAAAGCGGGCTGAGCGTGGTGGAATACGTTGAGGATGACGACGTTGCACTCTTCCAGCAAGATGCGCAGGCGTTCTGCGGCGAGCACTTCGTCTTCAACAATAATGACACTTAACATAATGATTTTCTTTTGTTATTTTTAAGTTTGACTATCGGGTGAAAAGTCGGCACGGATGGCCGTCTTCCCGTTATGCATTTGGTTACGGCGATTATAGTAAATATGAAGTATTAATGTGCGGGTTATGTAAAAAAATAATTACATTCGAATAATATCTCGAGTAATTTGTTGCAATCTCGCCAATCTACTCCGTAACTATATCATGTATCGGTATTTTATGCGGCTGCCAGTGTTCTATCGCCCAAGATAAAAGCGCCTGCGGGCGGGAAACTTCGGGGGCGGACGGAAGGTTGAGGTATTGCAGGACTTGGCGGAGCAATTGTTCTTTATGGTTTTCGTCCAAGGCGGGGGCAAGCGTTTGCTTCGACCATTTCTGCCCGTGTTTGTTGACCAAAAAGCGGGAGATGGGCGTAATGCGGAGTAGCGAAGCCGAGACAGCGTTGCAGGTAGATTTGGCGCGGGGTGGAAACGAGCAGGTCTTGCCCGCGCACGATGTGTGTGATGCCTTGGTCGGCATCGTCGGCAACGACGGCAAGCTGGTACGCCCAAAATCCGTCGGCACGCAAGAGGACGAAGTCGCCGATGTCGCGGGCTAGGGTTTTTGGGCGTAATGTCCGACTATACCGTCGTCAAAAACCGATGGTTTCGTCGTTGACGCGGATGCGCCATGCGGGCGGTTTGTCGGTGTGCGGGCGGTCTTCGGGGCGGCGGCAGCGTCCGTTGTAAACGAATCCGTCGGCACCTTGGGCAGCGGCCGCCTGCCAGTCTTTGCGGCTGCAATAACAGGGATAGAGCAGGCCTTTTTTTCTTTCAGACGACCCAAGGCGTCCCTGTACAGCGAATGGCGGCGGCTCTGCCAAACGACTTCGCCGTCCCATTCGAAACCGAAGGCTTCGAGCGTGTGCAGGATATGCGCGGCGGCACCGGGCATTTCGCGCGGCGGGTCGAGGTCTTCCATACGAACCAGCCATTTGCCCCGGTTTGCGCGCGCATCGGCGTAGGATGCAAGCGCGGTCAGCAGCGAGCCGATGTGGAGCAGGCCGGTGGGGCTGGGGGCGAAGCGTCCGATGTAGTCTGTTGGTAGGGTTGCCGTCATGGTTTTGGGATTGGAGCGGGTTGATGGAAATCGGTTTAGGCGGGACTTGCCGTGTCCGTTTTAACTGCGTTGCGGCAGGGTTTTCAGACGACCTTTGGGGAAAGGTCGTCTGAAAACGGGCAAACATACCAAGCAACTGCTTCTGCGGGCAATGTTATAATGCCGTTTCAACACATTACGGACAGATTCCATGCTCATTGATACTTCACGTCCCATCCTTGCCGTCGATACCGGTACGTCTTTTCTCTCACTCGCTTTGCGTGCGGACGGAGAGGTGCGCCTGTTTCATGAAAATGTCGGTACGCGCCAGTCAGAACTCATCCTGCCGCAGATTCGCGTGTTGTTCGAACAGGCGGGCATAGGCGCGTCGGATTTGGGCGGCATCGTTTATGCGCAAGGGCCGGGCGCGTTCACCGGATTGCGTATCGGGGCGGGTGTCGTGCAGGGTTTGGCAACCCCTTTCGACACGCCCGTTATCGGCGTGCCGAGTCTGGACGCGGCGGCTTATCTGGTTCCCGACTGCCCTTGCGTATTGGCGGCGACCGATGCGCGTATGGGCGAAGTGTTTTATGCGTGGTTTGACACGCAATCCCATACGCGTTTGGGCGATTATCATGTCGGCAAGGCTTCGGAAATCGTTTTGCCGCAAGGGCAAACCTTCGGAGCGGGTGTGGGCAACGCCTTTGCTTTGGCTGACAAGCCGCCTTTCGACGGCATACCGTCCATGCCGACTGCCGCCTATTTTTCTCGAGCTGGCACTGAGCGGGCGTTATCCGGCGGCAGACGCCGCGCATGCCGAATTGTTATACGTCCGCGACAAAAATCGCCCTGACGGCGAAAGAGCAGGCGCAAAGGAAGGCGAAACCATGAACATCCGCCGTGCAAGCTCTGATGACTGTGCCGCACTGACCGCAATCGATGCGGCGGGCAATCCCTCGCCTTGGTCGGAACGGCAGTTTCTCGAAGCGGTGGCAAATCCTGCAGATACCGTTTGCGTCTGCGAACGTGGAGGCGAAATCTGCGGTTTTGCCGTCTGGCGCGAAAATCTGCGGCGAGTCCGAGTTGCACCTGATTGCCGCCGCCCCGGTGTACCGCCGCCAAGGCATCGCCTCAAAAACTTTTGGCATATTGGTTTCATACGACCTCAAGCCAAGGCGTATCTCGCCTGTTGTTGGAAGTCCGCGCAAGCAATGCCGCCGCCATCGGCCTCTACCGCAAATACGGTTTTTATCGAAACAGGCCGGCGGAAAAAAATTATTACCCCCGCCCGAGGGCGGATATGAAGACGCAATTTTGATGGAAAAAAACCATGTTAAGCAGCCGTTACCTCCATTTGCACGAAGCCTTGGGACTGGGGCCAATGTGGCTCAAGCGCGGGGCAAAAACCGTTCCCGCTGCTTTGACTGCTCCTAAAACCGGTATGCCCAAACCCGCGGCAGCGTCGGTTCAGACGACCATCCCCCGTCAGGAACGTACCCTGTCGGCAGGGGCGCATCAGGCGCGTCTGTCGGCAATGGCGGCCGTACACGGCGGAAACCAACCGGACGTACCCGAGCGCGAAATGCTATCCCTGCAAACCGTGGCTGTCGAAGCGGCCCGTCAGCCCGAGGCGAAACCCAAACAGGAAACGCCTGCGGACAAACAAGCCCGCAGCATCCGAAACACGGCAGATTTGCCTGCCGCCACGCACCTTTCAGACGACCTCCCGCGCCTGTCCGCCACAGTCAAAACTGCGCACCTGATGGTGGTCAGCATCTGCCCGTCGACCGAAGACACGCTGCACGGCGAATTGTTCCACGGCGAAACCGGCATCCTGCTGGACAATATGCTCGCCGCCATCCGCCTCAGCCCGCAGCAGGCGCACAAAACCAGTTGGGTGAAAGCCGCCCCCGTGTTCAGCCCGCATCCCTCGGAAGCGCAAATCCACGCCGAATTGCCTGCAATGAAGCATGAATTGGAATCGTCCCAAGCCCGTGCGGTATTGTTTTTAGGTCAGGTTTTCGAACAGAAAGAAATGATGGCGGTCATGGACGAATTGTGTGGCGGCATACCGTATTTCACCATCCCGCACCCCGCCCGCCTGCTGCGCCAACCGCGCCTGAAGGCATATGCTTGGCAGGTGTTAAAGAAAGCGGCGGCTGTGTTGTAGGGTTGATTGGAACAAAGGTCGTCTGAAACTTGGGAATAGGGTTTCAGACGACCTTTTTGCATTTTTCAGCGGAGGTATTTTGAGGACGACACACGCGCTAAGATGATGGTAAAGATTACATTCCGTCATTCCCGCGCAGGCGGGAATCCACTGGAAGCCCCTATGCAACGGGTGTTTGCAAAACAGCCAGCCGTAGCGTGGGCTTTGCCCACGAACAGGGTTTGACGACACGCCGGTGTAAAAATAACCGCTTTATTTACATCACAAAGGTCGTCTGAAAACCTTGTTTTTACGGGTGGTAGTGAAACATAGAGCCTGCTCTAAAGGGTGTTTTCGCTATTTTTGTCCGTGGGCAAAGCCCACGCTACGCTGTAAGTCTAAGGAATAGGGGTTTTAAAAAAAGGTTGCTGAAATTCAAAAATGGATTCCCGCCTGCGCGGGAATGACGGCATGGGGAATTTTTGTTTAATTGATGGGCTGTTTTTTGTGGGAAAAGGCTGTGCACAGGTTGAAAGTCAGCCGTAGCGTGGGCTTTGCCCACGGATTGTTTTTGGAAAAACAAAGGTCGTCTGAAAGCCTGCGTACAGGTTTCAGACGACCTTTCATATTTTCGCAGGCATAGCCCACGCTACCAGTTGAAAACTGCCGGAATATCGTTCTTTTCGATCGTGTTTCCATTTGATGTGGCGTAGGCTCCGCCCACGGACTGAGTTTACTGACGAACAAGGTCGTCTGAAAACCCAACCTTACAATCTATCCTTACGAGCGGTAGTCTGCGTTGATGGAGACGTAGTCGTGCGACAGGTCGCAGGTATAGACGGTGGTGGCGGCTTGTCCGCGGTGGAGTTTGATGCGGACGGTGATTTCGTCTTTCGCCATCACTGCCTGTCCTTGTTCTTCGGTGTAGCTTGCGGCGCGGCCGCCGTTTTCGGCAACCAATACGTCGTCCAGATACATTTCGAGGATGTCGGTGTCCAAATCGGCGATGCCTGCGTAGCCGATGGCGGCGAGCAGTCTGCCGAGGTTGGGGTCGGAGGCGAAGAAGGCGGTTTTAACGAGGGGCGAGTGGGCGACGGCGTGAGGCGACTTGGCGGGCTTCGTCGCGGGTTTTGGCGTTTTTCGACGCGGACGGTGATGAATTTGGTCGCGCCTTCGCCGTCGCGGACGATGGCTTGGGCAAGTTCGAGGGCGAGGCTGCCGAGCAGGTCTTTGAGCTGTTTGTAACGCGGGTCGGCGATGTTGTCGATTTCGCTTTGGCTATTTTTTTGCCGGTGGCGATGATGACGAAGCTGTCGTTGGTGCTGGTGTCGCCGTCAACGGTGATGGTGTTGAAGGTTTCGTCGGCGATTTCTTGGGTCATCAGTTGCAGGACGGGTTGGGAAACTTTGGCATCGGTGGCGATGAAGGAGAGCATGGTCGCCATGTTGGGGTGGATCATGCCGGAGCCTTTGGCGATGCCGGTGGCGCGGACGGTGTGTTTTTCGCCGACGCTGCCTTCGCGCGAGGCGGATTTGGGCACGGTGTCGGTGGTCATGATGGCGCGTGCGGCATCCGCCCAGTCGGCGGGCTGCATTTTGGGCAGGGCGGCGACGATTTTGCCGACGGGCAGTGGCTCGAGGATGACGCCTGTGGAGAAGGGAAGGACTTGGGAGGGTTTGCAGCCGGTTTGTTCGGCGGTGGCGGCGCAGGTTTCGATGGCGTCGATTCTGCCTTGCGCGCCTGTACCGGCGTTGGCGTTGCCAGTGTTGATGATGATGGCGCGTACGCCGTCTTCGTCGAAGAGATGTGATTTGGCGATGTGGACGGGGGCGGCACAGAAGCGGTTGGTGGTGAAGACGGCACCGACGGTGTTGCCGCCGGAAAGTACCATCAGGGTAAGGTCGGCGCGGTCGGTTTGTTTGATGCCTGCGCGGGCGGTGAAGAGTTGGATGCCGTCGATGTTCAGCAGTTGGTCTGCGGTTTTTTCTGTGAGGTTGACTGCCATTTTGCTGCTCCTTTGTTTGGGGTTGCTATGGGTTTGGGTTTCAGACGGCCTTTTTGGTTCATCGGAGGTCGTCTGAAAAGTGTTCAGAATCCTAATACGGGGATGATAATCGGGGCGATGGCGGCGGTCAGTACGCCGTTGAGGGTCAGCCCCAGCCCTGCGTATGCCGCCATGCGCCGGCTGCGCTCGAGTGAGGCGGCGATGCCCATGGCGTGTGAGGCGGTGCCGAGCGACATGCCTACCGACGAGGGCATGCCGACGGTGTTTTTAAGTACGGTATAACCGGCGATCTGCCCGACCAGCCCGGCGACGATGACGGTGGCGGCGGTGATGGCGGGGATGCCGCCTATGGTGCGGGTGATTTCGATGGCGATGGGGTTGGTCACGGATTTGGCGGCGAGCGAGAGGACGACTTCGCGCTCCGCGCCCAGCCATTTGGCGAAATACATGCCTGTGATGATGCCGGTCACGCTGCCGGCGAGCTGCGAGACGATGACGGGCAGCCACTGGCTGAAGATTTTTTTGACGGTTTTGGTAGAGCGGGACGGCGAGCGCGACGACGGCGGGCTTGAGCCAGAAGTCGATAAACTGCGCGGCATCGTGGTACACGGCGTAATCGATGTCGAGGATTTTGAGGTAGGCAATCAGGGTAACGGTGCTGATTAAGACAGGGTTGAGCAGCAGGTAGCCCGTCCGCGCGCGGAGGATGAGTGCCAGCGCGTAAACCGCCAGCGTCAGGAAAAGCAAAACGCTGGGCTGCTGCCACAGGGAAAGGATGCCGTCCATCAGATTTTCTCCCGTATCCATTGATGCACCTTACCCGTAACCAACAGGACGCACACGGTACTGGCGGCGGCGGAAACGAGTATCGACAGCCAACTGTCGGCAATCAAATCCAAATAGCTGATGACGGCGACGCAAGGCGGCACAAGGAAAAGCGTCAGGTTTGCCATCAGCGCGTCGGTGAGCTGCTGCAACCACTCGGCTTTCACCCACCTTGCCTGAAGCATGGCAAATAGAATGCCCATGCCGATGATGCTGCCGGGCAGTTTGATGCCCGTAAGGTAGGCGGCGGTTTCGCCGAGCGCGAGGCAGCCGAGCAGGACGAGCAAGGCGCGGATGGTGTGCATGGGTCGGGTTTCCTCTATGGTTTGCCGCTTTGCAGACGGGCGGTTTATGAATCTTTGTTAATAATTGAATCATAACGCCCTTGGGGTCGTCTGAAAACCCGTTTGCCGGTTTGATTTTGCCCGAGCCGCGTTTTCAGACGACCTCGTGCATGACGCAGGCGGCCCAGTCCATTAAAAATCCCCGTTTCAGACGACCTTTAAAGAAAGAACACTATGTATCACGCATTCGGCGGCGCAGCAGGCGTACGCAACCTGACCGACCGCTTTTACGACTTGATGGAACTCGAGCCGCAATACCGCGCCCTGCGCCAGATGCACGGCGAAGACATGACGCTGATTCGCGAAAAAAACTCTACGAATTTTTTTCAGCGGCTGGCTCGGCGGCCCGCCCTTGTTCGAGCAGAAATACGGCCATCCCATGCTGCGCGCGCGGCACATGCCCTTTGCCGTGAATATGCAAGTGCGCGACGAATGGATCGCCTGCTTCGCCCAAGCCATGAACGAACTGGAAATCAGCAAAGACCTCGCCGAGCCCGTCCTTATCCGAATTTTTGCGATGGCGGACTGGATGCGCAACCAAAACGAAGAAGGCGTAGAACCGCCCATGCCGCCGATGGCGGTCGATCCCGCAATCCGCATTCCCGAACTGAAAAACGTCTTAAAGCAATACGGCGTGGACGGTTATTTCCCAACCTTCCCGGCTTGAGGTCGTCTGAAAAAAAGGCGAATCCCTTCCCGTTTCCGCTGCCTGATAGAAAAGGCTGCTGTAAAGTTGCAGCCGTTTGCGCTTTAATCAATGGCGGAGAATCCCAATAACGATATTTCTGCCGGTAACAGTCAGGCAAAGTGGCAAAATAGTGTTTTAAATGCAGTCAGGATAGAATTACGACATGTTCAGACGACCTCTGCCGTCGTCTGAAATGTCGTGATTTTTTATGAAACATACATCAGGGGAGTTTGAAATGAACACATGGTTGAAAAAAATGATGGTTGCTTTGCTGGCTTTGGGCATAGGGCAAGCAGCTTGGGCGGATGATGTTCCTGATTTTAGGGGAACTCTTCAAGCTGCAGAGCAAGGAAATGCTAAAGCCCAATATAATTTGGGTGTGAGGTACGACAATGGGCTAGGAGTTCGTCAGGACTATACACAGGCAGTGCAGTGGTATCGCAAGGCGGCAGAACAAGGAGATGCAGAAGCCCAATTTAATTTGGGTTCGATGTACGACAATGGGCAAGGAGTCCGTCAAGACGATGCACAGGCAGTGCAGTGGTATCGCAAGGCGGCAGAACAAGGGTATGCTAAAGCCCAATTTAATTTGGGTTTGATGTATGACAATGGGCGAGGAGTTCGTCAAGACGATACACAGGCAGTGCAGTGGTATCGCAAGGCGGCAGAACAAGGATTGGCCAATGCCCAATATAATTTGGGTGTGATGTATGCCAACGGACAGGGAGTCCGTCAGGACGATGCACAGGCAGTGCAATGGTATCGCAAGGCGGCAGAACAAGGGTATGCTCAAGCCCAATCTAATTTGGGTGTGATGTATGCCAACGGGCAAGGAGTCCGTCAAGACTATGTACAGGGAGTGCAGTGGTTTGGCAAGGCGGCAGAACAAGGGATTGCAGAAGCCCAATATAATTTGGGTGTGATGTATGTCAAAGGGCAAGGAGTCCGTCAGGACTATGTACAGGCAGTGCAGTGGTATCGCAAGGCGGCAGAACAAGGGTATGCTCCAGCCCAATATGTGTTGGGTGTGATATATGCCAACGGACAGGGAGTCCGTCAAGACCTTGTACAGGCAGTACAGTGGTATAGCAAGGCGGCAGAACAAGGGAATGCAGGAGCCCAATATAATTTGGGTGTGATGTATGAGGAAGGGAAAGGAGTTCGGCAAAATCCAGTGATTGCCAAAGAGTGGTTTGGTAAGGCTTGTGATAACGGAATACAGCTAGGTTGCGATGCTTACCGAGAATTGAATCAGCAAGGATATTGAATTCTTATCCCAAGGTCGTCTGAAATACATAGACAAACCCAAAAACATTCTAAATAAAAAAGGATTTTGAGATGAACACCGTATTGAAAAAAATGATGGTTGCTTTGCTGGCTTTGGGCATAGGGCAAGCAGTTTGGGCTGATGATGTGCCGAATTTTAAGGAAACCTTGCGGGCGGCAGAACAAGGTGTTGTTGCTGCCCAATACAATCTTGGTCAGATGTATCGTAACGGACAAGGTGTCCGTCAAGACTATGCTGAAGCGGTCAAATGGTATCGCAAGGCGGCAGAACAAGGGGATGCAAAAAGCCCAATCTAATTTGGGTGGAATGTATTCCTATGGGCTAGGAGTTCGTCAGGACTATACACAGGCAGTGCAGTGGTATCGCAAGGCGGCAGAACAGGGGCATGCAAAAGCCCAATATAATTTGGGTGTGATGTACTACAATGGGCAAGGAGTTCGTCAGGACTATATACAGGCGGTGCAGTGGTATCGCAAGGCGGCAGAACAAGGATTGGCCGATGCCCAATATAATTTGGGTGTGGCGTATGTAAAAGGTAAAGGAGTTCGTCAAGATGATACACAGGCAGTGCATTGGTATCGTAAGGCGGCGGAACAAGGGTATGCTGAAGCTCAAAATAATTTAGGTATGAAGTATGCTAATGGGCAAGGTGTTCACCAAGATTACGCACAGGCATTTAAATGGTATCGCAAAGCGGCAGCTCAGGGAAATATCATTGCACAATACAATTTAGGTGTAATGTATCTAAATGGGCAAGGTGTACGTCAAAGTAAAATAGTTGCTAAAGAATGGTTTAAGAGGGCTTGTGCTAATGGAGACAAGCAAAGTTGTGATGTTTACCAAAAATTGAATTAGGCAGGATATTGAATTTTTCTAAATGCCGTCTGAAAAAGCTTAGGATAAAACCAAAATGACTTTTCAAAATAAAAAAATCCTCGTCGCCGGACTTGGCGGTACGGGTATTTCCATGATTGCCTATCTGCGCAAAAACGGCGCGGAGGTTGCTGCTTATGATGCGGAGCTGAAAGCCGAGCGCGTGTCGCAAATCGGTAAGATGTTTGACGGGCTGGTGTTTTACACGGGTCGTCTGAAAGATGTGCTGGACAACGGTTTCGATATTTTTGGCGCTCAGTCCTGGCATCAGCGAGCGTCAGCCGGATATCGAGGCGTTCAAGCAAAACGGCGGGCGCGTGCTGGGCGACATTGAATTGCTGGCGGACATTGTGAACCGTCGCGGCGACAAGGTGATTGCAATTACCGGCAGCAACGGCAAAACCACGGTAACGAGCTTGGTCGGCTATCTCTGCATCAAGTGCGGGCTAGATACCGTTATCGCGGGCAATATCGGCACGCCGGTTTTGGAGGCTGAATTGCAGCGCGAAGGCAAAAAAAGGCGGACGTGTGGGTGTTGGAGCTTTCCAGCTTCCAACTGGAAAACACCGAAAGCCTGCGCCCGACTGCGGCGACGGTGCTGAACATCTCCGAAGACCATCTCGACCGCTACGACGACCTGCTTGACTATGCGCATACCAAGGATAAGATTTTCCGTGGCGATGGCGTGCAGGTTTTGAATGCGGACGATGCGTTCTGCCGCGCCATGAAGCGTGCCGGGCGCGAGGTGAAATGGTTTTCGTTGGAACACGAAGCTGATTTTTGGTTGGAACGCGAGACAGGCCAACTGAAACAAGGCAATGAAGATTTGATTTCTACGCAAGATATTCCGTTACAAGGCTTGCACAATGCCGCCAATGTTATGGCTGCCGTGGCTTTATGTGAGGCTATCGGTTTGCCGCGAAATGAATTGCTTGAACACGTTAAAAACCTTCCAAGGCCTGCCGCACCGTGTGGAAAAAATCGGCGAGAAAAACGGTGTAGTGTTCATCGACGACAGCAAAGGCACGAACGTCGGCGCGACTGCCGCCGCGATTGCCGGTTTGCAAAAATCCGCTCTTCGTGATTTTGGGCGGTATGGGCAAAGGGCAGGACTTCACACCCCTGCGCGACGCGCTTGCCGGCAAGGCAAAAGGCGTGTTCCTGATTGGCGTTGATGCGCCGCAAATCCGCCGCGATTTGGACGGCTGCGGTCTGAATATGACCGACTGTGCCACTTTTGGAAGAAGCCGTTCAGACGGCATACGCCCAAGCCGAAGCGGGCGATATTGTGTTGCTCAGTCCCGCTTGTGCGAGCTTTGATATGTTTAAAGGCTATGCGCACCGTTCGGAAGTGTTTATCGAAGCGTTTAAAGCTTTGTAAGGCCGTCTGAAAGATGAAAGTTGGTTTGAAAATCGGCGTGGCGGCAGTCTTGCTTATGGCTGTCGCCGCTTCAGTATTTTGGTTTGCCGCACCAATTCGTTCTACGACAACCGTTACTATGCCAAGTGAAGCGCCGTTACCTGAAGATGCAGTTATCGACAGATTGGTCGTGCATAAAAGCAAGCGCACCATGTCGGCCTACTCGCAAGGCAGGCTGCTGAAAACCCTATCCCATTTCGTTGGGCAAGCAACCGGTCGGGCATAAACAGTTTGAAGGCGACGGCAAAACACCCGAAGGAAAATACCGCATCAACGATCGCAATCCCAACAGCGCATACCACAAAAAAACCTCGGCGTCTCCTATCCCAACGAAGCCGACAAAGCCTACGCGGCGGCACAAGGCAAAAGCCCGGGCGGGCTGATTAAAATCCACGGCATCAAAAAAACGGCTGTGGTTCTATCGGCAAAAAAAGCATCTGCAAAGGGACTGGACCGACGGCTGCATCGCGGTAACGGATGAGGAAATCGACGAACTCTACCGCAGCGTGAAACACAACGCGGAAATTGAGATTCTGCCGTAAACCTTGTGCGCCATTGCCTTAAAGGTCGTCTGAAAACGTTAAGGCGGTTTTAGACGACCTCTTTGCAGCAACGGCAAACTTGTTCTTTTCCTTTATCCGGTGTTACTGTTTCTTAAAAATTGCCTATGCGGGCAAACGGCGAAAAGGCGGGCAGCCATGCCTGACCGAAAAAAACGTGTGTTCATCAATCCGAAAGGAAAAAAACCATGAATTTTTCAAGACTACATCCGTTACGATGCCGTCGGTTTGGCAGAACTGATCCGCAAAAAAAGAAGTCTCCGCCGATGAAGTGTTGCAGGCTGCTTTAAACCGCTTGGACGAAGTCAATCCCAAGCTCAATCTGTTGGCGCACGATTTGCGCGAACGCGCGGCGGCGTGGCAGGGGTCGTCTGAAAATGCCGATACGCCGCTGGCGGGCGTACCGTTTTTGCTCAAAGACCTGCTGGCGGATTGGGAAGGCGCGCCGACATGGTCGGGTTCGCGCATGATGCAGCATTACATTGCCAAGCAAAAACAGCGACTTAACCCAAGCCTATCTCGATGCGGGGCTGCGCGTGTTCGGCAAAACCACCACGCCCGAATGGGGCGCATATGCTGTTACCGAAACCGAAATTTACGGCATCACGCGCAATCCGTGGAATTTGGACTATACCGCAGGCGGCAGCAGCGGCGGTGCTGCGGCGGCAGTGGCTTCGGGCGTCGTACCCGCAGCACACGGCAGCGACGGCGGCGGCTCCATCCGCTTACCCGCGCACAACTGCGGCGTGTTCGGGCTGAAACCCACGCGCGGCCGCAGCAGTTACGCGCCGAACGCATCGGAGGCATGGCAAGGCTTGGTATGCGACCATGTCTTGACCCGCAGCGTGCGCGACAGCGCGGTTTTGCTGGACATCGCCGCCCAAACCCAGTCCCGCGCCCTGTATGCCTGCCCGCCGCCGCCCGAAAACGGTTTTGCAGACAGCCTGAAACAAGAAACAGGTCGTCTGAAAATCGCTTTTTGGAAACAGACATGGTTTGGCGGCGGCAACGACGAAGGCACGGAAGCCGCGTTCGCCCATAGTTTGAAACTGATGCAAGATGCGGGACACGAATTGGAAGAAGCCACGCCCGATTTTTGCACCGCCCGAACAGCTCAACCGAGCCGCCCGCGTCATCGTCATGGGCGAAACGGCAAAACTGTTCTACCAATATCAATACGAAACCGGACAAAAAAACTGCCGCACCGCCTGCTTGAGCCGACAACGTGGGCAATGATTGTGCAGGGGCGGCAAATCAGCGCGGGCGAAATGGCTTGGGCGCGCGATGTGATGCTGGCGCAGGAACGTGCCGCCAAAGCATTTTTCACGCGCTACGACGTGTTGATGACGCCCGTCTGCCCGCGCACCACGCCGAAAATCGGCGAGATGATGCCGCCGCCCTCCGCACAAAAAGCCATGCGCCTGCTGTTCGGCACGCTGCGTTTGGGTTTTCTGTTGAAAAACAACCCGTTTTTTTAGAAAAAGAAGCCGCCGCCGCGCTGCAATACGTCGGCTATACGTCGCCGCTGAACATGAGCGGCAACCCCGCCATGAGTGTGCCGCTTTACCGGCATCACGGGCTGCCCGTCGGCACCCAGTTCGCCGCCGCACACGGACGCGAAGACACGCTGCTTGGCCTCGCCGCGCAGTTGGAACAGATACAGCCGTGGGCGGAAATACCGCAGTTGGTTTAGGGTTTGCATTGGATAAAAAGCGGTCTGTTTGCCCGAAGAAAAGATTGAGATAAGGTCGTCTGAAAACATCAAAACGTTTCAGACGACCTTTTTTGCGTGTGTGATGGGTAGGGTAGGGCGCAAAGAACGCCGGAATCCGATTGTCTTTAAAGAATCTGAATTGTTGCTTTGGCAAGAAACCTTTAGAATGACGTTTTTTTCTGATTCACGCTATTTTTTTTCAGACGACCTTCGATGTCCCGATTAGGCGGAGGGTCGTCTGAAACGCTTTGTTCTGGTTGTTTCGGGGCGGATTTTTCCGTCTGCCCCCATACGGATGTTTTTCATGATTAGTCTTTCCAAACTTCTCGACCGCCCGATTTCTTTGGACGGTCGGAAATTCGATGTGTCACTGTTGTGGATGGTCGTTTTGATGACCGCCTTCAGCCTGGTGATGATTTATTCTGCGTCGATTGCCTATGCCGCGTCCGAAGGCGGCAATCAGTTTTCTTTTGTCAGCAAGCAGGCGATGTTTGTCGGTGCGAGCGTATTGGGCTGCCTCGGGCTGTCGCTGTTGAGCATGAGCTTTTTGGCGGAAAAATCATTCCGTTTTATTTTTGCTTTTTTTCCGCGATTTTTGCTGGTGGTCGTGTTGTTTGTCGGCCGTGAAATCAACGGGGCGACGCGTTGGATACATATCGGACCGCTCAATCTTCAGCCGACCGAGTTGTTCAAGCTGGCGACGGTTTTGTATTTGTCCAGCCTGTTCACGCGGCGCGAGGAAGTTTTGCGCAGTATGGACTCTTTGGGTTTGAAACCGCTGTTTGTCGGTTTTTTCAATGCTTTTATGTGCCCGTTCAGCAAGGAAGCGCGTCAGAAAACTTGGCAGAAGCTGAAGAAGTTTAAAAACATCTTGCTGCCTATCGTGATGATTGCGCTGGGTTTGGTTTTTGTCATGGCGCAACCTGATTTCGGCTCGTTTGTCGTGATTGTGTCGATTACGATGGGTATGCTGTTTTTTTGGCGGGTTTCCCGTGGAAATATTTTGCCGTCTTGGTACTGAGCGTGCTGGGGGGATGGGCGTGATGATTTTGGCGGCACCCTACCGTATGGCGCGTGTGTCGGCATTCTTGGACCCTTGGGGTGATCCTTTGGGCAAAGGTTATCAGTTGACGCATTCGTTGATGGCGATTGCGCGCGGCGAATGGTTCGGTCAGGGCTTGGGCGCGAGTTTGGAAAAAAACGCTTCTACCTGCCCGAGGCGCATACCGACTTTATCTTTGCTGTTATCGGCGAGGAATTCGGGTTTGTGGGGATGTGTATTTTGGTGTTCTGCTACGGCTGGCTGGTGATGCGCGCATTCTCCATCGGCAAGCAGGCGCGTGATTCCGGGCTGACGTTCAGCGCGTATGTCGCCAACGGCATCGGTATTTGGATAGGGATTCAAAGTTTCTTCAATATCGGCGTCAACATCGGTATCCCTGCCCACCAAAGGCCTGACTTTGCCGTTGATGTCTTACGGCGGTTCGGCGGTGGCCGTTATGCTGGTGTGCGTTACCTTATTGTTGCGCGTCGATTATGAAAACCGCAAAAAAATGCGCGGTTACCAAGTGGAGTAAATCATGGGCGGTAAAACTTTCATGCTGATGGCGGGCGGTACCGGCGGCCATATTTTCCCTGCGCTGGCGGTGGCGGATTCATTGCGCACGCGCGGTCATCATGTGATTTGGCTGGGCAGCGAAGGCTCGATGGAAGAGCGCATCGTGCCGCAATACGACATCCTGCTCGAAACGCTGGCGATTAAAGGCGTGCGCGGCAACGGCATCAAACGCAAGCTGATGTTGCCGTTTACTTTGTATAAAACCGTCCGCGAAGCGCAGCGGATTATCCGCAAACACCGCGTCGAGTGCGTCATCGGTTTCGGCGGCTTCGTTACCTTCCCCGGCGGCTTGGCGGCGAAACTCTTGGGCGTGCCGATTGTGATTCACGAGCAAAAACGCCGTGGCTGGTTTGTCCAACCGCCAACTGTCGCGCTGGGCGAAGCGGGTGTTGTACGCTTTTCCGAAAGCGTTCAGCCACGAAGGCGGCCTGGTCGGCAACCCCGTCCGCGCCGATATTGCCAATCTGCCTGCGCCTGCCGAACGCTTCCAAGGGCGTGAAGGTCGTCTGAAAGTCTTGGTGGTCGGCGGCAGTTTGGGCGCAGACGTTTTGAACAAAACCGTACCGCAGGCATTGGCTTTGCTGCCCGACGATGCGCGCCCGCAGATGTATCACCAATCGGGTCGGGGCAAGCTGGGCAGCTTGCAGGCGGATTACGACGCGCTGGGTGTGAAAGCCGAATGCGTGGAATTTATTACCGACATGGTGTCCGCCTACCGCGATGCTGATTTGGTGATTTGTCGAGCAGGCGCGCTGACGATTGCCGAGTTGACGGCAGCAGGGCTGGGTGCGCTGCTGGTACCGTATCCTTACGCCGTCGATGACCATCAAACCGCCAATGCGCGTTTTATGGTGCAGGCAGAAGCAGGATTGCTGTTGCCGCAAACCCAGTTGACAGCGGAAAAACTCGCCGAAATCCTCGGCGGCTTAAACCGCGAAAAATGCCTGAAATGGGCGGAAAACGCCCGCACATTGGCGCTGCCGCACAGCGCGGACGATGTGGCGGAAGCCGCCATTGCGTGTACGGCATGATGACATGATGTGATGAACGAAACAGAGGTCGTCTGAAAACCAAGAAACGGGTTTCAGACGACCTTTTTGCAACTTGGCAGCCGTATTGTGCGGGAGTATGATGTAAATAGGAATTTCTCTCATTGGAAGCTGCCATGTCCGAAAAAATCTCTCCCGAAACCGTTTCCGCCTTGTCCAGTACCATGCTGATTCCCCTGTGGGCGAAGGCTGTGGAGCAGGGTAGGGCGCAGCCGCTTTTGCGCGATGACGAAGCCGTGCGGATGTTGGACAAGATTGACTACGACTTCGGCAAGTTTGCCAAAGCCAAAGCATCGCAGGTCGGCTGTTGCGGGCGGGCGAAGCTGTTGGACGATATGACCCGGCACTTTATCGCCGAGCATCCCGATGCCGTCGTCGTGCAAATCGGCGCGGGGCTGGATGCGCGTTACGAACGCTTGGGCAGGCCGCGCATTACCGCCTGGTATGATTTGGATTTGCCGGAAGTGATTGAAGTGCGGCGTATGCTGCTTCCCGAATCGGACAATCATTATCTGGGCGCGTCCATGTTTGACGAAGCGTGGATGAACACCGTTGCCGCGCACGGCAAACCCGTGTTGCTCGTGATCGAAGGCGTGTTGATGTATTTTGAAGAAGCGCAGGTGCAGGACTTTTTCAAACAGGTTGCCCGCAGTCTGCCGAACGTCCAACTTGCCTTCGACACCATTCCCAAAGTCTACATCGGACAAAGCAAACGCCACGACGCGCTCGGCAAAATGGACAAGCCGCCCGAGTTCCGCTGGGCGATAAGCGGAACGGACGACATCCGACGCCTGATATCGGGTGTGGAAATCATCGAAGAAGCGGGCTTGAGCAGCGCCTGCAAACCGCGTTATCCGTGGCTCTTGCGCCTTGTGTATGCGACCGCGTGGGGGCGGCGCAAATTGGATATGCGCTTGATGAGGATACAAGTGCCGTTAAGTTGATAAACGAGAGGTCGTCTGAAAACGGTTTTCAGACGACCTTATGTTTTGTTTTTGCTGGTATTTTGGTAGCTGAAGTCGAGTTTAAAAATGGGTAATTTGCCGCTGAACGAAACCTCTTTTTTACCCATATTGCCACCAATGTGAAATCCTGTATGCCGAAACATCTTTAATTTACAAGAAAACTATGGCGCAGAAGCGGATAGCCCTTTAAAATAACGCCTTTACGCATCGAAAATCCACCGGAACGCAACATCATGATGAAAAATCGAGTCACCAACATCCATTTTGTCGGTATCGGCGGCGTCGGCATGAGCGGTATCGCCGAAGTCTTGCACAATTTGGGCTTTAAAGTTTCCGGTTCGGATCAGGCGCGAAATGCGGTTACCGAGCATTTGAGCAGCTTGGGTATTCAAGTTTATCCCGGTCATACCGCCGAACATGTTAACGGCGCGGATGTTGTCGTAACCTCTACCGCCGTCAAAAAAGACAATCCCGAAGTCGTCGCTGCGCTGGAGCAGCAAATCCCCGTCATTCCGCGCGCCCTGATGCTGGCGGAACTGATGCGCTTCCGTGACGGCATCGCCATTGCCGGTACGCACGGCAAAACCACGACCACCAGCCTGACTGCGTCCATCCTCGGCGCGGCAGGGCTCGACCCCACTTTCGTTATCGGCGGCAAACTCAATGCCGCAGGTACCAACGCCCGCTTGGGCAAAGGCGAATACATCGTCGCCGAAGCCGACGAGTCCGATGCGTCCTTCCTGCATCTGACTCCGATTATGTCCGTCGTCACCAATATCGACGAAGACCACATGGACACCTACGGACACAGCGTCGAAAAAAACTGCATCAGGCGTTTGTCGATTTTATCCACCGTATGCCATTCTACGGCAAAGCATTTTTGTGTATCGACAGCGAACACGTCCGCGCGATTTTGCCCAAAGTGAGCAAGCCCTACGCGACTTACGGCTTGGACGATACCGCCGATATTTACGCAACCGGCATCGAAAGCGTCGGCGCGCAAATGAAGTTTACCGTTCATGTCCAAATGAAAGGACATGAGCAGGCGCCGTTTGAAGTCGTGTTGAACATGCCCGGCAGACACAACGTCCTCAATGCTTTGGCAGCCATCGGCGTGGCGCTGGAGGTTGGTGCATCCGTCGAAGCGATTCAGCGCGGCTTGCTCGGTTTTGAAGGCGTCGGCCGCCGCTTCCAAAAAAATACGGCGACATCAAGCTGCCCAACGGCGGAACCGCGCTGTTGGTGGACGATTACGGACACCATCCTGTCGAAATGGCAGCAACCCTATCCGCCGCACGCGGCGCGTATCCGGAAAAACGGTTGGTGCTCGCCTTCCAGCCGCACCGATATACCCGCACACGCGATTTGTTCGAAGACTTCACCAAAGTCCTCAATACTGTTGACGCGCTGGTGTTGACTGAAGTTTATGCCGCCGGAGAAGAGCCTATTGCTGCCGCCGACTCCCGCGCCCTTGCCCGCGCCATCCGCGTATTGGGTAAACTCGAGCCGATTTACTGCGAAAAACGTCGCCGACTTGCCTGAAATGCTGTTGAACGTTTTACAGGACGGCGACATCGTGTTGAATATGGGTGCGGGCAGCATCAACCGCGTTCCTGCCGCGATGCTGGAGTTGTCGAAAAAAGCCTGAGGCGGAAATTTTATCGTGATGCCGCGATAGCTGCCCGATGAAGCGATGTCCCATCGGGTGGGGAAGCAAGATTAAGGTCGTCTGAAAACCCGATTCGTTTTCAGACGACCTGTATCAAAAAAATGAAGTAATCAAGAAAGCACAAAAACAATGCAGAATTTTGGCAAAGTAGCCGTATTGATGGGCGGCTTTTCCAGCGAACGCGAAATTTCGCTGGATAGCGGTGCCGCCATTTTGAATGCCTTAAAAAGCAAAGGCATAGACGCACACGCCTTCGACCCTAAAGAAACGCCCTTGGCGGAATTGAAAACCCAAGGTTTCCAAACTGCTTTCAATATCCTCCACGGTACTTACGGCGAAGACGGTGCCGTTCAGGGCGCGTTGGAATTGTTGGGCATTCCTTATACCGGCAGCGGTGTCGCCGCTTCAGCCATCGGCATGGACAAATACCGCTGCAAACTGATTTGGCAAGCCTTGGGGTTGCCCGTTCCCGAGTTTACCGTTTTGCACGAAGATTCCGATTTCGATGCCGTCGAACAGCAACTCGGCTTGCCCATGTTCGTCAAACCGGCAGCGGAGGGCAGCAGCGTCGGCGTTGTGAAAGTGAAAGAAAAAAAGGTCGTCTGAAAAAGCGTTTACGAAGAATTGAAACACCTTCAAGGCGAAATCATCGCCGAGCGATTTATCGGCGGCGGCGAATATTCCTGCCCCGTGTTGAACGGCAAAGGCCTGCCCAGCATACACATCATCCCCGCGACCGAGTTTTACGACTACGAAGCCAAATACAACCGCGACGACACTGTTTATCAATGTCCGTCCGAAGACTTGAGCGAGGCTGAAGAAAACCTGATGCGCTCTCTGGCAGTCCGCGGGGCGCAGGCAATCGGGGCAGAGGGCTGCGTGCGCGTCGATTTCCTCAAAGATACCGACGGTAAACTTTACCTCTTGAAATCAACACGCTGCCCGGCATGACGAGCCACAGTTTAGTACCGAAATCCGCCGCCCATACCGGCGTGGATTTTGCCGATTTATGCATTGAAATTCTGAAAACCGCACATGTGGGATGACGCAAGCGCACTGGGTCGGCTGACCCGCTGGCTGTTGCTGCTGATGGCATTGCTGCTCATCGGCACCTGCATAGCCTGGCTATACAACTCCAATCATTTTCCCGTCAAACAAGTGTCCATACAGGGCAAGCTGACTTATTCGGACGGGAAAGCACTTCAGCGCGCCGCTCAACAGCACACGCACAGCAATATTTTCCGTGCCGATTTGGACGGTATTCAGGCAGCCTTTCAAAAGCTGCCATGGGTGGATTCCGCCATGGTGCGCCGCCGCTTTCCTGATACCGTCGAAATTCATTTGACCGAGCGCGTGCCTGTCGCCCATTGGCGCAGCGGCGGCTTGGTCGATTCCAAAGGCAATGTGTTTGACGCCCAGCTCAAAGCCAAGCTGCCCATCTTTGAAGGACAGCCCGGTACGGGCAAAGACATGGTCAAACACTACGAAGAATTTTCCGGCATCCTCCGCCGGCAAAATCTGGCGATTAAAGAACTGATTTATACGCCGCGCTCCGCCTGGTTGGTGGTCTTGGATAACGGGATTACCGTCAGGCTGGGAAGAGAGAACGAAATCAAACGCCTACAGCTTTTTCGCCGAAATTTGGCCGACGCTGTTGCGTAAAAAAATCAAAAATCGGTTATCCTACGTTGATATGCGGTATAAAGACGGATTTTCCGTGCGTTACACATCAGAGACGCCGTCTGAAAATGTTTCAGACGACTAAAGCCAAGCAAACGGCGTGAAGCAAACTATTGCCAATACAGACAAATAGTTATAACTCCAGCGAAATAACGAGCAAATATAATGGAACAACAAGGTAAATATATCAGTGCCCTCGATATCGGCACATCCAAAGTCATCGCCCTGATTGGCGAAGTACAAGACGACAACGAAATCCACATCGTCGGACTCGGACAGGCACCGTCTCGCGGCCTTAAAGCAGGCATGGTAACCAACATTGACGCGACGGCCCAAGCCATTCAGCAGGCAGTCAATGAAGCCGAATTGATGGCGGACACCAAAAATCAGCCATGTTACGACCGGTATCGCGGGTAACCATATCCGCAGCTTGAATTCGCAAGGGGTTGTCAAAATCAAAGACGGCGAAGTTTCGCAAGCCGACATCGACCGCGCCATCGAAACCGCCAAAGCCATCAACATCCCGCCGGATCATAATATCCTGCATACCGTGGTGCAAGAATACATCATCGACAACCAGCCCGGCGTCAAAGAACCTATCGGTATGAGCGGCGTCCGACTCGATACCCGCGTACATATCATTACCGGTGCCAATACCGCCCCTGCAAAACATCCAAAAAAATGTATCCATCGTTGCGGTTTGCAAATGGACCAAATCATGCTTCAGCCTTTAGCGAGCGGTCAGGCTGTTTTGACTGAAGACGAAAAAGATTTGGGCGTATGCGTCATCGACATCGGCGGCGGTACGACCGATATTGCCGTTTATACCAACGGCGCCATCCGCCATACTGCCGTTATTCCCGTGGCGGGCGATTTGATTACCAAAGACTTGGCACAAGCACTGCGCACCCCGCACAGCGCTGCCGAATACATCAAAATCCACTACGGCGTAGCGATTCCCGATATGGACGGCTTGGACGAAATGGTCGAAGTTCCCAGCGTCGGCGACCGCCAACCCCGTCAGATTTCCCGCCGCGTTTTGGCAAGCGTCATCGGTCCGCGCGTCGAAGAAATCTTAGAGCTGACCCTTAACGAATTGCGCCGTTCCGGCTTCCCTGAAGAAGTCCTCACATCAGGTATCGTTCTGACCGGCGGCGCATCTATGCTGACCGGCATCGTTGAGCTTGCCGAAGAAGTATTCACCTTGCCTGCACGCATCGGCGTACCTCAAGAAATGGGCGGCGTATCCGAACGCATCCGCAATCCACGCTATTCAACCGCCATCGGTCTTTTTGCAGGCGGCAAGGGAGAGGAAGACGGCGCACCGGTGACCGGCGCTATCGTAGTTCATGACCAGGCTGAAAAAATCAGTTTGTGGGCAAGATTGATGAAATTCGTTAAAGACAATTTCTGATTGTTCCGTTACTTGCTTACAGGGAAAATGAGTTGCTGTTGGGTCGGAATGAAACTACTTGCAACAATTAAGAACCTGTATGCTTTCGTTAAAAAATGTAGTAAAAAAATAACGGTAATGGTGAATGAATAAGAAGTATTTTGCCAGTGTCTGAAGACTTCTTATATAATACGGATAATATCTAATTTTTGGACCGTCCTCGATGCAGGGCGCGCAGGAGTCATTTGAATGGAATTTGTTTACGACGTAGCTGAATCAGCCGCAAGCCCTGCGGTCATTAAAGTAATCGGCTTGGGTGGCGGCGGTTGCAACGCTATCAATAATATGATTGCCAACATCATCCAAGGTGTTGAATTTATTAGTGCCAATACTGATGCGCAATCTTTAGGTAAAAATAATGCGGCCAAACGCATCCAATTGGGTACTAATCTGACCCGTGGTTTGGGTGCGGGTGCCAATCCTGAAATCGGCCGTGCTGCGGCACAAGAAGATCGCGAAGCCATCGAAGATGCTATTCGCGGCGCGAATATGTTGTTCATCACCACCGGTATGGGTGGCGGTACAGGTACCGGTGCGGCTCCTGTGGTTGCCGAGATTGCCAAAGAAATGGGTATCCTGACCGTTGCGGTCGTTACCCGTCCGTTCGGCTACGAAGGCAAACGCGTACACATTGCCCAAGAAGGTTTGGAACAGCTCAAAGGCCAGGTCGATTCATTGATCATCATCCCGAACGACAAGCTGATGACTGCATTGGGCGAAGACGTGACCATGCGTGAAGCGTTCCGTGCGGCGGACAACGTCCTGCGCGATGCGGTGGCCGGTATTTCCGAAGTGGTTACCCGTCCCGGTTTCATTAACCTTGACTTCGCCGACGTTAAAAACGTAATGGGCATCAAAGGTATCGCTATGATGGGTTCCGGTTTTGCTCAAGGCATCGACCGCGCCCGTTTGGCAACCGAACAAGCGATTTCCAGCCCGTTGCTGGATAATGTTACTCTGGATGGTGCGCGCGGCGTATTGGTCAACATCACTACCGCTCCGGATTGCCTGAAAATGTCCGAATATCGTGAAATCATGAAAGTGGTTAACGAGAATGCGCATCCTGAAGCAGAATGCAAATACGGTACTGCCGAAGACGACAATATGGGCGAAGACGCTATCCGCGTAACCATTATTGCGACCGGTTTGAAAGAAAACGGCAGCGAAAACCAAATGCGTGCGGCAGTCCGTACACAAAAATTGGTTAGCGGAAATGCCGAAGCAGCTCAGCCTGTGCAGGCTGGTAATGTCGATGGCTTGGTTCGTACCAACAGAGGCATCCGCTCAATGAATTTGACTGCCGCAGATTTCAGTAATCAATCTGTTTTGGACGATTTTGAAATTCCGGCTATTTTACGTCGTCAAAATAATTCGGACAAATAATTCATTCTGTTAAAAAAAGCCTGCCACATCGTTGGCAGGTTTTTTTTATAGTTTGGAATATATGGAGGCTTCACTTTTTTTATACTTCATTAAGTATATTCTCGACTTTCGATTTATTGTCTGTCGAACCGTTGAATGATAGGATTGCGGCGGTAAGTGTAGTTCAATCGCTCAAAATTTCATAAACGGCTGATTTCAGACGACATCAATGATGCGCAGAAAGCTGCCGTATCCAATTTTTAGCGATTCGTTATGTTTCACTTCATATCAATGATTACATAAGGAAATACAGTATGAACCGTCGTCAATTCTTGGGTGGTACAGCCGTTTCTTTGGCAGCTGCCGCCTCATTCGCCCGCGCCCACGGACATCATGACCATAAAGGCCATTCCCACGCGGCCCCTGCTGCTGCGTCCAAAACCTATGAAGCAGCCAGAAAAGCGGCTGCCCACTGTGTTGAAGCAGGTCAAATCTGTTTGGCACACTGCATCCGACTGCTGAGCCAAGGCGATACTTCAATGAAAGATTGCGCAACAGGTGTCAACCAAATGCTGGCATTGTGCGGCGCGCTGCAAAACCTTGCCGCCCAAAACTCTCCGCTGACCCCTTCTTTGGCAAAAGTCTGTGTTGAGGCGTGCAAACAATGTGCCGCAGCGTGCAAACAACACGCAGGCCACCACGCAGAATGCAAACAATGCTATGAGTCTTGCCTTGCCTGCATCAAAGAGTGCGAAAAAATCGCTGCTTAATTAACGCGGTCAATAACCGGTCTGCCTGTGAAACAAGCTTTGTTTTGCAGGCAGACCGGTTTGTTTAAAGGGGATGGCTTTCACAAATTGATTTGAAATGTAAGTTTTGTTTGTATAGTGGATTAACTTTAAACCAGTACGGCGTTGCCTCGCCTTGCCGTACTATCTGTACTGTCTGCGGCTTCGTCGCCTTGTCCTGATTTAAATTTAATCCACTATAGAATGTTGTGTCTTTGCCTACAAAAATCTTGCCATAAATTTAAAAATTTCACGCTCTGGCGAAAAAAACGGTATGTTTAGGGTTATTAAGTTCTGTAACGCGCCCCGTTCTGAAATGAAGACAACAGGTTGCAAGACTTCAATCTTAACCATTCCAATGGTCTTAAAATTTCTGCCAAACACATGATTTTCACGCTTCTTAACAGACGTTTTCTTGATAAGGTCGTCTGAAAATTGCCCGACACCTTGATAAGCTTTACAATGCAAGTAATTAAAATACATCCCGCCTTATCTTCCCTTTCATGAGTTCCGTACCCTTCATCGAAATGAAAGACGTTGCCTTCGCGTATGGCGACCGTCCGATTCTGAACAATATCAATTTCAGCATTCCCCAAGGAAACTTCGCCGCCGTGATGGGTGGTTCGGGCAGCGGCAAAACCACGCTGATGCGGCTGATTACGGGTCAGATTCATCCGCAGTCGGGTAAGGTTTTGATTGAAGGACGTGATTTGGCGGGCTTTTCGGCTGACGAACTGTATGAACACCGCCGCCGCATGGGCGTGTTGTTCCAGCATGGCGCGCTGTTTACCGATTTGTCGGTATTCGACAATATCGCTTTTTCCGATGCGCGAACTGACGCGCCTGCCGGAAGCGGTTATCCGCGATTTGGTTTTGTTGAAATTGAACGCGGTCGGTCTGCGCGGCGTGGAAAACCTGATGCCGTCTGAGCTGTCCGGCGGGATGTCGCGCCGCGTCGCGCTTGCCCGCACGATTGCGCTCGACCCTGAAATCATGTTGTACGACGAGCCGTTTACCGGCCTCGACCCGATTTCCTTGGGCGTAATTGCCCACTTGATCAGCCGCGTCAACAAGGCTTTGCGTTCGACCAGTATTATGGTAACGCACGACATTGAAAAAAATCTTTGGAAATCGTCGATCAGGTGATTTTTCTTGGCACACGGCGAAATTATGTTCTCCGGCTCGCCGCAGGAAATGCGCGAACTGGATTCGCCTTGGGTGCGCCAGTTTGTCGGCGGACTGGCAGACGGCCCCGTCGCATACCGCTACCCGGCGCAAACGTCGTTGCAGCAAGATTTGCTTGGGTAGTTTTTCAGACGACCTCGGTTTGCAGACGTCGTCTGAAACGTTTGAACCGTTGTTGCCTGAAGCCGAAATCATTTTTTTCAGACGACCCATCACCATCATCCTACAAGGTCGTCTGAAACCCGTTAATCCGTAATGGAAACCTATGAATTTTTATCCGTTCCGTCGGGGCGAAAACCCTCGGCTTTATTCAATCTCTCGGCAGTATTACGCTGTTTCTGCTGAACATTCTGGCGAAATCCGGTACGGCTTTCGTCCGTCCGCGCCTGAGCGTGCGCCAAGTGTATTTTGCCGGCGTGCTGTCGGTGTTGATTGTTGCCGTCTCAGGGCTGTTCGTCGGCATGGTTTTTGGGTTTGCAGGGCTATACGCAGTTGTCGAAATTCAAATCCGCCGATATTTTGGGCTATATGGTCGCGGCTTCACTGTTGCGCGAACTGGGCCCGGTGTTGGCGGCGATTCTGTTTGCCAGCAGCGCGGGCGGTGCGATGACCAGCGAAATCGGTTTGATGAAAACGACCGAACAGCTCGAAGCGATGAACGTGATGGCGGTAAACCCTGTCGCCCGCGTGGTTGCGCCGCGCTTTTGGGCGGGCGTGTTTTCCATGCCGCTTTTGGCTTCGATTTTCAACGTGGCGGGGATTTACGGCGCGTATTTGGTCGGCGTAACCTGGCTGGGCTTGGACAGCGGCATTTTCTGGTCGCAAATGCAGAACAACATCACGATCCATTACGATGTAATCAACGGTCTGATCAAATCTGCCGCGTTCGGCGTGGCGGTAACGCTGATTGCCGTGCATCAGGGCTTCCACTGCGTCCCGACCTCGGAAGGTATTTTGCGCGCCAGCACGCGTACGGTGGTTTCGTCCGCCCTGACGATTTTGGCGATTGACTTTGTGTTGACCGCATTGATGTTTACGGAATGACAGGTCGTCTGAAAACGAAACAAAGCACATTGGATATTCAAGGAACTTTAATGAAAAAGAATGTATTGGAATTTTGGGTCGGACTGTTTGTCCTGCTCGGCGTGGCAGCGGTCGGCTTTCTCGCTTTCCGCGTAGCGGGCGGCGCGGCATTCGGCAATTCCGGCAAGACTTATACCGTATATGCCGATTTCAGCGACATCGGCGGTTTGAAGGCCAACGCGCCGATCAAATCCGCAGGCGTATTGGTCGGACGCGTCGGTTCTATCGAGCTTGACCCGAAATCCTATCAGGCGAAAGTCCGCCTCGATTTGGACAGCAAATATCAGTTCAGCAGCGATGTTTCCGCGCAAATCCTGACTTCCGGCCTGTTGGGCGAACAATATATCGGCCTGCAACAAGGCGGCGACACGGAACCCCTCGCTGCGGGCGATACCATTTCCGTTACCAGCTCCGCCATGGTTCTGGAAAACCTGATCGGTAAATTCATGACCAGCTTCGCCGAGAAAAACGCGGCGGGCGGTAACGATGCAGCAAAAAAACCACCGAATAAACGTACACCATCATATTGATACTAGGACACTTAATCATGAAAAAAACCTCTTTCATCAGCGCACTGAGCATCGGCATCTTGAGCATCAGCATGGCGGTTGCCGCCCCTGCCGACGCAGTGAACCAAATCCGTCAAAAACGCCACTCAAGTATTGAGCATCTTAAAAAGCGGCGATGCCAACACCGCCCGCCACAAAGCCGAAGCCTACGCGATTCCCTATTTCGATTTCCAACGCATGACCGCGCTGGCAGTCGGCAACCCTTGGCGTACCGCGTCTGACGCGCAAAAACAAGCGTTGACCAAAGAATTTCAAACCCTGCTGATCCGCACCTACTCCGGCACCATGTTGAAATTCAAAAAAACGCCAGCGTCAACGTCAAAGACAACCCCGTTGTCAATAAAGGCGGCAAAGAAATCATCGTCCGCGCCGAAGTCAGCGTACCCGGTCAAAAAAACCCGTCAACATGGACTTCACCACCTACCAAAGCGGCAACAAATACCGTGCCTACAACGTCGCCATCGAAGGCGCGAGCCTGGTAACCGTGTACCGCAACCAATTCGGCGAAACCATCAAAGCCAAAGGCGTAGACGGACTGATTGCCGAGCTGAAAGCCAAAAAAACGGCAGCAAATAATGCAAAGACAAGCCATGCCGTCCGTTTTCAGACGACATGGCTTTCGCACACCATGACCTTCAGGTTTTATCATCCAAGATTAAGTTGACAAGACAGCCATGCAAACCGAACTTCGCGACGGTACGCTGCACATCAGCGGCGACGTAACCGTCAAAACCCTGACCGCCGCCGCCTTTACCCGCTTCAGACAGCAATGTCGTCTGAAAGACACCCGCGCGGTCGATTTGAGTGGCGTCGGGCGCGCCGATTCCGCCTGCGTGTCCCTGCTGCTTGACGCACTGCGCCGCCCGGACGGGAAAATCACCCTGCAAGGCATACCCGAATCCGTGCGCACCCTGTCCGAGCTTTACGAAATCAAAGACTGGTTGAACCCATGAAAAAAACCACCGCTTCACTCCTATTCCTCATCGGCCTGACCTCACCCCCCGCATTTGCCGAGAACAACCCCGCCGACCCCTACGAAGGCTACAACCGCGCCGTCTTCAAATTCAACGACAAGGCCGACCAATACGTCCTCGCCCCCGTCGCACGTGGCTACCGCAAAATCACACCCAAGCCCGTCCGCACCGGCGTGAGCAACTTTTTCAACAACCTGCGCGACGTCGTCAGCTTCGGCAGCAACGTCTTGCGCCTCGATGTCAAACGCGCCAGCGAAGACCTCGTCCGCGTCGGCATCAACACCACCTTCGGACTTGGCGGCCTGATTGACGTCGCAGGCGCAGGCGGCGTTCCCGACAACAAAAACACCCTCGGCGACACCTTCGCCACATGGGGCTGGAAAAACAGCAACTACTTCGTCGTCCCGCTGCTCGGCCCCTCCACCGTCCGCGACACCGCAGGCAACGCCATTACCACCGTCTATCCCGTCAAAAGCGCCGTGTTCCACACCCCCGCAGGCCGCTGGAGTACCACCGGCTTGAACATCGTCAACACCCGTGAAGCCCTGCTTGACCTGACCGACGGTTTGGAAGACGCCGCCATCGACAAATACAGCTACACCCGCGACCTTTACATGAAAGTGCGCAGCCGCCAAACCGGCGGGACATTACCGCAAGGCGAGGATGACAATATCGACATCGACGAATTGGTGGACAGCGATCTGCCTGCGGCAACCGATTTTGCCGAACCTTCCGCGCAATCCGCTGCCGAATTTGAGCCGATTCCTGCCGAATAATCTCCATAAGGTCGTCTGAAAACCTTTTCAGACGATCTCAATCTATTTTCCTAAAAACGATGATGAACCATTCCCCACTTATCGCCATCAGCGTCGGCGAAGCGTCCGGCGACCTGCTCGGCGCGCACCTTATCCGCGCCATCAAACAACGCTGCCCCGATGCGAAATTTATCGGTATCGGCGGCGAACGCATGAAGGCGGAAGGGTTTGAGAGCCTGTACGACCAGGAAAAACTGGCGGTGCGCGGCTTTGTCGAGGTGGTCAAACGCCTGCCCGAAATTCTGAAAATCCGCAAAGGGCTGGTGAACGACCTCATCCGCATCAAGCCTGATGTCTTTGTCGGCATCGACGCACCCGATTTCAATCTGGGCGTGGCGGAAAAAAACTCAAAAAGGCGGGCATCCCCACCGTCCATTATGTCAGCCCGTCGGTGTGGGCGTGGCGGCGCGAACGGGTGAACAAAATCGTGCATCAGGTCAACCGCGTGCTGTGTCTGTTTCCGATGGAGCCGCAGCTTTACCTCGATGCGGGCGGCAAAAGCCGAGTTTGTCGGTCATCCGATGGCGCAAACCATGCCGCTGGACGATGACCGTGCCGCTGCGCGCACCAAGTTGGGCGTGGCCGACGAAGCCGTCGTGTTTGCCCTGCTGCCGGGCAGCCGTGTCAGCGAAATCGACTATATGGCTCCTTTGTTTTTTCAGACGGCCCTATTGCTACTCAAACGCTATTCGCAGGCGCAATTCCTGCTCCCCGCCGCCACCGCCGCCACCCGCAGGCGCATCGGTGAAATTCTGGCGCAGCCTGAATTTTCCGCCATTCCCGTTACCATCACCGACAAACAGTCCGATACCGTCTGCACCGCCGCCGATGTCGTTTTGGTAACCAGCGGCACCGCCACCCTCGAAGTCGCCTTGTGCAAACGGCCGATGGTCATCAGCTACAAAATTTCGCCGCTGACCTATTTTTATGTGAAGCGCAAAGTCAAAGTGCCGCATGTCGGCCTGCCCAATATCCTGTTGGACAAAGCCGCCGTGCCGGAACTCCTGCAACACGATGCCGAGCCGGAAAAACTCGCCGCCGCCATTGCCTATTGGTACGACTACCCCGAAGCCGCCGCCGCCCTGAAACAGGATTTCCGTGAGCTGCATTTGCTGCTGAAGAAAGATACCGATGCGTTGGCGGCTGAAGCCGTATTGTCCGAAGCAGGCTTTTAGCGAAACCCGCTGCACCCGTTTTCACTTCGTTGAAGCTACGCTTTCAGACGGCCTCTGATACTTATTGTCCTGTAAAGAGCATGTCCAACCTTGCGGGCTGAATCTGATGGTTTTGCAGTAAATTCAAATCAGAAAACCACGCGCCGTCATTCCCGCACAGGCGGGAATCTAGAAGTTTGAAATGATGACAATCTTTAAATAGTTCTGAATAGTTGAGGACTGGATTCCCGCCTGTGCGGGAATGACGGCGGGCGATAGGTGCCGTATCAAAGATGAAGTGAATCGGCTATATGGCTTGTCTGTCCGACCGAAACTGACAGGCCCATTTTTTTGTAGCGTGGGCTTTGCCCGCGAAAACCGTTTCACAGCATAAAAAAATAGGGCAGGGCGGGCTTTGGTTCCATGCAAAACTGTCGCTGCTCCCGTATAGATAAAAAAATAATGGCAGTAAACCCGACATTATTTTTTTATTCGAACCCGCCATATCATTCAAAAAGGCCGTCTGAAATCCTTTTCAGACGACCTCTTCCTTTAACCGAACCGTATCACTGAAACTATATGTCTCCCATCCTCCTTGCGGGCGTGGACGAAGCAGGGCGCGGGCCGCTGGTCGGCAGCGTGTTCGCCGCCGCCGTCATCCTGCCCGAACGTTACGACCTGCACGGCCTGACCGATTCGAAAAAACTCAGCGAGAAAAAGCGCGATGCTTTGGCGGTGTTGATCAAAGAACAAGCCGTTTCGTGGAGCGTCGCCTCCGCGTCGCCCGAAGAAATCGCCGAACTCAATATCCTGCACGCTACCATGCTGGCGATGACCCGCGCTGTCCAGGGTTTGGCGGTCGTGCCGGATAAGGTATTGATAGACGGCAACCGCGTTCCGAAAGATTTGGGCATTTCCGCCGAAGCCGTCGTCAAGGGCGACAGCAAAATCATCGAAATCTCCGCCGCCTCCGTCCTCGCCAAAACCGCGCGCGATGCCGAAATGTACGCGCTTGCCGAATGTTATCCGCAATACGGTTTCGACAAAAACAAAGGCTACGGCACAGCGCAACACCTCGCCGCCCTGCAAAAATACGGTGTGCTGCCCGAACACCGCTGCGATTTCGCACCCGTGAAGGCGTTGCTGGCGCAGGGCAGGTTGTTTGAGTGAGGGCAGAATGGCTTAAAGGTCGTCTGAAACGCTTTCAGACGACCTTTTCTTTACATCTCGTTACAAAGCCGTGTATGCTTCGCGTTTAGACGGATGTGAAAACAAATATCAACGGCCAAACAGGTTTTTGATGTTTGTGTGTTACTTTATTTCACTGTCCTCCTAATCAATAATTTTATCAACCGATACCGCACATACTATTTATGGACACTATTGCACGAATCAGCCACTTTGTCGGCAAAACCTTCTCATTTTGGGCGGCATTGTGCGCCGCCGTTGCTTTCTTCGACCCCGAATTGTTCAAGTGGGTACTGCCTTACATCACTTGGCTTTTGGGTATCATCATGTTCGGCATGGGGCTGACGCTGACGCCGTCAGATTTTAAAATTGTCGCCAGTCATCCTAAAGCCGTCCTTATCGGCGTGGCGGCTCAATTCATTATCATGCCGCTGACTGCCTATTTTTTGGTCAAGTTGTTAAATTTGCCTGCTGAAGTTGCTGTGGGCGTGATTTTTGGTCGGTTGCTGTCCGGGCGGTACGGCTTCCAATGTGATGACTTTTTTGGCGCGCGGCAACGTTGCCTTGTCCGTCGCAGTTACATCGGCTTCCACCTTGCTGGCTCCGCTGCTGACGCCTGCTATTTTCCTGCTTTTGGCAGGTGAAATGCTCGACATCAATGCGCAGGCGATGTTTGTTTCCATTGTTCAAATGGTGTTGCTGCCCATCGCGCTCGGCGTGGTTGCACATACCCTATTCCGCAAACAGACCGAACGCGCTGCAGCTGCCTTGCCTTTGGTTTCTGTCGTTGCCATTGTGCTGATTATCGGTGCGGTCGTCGGCGCGAGCAAAGGCAAAATTATTGAGAGCGGGCTGTTGATTTTCGGTGTCGTGGTATTGCACAACGGCATCGGCTACCTGCTCGGCTTCTTTGCAGCCAAAATCTGCAAGCTGCCGTACGATGCGCAAAAAACGCTCGCCATCGAAGTCGGTATGCAGAATTCCGGTTTGGGTGCGGCATTGGCGGCCGCGCATTTTGCCGCAGCCCCTGTCGTCGCCGTACCCAGCGCGCTGTTTAGCGTGTGGCACAACATTTCTGGCTCGCTGCTCGCATCTTATTGGTCGGCGAAAGCAGATAAAGAATCGAAAGCGGAATTGTCCGATTAAAAGAGTTCGGCAAAAGACAAAAGGTCGTCTGAAAGTTTTCAGACGACCTTTTATTATTGCCGGATGGAAATCAACGGCGGCTTATAGTGGATTAACTTTAAACCAGTACGGCGTTGCCTCGCCTTGCCGTACTATCTGTACTGTCTGCGGCTTCGTCGCCTTGTCCTGATTTAAAGTTAATCCACTATATCTTCAACGTTCGCACTGCCATTGCTCCAATATTGCCCTGAGTTCCTGCGGGTTGCCATATCCGTTGTCTGCTGCCGCCTGAAGGTAATCGTAGGCGGCGGGAACATTCATGGCGGTACCTTGTCCGTGGTAGAGGAGGAATGCCGAATAATATTGCGCTTCAGGATGGTTTTGTTCCGCCGCTATGCCAAACCAGTACGCCGCCGAACCGGCATCGGCAGGAATGCCCAGACCGTGATAATAGATTTTGCCCAAACCGGCTGCTGCATCGGCATGATTGCAGACGGCGGCTTCAGATAAAGCTGTCGTGCGCGCGCGTAGTCTTTTTTTTGTCCGATGCCGTCAAGGCAGGCGGCGGCAGAGCGGCAAAGCTGCTCGGTTTCCTGACGCTGCAAGGCTTCGGATTTGAGTTTTTCGTAATGTTCGGGTTGGTGCAGGGCGGCCTCGCTGAGCAGCTTCTGTACGGCGGCCATGCTGCCCAATGCGGCGGCGTGGCGGTAGTATTGTTGCGCGGCGGATAAGTCGGGGCGTATGCCCAGTCCGTAGCGGCAGAGGTCGCCCATCAGGCATAACGCGTCCGGAAACTGCCTGTCTGCGGCGGTTCTGGCGTATTTGAATGCCTGTAACGGGTCGCGGTCGGTCAGCTTGCCGGTCAGATATTGCCGTGCCAGGGCGGTTTGTGCCGCCGCATTGTCCTGAACGGCGGCAAGCCTGTACCAAGACAGGGCGTCTTGGTTTCCTTTTGCAGCCAATAAATCTGCCAGCAGGATTTGTGCTTCGACCCAGCCGTGTTCGGCGGCATATTCCAAATAGACTTCTGCCTGCGCAGAATCGGCAGAAACGCCGCAGCCGTAAAGGAAGGATTTCCCTAATTGCAGGCATGCCTGCGACCAGCCCTGGGAGGCTGCCTGGTTGTACCAATTTAGCGCCTTTTCCCAATTATCCGCCAGGGCATACTGCCGCGCGATAAGGTATTGCGCTTCAGGGGATTGCGGGGCGGCGCATTGTGCCCAATAGAGAAATTGCAGGTCGTTGCGTTCTGCGTAATAACGCATCAGTGCGGTTTGCGCCGCTGAGAACCCGCGTTCGCCGAAATCTGCGTAGGCAGCCAGCAGTTTGTCGGCAGCCAGCCCGAAACGGTCGCTCCAGTGCAGTAACCTGTATGCCGTATCCGGAAACCCTCCGGATGCGATGTATTCTACGCCTGATAATGCCCTGCGGTTTTCCTTGCCGCCAAGCAGCATGCCGCACATACGGTATACCGCTTCTTCGTTCCCGTCTTTCATGATTTGCCGCAAAGGCAAAAAGTCCCGAAGATTGCCCTCGAAAGGGGGTTCTGTCGGGACGATATCTTGCAGCGATAATCGTTTGGGAATGATGGTCATGGCATCGGAATAGGCATTTTGAGTAGTGTATTATACTGTTTTCTGTAATTGTGTGTCAGCGTTTGTTCAGAATCTTGAAATTTGGAACCGGTATTTTTGTCGGTTTGCCGCATTGATACGGTAGCATTTGGCAGGAGATGCGTAGATTTCGGGAGGGTGTATGACTGACGTAAGCGCGCTACACAGACTTTCAAAATGTAAAAAGGTCGTCTGAAAGAATGAACTGCACCCCAAAAGTTGGACATCCCCTCCAACTCACAAGGTGCAGTTTTTTTATGAGCAAATATACATTACACTTCAAATACCAAGCCGTACTCCACTACCTGCATATACGCAGCCAACAACGTACCGCAGACCACTACGGCATTTCCCGAACCCACCTGAGACGATGGATATGCGCCTATCAAGAAGGCGGTATCGGCGCACTCGAACATCCACAATCCAAAACCATGACCGACCACCGCAAAAACCCCTTCATCGCAGATAAACCCGACCAAGAAAAAACACAGGCAGAGCTTATTGAAGAGTTGTGCTATATGCGCGCAGAGGTCGCCTACCTAAAGGAGTTAAAAGCCCTCAGCCAAAAGCGGACCGAAAAGGACAAAGCCAAACCGTCCAAACACTGAGGGCGCAACACCCGCTCAAATACCTGCTGCACATCGCAAACCTGCCCAAAAGCAGCTTTTACTACCACCAAGACCGACCCGACCCCGACGCAGCCGACAAAGCCCTCCTCATCGAAACCTACCGGCGGCATAAAGGACGCTACGGACAAAGGCGCATTGCCGCAGCATTGGGTTGGAACCGCAAAAAAGTGGCGCGGTTGATGAAGCAGATGGAACTGAAAGCCCTCATACGGGCGAAAAAAGCCTACCGCCATCCCGCCATGGGCGAGATATCGGAACACCTCCTCAAACGCCGGTTCAAAGCCCGAAAGCCCAACGAAAAATGGCTGACCGACGTTACCGAACTCAAAGGGAAGGACGGCAAACTGTACCTCTCGCCAATCTTGGACTTGTTCAACCGCGAGATCGTCGCCTACGCCATGAGCCGCAGAGCCGACAGCGAAATGGTGAAGGAAATGCTCGAAAAAGCCGCACCCCGTCTGACTGATAAAGGAACGATGCTGCATTCCGACCAAGGTGTGCTGTACCGTACGGCGGGGTATAGGGAATTGCTTGCGGAGCATTCCATGGTTCAAAGCATGTCGCGTAAGGCGAACTGTTGGGACAATGCGCCGATGGAAAGCTTCTTTGCGGTGTTGAAGACGGAGTGTTTCTATAACGCAGGTGAATTGACAGTAGATGAATTGATGAAGCAGATAGATGACTATATGGATTACTACAACCGGGAGCGTTGCAGTTTGAAATTGAAAAAGCTGAGTCCTGTCTCATACAGAACCCAGCTTGCACAGAGCGCCTGAATAGGCTTTTATGAGTGTCCAAGATTTGGGGGCCAGTTCAGAATGGGTTTAAGGCTTTCAGACGACCTTTTTGTATTGTTGCTTGTATTGGCAAGGATTTAAGGCAGTTTCAAGAAGTTTTCGCGGTAATAACGCATTTCCTCAATGCTTTCGAGAATATCGTCCAAAGCCTGATGCGAGCCGCGTTTCACCACGCCTTTGGCAACGGGCGGATTCCAACGTTTGGCGAGTTCTTTCAGGGTGGATACGTCCAGATTGCGGTAGTGGAAATACGCTTCGAGGCGCGGCATGTATTTGACCATGAAGCGGCGGTCTTGATGGATAGAATTGCCGCACATAGGCGTGGCTTTTTCGGGAATCCATTGCGCGATAAAGTCCAGCAGTTTCTGCTCCACTTCCGCTTCGGTGAGTTGCGATTCGCGCACGCGCCGGGTTAATCCTGTACGCCCGTGGGTGGCGGTGTTCCATTCGTCCATGCCGTCGAGCAGTTCATCGCTTTGGTGGACGGCATAAACTTCGGACTGCGCCAAGACGTTCAAATCGGAGTCGGTGATAATCATGGCGACTTCGATAATGCGTTCGCGTTCGGGGTCAAGCCCGGTCATTTCCATATCGAGCCAGCAGAGGTTGCTTGCGTTTTGAGTCATTTCAGACGACCTTTTCCGTTGAAAACAATGGGCGGCATTATAAAGGGATTTGACGTGCAAAGGTCGTCTGAAAAGGTTTCAGACGACCTTCGTTTTCCGTCAGAACGACAGGTTATCTCTTGTTTTCTATACCGAAACCGCCCTCAGTTTGCTATAATGCCCAGTTTCATCAAACCGCAATACCACACTTTAAAGGACAAAAAATGGGTTTTCTGCAAGGTAAAAAAATCCTGATCACCGGCATGATTTCCGAGCGTTCCATCGCTTATGGCATTGCTAAAGCCTGCCGCGAACAAGGCGCGGATTTGGCGTTTACCTACGTTGTTGACAAACTGGAAGAGCGCGTCCGCAAAATGGCCGCCGAATTGGGTTCCGAACTCGTGTTCCGCTGCGATGTCGCCAGCGACGACGAAATCAACCAAGTTTTTGCTGATTTGGGCAAACATTGGGACGGCTTGGACGGCCTCGTCCACTCCATCGGTTTCGCACCGAAAGAAGCCTTGAGCGGCGACTTCCTCGACAGTATCAGCCGCGAAGCGTTTAACACCGCACACGAAATTTCCGCATACAGCCTGCCCGCATTGGCAAAAGCCGCCCGTCCGATGATGCGCGGCAGAAACTCCGCCATCGTCGCCCTGAGCTACTTGGGCGCGGTTCGTGCGATTCCCAACTACAACGTCATGGGCATGGCAAAAGCCAGCCTCGAAGCAGGCATCCGCTTTACCGCCGCCTGCTTGGGCAAAGAAGGCATCCGTTGCAACGGCATTTCCGCCGGTCCGATCAAAACCCTCGCTGCTTCCGGCATTGCCGATTTCAGCAAACTCTTAGGACACGTCGCTTCCCACAATCCGCTCGGCCGCAACGTAACCATTGATGAAGTAGGCAACACCGCCGCCTTCCTGCTCTCCGAACTCTCTTCAGGCATTACCGGCGAAATCACTTACGTTGACGGCGGTTACAGCATCAATGCCCTGAACGACGAAGAGGCGTAATGATTTGTAATATTTCGTAGGAAAAAGACAACTTATTACTCAAAAAAATCCGTCTGAATAAGTGGTGTAAAAAAGTTACACTCCGATTTCAGACGGTTCTTTTTCATATAAAAGGCGGCATATTTCGGGAATTTTTGTCATAAAAAAACAAATTTTAACTTTTATAAAAATTTGTTTAACAAATAACACGATACCATGCCTGCCGGTTTGAAAAAAAGCCCGTCCGTCACTTAGGACGCACTTTTTTTAAAAAAATTTCACTTTATTATCCACAAACATACAGGAGGACATTTATGTCTATTGCTTCAGAATTCAAACAGTTTATTATGCGCGGCAACGTTATCGACTTGGCAGTCGGTATGGTCGTCGGTACTGCGTTCAGCGGCATCGTTAAATCTTTGGTTGACGACGTAATCATGCCCCCTATCGGTCTGTTGATCGGCGGCGTTGACTTTTCGAATTTGTTCATCACCCTGAAAGACGGCGCACAAGCCGCTCCGGAAGGCGGCTATGCCAGCTTGGCGGCAGCCCAGGCAGCCGGTGCCGTTACCCTGAACCTCGGACTGTTCATCAACTCCGTCATCAGCTTCCTGATCATTGCTGCTGCGATTTTTGCCGTTATCAAAGCATTGAACTCCATGAAAAAAGCCGAAGCGCCTGTTGAAGAAGCACCTGCAGAGCCTAGCGAAGAAGTATTGCTGTTGCGCGAAATCCGCGACTCTCTGAACAAAAAATAATCTTTTGAAGATTTGAAATAAAAGGTCGTCTGAAACCACATGTTTGGTTTCAGACGACCTTTTGGTATCCATCTGCCTTTGATTTTAAAGCAGGTGATAAGGTTCGGACTTGTGGGAAACACACGTTACGGGCTTGTTTCTCCTAAAGCCTGAACCGTATCAATAAAAGAAAGGTCGTCTGAAACCCTAAAATCGTTTTCAGACGACCTTTGCTTAATTAATATTAAGCGTTGATGTTTATTGCAGACGCTTGGCTTCGTCTAAGACGGCGTTGACCACATCGGCACCGAAGAGGGCGTTGACATCGGTCTCGTCGAAGACGTATTTGGCATGGCAGAAGTCGCAGTCGATTTGGATGCTGCCTTGTTCGGCGACCACGCCGCCGACTTCTTCGCCGCCCAGCATGAGCAGCATATCGCTGACTTTTCCGCGCGAACAGGTGCAGGCGAATTCGATGCTTTCGGGATCGAAGACACGCGGAGGGGTTTTCGTGGAAGAGGCGGTAGAGGACGTGTTGCGCGTCCAGCCCGGTCAGTTCTTCGGGAGTCAGGGTTTGAACCAGCGTGCCGACGTGTTCCCATGATGCCGCGTCAGGTTCTGTCTCAGGCAGGCGTTGCACCAAAAGTCCGCCGCAGGCATCGTCTGATGAGGCAAGGACGATTTGGGTATCGAGCTGTTCGGAGCGTTTGGTGTAGTTGATAAGCATTTGGGCGATGCTGCCGCCTTCGAGCGGGACGACGCCCTGCCAAGGTTCTGCGTCTTTGGGCTGAAGGGTGAGGACGAAGACGCTGTTGCTGCCGAGAAGGTCGGTCAGGCTTTCGTCGTCGTTGATTTCGGCGGTTTCGTCCCAGCGCGCGGTGGCGCGGACGGTTTGGTCGGAAGTGGCTTCGACGACGAGCATTTTCAGACGACCTTGCCCTTGAACTTGGACGATGAGCGTGCCGTCGGTTTTGAGGTTGCCGGACAGGAGCGCGCCTGCGGCAAGGAGTTCGCCCAAGGCGCGGCGGATGGCGGCGGGATAGTGTTTTTGTCCGACGATGTGTTTCCATACGTTTTTCAAGGCGGACGTGCAGACCGCGAACGGGCATATCGTCGAAGATGAAACGGGTGCGGATGTCGGCGTGGTTGATCTGGGTTTGCGGCATAAATTCCTCTGTTATATCTGGATGACGGATTGACGGCTATATGGTTGCGTCCGCAGGGAAATCAAGGTCGTCTGAAAACGTTTTGGCGAAACCTGCGCCCTTAGTTTTCAGACGACCTTTTTGTTTTTGAGCTGATTGATGATTTGAGCAAACGTGCAGCTAGTGCTTCCCCGACCGCCACACCGACCAGATAATCCACAGGCTGTTGGCGAAGGCGATAAGGTAGCCGACGAAGCCGATAAACTTGGGGCCGGTGTCTATACTCATGACGATGGACGAACCGATAATCAGGGCGGCGGTAACGATGCCCATGGTCAGGCGGTTGGCGGCGCTGTCGATTTGATGGCTGATGCGGTCTGACTGCTTGAGGTCTAGGGTGATGCCGAATTTGCCTTTTTGCAGCATTCTGGTCAACCTGAAGAAGTCTTGCGGCAGCGACTCCGCCATTTGCAACAGGGTGCGCAGTTGCGTTTTGGCGTTGCGGGCGATGTGGGCGGCGGAGGCTTGTTCTTTGACGGCGGCTTCGGTGATGGGTTTGGCGCGTTCGAGCAGTTCGATACTGCCGTCGAGCCGTTTGACGACGCCTTCGAGGGTGATGAGGGTTTTGAAGAGCATCACGAGGTCGCCGGGCAGGGTCAGCCCGTGGCGGCGCATGATGGAAGTGATGTCGTTGATGACTTGGCTGATACGCAGGTCGCGGATGGGCGTGTGTTCGTAGTTGAGCAGCATTTCCAAAACATCGGCGCCGAGCAGGTTTTCGTCGGGCAAATCGCCCTGCGCCCAGTCGCTGAGGACGTATTGGATGAGCAGCGCGTCGTTGTTGGTCAGGGCGTTGATAAGGTTGAGGATTTCGCGGCGGCGGGTGTTGCCGAGGTGTCCGACCAGCCCGAAGTCGATGAAGGTGATGCCGCCGTTGTCGTTGATGAAGATGTTGCCCGGATGGGGGTCGGCATGGAAAAAGCCTTGCCGCAGCATCATGGTGAAGAGGGTGTCGGTAATCCGTCCGGCAAGCCCGTTGCGCAAGGTGTGAGGCATGGTGTCGAGGTCGGCGTCTTTCAGGAGCGTGCCGCCGATGTAGTCTTGTACGAGGATGTGCCGGTTGGAAATGTCGGGATAGACGGCAGGGATGCGAACCAAGGGGTCGTCTGAAAAGGTCTGACCGAAGCGCTGCATATAGCGCAGCTCCACCGATAAGTCGGTTTCTTTTGCCAAACTCTTGGCAAAATAGGCGACCATCAATACGGGCTGGTAACGGCGCACTTCGGGGATTTCGGATTCCATCAGTCTGGCGAGGTGGTTCAAAAATCCGCAAATCCGCCTGAATGACCGGCTCGATGTCGGGGCGTTTGACTTTGACGGCGACGGCGGTTCCGTCTAAAAGTTCGGCGCGGTGTACCTGCGCTACCGATGCGCTGCCGGCGGGTTTCGGGTCTATGCTGCGGAACACTTCGGAAACGGGTTTGCCCAGATAGGCTTCGACCAAAGTATAGATTTCAGACGACGGTATCGGCGCGACGTTGCTTTGCAGTTGTTCGAACTCTTCAATCCACTCCGCACCGAAAATATCGACCCTCGTGGACAATACCTGACCGAGCTTGACGAAGGTCGGACCCAGCTCCTCAAACGCTTTGCGGAAGCGTCGCGGCGTACTCATATAACGGCTGTCGGGATGCACTTCGTCCCCGCTCGCCGCGCCCAAACGGATACGCTGAACAAAGCCGCCCAAGCCGTATTTCGTCAGCACGGTAATAATTTCGCGCATTCTGGAAAAGTCGCGCATGGCGAGCAGAGTGGGTATCATCATCGGTTGGGTGTCTTCGCAAATTTTTTTATAAACAACGCTTTAACGCAATATAACAGACGCTTTTTTGCCAAACATCCTGTTTTTTATATACAATCGCCTGCATATCCTAGATACAGAATAACATAATAACAGGCGGCAGACTGGTCGTCTGAAAATGGAATCAGTCAAACATGAAAGCCTTATCCAGGCTGGCGGCACTATTGGTTTCGGCCTGTATGCTGTCCGGCATTAATTTTGCAAACGCCGACGATCTCGATTCGTTCGTTAAACAGGCAGCAGGTTTTAAACCAATTTGAAGATGCAAAACAGCCTGCCCCTGTACAGGCTCCACAGATAAATTTCCAACCCGCGCGCGCGGCAACTCCCGTTGTACATTCCATTCCTTCAGCTCCGGCCGCCCCCGTCCGTGCATCGAGAAGTTCAGACAGTGCCGACGAACTCATCGGCAGCGCGATGGGGCTTTTGGGTGTTGCCTACCGTTACGGCGGTACATCAGCATCTACCGGTTTCGATTGTAGCGGCTTTATGCAGCATATCTTCAGACGCTCAATGGGGCTGAACCTCCCGCGCACTTCCGCCGAACAGGCAAAAATGGGCGTCGGCGTATCCCGCGGCGAATTACAGCCGGGCGATATGGTATTTTTTTCCGCACGATGGGACGCGGCAGGATTTCCCATGTCGGACTCTACATCGGCAACGACCGTTTCATCCACGCTCCGCGTACCGGCAAACGCATTGAAATCACCAGCCTCAGCAACAAATACTGGAACGCTAAATACGCCTTTGCACGCCGCGTGAAGAAAAAAACGATCCGTCCCGTTTTCTCAATTAAGTCTAGGAAAGCAACAACGTGAGTATGCCTGAAATGCCCAAATGGTACGACGACGACGGGCAAATCGTATCCTGCACTGAAAAAGTGAAAGTCATGACGGAAAAACATGACCGAGCTTTTATCAGGCGGCGCAAGACGCATTTGAAGACGCGCTTCTGATGGGCTGCAGTGAAAAAAACAGTTGCGCGAATACCTGCAAGCCTTGATTGAAGGTGTGGAAAACCCATACCGGAAAGCTTAGTCGAAACTATCCCGTACGACGGTATGGCTCTTGCCATGCCGTTTTTTATGGACCGTAAAACAGCAAGGTCGTTTGAAAGCTGCAATATGCTTCAGACGACCTTTTTTGCTTGCCCAAATCGGAGCCTGTGTCATGTAATACAAGGAAACTCTATGATATTTATCAAGATTATGCCAATGCTGAAACTGTAAAGTTTTTTCAGTTTGTCAACAGTCTGCTAGAATAGCGCGTTTTGGCGTTGGGTGTTGTCCCGATGTCGTCTGAAAACAGCTTTGCGGCACTTTGACAGGATCATCCCTTCGGAGAGCCGTATCTAGAAAGGCTTTTTATGGATAACTTTACCGAATTACTGCACCAATGGGTTCAGAAAATCAACGATCCGATGTGGACAGGGCTGGTGTATGTATTGTTGGGTGCAGGTCTGTTCTTCACACTTGCCACCGGTTTCGTACAATTCCGCCTGCTCGGACGCAGTATCAAAGAGATGCTCGGCGGCCGCAAACAAGGCGATGATCCGCACGGTATTACGCCGTTTCAGGCTTTCGTTACCGGACTTGCCAGTCGCGTAGGCGTGGGCAACATCGCGGGCGTGGCGATTGCCATCAGTAGCGGCGGGCCGGGCGCGGTATTTTGGATGTGGATCACCGCATTGATCGGTATGAGTTCGGCGTTTGTCGAATCTTCACTGGCGCAGTTGTTCAAAATCCGCGATTACGACAACCATCATTTTCGCGGCGGTCCTGCTTACTATATTACCCAGGGCTTGGGTCAAAAATGGTTGGGCATCGTATTTGCATTGAGCCTGATTTTCTGCTTCGGATTCGTTTATGAAGCCGTTCAAACCAACACCATCGCTGTAACCGCCAAAGCCGCGTGGGGCTGGGACGAACATGCGGTCGGCGTCGCATTGGTCATCATGACTGCGCCGATTATTTTTCGGCGGTATCCGCCGCGTTTCCCGCTTTGCCGAAATGCTTGTTCCGCTGATGGCGACTTTATATCTGCTGATGGCGCTCTACATCATCATCACAAACATCAGCCTGATTCCCCACGTCTTCGGTCAGATTTTTTTGACAGCGCGTTCAACTTTGAAGCAGCCGGCGGCGGCCTGCTCGGCGGCTTGATTTCGCAAACCATGATGATCGGTATCAAACGCGGCCTGTATTCCAATGAAGCAGGGTCAAGGTTCTGCACCTAACGCCGCTGCGGCAGCCGAAGTCAAACACCCTGTTTCCCAAGGCATGATTCAAATGCTGGGCGTATTCGTCGATACGATTATCGTATGTTCCTGCACGGCGTTTATCGTTTTGGTTTATCAACAACCTTATGGCGATTTGAGCGGCGCAGAGCTGACCCAAGCAGCGATTATCAGCCAAGTCGGCGCATGGGGCGCAGACTTCTTGGCAATCATCCTGTTTATGTTTGCCTTCTCTACCGTCATCGGCAACTATGCCTATGCCGAATCAAACGTGCAGTTCATCAAAAGTCATTGGCTGCTGACCGCCTTGTTCCGTATGATGGTATTGGGCTGGGTATATTTCGGCGCAGTCGCCAACGTGCCGCTGGTTTGGGATATGGCGGATATGGCGATGGGTACGATGGCATGGATTAACCTGGTCGCCATCCTGCTCCTCTCTCCGCTTGCCTTCCTGCTGTTGAGGGACTACACGTCGAAACTGAAAATGGGCAAAGACCCCGTCTTCAAACTTTCCGAACATCCGGGTTTGAAACGCAAAAATCAAATCCGATATTTGGTAAATCAAAAAAACCGCCCTGTAATGGGGCGGTTTTTTTATAGCGGACTGAAATGGCAAAAACGCCTACGCTTATGCTTCCGCATACATACAAAGGTCGTCTGAAAGCCCTGTTTCGGGTTTGAACTGCACCCCAAAAAGTTGGACATCCCCCAACTCACAAGGTGCAGTTTTTTTATGAGCAAATATACATTACACTTCAAATACCAAGCCGTACTCCACTACCTGCATATACGCAGCCAACAGCGTACCGCAGACCACTACGGCATTTCCCGAACCCACCTGAGACGATGGATACGCGCCTATCAAGAAGGCGGTATCGGCGCACTCGAACATCCCCAATCCAAAAACCATGCCCCAACACCGTAAAAAAACCCCTTCATCGCAGATAAACCCGACCAAGAAAAAAACGCAGGCAGAGCTTATTGAAGAGTTGTGCTATATGCGCGCAGAGGTCGCCTACCTAAAGGAGTTAAAAGCCCTCAGCCAAAAGCAGACCGCAAAGGACAAAGCCAAACCGTCCAAACACTGAGGGCGCAACACCCGCTCAAATACCTGCTGCACATCGCAAACCTGCCCAAAAGCAGCTTTTACTACCACCACCAAGACCGACCCGACCCCGACGCAGCCGACAAAGCCCTCCTTGTCGAAACCTACCGGCGGCATAAAGGACGCTACGGACAAAGGCGCATTGCCGCAGCATTGGGTTGGAACCGCAAAAAAGTGGCGCGGTTGATGAAGCAGTTGGAACTGAAAGCCCTCATACGGGCGAAAAAAGCCTACCGCCATCCCGCCATGGGCGAGATATCGGAACACCTCCTCAAACGCCGGTTCAAAGCCCGAAAGCCCAACGAAAAAAATGGCTGACCGACGTGACCGAACTCAAAGGGAGCGACGGCAAACTGTACCTCTCGCCAATCTTGGACTTGTTTAACCGCGAGATCGTCGCCTACGCCATGAGCCGCAATGCTAACAGCGAAATGGTGAAGGAAATGCTCGAAAAAGCCACCCCCCGTCTGACTGATAAAGGAACGATGCTGCATTCCGACCAAGGTGTGCTGTACCGTACGGCGGGATATAGGGAATTGCTTGCGGAGCATTCCATGGTTCAAAAGCATGTCGCGAAAGGCGAACTGTTGGGACAATGCGCCGATGGAAAGCTTCTTTGCGGTGTTGAAGACGGAGTGTTTCTATAACGCAGGTGAATTGACGGTAGATGAATTGATGAAGCAGATAGATGACTATATGGATTACTACAACCGGGAGCGTTGCAGTTTGAAATTGAAAAAGCTGAGTCCTGTCGCATACAGAACCCAGCTTGCACAGAGCGCCTGAATAGGCTTTTATGAGTGTCCAAGATTTGGGGGCCAGTTCAGTTTTCAGACGACCTTTGCAATATTCAGAATCAACGTTCGGAAGGTTCAAACTTTTTTTCAAAACCACCATATGCCGTTCTGCATCCAAGCCGGGGACGTGGAGGGCTTCGACGCGTTCGACGGCGACGGTGTCGGGGAGTTTGGCGATTTCTTCTTCGGGGTACACGCCTTTCATGGCGACCCAGCGGCCGCCGTCTTTCAGCAGATGTGCCGTCCAGTTGACGAAGTCGGCGAGTTCGGCGAAGGCACGGCTGGTGATGATGTCGGCTTGAAGTCTTGAACGGCTTCGACGCGGCCGCTGACGACGCGGACGTTATTTAGCCCGAGTTCGATGACGGCTTGTTGCAGGAAGGCGGTTTTTTTGGTGTTGGCGTCCAGAAGGGTGATGTTGAGGTCGGGGCGGCAGATGGCGGTGGGAATGCCGGGCTGTCCGCCGCCGGAGCCGACATCCAGCATAGTGTGCGCGCCTTGGAGGTAGGGGAGCAGGGTCAGGCTGTCGAGCAGGTGGTGGCTGACCATTTGCGCTTCGTCGCGTAGGGCGGTGAGGTTGTAGGTCTTGTTCCACTTTTTGAGCAGGTCGGTATAGGCGAGCAGCAGGGTTTGCTGTTCTGCGGATAGGTCCAAACCTAATGCCTGTATGCCTGATTGGAGTTGCTGTGTCGGGGTCATGGTGTTTGTCCGTGTTTGTATCGGGCGTTATGGTAGCGGAAAAAAAGGTCGTCTGAAAGGCGTGGGCGGGCGGGGGTAAGGTTGTCGGGACGGCGAGTTGTAGCATGGGCTACGCCCGCAAAATTTGTGGTCTGACAATCCGAATCCGTTCGTTGTTTTTTCAGTCATGTCGTGGGCAAAGCCCACGCTACGGGTTTCAGACGACCTTCCCTGCGTTTTCCAGCATTAAGACAAATTGTGCCAAGTCTTGCGGCAGCGGGGCTTTTAAGATGAGTTTTTCGCCTGTCAGCGGGTGGTCGAGGTGTAGCTCGGCGGCGTGCAGGAACATTCGTTTCAAACCGAGTTTCTGGAGGCGTTTGTTGGCTTGGTAGTCGCCGTAACGTTCGTCTCCGGCGATGGGGCATTGCTGCGATTGGAGGTGGACGCGGATTTGGTGGGTGCGGCCGGTTTTCAGGGTGGCTTGCACGAGGGTGAGGTGAGAGAGACCGACTTGGTGCAGGAGGTCGTCTGAAAAGCGGTTGAGCACGCGGAAGATGGTGTGTGCGGATTGTCCGTCTTCGCTGACGCGCACCATTTTTTCGCCTTGTGCGCCGGTGTATTTGAACAGGGGCAGTTTGACGTGGAAGCTGTCGTTCGGCAGTTTGCCTACGCCCAGCGCGAGGTAGATTTTTTTGGGGTGGTCGTTGCGGATGGCTTCGTGCAGTTTGACGAGCGCGCTGCGTTTTTTGGCGATCATCAGGAGACCGCTGGTGTCTTTGTCGAGGCGGTGGACGAGTTCGAGGTAGCGGGCTTCGGGGCGGGCGCGGCGGATTTGTTCGATGACGCCGAAGCTCACGCCGCTGCCGCCGTGGACGGCGATACCTGCGGGTTTGTCGATGACGAGCAATGCGTCGTCTTCGTAGATGATGGTAAATTCGCGTGCGGGTACGGCTTGGGCGCGGTTTTCAGACGACCTTTGTTTTTTTCGGCGGTGCGCACGGGCGGGATGCGGAGCAGGTCGCCTGTTTGGATGCGGCTGTCGGGCTTGCAGCGTTTTTTTGTTCAGGCGCACTTCGCCGGCGCGGATAATGCGGTGGATATGGCTTTTGGGTACGCCTTTGAGGATTTTTATCAGATAGTTGTCAAGGCGTTGTCCGGCTTCGTGTTCGGCTACGGTAATCAGGCTGACTGAATCTTTGCTTATTGCGTGCGTTTTCATCTATAATCCCGAACATCCGTTTCGGCAGAAACCTGTACAAACAGGCGGTATGGGACGGATGGTATTGTTAAAACGAGATTTTTATATTAAAAACGCACTCTGCAAAGCATTTTCCCTGCGTTTATGCCAAAGCCCGTAAACGCAGGAGCGTAATTAAGTTTGATTTGATTTTGCCGATTTGACCGGGCATAAGACGAGGGGCAGGTGTTTGACAAACCTGCCGCGCCGCACCGTTCGAAACTTCCGGCATAACGATAATAAGAAGATGTCGGCTACCTGTTTTCTAAGCCGGGCCTGTACCGTCCGGACTTCGGCGGCGGACGGAGTGTTCCGCCGCATTGTTCTTTATTGCCTTCTTTATCCGTATCCTTCCGCACACGGCCGTATTGTTTTGGGCGGCGTGCAACCTTGCGGACTTCAATTCAAAAACTGATTGCTCATCCGGGTTTCTGCATCCCGCGCCGAAAAGGGGCGCGGGCTATGCCCAATCCCGCCCGCCTCGCAGAGTGTCTGACAAAGAGCAGGCAGGTCGTCTGAAAAGGCTGCCCGCCTGTGCGAGGTAATGATTATGAAAAGAATGTTGTTCAATGCAACGCAGGCCGAAGAGTTGCGCGTTGCCATTGTCGATGGGCAAAACCTTTTGGATTTGGACATCGAAACGCTGGGTAAAGAGCAGCGCAAAGGTAATATTTACAAGGGTATCATCACCCGTATCGAGCCGTCGCTGGAAGCGTGTTTCGTGGATTACGGAACCGACCGCCACGGCTTTTTGCCGTTTAAGGAAGTATCGCGTTCGTATTTCCAAGATTACGAAGGCGGCAGGGCGCGTATTCAGGACGTGCTCAAAGAAGGCATGGAAGTCATCGTTCAAGTCGAAAAAGACGAACGCGGCAACAAAGGCGCGGCGCTGACCACCTTCATCAGCCTGGCCGGACGCTATCTGGTATTGATGCCCAACAACCCGCGCGGCGGCGGCGTATCCCGCCGTATCGAAGGCGAAGAGCGTCAAGAACTCAAAGCCGCCATGGCAGAACTCGACATTCCGAACGGCATGAGCATCATCGCCCGCACAGCCGGCATCGGCCGCAGCGCGGAAGAGTTGGAATGGGATTTGAACTACCTCAAACAGCTTTGGCAGGCCATCGAAGAAGCCGGCAAGGCGCACCACGAACCCTACCTCCTCTTCATGGAAAGCTCGCTGCTCATCCGCGCCATCCGCGACTATTTCCGCCCCGACATCGGCGAAATTCTGGTGGACAATCAAGAGGTTTATGACCAAGTTGCCGAGTTTATGAGCTACGTCATGCCGAGCAACGTAGGGTCGTCTGAAACTCTATGAAGACCACACGCCGCTGTTCTCCCGCTTCCAAATCGAACACCAAATCGAAAGCGCGTTTGCCCGCAGCGTCAGCCTGCCTTCCGGCGGCGCGATTGTGATCGACCACACCGAAGCCCTCGTTTCCATCGACGTCAACTCCGCCCGCGCGACACGCGGCGCGGACATCGAAGACACCGCGTTCAAAACCAATATGGAAGCCGCCGAAGAAGTCGCCCGCCAAATGCGCCTGCGCGACTTGGGCGGTTTGGTCGTCATCGACTTCATCGACATGGAAAACCCCAAGCACCAGCGCGATGTTGAAAAACGTCTTGCGCGACGCGCTCAAAAAAAGACCGCGCCCGTGTGCAAATGGGCAAACTTTCCCGCTTCGGCCTCTTGGAATTGAGCCGCCAACGCCTGAAACCCGCTTTGGGCGAAAGCAGCCACGTCGCCTGTCCGCGCTGCGCCGGTACCGGCGTCATCCGCGGCATCGAATCGACCGCCCTGCACGTTTTGCGCATCATTCAAGAAGAAGCGATGAAAGACAATACCGGCGAAGTACATGCCCAAGTGCCCGTCGATGTCGCCACCTTCCTGCTGAACGAAAAAAACGCGCCGAGCTGTTTGCGATGGAAGAGCGTTTGGACGTCAACGTCGTCCTGATTCCGAATATCCACTTGGAAAAATCCGCACTACGAAATCAACCGCATCCGCATCGACGACGTAGAAGAAGACGGCGAACCGAGCTACAAACGCGTTACCGAGCCGGAAGAAGACGAATCCGCCAAACCTTTCGGCAGCGAAAGAGCCAAAGCCGCCCGTCCCGAACCCGCCGTCAAAGGCGTGCGCCATACCCAGCCTGCCCCGACCGTATCCGAGCAAAAAAGCGGTTCATGGTGGGATACCTTCAAAGCATGGCTCAAACGCATTTTCGGCGGCAATACCGCAGCCGAAACCGCGCCTGTTGCCGAAGTGGCAGAAAAAAACGCACTTCAAACGGCAACAACCGCAACGGCAATTCCGGCAACCGCCGCGCAAACAACCGCCGCCAAAACCCGCGCCGCAACAATAGGCACGACGGCAGCAAGGTAGAAGTGCGCGAAGTGGCGGACTTCAAAGACAAAGCAGCGGACAATCAGGCAGCGGAAAACGAAACCCGCAACGCCAAAGACAACCGCCGCAGCCGCAACCGCCAAAACGAGCGCAACGCCGCCGTGGAAGCCGAAAAACCTCGAAGTTCAAGCACTTGCCGCCGCAACGTCGTCTGAAAACGAATCCCGTTCGGGCGAACAGGCGCAAGGCAGCAAACGCCGCCGCAACAACAACCGCAACGAACGCAACCGCGAACAAGCGGAAATCCGTGCGGAAGAAACCTTGTCCGAAGCAGTGGACAACGCAGCGGAAGAAGGTGTGCAAACTGCAGATAACGATGCACCGAAAGGCAACGACCGCCGCCAACGCGAGCGCAACAACCAACGCGACCGCCGCGAACGCAACAATCAGCGTGACCGTCGTCAAAACGGTAAAAAAACGCAATATTCCGTCTGCCGCCAAAAATCGAGCAGTACCTGAATATTCACGATACCGCCGACAAAGTCCGCTTCGCCGCCGCGCACGTCATGGGCGAGCCTGTCGAAGAAGAACCGTTTGCCGTAACCATCCCCGCTCCCGAGGATAGTGCCGAGCCTTTGGTTGTCGTCGTTTCCGAACCCGTTGCGGCCACTGAAGAAGCCTTCGTGTTCTCCATCGAAGGCGAAGAAGCGGACAGCGGCATCCTGATCGAAGACAGCACCGACGACGAATGCAGCATCATCGACTCCGCCATCGGCAGCGTTGAAGAAACCCCGACTTCTGTGTTTGCCATCGAAACCGAAGACGGCTACCAACCGATGACCGCCGTCCCTGCCGAAGGTGAAGCCGAAGCCGTCGCCGAAATGGAGGAAGAGCTGGTCGTTTGGAAAGCCGAACGCGAAGCCGCCGCCGCCATCGAAGCCCTTGCCGCAGCAGCAGCGGCCGCAGCTGCCGCCCAAGCAACGGAATCCGAGCCGCAAACTGTGCCGGAAGCAGGCCAAGCGGAAGCGACAGAGCCGGAAGAAACTGTCCCTGCCGTTGCCGCGATGCCCGACTTAGGCGGTTTGGTGTTCGTCGAAACCAATCCCGAAGCCGTCGCCGCCTTTGCCAAACAGGTTCAGCCCGAACCCGAATCCGGCCTGCGCCGCGCAGACGTGCCGAAAGTTGAAGCCGAACCCGTCGCTGCCACCGAAATGGTCTTGGTGGAAACGCGTAAAGACTAAAGGCTGAAAGAAGAGGGCATCGTTTAAGATGCCCGAATCGACTAAAAAGGTCGTCTGAAACCGTAAATCCGGTTTCAGACGACCTTTGTATGCAGTCCAACCTATTTTCTTTTTTTGACAATGTTTATAGGCAATCCAGACAGCAAGAAGCAGCGGCAACAAAAAAACGGGCATAGGGATACCAAGGATGATTGATGTGCCAGTATCCGTGCCGTCCTTGCGGAACGGTGTCGTAGCGGTAACGGTCGGGATAAAAAAATTAATCCAAACCGTTATCGCTATCCATATCGCAATATCCCTGATTATTTTCATGCTACTTCTCCTTAATCAACTGTCCGAGAGTGTCATTTCAAGCCGCGGGTACGGGTTGGTTGGGGGATTCTCGGTTGAAGGTCGTCTGAAAATCGGATTTCGGGTTTTCAGACGACCTTTGCCGTTCTTTACGCACTGAATTTCCGTCCATGTTCCATGTCCTGCCTTGCAGGTAAAGGAGAACGGTCAATGCGGCGCGGATAGAGGTTTTGGCTATATCCAAAGCATCAGGAGTTATTTAGCCTGCGTCAGCCCGTTTGTTAAAATCCGTCGTTTTGCCGGTTGATTGAACGGCATTTTCCAATAGAAACAAACAATAACCATGACCCACACACAGCAAAAATCCCCCAACCTTTGGCTGGTAATCGCCGCTGCCGCCGCCATCCTGCTGATTACCATCGGCATGCGCATGACTATGGGGCTGTTTGTCCGCCCCGTCGTCGACTCTACCGAACTGAGTATCCAAGAGTTCAGCCTGATTATTGCCGTTTTCCAGTTGATGTGGGGCGTGTCCCAGCCGCTTTCCGGCGCGCTTGCCGACCGCTTCGGCGCGTTTAAGGTTTTGGGCGGCGGCGCGTTGCTGTTGGTTTGTGCCTGCCTGATGGTGCCGCAGATGCCGACTTATTGGGGGCTGATGCTGGCAATCGGGCTGCTTTTTGCATTCGGAACGGGCGCGGGCGGTTTCTCCATCATCATGGGGCAGGGTCGCGGCGAAAGTGCCGCCGCACAAACGCGGTTTGGCTTCGGGGCTGGTCAACGCGGGCGGTTCGGCGGGGCAGTTTCTGTTTGCGCCGCTGGTGCAGGGTTTGCTGGTGTTGCCCGCCGTCGGCTGGACGGGGACGTTTTATGTTTGGGGCGGGATTGCGCTTTTGATCCTGCCGATTTCGTGGTGGCTGGCGGGCGGCAAAAACGCTGTCGCCACGCACCACACGTCGTCTGAAAACGGGCAATCGCTGGGGCAGGCAGTCAAAGCGGCGTTTAAAGACCGCAGCTACATCCTGCTGCACTTGGGCTTTTTTACCTGCGGTTTCCACATTGCGTTTTTTTGGTGACCCACCTGCCCAACGAAATCGCGCTCTGCGGCCTGCCCGCTTCGGTCGCTTCGACTTCGATTGCGATTATCGGCTTGGCGAACATCGCGGGCTGCATTTTTTTCGGGCTGGTGTACGGGGCGGTTTTTGGGCAAATATGTTCTGTTCGGACTCTACGCCTCGCGCGTGGCAATGGTGCTGATATACCTTGCCGCCCCGAGAACCGACGTCAATTTCTACATTTTCGCCGCCGCGCTGGGCTTCACTTGGCTCGCCACCGTCGCCCCGACCGCTGCGATTACGGGCAAACTGTTCGGCACGCGCTATTTGGCGACGCTGTTCGGGCTGACGATGTTGAGCCACCAAATCGGCGGCTTTTTAGGCTCGTATATCGGCGGCATCGTGATTTACCGGTTCAACGATTACGGCTGGATGTGGTATGCCGACGCGGTGTTGGCGGGGACGGCGGCTTTGCTGAACCTGCCGATACGCGAAAAGAAAGCGGCGTAAACCGCTGACGCAACCAAGACAGGTCGTCTGAAAATCGGATTTCGGGTTTTCAGACGACCTTTTTGATTATTATGCATAGTTTAAAGTTTGTTTGAACAGGATTTGTTACAATGCGCCTTTCTTTTTGATGTTGTTCTCCCATTATGACTGACTCCCAACCAAGCACGATGCAGCGGATTTTTTCGCGCAATATGCTGATCTGTATTTTTACGGGCTTCACATCGGGGTTGCCGCTTTATTTCCTATACAGCCTGATTCCAGCGTGGCTGCGCCTCGAAAAGATTGATTTGAAGACCATTGGCCTGTTTGCCCTGATTGGTTTTCCCTACACTTGGAAATTTATCTGGTCTCCACTCCTGGACTCTGTACGCCTGCCGTTTTTGGGTTTGCGCCGTGGCTGGATGTTGGTGATGCAGATCGCGCTTTTGCTGCTTTTGGCTGCCTATGCGTTTGTCCGCCCGCAAGAACATTTGTCCATTATTTTGGGGCTGTCTTTGGTTGTGGCGTTTTTTTCTGCCAGTCAGGATATTGTGATCGACGCTTTCCGTCGCGAAGTGTTATCCGATGAAGAGTTGGTTTTAGGTAACTCGCTGTATGTGAATGCCTATCGTATTTCCTCGTTGATTCCCGCTTCATTAAGTCTGATTTTTAGCCGATAGGATGCCTTGGTCGTCCGTCTTCATCATTACCGCGCTATTCATGATTCCGGGGTTGCTTGCCACTTTATTCGTGGCGCGAGAACCGGCACAACAACCCGTAGGTGCAAAAGGGTTTAAAGATACCGTTGTTGAGCCGTTCCGCGATTTCTTTACCCGTCAAAGCGTTAAACAGGCGTTGATTATTTTGGCTTTTATCGTGCTGTATAAACTGGGCGACAGCATGGCAACCGCCTTGGCACCCGCGTTTTATATCGATATGGGTTTCTCAGCAACTGACATCGGCTTGATTGCGAAAAAAATGCGGGGTTGTGGCCGGCGGTGATTTTCGGGATTATCGGCGGCATTTGGGTAAACAAATTAGGCGTGAACCGTGCATTGTGGCTGTTTGGTTTGGTGCAATGGGTTACGATTTTAGGTTTTGCGTGGCTGGCAAGTTTCGGACATTTCGAGCATGTGGGTGCATCGGAACGAACCATGTTGGCAGTCGTCATTGCTGCCGAGGCAGTGGGTGTGGGCTTAGGTACGGTAGCATTTGTGTCGTATATGGCGCAACAAACCAATACCGCATTTACCGCCACGCAGTTTGCGCTGCTGTCCAGCCTATCCGCCGTACCGCGTACGTTTATGAATGCGACAGCAGGGTTTCTGATTGAAGCGATGGGCTACGTCAATTTCTTCTGGCTGTGTTTCATGTTGGGAATTCCGGGCATGTTGCTGCTGTTTAAAGTTGCACCTTGGAACGGAGATAAAGCGAAGCAATCCGCCGTTTGAATGTATCGGTAGGATAAAAGGTCGTCTGAAAACCTGTGATTGTGATTTTCAGACGACCTTTTGTTAAATATGGAAGGTGATTTATGTGTAAACAACACGCCGCTTCCCTCGGTTATATAGACGGCGAAATATCAATTTATAGAGATAAAAAAAGCACGAGTAAACCCCTGTGTTAAAAAAATATTGGTATTTGCTTGATTTGTCG